>PVML01017673.1_pt1:0-32500 | contig 466965 bp, 397 predicted proteins | sample 1853371 | NCBI WGS metagenome assembly PVML01 (sample SAMN08533508, study PRJNA380276) | Human gut metagenome, whole genome shotgun sequencing project. | isolation source: participant 1, chromium library | host: Homo sapiens | collected 2017 | reverse complement strand
AGCCCGAGCATGTTACCCGCTTCCGGCCCCGGGCGCAAGGGGGCATTTTCGAAAAGCTCGGAAAAGCTCGCTCAGAACGGCCCGGGGCGAGAGGGCGTGCGGCGCGAGGAGGGCGCATCCCCGTGCCGGCGGCACGCTCCAGAAGGCGTGCGGGCGCCGTCTGGCCGACGATGCCGCGACCGTCCTGTTTTGGGCCGGGACGATCGCCCTCATTCCCTCATATACAGCAAAGCGGGACGACCGATGGTCGCCCCGCCTTCCGAGTTATGGTTGACGCTACACGTTACCGCAAGCCGCAGCTTACATCATGCCGCCCATGCCACCGCCGGCACCGGCCATAGCCGCCAGAGCCGCCGGATCCGGATCCTTCGGGATCTCGTTGATGGTGGCCTCGGTGATGAGGATGAGAGCCGCGACGGAGGCCGCAGACTGCAGAGCCGTGCGGGTGACCTTCACCGGGTCGTTGACGCCCATCTCGATCATGTTGCCGTACTCGCCGTTGGCGCAGTTCAGGCCTTCGCCCGTAGCCATGCCCTTGACGCGCTCGACTACGACGCTGCCCTCGAAGCCGGCGTTCTGCGCGATAGCGCGCATCGGAGCTTCGAGCGCCTTGCGGATGATGGCGACGCCGACCTCTTCGTCCTTGTCGGCCGCTTCCACCTTGTCGAGCGCGGGCAGAGCGCCCACCAGAGCCACGCCGCCGCCGGCGACGATGCCCTCTTCGACCGCCGCGCGGGTCGCCTGCAGGGCGTCCTCGATGCGGGACTTCTTCTCCTTGAGCTCGGACTCGGTCGCAGCGCCCACCTTGAGCACCGCCACGCCGCCGGACAGCTTCGCCAGGCGCTCCTGGAGCTTCTCGCGGTCGAAGTCGGAGTCGACGCGCTCGAGCTCGGCCTTGATCTGGCCGATGCGATCGTCGATGGCCTTCTTGTCGCCGGCGCCGTCCACGATGAGGGCGGAGTCCTTCGTGACCTTGACCGTCTTGGCATGGCCCAGCATGTCGATGCGGGCGTCGGCCATGGTCATGCCGAAGTCCTTGTCGATGACCTGCGCGCCCGTGACGGCGGCGATGTCCTCGAGGATGCGCTTGCGGCGATCGCCGAAGCCGGGAGCCTTGATGGCGACGCAGTTGAACGTGCCGCGCAGCTTGTTCAGCAGGATGGTGGCCAGCGCTTCGCCCTCGACGTCCTCGGCAACGATGAACAGCGGACGACCGGACTTCATGATCTCCTCCAGCAGGGGCACCATGTCCTGGATGTTGGTGACCTTCTGGTCGGTGAGGAGGATGTAGGGATCGCTGAGGACGGCCTCCATCTTCTCCATGTCGGTGGCCATGTACGGCGAGATGTAGCCGCGCTCGTACTGCATGCCCTCGACGATGTCCATGTCGATGCCGAACGTCTGGCTCTCCTCGACGGAGATGGCGCCGTCCTTGCCCACGGCATCCATGGCCTCGGCGATCTTCTCGCCGATCTCGGCGTCGCCGGCGGAAATGGTGCCGACGTTCGCGATCTGCTCCTTGGTGGAGACGGGGGTGGCGTCGGCCTTGATGGCCTCGACCACGGCGTCGGTGGCCTTCTGGATGCCGCGACGGATGCCCAGGGCATCGGCGCCGGCGGTCACGTTGCGCAGGCCCTCGGACACGATGACGTCAGCCAGCAGCGTGGCCGTCGTGGTGCCGTCGCCGGCGACGTCGTTCGTCTTCACGGCCACTTCGCGAACCAGCTGGGCGCCCATGTTCTCGATGGGGTCCTCGAGCTCGACTTCCTTGGCCACGGTTACGCCGTCGTTCGTGATCAGCGGAGCACCGTAGGACTTCTCCAGCGCCACGTAACGGCCCTTGGGCCCGAGCGTCACCTTGACGGCGTCGGCCAGCTTGTTGACGCCGGCAGCAAGCGCGCTGCGCGCGTCGGCTTCGAACTTAATCTCTTTAGCCATATTGCTCATATCCTTTCAACCTGACGGCTTTTCGTGGCGGCCTCCTAGCCGCTCAGAACCCGGGAGCTTTCGCACACGGCCAATAAGGCCGCTTAGCTCAAGCACCCGGAACCTTCGTGGCTATGAGCCTCACCACGAAAACCCTGCTATTACCAACGTTGAATCAACCGGCGCCTTTTATGCAAACACAGCGTAGAGGTCGTCACCGCGGAGGATCAGCACGTCCTCGCCTTCGACGTTGATCTCGGTGCCGCCGAACTTGCCGTACACGACCTTGTCGCCGACCTTCACGGGAACGGGAACGAGGTTGCCGTCCTTGTCGAGCTTGCCCTCGCCCACGGCCAGAACGGTACCGCTCTGGGGCTTTTCCTTCGCCTCCGTCGCGAGGAACAGACCCGAAGCGGTGGTCTCCTCAGCCTCGTCCTGCTTGACGATAACGCGATCACCCAGAGGTTTCAAATTCATAACGTTGCCTTCCTTTCGTCCGACGTATGCACGAACCCGTTTGTCGCATGTTCGCTATTTAACCACTCAGCAGTGGTGACTGCTAGCACTCATCGGTAACGAGTGCTAAACACTGCGTTATCATAGCATCATCAACACTGAATGCAAGGGCATTCAAAGAAATCTGAGCGCTCGTGACTGAGATTTTGCGCAATCGTCAAACGATCATCACAATTTACTCGAGTCGCCGTTTGGCATGCGGCATCAGTTCGCTTGCCACCGAACGGCTACCGGATGCCTGGCCTTACGAGGCCGCCTTCGTAGGCTCGGACAACGAGCTGGGCGCGGTCGTGGGCATCGAGTTTCGCCATGATACGGGCCAGGTGCGTTTTCACCGTGGCGGGCGAGATGAACAGCTCGGAACCTATTTCGTCATTCGTGAAACCTCGCGCAACCAGGGCGAGGATCTCGCGCTCGCGGTCGGTAAGAGTGCGTAGACCGGCCGCAACGGCTGCAGCACCGCCGAGCGAAGCCGGCCGTGCAGCGACGAACGTCTCTATAAGGCGGCGCGTGATAGAGGGCTCGATGAGTGCATCGCCCTGGGCGACGACGCGCACCGCGGAAGCGATCTCGTCGGGCTCGGCATCTTTGAGCAAAAAGCCGCTGGCCCCGGCGGCCAAAGCATCGTACACGTATTCGTCCAGATCGAACGTCGTGAGGATGAGCACATGCACGTTTTCAAGCGCGGCATCGTCGCGGATGGCGCGCGTGGCCTCGATGCCGTTCATACGCGGCATCCGAATGTCCATGAGCACCACGTCGGGATGCAGCCGCGACGCCAGTTCCACCGCTTCATGGCCATCGCGCGCCTCGCCTACCACGTCGATGCCGTCGTACGACATCAGTATGAGCTTGAAACCGCTGCGGACGAGATCTTGATCGTCCGCCACCAGCACCCGCACGCGCTCTTCCACTTACGCCTCCGCTCCCTTCATCGGCAAGCAGGCAACCACGCGGAAGCCGCCGCCGGCTCGATCGCCCGCCGAAAACGTGCCGCCCAACAGGTGCACGCGCTCGGCCATGCCGGCAATGCCGTGCCCCTCTCCGTCGACAGCCTGGGGCAGCGCGCCCGATGCGGCCGCGGACGCCGAGAGCCCGCACCCGACGCCATCGTCTTCCACCACCAAGCGCGCCCGTCCGTCCTCGACGGCCAGGCGGATGAGCGCCTTGCGCGCACCAGCATGACGCACGATGTTCGTAGCAGCCTCGCGGGCGATGCCGAACAACGCCATGTCCACGTGGGCCGGCACGTCCGCACGACAGTAGGCGGCCGCGTCGAGCGTGGTTTCGATTCCGGCGTTTCCGAGGTAGGCACGCAAATCGTCCAACCGCTCGGTGCCGGACGTCGGCGACGTTTCGGCCGCGTCATCGCCGCAGCGCAGCACGCCGATCATGCTGCGAATGTCAGCGAGCGCGCCTTTCGCAGTGGTGCGCACGGCGGAGATAGCCTCCTTCGCCGCGGCGGGATCGCGATCGATCATGCGCTCGGCAGCCGCCGCCTGAATGCTGACCGCCGACAGCGAATGCGCCGTGATGTCGTGGACTTCGCGCGCGATGCGCACGCGCTCCTCCTCCACACGCCGAGCCGCCTCTTCCTCGCGGGTGCGCTCGGCTTCGGCAGCGCGATCCTCGGTGGCCTTTACGTAGGCGCGATGCGTTCGATACGCATAGCCAGCCAAGCCGGCGGCCACCGCGAGCACAATATTCTGGAAACGCGTGAACAGCACCATGTTGGCCGTGGCGGCATGGGCATCGGTGAACAGAAGGCCGGCCACCGCTAGAAGTACCGCCGCGACCGTCTCGACACGACCGCGCTCGCTGGCGATGGTGTACAGGGCGACCACCGGGCCCACGATGGTGAGCGAGAACCCGTTGAACGCGTTCTGCAAACCCAGAAACGACACGAGGCAGAACAGGAACACGGGCCACGGGAACCTACGGCGCACGACGAGCGGCAACGTGGTGACCGCCAGCGCTACGAACACCTGCACGTTAGGCACCACGTTCACCATGCCGAGATACTGGCGCAGCGCCAGATCGGGAATCACGATGGACGAAGCGGCCAACATGAGCTGCACGCAGCCGAACAGGAACGCCGCTGCCGTTACCGCGACATCGAACCCCCAATCCTTGGGACCCATCGGTCGGTTGTTCATCAGAAAGGTATCCATGACCCCATACTACGCGACCCGCCCGAGGCGCGCCATACCCCAGCCGATGTATGTTCGCCCGATGGCGACCTTTCAACGCTCCAGAAGGTCAAGCAGTTCCTGGCGCGTGTGCACGTCGAGCTTGGAATAGATGTTGCGCACATGGCTGCGCACCGTGTTCTCGGTGACGAACAGCGCGTCGGCGATGTACGCCTTCGTCCTGCCACGTGCAAGGTAGACGAGGATCTCGGCCTCACGCTCGGTCAAGCCCCCTTCCCGGGCGACGCTTGCACAGCACGCGTCAAGCGTCGAGTCGATCTCGGGCACCGAAACCGAATCGGTTCCAACCGCGCTCTCGTTCGGCGCATCGGCAGAAGCCTCTTCGGCGCGTCGTCGCTTGCGGTCGCGCGAGAAGAACACGAGCGCCATGCACAGAGCATACAGCACCACGACGATGATCACGAGATAGCGCATCGTATGCTCGGCCTCGTCGCCCGGACCGCCGCCGGCGACCCCGGCCGCGTACCCCGACAACAGCGTCACGGCCAGGCATACGCGCGCGACGCCCATGGCCACGCCCATCAGCACGTAGGGCGATACCTTGCGCGTCTGTGCCGCCTCGGCGATAAGATAGGTGATGAGCAGCGCGACGAAGTAGTAGCTGCCGAGCAACAGCATGGAGAACACCAGGTTGTAGCGCTCGCTGAGAAACGGCAGGAACACCAGCATGGCCGCGAGCACGGGCATGACCACACGCGATACCGTGGACACCTTGGGGATGCGATGCGCAACGAACACGATGAAGCAGAACACGACGATTGCGCCCACAATGGCCGCAGCCGACACAGCTCCCGAGCCCTCGAAATCGATGGATCCCGCCAGCATGAAGCTGTTGAGCAACCCGATGACGGCTTCCAGCACGAAAAACGCCACCAGCGAGTCGCCCAACTCCAAAAACGCATCGCGATACGCGCCCCATCGAGCCCGCAAGGAAGTTTTCGAAGAAAGCGCTTCGGCAGGTTCGGCGGATACCGTTTCGGCGATCGGCCGTTCGTTATGCGTTTCCACCTCGCAGGAAGCGGCCCGCAACCGACGGCGCACGAACCACGCGCACAGACCCGAAACGAGCAGCAAAACGCAGCTCGAACGCATCTGGACGTCTCCGGGCAACGGAGATAGCACCGAGGAAACCACCACGTTCAGCAACATGCCGAGCGCAATCTGCACCACGATGGAGCTGGGCCGGCTCGCCGAGAGCACCTCGATCCAGAACAGCGACAGCATGACGCTGCCCGCACCGTACAGCAAGCCGGGAACCAGCAGCGCTAGATCAGGCGGCAGCGACAAGACCACGCCCAGCAACGCAGCGAGGTTCCCCGCCAACAACAATGCCGTCGGCAGCACGTATGGCATGGTGTTCGCCTTGAGACGCCCCGTCCAGGCAAGGGTGACAGCGACGGCCGAGCACACGATGATGGAACATGCCACCACTACGTTGAAGAACAGATCGGGCACGAACATGAAGGGCGCCTTCACGAACGCGTATGCGGAGAGGTAGACGTTCGAATTCACGCCGCGATACAATCCGAAACCCAAAATGACCACGGCTGAGTATACAGCGGGATGAGCCCACGCGCGCGACGGCTGCTTTTGTCTGTTCCCTCCCGTTTCCCTCATAGGGGCATCATACCGGAAACGTCGGAAGCGCACGAAGCAAACATGCAGGATTCCGGCCTTCCACAGCAATTTAGTCCGAAACGGACGGTGACGATTCCCCAGATCGAACGTAGGGTGAACCAGTCGTCGCTCAACCGCGACGCAAAGGAGCCATCATGCGACAACAGGGAGGAACAGTATGGAATCAGCAATGAATCGCCGCAATTTCCTGAAGGCAGCCATCGCCTCGGGTGCGGTTATCGCCGCAGGCGGCGCACTGGCAGGATGCTCGCCGAACGGCGGCTCGACCGGCGGATCCGGCGAGGCCGAACAGGTGGTTGGCACCGCCCCCGTCTCGTTCAGCGAAGAAACCGACGTTCTCATTCTGGGCACGGGCATCGCCGGCATGTCGGCAGCCATGGATCCGGTCGAAGCCGGCCATAAAGTGATGCTCGTGGACAAGCTCGACCGCGTGGGCGGAGAGAGCTTCATCGCTTGCGGCGTCATGAACGTCGTTGGATCAAAAATGCAAAAAGACGCCGGCATCGAGGGCGACCCCGAGCAAATGTGGGAGAAGTTCCTGCCCGTGCTCGAGAAAAAGGGCGAGACCGATGACATGGACTACAAGCACAACGTCTACGTCTACCAAACCGAATGGGCGAACCGCGTGGCCGCCGACTACGGTTCGGTATTCCAGCCCATCACCGACTACATGAACACGGGCGCGCCCACGTCCATGCTGTTGCCCGGCAACGGCATCGGCGACATGCAGGCGGTGCTGACGCCGCTGCAGAAGGGCTTGGAGCAGAAAGGCGCCACGTACAAGCTGAACCTGCGCGCCACGAACTTCATCGTGGACGGAGAGGGAGCGCCCATCGGCGTGCGCTTCAACGACGAGAAGAACAACAAGACCGTCGATATCCGCGCAAAGAAGATCATCGTGGCCACGGGCGGTTTCTCCTGCAACCAGGAGATGGTGTCCACGTACTTGCCCAGCCAGGCTCGCTTGGGGCCGCTGACCGTGAACTCCATGGGCGAAGGCCACCAGCTGTGCAAGGCCATCGGCGGCGTGTACACCCACATGGACATGGAAGCGAACCGCATGAGCGACCTCGCTCAGGTGACGGTGTGGGGCTACTTCTCGCCGCAGGTCCAAGTAACCCCGCAGGGCCGCCGCTTCATCAAGGAGGATCAGAGCCACGACTCGCCCGACAAGGCCGTCGAGTTGGGCTTGGGCTTCTGGTGGACCATCTTCGACGATCAAGCCATCAACAGCAGCCAGAAATGGAACGTCGAGATGAACATGAAGAGCAACGCCGACCGCCTCGTGGGCCCGTGCAACTCGCTCGATGAGCTGGCGGCAGCGATGGATGTTCCGGCCGACACACTGAAGGCCACGTTCGAGACCTACGACGCCATGGTGGCCGCAGGCGAGGACACCGAGTTCGGCAAGAAGCTGTTCCTGCAGTCGCTTTCCGCACCGTATTACGCGATGAAGCACTTCCCGTACCGCTACAAGACGCACGGCGGCATGAAGATCACGACCGACAGCCAGTTGACGGACAAGGACGGCAATCCCATCCCCAACGTCTACTGCGCCGGTTCGACCGTGGCCGATAGCGGCAGCGATCTCTCTCCGAACGCGGGCAGCGGCCTCATCTCCGGCAAAGCCGTAGTCGAAGCGCTGAAGGCGTAAAGCATCCTGCCCCCTCCCTCAACGCCGGAAGGCTCCCGCTCCGGGAGCCTTCCGGCGCATTCTCTACCGATCTAGATATTCCAACACGGCATTCGCCGCCTCGCGGCCGCTGTTCACTTGATGGCCGAACGCGACGCCCGGCATGTTGACGGTGTACACGTTGCGGTACAGCATATTGCCGTCGTTGCCGATGGCATAGAGACCCTCGATAGGGTTGCGGCGCCCGTCCAGCACGCGATGCCGCCCGTCGGTGGTGATGCCGCCAACCGAGAAGAAGTAGTTGTACGACAGTTTTGCCAGGTAGAACGGAGGCGTCTCGATGGGCACCATGAGGCCGGCCGCCTTGCCGAAGTCGCTGTCAGCCCCCTCTCCGCACAGTTCATTGTAGCAATCGACCGCAGCCTTGAGCGCATCGGCGTCGAGGTTGAATCTTCCGGCGAGATCGGCCAAGGAATCGCTCTGGTAGATGCTGCCTCCGCCGTTAGCCTTGATCGCGTCGTAGAAGGCTTTCTTCGCATCGTCGTTTTTACCGAAAAACCGATCGAAGATGGCCTGGTCGAAAACCACGTAATTCCCCTTGTTGCCCTTACCCGGAAGGCACTGCAACGCGAGGTTGTCGTTCGCGAGGTCCTCGCGCGTGTAGCGCCGGCACGCCTCGTTCACCCACAGCACGGGGCCGCCCGAGGCGATGCCGAAATAGCCGTAGAGCGGGTTTTCAGCCGCATCGTGGAAGTCGATGGGAGGAAAAGCCTCGATAGCGTACAGGATGGACTGAGCCGAATCGGCCATGAAGCTGCATGCGCCGTTGTCCATGGCTATGCGATAGCCGTCTCCTGCAGCGTTCGGCGAGCCCACGATGCGCATGCCATCGGTGTTCCAACCCTGCTCGGCGACGATCTCCTCGTTGCCGCCGAAGCCGCCGGTTGCGAGCACCACCGCCTTCGCGCTGTACCGCACCACGCCCTCGCCTCCGTCTGCGTAGGCGCCGATCACCCTGCCGTTCTTCATGACGAGGCCGTTCACTGCGGTTTTGAGATGCAGCTGCACGCTCAGCTCTTCGAGCCGCGCCTTCATCGGCTCAACGTATCCCACAGCCGCCTTTCCGTCTTTGAACCAGTGGAACGTGGGGAATAGGCCGACGCGATAGTCGTCCACCTTGCCGGAGTACATGACGCCCTGCTCTATGCACCAGGTGATGTTGTCGGCCGACTTGCTCACAAAATCGAGCCATACATCGCCGTTTTGGCGATGCTGACCGCGCGAGAGCTCGGCTTCCATTATATCGGCGGGCTGCATGTCGATGCCTTGCTCCAGCTGCAACGTGGAATTGACGGCGAACATGCCCTCGACGAAGTTCGCATTGCCGCCCACCTGGTTGCTCTTGTCCACAAGAATGAGATTCGTTCCGTTAAGAGCCGCCTGCACGGCGCACGCCAAGCCGCTGCCGCCTGCACCCACGATAAGCAGATCGGCGTCGTAGGTCTTGTCCACCTTGCTTGGCGCCTTGCTGACGGGCACCGCGCCCCCGTTCGCGCCAGAACCGGTTCCGCCGGCGCCGCCGGGGCCGGCGTCTTGCGGCGGCGCGCAGGCGTTCAGGCCGCCCACCATCGCCGCAGCTCCGGTAACGCACGCGCCCGCCAGGAACGCGCGACGGGATATGCCCGCACCACGTTCATCCTCGCTTTCCCCGAACATAGAAGTCCTTCCATCCGCGTCTACGGCCTCTCAAGCAGCACGGATGCGCGCCGCATGCGGCTTTAGTAGGTATGGGGACATTCTGTCATGAGTCTATAGAGACGCGGTATCCGCCGCTTTGCACCTTGGCAACCCGTCGGCAACGCAAAGCGACACCCTGGGACATTAGTCAAAACGAGAAAGAGGGACAGGGTTAACGTCTCTTTAGTCAGAAGCTTGCTTCGCAGCATCTTCGTCGTCGAGTGCGGCGGCGACCGCTTTGCCCGCCAGCATGCCGAACGCGCCGTTCGACGCGAGGCCTCCGATGCTTGACGCAGCTGCCGCACCGCAACAGTAGACGTTGGGAATGACGGCGCCGACGACGCTGAGCACCTGACCGGACTGATTTGTTTTCACGCCGCCGTTGGATCTGTACCGCTGCGGCAGCTGTTTAAGCGCGTAGTAGGGACCTTCCAACTCCTCCAAGAACAACGTGCGCCCGAAATCGCCGTCCTTGCCGTCTTTCACGAAGCCGTTGTAGCGGTCGAACGTGGCGTTCAGCACGTCCGGCGAAACGCCCATGCCCTCGGCAAGCTCGTCCAGGTCGTCGAACGGCCCGATAAGACGCTTTGCGTTCTTGCTGGCCACTTCCGCAACGCTGCGCGATTGGCTGCTCTCGGTCAGCTGCTTTCCGAACACCGTCCACCAGTAGCCGCGCTCCTCCGAGAAGCAGGCGCCCGCCGCAGCGTTCGCATCGTCCTCGCGCGCGAAACGCTTCCCCAGCGCATCCACGATGACCGTGGGGCCGAACAAGCCCCAGGCGGTCGCCTGCGGCAAGCTGCCGGTAAGCGGCGCAGCCTTGTCCATGTTCACCAGCTGGCCGCCCAAAAGCGCGCACAGCTGCTGACCCTCGCCCATGGAGGCGACGGTGTAGCACCCCACGCGCTCATAATCGGGCGTATGCTCATGCACGAGCGGCTGGCTGCTGGCGAACCCGCCTGTCGCGACAACGATGCGCCGAGCCCGCACGTCGAGCACCGATGCGCCCGACCCTGCATAGAAACGCATCCCGCACGCCGCGCCGTCCTCATCCAAAATGAACGCGACCGCCCGATGGCCCGTAGAAAACGTAGCGCCTTTCGCCGTGAGGGCGTCTCGCAGCGGCATCATAATGCTCTGCATGTCACCGAGGCCGTTCTTGGGCAGCATGATAGCCGCATTCACCTTGCCGTCCACGAAGGTTTTCGGATCGGCGAACTGCGCCCCGTAATCGGATGCCAGGCGATTCGCCCACTCGGTGGCCGCGAAGAACAGGGTCTTTGCGAAATCAAGATCATCGTCGCCTGCAGCGCTCAACTCCTTTTTGCGCGCCCCCCATGCCTCGTCAACCGTCGCATTCACGCCCGCATCCTGCTGCGCAGTCGTGCCGGCGATGCGCATAACGCCGTTCGACTCGTAGCTTTCGCCACCCAACAGATCAAGTTTCTCGACCACCATAACGGAACGCTTCGCCTCGAGCGGGTCCATGGCGGCAGACAACCCCGCCACCCCGCTGCCCACGATCAACACATCCACGTCAGCATCGAAGGCGATGGGCGGCTGCCCCATTACGCTTGATTGACCAGCGGTTTCGTTGGCTTTGTTCGTCGCCGCCAGAGGATTGTCCGGCAGCTTTCCCGCCTCGCATGCGCCGAGGGTTCCGCCCACGGCCAGCACCGCAGCGGACAAGCCTGCAAGTTTGAAGAACGAACGACGCTCCACGACGGACGACCTCCTTTGCGACGGAAACGGAAACGAACGGCCTCAGAGTATAGTGACGCGAAAACGTTTTGTCGTGAGGCGCCGACATGCCGTCACGCAATCTGCGCAATGGAGACTGCGAAACGAGCCCAGCGTGCCAAGGGAGGTGCCAAGGGGACGCTACTCGTAGAACGTGGCGTCGGGGCACGGGGGCTCCAAAGCTCGCTTGAATGCGGTCGCGCGCACCGTTCGCAGCACACGCTCGACGTCGGCCGCATCGAACCCTTCGGACACCAGCGCTGCGGCATCCAAGCCGCGATCCACATGCGCTTTCAACAATCGATCGAGCGTCGGGTAATCGATGCCCATGCTCTTCTCGTCTTCCTGGTCGGGTGAGAGCTCGGCGCTGGGCGGCTTTACGAACACATGCTCGGGAATAGGCGGAACCTCGCCGGCGATCTCCGCTTGTCGATTACGCCAGCGGGCGACGGCGAACACGTCGGTTTTGTACAGGCCGCCGATAGGAGCGAACGCGCCGGCCGTGTCGCCGTACAGCGTGGAATACCCCATCATGGCCTCGCTCTTGTTGCCCGTGTTCACCAGCATCCAGCCGTATGCGTTCGACAGCGCCATGAGGCACACCATGCGGCAGCGCGCTTGCGTGTTCTCGGCCGCCAGACCCGAGAGCTTGCCGCCGCACGCCTCGGCAAGCGCGGCCTCGAACGCCCGATACGGTTCCGCGATGGAGACGGTGCGCGTCCGGATTCCGAGGTTGCGAGCCAGATCGAGCGCATCGTCCACCGAGTGGTCGGTGGAGTACGGGCCCGGCATAAGCACGCCGTGCACGCGATCCGCGCCCAGCGCGTCCGCGCACATCACGGCGACCAAACTCGAGTCCATGCCGCCCGACAACCCGATGACGACGTCGGAGAACCCAGCGTCGTCCATGAAGCCTTTGAGCGCGTTCACGCAGAGACGATACCGTTCGCTATTCTCCACGACTCCCTCTTCCTCCATCATCATCTCGCAGATCCACCAATGTCAGCGAGAAGCGCCAAGGTGCCCGAGATCGCCCCGTTTCGCCAGCTGCGCCGCGCGAAGCGCAAGTCCCTTTAGGGAAGCGTGCTTTCGCACGTGAGGGAAAGCGGAAAAGGGGCGAGATCGGGCGCATTGGCGCTTCGCAGCGTCGACTTCGTTCCGACGGCTGACAAGCCGTCGGAACTAAACGGCGCGAATGCGGTTCGCCAGCCACTCGGCCCAGGCGTCCACGCCGTCGCCTTTCGTGGCGGCGATGGGGAAGATGGGGGCCTGCGGGTTGAGCTGCGTAACCGCCGCCTCGAAGGCCTCGCGGTCGAAGTTGAACACGGGCATGGTGTCCACCTTGTTGAGCACCACGGCCTCGGCGACCTGGAACACGCCGGGGTACTTGAGCGGCTTGTCGTCGCCCTCAGGTACCGACAAGATCATCACCTTGGCGTTCTCGCCCAAATCGAAGTCGGTGGGGCACACGAGGTTGCCCACGTTTTCCACGATGATGAGGTCGAGGCGCTCGAGGTCCAGCACGTCCACCGCGCGCTTTATCATGGCGCTTTCCAGGTGGCACGCTCCACCCGTGTTGATTTGCACGGCGGCGATGCCCTGCGCCTTGATCTTCTCGGCATCCACGCTGCTGGCGATGTCGCCCTCGATAACGGCGATGTTGAACTCGTCGCGCAGCGCGTCGATGGTGGCCAGGATGGTGGACGTCTTGCCCGAACCGGGGCTGGCAAGCAGGTCGAGCACGAACACGTGGTTCTCGGCGAAACGCTCGCGCAGTTCGGAGGCGATCGCATCGTTCTTCTGGAGGATAGGCTGCTTCAGATCGATTTGCATGGTTAGTCCTCGTTCTCCTCGTCATCGTCGGGAATGTCCACTTCGATGCTGTCGATTTGCAGTTCGCGACCGGCGATGAGCTCGGTGGCGAAGCTGCCGCATTCCGGGCACAGCATATGGAAACGATCGTGCTCGTATTCGGCACCGCATTCCAAGCAGCGGCTTTTCGGCTTCACCATGGTGATTTGAAGCTCGGCGTCTTCGCAAAGCGTGCCTTCCGACAGAGCCTCGAACGCGAACATGAGCGCGTCTTCGATGGCCTCGGTCATCTCTCCAACCGACAGGCTCACCTTCAGCACGCGCGTCGCACCGGCCTGTTGCGCCGATGTCGTCACCGCATCCATCACGCCCGTCATGATTCCCAATTCGTGCATGGCGCTCCTTCGTGCCCGTTCCGCCTCTATCGTTCATGCTTATAGTAGCCCAAGAGTTATTCGCGCGTAGGTATCGATGCGTCAACGGCGCGAATGACTCCTAGAAAAAGCAAAAAGGCCCGTCGATCTCGACGGGCCTTCACCATCAGAATAAGGCTACTTCGATTTCTTGGCCTTCTTGATGCCGAGCTCGGCAGCGCGTTCCTCCGCCTCTTCCGCGTCAAGCTCCTCGTTCTGCTTCTTGATGCGGTTTCGCAGGACGACGCGGGCGATGAGCAAGCTGCCTTCGTACAGCACCAGCAACGCCGCGAACATGAGCAGCATGGTGATCGGCGAAGCGTCCGGCGTGGCCATGGCCGAGACGACCATGAGCACGACGTACACCGTGCGCCAGCTGCCGCGCAGCTTCTTGTACGGGACGATGTCGAAGATGACGAGGTAGAACACGATGAGCGGCAGCTCGAACGCAAAGCCGAAGCCCAGCTCGAACTTGATGATCATGTCGATATAGGTCGACGCTCGCGGCACCACTTCGCCCAGACCTGCAGCCTGATCCGTCAGCCACTGAAACGCGGGATCGAGAATAATGAGATAGCAGAAGATCGTGCCGAATATAAACAAGCTCACGGCCGCGGCAAACGTGGGAACGAACCACTTGCGCTCGCTCGGCTTGAGCGCCGGCAGAAAGAACGCAAGAATCTGCCATAGGATAACGGGAGAACAAGCAACGACCGAGGTCCAGATCGATATCTTGAAACGAGTCGCAAACGCCTCGAACGGATCGAGCACGATCGTGCCCGCCAACAAACCATCGGTACCCTCCGGCAGATACGGAGAAATCGGCTGAAGCAAGAACTGGCTGATAATAGGCGTTGCCATGTAGAACACGACCACGGCGATGGCAAGGCAAGCGATGATGCGCACCAGGCGCATGCGGAGCTCGCCCAGGTGATCGAATAGGGGCATTCGTGCCGGTCCGACGGGCATGGCTTACTCCCCCTTCTCGTTCTTGTTGGCCTTGGCGGCCGCTTCGGCGGCTGCCTTCCTGTTCGCCGCGCGCGTTGCAGCGGCCTTCTTCGCCGCGGCAGAGCGTGCGGCAGCCTTCTCGGCATCGGTCTTGGCCGTAGGCTTCGCAGCGCTCTTGGAAGCGGCGGCGGCTTTCGCAGCCGTCGGCTTGGTAGCCGGCTTCTTAGCGGCGGGTTTCGTGCCGTACAGCTCGTCGGGCGACGGCTTCGGCTTCGCGGCGGTCGACTCAGGCTTGGCGGCCGGCTTCGCAGTCTCCGCAGCCTTCGGCTCTTCCGGCTTGACGAACGATCCGTCGGGCTTGGCCACCGGCTTGGCAGCAGCGGCGGTCGCCGTAGCGGCTGCGGCCGTCGTCGCAGTCGTTTCGGCAGCACCGGCCTTCTCGGCTTCGGCGGCCTTCTTGGCTGCGCGCTCCTTGTCGTAGCGAGCCTTGCGCTCGGAGAAGCTTTCGGTCTTCTCCTCCTTGTCGTCTTTGCCGATCTCGCCGACCTTCGACAGCGCCTCCAGCGGGTTCTTGAACGGCTCATCGGACGTAGGGTCGTAGACCTCCGTCTTGAGCACCTTGTTCATTTCTTCCTGTGCGCTTCTGAACTTGTTGATAGCCTTGCCCAGCGTCTTAGCCATAGCAGGCAGCTTGTCGGGTCCGAAGATCAAAAACCCGAACAGCAGAATGAGGAATAGCTCGAATCCACCTATACCAAACAAAGCAAACCCCTTTGTGCGGTTACTCTACTCTCGACTCCGCGCCCCGTGCGCGGCAACGATTCATAGTATCACAAACACTCCCCGTCGACCCGAACGAGATAGCTCTACAGAAAAAGCATGACGGATTCTCACACGGGAAACGCGAAGGGCGTCCGCAAGCGGGAGACGCTGCGAACGCCCTTCGTCATCGGGCGGAAGCTAGGAGCCGTTCCCCAGGAAGGCGAGGGCTACGGTGGGGATGCCCAAAGCCAGCACGAGGATGACGCACACGACGATGGTGAATATCTTCTTCGTGCGCGCGGCCGCCTCGCGACGCTCCTTTTCCTTGCGCTCTCGCTCCTGAGCAGCGCGGATGCGCTCGCTTTTCTGCTGTGCCGTTAACTTCTGGTTCGTTCCCATAGATTACAACCTCAACTTACCGCGGATTTCGATGATGCGGGCGATGTTCCTGGCAACCTCGACGCCCACGTTCCATTTGTTCTTCTCGTACAGCGCGGTGCCGTTCACCATGGTCATGAGGATGTCGGCGCCGCTGCAGGTGTTGACCACGGCCGAAACCGGATCGGTGGTGGGCGTCTGATGCGATCCGGACAGATCGACCGCGATGATGTCGGCCAGCTTGCCTATTTCCAGGGAGCCGATCTTGTCGTCCAGCTTGAGCGCGCGAGCGCCGCCGATGGTGGCCATCTCCAGCATGGTGGCCGAATCCAGGAACTCGCCCACGTTCACCGCGCGCTGCACCAGCATACCGATGCGCATCTCGGTGAGCATGTCGGTGGAGTCGGTTGCGGCCGGCGAGTCGGTTCCCATGCCCAAGCGCAGGCCGGCGCGCATGAACTCGTTGATGGGAGCCACGCCCATGCCCAGCTGCGCGTTGCAGCGCGGGCACACGGCCACGGCTACATCGTACTCTTTCAGCTTCTGCACGTCTTTGTCATCCACGTGCACGCAGTGGATGGCCAGCACGTTGTCGGACTCGAACGCGCCCCAGTTCAAAGCGTAGCGCACGGGCGTCGTGCCGGTGGGCAGCCACGGCGGGATCTCCACGAAGCCGCGCTTCTGGTCCATCGTGTGCACCGAGAACGGCGACGAGCCGTACTTGATGAAGTTGTACTCTTCGCGGTTGCCGGCCACGTGCATGGCGACAGGCACGTTCTCGCGCCGAGCGAATTCGGACACCTTCGAGAACATGGACGGATGGCAGGCATACATAGCCGCGGGAGCCACGCCGATGGTGATGCGGTCGCCGTCAACCTCTTCGCGCCAATGCATGATGTCGTTCTCGGCGATGCGCATGGCGTAGTCGACGCGGCGCTTGTCCATGGCGCCCACCTCGCGGTAGATGACGCTGCGCATGCCCAGCTTCTGCGTGGCGGTGCATGCAGCGCCGGTGGCAGTGATATCGGCGACGCAGGTAATGCCGCTGGACAGCGCTTCAAGACCCCCGAGGATAGCGGAGTCGTACCAGTCGCTCACGTCCATCTTTGCGCTTTTCTCCAACATGGACGTGACCCACGTGGTATAGGGCACATCGTGCACGATGCCGCGCATCACGGAGTTCTCGAGGTGCGTGTGCAGGTCGACGAGGCCCGGCATGATAGCCGCCTGGCCGAAATCGACCACTTCTTCGTCGGGATAGCGCAGCTTGAGCATCTCGGCCGTGCCGATGTCGCGGATGACGTTGTCGCGGACAAGCACCGCGCCCTTCTGAAACGGCTCGGACGTGATGGGAAGAATGTATTGTGCGCACAAAAGCATGTCTGTCCCGCCAATCTCTTAGAATAATCGCATGATGAGTATGATAGCATTCCCGACCCGCTCTTCGGGGAAAGCACACAGGGGAATCGGCAGGCGCATGGGCGGAGTCGCTTGCTCGCGCATTGCCGCCGCCCCCGCTACGCCCGCGCGGCCAGCAGCGGGGTAATCTCGCCTTGCGCGAGCAACGTGATGCCGCGGGTGGCACGGGAAACGGTGGTGTACAGGCGACGGCGCGACAGCGGGTCGTCGGGAAACGCGCGCTCGCTGGCGTCGGGGACGATGACGTGGTCGAACTCCAGTCCCTTCGCCAGCTTGAGTGGCACCAGCACTACGCCGCTGGCGGGCAGCGTGGCGGCCGCGTCGATGAGCGCGGGAGCCGCGTCCCCCAGCTTCTTCCGCAGCAGCTTGGCCTGATGCTTCTGCGGCACCACCACGGCAGTGAGGCCGTCGTCGCCGACCGCTTGAGCAAGAACGCGCCGCAACTCACGGTCGTAATCCTGCTCGCTTGCGCACGCGATGATCTCCGGCGCGGTGTCGGCGCGCTGGATGGACGAGATGCTCAGGCGCTCGTCATCGTCCAGCAGGCTGGCGAACAGCTGCGTGATCTCGGGGGTGGAGCGGTAGCTGGTCATGAGGCGGCACTCCTCCAGCGGGCCGCGCACCTCCCGGAACAGCGCGCGCACCTGGTCGAACGTGGCGGTGCCCGGAGCGATGGCCTGGTTCTGATCGCCCAGCAACAGGAAGTGCGCGCGCTTGAAGTAGCGCGCCAGCACGGCCAGCTGGGCCACCGTGTAGTCCTGCACCTCGTCGATCATCACGTACTTCGCATCTGCGTTGCCGAGGCCCGTCAGCGCCATCTTGAGGTACAGCCACTCGACCGGAACGAGGTTCTCCACGCCCAGAAGGCGCATGCCGATGCGGTCGATGCGCAGCCAGTCGTCGTTCTCGACGGCTCGGCGCGCGTCGGCGAACCGCAAATCGACGTACTGCTGCGCCACTTCGCGCACCTGGCTCTCGTCGTGCGGGTCGAACGTTTCGCGGAACAGCTCCACCTGCTGGTCGAGGGTAAGCATCGAGATCTCGTCGAGCACTTTGTCCGAGGCCGCCAGCTGCTTCAAGCGGCTGTCCAGACGCCGCAGCAGCTCCTCGCGCATGAGCGTGACCAGGTGGGGGCCAGCAGGGATGTTTCTGAACTTGGCCGCTACTTGGAGGATTTGTCCAACCGTGACCAGGCGCTCGCCGTTGCAGTGGATCTCCTTGAAATCATGCTGGTCGAACGAGAACGTCGCGCACGCTTCGTCGATGCGCTCGAACGCGTCCAGCGACGCAGGCGCCTGTCCGCCGGACCGTTCGGGCGGCATGAGGCCTCGCAGGAACTCATCCCACGTGAGGCATTCGGGATTGCGCTCCCCCAGGTCGGGAAGCACGCCTTCAATGTAGCGCTCGAACACCGGGTTCGGCGTGATGAGGAACACCTCGCTGGGATCGAGGCTCTCGCGCTGCTGGTAGAACAGATACGCGATGCGCTGCATGAGCACCGACGTCTTCCCGCTGCCGGCGATGCCGTTCACCAGCAAGGTGGGCGCGTCCGCGTGGCGGATGACCTGGTTCTGCTCTTTCTGGATGGTGGCGGTGATGGCCTGCATCTGCGCCGTGCGGCGCTTCGACAGCGACGCCAGCAGCATGGCGTCTTGGATGGCGACGGTCGTGTCGAAGTAGGCGTTCAGCCGATCGGCTTCGATGTCGAACTGGCGGCGCAGCTTGAGATCGACGCGGATGGTGCGGCCGTTGGCCTCGTAGGACGTGGGGCCGTTCTCCTGGTTGTAGTACACCTCGGCCACCGGCGAGCGCCAGTCCACCACAAGGCGGCGGTAGTTCTCGTCGGCGATGCCGGCGGTGCCGATGTAGAGCTCCTTCGGCTCCTGCCCAGGCTTCATCTGCAGAACCACCTTGGCGAAATAAGGTTGCTTGAGCAGCACCTGGATGCTGGTCAGCTTTTCCGCATCGACGGTTTGCGCCAGGTTGTACGCGTCGATGACGCGGTTCACCGTGGCGAAGTCGGCATAGGTTTCCATGGCGTCGGCGTAGCTGGCCAGGTTCACCGACAGCTCGTCGACCATGGCCAGCTTGTCGGCGGCCGCGTCTTTGCTGTTAGCCTCCATCTTCGCCAGCAGATCGCGACCCATGGTCTGCAGCTTGGCATAGGTTTCGGTCAGATGCTGCTGCTCTTCTTCGAATACGGGGTCGAATTCCTGATCGAGTTCGGGAGTTTCATGCTCGTGTTCCAAAGGTGCTCCTCAATCTCCTTCGTGGGCTCGGGAGATTATACGCTCGCCCTGCGGAAAAAAGGAGCCTGTTCTCGCCAGGTTCCTTTCCTGTATAATAAAGACGCGCCCGAGAGGCGCACCCTTCCAATCTTTCCTGATCAACGGAGCATCACCTGTGAGCATCGATACCGCTACCGGCAAGGAAGCGCCCGCGGACATCTCGTCCGAACGCGTGAAAGACATCTTCTCCACCATCGCGAAAAAATACGAGCGGTTCAACGCCGTCTCCAGCTTCGGCGCGTACAAGACATGGCTGGCGGGCATGATGCGCCAGGCGCCCATCGACGAGAACGCCGACGTGCTGGACATCGCAGGCGGCACCGGCGATGTGACGTTCACCGTGGCGCGCGCGAAGCATCCGCGCCATATCCAGTGCACCGATCTCGTGGACGAGATGCTGGACGTGGCCCGCATGCACTATGCGGACGGCAAGGCCGAGGGCGTACCGGTTGACTTCGAGGTGGTGGATGCACAGCATATCCCCTATGCCGACGAGTCGTACGACGCCATCACCATGGCGTACGGCATCCGCAACATGCCCGAGCGCGACCAGGCGCTTTCCGAAATGTTCCGCGTGCTCAAGCCCGGCGGAGCGCTGGTGTGCCTGGAGTTCTCAACGCCGCCGAACGCCGTATGGCGCGCGCTGTACGGCTTCTACCTCAAGCACCTCATCCCCTTCTGGGGCGGCCTGATCACGGGCGACCGCGAGGGCTTCGTGTACCTGTCGCGCTCCATCAAGGCCTTCCCTAACCAGCAAGGCCTGGCAGCCATGATGGAGAAAGCCGGGTTCGAGGATGTGACCTGGAAAAACTATACCGGCGGCATCGCCGCCGTCCACGTGGCGAAAAAGCCGAAGGCGTAGACGCGGAATCGCCGCAGGCTCCCCTATCAGGATTCCACCTCGGAAACAAGACTTACAAACAAATGTTCTGCTTGATAAAATGAACTCGTACACGAGCCAGTGCAAGCGCTGCGCATAAGCACAGTCCGAAGAGGCGAAGGTGTTTCCCTTCCGCCTGACGCAACGCTTGCAAGATCCTCGCAGCCAGGGAACGAGGGGGCCGACTTAGGAACTCGCGCCCGCAAGGTAGGAAGATATATGGCACGTATCATGCATGAACGCGTACCGCTTGCCGTAATCGAAGGAGGTGAGAACATGGCAGAATTTCAACCTGATCCGTTTTTAACGTCCCTTGGGATGTCGGTCGACCAGCAACGTGCATATGATGCGTACTGCGATGCGATTGTAGACGCCTCGGAAGCCGAGATGAAGCGCACGGGGGTTACGTACACCCTCGACGAGGTCTTCGAACATGCACACGAGGAAGTCGAGCGCCTTAAGCGTGAATATCCCCGAGAAGATTGGGGGCGGCCATGTTCCCAGTAAGAACCACCGCTCGCTTCGATGTGAACATTCGGCGGATAACGCAGAACTTGTACTTTTCAGGGATCGAAGATCCCGACCAAGGCTTGAAAACAAGTCTTGTCGCCGCGCTCGTCAATGTGCGCACGTTCCCGGAAGCCTATCCTCGCACGGGCAAGGCAAGGCGACGCTTCGTCTTCGAATTCCGTTCGATTCCCCACGTGGTATTGTACGCATTCGACGGCGAGCTGGTCGTGCTGCACGATATCCACTTCGCCCGTTCGGCGCAAACGGCACACTGGCTGAGCGAGTGATCGGACGCAGTGTTCCTTCACGGCTCTGCTCGCGGAGGAACACTGCGTGACTTTAACCGACGATCTCTGCGACGGACTTGATGTCGGCTATGCGGAACAGGCGCTGCGTGGCGCCCTTCGCGCCGAACGGGGCGGGACACTCGATGAGCACCCATTCGTCGTCGGAGTCGAGGATGATACCGCGTCCTTGCGTTGACGGAGACTCGTCAGCAAAAATGCGCCCTGGCGCCCAGAGAGTGAACGCACACGCGCAACCGTGCAACTTGCGAAGCTGGGAGGCGACGAACACGGCGTTCCCCTTCTGCTCGCGCTCGAAGCGATCGGATACGCTCTCTTTCGAGGAATCGTTTTTCTTGGGCAGCCTGCTCAAAACGAAGCCGAGCTGCACGATGACGATAACCAGCAAAAGCTCCGTCACGAGATCGCCTCCTCGCACGTTGCCGCATGCGGACTATCATCCTCGTTCGGCCAAGCCAGTACGCTGTCGATGATATCGATGTCGATAAGGCGCACTGCGGTTTCCTTCTTCGACCAGGGCGCACCGCCGCCCAGCTCGTGTTCGACGCGCAGCCAACCATCGCTGACATCGAGCACGCGCGCTTTCTCGGGCATCGAAACCGCTTTGAAGATGTCGATTTCATCATGCGTATACCGATAGCAGATGCGGCATTGCTTGCCTTCCAGATGGCGGAGCACATGCAGGTCACGCGGCTTTCCAGCGGCCTGATCGGGATCGGCCACTACCACTTCCACCTCGTCGGCCACCAGATCGTCCAGGCTCACGCCGCACAGACGGGCGAGATCGGCCGCCTTGTCGAGCGACGGAGCACCCTGATCGCATTCCCAATTGGAAACGGTCTGCCGCGTCACGCCCAGCGCGGACGCCACCTCCTGCTGGCTCATCCCCCGCTTCTTCCGCAGCTTCATAAGCTTCTCGCCCACCATGCGCTGTCCCTTTCCCAACGATTCCATCGTGCACTATTCTCGCTGATCAGGGACTTGCATTGAAGCAAATATTCCCGACATTTCGTCAAATTCGCTTGGCGGGACAAGCTCCTCGTCCCGTTTAATGGGCGGCATCACCATGCACATGACGAAAACCCGAGAATCCGACTCCCCGTTTAACGCATAATGCCGGATCGCGTTCTACGACCTCGCCTCCGGTGAAGGCATCGGCTGGAAAGATCCGCGCCGTCGCGTTCCCGACGCAGACGGGGGGGCGTTCCCGCACGCCGACCCTTCCCTTGGCGAAAACACGTTCTGATGACGGTTTTGGTAGGGAAACCACCGGATCGGGTTCCCTTTCACCCGATCCGCGGAACGTTTTCCCAGTTCGAGAAACCTAAGCGGATGTCCGCAGGGGATTTTCTCTACCAAAACCGTCATCAGAACGTGTTTTGGTAGGAAGCTGGCGCGGCTCCGGGGGCGAGGAGCCTCTTCCGAGGATTATGCGCCAACCGGGGAGTCGGAATCGAGAAATCGAAAAGCGCCAAATCGCGCCAAATCGCGCCAAATCGCGCCAAATCGCGCCAAATGTTGTTATACTGAGTTTCCTCTGAATCACTCGGAAAGGGCGCCCATGGACGAAGCAGAATTGCGCAGCGACCTCGCAACCGGAGAGACCCCCTCCATCGAGTTCAAACGCTGCGGAAACTCGGTTGGAAGAGACACGTTCGAGACCATCTGCTCTTTCGCGAACAGCTTCGGGGGCAGCATCTACCTGGGAGTAGAAGACGATGGAAACGCAATCGGAATCCCCGAAGAGAATATCGTGCCCGTGAAAAGGAACGTGACCAACGTGGTTCACAATCCGAACGTTTTCGACCCGCCGGCCACCCTTGAGTTCGAAGACATCGTTTTCGAGGGCTCGTCGCTTGTTCGGATATGGATTCCTCCCAGTCCGTCGATCCACCGATACAAAGGGAGGATATTCGAGCGCATCGAGGACGCCGACGTTGTCGTGAGCACCGAAAGCCAGCTTACGGCTTTGTGCGTACGCAAGCAGAACATCTACACCGAGCAGCGGGTGTTCCCGTATGTGGAAGCAAGTGATTTGCGCATGGATTTGCTTCCCGCCATCCGAACGATGGCCACGGGAAAACGAACCCGACACCCTTGGAACGGCATGACCGACGAAGACCTCTTGCATTCGGCAGGGCTTTTCGGCAAGAACTTCGTCACGGGCGAAAAAGGATTCAACCTTGCAGCCGTCTTGTTGTTGGGCGATGCCGACGTCATTCGGTCGCTGTGCCCTTCCTATAAAACGGATGCCGTTGTCAGGATAAGCGACCAGGATCGATACGACGATCGCGTCATCGTCACAAGCAATCTGATAGAAGCCTTCGACCAACTCACCGGCTTTTGCACGAAACATCTGCCGGATCGGTTCCACCTTGAAGGCTCCGTTCGCGTGAGCCCTCGCGACATCATCGTTCGCGAGGTAATCTCGAACATGCTCGTGCATCGCGAATACACGAGCCCATTTCCTGCAAAACTCATCATCGACAATGAAAGGTTGCGCACGGAAAATGCAAGTCGCGCCCCTTTCATGGGTCGAATCACGCTGAGCGATTTCAATCCTATCCCAAAGAACCCCCTGATAGGCGCATTCTTCAACAACATCGGGCTGGCGGAAGAGCTGGGTTCCGGCACACGGAACCTGTACAAATACACCAAAGTCTACTCTGGGGCGGAACCGGTTCTCAACGAGGGGGCGATTTTCACAACGACGGTCCCCCTGCACGTCGAGAACGTCGAACCCGTCGCGGAGCGTCCTCACGATATGCTTTCTCTTGCAAGACAAATCGCCTTGGATCGTGGATATGCAACGGTTTCCGATCTCGAGCGCAAGGGAGTCGCCCGCAGAACCGCTCAGCGCGAACTGGCAGCACTCGCCCAACAGGGGACGCTGCAAGCGAAAGGAAACGGTCGGGCCCGAAAATATTTCCTGCCTTAAAACCCTATTCGACGATCGACCGAAAGAAGAAGAAGAAGAAGAAGAGAGAGAGGGGGGGGGGTCGTAAGCTCGAAGCGCTCCTATTCCACGCGCATCATGCGATACCCTACCCCTACGTGGGTTTGGATGTAGCGAGGGTTCGCAGGATCGGGCTCGATCTTCTTGCGAAGCGTGGCCATGAACACGCGAAGCGACGAGCGATCGGACGCGAGCATGGTGCCCCACACCTCTTTGAGCAGGTAGTTGTGCGTGAGCACCTTGCCGGTATTGCGCGCCAGCAGACAGAGGAGCTTGTATTCGAACGGCGTGAGGTGAATCTCCTCGTCGTCGCGCCACACGCTGCCTGCCGCATAATCGATGCGGAGGCTCCCGTTGCGGTAGACGGCTTCGTCCGCATCCCCCTTCATCGCTCGCTCCCGATCCAATCGGCGCAGCGCCACGCGCACGCGAGCCAGCAGCTCCTCGACCGAGAACGGTTTCACCAGGTAATCGTCCGCTCCGGCATCGAGCGCTTCCACTTTGTCGGCATCCTCCAAACGCGCCGATAGCACGATGACCGGCAGCGACGACCACCCGCGCAACGTGCGAATGACCTCCACCCCGTCCCCGTCGGGCAAACCGAGATCGAGGATAGCCAGATCGGGCGGCTGCGACGACAGTTCGAGCAGCGCCTGCGACGCCGTACGGGCTTCCCGGTACGCGTATCCGTGCAAATCGAGCGTGGTCGTCACAAGGCGCCGCACCGCCGCGTCGTCCTCTACCACCAGTATCCGGTACCCATCAGCCACGCGCTTCCTCCGTCGATCGCGCCACCACGTCCCCGGCCTCCACCGCTGCCAGCGTGAACGAGAACTCGCTACCGTGCGGGTTCACATTGCGCACGTCTAAAGTGCCGCCGTGCACTTCGACGATGGAACGGCATAGCGACAAGCCCAAGCCCATGCCGCGCTTGAAATCGCCGCTCTTTCCGCCCCGCCGGCCGGTGGAGCCATTGTAGAACATGTCGAAGATATGCTTGCGATCTTCCTCGGAAATGCCCGGGCCTTCGTCGGCAACCGCGATGCGCACCCGCGGACGATCGTGCTCCACGACCCGCCGCGCGCTCACGACTATGCGCCCGTCGGCCGGCGTGTACGATACCGCGTTGTTCACCAGGTTGATGATCACCTGCACGATCAAACGCGCATCCATGTCGGCCATAAGCAGCTCGTCTTCCAACTCCACGTCGACGCGGCGTCTCCCAGCGCGGCGATCGACGTGCTGGAGAGCCTCCCTCACGACATCCGCCACCAGCTCGGGCTGTTCGGCCAGCTGCAGCGTGCCGTTGTCGATACGCGTGATGGACAGCAGGTTCTCCACGAGCGTGACCAGCCAGCACGCGTCGTCGTGAATGTCGCGGTACAAGTGCTCCTTCTGCTGCGCCGACAGCGCGCCGCGATCGTGCAAAAGCATGTCCGCGTCGCCCGAAATGCTGGTCAACGGTGTACGCAGGTCGTGCGAGATGGTGCGCAGCAGATTCGCCCGCAGCGTTTCCTTCTCCATGCGCATCTCCATGCGCCGCCTATCCTCGGCGAAGACGATCTGCTCGGTAGTCTGACCGCATTCGTCCAGGATGGCCAGCAAAAGGTTCTTCTCGAAAGCCCCGAAGTCCTCCTCCCCGTCGATGTCGTCCATCGCGATGCCGGCTACTCCGAACACAGCGTCCTTCGAATGGATGGGCAGGTACAGGCATTGCGAATCGGCGAGCGTGTCGGTAGTGGCTCCGGCACGCTCGTTGTTCGCCGCAGACCATGCGGCGACCGCGGACTCTTCGGGCGATGCGAGCGCGCAGGCGCCGGCATCGCCGCCCAGCGTCCCAGGGACGTCGTGCACCACGGGCTTCGCAAGACGACCGTCGATGCCCAAGCGGTACATGACCACCGGGCGGTTCAGCAGCTTGATGACCTGCTCGGCCGCAAGCCGGAAGCACTCGTCCGCATTGCGGGCACCCTGCAGCTTTCGGCTGGATTCCAACAGCACTTCCATGCGATACGCACGGCGCGCGGTGCTCTCGGCCTGACGCTTCATGCGGATGGCCAGCGATGATGCAGCGAATGTGCCCACGAGCAGAAACGCGAAGATGATGGGATAGTTCAGCCCTACCGCATGAAGCGTGAACCGCGGGATGGTGAAAAAGAAGTTGTATGCAAACACGCTGCCCATCGACACGAACAGCGCATAGAAGAAGCCGTCGGCGCGCGTAGCGATGAGCAGGGCCACGATGAGGTAGAGCATGAGCACGACGGAACCGGCCAACCCAAGGGAATAGATGGCCAGTCCGATAGCCGTGGCGATGGCGACCGACGCGAGCGCACGCCAAACGTCAGCGCCTGTCAGGCGAAACCCTGTGGCTTCGGACAGCCGGCCATATTGCGCAGGCAAGTCCTTCGTCGGCACGACGTCGACCACGGCCCCATGCGCGAGCTTCATCAGCCGGCTCACCAGGCTCTCGCGCAGCAGGGAACGCACCGACAGGCCACCCGTGGCGTTGCCCACCACGATATGAGTCGCGCCGGCCGTCACCGCGTACTGCGCCAGCTGCTGGGCTATATCGTCACCGAACAGCGTGACTACGTGCGCACCCAGCTCTTCGGCCAGATCGATGTTGGCGCGCAGTCGTCCGCGCTGGTCGGAATCGAACTTCTTGCTCTGCGACGACTCGACCACCACCGCAGTGAGCGCCCCATGGTAGGACTCCGCCATATTCGCAGCGGCCCGGATGGCTTTCACGTTGCCCGTATTGTGCGTTACGTACACCAGCACGTCCTCGCCGGCCTCCACACGCGCGCCCGCCTCGGTGCATTCGGCCTTGCGCGTCAGCCGATCGGCCATGCGGCGCAGCGCGATCTCGCGCAACGCCGCCAGGTTCTTCCGGGAGAAGAAGTTGCCGAGCGCCGTGCGGGCGCGATCGGGAAGGTATATCTTTCCCGCCTCCAAGCGCTCGATCAGATCGTCTGGCTCGATATCGACGAGCTCGACCGATGCAGCCTGGTCGAAGATACGGTCGGGAATGCGCTCGGCTACGCTCACGTGCGTGATGGCGGCGATCTTGTCATTGAGCCCTTCGAGGTGCTGGACGTTCACGGTGGTGAACACGTTGATACCTGCGCGCAGCAGCTCCTCGACGTCCTGGTAGCGCTTCCGATGCCGGCAACCCGGGGCGTTCGTGTGGGCCAATTCGTCCACCAGCACGATCTGGGGATGGCGCGCCAGCACGGCGTCCAGGTCGAACTCGCGCAGAGAGATGCCTCTATGCTGAACCGTCGATGGGGAGATCTGCTCCAGTCCGTCGACAAGCGCCATCGTATCGGCCCGCGTGTGGGGTTCGACGTAACCGACGACCACGTCGAACCCCTTTTCCAGCACGGCGTGGGCCTCCTCGAGCATGGCGTAGGTCTTACCCACGCCCGCCGCATAGCCGAAGAATATCTTGAGCTTGCCGCGCGTATCGCCCTCGGCAGCCTCCTCCTCGACGATTTGCCGCAGGATCGCATCGGGGTCGCGCCTTGCTTCGTAGTCCATAATCACACTCGCAGTCGTATCGGTGCCGCCATCATAGCACGCCGTCGAGCATCAGGTTCACTTTCAGCACGTTCACGCGCGCATCCCCCAGAAAACCGAACTGGGGCTGCTCGGTGCATTGCTTGATGATGTCGCGGATCTCGGACGCGCTCTTGCCGGTTGTCCTCGCCAAACGGTCCACCTGGTATTCGGCGGCAGCCGGCGAGATGTGCGGATCGAACCCGCTGCCGGAGTTCGTCACGAGGTCGCTGGGGATGGGCTTGTTCCCCATCTCGGGATGAGCCGCGCGGATCTGCTCGACGCGATCCTGCACCGCCGTCGCGAACTCGTCGCCCGCAGGGCTGAGATTGGACGGGGCGTACCACAGCACGTCGTTTCCCTCGGCATCGGTGAACGTGCCCGTGCTGGGGTTCATGGCGCGGCCCCACAGGTGCTTCTCGTCGGTGAACCGCTGGCCCACCAGCTCGCTTCCGTACTTCGTTCCGTCGACTTCGATGATGGAGCCGTTCGCCTGGTGCGGAAAGAAAAGCTGCGCCAAACCCGTGCACGCCGCCGTGTAGATCACGCCGCACAGCACCGTGGTGACGAGGAAGAACAACGCCGCACTTCCCCAGGTCTTCGCTTGGTTTCCCAATTTGAACGTCATGATGGATCCTTTCCTTCCTACGCGACGCCCAGCGCCGTCAGGCCCATGTCCAGCAGTTTGATGGCGGCGAACGGCAAGACGATGCCGCCCAGGCCGTACACGGCCAGGTTGCGCTTGAGCAGGCTCTGGGACGTGGCCTCGCGGTACTTCACGCCTTTAAGAGCCAACGGGATGAGCGCCACGATGATGAGCGCGTTGTATATGACGGCCGCCAAGATGGCGGTGGTGGGGCTGGTCAGGCGCATGATGTTGAGCGCCTCGAGCGCGGGGTACAACGGCACGAACAACGCCGGGATGATGGCGAAGTACTTCGCCACGTCGTTGGCGATTGAGAACGTGGTCAGGCTGCCGCGCGTCATGAGCAGCTGTTTGCCGATGCGCACGATGTCGATGAGCTTCGTGGGGCTGGAATCGAGGTCCACCATGTTGCCGGCCTCTTTCGCCGCCTGGGTGCCGCTGTTCATGGCCACGGCCACATCGGCCTGCGCGAGCGCCGGCGCGTCGTTCGTGCCGTCGCCCGTCATGGCCACCATGTGGCCCTCGGCCTGATACTGCCGGATGGCGGCCAGCTTCGTCTCGGGCGTTGCCTCGGCGATGAAGTCGTCCACGCCGGCCTCGGCGGCGATGGCGGCGGCCGTCAGCGGGTTGTCGCCCGTGATCATGACGGTTTTGATGCCCATCGTGCGCAAGTCGGCGAAATTCTCCTTGATGCCCTGCTTGACGATGTCCTTCAGATAGACGACGCCCAGAATACGATGATCGCGAGCAACAAGCAGCGGAGTGCCGCCTGCGCGCGAGACATGCTCAACCGCTGAGGCGCACTGAGCGCTGTACGTGCCGCCGCACGACTCCACATAACTCTTGACGGCATCGGCCGCCCCCTTCCGAATCTCGTGGCCCTCGAAGTCCACGCCGCTCATGCGCGTCTGCGCCGTGAACGGGATGGTCGTCATGCCCGACCCTTCCAGCACGCGGGCGCGGATGTCGAACAGCTCCTTCGCCAGCACCACGATGCTGCGACCCTCCGGCGTCTCGTCGGTGAGGCTTGCCAGTTGCGCCGCGTCGGCAACCTCGCGCTCGCTTGCGCCGTCGACCGGGATGAACTCGGCCGCCTGGCGGTTGCCCAGCGTGATGGTGCCCGTCTTGTCCAGCAGCAGCACGTCCACGTCGCCAGCCGCCTCCACGGCGCGGCCGCTCATGGCCAGCACGTTCGCCTGGTTGAGGCGGCTCATGCCTGCGATGCCGATGGCGCTCAGCAGCGCGCCGATGGTGGTAGGCGCCAAGCACACGAACAGCGCGACGAGCGAGGCGATGGTGGTGGGATTCGCGATGCCCTCCTGGCTGGCGCCGAACCCGCTGAACGCGAACAGCGACACGGACACGACCAAGAACACGATGGTCAGCGCGATGAGCAGGATCTCGAGCGCGATCTCGTTCGGCGTCTTCTTACGCGCGGCCGATTCCACCATGGCGATCATCTGGTCGAGGAAGCTGTGACCGGCATCGGCCGTCACGCGCACCACCAGCCAGTCGGACAGCACCGTGGTGCCCCCGGTGACGGCCGATCGATCGCCGCCGGCCTCGCGGATGACCGGGGCGGACTCGCCCGTGATGGCGCTTTCGTCAACCGACGCGGCTCCCATGACTATTTCGCCGTCGGCGGGAATCTGTTCGTTCGCCGTCACGAAGAACAGGTCCTTCTTCTTGAGGACGGCCGAACTCACCTCCTCGGCGTTGAGCCGGAAGAACTCGGCCGGGTCGTCCGCATGGGTGCCTTTGGCCACAAGGCCTTCGTTCAGCTTATGGGCGTCGATGTCGCGCTTCGCGGCGCGCAACGAGTCGGCTTGAGCCTTGCCGCGTCCCTCGGCGAGCGCCTCCGCGAAGTTCGCGAACAGCACCGTGAGCCACAGCACCGCCGATACGGCGAAGATGAAAGCGGGATGCGCATCGGCGACGCCGAACAGCGACAGCGCGAACAGGCCGAGCGTCAGGATAGCCGAAATATACACCATGAGCATGACCGGGTTCTTCGCCTGCTCGCGCGGCGTGAGCTTCGCGAACGAGTCGATCACGGCGCGCTTGGCCAACGCGCTCATCGACGCCTTGCGCCCGGCGCGCTTGCCACCTTGCGGGCTTGCGCCCATAGGAGTTTCGTTCATTGCAGTAGTCGTCATCTTTCTTTCGCCCGCCTTCCTAGAGCACCATCATCAGCTGTTCGGCCACGGGACCCAGCGCAAGCGCGGGGAACATCGTGAGCGCGCCGATCAGCAGCACCATGAGTACGAGCAGGAACACGAACAGCGCGTTGCTGGTGGACAGCGTGCCGGCGCTCGTCGCCACCTTGGGACGTACGGCCAGGCTGCCGGCCAGCACGCACACCGCCGCGATGGGGATGAAGCGGTTCGCCAACATCTCGAATCCCAGCACCAGGTTGATCAGAGGCGTGTTGCCGTTGAATCCCGCGAAGGCCGAACCGTTGTTGCCTCCTGCGGACGTGGCAGCGTACAGCACTTCCGAAAACCCGTGCACGCCGGGATTGTTCAGGCTGTTCGCCGTCGCCGGGTCGAGGCTCATGATGCCCGCGCCGACTAGGATGAGCAGCGGCGTGGTGATGCACAGGATCACGGCCATGCGCATCTCCTTCGGGCCGATTTTCTTGCCCAGGTACTCGGGCGTGCGGCCCACCATGAGCCCGGCGATGAACACCGTGAGGATGACGAAGCCCAGCATGCCGTACAAGCCGCAGCCGACGCCTCCGAACACCACCTCTCCCAGCGCCATCAACACGATGGGCACCATGCCGCCGATAGGCGTGAAGCTGTCGTGCATGGCGTTGACCGAACCGTTCGAGGCGGCCGTGGTGAACGCGGCCCACAGCGACGAGTCGGTCACGCCGAAGCGCGTCTCCTTGCCTTCCATGTTGCCGCCGGATTGCCCGCTGGCGCCCATGTACACCTGCCCGTCGGCCGCCAGCTGGGGCGTGCCCATCTGCTCGAACACCGCGATGGCCACGAGCGCGCCTACCAGCAAGATGAACATGGCCGCGAACACGGCGCGCCCCTGGCGGCGATCCATGACGAAGCGGCCGAAGCTGAACACGCACGCCACGGGGATGAGCAGCAGCGACAGGCATTGCACCAGGTTGGTGAGGGGCGTGGGGTTCTCGAGCGCGCTTGCGGAGTTCACGCCGTTGTAGCCGCCGCCGTTCGTGCCCAGCTGCTTGATGGCGACCTGGCTGGCCTGCGGGCCCATCGGCACCGTCGCCTGGTCGATGGTTTCCACGGCGGCCGGATCGTCGGCGTCGACGATGCTGCCATCAGCGGTCACGCCGACCGGCTCCAGCAGCTGCACCGTCTCGTACTCGTTGAAATTCTGCGGCGAGCCCTGCTGCACGTCGATCATCGTCACCACAAGCGACAGCGGGATGAGCACGAACAGCACCGCGCGCGTCACATCGACCCAGAAGTTTCCGAGGCCCGGATTCCCTTCGCTCACGATGCCGCGGAACAGCGCGAACAAAACGCCCAAGCCCACGGCGGGCGTGACGAAGTTCTGCACCGTCAGGCCGATCGCCTGGGAGAAGTAGCTGAGCGCGCTCTCGCCGCTGTACGCCTGCCAGTTCGTGTTCGTGACGAAGCTGACGGCGGTGTTGAACGCGAGATCCCAGGACAGCCCGGGAAGCCCTTCGGGGTTGAACGGCAGCAGACCTTGCAGCATGAGAATGGCGAACAGCCCGACCAGGCAGATCGCCGAAAACGCGAACGCGCTCACAAGATAGCGCTTCCACCCCATGTCCTCGGACTTGTCTACGCGGATGCAGCGGTAGACCGCGTTCTCCACCGGAACCAGCACCCGCGAGAGCACGGTCTTCTGACCGGCCATGACCTTGTTGAGGTACGCGCTCAGCGGGATGGCCAAAGCCACCAGCAGCGCCAGGTACACGCCGTATTCGAACAGCTCGTCTATCACCGTTCGTCACCGCCCCTGAGAAGCTTGTAGAACAGGTAGAGCGCAAGGAAGATGCTCAACCCTCCTACGAAGCCTGCTACGAATTCCATCTCGATCCTTTCCTATCGGTCCTTTTGCGTGGCGGCGCATACGACAGCACCGCCACGAACCCAGCATAGGAAGAACCGCATGAGCACGGCGTAAAGATGGAGGGTGCGGGCGTTAAGATGAGGTTAAGACGGAGGTCGGCCGGGAGGGGCCGCGCGCCAGTCCGGGGGGGGGTCGGGGAGGCCGC
>PVML01017005.1_pt1 | contig 469307 bp, 415 predicted proteins | sample 1853371 | NCBI WGS metagenome assembly PVML01 (sample SAMN08533508, study PRJNA380276) | Human gut metagenome, whole genome shotgun sequencing project. | isolation source: participant 1, chromium library | host: Homo sapiens | collected 2017 | reverse complement strand
GTTTACATTGTAAACAATAGTCTTTAAATCATTACCAGCTGGTGCAGAAATAACAACCTTCTTAGCACCTGCATTGATATGAGCCTGAGCCTTAGCCTTTGATGTATAGAAACCTGAACACTCAAGAACTACATCAACACCAATTTCGCCCCATGGGCAGTTGTTAGCATCTGGCTCTTTATAAATTTTGATTGTCTTACCTTTAACAGTAATTGTACCAGCTTCGTCATCAGCAGTAACCTGATCTTCTTCACCGAAGTTTACATATCTACCCTGTGATGAATCATACTTTAAAAGATGAGCTAACATCTTAGGACTTGTTAAATCGTTGATAGCTACTACTTCGTATCCTTCTGCACCAAACATCTGTCTGAATGCAAGTCTGCCGATACGTCCAAAACCATTAATTGCAACTTTTACTGACATAAAAATTTCCTCCTAATATAAATTAGATTGTTAATTATTAATCAACTAGATTGTATTTTACATAATATAAGTAAAAATATCAAGTATTAATTACCTTTTTTTACAAAATGCAAAAAAAATCTTTCTATAAAGCTCTTCATTTAGTTAATTTGACGAAATTTCTTCCTGAACACACTCCGCAACATTTTTTGCATGATCCGACATTCTCTCAAGATTTGATAATATATCAAGGAAAACAACGCCATTTGAAGGGAGACATTTTCCATCCGAAAGCCTTTTTATATGCTTATCCCTCAATTCTTCTTCGAGGTCATCAACCTCATCTTCTATTCTGTATACATCACGTATAGCTGCCTCATCGCCTGTTTCCCTGGCAACAACTGCCCTGTCAAAACAGCAGAGAACTTTATCCCACAGCTGTCGTAATTCATCCTGCCCACGCTGTGAGAATACAATATCATGTTCTATCTTATATTTTGTAAGATCTGCAAGATTTTCCGCATGATCAGATATTCTTTCAATATCAATTACCGCATGGAACAGGTCATTTACAAGAAGATGCTGCTTATCTGACAATGACTGGTTATTAAGTTTTATAAGATACGAAGTCAGATATTTTGAATAGTAATCAACTTCTTTTTCAAGCTCATATATCCTGTCTACAAGTTCCTGGCTGTTTTCCCTTACTGCCCTTGACGCAATCTCAATATTGTCATAGGCAAGACGTCCCATGTTAATAACTTCATTTTTGGCACGTTCAACAGCAACAGACGGCTGTCCGAGAATTCTGTCATCAAAATGCCTGCTGATTTCAAGTTCTTCTTTATCACTTATTTCCTCTATCTGTTCGGTCTTCTTTTCAGGAACAATAATACCTGAAAGCTTAACAAGGAGCTTGGCAAAAGGAAACATTACAGCTGTACATGTAATATTAAAAAATGTATGGAATATTGATATCTCAACACCCGTTATATTATGAACTGCAATATCCGGTCTTATACAGAAAAGAATAAAGCCAGCTGTACCAAACAGCAACGCACCTGCCACATTAAACAATAGATGCATACATGCGGCTCTTTTAGCAGTACGCGTTGTTCCTGCACTCGAAATAAGAGCTGTAACACATGAGCCTATATTTTGTCCAAGTGTTATAAAAATCGCCGCATTCGTCGTTACAACGCCGTTCATGGCAAGAGTCTGTAATATTCCGACAGATGCTGATGAACTCTGTAAAATCGCAGTAACAACAATACCGATAATTATTCCAAGAAACGGATTACTGCCTACAATCTTAAATGCATTTGAAAAAATCGGTGCATCTGTGTATGGTGCAATTGATGCACTCATAAATTCAAGTCCTTCAAACAGAAGACCGATACCAACAAACAACTCACCAACTGTCTTTGACCTGTCTTTTTTTGAAAAAAGACTAACAAATGCACCGATGCCTATAAGAAGCGGTGCATAAAAAGACGGCTGCAATGCTTTTGCAGCATCACCAATCTGTCCGAGTGATACAATCCATGCTGTAATTGTTGTTCCTATATTGGCTCCCATAATAACGCCTACAGCCTGAACAAGTGTCATAAGTCCTGCATTTACAAAACCTACAACCATTACTGTTGTCGCACCACTGCTCTGTATAATTGCAGTAATAAGTGCACCAACCAATATTGCCAGAAATCTGTTTCTTGTAAGATAGCCAAGCAGCGACTTCATTTTGCCTCCGGCTGATTTCTGCATACCGTCCGCCATTCTATTCATACCATAGAGGAACATTCCTATTCCTCCCGCAAATTCAAACAAGCTGCCTATTCCATTCATTATGAACATTTACCGTCCTTTTCGTCACATAGTATTTTAATTTTGTGTTAATTTAATTTTACACTTATTTTACATAATATCAATTGCAATCATTAATTTCAAGTTATATTCAATCGTTTTTATAAAAAAGCCGTAATGTTTTCAAAATTGTCACAAATATGGTATACTTAATTTTAGAAAATAAACACATTAAACATGTGCATTTTATACATTTTAATTATTACAGCTATGAAGATTGGAGATTAAACATGAACAGACCTGCCGACTTTCACACACACAGCCTTTTCTCTTCGGATTCTGATGCAAAACCCGAAGAAAACATTAAAGCTGCGATAAATCTTGGACTTTCGTCAATATGCTTTACTGAACACAATGATTTTGATTTTCCACCGGAAGATAACAAAGAGGTGTTATTCCAGCTTGATTTTGACAATTATATTTCAAGTATTGCCAGCATCAAAGAATTATATTCAGAACAGATTCCTGTATATATAGGTGTTGAACAGGGACTTTGCCGCTCCGCAGCAGACAGAATTAATGACTACGACAAAAATCATATTCTTGATTTTATAATAGGTTCTTCCCATCTTGTATACGGCAATGATCCTTACTATCCAAAATTCTGGGAAGGCCGCAACATAGATGAAGTAATCAATGCTTACTACGAAAGTATCCTTGATAATTTAGACACTTGTAATAATTTTGATATTTATGGTCATATTGATTATATAATACGTTATATTCCGGATAAATCATACGAGTATAACTATAAGAACTTTTCTGATATCATTGATGAAGTGTTAAAAAAAATCATCTATAATGGCAAAGGAATAGAGATTAACACTGCAGGGCTTCGTTATGGTCTTAATGCCACAAACCCATCAGCCGAAATAGTTTTAAGATACCGCGAACTCGGTGGTGAAATAATAACCATCGGCTCAGATGCACATTACAGCCGCGATATCGGAAGCGGATTTGATATTGCCTACGATATGCTCAAATCATGTAATTTCAAATATTATAATATCTTCAGGAAGAGAAAGCCCGAATTTATACAGTTATAAAAATATATCAAAGCAGGGAATTTCTGCATTAATATGCTTACGTTCCCTGCTTTTATTATACATATTTTCTTAACTCTTCTACATTTCTTTTTATACATTCCACAACATAATCAACCTGTTTTTTTGATATTTCTTCATTTATTGTAAATCGCACTGTCGAATATGCTCTCTCATCAGAAAGGCCTATTGCTTTGAGGACATGCGATGGCTCTTTTTGTGCCGATGAACAGGCTGACCCGGCAGATGCACATATCCCCTGCTGGTCAAGCATCAATATAAGTGTAGCACCATCAACACCTTTAAACGAAAAATTCATATTATTAGGAAGACGCTCTTGTTCATCTCCATTAAGCCAGACATCTTTTATCTGCGTTGTGACCTTTTTTATCATATAATCACGGAGCATTTTTTCTTTTTTTATCCTCATATCCCTGTTTGTCATTGCTATCTGTGCCGCTTTTGCAAGCCCTATTATTCCGGCAACATTTTCAGTTCCTGCACGCATCCCGTATTCCTGACCTCCGCCATTAATAAATGGTGTTTTAAGCTTTCCCTTTTTTATATATAAAAAGCCTACGCCCTTAGGTCCCCTTATTTTATGTGCACTAACACTAAGCATATCAACATTCATTGCATTTACATCTATATATATATTTGTATAAGCCTGGACTGCATCCGTGTGAAATAAGATGTTTCTTTCATGTGCGATTCTTCCTATGGCAGCCACCGGTTCAACCGTTCCAATCTCATTATTGGCTGCCATAACTGATATCAAAAATGTATCACGGAAAATATTACGCTCAATTGCTGCTGTTCTTACTTTACCCTTTTTATCTACCGGAATCTTGATTATTCTGCAATGTCTCTTCTCAAGTGAATCACATGTTCTTAAAATTGCATGATGCTCTATCGGTGTTGTAATTATGCTTCCATATGGGTGTTCCTGTGCAGCCATTTTCAAAGCCCAATTATCAGATTCTGAACCTCCCGATGTGAAAAAAATTTCATCCGGCCCTGCTCCTATTGTTGATGCAAGCAGTTCTCTTGCCTGCGTAATATCTTTTTTTATATTTTTAGAAAATGTATATATGCCGGAAGGGTTGCCATATCTGTTTCCCATGTACGGAAGCATCGCCCTGACAACATCCGGGTGCATTTTTGTAGTTGCGGCATTGTCCATATATATCATTACATCACATGCACCTTTCATTATTTTCCTGTTAATATTATATTCATAAATCACATATAATTGATAATAATAAGACTGTTTACTTACGTTTACGGAGGCATTTTGAAAAAGTTTAATAATGTCATAAAAGGAACTCTGATTCTTACTACCGCAGGTATTCTAAGTAAAATTCTCGGCTTTTTTTATAGAATTTATCTGTCACGATGCATAGGTGCCGCCGGCATGGGACTGTTCCAGATTGTTATGCCTGCTGCCGGAATTGTATTTGCAATATGTTCATCCGGAATACAGACAGCTATTTCAAAATTCTGCTGTGATAAAAAAAATGATTTTCTGTGGCTTATATCAGGGCTTTTACTCAGCATTCCAACATCTTTAATTCTTACTTTTATTGTGTATACAAATGCAGATTTTATTGCAACACGATTTATTTTAAATGAAGCATGTTCTTCATTGTTAAAAATTCTTTCATTATCATTCCCATTTGCAGCTTTTCATAACTGCATTAATGGATTTTATTTTGCAAAAAAGAAAACCGCAATTCCGGCATTCTCACAGCTTTTTGAACAGATTATACGATTTTGTGCTGTATACATTTATGTCACCATCTATGCTTCTGACGGAAATGCCTCTGTATTGTGTGCAATATACAGTAATCTGTTCGGTGAAATTGCCTCATTTTTATATTGTACTTGTGCCATTTTTTATACATTTATAAAAAGCAAATACAACAATACACACAAAAAATCCTCTCTTATGTCTAAAATACGTGAAATGTTCAAATTTTCATTTCCACTTACCGCAAACCGCCTGCTTATGCATATTTTCCAGAGTGCGGAAGCTGTTCTTGTTCCCGCACAGCTTATTGTTTATGGATTGTCAAAGAGTGATTCTGTTTCAATCTACGGAATTCTTACAGGCATGGCAATGCCTCTTATTTTATTTCCCACGGCACTGACTAATTCACTTGCAGTTATGCTTCTCCCGGCGGTTTCAGAACTAAATCTTGAAAACAATAATAAAAGTATTAAATCTACAATCAATAAATGCATTACTTTCTGCATATCAACCGGCGTATTAAGTACCGCCATTTTTATATTTTATGGCTCATATGCCGGAGCTATAGTTTTTAATCAGCCTGAAGTTCGTAATTACGTATGTATTCTTGCATGGCTGTGTCCATTTATATATCTTACCGTTACAATGGGAAGTATTCTCAATGGTCTTGGCGAAACAACGGCTACCTGTATACAAAATATTTCCGGTATAATAGTAAGATTGATATTTCTCGTCATTTTAGTTCCAAAATATGGAATAACAATGTATATGGCAGGACTTTTATGTTCGCAGATTCTTGTATGTATCTGCCATTATATAAAATTAAGCCGCATGCTTCATATACGTATGAATGCACACGGCTGGTTTCTGATACCGGGATTTTTTTCATTATTATCAACCGGTATTTCTCTTATTTTTTACAAATATATAAGCAGGCTGGTTTCCGGCTTAATTCCTCTCTTTGGGGGAGCCGTAACTGCCTGCATTATATACATTTTTTTATATGCTACTTTTTATCATTATCGGAATAAACCGCATTGAGGTCAATGGGTGCTTCCAGTATTGTGGGAGCACTCTCCCATCGTTCCTTATCTTTTTCATACATCTGTTTAAGCCAGTCAACCAGCTGAAGCCGTCCTTCCTCACTTAAAGGAAATGTATCAGAGATTATTTCTTCTTTGGGTGTTGCTGCAAAGCTGTATGGCTTCTGCCACACATATGCCTCGAGAACTTCATCAGGTTTTTCGCCCGCTTTTTTTATCCTGTAACGCATACCATGATGTTCACCACTGTATACACCTTTGTACATAAAGAAATTAAGCGGCATTATCTGACTTGCATCTATCATTTCACCCTCCTGAACTCTTTAATATTAATGAGCATGTATAATCTTCTTTGGACACTTCTCAGCACACTTGCCACAACCTGTACACTTGTCATAATCAATATGTGCAATGTTATTTTCAACTGTTATAGCACCGAATTCACACTGCTTTGTACACATCATACAACCGATACATCCAGTCTGACATACTGACATTACATCTTTACCTTTATCTTTTGATGCACATTTAACAACCTGTTTTGCATCATAAGGAATAAGTTCGATTAAGTGTCTTGGACATGTAGCAACACACTTGCCGCATGCCTTACATTTTTCTTTATCAACTACTGCGATACCATTTACGATGTGAATTGCATCAAAAGGACAGGCTTTTACACATGAGCCGTAACCCATACATCCATATGTACAAGCTTTTGAACCACCATTAGGAACAAATGGCATAACTGTACAATCCTGCACACCTGTGTAGTGATAATTTTCTTTTGCTTTTTCACAGTCGCCCGCACATTTCACAAACGCTGTCATTCTCTTTGAATCGCCGACTTCTGAACCCATGATTGCAGCAATCTTCTTTGCAACAGGTTCACCACCGACAGGACATGCTCCAACTTCAGCTTCTCCTGCAGCGATAGCTTTTGCAAGTGCATCACAACCCGCATATCCACATCCGCCACAGTTATTGCCCGGAAGTTCTGCTCTGACATCAATTTCTTTCTGGTCTACTTCAACTGCAAACTTTTTACCCATGAATCCGAGGAAAAGACCAAGAATTAAGCCTACAATGCTGACAACAGCAGCTGCTATAATAATACCTGTCATCTTTATTTCCTCCTTATAAAATTCCTGAGAATCCAAAGAATGCTATTGACATAAGGCCTGCTGTAAGCAGAACAATAGGCATACCCTGGAAACTTTCAGGAACATCGTTATATTCATTTCTCTCACGGATACCGGCCATGATAATAATGGCAATTGTAAATCCGACAGCTGTACCGAAACCACTGATAACTGATTCGATTAAGTTATATGAATTCTGTACATTTGTGAGTGCTATGCCAAGCACGGCACAGTTTGTTGTGATAAGGGGAAGGTAAACACCAAGTGCTTCATAAAGAGCAGGTGAACATTTCTTTAATACCATCTCAACAAACTGAACAAGTGCAGCAATTACAAGGATGAATACGATTGTATTCAGATATGTTAAGTCAAGCGGTGTAAGAATATAATCATAAATCAGACTACAAAGTGCTGATGAAATTGTTATAACACCGATAACTGCACCACCCATTCCGGCGGCTGTGTTAATTTTCTTAGATACACCGAGGAAAGGACACAGACCAAGGAACTGGCTTAAAACGACATTATTTACAAGTGCCGCACTAATTGCGATTATAAGTAAATTCATTTAATTTCCCTCCTGGTTTATTCTTCTTTTGTTGTATCATCGCCAACATAGTCAGGAACCTCAGCAGGTTTCATTCCATGTTTTCTCTTGATACGGTTCATAACAGCGATACACATTGCAAGTACAAAGAATGCACCAGGTGCAAGAATAAAAATACTTGCAGGTGTAAATCCGTAATTAGTAAAGTCAACAAGTGCTGAACTTCCTGTTGAGAGGATTGTTCCTGCACCGATAAGCTCTCTTATTGCACCAAGAATTGTAATTGCACACGTAAATCCGAGACCCATGCCCAGTCCATCAAATGCAGACGGTATAGCCGGATTCTTTGAAGCATATGCTTCTGCACGTCCAAGAATAATACAGTTTACAACAATAAGAGGAATATAAATTCCGAGTGAATCGTAAAGTGATGGCAGATAACCCTGCATAAGGAACTGTACCACTGTAACGAATGAAGCAACAATAACAATAAACGCAGGCATACGGACACCATCCGGAATCACCTTACGAAGCAATGAAATCAACAGGTTTGACATAACAAGAACTACTGTTGAAGAAAGTCCCATACCGATACCATTGATTGCTGATGTAGTAACGGCAAGTGTCGGACACATACCAAGTGTCAGAACAAATGTAGGATTTTCCTTGATTAAACCGTTATAAATTCTCTCAACACATTTATTCAATTGAAGCACCTCCTACCGTCTTAACATTTTCTGACTTTAATTCTTTAAATACAGCAAGTGCTGTATTGATACCTTTTGTAACAGCCTTAGATGTAACTGTAGAACCGCCGATTGCATCAATCTTATCCTCTGATGAACTTCCTGTTCCATCTTTAACAACTGTAAACTTATCTACTGATGCACCGTTAAACTGTGCAAGGAATGCAGGGTCAGTCTTTGCCCTCATACCAAGTCCGGCTGTCTCACTGATTGAAAGAATTGATGTTCCCATATACTTTCCATCTGATGAAATACCTGTTGAAAACTTGATATCTCCGCCGTAACCGTCTCCGGCAACTACTGTTATAACAAATCCGACGATTTTTCCATTTTTAACACCGGCTACTACATCTGTAACCTCATCTTTTGAAAAATCTTCTTCTGTATCCTTTAATCCTGACACAAGTGCTGCAAGATTAGCTTCTGAATATTTTTCAGAATCAATTGCTTCAAAACTGTCAGCATCTGAGAGAACCTCTCTGTAAGCAGTCTGTTTTGCTTTTTCATTCTGCTCTGCTATAGGTCCTTTTGTAATATTGTAAACTGCACCAAGCACGATACCGGCAACAAGTGTTATAGCAAACAAAATACATGCGTCTTTAATAATCTTATTCATTTATTTTGCCTCCTTTACCGGTTTCTTCTTGCCAAATGACTTCGGTACTGTAACCTTTTCAATCAATGGCACTAAGAGGTTAGAGAAGATAATTGCATAAGAAACACCTTCTGCTGAACCACCAAACATTCTGAATATGAATGTAAGCAATCCGAGAATTACACCAAATACTATCTTTCCGTTTGGTGTGATAGGTGATGTTACATAATCAGTTGCCATGAAAAATGCACCGAGCATAAGACCACCGCCACAAAGTTCTTTAAGCATATATTCTGCATCGAACTGATGTCCAGGTGCAAAAAGGAAAATAAGAACTGCAAATGTTAAAATATATGATGCAGGAATTCTTAATGAGATAACTTTTCTCACAAGAAGATAAATTGCACCGATAAGCAGACAGACAACTGATGTCTCACCAATAACACCGGCATGCTTTCCGATAAACATTGTAAGAAGACTTGTTGCCGTTCCCGGCTCTGCACCCGGCTTTAATACTGCAAGAGGTGTAGCACCTGAAAATGTATCTGTGACAAAATTTGTCATCGGACCTGTAAATGCAATAAGAAGGAAACATCTTGCTGCAAGTGCAGGGTTCATAAAATTCTGTCCAAGACCACCAAATAACTGTTTTACAATAATAATAGCAAATACACATCCAACGATTTCATAACCGACATTAAGTGTTGATGGAATGTTAAGTGCAATTAAAAGGCCTGTTACAGCCGCACTTAAATCTGAAACAGTAATTTTTTTATGCATAAAATACTCATATAAAGCTTCGCTGGCCACACATGCCGCAATACCAACAATAATGCGGATAAGTGCACCAAGCCCGAAATTATAAATACCAAATATACTAGCAGGTGTCAGTGCTATGAGAACATCTCTCATAATTGTCTGTGTTGTATCCTTGCTTCGTACATGAGGATTCGCTGATACGTTAAATACTTCGCTCACTTTTATCCTCCTCCTACTTCTTTCTTCTGTTAGCCATAATAGTTCTTCTCATGGCTTTAATCTGCTGCGTAAGCGGTCTCTTAGCCGGACAGACATAAGAACAGCTTCCGCACTCAACACATTCCATACCGTCAAACTTGGTGAATCCAGTCTCATCATTTCTTGATGCAAAACCCGCAAGCTTTGCCGGAAGAAGATGGCTTGGGCATCCTTCACCGCATCTGCCACATCTGATACATGCAGATGATGAAATATGTGATACAATATCCTTTTGCATAACAAGAAGTGAAGAACTTCCCTTTACAACAGGAACATCAAGACTATACATGGCAAATCCCATCATAGGGCCACCAGAAATAAACTTCTCAGGCTCACCGTTAAGACCACCGGCAGCATCAACAAGCTGTCTGTAATTCATACCAAGCCATACATAAAAGTTGCCAGGATTCTTAACACCATCACCTGTTACAGTAACAATTCTCTTAGTAAGAGGCTTACCTTCAATTACGGCCATATAAATTGAATAAATTGTATCAACATTATGTACAATACAACCTGCATCAGCCGGAAGCATTGATGAATTAATGCTTCTTCCTGTTGTTGCATAGATAAGACATCTCTCACCGCCCTGAGGATACTTTGTCTTTAAGACCTTTACTTCAATATTCGGCTCATTAGCTGTCTTTTCCTGCATAATCTTAATAGCATCAGGCTTATTATCTTCAATACCGATAATACCTTTTGCATGATCAAATAAAGCAAGAGCGACTTTAAGACCCATTACTACTTTATCTGACTCTTCAATAAGTCTTCTGTAATCAGATGTAAGATAAGGTTCACATTCCGCACCATTTACAATGATGTAATCAATCTCGTCCGGGTTCTTTGGTGTGAGTTTGACATTGGTAGGGAAACCTGCACCGCCCATTCCGACAACGCCTGCCGCCTTAATTCTCTCTCTTATCTCGTCCCTTGAAAGCTCTGCAAGTGTCTTTGGCACATACTCAACTTCCTTATACTCGCCATCATTCTCAATCACAATGGAATTGCACTTACCACCTGTTGCAAGAGTTCTTGGCTCAATAGCCTTAACTGTTCCTGATACAGATGAATGAATGTTAGCAGAGACAAAACCTCCTGCCTCAGCAATAAGCTGACCGGCAAGCACATAATCGCCTTTTGCTACAACCGGAACTGCCGGTGCACCAATATGCTGTGAAAGGGGATATACCATATCACCTTCAGGGAATAATTCTTTTATCGGCTTATCTTTTGATAACTCTTTGCCGTCAAAAGGATGTACTCCGCCTTTAAATGTACATTTACCCATGACATACTACTCCTTATAAATTTTTTATCTAAACAATATTTTATCTCAATAAACAACAAAAATCTACTTTTTTTTGTGTATACATTAGTGTATAATAGACAAAAACTGATATTATTTTAACATTTATATAAAATTTGTATGACAATTTTTTCACAAGTGACTAATTTGCACCTGTATACAAATAATTTATTTTATCCGGAGTCTGACTATGCAAATAATAACAAACACATTAGACACATATACTTATCACGAACTGGCAGATATTTTACATTCGTATAACAATACTGCCGCCGTATCTGACTTTTTATTTTTTGATATAGAAACGACAGGATTTTCTGCCAGAAATTCCATGTGTTATCTCATAGGCTGTGTAAGCCTAAATAATGAAAATTTTATTATAAAACAATTCTTTGCAGACAATCCTTCTGATTGTGATGACGAAAAAAAGATGCTCACTGAATTCATGCATTTTGCTTCCGGCTTTAAATATATAGTACACTTTAACGGTGATGTATTTGATATTCCCTATCTGAAAGAACGTATGTATATTAACGGATTGCCAGAACATCAATTTCCGGAAAGCATCGACCTTTTCAAAAAATCCAAATCTTTAAGCCCGTTGTTTAAATTAGAAAATTACAAACAAAAAACAATTGAACATTTTCTTGGCATAAACCGCAGCGATAAATCCGACGGCGGTGAACTTATCAATGTATATAAGCAGTATCTGACCGGAAAAACACTTGGAAAAAATGTTACTTCTGAATATAATATGCTTCTTTTACACAACCACGATGACGTTTGCAATCTGCCTTTTATATGCCATGTCCTTTCATATAATCAGATATGGAATGAAGAGACTTACAAATCAACTTCATTTTCAATAACAGATGGATATGCTTTTAATAATAATCCCGTAAAAGAAATAACTTTCAGTATTACACTTCCATGCTGTGTGCCTAAAGACGTATCTTATGGAAATGATTTATTTTACATAAAATTAAGCAAAAATCTGCTGAAACTGCGTACCAAAATACACGAATGCGAATTAAAATATTTTTACACCGATTATAAAAACTACTACTATCTGCCGGATGAAGACTATGCAATCCATAAAAGCATTTCTTCTTTCGTTGATAAAAGCCGCCGAATACCGGCAAAGGCATCAACATGTTATTCAAAAAAGAAAGGCTCATTTATAGCACAGCCCGCAGATATTATTGCTCCGTCATTCAAAAATGATAACAAAGACAACATAAGTTATTTTGAAGCATCTGACAGCTTTTTTAACTCCCCACAAAAAATAAATAATTATGTATACAAAACAATAACGTCACTGTTATGAACCACATAACAGTGACGTTATTAAACTTAAATCTCTTTGCTCTTTCTGTAAAAGAAAAGCTTGTCATATTCATATCCCAGATCACGATAATTAATAATCTGTTCTGTATTACCAACAAAAAGGCATCCATCAACTTTAAGAGCTTTATTAAATTTCTTATAAATCTCCTGCTTTGCATCTTCTGTAAAATAAATCATCACATTACGGCATACAATAAGATTACATCCTGATGGATATGGGTCTTTTAAAAGATTGGCTTTTTTGAATTCAACACATTTTTTAATTTCATCACTTATTTTGAAATATTTTTCACCCATTTTTTCAAAATATTTATTCTTATATTCATCAGGAAGACCTTTCAGGCTTGATGCAGCATATACACCGTCTCTTGCTTTTTCAAGAACCTGATCATCAATATCTGTAGCTATAATATGTATCTTATTCAAAGGCATTTTTTTTGCAAGAACCATTGCAAGAGAATATGGTTCATCACCTGTAGAACATGCCGCACTCCAAATTTTCAAATTAGAGCCAAACTTCTTAATCAGATCAGGCAGTATTACATCTTCCAATGTCTTCCATAATGCCGGATTACGATAAAACTCAGACACATTAATCGTAAGATAATTGACAAACTGATCCATCAGTTCTTTGTTTGTCTTTATAGCTTTACTATAGCTGTCATATCCGTCATACTTATTTCTTTCAATAAGAGAGTCAATTCTTCTTTTCATCTGTCTCTCTTTATATGCATTCAGGTCAATACCTGTATTTTGCAGTACAAATTTCTTAAAATCCTCATAATCCTTAATCATAAATCCTCATTTCCGTGATTAAATCACATGCCATACTTATTATTCGTTTATATTTTAACATATCCCACCGTAAAAATCTCTATATATAATTATTTTTCTGTTATTTTTTGATACTTTCTGTTAAACTTTTACTTATATATTATAATTAATATTTATGAAGTTATTTTCAGATTGGAGAAAATATGGATGAAGAAACTCTTTTAAGGCGTAAAATTCTTGATACAGCCAACAAATCGTATAATCAGAATATATATACTTATACAGGATTCTTAGGATTAAGCGAACTTGCAATATATAATTCAATGAAAAAAGAACTTCAATTTGCTTATCCTTCTACTTTTGGTGGAAGCGAATCAAGTGAAAGGCAGATTATACGATTCGGAAGTCCTGAAATTTTTGGATACGATGACAGTTTTCCAATTTCAGTATTTAAAATTTCACCGCTTACACCAAAATTTGCCCAGGAACTTGAACACCGTGATTATCTTGGTGCAATTATGAATCTTGGCATTGAAAGAAGCCTCATTGGTGATATTCTGATAAAAGAAAAAGATGCTTATGTATATTGCATGAATCATATAGCTGAATTTATAACTGATAATCTCACAACAGTAAAACATAACCATGTACGTGCCACTGTCTGTGATGAAATTCCCGACATTATACGCCCTGTACTCACTGAGTTTGAAGTGATTGCGGCATCAGCCAGAATTGATGCAGTTGTTGCAAGTATTACTAAATTATCAAGAAGTTCTGCACTTGAATTTTTTTCAGCTAAAAAGGTGTTTCTTAACGGAATGAATATTGAAAATAACAGTGCACAATTAAAACCAGGTGATATTCTCGTTATAAGAGGTTTTGGGAAATTTATTTTTGACGGCTGTGGCAATGAAACAAGAAAAGGACGCGTTTATGTCCATATGAGACGCTATTGAAACACTACTAAAACATCACATCTACATAAAAGGCAGGACATAATGTCCTGCCTTAATTTTATGATATTAAGCTTATTAATTATTCAGCATCATCTGTTGAATATTCTGTTGGTTCTTCATCTGCCTGAAGAGCCTTCATGCTAAGGCTTATCTTCTTCTCAGCTTCATTGATATCAACAACCTTAGCTTCAATTTCCTGACCAATTGCAAGAACATCTGAAGGCTTGTTGATATGTTCTCTTGAAATCTGTGATACATGAAGTAATGCATCAACACCATCCTCAAGCTGTACAAACGCACCAAAATCTGTCATTCTTGCTACAGTTCCTTTTACAACTGTGCCAACAGCATACTTTGTAGCTGCATCATTCCATGGATTCTGGTCTGGATACTTAACACTAAGTGCAATCTTATTACCATTAACCTCTTTGATAAAGCACTTAACTGAATCTCCAACTTTGTAAATCTTCTTAGGGTTAGCTGTTCTTCCCCATGACATCTCAGAGATGTGAAGAAGACCATCAACTCCGCCTAAATCAATGAATGCACCAAAATCTGTTACATTCTTAACTGTTCCTTCGATTGTATCACCTTCGTGAATCTTTTCAAGAAGTTCCTTCTGAGCCTTTTCCTTAGCTTCTACGATTAACTTCTTGCAGTCACCGATAATTCTTCTCTTCTTAGGATTATATTCTGTGATAACAAATGATACTTCCTTATCTTTATATACAGATAAATCTTTAACAAATGTATCTGAAACAAGACTTGCCGGTATAAATACTCTTGCCTCATCAACAACTACACCAAGACCACCGTTCATAACCTGGCTTACTGTTGCTGTGATTACTGTCTGGTTCTCAAATGCTTCTTCAAGCTTCTTGCTTCCCTGTTCAGCTACAAGACCTTTTCTTGAAAGGATAACCTGACCTTCGCCATCGTTAACCTTGCGGACTTTTGCCTGCATCTCGTCGCCTACTTTAACAACATCTCTTAAATCTACGTTAGGGTCTGATGAATATTCATTACGTGTAATAATACCATCAGCCTTGTATCCAATGTTAAGAATAATCTGATCTTCCTTAACATCAATAACAGTGCCGTCAACGATCTCTCCTGTATGTATTTGCTTAATTGATTCTTCTAACATCTCTGCAAAACTTTCTGACATTAGTGCAAACCTCCTCGATAATATTGTTTGGGGTCGATGCCCCTGCTGTAATACCTATGCACTCTGCTCTGCCCAAACTTTCTAAGTCAAGGTCGTTTATCGTCTGAATGTAAAATGTATCGTAACATTCTTTCTTACAGATTTCATACAGTTTTCGCGTATTGGAACTGCTGCTCCCGCCGATTACTATCATAGCATCGACCCGCTTTGCAATTTCTCTTGCCTCTGTCTGTCGTTCCTCAGTTGCATTACAAATTGTATTACGAATGATTATATTGTAACCCTTTTTAGATATAATTTCAACTAATTCTTGAAATTTATTGTAATTAAATGTCGTTTGTGATACAATGCACACCCGTCTCTGGGAATCAAGTACCAGATTTTGTGCTTTTTCTGATGTATCAATCACATATGTATCAGAAAGTGACCATCCCATAATCCCCTCAACTTCCGGATGATTCTCATTTCCTATTATAACAATCTGGCTTCCATTAGCACTTTCTTCCTTTACAATCTTATGTATTTTAAGGACAAACGGACATGTTGCATCAACAATATTTACATTTTTTTCATGTAATGAATCATACACATCTTTGGAAACACCATGTGAACGGATTATAACCGTTGAATCATCATTTATCTCGTCAGCCGAATTAATAACATGCACACCTTTATTTTCAAGATCTTTTACAACTTCTTCATTGTGTATTATCGGTCCATATGTAAATACGTTTTTTCCACCACACTGATTGTATACAGTATCAACTGCTCTCTGTACGCCAAAACAAAATCCAGCTGATTTTGCAACTATTACTTCTTTCATATCGCCTCACCTGTTATTTACGCTCATTTATAATATTTTCAATGCACTCTACCACCTGCTCAATATTCATATCTGATGTATCTACTAAAACCGCATCATCAGCCTGTTTCAAAGGCGATATGTCCCTGTGCATATCCTGATAATCACGCTGTTCAATATCTTTTTTTATGATATCATAATCACATTTTTCACCCTTCTGTGCAAGCTCATCATATCTTCTTTTGGCTCTCGCATCTACACTTGCAGTAAGGTAAATTTTGCAAAACGCATCCGGAAGCACAGTTGTTCCAATATCTCTTCCATCCATTATAACATCTGTCTTTTTTGCAAGTTCTCTTTGCAATTCAACAAGCTTTCTTCTCACAGCAGCATATTTTGATGTTTTTGAAGCCATGCTTCCAATCTCTTCTGTTCTTAACATGCCGGTAACATTATCACCGTTTAAAATCACCTGCTGCACTCCGTCCATATACTCAATTGTTATATTAACACCTGTGACAGCTGCATTTATCTCTCTTTCATCATCGGGATTAACATTATTCTGTACAAAATAAACTGCCATTGCACGATACATTGCACCCGTATCAACATATATATATCCCATTTTCTTTGCAAGAAGCTTTGCAATTGTACTTTTTCCGGCTCCTGCCGGTCCGTCTATAGCTACTGAATAACTCATATTTTCCTCCATAAATCAATTATTTCCCGCGGCATACCCAGTTGACCATGCAACCTGAAGATTAAATCCTCCTGTAACTGCATCCACATCCAGCACTTCACCTGCAAAAAACACATTACTTACTATCTTTGACTCCATTGTTGACGGATTAATCTCTTTTACATTAACACCACCCTGTGTAATTATTGCCTCGTTAAATCCTCTGAGTCCTGTTAGTGTCATTCTGAAATCCTTCAATGTGTCAACAAGTTTTTTCCGCTCCTCTTTTGTTATCTCATTAACCTTTTTGTCTTCTGGAATTCTCGTAAGCATTATCACAACCGGAATTATTTTTTTCGGAAGAAGCTTATCAAGTGAATTTTTAAATGATTTATTTTTATTTTCTTCAAAATCACGTAAAACTCTCTCGTCAAGCTGTTCATAGGTCAGTGCCGGTTTTAAATCAATAGAAAGTGTAAGATTTTTCTGTTTTATAATTCTGGCAGCGTAACTGCTGGCTGAAAGAATTGTCGGTCCACTCACACCGAAATGAGTAAAAAGCATCTCACCAAAATCTGAATACACTTCTTTTTCTCCATCAAGAATCCGTACATTCACATTTTTAAGACTCAGCCCTTGTAGTTCACGCTCCCACTCTTCTTTTACATTAAACGGTACAAGAGCCGGAAGTATAGGCGTTACAGTATGTCCAAGTGATTTTGCAAATTTATATCCGTCGCCAGTTGAACCTGTGCTCTGATATGAATTGCCTCCTGTTGCTATTATCAGCTCATTACCCGTGATAACTTCTTTTTTTCCGATTTCATTTTCAACTGTAAGACTTTCAAATTTTATTTTTCTTTTATCATTATTGTCATCTTCATTTTCCTGCGATAAAGGACTTGTATTTATATTTACAGCTTTTGTATTAAGTCTGATTTCAACACCTCTCTTTTTCATCTCACGATTAAGTGCTGATATCACATCAGATGAATGATCCGACGTTGGAAATACTCTATTTCCTCTTTCGACTTTAAAATCCAACCCAAGTTCCCCAAAGAAAGCCATCGCATCATAATTAGAGAATTTATTAAGTGAACTGTACATAAATTTTTTATTTGTCACAATACTGTTCATAAGATCATCTGAATCACCTGCATTAGTAAAATTGCATCTGCCTTTTCCGGTTATAAAAATCTTTTTTCCAAGTTTCTCATTTTTTTCAATAAGAATAACTTTATTATTATTTCCGGCAGCTGTAATTGCCGCCATCATCCCGGCAGCACCTCCGCCTATAACTATAATTTTTTTCATTTTATTACTCCGAATTTATTTGTTATTTTCGTTTATAAACAAAAGAAACTGTCGTGCAGTAACCGGTTTTGAAAAATAATATCCCTGAACAAAGTTTATGCCAAGATTTGCTATATTTTCAAAATGTTCTTTTGTCTCTATTCCTTCTGCCACAATCTCAAGATTCATGCCCTGTATCATGTGCATTGCAGCATCCATTACGTATTTTGCCCTGCCATTTTCAAAATAAGCATCAAGCATACCTTTGTCAAACTTAACAATATTGACAGGCATGTCAACTATGTAATTCAGGTTAGAATGTCCGGTGCCAAAATCATCAAGCGAAAACTTCACTCCATATTCCATCAATCTATTCATATTGTCAAGCAGATTTGTCTTATCTTCCATCAATGCTGATTCTGTTATCTCAAGATTAATATTACACGGATTAATATTATATTTTTTCATAATATCTATATAATCATCACTAAGTTTTTTATATGCACACTGAACCATAGAAAGATTAACTTCTATATATTCCATCCCCATTTTTTCTAATGGATTGTCCTTTATAAACTGACATACTTTTTCAAAAACCATCAATCCAAGGCGTATAATAAGTCCGCTCTTTTCAGCTGTTTCTATAAACTTCCCCGGCAGTATAAGACTTCCGTCACGCTGTCTTATTCTCACGAGAGCTTCTGCACATGTAAATCTTTTTTCTTTAACCGAGTAAATCGGCTGAAAAAACACTTCAACTCCATCCTGATCCAGTGCTTCTACAATCTGTCTTACTACATTACGCTGATTATACATATTTTCAATTATATCACTTGTAATTGAAATAAAGTGCTGGTCAGAACGTCCCATATAATCAGATTTTATATGTGCAATAAAATGAAGTATATCTTCCGCTCTTTTTATACCTGATGCATTTCTTAAATATACTATAAACGGATGAAAAATTATATTTTTTCCGGGACCCCATCCTTCTTTAAATCTTTTATCAATAATTTTGCCACATTCTGCAGCATCAGATTTATTTTTATATACCATTATGAGCTCATCTTCATAATTTCTGAATACCATTACTTTATCTATGTCTGAAAGAAATCTGATAATCTCCGATTTTGCAGTATCTATGTATTCAAAGCTCACATTTCTGTTATACCATCTTTCAAATGAAGCAGAAACTATCGAAATATCTTTATTGCTGCTTAATGCATTATTTACATATATAAGGAATGCTTTCTGATTATATAAACCTGTCGCTCTGTCAATATTTAATTCGGGATTCTCAAATTTTATATATATTACCATAACGCCAAGTGCACTTGCAAATCCCACTATAAGTATATGGTTTCTCATAACTGCCTGTATAACTGCCGCAATGCACCAGAAGCCAATCCATATAAGAACAGATTCAAATCTTGCTGAACATATAGAAGTTCTCATGTCAAAAGCAGTATAAATTGTATTGATAAGTATTACAAAGACAGTTATATAAGTCATTATCACGCTATATCCTGAAGACCATACCGCACCTGTATCTGTATTAATATTAAAATGAATTGGAATAACACTTACAAGTAAGACACATATTGTAATAATTGTATATCTAATGAATATGCCTTTTTTCCCATCAACAGCAACATAATTCACATCAGATAATACATATATACGGCTTACAAATGCAAGAATAATTAAAGATATAAGATATGCTTTTGAAACAACCAACACCAAAAGCCCCGGACAGCTTTCTTTATAATAGATTGCTGCCACGGAGCTGATATCAAGCACAAGGCTTATTAATGTTATTATTAATATTTCTAAAAAAATTCTCTCACTTCTTATTCCAAGTTTTTTCTGTCTTGAAAAAATTATCGCAAGAAACAGCACAATAATTATAGAACATACCTGTATAGAAATATGCATGCAATATACCTACCTCTTTTTACGTCTTTTACATACAGGCTGTGACAATATTTCGTGTATAATCATTGCATTTCTCAGATTGTCATGACTTCTTAAAGCTGGTATATATTCATTGTTTACAATCATTTTTATTCCGTGTGATTTTTTCTGTCCAATATCACGGTAACTATTCTCAATGTCAAGATTATGCTCGTGTACCATCTGTTGTTTCTTAATGGTCTGTTCTGCATGTCTTGCCTGCTCACATCCGTCTTTAATGACATTATCTGTCTGATTGCTTTCATCACATGAAGGATTAATTATCTGTTTGTATTCCGAAGAAACACGTTTTGCCAGATTATTAACCTTCTTACTGCTGCTCATTATAACCGCCTTCAGTAATAGTCTGTGTACTGTCATCACCTGCTATACTATCTCTCATTTTAGTATCTGCTTTGAGATTTTGCAAGTCATAATAATCCATTATTCCCATTTTTCCTTCTCGAAGTGCATAAGCAAGTGCCTTTGGTACTTCTGCTTCTGCTTCAACAACATAAGCTCTCATTTCCTGCTCTTTTGCTACAGCCATAGCTCTTCTCTCTTCTGCCTTTGCCTGGGCGATATTCTTATCAGCCTCTGCCTGAAGACTCTGAAGATGTGCACCGATATTACGTCCGATATCAATATCTGCAATATCAATTGAAAGAATCTCAAATGCTGTTCCGGCATCAAGACCTTTTGCAAGAATAAGCTTTGAAATATCATCAGGATTTTCAAGAACGCTCTTATGTGAAACAGCAGAACCAACTGTAGTTACAATACCCTCGCCAATTCGTGCAATAATTGTTGATTCACCAGCACCACCGACAAGTCTTTCAAGATTTGTACGAACTGTAACTCTCGCTTTTACAAGAAGTTCGATACCATCTTTTGCAACTGCTGAAATATTCGGTGTTTCAATCACTTTAGGATTTACACTCATCTGAACAGCCTCTAAGACATTACGACCTGCAAGATCAATTGCTGCTGCTTTTTCAAATGACAAATCAATTCCTGCTCTTTCTGATGCAATAAGTGCATTAACAACTCCATCAACGTTACCACCAGCCAGGTAATGTGCCTCAAGCTGGTTTACACTGAGTTTAAGTCCGGCTTTTGTTGCCTTTACAAGAGGAAGAATAATTCTTGACGGAACTACTCTTCTTAATCGCATACCAACAAGACTGAAAATTCCGACATGAACTCCTGCTGCCATCGCTGAAATCCAAAGTCCGATTGGAACAAAGCTGAAAAACATAATCAAAATAAATAAAACAACTGCTGCAATAACTATTAAACTTATCATAGTCTTATTTCGTACATGTATAAATGTACTTTCCCCTTTCATATTTTTTGCTTTATCAGATTTAAGTGTTATACACAGAAATCCCTGTTATTCCTGAATAAACAATTCCTTAAAATATGGAAGCTCTGTTACCCAGTCACAAAATGTATGCCATTCATCAAGCTTGTGATTCTTTCTTGAATAATACATGGAAACAGCATTTTCATAGCTGAACGTGCATGTTCTCATCTGATTATAACTCTCAGGAAGAAGCTGTATAATGCTGTACCAGAGAGTCTTATCCTTTGTATCATTATACTTGACACGCAGATTCTCAAGGAATTCAATATTTTTTTCCATAAATTCTATTGTTTCCTGATTCATGTGGTCAGTTGAGAAATCACTCATCTCGAATGGCTTACTGTGTATCTTATGCATTGTACTTGTTGAATTTGCCACTGTTCCGACTTTATATGTATCATATTCTTTCCACCAGTATAAAGGTGCAGTTATATCTACAGTTATAAATATCTGTCTGATAAACTTTCTGTGGTCAGAACCTGCTTTACACAGACGTTTTGCAAGATCCAAATCGTTAGGTCCAAATACAAATTTACCATCAACAATGCTGCTATCCATGCGTCCCCAGCTGTTCAACGGATTTCTTGCTCCGCGTATGGCATTTTCAAAATTCATTACATTGCATCTTTCGAGTTTAATCATATCACTTTATTCTCCTCATTAAATACTTATTTGTTTAAATGTCTTTATTTCCCAATCAAATGACAATTTTAACGGCGGTGCACCGATTTTGAAAACAGCATGAACATCGGGAATATCTCAAGTCGACCCGTTAGCATGGCAATTGAAAGTATAACCTGTGCCCAGTCGGCATAACATGAGAAATTTGACATTGGACCAACAAGATTAAGTCCCGGTCCTATATTATTAAAACACGATAAAACTGCTGTCAGATTTGTTGTAAAGTCAAGTCCGTTAAGTGATATGACCAGTGTAAACAGACAAATCAAAATAAAATACGATGCTACATAAACTCTCACCGCTATAAGTGTCTCTTTATCCATAGGCTTGCCATTTGTCCTCACTGCTGTAACAGAGCTCGGATTGATAATATGCCTTATTTCAGTAAAAAAGCTCTTTACCATAACAATAACACGCGATACTTTGATTCCACCGCCCGTTGAACCTGAGCATGCACCGATTATCATCAGTAGAACAAGAAGATGCCTTGAAAACTCCGGCCATTTATCAAAGTCAACCGTTGCAAATCCCGTCGTTGTTATAATACTTGACACCTGGAAAAACGCCTGTCTCAAAGACACGGAAACTGACGACAGGCTATGGCATATATTGATTGCTATTGCAACAACTGAAACTCCTACAATCCCAAAATACCATTGAATCTCTTCAATCTTTAACGCATCTGTAAATCTCTTTATAAGTATAAGATAATATGCATTAAAATTAACACCAAATAAAAGCATGAAAATCCCGAGTACAATCTCTATATATGCACTGTCATAACCTGCTATGCCTACAGATGATGTAGCAAATCCACCTGTTCCCGCAGTACCAAATGCTGTTGCAAAAGCATCAAACACATTCATGCCGCCAAATAACAATAAAACAATAAGTATTGCTGTCATAGCAGTATATATTCCATATAAAATTATTGATGTTTTTTTCATTCTGGGAACAAGTTTTCCGGCTACAGGTCCCGGAACCTCCGCTCTTATAAGATGCATTGAATTTTCATTTTCCATAGGCATTATCATAAGTACAAATACAAGAACGCCCATTCCGCCAACCCAGTGCGTAAAACTTCTCCAAAAAAGTACACCATGTGGCAGATATTCAGGATTTGAAAGAACAGATGCACCTGTAGTCGTAAAACCTGAAACTATCTCAAAAAGTGCAGACCAGTAAGACCTGAACTGTCCTGTAAGAAACAACGGAACAGCACCTATTATGCATATAATTATCCATGCAAGTGCAACTATACAGTATCCATCACGGCTACCCATCTTACGTTCCGGTGCTTTTACACATGAAAGGATAAATCCTGCTATTGCCGCAAATGCAATTGTACCAATAAAATACATAGCGTCACCATCGCCATATATCAGTGAAACTATCAGAGACGGTACCATAAGCATCGCCTCTGTCATAAGAATTTTACCAAGAATTTTAAGAACTCTTCTTCTATTCATCGCCCTATACTCCTGCAAAAATGTCCTGTAATCTCAAAATACTCTTATTTACAGTACATACTAAAACTGAATCACCCTTTTCAATTACATCATCACCTCGAGGCACAATAAGCCTTCTGTTTCGTATTATAGAAGCAATAATATAGCCTTTTTTAACTTGTAATTCCTTTATCAGCTTGCCAAGATATGCCTCATCTGATGTGACTTTAAACTCAACAAACTCAAGTTTTCCATCCATAAGCCTGTAAAGTGAGGAAATAGCATCAAAATTTTCTGCCGCAAGAAGCGATCTTGAATAACCGATAATAATATCTGTAACAGCACTTTCTTTGGAAACGCTGCATATTTTTGTATTCATCTGAAGTTCTTTTAATGCTGAATGTGAATTCATCTTTGTTACAACTTTATATACATTGCGTTTTTCAGCAAGCATGCCCGCAATAAGATTATATTCATCATTATTTGTAAGCGTAACGAAAGCATCTGTATTTTTGATGTCTGCCTCAGACATACTCTCAAAATATTCCATTGCATCACTGCACATAACTGATACTCCCGGTACATTGCCTGCAAGTTCAGCTGCTTTGCTGTGAACTTTCTCAACAACAGTTACATTAACACCATCTTTTTCAAGCATCTTTGACAGATAAAATCCAATTCTGCTCGCTCCGGCAATAAGTACTGAACTGATACGTCTTACTTTTATATTCATTTTCTCAAGCGACTCATTTATCGCCTTAGGAGAACCTGTGATATAAAGCACATCGCCTTCTTTTACAATATCATCACCATTTGGTATAAATATATTCTTATCACGCACTATTGCACATATAAGAATATTCATCTTCATTTTCTGGTTTATCTCAAATAATGTCTTGCCAATTATTGCATTGCCATGTTCTATTTTCATCTCGGCAAGTTCACATCTGCCTTTGCCAAAAAGTTCAATCTTTGTAGCCTGTGGAAAATGCAGTAATCTTTCTATCTCCCTTGCAGCTGTAAAATCAGGATTTATTGTCATTGACAGACCAAATTTTTCCATATAAAATTCTGACTGAACGGCATATTCTGCATTTCTTACTCTCGCAATCGTATTCTTGGCACCGAGCGAATGTGCTGTAAGACAGCTTAATATATTAAGTTCATCTGAACCTGTAACAGCAATAAATATATCAGCCTCTGCAGCACCTGCATCCTGCAATATCGTAAGCGATGCACCATTACCCTGATAGCAGATTACATCCATAGCGTTAGAAATCTTATTTATCAAATCAAGATTAGTATCTATTACTGTTACTTCACAGCCATTATCTGTAAGCTGGGCAGCTATCTCTGAACCTATCTTTCCTCCGCCAACAACACAGATTTTGACATTCTTTTTTTTCATGTCTTTTCATTCCTCCGTCATAAATTAAACATTTAAAGACTATGTATGCTATCTTATCACAGTGAATGTTTATTTACAAGTTCCCATGTCATGTAAACTAAACATAAAAATGGCAGCACCCGTTAATTTTACGGATGCTGCCGACAAATCAGTTTTTTATAAATTTTATTATTTATATATTATACAGGATATGCTTTATTTTCTGTGTCAGCTGCCTTAGGGTCTACCTTTGACTGCTGTGCTGCCCTGTATTTAAAGAACTCTGTTGCTACAGCAGGGAACAATGCATATGATAATACATCTTCATCCTGCTGCTTGTATTCCTGTACAACTGGGTCATTCTTGAATTTTTCAAGCTGTGGCTCAATTAAATCTGCCGGACGGCATGTGATAGGTGTTGCATCACCAATAGCTTTCTTCTGGACTTCAGGATTGAAAGGCTTGATTGTCTGACCAAATTCACCCATAAGAACCTTCTTAGATTCTTTTGTAATCATCTTGTAACGCTCGCCCTGTAATACATTAAGAACTGCCTGTGTACCAACAATCTGTGATGATGGTGTAACAAGAGGTGGTTCACCAAAGTCTTTACGCACTCTTGGAATTTCCTCGAGAACTGCCTGATACTTATCTTCTGCACCTGCTTCTTTAAGCTGTGATACAAGGTTAGAAAGCATACCACCAGGAACCTGATAAAGCAATGTCTTGATATTAACACCAAGAACTTTTGTATTCATAAGACCTGTCTTTAATGCTTCTTCTCTCATTGGCTGGAAATATGCAGCAATTTCAGCAAGAAGATTCTGATCAAGACCTGTATCATAAGGAGTATCCTTAAATGCTTCAACCATAACTTCTGTAGCCGGCTGGCTTGTTCCCATTGAGAATGGAGACATAGCTGTATCAATTATATCAGCACCTGCCTCAACTGCCTTCATATATGTCATTGAAGCCACACCTGATGTGTAATGTGTATGCATCTGAATTGGAAGTGATGAACCATCCTTTAATGCCTGAACAAGCTCTGTTGCTTTCTTAGGAACTAAAAGACCAGCCATATCCTTGATACATATTGAATCTGCACCCATATCTTCGATTCTCTTTGCTGTCTCTTTCCAGTAATCAAGTGTATATGCATCACCCAATGTATAACACAAAGCAATCTGTGCATGTGCATTAGGATTTTCTTTCTTTACAAGCTTAACAGCCTCAACTGATGATTTAAGATTTCTTAAATCGTTAAAGCAATCGAAAATACGGATAATATCAATACCGTTTGCAATAGACTTCTGAACGAAATATTCAACTACATCATCTGCATAGTGATTATATCCAAGAATATTCTGACCTCTGAAAAGCATCTGTAACTTTGTATTTTTGAATCCATCTCTTAACTTACGAAGTCTTTCCCATGGATCCTCTTTAAGGAAACGAAGAGATGCATCAAATGTAGCACCGCCCCAGCACTCTACTGAATGATAACCAACCTTATCCATTTTATCTATGATTGGAAGCATCTGCTCTGTTGTCATTCTTGTGGCAATCAATGACTGATGTGCATCACGCAATACGGTTTCCGTTATTTTTAATGGTTTTTTAACCTGTTCTGCCATCTTTAAATCCTCCAAATTATTTCAAATATTAATTAAATTATAATCCCTTAATTTATGTATTTATTTACATAACACCAAACATAGCCATGAATGCACCGGCAGCTACAGCTGTACCGATAACACCCGCAACGTTAGGTCCCATCGCATGCATGAGAAGGAAGTTAGAAGGATCTGCTTCCTGTCCGACCTTCTGTGAAACTCTGGCTGCCATAGGAACGGCAGAAACACCTGCTGAACCGATAAGCGGATTAACTTTGCCATGTGTAGCCTTGCACATAATCTTACCAAACAAAACACCTGCTGCTGTACCGAACGCAAATGCAATAAGTCCGAGTGCAACAATCTTTAAAGTATCAAAATTAAGGAATGCTTCAGCACTTGTTGTAGCACCAACTGATGTACCAAGAATAATAACTACGATATACATAAGTGCGTTAGATGCTGTCTCTGTAAGCTGCTTAACAACACCACTTTCCTTGAAGAGGTTACCAAGCATAAGCATACCAACAAGTGGTGCTGTAGTAGGAAGAATTAATACTACTACAATAGTAACAATAACCGGGAAAAGAATTTTCTCAAGTTTTGAAACCGGTCTAAGCTGTTCCATCTTAATCTTTCTTTCTTTCTCAGTTGTAAGAAGCTTCATAATAGGTGGCTGGATAATAGGAACAAGTGACATATATGAATATGCCGCAACCGCAATAGGTCCCATATATTTAGTCTGTCCGAGTTTACCTGCAAGGAAGATTGATGTAGGACCGTCGGCACCACCGATAATCGAAATTGCTGCTGCTGCTTTATCAGGGAATCCCATAAAAATAGCCATGATATAAGCGGCAAAAATACCAAACTGTGCAGCTGCACCCAAGAGGAAACTCTTAGGATTTGCAATAAGCGGACCAAAGTCTGTCATTGCACCAACGCCAAGGAAAATAAGCGATGGTAAAATACTCCACTCATCGAGGAGATAGAAATAATGTAACAAACCGCCTACGCCGTTGTTTGAATCTTCAATCGAAAGCATAATGTCCGGATAAAGATTAACAAGAAGCATACCAAAAGAAATTGGTACTAAAAGCAGAGGTTCGTATCCTTTCTTAATAGCCAAATATAAGAAAACCAAAGCAACAGCAACCATGAGATAATTACCCCATGTCAAACCAAAAAATGCTGACTGCTGTACGAGGTTTCCCAATGTTGTTATAATATAACTCATCTTTTAACCTCCAGTTTAAATGATTCCTCTAAATAATTAGTTCATTGAAACTAATACTTTTCCTGTTTCAACTGAATCACCAACTGAACACTCAACTGTAGCTACAGTTCCATCCTGTGGTGCACAGATTTCATTTTCCATCTTCATAGCTTCAAGAACAAGAAGTACATCACCCTTCTTTACAGAAGCACCTGCTGATGCATTAATCTTTAAAATCTTGCCCTGCATAGGTGCATTAACCTTTACGGCACCCTGAGCACCTGCTGGTGCTGCAGCCTTAGGTGCTGCCTTTGGAGCAGCTTTTGGTGCTGCCTTAGGTGCTGCTGAAGCTGTACCTGCAGCTCCTTCTTCAACTGTAACATCATAAACATTACCATTAACAGTAATTGTGTAATTCTTCATTGTACTTATCCTCCATAAATCGATAAATTATTCTAAAATCTTCTTTTAATTGAACGAACAACCAGACCATCAGAGGATGTTCCCTCAGAAGCTGCAATTGCCGCTGTTATAACTGCCACAAGCTCAAGATCATCTGTCTCATCGCTTTCTTCTTCAGCTGTAACTATCTGTGAAATAGCATTTTCTACACCGCCGGCAGGTTTTTCTTCTTTCTTTGCACCAATATTATTTACATATTTAAGTAATGAAATGATGAAAGAAATAAATATTAATACAATAAATACTGTACCCATACCTATAACTGTATTTAAAACTGCTTTTTCCATCTTCTCACCGGTTGTATATACCGGATTGATGGCTGCACTTGAAAGATTGTAATCATCATCAAATACAATTTCATATGTACAGTTTCTCTTTTCATATTCTGTCTTAACTGTAACAGTTCCAAGAGTACTTGTCTCGTCGCTTATCTTTAACTCAACACTGTCAATAGACTTTAATCTGCCTAAATCGCTGCGGCTCTTAACCCAGCTGTTACAAAATTCAACTGTTGCAACATTCATACCTTCAGGATTAACAATATATAAATCATGGTTAATCTCATCTATGCTTATTGCATTCTCAGCGTTTGCCTTAACATCATCATCTGACGTTACATCAAAATACTTAATCATATCAACTGACCAGTTTTCAAGTTCAGTAGATACAGCTGCAAGCTTCTGTTCTTTCTTTGATTCCTTTGCAGAATCAGAAGAAATAGTCTCTGTACACGCTGTAAGTCCAAACACACACGCTAAAATGCAAAACAACAGTAAGAATTTCTTAAAATTAATCTTCTTCATATTGTCTCACCTCTATATCAGACCGTTCCATGCTTTTTATCAGGTCTATCCTCTCTCTTTGTATAAAGCATCTCAAACGCTGCAGCAACATATTTTCTTGTATCTTCAGGATTAATAATTGTATCAACATATCCTCTTGCTGCTGCTGATTCAACGCCTGACTGAAGTGCTGCATACTCAGCTGCTTTCTCTGATATAACTGACTGGACATCAGCTGACTTTGCAATATCATCAGCATACATAATCTTAGCTGCCTCATTAGCATCCATCATTCCAATGCTTGCATCAGGCCATGCGTATGTAACATCAGCACCGAGTGCCTTTGAATTCATTGTGACATAGGCACTGCCGTAAGCTTCTCCTGTTATAACATTAACCTTTGGAACATTTGCATTTGCAAAAGCATATGTAAGTTTAGCAACTGCCTTTGCAATACTCTTCTCACTTCTGACATCAGCTGCATATCCCTTAACATTAGTAAGTGAAAGTACAGGAATATCATAAGCATCACAGAAATTAATAAAATCTGCTGCTTTATATGCACCATCAACTGTAAGTACAGCATCGAAATCAGCTGACTTTTCTCCATTTTCATCAAAAAGAGCTGTTCTGTTAGCAACTGCACCGATTGTAGAGCCATCTACCTGAATAAAACCAGTTACCATTTCCTTAGCGAACTCTGCTTTTACCTCAACAAAGAGATTGTCATCTGAAATATCAGAAAGTGCAAGTGCAGGATCTGCAATCTCAGCTGCCATATCAGCACATACTCTGTTCAAATCATCTTCACAGTCAGCAAATGCTTCTGTCTCATTATTAGCTGGTAAAATTGAAACAAGCTGACGGATTCCGTTAGCAATTGTCTCTTCATCACCTGTAAAATCTACAACGCCTGCCTCTGCCTGGAACTTTGCACTTGATGTATCAAGCTTTTCTGCATAATTGCCAGCAAGAGCATTAGGGCTGTTTACGAAAAGATGTCCTGTCTTTTCTTCCATAAATGTGAAATCAGAAAGTCCTGCAAGTACAGCAAGTCCACCACCACAATTACCATAAACGGCTGTTATCTGTGGAATAACTCCTGATGCATCCGACATCTTTCTATAAATCTTACCAAAAGCATCCAGTGCATCTGTAGCTTCCTGAAGTCTGATTCCGGCACAATCAATAAGACCAATTACTGGTGCTCCCATCTTTAATGCCATATCATAAATTCCTTCAATCTTCTTTGCATGCATTTCGCCAACTGTGCCGTTCATAACAGCAGCATCCTGACTGTACACATAAACAAGATTGCCGTTAATAACTCCATATCCGGTTATAACGCCGTCAGATGGAGCTGCATTTTTAGTAATGTTAAAATCTGTTGCTCTGGCTTTAACGCCGGCACCGATTTCAACAAAGCTGTTGTCATCCAGAATTGCATCAATTCTTGCTCTGGCTGACACCGGTGTAGTGTTACTCATCTTAAAAAACCTCCTGTTTGAATAATCAAAATCTATTGTTTATTTTATAACAATCCATCTAAAAAAACAAGTATATATCTAGTCTCTTGTCTCAAAAACTACCAATTTTCCTGTGAAAATTTCCACTTTTGCTATCATTTCTGTTATTTCATTACTCTGACATATGCTCTCGCCCTGTCTAAGAGTATATCTGTCTAATGGATATTTCACTCCTGATAAAGAAAGCCCGGCTTCAGGTGTCATTGGTGCAAATGATAAATAATCACCAAACTGCTTATCTTTTCTTATTTCAAAACTTTTATCCGCAAGATATATCTTATTATTTTTATCATAAATAGCACATCTGATGCCTGCCTCAAGTGATTCATCCAAAACAAAAATGTTGGTAAATGCATGGTCATATCTTGTTCCCGTGGCACCAATAATTGCTATTTCATCCTCTGTACTGTCTTTTGACGTGTCTTGCAATTTTTTTATTTTTTCTATTGCCTTTTTCAGTGCAAGATGAGTGTCTGTGTAATCTTTTTCGCACGGATAAGTTATTGTCTTTGTGTTTCCATTATATTTTTCAAAAATTTTTTTATCAACCGAATCATAATCTCCCAGCAAAAGGTCTACTGTAAGTCCTAATTTATCTGCCATAACCAGTCCCGAATCAGCTGCTATGCAATAATCCGGCTCATAATCAGCCACCCATTTCCGCCCCCACATTTCATCTATGCTTCCACCGCTTATTATCAATATTTTCATAAAATACTCCTTTCTTGTCTCATTAAAATATATATCTATTTATTTTTTTTATCAACCCTGACAAAAAATCCGCATTGTTCTTTTTTTTTTCACATTTTACTGATATAATTTATCCAACAAGAAAAGGGAAATTCATCTTTTCCCGGAACGGAGATAATATGGAAGAAAAAGAAGTAACTAACGAAAAAAATATTACAACAGACACAACTGATAATGAAAATATCATTGAGCAGCTCACAACAGGCAGCAATTATGAAAATTCTAACGAAAAGTATCAGGATAACCTGTCATCAGCAATAACATTTCTCGTATGTGGAATCGGCGGACTTATCGTTGTTTTATTAAATGACATCGGCATACTGAAATTTTTCACTTACAAAGGTGCATCAGGAATATTAACTAATGTTGTTTTAATTGGAATGTTCGTTGCTTTTATAGTTATTGCAGCAATTTCATTTAAGGCCGCAAAGAGAGCAAAGTCCAATATCAGCACAGAAGAAAAGACCAATTCCGAAATTCAGGACTGGCTCACATCCAACATAACTGCTGATATGATTGATGCATCATATGATGGTTCCCAAATGGCAGAAGAAATGAAATATTTCAGCAGAAGCAGCTACATTAAAAATGAAATCAACAAAAAATACCCTGATTTAAACGATGATATCGTCGATTCAATAGCCGATGAATATATTGAAAAAATCTTTTAAAATCATATAATTATTGCATTATTAATATTTAACAAACTACAAAAACCGTGCTTTGATAATATCCATCTGGATTAATCAAAGCACGGTTCTTTTAATTTAAAATAATTATTTTACTTGCTTAAAAATTCATCAATACCCTTTGCAGCTGCTTTACCAGCACCCATGGCAAGAATAACTGTAGCAGCACCTGTTACAGCATCGCCACCGGCATAAACGCCTTCTTTTGATGTCTGTCCATTCTCTTCTTCTGCCACAATACATTTTCTCTTATTAATTTCAAGACCTTTTGTTGTTGAACTGATAAGAGGATTAGGTGATGTACCAAGTGACATGATTACAGCATCAAGATCCATAACGAATTCTGAACCTTCAATTTCAACCGGTTTTCTTCTTCCTGATGCATCAGGTTCACCAAGTTCCATCTTTACACACTTAATGCCTTTTACCCATCCATTCTCATCTGCAAGAATCTCTGTAGGATTTGTAAGAAGATCAAATATAATACCTTCTTCTTTTGCATGATGTACTTCTTCTGCTCTTGCTGGAAGTTCAGCTTCACTTCTTCTATATACGACATGAACTTCTGCCCCAAGACGGAGTGCTGTTCTTGCTGCATCCATCGCAACATTACCGCCACCAACAACAGCCACTTTCTTAAATCTTGCAATTGGAGTATCATAGCTGTCATCAAAAGCTTTCATAAGATTGCTTCTTGTAAGATACTCATTTGCCGAAAATACACCATTGGCATTCTCACCAGGAATTCCCATAAATCTCGGAAGACCTGCACCAGAACCGATAAATACAGCATCAAATCCTTCTTCATCAAGAAGCTGGTCAACTGTCATTGACTTACCAATTACAACATTAGTTTCAATCTTTACGCCAAGGCTCTTTACATTCTCAATCTCACTTGCAACAACTGTCTGCTTAGGAAGACGGAATTCAGGAATACCATATACAAGAACACCACCAGCCTGATGAAGTGCTTCAAATATAGTAACATCATATCCGAGTTTAGCAAGATCTCCGGCACATGTAAGTCCGGAAGGACCTGAACCGATTACAGCAACTTTCTTGCCTTTCTTTTCTGTTGCAGGCTGTGGCTTGATATTATGTTCTCTTGCATAATCAGCAACAAATCTTTCAAGCTTACCAATTGAAATAGGTTCACCCTTAAAACCTCTTATACATTTGCCTTCGCACTGGCTTTCCTGTGGACATACACGGCCACAGACTGCTGGAAGTGCTGATGACTGACTTATTATCTTATATGCTTCTTCAATATTTCCTTCTTTTACCTCATGAACGAAACCAGGAATATTAATTGATACAGGACATCCTTTTATACACTGTGCATTCTTGCAATTAATGCATCTTGTTGCTTCTTCCTGTGCCTCTTCCATGTTATATCCCAGACATACTTCTTCAAAATTTTTATTTCTTACGTCAGGAGCCTGCTCTCTGACTGGAACTTTCTTTAAAACATCCATTCTGTATTAACCTCATTCCTTCACTTTATTTAGTTGCAGTGACCGCATCCGCCGTGATGTGTATCCCCTTCAGTAAGTGCAAGCATAGCTCTTCCTTCTTCAGTCTTATACATCTGCTGACGTTTCATAGCCTGATCAAAATCTACCTTATGTCCATCAAATTCAGGTCCGTCAACACATGCAAATTTAATTTCATCTCCAACCTGAAGACGGCATGCACCACACATACCTGTACCATCTACCATAATAGGATTCATACTTACAACAGTTGGAATACCAAGTTCCTTTGTAAGAAGACAGACAAACTTCATCATGATAAGTGGTCCTATAGCAACACAAAGATCGTATTTCTTTCCTTCATTATTTACAAGGTCTTTAAGTACATCTGTACCCATACCTTTTCTTACATAACTACCATCATCTGTTGTAACATACAGATTACCCGCAACTTCACGCATTGGCTCTTCAAGAATAAGCATATCTTTATTCTTTGCACCTACAATAACATCTGCATCCACACCATGCTCATGAAGCCATTTAACCTGTGGATATACAGGAGCTGTACCTACACCACCTGCTATGAATACTATCTTTTTCTTCTTTAACTCTTCAATATCTTCATGAACAAGCTCTGATGCACATCCAAGCGGTCCTACAAAGTCTTCAAAACAGTCTCCTTCTTTCAATTCTGCCATCTTTGTTGTTGATGCACCGATACTCTGGAAAACAATTGTAATTGTACCGGCTTCTCTGTTGTAATCACAGATTGTAAGAGGAATTCTCTCGCCCTTTTCATCCATTTTTACAATAACAAACTGACCAGGCTGACAATGTTTAGCAACTCTAGGTGCTAATACATCCATCAGATAAATTTTTTCAGCCAGCTTTTCAGCCTTTAAAATCTTATACATTTATGTACCCCTTTCAAAGTAATAGTAAAAATTTAATATTGAACGGCAGAGAGTGATCCATTGTTATCAGTTATAACATAACACTGTCCGTTATTTACTCCAACGCCGTAATATCCTTCTGTTTTTGTGCTGTTTCCAGAATTAACATCTAACCTTATATAGTACATCTTAGTGCCACTGATAGTTGTTGTATTCTGATATACCAGCTTGGCAATTCCGCCACCGCCAACCATTGTTCCTGACTGACTTACTTTATTATTTGATACGAGACGTTTCATAAGAATACTTTCTGCCTCGTCCTTTGTATAGGTCTTCTCTTCAGAAACATTATAGCTTACTCTTGTAACAGGACTTGATAAATTATGTTTATTTATGACAATTACTGATACAACATAATTACCTGCTTTATCAAGCGTAATTCCACCTGAATACTGTGATGAATTAGCTGACGGAGTGCTTCCGTTTAAAGTATAATACGCCTTTTCATCATCTGCAAGACCTTCAATAACAATTTTTGTTCCAACTTTTACATCAGATTCTGACGGATTAAGCACAGGTGCATCCGGTGCTTTCAATGATATAGAATACTTAAATTCTGCAACATCTGATGCAACGCCAATCGAATTAACTGCTATCGCCTTAACTGTAACATCATCTTTTTCAATTTTTATAGTTGATGAATACTTGCTGCTCTTTGTTGTCGGCTCACTTCCATCTGTTGTGTAATAAATTATACATCCATCAGATGCCATAAGATTTATCTCTACAGAATCTTCAAAGCTTCCAGGATTTTCAGATGATGTTGGCTCATCTACCTTATAATCTGAAAGTAAGGCTTCATTCTTTGTTCCCTTATATTTTTTTATAAGCTCAGAAAGCTCTGTTCCCTTTTTCTCATCCTGATACAATTTAGCAAGAAGCGGAAGTGCCTTTTCATTCATCTTATCATACGAAAGTGCTGACTTTAACACTTCTATCGCTTTGTCATTCTGATTAACATGTACAAGTGCATCAGCAAGTTCATACATCATATCAGCATTCTTTTTTCCGTCGTTTGTATTATATGCTTTTGTAAGATATGTAACAGCATTATCATAATCCTGTGTATTGTAATACTGTGTACCCTTTTCAAGATTATATTTATATGACTTCTTATTTTTTGAATTCATATTAACTGCAATAACAATTATTATAATAACTACAAGTGCCGCTATTCCACAGGCTCCTGCAATTATAAGCTTGCTCTTTTTATCGAGTTCTTTTTTATTTTTTCCGTCTTCTGGACTTGTCTGATTTGACATAGTAACCGGATTATCTGAATTCATCTTATTAATTTTCTGCACTGTTTTACTTTCATCCGGATTTTCATCTTCATCCCAATCATTTTCATCATCTTCAATCTTTACAGACTTGATTGATGTTGTATTTTTTGATGCATTTCCAACATATGGTACATCTATCGTAAAATCAGATGTATCTTCAACAGTTTTTATATCCTGTTCATCATTAAGTTTTATAGCAGATGTCAAGCTTTTCACCTTGTCTTTGTCAACCATCTGCGTTGCTCCAAGATTAATATTTTCAGACTCTTTCTTTATATCTTCTGCCTTTATTTTATCTTCTGAATATGCCGCTTTCGCAACATTAGTTTCTTCTTCTACAAGACGTTCCAGTGAACGTGCAAGTTCATCATCAATATCAAAATTATCTTTATCGCTCATATCGGTGACTCCTGTTTAAAATTCTTAGCATTATATACTGCAAAGTAATAATAATATACTACGTATTCATTAAAAAAACAAGTCATATAAAATTATATATACTCTCAATATTTTCAATATATAATTTGCTTTATATTTTCTTTTGATTTTTAATATTTCTTTAATTAAACGTACACACTTTGCTCACATTTTTTGCATATAATAATTAACAGATAGAGTTAATAATTCTATCTCCCCCTCATATTTTATATTTATACATTGAAACAGATGACACTATGCTTCCACATTTTGTCATCTGTTTCTTTTTATATAAGTATACCAATGCCGGACAGCTAAGATTAATTCTTAACTCTCCGGCATTTCTGTTAATTTTTATATTTTATTACTTAGGTATATTGGTAACTCTTACAGTACATGTCATAGTCTTATTATGCGTAACTGCTGTAACTGTAGTCGTACCAGCTTTTCTTGCGATAACCTGTCCGCTTGAACTTATTGTGCAAACTCTAGGATTACTGCTTCGCCATACTATTCTATCATCAGTATCTGTTCCAAGAACATCAAGCCAGTATGAATCATACTGCTCAAGTGTTATATATGACCTGCTAAGTCCCAAAGCATGAACAGTACATGTTGATGATACACCATTTGCCGTACTCTCACATACAACATCAGCTGTACCTGGACCTACTGTTGTTATAACACCGTCATCATTAACAGTAACAATTCCAGTATCTGTTGAATACCATCCATATGAATCTGTATTTGTAGCCGGTCTTACTCTAACTGTAAGCTGTCTTGACTTACCTGTGAGCATATAAATCTCACTTGAATTAATCTTTATAGATGAAATATTTACAACCGGTGTTACATATACCCAGCAGACACCCTTAATATCATTACCATCTTTAGACGTTGCTGTAACTTTACATTTACCTGTACTTAATGCAAATATTTCACCAGCCTCATCAACTACAGCAATTGCTTCATTAGACGAAGTCCAGTCTACATCTTTTACTGATGCATCCTCAGGATAAATATTTGCTGTAACAATTGTTGAGTCACCCACAAGCAGATGTACTGTTGATGGTTCAACACTTATAGATGTTACCGGATTGACAACTCGTACAATACATGAATCAGACACACCGCTGCCATCCGCTGCTGTTGCCGTTATAACTGCCGTACCCGGATTATAACCTATTATGTTACCTTTCTGGTCAACAGAACAAATATCATTATTTGATGATGACCACACTATATTCTTATTAGTTGCTGTAGAAGTCTCAACTGATGCGGTAAGCGTTCCGCTCGCACCAATATTAAGAAACTTATTATGTTCACTTAATGTAATCGAAGAAACGTACTCTTTTACTTCAATCGTACATGCAGCTGTAAGCTGACATTCTTCTGTTGTTACTTCAATAACACATGTACCACCTTTTAAAGCAGTAACAACGCCATGTTCATCTACTGTTGCAACAGTAGAATCACTTGAGAAATATGTTACATTCTTATTTTCAGCATCAGCCGGCTCAATTGTAGGTATGATTGCATATTTTGAACCAACCCACATAAGCTGGTAATCCGAATTAAGTGTAATACCTGTTACAGGCTGTGTTACCGTAACTACACAATATGCAGTTAGTCCAGTATCAACATTAGTTGCTATAATTGATGTAGTACCAGCACCTGTCGCTGTACATTTACCATCATTTTCAACCTTACAAACACTCTCATCACGGCTTTCCCATGTTACAATCTTGTTATCAGCATTTTCCGGTAGACATGTAGCATTAAGCCAGAATATCTGTCCTTTTCTTACAGTAATATCTGTTGTATTAAGCACAATCTGTGTTACAGGCTGTTTTACATAAATGTTACACATTGCTGTACTTCCACCATCTACAGACTTACAAAGGATTGTACAACTACCTGTTCCTACTGCTTCAACAAGACCATTAGAATCTACAATACAAACATTTGTATTTGATGACTCCCAATATACATTTTTATTAGATGCATCTACCGGCAACACTTCAGCTGTAATTCTAAGACGCTGCCCAAGCGACATTATCTCATCTGTATAATCAAGTTTAATTGATGTTACCGGAATACTTATAATAAAGTTACATGTTGCAATAAATGCACCATCTTCGGTCTTACAAACAACAGTTGCATATCCAGGCTTAACAAATGTAACAAGACCATTCTCATCTACTGTAATTATAGATGTATCAGATGATGTCCATGTAACATTTCTGTTTACTCCTTCTCCTGCCGGATTAACTGTAGCAACAAGCTGGAACTTACCAATTGCCATTGATGATTCAACTGTTGTTTCATTTAATGTAATTCCCGTTACAGGCTCTCTTACATAAACATCACAAGTTGCAACTTTAAGTCCATCTTCCGATATAACATTAATTGTGGCTGTACCACCTTTAACACCTGTGATTGTAGCTGTATAACTATCACCTTCAACTGTTGCTACATCAGGATTTGATGTACCCCAGAGAACTTTATTATTAGTCGGTCCTGCGGGATTAAATAAAAGCTGTACAGTTGTTGTTGAACCTCTGTCAACCGTTACCGATGAAGGATTAATTGTAATTTCCCCAACCGGTGTAGTTACATAGACAATACATGTCTCTGACTTCATAACGCCATTGATTGTCTGTGTTGCTGTAATCTTAACAGTACCTGATGCAACACCCTTTACAGTAAGGACTTTACCATTCTGTGTAGTTGTTACAAGTGTTCCTGTAGGAGTTATACCATCGGCACCCGGCTGATTTTCAACCTTGAATGTTACAGGACTCTTATTTAAGTCTTCATCTGTTACAAGTGCTTTCAAATCAAACGAATCACCAATATTAACAGTTGCACTCGTTGTACTGAGGCCAAATCCATCAATGACTACAAAATCATATTTCAACTGATACGGAAGACCATATACAGTATATAATTCATCCTGTGTTCTTGTTGCAATAATTGTAGCTTTTCCTGCTCCCATTGCTGTAACAAGACCTGTCGTTGCATCTACCTGAAGTACAGAGTTAGAAGTTGTAGACCATGTAACTTCAGATGGTTTTGCTGTTGTTGTAAGCTGTATCTGATCACCTACATTAAGATTAGTTACATTATTACCCATTTTCTTAAATGGAACAACAACATTAATCTCATCTTTCGTAAGTGCAACCTCATTGCCAAGTGTATCCTGTGAATATATACCAGCCGATACTCTTGACACACCTGCATGGACACCAAGAAGGCTTCCTGCCGTATATGTGCAGACGTCTTTATCATCACTTCTGAATGTTACTCCCGAAGTTGCAGGATACATAATATTAGAAGGAACTTCTTCCTGCATGAAATCTTTATATTCTGTTTTATCAAGAACCATATATCTCTTTACACCATTTGAAGGAGTAATTGAAGATGTCTGTATAAAATGATCCTGATCGTTTGCATTGCCCTGTCCATCAAGGAAATGAATCTTACCTGTTACTTTAAATATCTTAACAAGTGCATCTTCCTTTTCCGGATTATCAGTTGTACGTACATAAACCGTTGTCGTACCACCACCAACTACTTCAAGTGTAGCTGTACTTCCTGTACTCTGTACAAGTTTTACTACGCCATCTGATGAAACAGTTCCTGTCTTATCATTAGATGTCTCTATAACAATCCTGTTTGCATCACTTGCATTAGTTGTTATATAAAGCTGTGAACCAACTTCAAGATAATTTGGAATCGATTCGCTTCCATTATATGTAACTGTAACAGAAAGTGGAACAGTAACAGTCGCTTTTCTTGTATCAAGAAGTTCTCTTGAACCAACAATCTCATTATTATCCTCATCAAACTTCTTAGTATAATAATTAGCTGTTATTGTAGCTTTTCCTGCAAAATTCCCGTGAATTACAGGTGCAAGCCCTGTAACTGAATCCATATAAACAGGATTATCTTCTGTTCCAGTTGCAAAATCAGCTATCTGTGAATTAGATGTAGACCACTCAAGTCTTTCCGGAACCGGCACCGACTCCTGTGCATTCTCATCCGTTCCTGACAAACTTGCATACAGCGTCTTTGAGGTCTTTCCTTTATAAACCGTAAGCCCACTGACACTCATCGTTATCTTGACATTGGAGCTGGCTGCAACATACATACCGACTCCACCGAAAACAATAAGAGCAAGCATGGCTGCAATAAATATTTTCCAGCCTTTCCTAAGTTTCCTTATCTGTTTCAACTTCTCCATATATATAATTCCTCCAAACATACAACATGGTATACTCTTTCAGTATCGTCATATCTTTTATATAATATTAATCTATTTTAACAATTTTTTCAATGTTTAAAGGAATATTTTTTCAAATTATTTACTTTTTTTATTAAAAAATCCAAATAAATTTCTCACAAGAGGGCCTGCAATGAATATCTGCCAGAAAAATGCAACAGGAAAATTCATAAATGTTTTCTGAATCCATACTGCTATCAGCTGATTACCTGCATGTGCAAATAAAAGAGTTGCAATAAAGCTCATTATCGGACACATTATACATACTATCATAGAAGAAATAGCAAGTGTGATAAAAATCGGTCTGTCCTGTGGCGTCACAATTCTGAATGCAAGTTTTGTGGCAGATTTTTCGACAATAAAAAATTCAAGAACAAATGCAACCGGAAGCATAATTACTATTTCATGAAATGCTATGAGAAATATTTCATTGCTCATACCACCTTTATCGAGTGCTATATTATAGCACACAAGAGCATAGACCATGACAAACGCCATGACAATCGTGAATAAAACATTTTGTAACTTTGATTTTGGCATAATTAAAATCTCCTTATTCTTTAATTTAAAAAAATAAATGAAATGTGTGTTGTTCGTTATCAGCCGCATGTTATCAGCATGTGTCGTTTCCAATTTTAATAAAACCAAAATCCTTTATTTTTTTGTGTGCCAATTATAATGTCATATGTATATACCTCCGCATAAGTATTTTATTAGTATATATGTTCCTGTCTATTCATAAAATGAGCTGCCACAGCATGCAATCTTATTGAAATCAAAGTATGACTTTAAGTTGCCTGCATTGCAGAATTCCTACCGCATTTTTAATCAGGATTGCGAAATTGTTTCACAATTACCTAAAAACATTTATTATATAATATTATGGAATCCGCATTTTTCTTTGTCAATTAATAAAATTTTTAATTAATGTTATAGATTAAATTCAATTTATATGATAAAATACTTTAGTAATAAATTAATTTTTGGAGGTATCTAAAAAATGAAATTAAATTTAAGACCAGCTGAAGAGTGTACTTTTGACGCTGTATCATTAGGTGAAGTAATGCTTCGTCTTGATCCGGGCGAAGGAAGAATCCGTACAGCAAGAAGCTTTAGAGCATGGGAAGGTGGCGGAGAATACAATGTTATCCGTGGTCTTCACAAATGTTTCGGTATGAGAACAGCTGTTATCACAGCTTTTGCTGATAACGAAGTAGGTCTTCTTATGAAGGACTTCATCGAACAGGGTGGCGTTGATACATCACTTATCTGCTGGAAAAAGACTGACGGTATCGGTCGTCTTTGCAGAAACGGTCTCAACTTCACAGAGAGAGGTTTCGGTATCCGTGGTGCCAAGGGTTGTTCTGACAGAGCTAACACAGCTATTTCTCAGGCTACTCCAGATGATTTCGATTTTGATTACATCTTCAAGAACAAGAGCGATGGTGGTTTAGGTGTTCGTTGGTTACATACAGGCGGTATCTACGCTGCTCTTTCTGAACAGGCTTGTGAAACAGTTATCGCAGCTTGTAAAGCAGCTAAGAAGTACGGTACAATCGTATCTTACGACCTTAACTACAGACCATCTATGTGGGAAGCTATCGGCGGTTTAGCTAAGGCTCAGGAAGTTAACAAGGAAGTTGCCAAGTACGTAGACGTTATGATTGGTAACGAAGAAGACTTCACAGCTTGCCTTGGTTTTGAAATCGAAGGTAACGACGAAAACCTCAAGACTCTTAACCTTGATGGTTACAAGAAGATGATTAACGAAGCTGCTGCTACATACCCTAACTTCAAGGCTGTTGCAACAACACTTCGTCAGGTTAAGACAGCTACAGTTAACGACTGGTCAGCAATCTGCTGGGCTGATGGTGAAATCTACAAGGCTGCTCAGTATGATGGTCTTGAGATCATGGATAGAGTTGGTGGCGGTGATTCATTCGCTTCAGGTCTTGTATATGGTCTTATGACATTTGAAGATGCTGAGAAGGCTGTTAACTACGGTGCTGCTCATGGTGCATTAGCTATGACTACTCCTGGTGATACAACAATGGCTTCTCTTAAGGAAGTTGAAGGTATCGTTGGTGGTGCCGGTGCCAGAGTTCAGAGATAATCTGATTCATTAATTTAAGATTCATCCAAGATGGGCGGTGCTGTAAGGCACCGCCCTTTTTCTTTTGTACATTTGCAATAAAAATAGACAGCATTAAAATTTCAATTTCAGAATTCCAATACTGCCTGTCTTTATTTAATTATTTTTCATTTGTCCCAAATATATCAGTCACTCCAAATAGGCATTCTACAATATTTTGTTCCATCAAACAGAAAATTATATTCACTTCCATCCGGATAACCTACTATCCACTGTTGCAGTTTTGCTGTAATATTGCTGTCGCTGCAATTGCTTCTATGCAGCCCGTCAATTTCTTAATCATCCTCATATTTTTTCTCCTTTAAATGTAATTTAAGAATTTCATGTTTAATGAATTCCCTTTTTTCTACTCCCCCGATATTTTTTGTCAAGTGCCACATTGCAAAAAAAGCCTGCCAAAAGCATCTTTATGATACATTTGGCAGGCTTTTATAAACCTGAAATTATTAAAATTCTTCTATAAAACTATAACCGACATCTTAGAAAAATATCATTATAGCAAGCAATTATAATGTTACACCCTGCTTAAAGATTGCAAGGTCATGGAAACCTGCAATTTCAGCTTTAACTTTCTTTCCTGAAGCAACATCAAGAACAAGCTGGAAAAGTTCTTTTGCAGCATCTTCGAGTGGAAGGTCATCTGTAACAATTCTACCTGCATTAAAATCAATCCAATTAGATTTATTTCCTGCAAGTCTTGAATTTGTTGCAATCTTAACAGTAGGAACCGGTGATGCAAATGGTGTTCCTCTACCAGTTGTGAAAAGAACCATCTGTGCACCTGATGCTGCACAGGCTGTAGCTGCAACAAGATCATTTCCCGGTGCACTGAGAAGATTAAGCCCCTTAGTATTAACAGGTTCTGCATATGCAAGAACACCCTTTACAAGAGATGAACCTGACTTCTGAGTACATCCAAGTGATTTATCTTCAAGAGTTGTGATACCGCCATCCTTATTTCCTGGAGATGGATTTTCATAAATCTCCTGTCCATTTTTAATAAAGTATTCCTTGAAATCATTGATAAGGTGAACTGTCTTCTCAAAAAGTTCCTTGTTGGCACATCTGTTCATAAGAATTGTCTCTGCACCAAACATTTCAGGTACTTCTGTGAGGATAGTTGTACCACCCTTAGATACAAGCATATCAGAGAAAAGACCTACTGTAGGATTAGCTGTGATACCTGACAATCCATCAGAACCACCGCACTTCATACCAATAATAAGTTCTTTTGCATTAACTTTTTCACGTTTGAAGTTGGCAGCATAAGCCATAAGCTCATTCATAAGCTTCTCTGCTTCTTCCTGCTCATTTTCAACATCCTGAACCTGTAAAAACTTAACTCTGTCCGGATTTACTTCACCTATATAATCCTTGAGAACTTCTATACGGCTGTTTTCACATCCGAGACCGAGTACAAGCACTGCACCTGCATTTGGGTGATTGATAAGGTCAGCAAGAATCTTTCTTGTATTCTCCTGGTCTTCTGTTGTCTGAGAACAGCCATAAGGATGTGTAAATGCAACTACTTCATCTACGCCTTCAGGCTTATTTGCTCTTGCTGTTGCTTCAATTGCTCTTGCGATTGAATTAACGCAGCCTACTGTAGGAACAATCCATACTTCATTACGAACACCAACTTTGCCATTCTCTCTCATATATCCTTCAAAATAAGCTGGTTCTGTTGGCTCTACATCTTTATGTCCTTCAGGCTCATAAGTATAATCAAGTAATTCACCAAGACCTGTCTTTAAATTATGAGTATGAACCCATGCTCCAACAGGAATGTCAGCCTGTGCAAATCCAATTCTGAAACCATATTTAACAACCGGTTCACCCTTCTTGATAGCTTTAATTACAAATTTGTGTCCCTGTGGAATATCTTCTACAGTTGTCACATCAATTCCTGCAACATTAAGAGTAGTGCCTTTTGCAATAGGCTTTAATGCTACAGCAACATTATCATCTTTATTAATTTTAATAAAATCCTGCATCTAATCCTCCTTGTTTTGCGAAGCAAAATCCGAACCCCTTGGTGAGGAGAGGATTTAGCCTCCTTGTTTTGCGAAGCAAAATGCGACTGCCCTTGCAGGAGCAGAGGATTTGCCTCCTTGTTTTGCTCCACTATTTTAATATTAAATAAGAGCGGATGAATATAAAAACATCCGCTCTGTAACATCAAAAAGAGCTGTTAATTAATCATCAAGAGCTAAATCGTTAACAACTGCTCTCATGCCTCTTTCTCTGATATCTGTGATGTATTCAGTAATAACTTCTTCAAGATCAAGGACCTTAGAAAGATCTTCACCACCAAAGAACTTAGTATTACTTAAATAAGCATGTGTAAATTCCTTAGGTGACTTACCTGAATTATCTCTGAAGAAATCAAGAACTGCCTTATCATCAGTGATATTGTACTCTTCACCATTTCTGTTACCCTTTAATACAATACCGCCATTAAACTCAGCTTCTGTCTGTGATGTATAGAAGCTCATGAGTGCTGCAATAGAGAATGTAAGGTACTTAGGAAGCTTGTTAAATTTCTTAACATAACCTAAGAATGAAGGTAAACATCTTGCTTCCCACTTAGATACTGAGTTAAGTGAAATGCTTAATAATCTATGATCTACGAATGGGTTAAGGAATCTGTCAATAACAGCCTTAGCGAACGCTTCGCAATCTTCCTTTGAAAGTGAAAGTGTAGGAATTACTTCGTTGTAAAGTGTCTCTTCCATATACTTTCTGATTACAGGATCCTTCATAGAATTCTCTACGTTATCATTGCCGGCAAGGAATGAAGCCAATACAAATGATGTATGAGAACCGTTAAGGATTCTAACCTTTCTTTCCTTATATGGATGATGATCCTTTGTAAATACTACATTAAGACCAGCTTCTTTAAATGGAAGCTCTTTCTCAAGCTGTTCAAGTGGAAGATTTGAATCACTCTCTACAACCCAGAGACCGAATACTTCAGCTCTGTCGATAAGCTGATCTTCATATCCCCATTCTTCGCAAAGCTTAACTGCATCTTCTCTTGGGTAACCAGGAACAATTCTATCAACAAGTGTTGGGCAGAATGAACAATATTTGTTAACCCAGTCTTTGAAACCATCTTCAAGACCCCAAAGTTCGATAAACTTCATGATGCACTTCTTTAATTCAATACCATTATCAGCGATAAGTTCACATGGAAGTAAAATAAGTCCCTTATCAGCTGCACCATTGAACTTCTGATATCTCTTGTAAAGGAGCTGTGTAAGCTTACCTGGATATGTCTTAGGAGGACGTGCATTAGGATCGTTATCCGTCTCATCATAAACGATACCAGCCTCTGTTGTATTAGAAACGATAAATCTAAGAGTCTCACTTGTGCCATACTCAATATATTTATCATAATCTTCAATAGCTGCTACAGCATCAACAACAGATGTAATCTGACGTGTGATTTCCTTAGGCTGTCCATCAACAAAACCTCTTAACTGAAGTGTGTACTGGCATTCCTGATCATGGAATCTTTCAAGTGTTCCGAACTCGATAGGCTTAACGATTACAACACCACCGTTAAAATCTGTCTTTTCGTTAGTAACATCAAAAATGTAATCAACGAATGCTCTGAGGAAATTACCTTCACCAAACTGCATAACCTTTACAGGTCTGTCAACTGCATGTGTAATACTCTTGTTTAATCTTTGCATCATTAATCTCCTTTTTATTTAGGGCAATACCCTTTTTTTACTTAAAACAAGTTGAGATAAGTACCTTTCGGTACCATGTCATAAAATAAACATATGACATCTTGTAAGTTTGTAAGTGCATTATGTAAGTGCTTACATTCCTTAAAATAACCTTATTGGCTACCAAAGTCAATATATTTTTACATAAAAATTAAAAATTTAACAATGCACTTGTTTTTATTATCATACCATTGTATAATGATTTTATCAATATGTAAGTGCTTACATTTACGTATTTTTATATTTTGGAGGACTAAATTAACCCTATGAATATTTATGACGTATCAAAAAAAGCAGGCGTTTCCATTGCCACTGTTTCAAGAGTATTAAATGGCAATCACAATGTCAGTGAAAAAACACGCAGCAAAGTTATTTCTGCAATGAAAGAACTTGATTATACGCCTAATATATTTGCAAGGGGACTTGGTCTTAACACAATGAAAACAATAGGAATAATGTGTACTGATTCTTCTGATACATATCTTGCCAATGCAGTTTATTATGTTGAGCAGAAGTTAAGAAGTTTTGGATATGATGCACTGCTCTGCTGTACAGGCAATGACTATATTAACAAAAAAAAATATATGTCACTTCTTTTAAGCAAACGCGTTGACGGAATTATTCTTATTGGTTCACAATTTGTAAATAACAGTCCCGGCTCGGATAACTCGTACATAATTGATGCTTCTTCTGAAATACCGATTATTCTTGTGAATGGTTATCTTGCCGGTGATAATATTTACTGTGTAATGTGCAATGACCATGATGCTGTATACAACGCTGCATCCGACATGATTAAAGCCGGCCACCGTGACTTTGTATACCTTTATACAAGCACCTCTTTCAGCGGAATGAACAAGCTTCGTGGATTTAAAGATGCAATGGACGAAGCAGGCATACATATTGATAAAGACAGATTTCATCTATGTACAAAAAGCATTTCAAAATCAAATGATTATTTATCTTTTATTTATGAAAAAAATGTACCATTTGATGCAATACTCACATCCGATGACTCACTTGCCGTCGGTGCTGTAAAATTTGCATATAAGCATGGTATTAAAGTACCTGATGAGCTGGAAATTGTCGGATATAACAATTCGGTACTTGCAAATTGCACCGAACCGGAGTTATCATCTATTGACAGTAAGGTTGAACAGTTATCTTCCAATGCTGTTGACCTTCTTATGGAGGTTTTAGGTGGAGGCAGTGTTTCTAATATTAATACTGTCACTGCTGATTTAATAAAACGCCAAACAACAAAATTTTAATTTTAGGAGGAAAGACCATGAAACAATTTATGGACAAAGACTTTTTACTCTCAACACCAACTGCACAGCATTTATTCCATGATTACGCAGACCAGATGCCAATCGTTGACTATCACTGCCACATCAACCCTAAAGAAATCGCTGAAGACAGAAAGTTTGAAAACATCACACAGGTATGGCTCGGCGGCGACCATTATAAATGGCGTCAGATGAGAACTAATGGTGTTGATGAAAAGTACATCACAGGCGATGCTTCTGACAGAGAAAAATTCCAGAAGTGGGCTGAAACTCTTGAAATGGCTATAGGTAATCCTCTCTACCATTGGAGTCACCTTGAATTACAGAGATATTTCGGTTACACAGGTATCTTAAACGGTGATACAGCTGAGGAAGTATGGAATCTTTGTAATGCTAAGCTTCAGGAAGATTCTATGTCAGTAAGAAACTTAATCAAACAGTCAAATGTTAAGTTAATCTGTACAACAGATGATCCTGTTGACTCACTTGAATGGCATAAGGTTCTTGCTGAAGATAAAACTTTTGATGTTAAAGTTCTTCCGGCATGGAGACCTGACAAGGCTATGAACCTTGAAAAGCCTGAATACCTCGACTATTTAAAGACATTATCAGATGTAAGCGGAATTGAAGTTAAGTCATTCGCTACATTAATTGATGCTTTAAAGAACAGAATGGAATTCTTCGCTTCTATGGGATGTTCAGTTTCTGACCACGCTCTTGAGTATGTAATGTACAAGCCATATACAGATGCTGAAATCGAAGCTATCTTCGCTAAGAGACTTTCTGGCGAACAGGTTACAGTTGAAGAAATGAACAAGTTCAAGACTGCATTCATGGTTTCTGTAGGTAAGGAGTACAACCGCCTTAACTGGGTAATGCAGCTTCACTATGGTACAATCCGTGATAACAACGTATTAAGATACAACCAGCTCGGTCCTGATACAGGATATGACTGCATCAACACTTATGACTGCTCAGCTGAAATGGCTCAGTTCTTAAATGCATTAAACAGCACAGACGAACTTCCAAAGACAATCATCTACTCTCTTAACCCTTCAGTAAACGCAGCTATCGGTACTGTTATTGGATGTTTCCAGGATTCTAAGGCAGTAGGTAAGATTCAGCAGGGTTCTGCATGGTGGTTCAATGACCATAAAGTTGGTATGACAAACCAGATGACAAGTCTTGCTAATTTAAGTCTTTTAGGCAACTTCATCGGTATGCTTACAGACTCAAGAAGCTTCCTTTCATATACAAGACATGAATATTTCAGAAGAATCATGTGTGAATTAATCGGCGGATGGGTTGAAAATGGCGAATATCCAAACGATGAAAAAGCATTAAAGAAGATTGTTGAAGGTATTTCATACAACAATGCTGTAAGATATTTCGGATTTGATTTATAAGATATATTTATAGCTATCTAAAATAAAAAACGGATTTTGAGTATCGGTGTTAAGCACACATCTCAAAATCCGTTTTTTTATTTTCTTTTTTATTTTCTTATATGAAGTTTTGTATTACCATCCAGCTTACTCGTAGTTTCCTGTCTTCCAAACCGACGGTGTTTCTCATCTTCTCTTCCAATACTGTGCATGCGTCCTGCCATATCCGGTTTATTATGAGGTTTTTCTCCCAAATCAGGCGACCACATTGCCTGTCCGATATTCTTTGCAATCTTCATCATACATTCCGGACAGTAACGTCCGTATCTTATATCAGTTCCACATCTCTGACACTTAATATATACATCTGAGCCATCTGGTATCTCAACACGTCCCTGTTTTAAAAATCCATCAATAACATCAAGGCTTACGCCTGTTGCGTCAGCTATGACAATTGCAGGCTGTGGACCATTTGTATCAAGAAAATCTCTAACCTTTCCAAAATCTGTAGGCTCTTTTCTGCCACATCCAGGGCATTCATACATTTCTCCATATACATATTTCATATTGTTACCGCAAAAAGGGCATATTTTTGCTTTTTCAAACTTAACCTCTTTGCGTTTTTTCATCTTTTCCATACTATCTAAGTGCTTTGAATCCATCTTATCTATACCCTCTTTCCTGAATACATATTCTTAAATACTTTTCTTCTTTCATCCCTGTCAACATTATCAATTTCACGCTTACCTGAAAAATGGGTTACTCTATGCTTCTTCTCCCCTTTTAAAAGTAAAGTATTATTGCTTCTTCTAACATTTCCTGCCGGTGCATCTTCCTCCTGCGACAATGCCGCAACTATCTTACCCTTTTCTTTATCAGATATACCTTGTCTTCCATTAGCCATGTTCTGACGCTGTTTATCATTGATATATCTTGACAATTGATTATTTGTAACACTGAGCCTGCATCCATACAGATACTTCTGTTCATCTATTTTTACTTTTCTTACAATAATTCCCATAAGGCTGATATTATATTCCATGTCATTAAAAACAAGCCTTACAGGCATATTAAGAATAGACTCTATTTCTTTTTCTGAAAGGAATGAAAAACCGGTCTCACTCACATCCTTTACCAGCACTTTGGCAGCACTCTTATTGAGTCCAAGCTGTGCAATACCACCACAGCCAACATACAGTCTGAAAGCTTCTCTTCTGTTATTTTCAAACCCCTCGGCAAAAGCTGTAACTTTATAATGTAATTTCTGATTATATGTAATCATTGTACATTTCACATTTTTGAATATAATAGGAGCTTTATTTTCTCTAATACACATCAGATTAACATGAATTGCACTATTATCCAATCCCAGAAGTTTGCCATTAATTCTTATCGCCTCTGTCACAAGAGCACCATCCTGCACTGTAACACTTACAGTAGGAAGTTCTATCGTCTGTCCATTCATGCTAATCTGCATAACTATAGCCGCTCCAGCCTGTATCTCAATTATTTTCATATGCACCACCAGCTATTATTCTATTCCACTAAATTTATCTTATTATATATTACCATTTATTTAATAAAAATAAAAGTGTTTTATATAAAAATGCATTCAATCATAATTTCTATGAAAGAATGCATTTTACATGTATATATTTGTACCCGCTCTATAATTATAATCCTCTCATCCCCTCCTGATATATCAACCTCATAAAAACGTTTCAAGATAATTGTGGACTATAACATTTATCTGGACTCTCCGTTCATAAGTTCCGTTTTTGCAAAAAACTGCTGCAACACACGAAGCAGATGAAGTGCAGATGTGAGAATTATTCCCAGCATAACACAGACTGAATATCTGAAAAATCCAGATGAAAACACTGCCAATGCGGCAACGTCAGCTAAGAAAATCAACACAATTAATATTTTCTTAAAATACTGTTTTTCATCATATGTCAATCTGTAATTTACAGAATCAACCGGACCTAGAACCATCAGTTCAATTGAAGCTGCTGCTGTGATAAATGAAATAATCCACTTATTATCTATATATTGGGACAAATATGTAAATCCTGCTATAAGTCCGCATGATAGAATCAGGCATGTCCATATATTCTTTGTGTGATAACCTCCGCTGAATCTGCGGATTATCATAAATGGTATAATAAGAAGTACCGCTTCTTTTATCATGCCCATAAGACTGCCTATTAGCAAAGCCGCAACAATAGGACAAATAGTTATTAATACAGATTTCAATGCATACTCGTACAATCCCTTATCTTTTTGTTCTATGACATTTTCATCCGCAAGCCACTGTGATATTTTTCCCAATATTTTTTGCATAATTATCTTACCTTCTTAAATTTTTTAATTTCAGATGGCATCTCTGGCTGATATGCTATCCAGCTTGATGCTGTGTTGGCATCAATTTTTAAAACTGCCTCTAAAACAGTTTTAACAACTTTAACACTTTTTCTGCTGCTGTTTTTTCCTGTCATCGCATTGTCCTCCTTTCTGTATTTCTGCACCATATAAGAATTTTAACTCATTAAAAAAAACATTTCAATAGGCTTGTAACGAACGGTATCTGATTTGCAACGAAAGGTATGAAATTTTACATTTATAAACTTCCTATAGTTATTTTTATTTTTAATAAATAGTATTTTGTGCTTTTTCGGTATTTTTTAGTTTTTATGAAATCATATATCAGCTGTGCACTTCATTAAAAAAAAGCTGTGTACCAACTCCTTAGTACACAGCAAAAAAATTACTATTATTATATTTTTTATTCTTCATCTGAATCTGGCTCATCCCAATTATGATATACATTCTGTACATCATCTTCTTCATCGAGAAGTGCAAGAATACGACGCATTTTTTTCAAATCATCTTCTGATGTAAGCTCAACATATGTCTGAGGAATCATTGTAACTTCTGCTGAGGCAAATGTAATTCCGTCATTTGTAAGTGCTTCATTTACAGCATCAAAATCATCCGGTGCTGTTGTGATTTCATAGCAGTCATCTTCCTCGTTGAAATCTTCTGCACCTGCATCAAGTGCCATCATCATAAGCTCATCAGCATCCTTGTCACACTCTTCTTTTGCCACAATCATCTGTCCTTTCTTATCGAACATGAATGATACGCAGCCTGGTGTACCGACATTACCGCCGCCCTTTGTAAATGCATTACGGATATTTGAAGCTGCACGGTTACGGTTATCTGTAAGTGCTTCAACGATGATCGCTGTACCATTTGGACCATATCCTTCATATGTAACTGATTCATAATCTGTCATATCGCTGCTAGCAGCTTTTTTGATAGCTCTGTCGATTGTATCATTAGGCATATTTGAAGCTTTTGCCTTTGCAACAACCTGTCTTAATTTACTGTTGTTATTCACATCAGGGCCGCCTTCTTTTACAGCAACCATGATTTCTTTACCAAGTCTTGTAAAAATCTTTCCCTTTGCCGCATCATTAGCAGCCTTCTTATGTGCAATATTCGCAAATTTTGAATGTCCTGACATATAAATTATCTCCTTAAAACTTTTAATTTTGATTCAAAGCTTATCTTTTTATGTGATTTTCACACCAAATCCACCTTATCTTTAGATAAGCACTATTATTTATTTTACCACCTGTGCTTGTCTAATACAAGTATAATGTTTTCAAATTTTCACATACTAAAAAGGATGCAACAATTTGTTTTAAAATGTTGCATCCCTTATTTGATTACATAACATATATCGTCCAACATTTTAAATACTTTAGTGTGAATATTAATTTAATTTATTATTTTCTTTTAATAAATATTATAAGTTCACATTAAGAAACACTGAATCCTTATCATCCTGCTTTATTCCCAGATAACGCTTCGTTATCTCATATGATGAATGATTGTATATATCCATAAGAACTGCCGGCGGCGTTCCGCATTTCCACGCATAATAACCAAATGTTTTTCTCATAGAATGGCAGCTTATTCCATTTTCCAGATTAAGTTCTCCCGCCGCATGCTTGATAATCCGGAATGCCTGGGAACGGCTCAGATGTCCACCATTATTTTTTCCTTTAAAAATATAATCCTCACCGGAAATCTTTTTCAGGAACTTCATGTATTCCTGCAAACCATTTCTTGCATTTTCATTTATCGCAATCCATGTTTCCTTGCCTGTCTTTTTCTCGTAAGTAATAAGATGTTTCTTGAAATTTTCATCCTTGAAATTGTATACATCCTTCCACTTCAATTCCAATAAATCACTTATCCTTAGTGCCGAATTAACCCCAAGACAAATCAAAACATAATTTCTCATGTTTGGCTCATCTTTCAAATAAAACTCCCTAAGTGCTGTTAAATCCTGCGTGTCTCTTATTGGTTGTGATGTACTCATATGTTTACCTCCCTTGAATCAGGGATGCAACATTTTAAAACAGTTTGTTGCATAGACAAGGAGGTTAATTTGTTAAAGCTCACAATCAAACCGGGTGAGTTTATCGACATTGGAAAAGACATCCGTGTCGTATATTCCGGCGGTTCCAACGGAAACATACATCTACTCATAGATGCTCCACGGGAACTTAATATTGTACGAAGCAAAGTACTGGCGAAAAACAGTGCCGCAAACGATGGCGAAAATTCACGTTTCATATCGCCCTACTACGCTGAGTCAAATCTCTCGCCGGAAACACTCACAAAAATCCGCCGTCTTATCAAAGAGGATAAAGACAACCGCAACAGATAATATTCAGTGTTGGCATGGTAACACTGTCTATTATATATCTGCCACATCATTTTGCATAGCACTTATGTAACAGGTGGCAGGGTTCAAATTCAGGGAACGGAGTCCCTGAAAATAAAATTTTATTAAACACGGAGGTACACACTATGGTAGTACAACACAATTTATCAGCAATGAATGCTAACAGAATGCTTAATGTAACAACATCAGCACAGTCAAAGTCAACAGAGAAGTTATCTTCTGGTTATAAAATTAACCGTGCAGCAGATGACGCAGCTGGTCTTTCTATTTCAGAAAAGATGAGAAAGCAGATTAAGGGTCTTACACAGGCTTCTTCTAACGCTCAGGATGGTGTTTCTGCTGTTCAGACAGCTGAAGGTGCTTTAACAGAAGTTCACTCAATGCTTCAGAGAATGAACGAACTTGCAGTTCAGTCTTCTAACGGTACTAACTCACAGACAGACCGTAAGGCTATTCAGGACGAAATCGACCAGCTTACATCTGAAATCGACAGAGTTTCTGAGACAACAAAGTTCAATGAAACATATCTTTTAAAGGGTGATGCTACAAAGACAGATACAGCTTATTTCATGGAATCAAAATATAATTGTGCAGATGAAATATATGTAGAAGGCTCAAAGACAAAAATCGCTAATTCGGATGAATTAGCAAAAGCTATTAAAGATGGCAAAAAGATCTATAAAAAGGCATATGATCAGACTAATAATGAACAGACTGCTGCTAATATTGCCGTTAAAGGTGTAGATTATGCGTATGTAACAAAATTATATGATAAAAATGGTAAAGAGGTATCTGCCCAGAATATTCAGGATTCAAAAAATGCAGATGGTACTGCTGCAACAAACTATTATACAAGTAGTGCGGGAGAGGCTGGTAAAAATGCAACACCTGCAACCAATATGGAAATAGCCAAAGCTGATGCTATAAAATTTACAAAAGGTTATGAAGTTAATGGTTCTATCTCTTTCAGTCTTCATGTTGGTGCTGACTCAGCCGAAGACAATAAGATTGTAGTCAATATTGACTCTATGAGTGCAAAAGGAATTGGTGTTTATGGTCTTAAAGTAGATACAGAAGATGATGCTACTGCTGCTATCGACCGTATCGCAGAAGCTGTTCAGAAGGTATCCTCACAGCGTTCAACACTCGGTGCCGCACAGAACAGACTTGAGCATACAATTGCTAACTTAGACAATGTTGTTGAGAATACAACCTCTGCTGAATCTCGTATCCGTGATACAGATATGGCTCAGGAAATGGTTAATTACAGCAAGAACAATATTCTTGCTCAGGCAGGTCAGTCTATGCTTGCACAGGCTAATCAGTCTAACCAGGGTGTTCTTTCACTTCTCCAGTAATCAGCATTATCTGATTAATACAGTTTAAGAATTTTTATTAAATCAATCCCCATACTGGACAATTCCATGCATGTCTGGTATGGGGATATTTTTATGCTTATTATTTCAATTTTTCATACTGAAGCTCAAGTTCTTTTATCTGGGCCTCAAGTTCTTTTATTCTTGCTTCTGCTTGTGCTCTTCCTTGCTCTGCTTCTACTCTTCTTGCCTCCGCTTCTGTACTTCTTTTCTCTGCTTCTGCTTTCCATCTCTCCGCTTTCTTATTCGCCACCTCTAATTCAGCTTTATACCTGTCTGCCATAAGTTCTGCTGTATTATTATCCAATATTCTTAACGCTTCTGAAAACATGTTCAGCACCTCCTCGGGTCGTGTCAGATATTCATTTATTTTCTGGCGTATAGCATATAAATCCGGAAAAAACGACACAAGTCTGTTAATCTCATCTGGTGTTTCAGCACAAAAAAGTGAAAGATACTTTAACCTGTCAGTCCTCATTTTTTCTGTCAATCCAATTTCATACTGTGAGTCATCACAGTCAAAATCGACTGAATCTATACGCCCTTCTATAATGTCAGAATATCTGTATTTTTTGAACGTGTCAAGGCTAATTAAGTGATATTCCTGCAAAAGCTTCATTTTGATATTCGTGTTAAACTTTATCCTTCCAACATGAAAATATAACCTTTTGTCTATGTGGCTTTTAAGTGACTTACTGCTTTTCTCAAAAAATATAATAGTATGTACTTTCTTCATATTAGCATATGACCTTTTTTTTGATAATTTTTCCATATACTCATCATTTTCATTTTTCTTTGTCATACCCTGCAACATTCTGAACTGTCTTAAAACAAGGTCAGCCGAATAACATGTAATTCTTGCCGCCGGAAAGTCATACGGAACCTTTTGTATCTCAATATTAGTAATACTTCCGTCATCAAGTCTTACAACCATATCCATTATTACAAAAGAATTCAAAAATGCTGAATTTGCATTTGGAAATACTTCAATCACTGTTACATGCTGTCCAAGAATACAGCTTACAAGTTCAGAAAGCCTAGTTCTTTCTTCAATTGGATTAAATATCATTTTAAAAAATGGATCATATAAAAGCGGCAACGTCTTTTTACCGGCAAGGAAACCAACAAAATGTTCATACCACTCTTCATCAGACATAAGATACTCATACATTAATCTGCTAGATGAGTTATCTCTAAGAGACTGCAATGCCATTTCATAATTTGGCAAAGCGTCATGACTAACAACTTTAATGTTGTTATAAGAATTTGTTTCTTTTTGTTTATCTTTCAATAAAAACCATTTACATCGATGCTTTTTCCTTTCCTCATAATAAATATGCATACTCATAGTATATTTATATCATATATATTATGAGTATGCAAGCTATTTTATATTAATAATATTGTTTATTATTTAATTAAATTTTTTAACTTTGGAAATTCCAAATGCAACAAAAAGATATACTGCAAGATTCACAACTGATTTAAGGAGCAGTCCAGGTGCCGATGCAATTCCTGCCGCAGCACTTCCATATAAAATTCCGCCAAAGAAAACATATCCTGCAGTCATAAATAATAGTGTAACAACAGCACCTGCAATTCCTCTTATAGAAAATACCTTGCACCTCTGTACATTATTTTTGAAAAATGTGCATGCAATAACCGGCATAATAGTCTTAATTAAAAGTGTAGGTAACGCCCATATTGCATAGCCTGTCAAAATATCCGCCATAGCTGAACCGATTCCTCCGGCTAATGCTCCGACAACCGGTCCGAAAAAATAAGCACTGATTAAAATAACACTGTCACCAAGATGTGCATATCCAAGTGGTATTGGAATCTGAACCACCATTGTTGCAACACATGTCAATGCCATTAATACAGCTGTAACACACATCTGAGCAACATTAATATGCAATCCTTCTTTTCCATTTTTCACTTCTGTCTGTTGTAATTCCATAATTCTCTCCTTGTCTTTAAATAAACTTTTATTGAGAATAACAGAATATGTGACATGTGTATATTGCCATTTTAAAACAATTTGATAATGCCAGTTTGACAATTTATTTTTTAATAAATTTTGATTTATTTTTGACTTATACAATCATATTTTTTACATATACTAATGCCTTTTTAACTGGCGGACATGAAATCAAAACCACCGTAAGTGCCGCCTCAAGACCTATATAAGCCCCATTATAGGCAACAGAGTATAAAAATGCACTATTAAAAAATTCAGGCGTATATACGGCAAAAAATATCCATCCTGATAAAAATGAAAATATAAATCTTGCCATCACTCCTATCAGATAACCTTTTACAAGTCCATTTTTTGCCTTTGAGAATATTCCGGATAATCCTAACGCACCAAACGCAAATATATAATCAAGGAACATCTGGTAAACATTAATTATATATGGGTCAATAAGCATCTGTAAAATGCCATATCCAACTGCCATAAAAATCCCTGTCCTCACGCCAAACCAATATCCTATAAGTGCTATAAAAAGCATACTGAATAGCGTAACCGAACCTCCCATCGGAAGTTTAACAATTTTAATCATAGATGTTACAACCGCAAGAGCAACTGCCATAGCAGAAAAAGCAATCTGCTTAATTCCAATCTTTTTATCTTTTTCAGCTATCATACACCCAATTGAAAAAAGCACGATAAACACGGCTATCAATGCAATATATCCTGCCGCTGTTAATTGATACGTAACTTGGCATTCATCAATATTTTTTATTATAAAAAAGTTCATAATTTTTCTCCTTATGAATCACACAATTCATCATTCAAATCTTATTTTTATTTCATCTTCATCTTTTTCCCAAATTGCAAACATAAAATAATCGCTCCAATCATCATTTACATCATCTAACAGCCAATATTTTTTAAAATCGTCAGCCATATCGATAGGAATTAGCCATCCCATTAAATCTTCACCTGATATTCCCGGAAGATTTATATCTCTCCCATCTCCGGCATCTAAAAAAAAGATTTTATTTTCTTTCAATGCCTCCGCCTGAACAATTTTAAAAAATGCAACAAACTCTTTCGATTCTTGTGTTTTTAACCCCGTCATTATTAATATCTCCCTTTAAATTTATAGAAACCAACTTAATCTTTTATTTTTCCTTTATTATAACTTTTACTGTAATTTAACAATCTTTATATCAACTATATAATCTACAGGTATACCATAATCCATTTTACCTGCATACAATTCACAATATATCAATAGTCTTTATTAAAAAATCCGCTACTCAAAAAGTAACGGACTTAAAATTATTTATGTTTTTCTATGAATTCTCTCATCAATTCAGAAATTGCAGCAGTCTGACTTACTTGTACTTTTCACTTGCCTTGTCTGTACTGACCGATTACCTTTCGGCATTTTTTATTCCCATCTTTTTAATAAAATATATGATAAATTTTACAATTCCTATTGCAATAAAATATATTCCTAATTTAAACAGCATAATATATGCATTGCCCCCTTTCATGTACGTTGCCACTCTGACAAACCATGTGATCTTCGAACCTTTTATTTTTTTGACATTGCGTATCAACCTATACATGTATCAAAAAGCCGCAATCCCTCGGAACTGCGGCTTTTATGCATGTTTTTAAACTTTTACAATTAGAACTTGCCGTTGTCAGCTGCTTCCTGAATCGCAACTGCAACTGCTACTGTAGCACCAACCATTGGGTTATTACCCATGCCGATCAGTCCCATCATCTCAACATGAGCAGGAACTGAAGAAGAACCAGCGAACTGAGCATCTGAGTGCATACGTCCCATAGTATCTGTCATACCATAAGAAGCAGGACCTGCTGCCATGTTATCTGGATGAAGTGTACGACCTGTACCACCGCCTGAAGCAACTGAGAAATACTTCTTGCCTGCTTCAAGTCTTTCCTTCTTATATGTACCTGCAACTGGATGCTGGAATCTTGTAGGGTTTGTTGAGTTACCTGTGATAGAGATATCAACATTTTCTTTCCACATGATAGCAACACCTTCTGTTACATCATTAGCACCGTAGCAGTTTACCTTTGAACGAAGACCATCTGAGTAAGCAATTCTTTCGATTTCCTTAACTTCACCTGTCTTGTAATCCATCTCTGTCTCAACGAATGTAAATCCGTTAATTCTTGAGATAATCTTAGCTGCATCTTTACCAAGACCATTTAAGATAACTCTTAATGGTTTTTTACGTACCTTGTTAGCCTTTTCTGCGATACCGATAGCACCCTCAGCAGCTGCGAATGACTCATGACCTGCAAGGAATGCGAAGCATTCTGTATCTTCCTCAAGAAGCATCTTACCAAGGTTACCATGACCTAAACCAACCTTACGCTGATCAGCAACTGAACCTGGAATACAGAAAGCCTGAAGACCTTCACCAAGAGCTGCAGCGGCTTCTGAAGCCTTTCTTGCACCCTTCTTGATTGCGATTGCAGCACCTACAGTATAAGCCCAGCAAGCGTTCTCAAAACAGATTGGCTGAATTCCCTTTACCATGTTATATACGTCTAATCCAGCATCCTTTGTAATCTTCTCTGCTTCTTCGATTGAAGAAATGCCATAGCTGTTTAATACTGAATTAATTTTATCTATTCTTCTTTCATATGATTCAAATAAAGCCATTGTCGTATCTCCTCCTTACTTTACTTCTTCGTCTGTTCTTGGATCGATAATCTTAACAGCATCAGCAACTCTGCCGTACTGTCCACAAGCCTTTTCATAAGCTGTGTTAGCATCGTCACCCTTCTTGATGAAATCTGTCATCTTACCAAGGTTTACAAACTTGTAACCAATAATCTGGTTATCCTTGTCAAGAGCGATACCTGTTACATAACCTTCTGCCATCTCAAGATAACGAGGACCTTTTGCAAGTGTACCATACATAGTACCAACCTGTGAACGAAGTCCCTTACCAAGATCTTCAAGACCTGCACCAACTGCAAGACCGTCTTCTGAGAATGCACTCTGAGTTCTTCCGTATACAATCTGTAAGAAAAGCTCTCTCATAGCTGTATTGATAGCATCACAGACAAGGTCTGTATTTAATGCTTCCATAACTGTTAAACCTGGTAAAATTTCTGATGCCATAGCTGCTGAATGTGTCATGCCTGAACATCCGATTGTCTCAACTAATGCTTCCTGAATAATACCTTCCTTAACATTTAATGTAAGTTTGCAGGCACCCTGCTGTGGAGCACACCAGCCCACACCATGTGTAAAGCCTGAAATATCCTTAACTTCCTTATTCTGTACCCATTTTCCCTCTGTAGGAACTGGAGCGGCACCATGATGAACGCCCTGTGCTACTGGACACATGTTTTCTACTTCCTGTGTATAAATCATTTTCATACTCCTTTCGTAATCTAAAGGTTCTTCTTTATGTACTTCTCTATCCGTACTTTGATTATTTTCTCACAAACCTTCCGAATAGTCAACGACCTTTACGTATTTTTACATTAATTTCATGTTTCTTTGAAACAATTTAATCATTATTCTTTTCTACAATTTCATTTTTATTTTTGTAAATACTTTTAGCAGGAACACATCCACGCACACTTGAAAGCGGATAAATATTAGATTCTCTTCCGACTATCGTACCTGGGTTAAGAACACTTCCACATCCAACCTCAACATTATCTCCAAGAAATGCTCCTATTTTCTTAATTCCTGTCTCTACATTCCCGTCCGGTCCTTTAATTACAATAAGCTTTTTATCAGATTTCACATTAGATGTTATCGAACCTGCACCCATATGTGCCCTGAATCCCAATATTGAATCTCCCACATAATTATAATGCGGCACCTGAACTTTGTTAAACAAAATTACATTTTTAAGTTCTGTAGAATTACCTACAACTGCACCCTCGCCTACAATTGCATTTCCACGTATAAATGCACAGTGACGTACTTCTGCATCCTTTCCTATTATGCATGGTCCGTTGATATATGCCGAATCAAATACTTTTGCACTTTTGGCGACCCATACATTTTCTCCTCTTTTTTCATATTCTGATTCAGGAAGTGTATTTCCAAGTTTTACGATAAAATCGCCTATCTTTGATAAAACTTCCCACGGAAATGTACATCCGTCAAAAATATCTGCTGCAATTGTCTCGTTCAAATCAAAAAGCTTACTTATTTTTATACTGTCATTCATAATATATAATTCCTCACACTACCACCAGATTTATTTTATACTGCCTATTCAACCGTTACTGATTTTGCCAGATTTCTCGGCTTATCAACATCATTTCCTTTAAGAACAGCTGTGTAATATGCTATAAGCTGAAGCGGAACAGCTGCAACCATCGGCATTAACATCTGTTCTGCTTTTGGAAGCCTGATTATATAATCTGCAACTTTATCTTCAACAACTACATCTTCGCCGCAGACAAGAATAACCATAGCACCTCTTGCCTTGACTTCCTTAATATTGCTTATTGTTTTTTCTTCAAGGTCTTTTTGTGTAACAACCGCAATTACAGGCATGTTTTCAGTTATAAGCGAAATTGTGCCGTGCTTTAATTCACCGGCAGCATATGATTCAGAATGAATATAAGAAATCTCTTTTAACTTTAATGAACCTTCCATGCTTGATGCATAATCAAGACCTCTTCCTATATAAAGAAGGCTGTCTGCATTAAGAAGCTTTGAAGCAATAAACTGACAGTCTTTTTCAAGACCTATTGCCTCTTTGATAACCGAAGGAATATTTTGAAGTTCTTTTGTATATTTCTCACACTGTTCTTTAGAAATCCTTCCTGTTCCGTATGCAAGTTCAAATGCAAGAAGATACATAACTGAAATCTGAACCATATATGCCTTTGTAGATGCAACCGAAATTTCAGGACCGGCATGTGTATATACTACCATATCAGCGGCTCTTGCAATTGATGAACCTTTTACATTAACAATCGCGAGTGTATCGGCACCATTTAATTTTGCAAGTTCAAGTGCTGCCTTTGTATCAGCAGTTTCTCCTGACTGTGAAATCAATATTACTAAATCTTCCTGGTCAATAAGAGGGTCCCTGTATCTGAATTCAGACGCAATATCCACTATAACAGGTATTCGTGCCAGCTTTTCAATAACATACTTTCCAACCATTCCTGCATGCATAGCAGTTCCACATGCAACAATATATATTTTATTATATGAACTTAACTTAGCCGCATCAAATCCTTCTGCGGAAAAATCCGGCATTGAATCCGTGATTCTTGGTGTTATCGTTGTCTTTACTGCTGTAGGCTGTTCATTAATTTCTTTTAACATAAAATGCTCATATCCGCCTTTTTCGGCAGCATCAACATCCCAATCAGCAGTATTAAGCTTCTTTTCAAGTCTTTCTTTATGGATGTTGAAAAACTCAATATTTTCTTTTGTCAAAACAGCAATATCATTAGTATCAAGCAGATAATAATCCCTTGTATACTGCATAATAGCCGGAACATCTGATGCAATAAAGTTTTCATGCTCACCTTTTCCAACTATAAGAGGACTATCTTTTCTTACTGCAAATATTCTGTCAGGAAAATCCCTGAACATTATGCCAAGTGCATATGAACCTTTAATTTCTGCAAGCACTTTGATAATTGTATCAACAGGGTCTCCCGTATAATAATAATCAAGAAGCTTTGCAACTGTTTCAGTATCAGTCTCACTTACAAAACTGTATCCCTCAGATATAAGAAATTCCTTTATCTGTCTGTAATTTTCTATAATTCCGTTATGTACAATAGTTACACGTTTATTACCATGTGGATGTGAATTAATATCAGATGGTTCTCCATGTGTTGCCCAGCGTGTATGACCGATACCTACATGACCATAAGGCTTTCCGTCTGCTGCCATCTTGTTTCTAAGATTTTCAAGTCTTCCCTTGCACTTTTCAACCTTAATCACACCATTTTCAAGAACAGCGATTCCTGCTGAGTCATAGCCTCTGTATTCAAGTTTTTCAAGCGAATTTACTAAAACATCAGCACAATCCCTGTCTCCGATGTAACCAACAATACCGCACATAAATACTCCTTTTCCGTGTATACAATATTATTTACTGAAAATACACTCTATTTATAATTTTTAGAAATTTCATTAAATCTTCCAACAAGCTGTGATTGGTTATTAAGCCTCATAACCGCAACTGTACGTCTTCTTACAAAACCTTCAAGTTTTTGAAGATACTCATCAGATGTAATGGAACCTTCAGCTACATAATTAAGACCTTTTTCCCAGCTCGCTGTAAGTTCAGGATTTAGAAGATGAACTATAGACTTTTCAACAACTTCATATATAATCTCTCCCAGCCGTGTAGGCGTTATTATCTGTGTTTTCTTATTAGTTGAAATATATCCTATATTATTAAGTTTCTTTAAAATCTCTGCACGCGTTGCACTCGTTCCTATACCGGAACCTTTTATCTGTGCTCTCAATTCCTCGTCCTCTATAAGCTGTCCTGCATTTTCCATTGCAAGAATGATAGAACCGGAATTATACCGCTTAGGCGGTGATGTCTCACCTTCTTTTATATCAAAACCCACAAGACTGAGTTTATCATTTTTTCTGCACTTTTTCAATGCCTCAAGTAAAGCCGCGTCAGCCTTGCCGTCATCTGTGCCGTTGCCATCAAAATCATCCTGTTTTGATGCTTTTGCAAATGAATTTTTTGCCACTTTAAGATACCCCTCATCTACAAGAACTTTAAATGATGCGTTAAAACGCTCATTTTTACATTCAAGTGCCAGCGAAACCCTGCTGTATACAGCTGCCGGATAAAATATACTAAGAAATCTTCTCACTATAATCTCATACGTTCTTGCAGCAGTCTGTGAAAGACTCTTCAATGCACCAAGTCCCTGTCCCGTCGGTATTATCGCATAATGGTCCGTTATTTTTTTATCGTCACAGTAACGTGTTTTTTCAATTCCTTTAAATTTTTCACCTGAAATTATATCCTGTGCAAATGCTTTTACCGGCTCATAATTTATAAGTCCGGAGATATTTTTGCTTATCTCTTTACAGACCGCACTTGATAAAACTCTGGCATCTGTTCTTGGATATGTAACAAGCTTCTTTTCATAAAGTTCCTGAATTATATTGAGTGTCTGGTCCGGACTAATTTTAAAAAGCTTTGAACACTCATTCTGGATTTCGGCAAGATTGTATAAAAGCGGAGGATTCTTTGTCTCCTTTTTACGTTCTATGCTCTCAACAGTTCCTTCTGCCGGAAGAGGTTCACTAAGAAAGGCTGCAAGTTCCTCTGCATACTTTCTTTCTTTAAAACCATTTTCCTTATATAAATACGGTGTCTGATAGTATCTGCTCTTCTCAGTCACACGCCATTCTGCCTCAAATGATGACTCGGCTATCTGTGCTTTTGTTATAACACGGAAAAACGGAGTTTTTACAAATGCACGAATCTCTCTTTCACGTCTTACAATCATTCCAAGAACACATGTCATTACACGTCCTACAGAAACAACTGTCCTGTCAGTTTTGAGATAGTTAGAAATATTTCTGCCATATTTTAATGTAAGCACTCTCGAAAAATTAATTCCCATGAGATAATCTTCTTTTGCCCTAAGATAAGCAGCATCGCTCAGATTATTATATTCCGACAAATCTTTTGCCGTTCTTATTCCTTTTAATATTTCTTCTTCTGTCTGCGAGTCTATCCATACACGTTTTTCTTTTTTATCGTGCACGCCCGCCATCTGTTCAACAAGCCTGTAAATATACTCTCCCTCACGTCCCGAATCGGTACAGACATAGATAGTCTCAACATCTTCCCTGTTAAGCACTCCCTTTACAATATTGAACTGTTTTTCAACCGAAGGAATTACTTCGTAGAGAAATTTTTCCGGAAGAAACGGCAGTGTATCAAAGCTCCATCTTTTCAATTTTTCATCATATTTTTCAGGATAACTCATTGTTACAAGATGTCCGACACACCATGTTACAATATAATTGTCGGATTCCAAAAAACCGTCTCTTCTCGTGAAATTTTCATGCAGTGCCTTGCCGAATTCCTGTGCTACGCTCGGCTTCTCCGCTATAAATACTGATTTTCCCATAAATTAACCTTCTAACCTTGTAACTGATTCATCAAGCGTCATACTGTACGCAGGAAGGAACTTTTCCATAAAGAAATCAACTTCCTTCATATTCATATTTTTAAGATATTCTTCTATCGTAAGTTTTGCATCGGCAAAATCACTGTTACCCATCTGTTCTTCCTCAAGACACTTGATAAGTGCAGATAATTTGTCAGCCGCCTTAACATATTTCCACAATTCATTTTCCTCTTCTGTTTCAAGAAGAACACTGTCATAATATTTTCTCATTTTCTCAGGTATTCCACTCAAAAGCTCGTCTTTTGCAACACGCTCAACATCAGCATATGCCTCTCTTATCACAGGACTGTAATATTTTACCGGCGTAGGCAGGTCTCCTGTTATAATCTCTGTAACATCATGGTACATACCAAGAACAGCAAGTCTTTGTGCATCTATATTTCCGTTAAATTCTTCATTATTTATAATACCAAGTGCATGTGCTATGAATGCAACATTAAGACTGTGCTCGCAAATATTTTCATTGCTTGTGTTACGCATGGTTCCCCATCTGTTCACATATTTCATTCTTGACAGCATCGCATAAAACTGATTATTTTCCACTATATTCTCCTAACCGGGCTGCAATCCCATATTATTTCACCTGTTATCTGTGTGAAATATCATACAGTAAAAATAAACTTTTGTCCATAACAGAGATACCACACATGTGCATAATTTTTTCGTTATCACGACAAAAATGGTGACCCCTTACCGGAACCACCGTTTTCTTTATTAAACATTTTATATTATTAATTACTTCTTTGTGATGTAACCCTGAGCCTTTAAGAGTTCAGCGATAAGAACGGCACCGCCTGCTGCGCCTCTTAATGTATTATGAGAAAGACCTACGAATTTGTAATCAAATACGCTCTCTTCTCTTAAACGGCCAAGTGAAATTCCCATACCATTTTCATAATTAACATCAAGCTTAACCTGAGGACGGTTGTCTTCTTCAATATACTGGATGAACTGCTTTGGAGCACTTGGAAGTTCAAGTTCCTGTGGAAGTCCCTTGAAATTTCTCCATTTTTCAATAATCTGCTCTTTTGTAGGCTTCTTTTCAAAGTTCACAAATACAGCTGCTGTATGTCCGTCAAGAACAGGAACTCTGATACACTGGCATGTAATAACAGGTTCTGTTGCCGGAACAATCTGTCCATTCTCAACTTTACCCCAGAGTCTTAATGGCTCTTTCTCACTCTTTTCTTCCTCACCGCCAATGTATGGGATGATATTTTCAACCATTTCAGGCCATTCTTTGAATGTCTTGCCTGCACCTGAGATAGCCTGATATGTTGTAGCAACTACAAGCTTAGGCTCGAATTCTTTAAGTGCGTTTAATGCAGGTGTGTAGCTCTGAATTGAACAGTTAGGCTTTACACAGATAAAACCTCTTGTTGTTCCGAGTCTCTTCTTCTGTGACTCGATAACTTCAAGATGTTCAGGATTGATTTCAGGTACAACCATAGGAACATCAGGTGTCCAACGGTTAGCACTGTTATTGGAAACTACAGGAACTTCTGCCTTTGCATATCTTTCCTCAAGAGCCTTAATCTCATCCTTAGGCATATTTACAGCACAGAATACGAAATCCACCTTTGATACGATTTCATCGAAATCCTTATCCATATCGTAAACTGTCATCTTCTTAACATATTCAGGCATAGCTACTGCCATCTTCCAACGTCCGTCTACAGCTTCTTCATAAAGCTTGCCTGCTGAACGTCCGCTTGCCGCAACAAGCACAACTTCAAACCAAGGGTGGTTTTCAAGCAATGTTATAAAACGCTGTCCAACCATACCTGTACCACCAAGTATACCAACTCTCAACTTATCACTCATGTTAAATATCTCCCTTTTTATCTTCTTTTTCTTTTTGCAAATCTTTTATTCTGTCTTTCTGTGACGGACATTTGTATTTTGCACTTAGATGATACTATCATAAGTTATAAGATAATGCAACCCTATTATTAAAATTTTATTAAGAAATTTAATTTCACCGTGTTTTCTTGTCAACTTTTATGAATTAATGTAAAATATATTACAAAGAAAGTGAAAGGAATTAAACGTATGAATAAAAAATTAAGTATTCTGCTGTGTATTCCGCTTGTGCTTATGACTGTACTTGGCGGCTGTGGCTCAGCAAATAAAAACATACGCATGGGTGCCGGCGACATAGGCGGAATTTATTATTCATTTTCCGGTGCGTTTGCCGGTATATTCAACCAGGATAACACCGCCTCAAAAATAGAACTGAAAAACACAGCAGGTTCGGCTGCCAATATTCGTCTTTTGTCAGGCAGATATATTGACTTAGGAATTGCACAGATGGATATTGCTGACAGTGCCTACAATGGCAACGGACCATCAGACGAAAAAAAATATCAGGGTTACAAAGCAATCGCAACGCTTTATACAGAGGCATGCCAGATTGTTGTAAAAGAGGATTCTGACATCTATTCCCTTAATGATTTGCAGGGTAAAACTGTAAGCATCGGCTCCGAGGAATCAGGTTCCGAGAGCAACGCAAAGCAGATTCTTAAATACAGCGGTCTTACCGACGAGATAATTAAGACCGTCAACCTTGATTACAGTGATGCTGCACAGGAATTTACTGCAGGAAAAATCGACGCTCTTTTTATCACGGCAGGAATTAAAACAACCGTAATTGAAGAGCTTTCAAAAGAATGTGATGTACGTCTTTTAAATATTGACGATAACTGCATGGACAAATTAAAAGCCGCATGTCCTTTTTATTCAGAATATATAATTCCCGCGTATACATACAACGGACAAACTGAATCGGTAAAAACACTCGGCGTCAAATCAGTGCTTCTTGCGTCCGACAGTCTTTCGAAGGATACGGTTAAACAGATAACATCATCACTTTTTGACAATTCAAAACAGCTGCAATATGCGACTTCTGTTGACCTCAACCTTAATATCCGTAACGCAGCAGAAGGAATAACAATCCCCTTCCATGCGGGTGCGGCAGCGTATTATTCCGAACACGGAATTGATGTTATAACAGAATAGTCAGGAGGACTCACATGCTTTTATCTTTAGATATGTATCAGACAGTCGCTGTGGCTGTTCTGGTTCTTTTACTTGGAAGTTTTTTGAAAAAAAGAATATATTTTCTTGAAAAATTCTGTATTCCCGCACCTGTAATCGGCGGTCTTTTATTCGCAATATTTACTTGCATATGCCATGTAACGGGAATTATTGAATTTACATTCGATAACACACTTCGTGAAGTCTGTATGGTTTTATTTTTCACGTCCGTAGGATTTCAGGCAAATCTTAAAGTCTTAAAAAGCGGCGGCAAATCAATGGCTGTATTTTTAGGACTTGTAATTACATTAATAATAGCACAGAATTTCCTGGCTGTAGGTCTTTCCAGGCTCATGCACATCAACCCGCTTATAGGTATGTGTACAGGTTCAATCTCAATGGTTGGCGGTCACGGTACGGCAGGTGCTTTCGGTCCCGTACTTGAAGATTTTAATGTAAACGGAGCAACAACAATAAGTACAGCTGCAGCAACATTCGGTCTTATCGCAGGAAGCCTTATCGGCGGTCCTTTGGGAAAACTCCTCATTGAAAAAAGAAATCTTTTATCAACAGTAGTTCCTGAAGATGACAGCCTTCTTGTTGAAGATGAAAAGAAACATGAGCGTCACACAAGCATGTATGCCTCAGCTGTATTCCAGCTTATACTTGCAATTGGTCTCGGAACAATTTTTTCATGGATGCTTACAAAGACCGGACTTACATTTCCAATATATATCGGAGCAATGATTGCAGCAGCACTTATACGAAATATATCAGAATACTCCGGAAAAGGTACAATACACATGGGTGAAATTAATGACCTTGGTGGTATTTCACTCTCACTTTTCCTCGGTATGGCAATGATAACTTTAAAACTGTGGGAACTTGCATCACTCGCTCTTCCTCTCATAATACTGCTTTCTTCACAGGCATTGTTTATGTGTATTTTTACATATTTTATCGAATTTAATATTATGGGAAGAAATTATGATGCAGCAGTTCTTGTGGCGGGAACGTGCGGTTTTGGTATGGGTGCGACACCTAATGCCATGGCAAATATGCAGGCAATATGTGATAAGTATGCACCTTCTGTAAAGGCTTATCTTCTTATTCCTCTTATCGGAAGCCTTTTTGCAGATTTTATTAACAGCTTAGTAATTACATTTTTCATTAACTTTTTATAATGGAGGTATATTATGTTTAAGTTTGGTAAAAAACATTCTGAAAAAAAAAGCGACTATGATTTGACTTATGATAATCTGGCAATTCCGGAAATTCATACAGGTAAAAAGAAAAATGAACCCCCTGCCAATGAAGACACTCAGGATTCAGACCGTAAACACATAGACACCCAGTATGAAAATATGGCAATTCCGGAAATTCATATCCACAGACACAAACAATAAAAATACTTTAAGCCGGACAGCTGATACTGCCCGGCTCATTTTTTATTATTATGGTCTTATAATGCTTTTACTGCAAAGATATGTGATAATAAAATATCCTCCGTAAATAACAACCAGAAATACAAATGTTATACCAACTGACGCAAGCATTGAACTCATACCCATTGTCTGAAGAATCAAATTAATGAATTTAATTCCGAATACAGAATGAATTATTGCAAGAAGCAACGGAAAAGCAAAAAATATTCCAATCTGCTTAAATAACGCCATGTTAATCATTTTCTCATCAACACCGATTTTCCTAATCATTCCATATCTTTCCCTATTATCCGCACTGTCAGATAATTCTTTTAAAGCAAGTATTGCTGCACTGCTTATAAGGAATATAATTCCAAGATACAATGCGATAAATGTTACCAGTGCACCAAGTCCTACACTCGCCTCTGCCAAATCAATTTTTGAATTATATGAAAGATAACTCGTCTGATTAAAAATATTTTTCGATATATCATCAAGTTTATTTTCTATATCATATTTTTTTTCTTTTGAATCAGCCTTATAATCCGCTATCATTCCACATTTATATACCTGTGCATCTGTCAGTGCGTCATCGGGTACGATAAAAATTCCATCATTGATATGCTGCGAAGCAAGTTCAATAAATCCATCTTTACATTCCTGATATTTCGGACAATATGTTTTTCCGTTTATATCAATCTTTGTGTCTGCCTTTAATGCCATATTTCTTATATCTGCCACTGTTTTAAAATTGGCAACAATTAAATATTCATTGTCACCAAGCGAATAAGTTTCATTACCATAAAGCGTTGCAATTTTATTATAATCGCTTAATTTCATAAATTTGACGGATGACAAAAAAGAAACCATCGGATATTTTTCACGAATTTCATCTGCAAGACTTCCCAATGTATCCATTTCTTCAAGCCCGGTCTTATAAACACTGTATTCTGTCATATTTTTTAAATATTCATTAACGTCAAATCCGTTATTTTTAAGCGTATCACTTATACTAAGCTTTGAATCCTCAAGGATTTTTGTTGCCTTTTCATAATCATCACTATTCTTATCAGCTGTCGCATAAGCCTCTCTTAATGTTTCATAACTGATTTTTGTAAACTGAATGTCTACAGGACACATTTTTTTCAAATCCGAAGACATTGAATTTTTCATTGACAAAGCAGCCGACAAAACACTTATTGTGATAAAAAGCATTAAACATATAATCGTTGTTGAAAATACCGTTGTATTAATCTTGCTGCAAAACTGTCTTAACACAAAGCTGTTCACGCCCTTGTAATATACATTCTTAATACTTGTAAATATTTTTATAAGAAGTCCCGACAGCGACCAGAATATCAAAAATGTAGCAACACAGCCCATAGCAATAGGAATAATTATCTTATCCGCCATATCCATATTTGAAAATCCGGCAGTTACCATCCAATACGCATACGAAAGAATTCCCACTCCGATTACAAATACGATTGTGCATATAACAGGATTTTTCATTTTGACTTTCTCTGTCTTTTTTCCTGCGTTAAGAAGGTCTATCAGCTTGCATCTGCTTATATTCACAACATTAAATACCATTACAAGCAAATACATAATTGTGAAATATAAGAGTGTTTTCACACATGCTTTTGACGAAAATGTAAACTTGAATTTTGTCATATCCGCATCAAAAAGATTGGCCACAAGGATACTCATAAATTGTGATAAAACTGTTCCGAGAAGAAGTCCCACAACAAGTGAAACAATGCCGATTAATAATGTTTCAAAAAACAAAATTGCTGATATTTTTCTCTTGCTCATTCCAAGCGTAAGATAAATTCCAAATTCCTTATTTCTTCTTTTGATAAGAAATCTGCTTGCATAAATAATCAAGAAGCCCAAAACACATGACACAAATACGCTCACACCACTAAGCATCTCATTCATAAGCTTTATTATATCATAAACGTTCTTCCTGACATCAAGCATTACTGTCTGACTGTCAATCGCATTAAATACATAAAATACCGCAACACCAAGTATAAGAGTAAAGAAATAAACGGCATAATCTTTAAAACTCTTTCTGATGTTTTTTACAGAAATTTTAAAGAGCATTGTTCAAATCTCCTCCGAGCAGTGTTACAACATCAATAATTTTATCAAAAAATTCTTTACGGGTATTGTCGCCTTTATTAATCTCGTTAAAAATTTTGCCGTCCTTGATAAATATTACCCTGTCTGCATAACTTGCAGTAAACGCATCATGTGTAACCATAAGTATTGTTGCTTCCAGTTCTGCATTAAGATAGTTAAAACTTTCAAGTAACATTCTTGAAGATTTTGAATCGAGTGCTCCTGTAGGTTCATCAGCAAGAATCAGCTTTGGATTAGTGATAATCGCTCTAGCACTTGCAACTCTCTGCTTCTGTCCACCTGACATCTGATACGGATATTTATTTAACACTTCATAAATTCCAAGTTCATTTGCAACTTTTTTCACACGTCTGTCAATTTCACCGGCTTTTACATTCTGAATAGAAAGTGCCAGTGCAATATTTTCATATGCTGTAAGTGTATCAAGCAGATTGAAATCCTGAAAAATAAATCCCAGCTCCTCTCTTCGGAACTTGTTTAACTTATTTCCCTTTAATCCCGTAATATCATATCCGCCAACAAATATTCTGCCGGACGTAACTTTATCAAGTGTAGAGATACAATTAAGCAGCGTGGTCTTTCCAGAGCCACTCGCTCCCATTATAGATACAAATTCGCCTTTTTCTACCTCAAAAGAAATATTGTCAATCGCTTTTGTAAGGCTCGATTTGTTTCCATAATACTTTTCAATATTGTCAATTCTAAGTATCGTTTCCATAAATAATCTGTCCTTTCATTTAGATTAATTATGTTTTACCACTTTTTATTAATTCGGTCGTTCGACTAATATTACACAACATTACAATTTTGTAACATTACATAATATTGCGTAATAATAATGTCTCTTTATAAAAATCATTTTTAAAAAACTCAATACTTACAAGTGTATACTCACCTTTTACAGATTCGATTGTTATTTTGTGTCCCAGTTTTTCACAAAGATTCTTTACTATATACATTCCCATTCCGGTAGCTTTTGAGTAGGCATGTCCATTTTCTCCCGTAAATGATTTGTCAAACACTCTTGGCAAATCGGCCGCCGGTATTCCTATTCCGTTATCATAAATATTAAGTACTGTCGATTTATCATTTTTTATGACATATATTTTTATTACGCTGCCGTCCGTTTTCTTTTCGTCACGGTATTTTATGCTGTTGCTTATTATCTGATTAAGTATAAATTCAAGCCATTTTGAATCGGTGCATACGTCAGCATCTGCATTTTCAACCTGAAAATCAATATTATTTTCAAGAATATCGTCTTTATTTTTTACCGCCACGGCCGCAATCAGCTTGGAAAGACGACAGTCGCTTATAATGTAATCTTTCTGTGCATTTTCACTTCTCACATAATACAGAATCTGTTCAAGATAATTATTTACTCTGTTTACGTGATGTGTCATTCTTTCTGTCACATCAGGATATTTTTCTTTATAATTATGCAGAATCAAAGTCATTGATGCTATCGGAAGCTTTATTTCATGTATCCACATCTCAACATATTCTTTGAAATCCTGCGTAGCATGACAATATTTTTTAACATTTTCCACCATCGATTTATCTATATCGCTTATCACATCGTATATAATTTTACCCTCATAAAACGACGGCTCACTGAGCGTTTCCATAACTAGATATTTCTGTTCAAGATTCTGCGTATTATTTACAAACTCATCAAAATATCTTTTCTTTCTAAAAAAATCTATGAAAATTTCCGATATCCACAATAATGTAACTATAATTCCAACCGTTATTTTCAACTCAATCTGCGACTTAAACGCAGTCATAAGCAATATAACCGCAATAATAACAAATATATAAATAATAACTGAATACAGCCTGTCTTTCAGATACTTTCCAAATTTCATACCAATATATATCCCTGACCTTTTCTTGTCTCAATAACATCTTCTATGCCTATATCTTTAAATCTTGCCCTTAATCTGCTTATATTAACAGTCAGTGCGTTATCGTTTAAATATTCTTCATTATTCCACAGTTCAGTCATAAGTTCATCTCTCGATACGATTCTGTCTTTCTTTGCCAACAGACACATAAATATTGTCATTTCATTTTTGGTAAGAAGCATCTCGTCTCTTCCGTCATTATATTTTATAACACCTTTCTGAGGCAGAATTTCCATTCCCCTGTAAAATGTGCTGTTATTTGCTGACGATGACGCTGCTCTTTTTAACAAAGCATTAATTCTTAACAACAATATTGTAGGATTATACGGCTTTGTAATGTAATCGTCTGCTCCATAACTCATTGATAATACCTCGTCCGCCTCTGAATCCCTGCTTGTAACCATAATAACCGGAACATCTGTCTTTTGTCTCAAATCCCTTAACAACATCTCTCCGTTCATATAAGGGATATTAATATCAAGAAGCACCAAATCAGGCTCATTTCTTAATATCTCATCACTTGCATTTTTAAAATCAGTAAGAATTGATGCCTCATACCCTGAATTTTCAAGTAATGCTTTTAATTCTATACTTATATCTTTGTCATCTTCCACTATAAGAATCTTTTTCATCACTCTTCCTCCTGATATTAATATTTATCCATTATGATGATTATGTCAAGCAGAAAAGAATTGTTCCGCCCATAAGATGCACAGGACTCGTTAATATTAAAAAATTATCGCACCTGCAATTTTATGCAGGTGCGATTTTTTGTTGGTTATAGGATAGCATGACAGTCACCAAAGCCTTGTTTAATGACAGACTTTTAATTAATTTTTCTTATTTTCTTCATAAGCCTTTCTTCCTTCGGCAACTCCGGCTTTAATTCCGGCAACTGCAGCTTTCGCAACTTCCTTGCCGACTCTTGCAGCTTCTTTTCCTGCCTTGACTGCTTCCTTAGCAACTTCTTTTCCGACCTTGGCCGCCTCTCCTGCTGCCTTTTTAGCTTTTTCCTTAATTTCATCCATATCAATATCGGAACTCTTACATGACTGTCTACACTCCGGATATGTCAGTGCAGCCTGTGCTGCTGCAAGTCTTGCAATAGGAACTCTGAATGGAGAGCAGCTTACATAGTCAAGTCCTGCCTGATGACAGAATTCAATACTTGAAGGGTCTCCGCCATGCTCACCGCATATACCGCATTTCAAATCAGGACGTACACTTCTTCCTTTTTCAACTGCCATTTTTACAAGCTGTCCGACACCGTTTTTGTCAAGACGTGCAAATGGATCTGATTCATATATCTTATTCTTATAATATGAGTCAAGGAATTTGCCAGCGTCATCTCTTGAAAATCCGAATGTCATCTGCGTAAGGTCATTTGTTCCGAATGAGAAAAATTCAGCCTCACTTGCAATCTCATCTGCAAGAAGTGCAGCTCTTGGAATCTCAATCATTGTTCCGATTTTGTAATGCATATTTGAATTTTTTTCAGCTTTAACAGCCTCAGCAGTATTTACAACGATATCTTTTACAAACTTTAATTCTTTTTTCTCACCTACAAGCGGAATCATAATCTCCGGTACAATATTATATCCTTTTTCTTCATGGACTTCAATTGCTGCTTCCATAACTGCCCTTGTCTGCATTTCGGCAATCTCAGGATATGTCACTGCAAGACGACAGCCTCTGTGTCCCATCATAGGATTAAATTCATGAAGTGCATCACATGTTGCTTTTATCTCATCAACCGAAATATTCATATCTTCGGCAAGTGCCTTAATATCCTCTTCTGCAGTAGGCAGGAATTCATGAAGTGGCGGGTCAAGGTAACGAACCGTCATCGGCTTTCCTTCCAACGCCTCATACATGGCTTTAAAGTCCGCCTTCTGGAAGACGAGAAGTTCATTAAGAGCCTCTTTTCTTCCCTCAACAGTCTTTGAAAGAATCATCTTACGAATCTTAGGTATTCTGTCAGGTTCAAAGAACATATGCTCAGTACGGCACAGTCCGATTCCTTCCGCTCCAAGTTTTACAGCATTGAGCGTATCCTTAGGTGTATCTGCATTTGTGCGGACACCAAGCTTTCTGTACTCATCTGCCCAATTCATAATTCTTTCAAAATTACCGCTTACAGTTGCTTCTACTGTCTTAATGTCACCCTTATAAATCTTGCCTGTTGTTCCGTCAAGAGAAATATAATCACCCTTGTGGAATTCTTCTCCTCCAAGTGTAAATACTTCTTTTTCTTCATCAATCACAATATCAGAGCATCCTGAAACACAGCATGTTCCCATTCCTCTGGCAACTACAGCAGCATGTGAAGTCATGCCGCCACGCACAGTAAGAATACCCTGTGAAGCATGCATACCTTCTATATCTTCAGGTGATGTCTCAAGTCTTACAAGAATTACACGCTCACCTTTTCCTCCGATACCTTCTTCTTTTGCCTCATCAGCTGTAAATAAAATCTTTCCGGCAGCAGCTCCCGGTGATGCAGGCAATGCCTCACCAACCACATTTCCAGCTTTTAAGGACTCCTCATCAAAAGTCGGATGAAGCAGCTGATCAAGTGACTTTGCATCAATTCTCATAACAGCTTCCTGCGGAGTTATCATATTTTCATCTACCAGATCACATGCAATCTTAATTGCTGCCTGAGCTGTACGCTTGCCATTTCTTGTCTGGAGAAAATACAGCTTACCTTCTTCAATGGTAAATTCCATATCCTGCATATCACGATAATGATTTTCAAGTTTTAATGCAAGTTCCATAAATTGCTTATAACATTCCGGAAGGTCCTCTTCAAGCTTGGAAATCGGCTGTGGTGTACGGACACCTGCGACAACATCCTCGCCTTGTGCATTGATAAGATATTCGCCATATATACCTTTTTCACCCGTAGACGGATTCCTTGTAAATGCAACACCTGTTCCTGATGTCATGCCCTTATTTCCAAATACCATTGTCTGAACATTAACAGCAGTACCCCAGTCACCCGGAATATCATTCATTCTTCTGTATACAATGGCTCTCGGATTATCCCATGAACGGAATACTGCCTTAACAGCCTCTATAAGCTGTTCCTTTGGCTCCTGTGGAAAATCCTGATTTTTATTTTCCTTGTAAACCTGCTTGAATCTTACAATAAGCTCTTTTAAATCATCCTCTGTAAGTTCAGTATCGTACTTTATTCCTCTCTTTTCCTTAATCTCATCAATGATTTTTTCAAAATATGACTTAGGAACTTCCATTACAACATCTGAAAACATCTGGATAAATCTTCTGTAAGAATCGTACGCAAATCTTGCATTTCCGGTCTTTTTAGCAAATCCTTCAACAGATTCATCATTAAGTCCGAGATTAAGAATAGTATCCATCATACCCGGCATTGAAGCTCTTGCACCTGAACGCACTGAAACAAGCAGAGGTTCTTGTGTATCGCCGAACTTCTTACCGTTAATCTCCTCCAGCCAAGAAACTGCATCAAAAATCTGGTTTACGATTTCTTCCCTGATTTTTCTGCTGTTTGCATAATAATCCGTACAAGCCTCCGTTGTTACAGTAAATCCTTGTGGTATAGGCATTCCAAGTCCTGTCATCTCGGCAAGATTAGCACCTTTTCCGCCGAGCAGGTTCCTCATTGAAGCATTTCCTTCTGAAAATTTGTAAACCCATTTTGCCATATAGTGTCCCTCCTTATATTTTTATATGTCTACGTCAATTATATACCTGTCGTAGCCATTTATAACAACTGTATTTTTATATTTGTCCTCTCTCTTAAAACCATTGCTATAACTCTTATGAACATGACCATGTATAAAATATTTTGGCTGATATTCGTCCAATATATCAACAAAAGCGTCAAATCCTTTATGAACATGATCTTCACCATCATTAACTCCGGCCGCCGGTGAATGTGTAAGCAGGATATCAATTCCTTTATGTCTCTTTATTGAAAGCCACATTTTTCTTACCCTCTGTTTCATCTGTGCCTGCGTATACTGATTCTTACCGTTATTATATCTTATAGAACCTCCAAGCCCCATAATACGGACTCCACGGTATACATAAATCTTATTTTCAATACAGATGCATCCATCAGGTGGTGCAATCTCATAGCAGTCATCATGATTGCCATGAACATAAAGAATAGGCACCTTTGAAAATGAAGCAAGAAATGACAGATATTGCGGTTTTAAATCGCCACAAGACAGTATAAGATCAATTCCATCCAGCTTTTCCTTTTCAAAATAATCCCATAAATATTTAGACTCAACATCTGCTAATACAAGTATTCTCATAATCAACTCAATCCCAACTTATATTTATTCTCTCGTAATTCCCTGACTTACCATTATTGCTCTTGCACTTTCATCAAGCTCATCAATTGCAGGAATATCACCAACTACATTATCAAGAAGCCAATCCATTGTGATAATGTCCTCCGGGCTCATCTCATGTCCCTTTTTATTCTGAAGATGTCGGTTTTGGTCATATAACTCATCAGAAAATGGTTCAAATTCATTGTTACAGATAACTTTTCTAAATAGTTCAACCAGTCTTCTTGTCTCTACCGGAACTTTGTTAGAACAGATTAAATCAACAACTCCCGATGACATGCCCCACCAGTAATTAAGAGCCCTGCCGCTGTCAGAATCCTCATCTTTCTTCCATGAGCCGCCGAGTATGCTCTGTATAAGCTTTTCATAAAATACACCCCAGTGCCATACAGGCATTGCTATATGCTGTCTGTTGCCGACGCCTTCATTATTATATAATCCAAAACGTCTTGAACCACACTGTGGTGTTATCATATCCTGGTCAGAAATATAGTGAATATCTTCTTTCTTGAATTCTTCTTCAATATTGATACCTTTTACAGACGACCATTTCAGATAAATCTTCGCTCTTGGATTAACAAACTTCGCTCCAAGTGCAAATGCATTAATATTAGCAACTGTACCATAAACAGGATACTGTGCAACATATCCAATCTTATTCTGTGTTGCCAGTGCTCCTGCAAGAACCCCTGTAAGAAACTTTGCTTCATACATTCTCGCATAATATGTCCTTATATACTTATGCGATGTATTGAGCGAACAGTTAAGAATCTTTACATCGGGATGTGCAATCGCCATCTTTACACTTGCTATTGTCATTGCCGGAGATGTGACAAATATAAGGTCTGCACCATTTTTTATCATCATCTCAATAGCATGCTCATCATCTTTTTCCGGCTTGACATTAGTAATGCTTATCGTCTCTATCTGCTTACCAAATGTATCATCTATATACTGTCTTCCAAGTTCATGTGCATAACACCATTCCGAATCCTGTGGTGTATTTTCATATATAAATCCTACTTTCAGTTTCTTGCTTCCGCTGTCTGGCCTAGGAAGGAGATAACTCAAAATGTTTTTCTTAGGCTCATTTACAGTAGGGTCCATCTTTAAATCAACCGCACTGTCTTCTGACAACAATACGAATTCAGCCCATGATTTTGCAACATTCTTTGCCATATCTGACGGTGTCATCTTTTTAACTGTATCATATCCGAAAATGTGAATAAATCTCAGGAATGCATCTCCTACCGGATAATCAAATCTGTCGCCGCCTCTTGAATCAAAAGCATTCTTAAATGATAAAAAGCATGACACAAAATCTTTTTTGGCATCCTCATCCATCTTTTTATCCGGCTCAATTCCCACAAGCTTCATAAGTGACGGAAAACTTCCCACTTCGCTGAAATATATATCATTGAGTCTTGTGCATTTGTAAAATTCCATAAATTCATAATAAATCTTAACTTCCGGATTATCTGACTTTTTGGGAATCTTTCGTATTACTTCTGCATTGACTGTAACTGCATTAAAATACTTTAATACACTTACACGTTTATTTCCTTCAAGTACATAAAACTTGTTCATATATTCATATACTTTAATCGGGTCTCTTATTCCTTCATTAACCTGGCTGTCACTAAGACTCGCCCATTTTGCAGAAAATTCCGTTCCCCAGTCAAGAAGCGGCATGAAATTGCCCGCAAATGCATTAGTTCTTGAAGCATTACATGTTCCGACAACAAGCCTTAACGGAATCTGGTCAACCGAAAGGCTTACTTCAGAATCAATCTCATCATCTGAAACAAGATTCTCAAGAACCGGAAGATATGGATATGCTCCCTTATTGACACATGCATGATACTCTTTTTTCCCCAGCTTTAAAGCTGACATATAATCCTGAACCGACATAACAATCTCCATTCTTGTGCCAAAATGCACCAAACAAAAAATATAACTCCATACATTGTTAATTGTTTAACTCTTATATTTGTATTATAACAGACCTGTAACTTTTATCAACCAAAATTACTCTTTACTTTTTTCAATAAATGTGCAAATATATTGGAAAACATCAATAAGGAGAGATACTGTGACTACTTTACCAAAAGACCCTGTAATGCTGCTTTCTTTTACAAATATGCAGCTGAGGGATAATTATCCATCACTTGATGAATTCTGCAAATCATTTATGATAGATAAAAAAGATATAATATCTGCATTAAGTAATATTGATTATGAATATGACAGCCGTACAAATCAGTTTATCTGATTCATACGGCTGTCATTTAATTTACACATACACACCAAAATCTGTGCTTACACCGGAATTTGGCTACTGCTGTATTTTTATTATTTCTGTACTTCACCCTTGCTGCGAGCTTCAAGCTTATCTCCGTCAACATCAATCAGTATCGTACCTGTACTGATATTACCTGCAAGAATAAGCTTTGCTGCAAGTGTCTCAACTGTTTTCTGGATATATCTTTTAAGTGGTCTTGCACCATATGTCGGGTCAAATCCATGCGATACAACAAACTCCTTTGCCTCAGGTGTAAGCTCAACCTTTAATTCCTTATCCGCAAGACGCTTATTTACATCTGCAATAAGCAAATCGACAATATTACCAATATTGGCCTTTGTAAGAGGCTTAAACATTATAATCTCATCAAGACGGTTAAGAAATTCAGGTCTGAAATGTGCCCTCAAATCCTGCATAACAAGATTTTCGGCGTCAGGCTTAATTCCACCATTCTCATCAATACCATCAAGAAGATATGTTGAACCGATATTACTTGTCATGATTATGATTGTGTTTTTAAAATCTACAGTTCTGCCCTGTGAGTCTGTGATACGACCATCGTCAAGCACCTGTAAAAGCACATTAAATACATCAGGATGAGCTTTTTCGACTTCATCAAAAAGAACAACGGAATATGGTTTTCTACGTACTGCCTCTGTAAGCTGACCACCTTCGTCATATCCTACATATCCCGGAGGTGCTCCTATAAGACGTGATACTGAATACTTCTCCATATACTCGGACATATCAAGTCTTACAATGTTATTTTCATCATCAAACAGGCTCTGAGCCAGTGCCTTTGCAAGTTCTGTCTTACCGACACCAGTAGGTCCCAAAAACATAAATGAACCGATAGGCTTTGTAGGATCTTTTATACCTGCCTTAGAACGAATAATAGCTTCTGTTACTTTTGTAACACCTTCATCCTGTCCTACTACACGCTTGTGAAGTTCATCTTCAAGATGAAGTGTCTTCTGACGCTCTGTTTCAGAAAGTTTTGCAACCGGAATACCTGTCCACCTTGATATAATCTTAGCGATTTCTTCCTCTGTTACACTCTCATGTACAAGGTCAAGATTCTTATTTTTAACCTTTTCTTCTGCCTCATTCAACTTCTTCTGCAATGCCGGAAGCTTACCATACTGAAGTTCTGCGGCTTTTTCAAGGTCATAATTTCTCTTTGCCTTTGCTATCTCGTTATTTAACTGGTCTAATTCTTCCTTAATCTTGCTTATGGAATCAACGCTTGCTTTTTCGTTGTCCCATTTTGCTTTCTGCTGGTTAAATTGTGAACGAAGTTCTGACAATTCTTTTTCAAGATTACCCAGACGCTCTTTGCTGAGATTGTCTGTCTCTTTTTTAAGAGCTGCCTCTTCAATTTCAAGCTGCATTATCTTACGCTGCAATTCATCAAGTTCAGCCGGCATTGAATCAAGTTCTGTCTTTATCATTGCACATGCCTCATCGACAAGGTCAATAGCCTTATCAGGCAGGTAACGCTCTGAAATATAACGGTCAGACAATGTTGCAGCAGAAACTAATGCACCATCTGTAATCTTAACTCCGTGATAAACTTCATATCTGTCTTTAAGACCACGAAGAATTGATATTGTATCCTCAACCGTAGGCTCATCTACCATAACAGGCTGGAAACGACGTTCAAGTGCAGGGTCTTTTTCAATATACTGACGATGTTCATCAAGCGTTGTCGCACCAATACAGTGAAGCTCACCTCTTGCAAGCATAGGTTTTAACATATTGCCTGCGTCCATAGAACCTTCTGTCTTACCGGCACCTACTATTGTATGGATTTCATCGATGAAAAGAATTATGCTGCCTTCGCTTTTCTTAACCTCATCAAGAACAGCTTTTAATCTCTCCTCAAATTCACCACGATACTTTGCACCTGCTACAAGAGCACCCATATCAAGTGCAAATATCTTCTTATCCTTCAGTCCTTCCGGAACATCACCTCTTACAATTCGCTGTGCAAGTCCTTCGACAACTGCAGTTTTACCTACACCAGGTTCACCGATAAGAACCGGATTGTTCTTTGTCTTTCTTGAAAGGATACGGATTACATTTCTAATCTCATTATCCCTGCCTATTACAGGGTCAAGTTTTCCTTCCTTTGCCTTTTCAACCAAATCCTGTCCGTATTTATTAAGTGTATCATACGTAGCTTCCGGATTATCGGAATTAACTGACTGATTACCTCTAACAGTTGCAAGAACTGATAAAAACTTATCCCTTGTAATTCCATAAGTTTTAAAAAGCTGTTTTATTGCTTTGTTAGGTGCTGCTATCATTGCAAGCATAAGATGCTCAACTGAAACATATGCATCACCCATTCTTTTTGCCTCATCTTCTGCATTAACAAGAACCTTATTCAAATCATTACTTACATAAAGATTCACATTTCCCGAAACCTTTGTCTTCTGTGAAAGAAGTGTCTCGATATTTTTTATAAATGTGTCCTTATTGATATCCATTTTTTCAATGAGATTTGCAATAAGACTGTCTTCTATTGTCATAAGGCTGTAAAGAAAATGCTCCTGGTCAATTTCCTGATTGCCATAATCGTAAGCGATTTTCTCACAATTGTTTACTGCTTCAATTGACTTCTGAGTAAATTTGTTTATATTCATAACACAACCTCCTTTGATGTCTGTTTCTTAACTACAAGTACGTTATATCACCCATTGTTAGCACTGTCAACAGGTGAGTGCTAATTATTTTATTAAAAAAATATAAACCAGGTATTTTACATTTACAGCAAGATACTGTATAGTAGATACATTATTTATTAATTTAAAAAACATCGGGAGGCTTTTTAACTTTATGAAAAAAAGAGAATCATTTAACAATCAGTGGGGCTTTATACTTGCATGTATAGGCTCTGCAGTCGGAATGGGAAATATATGGATGTTTCCTACCCGCGTTTCCATGTATGGCGGCGGTGCATATCTTCTGTTATACATAATCTTTGTAGCACTTATCAGTTTCACAGGCGTAATCGGTGAGATGAGTTTCGGACGTGCTGCAAAATCAGGTCCTATAGATGCTTTTGGTCTTGCCTGCGAATCAAAAGGAAAAAGAAAGCTCGGCGAAATACTCGGACTTATTCCTGTTCTCGGCTCGCTAGCAATGGCAATCGGATACACTGTGGTAATGGGCTGGATTTTAAAATACATGATTGGCTCATTTACAGGCTCAACATTATCACCTCAGGATACAGCCGATTTTGCCGGAAAATTCGGCAACATGGCATCTTCATTTGGCAATAATTTATGGCAGTTTTTTGCACTTGCAGCAGGCATTGGAATATTAATGTTCGGTGTCGGAAGAGGAATTGAAAAAGCCAACAAAATTATGATGCCTGTATTTTTTGTACTTTTCATTATTCTTGGCATCTATGTATTCTTCCAGCCCGGTTCAGCAGACGGATATAAATACATTTTTACAATAGACACACAATATTTATTTTCACCAAAGACATGGGTATATGCTCTTGGCCAGGCTTTTTTCTCATTATCGGTAGCAGGCAGCGGAACTTTAATTTACGGCTCATACCTTTCTGATAACGAAGACATTCCAAAAGCGGCAGGCAGAGTTGCATTATTTGACACAATCGCCGCAATGCTCGCGGCACTCGTTATTATTCCCGCAATGGCTACAACCGGTGCAAGATTAAACCAGGGCGGTCCGGGACTTTTATTTATATATCTTCCGGCACTATTTAAATCAATGCCCGGTGGTTATATAATTGCAGTTATTTTCTTTGTTGCAGTGTTCTTGGCAGGACTTTCATCACTTATCAATCTATATGAAGCACCCGTTGCAACAATTCAGGAAAAATTTAAATTAAACCGTAAAATATCATGCTCAGTCATTGCAGTATTCGCATTAATAGTATCACTTTGTATACAGGGAATTGTATCCGAATGGATGGATGTGCTTTCAATCTATATCTGCCCTCTCGGAGCAGGACTCGCAGGAATAATGTTCTTCTGGGTTTTAGGTAAGAAATATGTAGAAAATCAGGTGAATCTTGGACGCACAAATAAATTTACAGACAAGTTTTACCCTGTCTGCAAATATATTTATTGTCCTGTCTGTATTCTTGTTTTAATACTCGGAATCGTGTTCGGGGGAATTGGTTAATAAATTTGCATCATGCACACATTTTATCATACTAATTCGACTTTTACGGCACCATAATTTCTTATTGATGCCACATACACATTTCCTTTTCCGAAAATGTGTTCCATATAATCTTTATATGAATAAACATCTTTCACTGGCAGTATGCACATAATTACTCCGGCGAAACCTCCACCATGTACGCGGCATACGCTGTCCGTTCCTTTGAGGAAACGCCCTGTAAGTGTCAATGCCAGTGAAATTTTTTGTTCTGAAGGGTTATTTGGACAGTAACAGTTCTGCAAAAGTTCCCACGAAGATTTTCCTGATTCATCAATCATTCTTTTTATCAAATCAAAATCATCATTGTCAATCGCTTCCGCCATTCTGTCCACACGCTCATTTTCTTCAAAAAAATGTATTGCACGAAGCACGGCTCTGTCACTGTGTAATATCGAACCGGCGTCATTGTAACTATCATGATTTAAAATAACTTTCATTAATTCATCTATATTAGTTTCACACAGACGCTTACATCCAAGCACTTCTGCCACCGAAAACATTTCCTTAGGAATTGCCGAATACTCTTCACTTAAGTCGGCATGTCCTTTTCCTGTATTTACAATAACAAGGCTGTATCCGAATTTTTCAAAGGAAAGATTTTTCTTCGTAAACTTCACTTTATTTTCATCAGAAAAATCCATATATACGGCACCACCGACAGCACATGTTATCTGGTCCATAAGACCTGACGACTTATGCCAGAACTCATTTTCCGCGTACTGCCCTGCTTTTGCACAGTCATTTTCAGTCATTTTATTATCATTAAATATAAAATTAATAATTGCACATATAAGCATTTCATACGAAGCCGATGAACTTACTCCCGCCGATGGGATAACCTGCGTTGTCACATACGCATCAAAACCGCCCACATCAAATCCATTTTTCATAATATACGTACATATTCCCGCAACAAGCGATCTGCTGCCGTCGTATAAATAGCATACTTTTGCATCTGTATTATAGTTATTAACATAATCAGCGATAGATTTAAGGTCAACTTCAATATATTCATGTCCCTCGCTGTAAATTCTAATAATATCAGTTTCATTTGGAGCCGCTGCCGCAATTGTATCCATATCAATAGCTGCCGCTATCACCCTGCCGCCGTTGTGGTCGGTATGATTTCCTATTATTTCACTGCGTCCCGGTGCTGAAAAAAACTGAATTGTACAATTTCCACCATTTTCATATTCCGTGGCATGTCCGAATTTTTCAATAAATTCTTTTTCCAAATGCTTATATCTTTCATTTGTTTCAAGCGTTATCGTCTGCATTTACTTCCTCCATAAAATACAATCTTGCAGCAAAATCCTGATACAGCCTTACATCTTCACTGTATCCTGTAGCGGAAAAAGATTGTTTTAACTTAACTCCAGCATACATAAGTGTGTCTCCGTAAGCCGTATAATCTTCTGTCTCTCCATCCAGTTTTACAAATTTTGAGGCAAGTTCCTGAACAAGAGAGCCCTGTTTTATGTGAACAGGTGAAACCATATTTACAAGCTCCCCAAACTCTTTAATATTATGCTTTAACCTTCTGTTGTAAAAATGATATACAGCATCGTCCTTTAAGCCATTCGCAAAAAAACAGGCAAATTGTGTATTAGGCACGACAAGTTTCTGCATAGTAAACCCGACAGCTTTGCTCATATCCTTTGATGCAACGCACCATGAAGCATTGTTGCCAGCTCCGTTATTAAGCACACCATGATTACGTGAATTTCTGTTATCAAAACATTCTCTGCGGTAAAAAGTACCATACTGTATAACTTCACGCCATTTTTTATACAATTCAATCTGAGCTTTAACTGCCATAAATTCATCTTTTGGCAAATCACATAGATTAAATTCATATCCGAGATTTCCAAACGCCGCAACAGCAAATCTTGTCTCAAGCGGCATATTTCTTAATGTCTGATGATTAGGACTCGCCGAAACATGTGCTGAAATGCAGCTTAGCGGATAGCCATAACTGTAATTATACTGAATCTGTGTACGACAAAGTGCATCTGTGTTATCGCTTGCCCAGATTTGCGGAAAATAACAAAGAATCCCAAGATCAAACCTGTTACCGCCAGCTGAACAGCCCTCAAATAAAATATCAGGAAATCTTTTTGTAAGCTCTCTCATACAATGGTACAATCCGCATACATATCTGTGTGCCATCTCTCCCTGCCTTTCAGGTGGGAGATTTTTTGAATAATAATCACTGAAAATCCTGTTCATATCCCATTTCACATAGGAAATGTCAGCCGATGAAAAAATATTGCTCATCTGCTCTATTATGTAATCCTGAACCTCAGTATTTGAAAGGTCAAGAATTCTCTGGTTTCTGCCTTCTGAATGTGGCTTTTCAGGAATATCAACAACCCACTCCGGATGTTTTTCATATAACCGGCTCTTAACATTAACCATCTCAGGCTCAACCCATATTCCAAAGTCAAGCCCTAGTGCTTTGATTTTATCCGCAATCTCCCTAATGCCACCGGGAAGTTTCTTTTCATTCGGTGTCCAGTCCCCAAGCGATGACGTATCATCATTTCTTTCGCCAAACCAGCCATCATCCATTACAAAAAGCTCGACGCCGGCTTCTTTTCCGGCTTTTGCAAGTCTTAAAAGCTTTTTCTCATTAATATTAAAGTATGCTGCCTCCCAGCTGTTCAACAATATGGGACGCACTCTATTTTTCCATTTGCCGCGTACAATATGATTATTTACAAAATCATGCATATTATGGCTCATTGAATTAAATCCAGCATATCCATAAGTCATAACTGCCTCAGGAGTTTCAAAACTTTCTCCGGCACTGATTTTATAGGAAAATAATGACGGATTAATCCCTGTTACAATTCTTAACTTTCCATAAGAATTAACCTGTGCTGCCTCATAATGATTGCCGCTGTAAATAAGATTAAATCCAAAACACTCTCCGAAATTCTCCGATGTATTATGTCTTGCAATCATAACAAACGGATTTGCACGGTTTGATGATGTTCCCGTAACTGATTCATTGACATATTTTCCAGCCTCTAGGCTGATAATATTCCTATTCATCTCTCTTATCCATGCACCATTAAAAGACGAAAGTTCATAATCAGAATCATTAAAATCCAGCTGCATACTCATAAGACGGTTTAATCTGACATCATCTGTACTCTCATTTATAAACTTTGCACTTCTTGTAATAACATTACATTTTTCATATACATAATAGTGTAATTCCAGCTTCAGATTATAATTTGAATCTTTTAAAATAACTGTAAGATGTCCGACATTTCCATCTTCATCATACGAGCCCGGAAGCGTTTCTGATTCTTCTTTTCCCAATGTAATCTTAGAACTTTCAAATAAAAAATCAGACGTACTACTTCCGTCAGCATGGCTCACTTCTATAAACGGCTCCCTTATATCACCCTTTCCCCATGAAGACATTTCAAGGCACATATCCTCAAGTGAAAAATTATTAAAATCAGGACTGTATATATTAGTATTTCCTGGTATGCTAACATGTTTTTCGCAAAGAACCTGTGCATCCGCATGAATTTTTCTTCCATAATACAGATGCTGTAAATGTCCGCTCTCGCACTCCCTGAATATATATGATGTATTATCTGTATCAAGCTTATAAATGCCATTTTGTGCAGTAATCATAATTTATCCATCCTTATAAGTAATCAGTTTCTACGCTCTTTAATGCCTTTTGTAATCTCTTCCATTTTCTTGTCTGTAAGAATATATTTTTTGTGAAAATAAATCAGTGCAATAATAAGACCGATTATAGGAATTACAGTCATTGTCATTCTGAGTCCTGCAACCGAACCGCCCGTTGTGACCGCTGCATCTGCATCAGTATTACTGCTAAGATGGCTCAGTGACAGACAGATTGAAACTACAAGTGCAGCAACACCCGATGCCAGTTTAACAACAAATGTCTGCATAGAAAAAATCACGCTATCATCACGCCTGTTATTTTTAAGTTCACCATAATCTACAGTATTTGCAAGGAAAATCGTAGTCAGTACAAGTAACATTCCATTTGCCGCAAATATGAAAAACGCAGGTATAAATAAAACAAATACGCTTGACATTGATGTAAATACAAGTATTAGAAGCACTATATATCCTGTGATTGCCATTGCAAAACTTACATAGAATATTTTCATTGTGTTCATTAATTTTCTAAGAAGCGGAAACAGAACCATCATTGACAGAATCTGAACCGCACCGCCGAATGTGTTAAAAAGTGTATATCCATTATACCAATCGGCACCACCAAAGTCATATTTAAAAAAGTAAATTACAAGATTTGAAGTTATGTATACAGAGGCATTGATAAGCACAATTGTCACAACCACAGCAACTGCCTGGTCATTCTGTACGAGTGCCTTAAACATCTGCTTTACTGATACACTTTCAACATTAACCGTAGACTTTTCTTTTATATTAACACAAGTTATAAGAATTGATACAAAAAACAATATTGAAATTATAAGTGCAAACCACTTAAATCCTGTATATTCATTTCCATTTCCAAGAAGATAAACACACTGCATTGTTATTACTGTAACAATTGCAGAACCTGCTCCTGCACATGAACGAGCCATTGTAGACATATTTTCCCGCTCCCTGCCTCCTTCCGTAAATGCAGGAATCATTGACCAGTACGGAATGTCCATCATAGTATATGTAACACCCCATAAAATATATGTAACCGCTGCATATGCAACAAGACCGCTTCCGTTTAATGCAGGTGGTGCAGCAAACATAAGATATAAAACTACCGCATTAAGTGCAGTTCCCACAAAAAGCCACGGGCGGAACTTTCCCCAGCGTGTTCTCGTCTTTGCAACTATCACACCCATCACAGGGTCATTAAATGCATCAAATACTCTCGCAGCCATAAGAATAATTCCCATGGCAATCGCACTAACCCCAAGAATATCCTGATAATAATATAAAATATAACTTGCACAGAACATGTATACCATGTCTTTTCCAACCGCACCAATACCATATGATGCCATTTCTTTTTTATTAAGCCCCATACTCATCTCACTCCTTCTTCATATTCATAGCAATTTTGACTGCCTCATATGCACCGTTGTAAATACCCGCTTTTTTATTTGCTTCGATATTATCGCACATATCGCAAAGCAGCTTATCATCATTCATAAATAGCTTTATCATCTGCAATGTATGCGGAATATCCCTACATTCAAGTGTTCCGTCTCCAATCTCGGCAGAATGGATTGCTCCCCACTGCTCATGTCCGCCGACACGCCTGATAAAAAGCTTCGGAACCGGATAAAATGCAAGTTCACTCGGCTTTGTGACAAGCACATCCGCACTTCTCATCAAAAGATTAGTACAGTAAACCGCCTCAAAAATATTTTTATGGAAAAATCCGTGAATTCCCGTAACGTCACCTGTCAGTGCATCATTTGCAAACTTTGTTGTATCATCCCAGTCATCGAAATGTTTTATTGCAATATCTGACATTTCAGGAATTTCACGTTCCAAATCATCCCACACATTTTTATAATCACCAACATTAACATAAAGAGCTGCTTTTTCTGACTTAACATAAGGAAGCAGATACCTGATTATATGTGCAAAAATTTCTTTCTGTGCACCGGCACCGCCTATTGTAAGAAGAAATCTCATAGGCTTTTTATTTTTCTTTCTTTCCCTTCTTGCTTTACAATCAGTCTCTATACCAGCAACAAGTTCATGGTCTATATAATGTCCTGTGTATATAAGACTTTCTGATGGCATTGGATTCAGAACCTTTTTACCATTCATTCCGTTCAAAATCCTATATCCCTGATATGCAAAATGTGTCTGGACCGTATGTATGCTTCCCTCTGATAAATGAAGTGCCATCGGCCAGTTATCAGGAATCGCATTGACAACATATTTCATTCCTGCATGGACTGCTGCCTGTGCAGGCCAGACATGCGTCGCAACTACAGGTATTTCTTTCGGAACATTTTTATATACAGGAGCCATAAGCTCGGCATTTTTCTGGTCTGATGCATTATATGAAAGCTTTCTGAAGCCCTCGTAATTCATGGGTTCCCATACAAAATGGTTAAACAGCCTGCTTTTCTGCGAAAGTCTTGAACCAAGCGAATATAAGTCATTCTGTGCTTTTATAACCTTTGTACATGTCGTATCTTCGTAAGAATTCAAATCCATCCAGTAAGGAACATATCCCAAAGCATTAGCTGCAGATGCAATCGCCATTGAAATACGGTAGTGTCCAAATCCCATTCTTATATTACCTACAATAATTCCCGACTTCGTATCAAATTTTTCTATTTCCTTAACTTCTGACTTATCTCCGACACGGACATCATAAACACCGAGTGCATCACCGATATACTTATTTTTATTTACCACTACCGGATAATTTTTCTTAGAATCATCCCCATATTTTTTTGCAAATCTCTTTTTAGAATTGACAGCTTTTCTGTATGCTCTCCTGTCAATATCATTTCCATAAATTTTCTTTGACTTATCTTCCATAATCTGCCTCCTCTATGCCATTAAGCAATATACTTACAACTTCATTAAGTCCCTGTGCATATGTCATATCCGCACGCACAAGTATATCTCTTTGGAAAAACTGCTCAAGAGAAGCCTCCATCATCATCTTAAACACTGTAAGATTAACATGTCTTATCACACCCTCATTCATCCCCTGTTCAAGAAGTCCAAGTGTAGTCTCCCAGCCACTTTCAAGCCTTTTTTCAACTTTCCTGTATATGTCCGGATATTTATCTTTTAAAAGATAAAGCTGCCCAAAATCGATTTCTTTATAGCTTTCTGGCATAACACCGAGAATATGCCTTATTTTCTCAATCGTAGAAAGTGATGTATCATTAACTATTTTTTGTTCGCTTTCCTTTATCGTGTCAAAAAGGTAATCAACCATATCAAGAAACATCGAATTCTTATCAGAAAACACATTATAAATCGTTTTCTTGCTCATACCAAGAATCGCTGCAAGGTCGTCCATAGTAAACTTCAATCCTTTTTCATTAAATGCGATAATTGCCGCCTGTAAAATTCTTTCTTTTGTATTTTCCGTACATCATCACCTCCGTCGCCATAACATTATGATTAGCGGTCGTCAAATCCATATGCACAAGTGCATGAATTTTCCTCGTCACCATAACAAAAAATCAAGGAAACTATTTTCACCGTTCTAGTTTCCTTGATTTTATCACATTACTTTTTTAAGCACAATTCACAAAATTGCATAATATTTTTTTTATTTTTTGTGAATTATGTAGTCACATTTGTTTTAAGCTATATTTTTTCCTGCATTTATCATCATAAATATACCATGAGCAACCGCACCAACCACACTCACTCATCGCAATTCCTGCACAATAAATGTCCGAAGCGATATGCAATGTTCTTATTTTTCTTTCCAAAATAACACCGCAACTTTTAAAATATCTTTAGATTAATCATGTTTTCCTATATAATTTCCAACAATGTCAGCATTGAGATTTTCACCTATAACAATTATAACATCCTGTCCTTCCCGTATTTCATTAATACTGGTTTTTTTCTTTATCGCATTGACTTCATACCATTTGTCATTTTCTTTAAAAAATCCTTTTATGCGGATTATATTTCCACATTTTTTATCAGCAAATATATTTTCTGCTGCTTTTTTTACATCTTCACTTCCAAAACCTGTATTCATAAAATAAAGCGAAGCAAATTTTTCGTCCTGCATATTAATATCCTGCTTCTGATATGAATTAAGTCTGTATCCACATTCTGCGATTTCTTTTAAATCTTCATCGGTCAGATTAAGAATTCCTTTTTTTATATCACTCATTCCTATCTGTCTTGTGCAGCCAATTTCCTTTAAGGATAAATTAATATACTCAATTGTGTCTTTTATTTTTTGTTCGTCCGCTTCATCTGAATGGCTAAGTATAATTTTTCCGGCACATGAAATCTCAGATGCCATAACATATGACGATTTTTCTGATAAATTATCTGCTGCCGACGCATCGGCAATCGCAATGATATTTCCCGGCTCATACCATTTATCAAGCGGCTCATCATGTATAACATCAAAAAATTCATCTATGTCATATACTCCTGATGGTTCTACTATAACACGGTCATAGCCGCACATTCCCATGGAAATCAGCTTTGTCTTAAAACGTCTCCTGTGAGTTTCTTCATCACATCCGCCAGAAATCATCTCCAATTCACAATTGTCGCTCATCAAATCCTGCAAAAGCATCATATCAACATTAATTGCACCATAATCGTTTTCAAGAATTCCAACTGTCTGCCCCTGTTTTATAAAATATGATGCATATTTTTTTATAAATGTTGTTTTGCCTGCTCCTAAAAATCCTGTAATCAAATCAATTTTTACCATATATTTCTCCCATAATTATAAATCTTTATCCAGTTTTCCAATTGTAAATTCAGCCAGCCTGTATTGATTCCTGCCGAAGCACTGTACTCTTAATACATTAATAATTTGTCTAAATTATAACATAATTTTTATATTTAATGTTATTTAATTAAAAAAGCCATCGGAATTCGTACATCAACGAACCCTGACGGCTTTAATATTTTATTCAGTTTTCAATTCTATCAAATTGGAATATTATAGTTCAGATTAATCATAAATATGTTTTTTATGTTTTCCTGTAACTGCCTGTTCCTCAATATTGTGGTCAGCTGTTGCATTTACTTTCTGATGAACTTTCTTTTTCTTTAATGGATGTTTTGGATTCTTATCCATAACAATCGCTTCCTTTCCATTTTATTTAATATAATTGATAATTTTTTATTAAAAGACTTCAGCTATTAACCTTCAATAGCAATATACTTGTTGTTTTCAACAGCTTTCTTTTCTTTCTTAGGAACTGAAAGTCTTAAAATACCATCTTCATATCTAGCTTTAATATCTGCCTGAGTTACTTCATCACCAACATAGAAGCTTCTGCTCATAGCACCGGCATAACGTTCCTTACGGATATACTTGCCTTCTTTATTCTTCTCTTCCTTATCAAGTCCCTTAGAAGCACTTATTGTAAGATAACCATTATCAAGTTGTGCATTGATTTCATCTTTCTTAAATCCAGGTAAATCAATATCTACTTCATAGCCTGAATCTGTTTCTCTTACATCTGTCTTCATAACATTGCCTGCATGTTTACCATAAAGTTCTTTGTCAACTTCAGGAAATGAAAAATTCATCCAATCATCGTTAAATAAGTTTTCTCCAAAAATACTAGGCATTAACATAAGTCATCTCTCCTTTTTAACATCAAACCTACATATCTGTTTAACACTAGCAGATATGCCTGCATTGGTTTCCCAATGTATACGCCAAGTTTTTTCGGAACCGGAGCTGGAACTCATAGATTCTTTCAATCATTACCTAATCTCTTTTTGTTCCCTTCCTTTGTTCTTGACTATGTTATATACCCTTTTGTTAGCAATGTCAATAGGTGAGTGCTAATTATTTTATTAAAAAATTATAAACCCAGTATTTATGCGGATTTAAACGCTGCTGAGTTTACACTTTTTTAATTTTTTTATAATTTATAACATGATTAATCACAACTACCAAAATACATACTCACTATATCTTCTGGAGGAATGCTCATGTACGGTAAAGAAGCAAGCAACCGAAAACAAGAGATAGACCGCCAGCACCACACTATTCCGAACCAAAGAAAACAAAGACCAAAAGACAAGCATTGTGGAAATATTTGTTGGTAGAAAAAATACTTGCGTGTGCACGCATATTGATGTATAATACGTTCTTATTGGAGGTATATATCTATGCAACTATTAAAATGGCTTTCCGTAACAGACCGATTTTACAAAATCTATTTGGACAGGCAACTTGCCCCCTATGGAATCAACAACAGTCAATATATGTTCTTAATCAAAATCTGTCGTTCGCCCGGTATTCTACAAGATTCTTTGTTAAATATGTTCTATGTTCATCCAAGCAATATTGTACGGACGGTTGCGACATTGGAAAAGCAGGGAATGATTACACGTTCTCCCAATGATAAGGATAAGCGGACATGTAAATTGTATCCTACAGAAAGAGCATTGTCTATTATTGACGAGATACAGATGATATGCGAAAAGACAGAAGCTCTTTTATTGCAGGGTATGAGCGAATCCGAGCAGAACCTTTTTATGGATTTCTTAATACAGGCGGGCAGAAATATCACATCGGAACTCCATATAGAGAGAAAGGGGGAGGAGTTCAATGACTGAAAATCCTTTGGGCTATGAAAAAATTCCAAAGCTGTTGAAAAATTTTGCTGTTCCCAGTATTGTGGCGTCTCTTGTCGGCTCAATCTACAATATTGTGGATCAGATTTTTATTGGTCAAGGGGTCGGTTATTTGGGAAATGCAGCAACCAATGTTGCCTACCCGTTTTCTACCATCTGCCTTGCCATTGCACTACTGGTCGGAATTGGCAGTGCTTCCCGTTTTTCCCTCTGTCTTGGAAGCAAAGAGCCGAAAGCTGCCGCCAAAGCAGCGGGAAATGGTATTGTTCTGATGGGAATTTTCGGAATTATTTATTTGCTGGTTGGAGAAACTTTTCTGTCTTTGCTCCTAAAGGTATTTGGGGCAACGACAGATGTATTTCCATATGCAAAGAAGTATGCCAGCATAACATTGATTGGAATGCCGTTTCTCATTGTAACGAATGGTATGAGCAATTTGATTCGAGCAGATGGAAAACCAAAGTATTCAATGGTCTGCATGGTTGTGGGAGCTATTATCAATACTATTCTTGACCCCATTTTTATTTTTGTTTGCGATTGGGGAATTGCCGGCGGAGCTTGGGCAACGGTTATTGGGCAAATTTTTTCTTTCATACTCGCACTCCGTTATCTATGGCGTTTCCAAACAATCCATTTTGAAAAAGAGTCGTTTTTATTTGACATTAAAGAAAGCCTGAAAATTTGCAGCATGGGGATAAGCAGCAGCTCAAATCAGATTGCAGTTACCGTGATTCAAATCATTCAGTACAATTCGTTGACTTATTACGGTGCATTAACAAAATATGGACCGGATATTCCCTTGGCAGCTTGCGGAATTGTTATGAAAACAAATGCCATAATCCTTGCGATTGTTGTAGGAATCTCGCAAGGGACACAGCCGATTATCGGTTTCAACTACGGAGCAAGGCAATATCATCGGGTACGGGAGACTTACATGCTTGCAATAAAGTGGAATCTTGTTGTTTCCACTATTGCTTTTATCGCATTTCAATTTTTCCCGCAATCTATCATTTCACTATTCGGAGACGGGGACGAGCTGTATTTTGAATTTGCTGTTTTGTTCATGCGTACCTATCTTTTCATGGTGTTGGTAAATGGTGTGCAGTTGCTTTCTTCCAGCTTTTTTACCGCAATAGGAAAAGCGTTAAAAGGTGCTCTGTTGGCATTAACAAGGCAGACCTTTTTCTTGATTCCGCTTACCCTGCTACTCCCGCTTCGTTTCGGAATTATGGGAGTATTGCTAGCAGGGCCTATTGCTGATTTTTCAGCGTTTGTGCTATCTATTGTGTTAGTGGGAACAGAATTAAGAAAGCAAAAAAATGCAACACATATTAGTCCACAGTAAAATGAACGGGCTACGTCCGCTATTGACAGCCCCGCCTGTCTTTGCTTTTAGGCAGCTAAGGGGCGACAGCAAAAAGTGCTGCCGCCTCTTACATTATAAAATTTTCACAAATACTTTTAACAGTATCTTTACCTGTATATTTTCCAATTAGGTATGGTATTGTTATTGTCACTGCAAGCCCGGTTGTGCTTACTATCAATGCACAAAATGGCGAAAATATCATGCCGCACGTAAGATATAGCACAGAAAGAGGCAGCACAACCGTAAGGCTTTTTAATGCAAAAAATGTAAGCATTACAACTATTGCAAGCAGTGTATTATCCGGCGTGTATTCAAGAATTGTATCTACCGTCAACGGATGCCCGGATTTTTTAACAATAACCGTAAGCATTATTCCTATTATACCAATTGCAATAACAGGAATTATTTTTCTTAACTTTTTCATCTTATATCATCTATCTCATCAACGATATCTTTAATTTCACCAACAAAATTTTTGCTTATCTTATGTATGCGGTATAACATTATGCTATCAATAACACCACTTATAACAAAAATCACCCCAGCCATGAGAGCAGCTGATTTTACAGTATCCGGTGAAAAAAACATCATAATTATACCTGCAATGACAACTACACACGATAATACTACATAAATTCCCGCATTAAATCCAAATGCCTTCTGCATATAAACTGCCGTCTCCAGACATATGATTCCACTTATTATAATATAAATACTGAATATATACGAAAACAGAATTGATGTTATTCCTGAATGTGTAATAATAAAAATTCCCAATATACACTTTATTATTCCTTCAAACAACACACCTCTTATATACAATTCACTCCATGTGTTCATATAATATATAAGGTCTATAAGTCCGTTTGCAAAAATAACAGCACCAGCAACAATCGCTGTGACTTCCATTGCTCCCTGTGGTCTTGCTATAAATAAAATTCCGATTATCAAAGTCATAATAGCATTAATCCACATATCAATTTTAATTTTCTTTAATATCTTCATAACTACCGCCGCCTTTCTTTTATTTGTCTTTATTTTAACAAAAATAAAAGCATAAAAAACAGGCAAATGGTGATAAAATGTCTGTTTTTATAACATCATATCTTCGTTTGCCCGTTTTGTGCCAGCCACGTGGCTTTTAACATCATGTGATTTATAACAGTTTTAAAAATTCCTCATAAAATTCGCGTTCTTTTTGCTTTGCCGCACGTGCTTCATCTGAAATATCTGCTGATAAAGACAATGGATTTTCAAGAGCATACAGTGCACTTTCAACCGCACTTCTTGCAGATTCCACAGTCGAGCCGAGCACATCTGTATCATAAATTCCTTTATTCCACTGCATGAATCTTTGTATATCCAACTGCGTAATATGAGTCATCATACCGTTTTCTTTTTGTCCGGGATTGTTTACACCGACCTTTTGTGCCGCCTTTATCCACGCATCTTTTACGCTCTGTGGTGCATTTGGTCCGAAATTCTTAAAAAATGCCTCATGTGTTACCCGTAACTTTTCTTCTTTTACATCACCGTTAAGAAAATTCTCCCAGAATTTCAGCGAGCCTGCAAATGCTAAATTTATGTCATTGTCAAAGCGATTCAAAAACCCCATAACTTTGTCGTAGTCACCTGCATTTTTGTACTTGATTCTCCATGAGCCAATCTCTACACCGTCGCAATATTCCTTGCTTATTATGCCGTCAGGACCAAATGCCGTAATTGTGTATCTTTGTTTTTTATCTTCATCTTCGCTTACAGACACACATTCTTTAACATTTGCATTCTTACTGATATTTTCTTCAAGCATACGCAAAATATCAGCCGCACTTATTGATTCACCCGTTGCTTCTTTTTTAAGAACACTGCCTGAAGATGCCAATGCTGCTGCCCAATCACGTTTTTCATTAACCGCATCGTTTAGCGTCGCATACTGTAAATCATTTCCACTTGCCGATAATACCTGTTTTAAGGCATGCCAGCTTCCCCATTTGTTATCGACACCTGTGCCGTTATTGTCAGCATATTGACAAAATGCAAACATTTCAACTGCTGACGCATTTCTTACATCGACTTCCGAAAGATTGACATCGACAGTTTCACATTTGCCCTCTCCCACGGCAATTTTAACCCTGACTATTACATCTTCCGAATCGTCACTTATTATCTGCCCTGCTGACATTCCGAGTCCGACACCTCCAACGAATAAAAATCCCACTCCGAGATTTTTCATCTTAACATCCTGTGCCGGTTCATCTTCAGCCTTTTTAATATCCGCTGATGCAGACGATACCTGCCTGTAATACAGTTCTCTCGAATCAACCGTTTCTTTTTTTGATTCTGAATGTTCCTGCATTTTGTTTTTTAGTTCCGAAGCAAAATCATACTCCGTTTTCTCTTCATTATGCAAATCCTGTCCATATTCATTCAAAAAACCGTTTGCATATCTTGTGCTGACCTCCATATAACTCCTTTCTGCGGCCGCTCCGTCATTCACAGCCACCCTGTTCTCCAAATAGGTCCGAACAGTAAATAAATAAAAAAGGATGGCACTCCATTTCACATCAATCCGTTGAAATAAAGTACCATCCTTGTGTTTAATATATCGACAGCAATTTTAAAATTATTAACCAATTATATTACAAATTACAAAACTCACTCTTTTTCCCCATCTAAAAATGCCTTATAAGCCGGAGACATTCCACGAAGTCTTTCAACTATCCGCTTCAGTTCCCCAACTACTGTATCTATCTCTTCCTTTGTATTCTCATATGACAAAGTGAGGCGGAGGGATTCATGTGCCATCCCATCGCTTAAACCTATTGCACGAAGAACATGCGACGGGTCTATTGCACCGGATGTACACGCTGAACCGCTCGATGCACAGATTCCTGCCTGGTCAAGCATTATAAGTACTGACTCACCCTCAACAAATCGAAAACAGAAATTAATATTGTTAGGAAGCCTGTCTTCTCTGTGTCCATTTAATACAGTATATGGAATTTCCGCAGATATTCTGTCAATAAAATAATCTCTTAATTCTTTTTCTTTTTCAGCACGTTTTGCCATATTTTCCATGGCAAGCTTTGCCGCTGTTCCAAGCCCTGCAATTCCCGGTACATTATAAGTTCCGGCACGTCTGCCACGCTCCTGCGAACCGCCATGTATGAATGAACGGATTTTCACTCCTTTTCTTATATACATTATCCCGACACCCTTAGGACCATTAAACTTGTGTCCGCTTGCAGACAGCAAATCAATATTCATCTCGTCAACATTAATTGGTATATGTCCATATGCCTGAACTGCATCTGTATGGAAAAGTATTCCTTTTTCATGTGCTATTTTACCGATTTCTGCAACCGGCTGTATTGTTCCTATTTCATTATTTGCTGTCATTACTGAAATAAGAATTGTATCTTCTCTTATTGATTTTTTAAGTTCATCCAATCTTACTTTGCCATCTGAATCAACATTCAGATATGTTATATCAAATCCATGTCTTTCAAGATATTCACATGTATGAAGCACTGCATGATGCTCAATTTTTGTTGTAATAATATGTTTCCCTTTATCAGAAAATGATTCTGCTACAGCCTTAATCGCCCAATTATCAGATTCACTTCCACCGCTTGTGAAATATATTTCCATATCAGAAGCACCTATCAGCTTTGCCGCATAATTTCTCGCTTCTTCAATCGCAATCCTGCCTTTCGTTGCAAAGCTGTATGCAGCCGAAGGATTGCAGTAAATTTCCGAAAAATACGGCATCATTGACTCTAAAACTTTTTTGTTTACTTTTGTTGTTGCGGCATTATCAAGATAAATCATTCTCATTCACTCCCAAAAGACCCAAAACTTATATCTGAAAATTTCATTTATTATCATACTCATCAAGGAAATTATGCTTTACACCGTTCTGCTTATAAGCAATAACTGTGTCAATATTAACATTTTCAACGCTTCTGAAAATATTACTCTCAACATGAGGATTAACCTGCTTCAATGTTTTTATCAGTTCCTTGATTTCAACCCGCTTTGACTGGTTTTCTTCATTATTACATGTTGTACATGTATCCGTAAATTTGCAGGCACACTGGATAAAATTAAGTCCATTATAATCACGCCATGCTTTTATATCATCTTCTCTCACAAGATAGAGTGGGCGGATAAGCTCCATTCCCTCAAAATTCGTGCTGTGAAGTTTAGGCATCATTGTCTGTACCTGTGCACCGTAAAGCATTCCCATAAGTATCGTCTCTATAACATCATCATAATGATGTCCAAGTGCAATCTTATTACATCCGAGTTCTTTAGCATACGCATAAAGATGTCCTCTTCTCATTCTCGCACACAGATAACAAGGTGATTTTTCAATATTGTATACAGACTCAAAAATATCAGATTCAAATACGGTAATCGGTATATTAAGAATCCTTGCATTTTCCTCTATTACCTGCCTGTTTCTCGGACTGTAGCCCGGATCCATAACAAGGAATTTCACATCAAAATCAAACTTGTCATGAAGCTTTAATTCCTGAAAACATTTTGCCATAAGCATTGAATCTTTTCCGCCTGAAATACAAACCGCTATTTTATCACCCGGTTTCACAAGCTCATATGTATTTACAGCCTTTGTGAACTTGGACCATATTTCTTTTCTGAATTTTTTGCGGAGACTCTTTTCTACTTCAAAAGCCTTCTCATTTTCATCAGTCATGCTCATTTTATCAAGAAGCCATGCCCCAAATCCACCTTCAAGACTTTGTGCATCGTAACCTTCCGACTGTAAAAGCCTGGCTGTCTCCTCGCTTTTCTCGCCTCTTGCACAACATATAATGAGTTTTTTAGAATAATCTATATTTTTATTATCAAGTACATTTTCAGGTGCCACGATTACTGCTCCCGGAATTTCGCCGTGTGCAATCTCAGCAGCACTTCTTATATCTATAATCTGATAATCATCTTTTAAGAGTTTTTTCATTCTTTTTACTGATATACTCATACTCTGCACTCCGTTATTTACATTGATAAAATATCAGACAGATTATTGTAAATTGCACCTGCAACAGATGAATCATTCATTGAATATACATGGACGTTTTTCACTCCGTTTGCATATAAATCAAGTATCTGTTGTGTCGCATATATAATTCCTGCCTGCTTCATTGATGCTTTGTCTTCTTTAAATCTGTCTACAATTTTAATAAACTGCTGTGGCATCTTACAGCCTGAAAGTTTTATTACATTTTCAATCTGTGATTCTCTTGTAATAGGCATTATTCCCGGAATTACCGGCACATCAATTCCTGCTTTACGCACATTTTCAACAAAATCATAATAAACGCTGTTATCAAAAAACATCTGTGTTGTAAGAAATTCACATCCGGCATCAACCTTCTTTTTAAGATTAATTATATCTTCCTGTCTGTTTGCTGAATCAGGGTGTACTTCAGGATAACATGCACCACCTACAGAAAAACCACCAAACTCTTTTATTGTTGATACAAGTTCAGATGCATATTTGTATTCTTTAAAAGGTTCTCCATCAAACCACTTAGGCTTATCACCACGAAGTGCAAGTACATTTTCTATTCCTGCATCTCTCATATCAGAAAGTGATTTTATAATTGAATCTTTTGATGCTCCAACGCATGTAAGATGTGCAATCGTTGCAACACCATATTTTTCCTGAATTCCTTTTGCTATTGCAAGCGTATTTGTGCTTGTACTTCCACCGGCACCATATGTAACACTTATATATGCCGGCTTTATTGCTGCCACTCCAAAAGCAGCTTCTTTAACTTTTTCAAAATCTGAATCCGTCTTAGGCGGAAATACTTCAAATGACAGTGTCAATTTGTCTTTTCCCACAATACTGCTAATTTTCACTTATCTTTTCTCCTCGTCTTTAAGTGTCTCATTCATACTTCCACATCTGTATCCCAAAAGGTCCAGTGTAACATATGTAAAACCATACTTTTTAAATTCCTGAACAATTTTAAATCTGTTTTCTTCTTTCATAAGTTTATCAAATTCAGCCGGTTCAATTTCAATTCTTGCCATCATACCATGAATTCTTACTCTTACCTGATGAAATCCCATATCAAGAAGAAGCTGCTCTGCTTTGTCTACCATTCCCAGTTTCTCTTCATTAATAGTCTCTCCATATACAAATCTTGAAGAAAGACAGGCAAATGACTGTTTGTCCCATGTAGGAAGTCCCAGCATTTTTGACAATGCTCTTATATCGTCCTTTGTCATTTTGCTCTCTCTTAATGGGCTCTTTATGCCAAGCTCGGCAACTGCTTTAAGTCCTGGCCTGTAATCCCCATTATCGTCCATATTGGAGCCTTCTGCAATACATGCAATTCCATTTTCATCAGCAATTTTTTTGATTTCTTCAAAAAGTTCATGTTTACAAAGATAACATCTGTTTTTCGGATTCTGGGCAAATCCTTCTATTTTTAATTCCTCAGAATCACATATAAAATGTCTTATTCCCTCTTTTTTGCGGAAATCCACTGCCTCATTGAGTTCTCTTTTAGGAAATGAACATGAACGTGCTGTGACAGCTATGGCGTTATCACCGAGCACATCATGTGCTGCCTTTAACAAAAACGTAGAATCAACTCCACTTGAAAATGCCACTGCAACAGAGCCTAATTCTTTAATATACTGCTTCAGCTTTTCATATTTAATCTGCTGGTTTTCTGTAATATCTGCCATAAATTCTCCTTGCTTTATTCGTCACGTCTTTTATAATCACATAAATCTTTAACAACTTCACCTGCTATTATAAGTCCAACAACAGACGGAACAAATGCTGTACTGCCCGGAATAACTCTTCTCTCCGTGCATTTATGCTGTGCACCAGGTGGACATATGCAGTTTGTACGACAGCTTATCGCCATATCTTCAAGAGGTCTTACCGGCTTTTCTTCTGAATATACAACTTTCAGCTTCTTAATTCCACGTTTCTTTAACTCTCTTCGCATAACTTTTGCAAGAGGGCATACCTTTGTCTTATATATATCAGCCACCTGAAACATGCTTGGTTCAAGTTTATTTCCTGCTCCCATGCTGCTTATAATCGGAATATTCATCTCGTTGGCTTTCATTACAAGCTCAATTTTTGCTGTAACAGTATCAACTGCATCAACTATATAGTCATACTCATCAAATGGAAATTCATCTGCATTTTCAGGCAGAAAAAAACATTTGTGAATTCTCACATCCGCCTTAGGATTAATTTCAAGGATTCTGTCACGCATAACTTCTGTTTTATACTGCCCAACTGTTTTTCTTGTCGCAATTATCTGTCTATTAAGGTTTGTAAGACAAACCTTATCATCATCTATCAGGTCAAATGCACCGACACCACTTCTCACAAGTGCCTCGCATACATATCCGCCGACTCCGCCGACTCCGAACACCGCAACTCTTGAAGCTGCAAGTTTATCCATTGCTTCCTTACCAAGCAGAAGCTCTGTTCTTGAAAATTGTGTAAGCATAGATTCTATCCTCTTTCATAATATAAGCGGATGCTTCAGGCATCCGCTTATCACTTTATTTCCTAGCATTTCAATAGTTTTATTTATTAATTATTTTCCGTCAGTTTTGCTGAAAAATCTGCTAACATAAGAGGTTTTGAAAAATAGAACCCCTGTATGTCATCACAGTTAAGATTTTCAAGAAAATCAAGCTGTTCTTTATATTCTACTCCTTCTGCTGTTATCTTCATTCCAAGACTCTGGACAAGCTGTACGATAAATTTAAGAAGCTTCTCACCATTTTCATTGCCAACATAATCAACAAGGCTTTTATCAAGCTTAATTGTATCAAATGGCATCTGGTTAAGAGATGCAAGTGATGAATATCCACTTCCAAAATCGTCCAGAAGAATATCGAAACCTGCATCATGGAATTTCTGTATAAGTTCAACAATCACAGTATTTTCAATTATTGCACTCTCTGTAATCTCTATCTGTACATACTTATGATCCACATCATAATAGTTAATTATCCTCTCATATTTTTCTACAACATTTGAATAGTAGAGGCTGAATCTGGAAATGTTTACAGATACAGGAAGTATCTGAATCCCTTCTTTCTGCCATTCTTTCTGCTGTCTGCACACTTCACGGAATACATATTCATCAAGTCTTATTATATTACCATTTTTTTCAAACAAAGGAATAAACCGTCCGGGTGAAATAAGTGAACCATCATCCGCACGCCATCTGATAAGTGCCTCTGAGCCAACTATTTTACCTGTATGCGAGTTAAATTTAGGCTGATACCACACTTCAAATTTCTTATCTGCAAGTGCTTTCTCAAAACCATTCTCCAGGTTTTTATTCTCAACTATTGTATCATAATCAATCTCATCATAAAAAGCATAATGACGGTCACGTCTGTTCTTTACAAGTGCTTTAGCTCTCAATGCCTCACCATAACGTTTATCTGCATCATCAAGCTTTTCTACAGCACGTATTCCTATTACAGGATACAATCTAGGCACGCTCAACTGCTCTGATATGCCTTCAATCTCATTTATCAGCTTTTCGATACGGTAAGTAACTGTCTTTTTGCTGCTTTCAATCCAGAATATTACAAACCTGTCAGCATTAACTCTGGCTGCCTGCTCATTATCATTGCAATTAGCCATTATGACATCCCATATAACCTTTAATACTTCATCACCACGGGCGTTGCCGCATACATTATTGACGAGCTTAAACTCACTTATATCAAGTGCAATTACATATCCTTCTGTATTTTCATACTTCTTTGCTTTTTCCTTGAAATTTGAGAAATTATCTCCACCTGTAATACTATCTTTATATGCAAGCCTGAATAATTCCTGTCTTCTTCTTACATTGTAATATAAGAATATAATATTAGCCATAACAAGGATACATATAAGGATAACTGTAAGAAACTGTATATCTCTCATTATAGGATGCATTCTTTCATCAAGAACACTCTTTGGTTCAATAGAGAAAATATACCAGTTCATATCAGCAGACTCAATCTCGAGTGGTTTATAGCAATAAAAATACTTATCGTTATCCTCATTAACACCTATACCAACCCTGCTAATCTTCTCCCGCATATCATTTTCAACTTTTTCCTGTATGGCATCGTCATATTGTGCCGCATCACCTGTATATATGAAAATATTATCATATTCTTTCTGCATCCCGTCACCATATGATGATATTACATCACCATCGCCGGCAACAATATATGTATATCCTTCACCCTGGAATGAATCTGAAAATATCACTTCGTGAAATTTTTCTGTAAGATATGTAGCAAACAACACGCCCTTAATCTCACCTTTATTATCATATACAGGAACGCTGAGAATATTTATCATATCTTCTGTATGATCACCTACAGTATCCAAAAGCGATGCTGTAATAAAAGATTCACCTTTAAGTCCAATCTGATAGAATTCCCTGAATGACAAATCTTTTTCAAATCCATCTGTCGTCTTCGCAATACCATTAAGGTCTATAAATCCCATTCTTTTAAAATTATACACTTCAACGAAACTCTGCATATCGCGAATCTCTGCAATTTCATCACCTGTTGATGATAATTCATTTGCAAAACTTTGCAATACACCAAATTTTGCATCAATCTCTTTTTCAATCAGAGCCACATTCTCTTCAGCTTCCTCGCTGAGTCTCGAAATAATTTCACTTTCAAGATTTGTCTTTATATTATTAAATACAACTGATATCGTCACAATAAAAGCCAACGATATCAAAAGCAGCAAAATTGTAATAAAAAAACCGTTTTTCTTCTGTTTCATAAAATAAAATCCCCTGATTACATCATTAGCTAATACATCTTTGTTGCATATAATTATAACACCTAAATATATTAGCTGTAAATGTAACAGGGAAATATAAACTCACCAATAGTACTTATTTACCATCTTTAAACATTTCATTTAATGTACGCCATCCAAGCACAGCACATTTTACTCTTGCCGGCATATGCGAAATATCCTTTAATACTGATGCTTCCTCAAGCTGGTCAATTTCATCATCTGATGCTTCACCCTTTATCATTCTCAAAAAAATATCAGCAAGCTGTAAAGCTTCTTCTTTTGTTTTTCCAACAATCAGATCAAGCATCATATCAGCTGAAGCCTGTGATATAGCACAGCCGTCACCCTGAAATGAACCATCTTTGATAACTCCGTCCTCAAATTTAAGATTGAGAAAAATGTCATCACCACAGCTTGGATTAACACCCTCAAGAATCATATTGGCATCATCAAGTGCATGCTTATGACCAGGATGAAGATTGTGGTCTGTCAGTACCTCATTATAGAATGTCTTATTCTCCATAACCCATCTGTCTCCTTATCTGTGAAAGACTATCCACAAATGTATCTATTTCTTCACATGTATTGTAAAATGCAAGACTCACTCTTGTAGATGAAGAAATACCAAGATATGCAAGAAGCGGCTGTGCACAGTGGTGTCCGGCACGCACTCCTATATTATCTGCATCAAGTATAGATGCTACATCATGTGGATGTACTCCGTCAAGTGTAAATGACAATATTCCGTGATGTAATGATGCATCAGACGAGCCTATAATATGCACACCATTTATGGCTGTCATTTTTTCAAAAGCATACTTTGTAAGATAATCCTCTCTTTCCTGTATAACATCAAATCCGGTTTTGTTGATATATCTTATCGCCTCTGCTAGTGCAACCGCACCTGACGCATTAACTGTTCCCGCTTCAAACTTGTGAGGAACCTCCGCATATACCGCACTTTCTCTTGTAACGGATTCAATCATTTCACCACCATAAAGAAATGGTGGCATCTGCTCAAGAAGTGATTTCCTTCCATATAATACGCCAATTCCCATAGGTGCAAACATTTTATGTCCCGAAAATGAAAGGAAGTCTACTCCAAGTTCCTGGACATTAACAGGAATATGCGGAACACTCTGTGCTCCATCAGCAACAAAAACAATTCCTCTGTCATGGCAATATGAAGCATATTTCTTTATATCATTCTTACTTCCAAGTACATTGGAAATCTGTGTCATTGCAACTATTTTCGTCTTATCTGTTATAGCATTTTCAAAAGCTTCATCTGTTATAACGCCGTCTTTTGAACATTCAATAAATTTAAGAACCGCACCTGTTCTTCTTGCGGCCTGCTGCCATGGTAAAAGATTGCTGTGATGTTCCATGATGCTTACAACAATCTCATCGTCTTCTTTTAACATTATCTGTGAAAGGCAGTATGCGGCAAGATTAAGTCCTTCAGTTGCATTTCTTGTAAATATGATTTCTGATGAATCTGCTGCACCGATAAAATCTGCAACTGTCTTTCTTGCATCTTCATACTCTTTTGTTGCTTTCTCAGCAAGTGCGTAAAGACCTCGAAGCGGATTTGCATTTGACTTTTCATAGAAATCACGCTCTGCCTGTATTACACATTCAGGCTTTTGTGAAGTTGCAGCATTGTCAAGATATACAACATCAGCAGAATTAAAAAGCGGAAAATCTTTTCTTATTTCAATCCCCTGTTGTCTGAACTGCTCTTTATTCATTCTCCTGCTCGCCTCCATTTTCAAGTAACTGTTCACCTTCAAGGTAATCACTCATCATATTTTTAGTATCCTCATCCGGTATAAGATTACATACCGCCTTAATTCTTGCCTTTGACATTTCTTCATATACCTGTTCACGGCTGAGACCTCTTGCCTGCATATAAAGCATTATCTGCTCATCAAGCTCACCTATTGTTGCACCATGGTTACCTTCAACATCTTCCTCAGCACATAAAATAATAGGAATTGTCTGGTTTACAACATTATCATCAAGCAAGAGCACATCCTCTTTTTCGTTACCTACAGCACCGGCTGCCCCCTTCTTAAAATCAATTGTACCTCTGAACAGCTTAAATGCACCGTTTTTCAATACACCAGCTGCATTTATTTCACTCTCTGTAACTTTTCCTTCATGAACGGCTTCATAGTTCATATCAAGTCTGCCGCCATTGTTTACCATATAACCGATATCAGTCTTTAATGAACTTCCTTTTCCTTTAAGAACAACACGGCACCCCATATAATTTTTATCGCCATCAAGTATAACCTGTATTATGTTAAGTCGTGCATTATCATCAAGAACTGCACCGATATCATTAAAGCATGAATAATCTGAAGAATGTCTTAACAGCTGGACAAGATTAACTTTTGAGCCGCTTCCGGCCTGTATTCTTGTCTGGACACCAAACATTTTATTTTTTTCTTCATCATGCAGACTGTCTGAAAGATAATCCATCACAACAGTTATTGTGCTGTCCTTATCCGTCTCAATAACAAGCTTGTTAATTGTTCCCGCATCAGCAGGCACTTTTACTATAGCCGGTTTTGACGATGTAATTCCCAGTTTTGTCTTTAAAACAAAGCTGTTTACGCCTGAATCACTTATAAGTTCATCAATATCTCTTCCCATGCCGCTTGTTTCTTTGTCAATGCCGGAAAGTGCAATACTGTCCACAAGTTCTCTTTCACATGTAACTTCGTCAGGAGTTGTCACAACCATGCTTCCGCACTCAAATTCCGGCACATCTTTGACAACGCTTTCATTCATTCCCAGCCAGTTAAATGTTTTTGCTGACAATTCATTTATCTTAATATCCATATTACTCTCCATTTCTGCATCATTAACCTATGCTGCCCTTCATTTCAAGGCGGATAAGATTATTCATTTCAACTGCATATTCAAGAGGAAGTTCTTTTGATACATTATCGGCAAAACCACTTACAATCATTGCTCTTGCCTCTTCCTCGGAAATACCTCTCGACATAAGATAGAATACAGCCTCATCGCTGATTCTTCCAATTCTTGCTTCATGTCCGACATCAGCATCCTTTGTTCTTATATCCATTGCCGGAATTGTATCTGAGCGGGAAATATCATCAAGCATAAGTGACTGGCATGATACTGCAGACTTGCTTTGCTTTGCCTGTGGTTTTACAACAACAGAGCTTCTGAATGTACTTATGCCGCCATCTTTTGAAATTGACTTTGTATTGACATATGATGTCGTCTTAGGTGCATTATGGACAACTTTTGTACCTGTATCAAGATTCTGTCCTTTTCCAGCAAATGTTATTCCTGTAAATTCTGCTCTCGCACCTTCTCCGTTTAATACACTCATAGGATAAAGGTATGAAACATGTGAGCCAAATGAACCTGATACCCACTCAATAGTACCGCCTTCTTCTACTAATGCACGCTTTGTATTAAGGTTATACATATTCTTTGACCAGTTCTCTATAGTTGAATATCTGAGTTTCGCATTCTTACCAACAAATAATTCAACGCAACCGGCATGAAGATTGGCAACATTATATTTTGGTGCTGAACATCCTTCAATAAAGTGAAGATATGCACCCTCATCTACAATAATAAGCGTATGTTCAAACTGTCCTGCACCCGGTGCATTAAGTCTGAAATATGACTGTAACGGAATCTCAACTGAAACTCCGGGTGGTACATATACAAATGAACCGCCTGACCATACAGCTCCGTGAAGTGCGGCAAATTTATGGTCTCTAGGTGTTACAAGCTTCATAAAATGCTTTTTAACCATATCTGCATACTCACCTGTCAATGCACTTTCCATATCTGTGTATATAACCCCCTGTGCTGCAACTTCTTCACGGACATTGTGGTATACAAGTTCTGAGTCATATTGTGCACCAACCCCGGCAAGTGATTTTCTTTCTGCCTGAGGAATACCAAGTTTTTCAAATGTATCCTTAATATCTTCCGGAACATCAGACCACTTTGCACTCATTTTAGTATTTGGACGGACATAAGTTACAATATCGTCCATATTGAGTCCCTCAATTGACGGACCCCAGTCAGGAACTTTCATCTCATTGTAAATCTGAAGTGACTCAAGTCTGAAATTCTGCATCCACACAGGGTCATGTTTCTCAGATGAAATCTTTTCTACAATCGCTGGTGTAAGTCCTTCTTTTACTCTGTATACATCTTTTTCTTCATTTCGGAAGTCATACATACTTCTGTCTACATCATTGACGTTCGTCTTTTCTCTCATGGGTAATTACTCTCCCTTCACAAATCTGTCAAATCCGTTATTGTTAATCTCTTCTACAAGCTCTGCTCCGCCTGTTGTAACAATCTTACCATCCACAAGAACATGTGTGTAATCAACGTGGAGTGATTCAAGAATCTTAGTATTATGTGTGATAATAAGAAGAGAACCCTCCTTGTCCTTCTGATATTCACAGACACCCTTAGATACTGTACGCACCGCATCTACATCAAGGCCAGAATCTGTCTCGTCAAGAATAGCAAGAGACGGCTTTAACATAAGAAGCTGTAAAATCTCTGCCTTCTTTTTCTCACCACCTGAAAATCCCACATTAAGGTCTCTTTCCGCATATGACTCATCCATATCAAGAACTTCCATTGCCTTTTTTAATTCTTTCTTGAATTCCCAGAGACGGATTCTCTTACCATTTCTCTGCTCCAATGCACTTCTTATAAAATTGCTGAGTGAAATTCCCGGTATTTCGATAGGATTCTGGAATGATAAGAATATTCCGTCTTTTGCTCTTACATTAACCTCTTCATCAACTATATTCTTTCCGTTAAATATAATCTCGCCGCCTGTAACGCTGTACTTAGGATTACCCATTATAGTGTATCCGAGTGTAGATTTACCTGCACCGTTAGGTCCCATAAGCACATGAGTCTCCCCTTTACCAATATTCAAATTTATACCACGAAGAATCTGCTGTTCTTCAACATTTACTGACAAGTCTTTTACTTCCAACAAATTATTGCTCATCATTTTTCATCCTTTCACAATCTTGTTATTTTTCGGAATTCCGATTGGCTTACTAGGAATTCTTGAAACATTATATTATGATTCTTTGCCAAATTCAATACTTAAATTCAAAATTTTTTATAAAACTGCGATTAGTGCACCCCAGCGGAATTATTGCCGTGTCATCGCTGACATCTTCCTACCGTTGCAACAGCGTAACCTTACACCGCCGTAACAAAAAAGACTCCAAAACACACTAATGTGATGTCTCAGAGCCTTTAACCAACAGATATTATTATATTGGCACAGCATTATTTTGATATAACATGTTTTTTCTTATGAAAAATCTTATAAATCCAAAAAATCAAACCGCCGATGATAACCGTAAAAGCTGCATAGAACTTTATCCACGACGCAACGTCGGTTTTTATAATTCCATTTCTATAGTCAGTTCCTTTATAATAAAGCGTCACTGAATTGCTTTTATCAGGTGCATACGAAGCATTGTAAGAATACGTTCTTCCATCCGGTGCTTTCCATGTAACAAACTGCTGTTTTCCGTCATATTCAATCTCAACTGCCGTCGCACCGGATATTTTTCTAATTTCCGTAATATGAAGATAAATAATTCCTGCAAGTCCGATAATCATAAATGTAAGAATTATAAATGGAAGTATTGCATCAGAAAATTTTGCCTTTTCTTCCTCATATTCATCGAATCTGCCTTCTCCGATTCCGCTTCCCTCAAAATCGGAATTATTTCTTTCCATCCTGTCACGCAAAAAAACATTATTCATAAAATCCCTCCTGTCCGTTTAATTTTTTCGTAATGTACATTGCACTATACTTTCTTACCCATAGATTTTCTTTATCTCGTCATACTTTGACGATGTAATAAGTGCGTCATAATCTTTTCCGTTAAACTTGACAATGTATGTCCAGCGTCCATATGGTTCTATTCTGCTCACATAATCCATATTAATTATAAAAGATTTATGACTTCTTATAAACTTACTGTCAGTCAGCTTTTCCTCAATATCGCCAAGCCCCATTGATGTATTATATTCATCCCGGATTGTATGTATTATTGTAGATTTGCCCTGTCTTTCAACCATTACAATCTCATCTATATCTATAAAATTCGTACTCTCCCTGCCACGTATCATCATTTTTCTGCCTGGCGAAGATTTTACCTTACCGGTGTTGTCACTACTGGTTACATTTTCCCCAGAAGCAGCAATCCTTCTTAATGTACGTTCAACACGCTGTATATCAAAAGGTTTTACTATATAATCATAAGCATATATATCAAAAGCATTTGACATATATTCACTGTGTGCCGTCACAAATATAATTTTTAAATCAGGATTAATATTGCTTAGAATTCTTGCACACTCAACACCATTTACCCTGTCGCTTGCATTTTCATCTGCTTCATTTTCTTTTATCTCAATATCCATAAATATAATGTCCGGCTGACATTCAGAATACATCTTTATAGCATCATGAAAACCTGCACATTCTGCAACAACCTGAAATGATTCATTTTTTGAAACAATCTTTACAAGAAGTTTTCTTATGCCCTCTTCATCTTCAACTATCATAACTTTCATAAAAGTTTTCCCGCCTCTCTTACACTTCTTTCACAGTAAGTCTTGAATCTTTTATACTAAAAATAACTATTTTAGCACCCTTCTGGATAAACTGTCCTGAAGAATTAACATCAAATTCGACACCCTCGAAATTACCTTTTCCGGCAGGTCTTAAATCTGTAACTGCCACGCCTTCTTTTCCAAGAAGGTATCTGAGGTCATCTTCCCCCAGATATCCGGCATTACTGTCTATCGCATTATCAAGAACTATCGGCGATTTTACTTTTGCCTTGAATATAAGAAAATACATAATCACAAATATAACAAGAAGAATACATAAAATTACGATAACAATTATAATTCCCTGCATAACATTCTTTGCTGTGAGAAGCACACCTGCCACCAGACATATTGCAGCTGATATTCCCGGTACTCCGAAGCCCGGAATATACATCTCGACAGATGCAAGAATAATTCCGGCAATAATTAATATAATTCCAATAACTTCCATTGTGTTCATAATAATCCATCTCCTTTTTTAACAAATTCTATTTCAAAAAATGTTTCTTTATCTGATGAGTCGACTTTTATTTTTGCATTGTATTTTTTTAATATATTCATTACAATTGCAAGCCCCTCACCGTGTCCCGGTTCTTTCTTTGTTGAATATCCTGACTTAAATATAATTTTCTTATCATCAGCTGTAAGAACCGGACCATTATTTCCTATTCTTATAATATACGAATCAATTGACTCACTGATTTCTATATATACCTTTCGGCTTTCATACTCACTCTGCAACGAAGCAGCTATAGAATTATCAATTATGTTAGACATCACTTTGCACAATTCCCAGCCCTCAACTCCTATATTTTCAAGGTTGGACTTAACTTCAACATACATGTCAATGTTCTGTTTTTCAGCCGTCTGCATCTTTGCCATAAGAAGTGCATTGACAGCAGGAATCTTTGTCTTTAATGCCTTACCGACTTTCATCATATCCGTAAAAATCGGTTTCAGATAATCGAGTGCCTCATCATACTCTTCAAGTTCGAGAAGTCCATATATAACCTGCATCTGATTTATGTAATCATGTCTCTGGCTTCTCATGCGTGCATTAAGCTGCTCTAGATTATTAACTGTCTCTAACGCTGCCCTGTACTTTTCCATATTTTTAAGAAGAACTTTTACAAGGAAAATTACAACTGTAACAGCAATTAGTATAAATATAATAATAACAGCTATAAACTGTTTCTCCACTTACTTTCTCCGTTTCATGATATTAATTATTTCTTTTGCATTATTAATATACAACACATCTGTCAAATATTGAACTCTTATTTTTTCAAATTGACATTCTGCGTATTTAACTGTCAAAACAAGGGCATAAAAAAACACATCTGCCATTTTTCACATGACAGATGTGTAATAAATATTTAAATAACTATTTATTGTGCAAATTCTTTTATATATTCTTCAAGAATATCTGCTGTACGCTCTATTCCGAGCTTTGCACTGTTTACGCAGACATCATAATTTCTTGAATCGCCCCACTTATCTTCGCAATATCTGTTATGATAAGTCTTTCTTTTCTTATTCTGCATATTTATAAGTGATTCAGCTTCTGACCTTGAAATATCATTATGCTTTGAAACTCTTGTAATCTTGCTCTCTTTGTCAGCCAGTACAAATATAGAGACAAGTGCCGGATGATTTTTTAACACTGTCTCCGCACATCTGCCGACAATTACAAAAGACTCACCTTTGTTTGCAAGTTCTCTTATATAATCAAACTGCATCTGTGCAAGCACTTCCGAAAGTGAATTACTGTAGCCCCTTACACTTCTTGAAAGGAATATATTCTTTGGCTTTTCATCATATTTTTCCAAAGTATCAACATCAAGATTTTTACTGTTTGCAATTTCAGTTAAAAGATTGTTGTCATAAATCGGAATATTAAATTTTTTTGCAAGAATATCCGCAATCTCATGTCCGCCGCTTCCAAATTCACGGCTTACCGCTATAATCAGCTGTTTTCCCATACACCTGCTCCTCCTTTAAAAATATCTTACAAATATACCAACTGTGGAAATAACAAGCACAAGAATTGTAGCCGGAACTACTTTCTTGCAATACAAACCCCAGCCAATAGGATGTCCTGCTTTGGCAGCTACAGATGTACCTACTACGTTAGCAGAAGCACCAATCGGTGTTGCACTTCCACCTATATCAGTTCCCATTGATAATGCCCATGCCAGTGTAGAAAGGCTCACGCCTTCTGTTGCGGCAAGTGCTTTTATAATAGGAATCATAGTTGCTGCAAAAGGAATGTTATCGACAAATGCACTTGCAAATGCTGAAAGCCATATAATTATTGCCACCATAAGCATTGCATTTCCACCACTTATCTTTCCAATGAAATTAGCAGCTATCTCAAGAATTCCTGTCTGCTCGAGTCCTCCTACAACTACAAATAAACCAATAAAAAACAATAATGTCTTATAATCAACTTTGCTTACTATCTCATGTATATGTTTAGGTGCTGTAATAATTGTAACAAGAGCAATAAAAAGTCCGATAAATGCAACCGTAAGACCTGTCATGGCATGTGTTATAAGCAGAACTACTGCTGTTGCAAATATAATACAGCTTATTGCAAATCCTTTTTTATCCTTAATTGCCTCTTTCGGGTCCGGAAGTGAAGAAATATCAACATTTTCTCCGTTAGAAGCCGAAAGCTCTGAATGAAACACAAAATAAAAATATACAAGCACGGCAACGAGTGCCACAAGTGCAATAAGACCTGTATTTGTTATAAAATCAGCAAATGAATATCCAAGTGATGTTCCAATTATGATATTAGGCGGGTCTCCGCACATTGTTGCCGAACCGCCAAGATTTGCACAAAAAATCTCTGACAGAATCATTGGCACAGGATTAAATTTTAAAAGCTGTGACAACTCGACTGTAACTGCTGCAAGGAACAAAATAACAGTAATGCTGTCGATAAACATCGATAATACAGCTGACATAATCATAAATGTCATAAAAATCGCCATTGTCTTGTAATGTACAAGTTTGGCAATTCTCATGCAGAGCCATCTGAAAAAGCCGACTCTTGCCATTCCTTCTACCATTACCATCATTCCGGCAACAAATATAATTGTCGCCCAGTTAATACCACTTGATGACTCTTCTGCCGCACCGCCTGTATACCAGAATGTTCCGGTAAAAATGCTGTGAATATTAAGAGTATCCGTGATTGCTGTAACACTGTGCATACATAAGCCAAATACAACTACAAGTGTAATAACCCCGCATCCTAGTGTTATGTACTGACGCTCTATCTTATCAATTACAATGAGAACAAACATTGCAACGAAGATAGTCACCGCCAAAATCTGTGCTACCATTCTCTTCTACCTCTTTTCTAATACATTATATATATCTTAATCACACAATACCGAATCATCATCCATAAGAAGCAGTGCTGTAAGTTCAAACACTGTATTTACGATATAATCTGCACCGGCTTCCTCAAGCTCACCGTCTGCCGCATATCCGAATCTTACTCCGACTGCCTCTATATCCGCATTATGTGCTCCATATATATCATCTTTTCTGTCGCCTACCATTATAGAATCAGCTTTCATTTCATCAAGAACAGCCTCTGTGAGTTCCCCATTTCCTTCAAGTCTGTTAAGTCTTGCAAAAACCTCTTCAATAATTTCATTTTTGTATTTTCTTGTCCCATCAAGATTACTTCCGCAGGCTACCGTAAAATACTTTGAAAGATTAAAATGTTCAAGTATTTTTAATGCAAACGGTTCAGGCTTACATGTTGCAAGTGCAAGCGTCTTTCCCGCTGCTTTGAGTGTCTCAAGTACAAAAATCATTCCGTCTATCACACTGGTTTCATATATACCGGTATCTTTATATCTCTCCCTGTATTTTTCCACTGCTTCCCAGGCCTGTTCTTTTGTCATGCCATGAAACTTCTGAAAACTTTCATCAAGCGGCGGTCCTATATAACACGTAAGGTTATCAAGATTTTCCTCTTTAATCCCCTGTGCTTCCAATGCATATTGGACAGATTTCGTAATCCCTTCAGCTGTATCGGTAAGTGTTCCGTCCAGATCAAATAAAATATATTTCTTATTCATATTCTTTCCCTTTCAATGAATCTGTCCTGCATAAATTTTACCTAATCTTAAAGTAAATCATAATAATCATTTATAAACAGATTACATTTTTCTTTTATCTTTTCAATGTCGCCATTCGATGCATCATCCTTTACAGCAACCGTATAAAAATCCCCATTTACTGCTCCGCATACAGCTTCATATACATCCTCAAAAACAACACATTCATCCGCCCCAAATCCGCATTTTTTTGCGGCAAGTTCATATACATCTGGAAATCCTTTTCCTCTTTCAACCTCATCGCTCTGCGTAAAATTATCAAAATAATCAAATATCTTATTTCTTTTTAGGCATGCCTCATACAATTCCCTGTCAGACGCTGTTGCTATACATATTTTATATCCCTTTTGTCTGAGATTCTCAAGAAAATCAGCTGCTCCCGGTTTTAAATCTATATCATCAGCATATGCCTGTACAGCCATATCAAACCACTCTTTTGCAATATCTTCCGGTTTCTCGTCAAGATTAAATCTTTCAATTACATATTTTGAACCTGTTGCAAAATTATGTGTTTTTATTTTTCTTATAAAATCTTCAGGCACTTCAATATTTCTTTTACCAAGAAAATCAATATCAACCTTCGCCCACACGTCCGTGGAATTCAAAAGAGTGCCATCCAAATCAAATATGGCACATCTGAATCTGCCAAAATCAAATCTAGTCTTCATACATTTTTATTCTGTTCTTAATATTCTTAACGCTCATATTATCAGCATATGAAGCAATAAGTTCATTATACTTTTCTGTTATAATAGCATTTGAAATTGTTGAATCATTTGATGAATCGTAGCTTCTTGAAACAAACATTACAACACTGCATTTACTTGCAGATGAGTCAGACACAACAGTTACATCCCCTGTCTTTCTTGTGCTGTCAAACAGCCAGTCAGCCGCATCACCGTCAACTGAAGATTTTTTAACAAGTGTCTTTAATGAAGCATTAGAATCATTCTTATATGTATCCGCATTATCACCTGCATATTCTATACAAAGGTCTGCAAACAATGATTCATCGGTAGCTTTTGCTGCCATCTCATCAGCCTTTGCTTTTGCATCAGCAAGTGAATTATCATCATTTTCTGTCTCTGCTTTTATATCAAATATTCTGTAATTTACAGTATCATAATCATCTTTGTGTTCCTCATAATAAGAAGCAATCTCTGCATCATCAGGTTTTAACTTAGTCTGAAGTTCTCCCTGATATGATGCTGCTTTAAGGTAACTGCACAAATAACCTTTTATATTCTTTTCTGTTGCATTTTCGCCAAATACAGTCTTGTAATAATCTTTTACGGATGAACCTGCTGAATCTGCAGATGACTTGAGATTGTCAATAAAATTATTATAGTCATCATCTGCATTATATGTAAATCCATTCTTGTCAGCATCCTTTAAAAGTGCTTTATCTTCTTTTATTGTTGAGAGTGCTGCATTAGCAAAATAGTCATACCATGTATAATCAGAGTTGCCACCGTAAGTCTGTGACGAATCACTCTTTGATGTATCATATCCCATATATGATGCAAAATAACTGCTATAAGTCATTCCGCTGAATAATTCCTGATTAAGAATATTCTGCTTTGTCATTGAATAATAGAAATCAAATTCAATCTTACTTATCTTATCGCCGTCAACATCAATATATTCATTATGTATCTTATCATAATTCATCCATGCTGCTGTTCCTGCCACAGCGACAATAATTACAAGAATTACAGTTGCAGCAATCGATGTTATCTTTTTAGCTTTTGCATCTCTTCTCTCCTGCTCCTGTTTTTTCTGAACCTTTTTATCATACTTTGTAACAATCTTTTCCTCTTTATTATTAAGTACTGCCTTGTTTCCTTTAACCTTAGCCATTACTAATCCTCCTAAAATCCATTTTCCTCTTTTATTTCATCTAATTCTTTCATCCATACGGCTGAACTTGCATCACTCGGCATTCTTAAATCGCCTCTTGGCGAAACTGCAACGCTTCCGACTTTAGGTCCGTCAGGAAGACATGAACGCTTAAACTGCTGTGCAAAAAATCTCCATACAAATGTGCGAAGCCACTTATATATTTCCTTATCTTCAAATTCACCTTTAAATGCACATCTGGCAATTCTGAAAAGCTTCTTAGGATTAACACCGAACCTCAATATATGATACATAAAGAAATCATGCAATTCATATGGTCCAACCAAATCCTCCGTTTTCTGTGCTATTGTTCCATCTTCCTGAGGCGGCAGAAGTTCAGGACTCACAGGAGTATCAAGGACATCAAGGAAAATACCCTTTAGCTCACTGTCATCACAGATATCTGCATAATAACGTACCAGATGTCTTACAAGCGTCTTTGGAACTGACGCATTGACTCCATACATTGACATATGGTCTCCATTGTACGTCGCCCAGCCAAGTGCAAGCTCTGACATATCACCAGTACCTATAACCATACCGTTTGTCTGGTTTGCGATATCCATTAGAATCTGTGTACGTTCTCTTGCCTGTCCGTTTTCATATGTGACATCATGAACACTCTCATCATGTCCAATATCAGCAAAATGCTGCCGCACAGCCTTTTCTATAGAAATTTCCCTAAGCGTTGCACCAAGCTTTTTTGTAAGGCTTACCGCATTATTGTAAGTTCTGTCAGTTGTGCCAAAACACGGCATAGTAACACATGTTATATTGCTTCTGTCAATTCCACATGCGTCAAACGCCCTTACAGTAACTATAAGTGCGAGCGTTGAATCAAGTCCGCCTGATATGCCGACTACTGCACTCTTACATTTAGTATGTTCAAGTCTCTTTTTAAGGCCAAATGTCTGAATATTTAATATCTCTTCACATCTTTCATTACGTTCCCTTTTATTCTTAGGAACAAATGGTGTCTTATCAAAATGTCTTTCAAGCTTTATCTGGCTGTCTGTATAAGCTTCAAATACGACCTCATTCCATTCTGACATATCATCAGCCGGAACAAATGTTGTCATTCTCCGTCTTTCAGCTTTTATCTTTTTTAAATCAATATCTGCATATATCTGCTGTCCGGAAAAAAGTTCTGACATCCCGAGTATTGTACCATTTTCACATATAATATCATGTCCGCCGAATACTATATCCTGTGTTGACTCTCCATCTCCTGCACTTGAATATACATAACATGAGACAAGCCTTGCAGACTGGTTTTTGACAAGTTCTGTCCTGTACTGTCTTTTTCCGATTGTCTCATTGCTTGCAGAACAGTTTACCAGCACAGTAGCACCATGAAGTGCCAGCTTCGTGCTTGGTGGGTCAGGTGTCCATAAATCCTCACAGATTTCTGCCCCGACAACAAATTCATCCATTCCAGCACATCTGAACAGAATATTGGTGCCAAATAACGTATACATTCCGTTTATTTCAACATTTACACACTTGTCAAATCCCGGAGTAAACTGTCGTCTCTCATAAAATTCACCATAATTCGGAAGATATTTTTTCGGTACAAGTCCAAGAATCCTGCCATTATTTATTGCTGCAGCAACATTATAAAGCTTTGAATTATATTCAAATGGAAGTCCGGCAAATATAAGCATATTCTTATATTTTAAAGATTCATTACATATTTTTATGAGACTTCTCTTTGCACTCTCAAGAAGTGTCTCCTGCAAAAATAAATCTCCACATGTATATCCTGTTATACACATCTCAGGCAACACGACAAGTGAAGCCTTTTTTTGCGATGCTTCTTTTATAAGTTCAATTATACGTTCGGTATTATAATCACAGTCTGCCACTTTGATTTTGGGTGTCAAGGCAGCGACTCTTACAAATCCATCTTTCAACTTCTCCCCATTTCCGCGTAACTTATCACGCATCATAAAATCATGTGTTTTATTATACAATTTTCCAAGAATTTAAGCAACATTTTTTATTAATTTTCAACAAATGTTCACCATACATAAATGGCAGCATATCTGCAATAAAGCATAGATATACTGCCATAAAACAAGCATATAATTATTGATTTTCAACGCTCATGGTTCATTCCTTCATAATCGTCTGTAACCGGCTCCTCTGAACCATTTACAGCGTCAGTAAAACCATCTTCTATTCCTTTTGCAGCATCAGTAATTATTTCTTTCGCTCCTGTTGCCGCATCCGTTATAACTTCTTTCGCTCCTGTTGCTGCATCTGTAACTATCTGCTCAACAACTCCATTATCCGAATCAGGATTACTCCCTGTTTCCTCATTATCAGCATTGCCGCATCCCGCAAGTGCCGCCACTGCAAAAACTGCAAGAGCTGCCATGATAATTATTTTACATTTTTTCATAAAGTCCTCCTTTTTACGAACTATTTTTAGTATGGACTTTATTTTTATTTTTAATCATATCATGCTGAAACTTTTAAATGTCTGCTCAGATACTTATACAAAACAAAAGTAATGACACTTGTTATCAGTGCTTTTATAAAATTAAATGGTGCAACGGCAAGAACAACAAATGTAAATACGTTATTAATATTTGCATTTATTTTATTACCCATTGCAATAAAAGCCTCTATCGGCATTCCATAAAGTTCTGAATATTTTGGAAGCAGATAAAATGCATTCATAAATACGCCTGAAACTATAAGTGTAAGGCTTCCAACAACAAGTCCCAATACTGCTCTTTTCTTTGTTCTGTGAAAATGATATACAACTGAAGCAGGAACTGTAAAAAAACATCCCAATATAAAATTGGCAAAATCACCCACAAATGCAGTAGTTGTTCCTTTAATGCATACTTTAAGAATAACTTTTACCGCCTCTATAACAACACCGGCACAAGGTCCCAGCAAGAATGAGCCGATAAGGACAGGAACTTCACTTAAATCGATTTCATAAAATGATGGTGCTATAAAAGTCAATGGAAATTCAAAATACATTAAAATAACTGAAATTGCGGCAAGCATTGCCATGATAACCATCTTGTTTACTCTGGTTTTTTCTGATGAGAACTTAATATTGTTCTTCTTTTCGATTAGCTTTTCAAATCCAAAAGCTATAAAATATACTACTGCCATAAGTACAAGCGACACTAGTACAAATACGATGTTTTTCTGTAACGAATCAAATAATTTTGATAAATTAGTCATTTTTAAACGCTCCTTCTTCTTTCATCCAGACTATACTGTCGGTTTAAGATTCTCACTTAATCGGCCTTTTTGGCTCGCGGACTTATTATCATGCTGCATACAGATACATCACCGCCGGTCAAGAATTGACATTACTGTCTCACTTTGCCCTGAAGGTTGGAGTATAAAACTCACTCTTCTATTCAATTGTTTTATCAGCTGACTGCATTACTATAACACTGTAATGCAGTCAAGTCAATGCTGATTATTGTTTTTCCAAATATTTCTTACTTATAATTCAATATTTTCTTTTTCAAACCATTCTTTTATCTTTTCAACTGCTTCTTTTATAAGATTTTCATTGAGAACAAGTGCAAATCTTACATGATTCTCGCCCAGACTTCCGAATGCACTTCCCGGTGTACATACAACACCTGTATTTTCAAGCATCTGTATACAGAATTCATCAGAATTCTTAAACTGCTTTGGAACCGGAGCCCACACAAACATTGTTCCTTCTGAATATGGAACTTTCCAGCCAATTGCATTAAGTCCGTCACAGAGTGCGTCTCTTCTTGACTGATACTGTGCCTGCTGCTTTACAACTCCATCCTGTGGACCGTTTAATGCAGCCACTGCAGCTTTCTGTACTATATAACTTGTACCATAATCAAACTGTGAACGTATTGTCTTAAAATGTTTTATAACATCTGCATTTCCCAATGCAAAAGAAATTCTTAATCCTGTAAGATTGTATGTCTTTGAAAGTGAATTAAATTCAATTCCCACATCTTTTGCTCCCGGAATTGAAAGAAACGAAAATCCTCTTCTTCCATCATATTCAATCTCGGAATATGCATTATCATGCACAACAAGAATATTATATTTTTTTGCAAATTCTACAAGTTTTTCATAAAATGCTTTATCAGCACATGTACATGTAGGATTAAGCGGATATGACACGACAATCATCTTTGCACGCTGTGCCTTTTCCTCGCTTATTTTATCAAGCATAGGCATATAATGATTATCCGGGTCAAGCTCGTAATAATCAATTGAAGCATCGTTAAGATACGGTCCGACCTCAAAAATCGGATATCCCGGATTAGGTACTAAAACGAGATCCCCCGGATTACATACTGTCATAGCAACATGTGCAAATCCTTCCTGCGAACCGTTTATTGACATAATCTCATCATCATTAAGAGTGACGTCATAACGACGGTCATACCAGTTTTTAACTGCATCTTTTAACTCCTGTGTATCAGTAAGCGAATACTTATAATTTTCAGGATCCAAAGCAGCTTCCTGCACTACTTTCATAACATGCTCTGCCGGTGGAAAGTCAGGTGTCCCGACAAATAAATCGTACACCTTAACTCCCTTCTGTGCTATCTTCGCTTTACGCTCATTTAAAATATTAAAAATATTCGGCTTGAAAAACTTTGCTTTTTCTGAATACTGTATTTCCATTATTGTCCCTCAAAAACCTATTTAACAGGCTTTGCATATCCTGTAATATCAGCCATTCCGACCTCTAATACACGATGTCCTTCCAAAAGTTTATTCTGAATATTTACAAAAGAAACGACCTCAAGAACCTTTCCGTCTTTTGTCACCATTTCATGCTGATAACATGCAAAACGGCTCTCTATAAACTTGGCACGCAAATCTGCAATTATTTCATTATATTCTACATCAGGCATAAGCTGTTTGAATATAAGTCCATTTTTTATATCTTCATCAGTATAACCGAGAAGCTGTGTAAATCCTTCATCAACATCAAGAAGCTTTCCGCTTCTCATCTCCATTGAATAACGACCATTAGGTATTGAATGCATCCTTCGCATATCTGACATAATAACCTCCATTTCCGCACATTATCATGTGCAAGACAAACTTTGTGAAATTGCCGTTTTACATATATTACTTTGTAAGTGCCTGTAAACGTTCTCTTACCTGTGCAAGCATCTGCTGATACTTCTCAAGCTTTGCCTTTTCTTCATCAATCTTTGCCTGTGGTGCTTTTGATATAAACTTTTCATTGCCAAGCATGCCTTCGCAACGCTTGATTTCTCCGTTTAATCTGCCTTCTTCTTTCTTTAAACGCTCGATTTCTTTGTCAATATCAACAAGTTCTGCAAACGGAATATAAAGAACAGCTCCCGGAATTACTGCTGACACAGCATCATCAGGTATACCTGATTTATCGCTCTGTACTGCAACTTCACTTGCATATGCAAGTGTTGCAAAGAACACGCTGCCGTTTTCAAATATGTCTCTTATTAAAGCATCTTCTGACACAACATAAACCTTAGCTTTTCTGCTAGGTGCAACATTCATCTGTGCACGAACATTACGGATATTTCTTACCGCTTCCTTTATTGTCTGTATTGCAACTTCCTCATCAGGGAAATTGAACTTTTCATCATATACAGGCCAGCTTGAAATCATGATTGATTCCTCATCATCCTGGATATTGCAGAAAATCTCTTCTGTAATGAATGGCATATAAGGATGAAGAAGCTTTAAAGCATCAATAAGTACAGTCTTTAATGTCCATATTGCTGCATTTTTTGTTGTATCTTCATCATTGTAAAGACGAGGCTTAACCATCTCAATATACCAGTCACAGAATTCCTCCCATATGAAATCGTTAAGTTTTGCAACAGCAATACCAAGCTCATATTTTTCCATATTTTCAGTAACTTCTGCAATAAGATGATTCATCTTTGATAAAATCCACTTATCGGCTGCAGTAAGATTATCCGGCTGTTCATCTGTTGTCTTAATCTTATTATCAGGGTCATTCATCATAATGAATCTAGAAGCATTCCATACTTTATTGGCAAAGTTACGGCTTGCCTCAACTCTTTCCCAATAAAAACGCATATCGTTACCCGGTGCATTACCTGTTATAAGTGTATATCTTAATGCATCTGCACCATACTTTTCGATAACTTCAAGTGGATCAATACCATTGCCTAATGACTTACTCATCTTGCGTCCCTGTGAATCTCTTACAAGACCGTGGAATAATACTTTGCCAAAAGGCTTCTTGCCCATATGCTCATATCCTGAGAAAATCATTCTGATTACCCAGAAGAAAATAATATCATAACCTGTTACAAGTACATCTGTAGGATAGAAATAATCAAGTTCTTCTGTCTTTTCAGGCCAGCCAAGTGTTGAGAATGGCCAGAGTGCTGATGAAAACCATGTATCAAGTGTATCGGGATCCTGTTCAACATTAGTACTTCCACACTTAGGACATGTACATACTTTCTCAGCTGATACTGTCATCTCACCGCAGTCCTTACAATAATATGCAGGAATTCTGTGTCCCCACCATAACTGTCTTGAAATACACCAGTCGCGGATATTGTCTGTCCAGTTAAAATATGTCTTATCCATAGATGCCGGCATAAGCTCAATATCGCCATTTTTTACACCTTCAACTGCCGGTTTGATAAGTTCATCCATCTTTACAAACCACTGCTGTTTAATCATAGGTTCAACTGTTGTCTTACATCTGTCATGTGTACCAACATTGTGAACGTGGTCTTCTACTTTTACAAGAAGTCCAAGTGCATCAAGATCTGCGACCATAGCCTTTCTTGCTTCGTATCTGTCCATTCCGGCATATTTCCCACCGAGATTATTAATTGTAGCATCATCATTTAAAATATTAATTTCAGGAAGATTATGTCTCTTTCCCACTTCAAAATCGTTAGGGTCGTGTGCAGGAGTAATCTTAACAACGCCTGTACCAAATTCCATATCAACATATTCATCTGCAATAACAGGAATAGTTCTGTCTGTGAGAGGTAACTGTACCTGTTTTCCAATTAAATCCTTATATCTGTCATCCTTAGGATTTACAGCAAGTGCAGAGTCACCAAGAAGTGTCTCAGGTCTTGTTGTTGCAATTTCAACAAATCTTCCCTCCTCGCCGACAACCGGATAATTAATATGCCAGAAATGTCCAGCCTGCTCCTCATGTTCAACTTCCGCATCAGAAATAGATGTATTACATACAGGACACCAGTTTACAATTCTTGAACCTTTGTAGATAAGTCCCTTATTATAAAGATTGATAAATACAGTCTGGACAGCCTTTGAACAGCCCTCGTCCATTGTAAATCTCTCTCTGTCCCAGTCACATGAAGAACCGATTTTTCTAAGCTGGCTTGTAATTGTTCCGCCATACTCTTTCTTCCATTCCCATGTTCTCTTTAAGAAACCTTCTCTTCCGAGTTCATGCTTATCAATGCCTTCTTCTTTGAGTGCATTTGTAACTTTTACCTCTGTTGAAATGCTTGCGTGGTCAGTTCCGGGCACCCAGAGTGCTTCATAGCCCTGCATTCTCTTAAATCTGATAAGAATATCCTGCATCGTGTTATCAAGTGCATGTCCCATATGAAGTTTACCTGTAATATTTGGTGGTGGCATAACGATAGTAAATGGTTTCTTGCTTCTGTCTACTTCTGCATGAAAATACTTCTTATCAAGCCACTTCTGATATAATCTGTCCTCAATCTCAGACGGATTATAATTCTTTTCTAATTCCTTGCTCATAAAATTCTCCTTTTTCTCATTGTCCGCATAAACATATTATTGCGGCATATGCACAAAAAGCCCTTTGCAGGGCTTATGCCTTGCAAAGGGCGAATAATCGCGGTACCACCTTTGTTCAATTGCCGTAATCCGCTTTGATTATCAAACGGAAATCGTACAATCCTTATTAATATTCTTTAACGTGAATAACTCCGTTATAGCTTACTCTAAGTTCAGCTATACTGCTCCAAAGCTACATTCAGCCACACATTTCCAAAGCTGCCTTCCAGCCTGTGGACAACTCTCTCTTCTGGCGGTAATGACTTACTCCTCTTTTTCACTGCATTTATTTTTTCATTATTAAATTAATAATAATCTAACCCAATAAAAAAAGCAACTGTTTTTCAAAAAAAGTTACAATGCTAATCCAGCATAAGCTGGTCAACTGTCACAAATACGAATCCTTTCGATGATAACCGGTCTATTATTTCAAGTGCCGCCTCCACAGATGAATCATATATGTCGTGTAAAAGAATAATATCACCATTTTTAACTTTATACACAACACTTTTTACAACATATGCAGTATCTGTCGTTGCCCAATCATCAGGGTCTATACTCCACAACACAGGAGTCATATTAACATGTGAAAGAAGTTTGTCACTATATGCACCATATGGCGGTCTAATATATTTCACATCTTCACCTGTTATACTTTTTATAATTTCATTTGTTTTATTTATTTCACCAACTGCACTTGAAATATTACATTCATCGAGTTTTATATGCGAGTATGTATGATTTCCAATCAGATGCCCTTCCTCATACATCCGCTTTACAACTTTCTCATTTGATTCTGCATTCTCGCCCACAAGAAAAAAAGTTGCTTTTACATTTCTCTCTTTAAGCCCATCTAACAGTCTGTTTGTTGTCCTGCTGCACGGTCCATCATCAAATGTAATAGCAACTATTCTGTCATACATATAATCATTGCCGCCTGAAGCATCCGTTTTTTTAAATTCATTGACATTATCCGTTTTCGTTAAAAATCCAATAATAATAAATGTGCCAATAGCCATAATTAATAAAAATAATATAATCAGTCTGACAATAATTCTTTTTTTTGCAAATTCAAAACTGGAAAACATATGCTCACCACAAGAATATCTTATTGCAAATATATGTAATATAAAAAATAATATTCATTAATTCTATATGCCTAAATATGCGTCCATCTCATGTGTAACTTCTGTCAGTTCCTTTCCTGATGCTGCCGCAATCTCTCCATATAATAATTTTCTTGCAAGCGATAAAGTCCTGCTGTCTGCCGATTTCATTTTTCTTAAATCTTTTGCACGCTCATTTTTAATATTATATAAATGTCTTACAAGATGCATAAGCTGCTCTATATCCTGTGATTTTACAATTTCATCGTACTTTGCCGGAGAAAGTTTCTCATTAAGTAATTCATCTTTCACACAGTTTTTTGCCTTCTCAATAATTTTCTCACATTCATTTTTTGAAATAATACTTCTTATCTGTACTTTTGTACTATTTACAGGAGAATAAATTATTCCTTTATCATCATATACCGGCTGTAAAAAATAATAATCTCCTTCAATTCCCTTTATAGGAGGTGCTGCAATGTCTTCAACTTCACAAACACCAACTATTCCATACACAACCTTATCATTTACTTCAAACATTTTTATTCCTCCGTTTCTGACAAGTAAACAAATCAATCCCCGTGCATTTCGTACCTCGTAATATATTATACACTTTTATTAATTAATTTTCAAAAGAAAATTTTTAACATATTAAAAAAACATATTTAAAAAGCATAAAAAAACGGGATATACGACTGATGCATATAAATAAAATATACAGCAATACGTCTCCCGCCTTTTATGTAATATTTATTTAATTATTAAAAAAGTTCAACATCACCTGTTATTTTTTCATCAGCTACATAATAGCATTTATTATCTTCAGGCTTAACATACAGCTTAATATCTTTTGCTATTACGTTCTGTGCCTTTAAATCAGCTTCTACACGCTTAATAATTGCTGCCTGATTAACTGATTTACCCTCAAACTGAATAACAAATTCTTTCTTTGCTTCAGTGCTCTTTTTAGATCTGCCAGCTGATTTCTTGACCGGAGTTTTTGCCTTTGCTGCTGTCTCTTTTGCAGCAGTCTCTGATTTCTTAGGTCTGCCTCTTCTTGGCTTTGTCTGTTCAGCTTCTTTTTCAGTTGCTGCTTTTGCTGTAACAGCAGCTTCCGCCTTTACTGCTTCAGCTTTTACATTTTCTTTTACAGCCTCAACAACAGCTTCCGCCTTATCTTTTACAGCTTCAACTTTTTCTTTTACTGTTTCAACATTCTTCACAGCAGTCTCATCATTAACTGCTTCCTTTACATTATTCCTTCTGTAAGATGCTTTTCTACCCATTATGATTACCTCCTCATCCAGCATTATTTACATGCTAAAAAATTTTTTATAGTTTCAACTGCCTGTGTCTCATCTGCACCGTCAGCTGAAATTTCCACCTGCATGCCCTTCTTTAAACCAAACGCCATCATACCCATAAGACTCTTAGCATTAATATACTTGCCATCATTTGAAACTGTAATATGGCTGTCAAACCTGCAGGCAGTCTGTACCAATTCTGCTACCGGATTACCATAAGCATTATTGATGTCTGCCACTTCTACCATTGCTATCATAGATTAACATTCACCTTATACTTTCTAAATTAATATTTTTTTAATACATGAACAAAATATACTCTATTAAACTTTTAAAGTCAACATCTATAATTTTTTTTGTTAATTTTTATACATTTTTGTCTTTAAATCCGCAGCTGTATAATTCTTCCATCTGATTGTCCATTTGTTCAGATGGTTCATAGCCTTCAAGCATTTCAACCATTCTTTTTATTTTTTTATCATCGGATGAAAACTGTCCCATATTGTCGAAAACTTTTTTCTTTAATTCTATTATATTTCCGTAATTTTCATACTGCTGCTGACCGCTTATTGCACAAAGCACCCCCAGTGCATATGCACATTCATAATTTCCCGTCATAATAGCATTTTCAAAACCACATTTTATCTGGACAGCATTTTTAGCAAGCAATGTCACCATTATTACATCTCTTCCTTAAATTTTTTAATATAATCTTTTACTGCTTCAGTTGAGAAATTACTCTCCTCAAGCAATTTAATGAAACGGCTTCCGACAATTGCACCATCTATAACATCTTCAAATGGTTTTACATCTGCTGCTGTCTTTATTCCGAATCCCATCATTACAGGAACATCACTCTGTCTTTTAACTTCTGCAAGATAATCATGAAGATTTTTATGAAAATCATGTGCATCACCACCGGTTACACCCATCTGTGATACACAGTAAACAAAACCTCTTGAGCGTTTTACAATTTTAGCAATTCTGCCTCTTGAAACAGGTGAAACAAGCTCAATAAATACAGGTGCATTTTCAGTTTTATCTATAATTGCAAGAATTTCATCCTGCTCCTCATAAGGCAGGTCAGGAATGATAAGGCCGTCAACTCCGCACTCGGCACATTTCTTAACAAAAGCATCAAGTCCGTAATGATATGCTGTATTATAATACATCATAAAAAGAATTGGAACTTCACATTTTTCATCTCTTAATTCTTTCATTAGAACAAATACTTTTTCAAGATTTGCACCGGCATTAATTGCCTTTACAGAAGCATCCTGAATTACAGGTCCGTCAGCTACAGGATCTGAAAAAGGAATTCCAAGCTCTATTACATCAATTCCAGCTTCTTCCTGTGCAAGTATAATTTCTTTAGTTTTTTTCATATCCGGAAATCCGGCTGTCGTATATGTGATAAATGCCTTTTTATTATTTTCTTTTAAATAATTCATTCTTGATTCTATTCTGTTCATTATTTGTTTGTCTCCTCTCCGTTAAGGTATCTTTGTACTGTATTGACATCTTTATCGCCGCGGCCTGAAAGGCATACAACAATTATTTTATCCTTGTCCATTGTCTTTGCTGCTTTAATAGCATACGCGAGTGCATGTGAACTCTCAATAGCCGGAATTATTCCTTCAAGCTTACAAAGTTCAAGAAGTGCCTGCATTGCCTCATCATCTGTAACAGAAACATACTGTGCACGTCCGCTGTCACGAAGATAAGCATGTTCCGGTCCGACACCGGGATAATCAAGACCTGCTGAAATTGAATGTGCAAGTTCAATATTACCGTCTTTATCCTGTAAAAGATATGTCTTCATTCCATGAAGAATTCCTACTTCTCCAAGTGCCATTGCACTTGCATGTTTTCCTGTCTCAATTCCAAGTCCGCCAGCCTCAACTCCGACAAGCTTCACATCTTTATCATCTATAAAATCAGCAAACATTCCGATAGAATTTGAACCGCCGCCGACACACGCCATTACAACATCCGGAAGTCTTCCTTCTTTTTCAAGAATCTGCTTTCTTGCTTCCTTTGAAATAACACGCTGGAATTCTTTTACCATCTTAGGATATGGATGAGGACCTACGGCAGAACCGATTATATAAAATGTATCTTCTGCTCTTTCTGCCCATGTTCTTATCGCCTCATTAGTGGCATCCTTTAATGTTGAACTTCCACTTGTGACAGGCTGTACTTTTGCACCGAGCATTTCCATTCTGAATACATTTAACTTCTGTCTCTCAATATCTTCAGCCCCCATAAAAACTGTACATTCCATATTAAAAAGTGCTGCACCTGTAGCCGTTGCAACACCGTGCTGTCCTGCACCTGTCTCGGCTATAACCTTTGTTTTTCCCATTCTTTTTGCAAGAAGAATCTGTCCTATTACATTATTAATTTTATGTGCTCCCGTATGATTTAAGTCTTCTCTCTTCAAATAAATTTTCGGGCCATATTTTTCGCTGAGACGCTCTGCATAATAAAGAGGTGTTTCTCTTCCAACATACTCTTTGAGATAATAATTATACTGTTTTATAAATTCAGGGTCCTTAATCGCCTCATCAAATGCTTTTTCAAGCTCATCAAGCGTATTCATAAGTGATTCAGAAACATACTGTCCACCAAATTCTCCATAATATCTGTTATCTTTTTTATCCATAATTTTTCTCCTGCTCTTTCCTTATATTTTTTATGAATTTTTCTGTTTTTTCTCTGTCTTTTCCTGCACCTGTATCTTTTTCGACACCCGAGCTTACATCGACAACATCAGGATTAACCTGTAATACCGCCTCTTTTACATTATCGGGATTAAGCCCGCCTGCAAGAAAAAATTTTTTTCCGCTGTATTTTATTTTTTCTTTTATGCCATTTATGCGGTGCCATCGGAAAGTTTTTCCGCTTCCCGGCACCCCGGCATCAAAAAGAATGCCATATATTTTGTCATTTTTAATCAGTTTTTCAATTTCATCATTAAAATTACTTTCTGTTTCTGCACCGTTAATTTCATCAGGCATATTGACAGCCCTTATTACCGGAATTGTTATTTTTTCAAGAATATCATCAGGCATATCTTTGTGTATCTGTATGTAATCAAATCCCACATCCGTTATTGCTTTAATCTGATTTATGTCGGGTGAAACAACAACAGCAGTTTTTTGAATATTTTTATCAAGCTTTTTTATCATTTCTGCTGCCCTGTCTATTGCAATATTTCTTTTGCTCTTTTCAAAGAAAAGCACCATTCCGGCATAATCAGGTTTTAATTCATTGATTATCCCAATATCCTCATCATATTTTATTCCGCATATTTTAATTTCCGTCATAAATCGCCTTCCATTCCAACGCAAGTCCTTTTGGATTTTCGTTTTCCATAAATGCTGTTCCTATAAGAAGTGCATCGGCACCGCTTGCCTTCAAAACTTTTATGTCATCATCATTTAAAACGCCGCTCTCGGATACAAGAACCGTTCCTTCAGGTGCTAATGAAGCGAATTTTTTTGTTGTATCCAAAGATACTTCAAATGTCTTCAGATTGCGGTTGTTAATTCCTATTATTTTAACTCCGAGATTAATCATTCTTTGCATTTCCTCTTCGTTATGAACTTCACACAGAACGTCAAGTGAAAGGCTGTATGCCAGGTCATATAATTCTTTGAACTTTTCATCGTCAAGTATTGCAGCAATAAGAAGTATTGCATCTGCCCCTATCACTTTTGCCTCATACACCTGATATTCATCAATTATAAAATCTTTTCGTATAATAGGAAGATTCGTAATCTTTCTTATCTGTTTAAGATAATCAGTATTTCCGAGAAAATAATCTTCTTCAGTGAGACATGATATCGCATCAACCGCATTATTATATTGGTCTATTCTGTCCGTAAGTTCAATTTTATTATTCATTTTCCCGTGGCTTGGCGATGCCTTTTTAAATTCGCCTATAATTGAAAGCCCCTGCTTTCTTAAAGCATTATAAAAACTTATCGGGACGCGTTTTTCATTTAATGCGAGATTTTTCATATACTGTTCACTTACATTTTCTTTATGCCGGACAAGTCTTTTCTTTTTTGCAGCTACTATATCATCAAGAATCATTTCATTTCCTCCCGCTTAAATTCTGTCATTTACAAAGTTTTCTATCATTCGTTTGCCATGCTCTGTATATATTGATTCAGGATGGAACTGAAGACCTACTGTTTTATACTCTTTATGTCTCACAGCCATTATCTCACCGTCATCTGTCTTTGCGATAACCGAAAGGCAGTCAGGAACTGTCTCAGGTATTATTGCAAGTGAATGATATCTTGCCACCTTTACAGGCGAATCAATTCCTGTAAACACGCTTGTTCCCGTATGTGTGACAAGCGACTGCTTGCCGTGAAATATCTTTTTTGCATGGTCGATTGTTGCTCCAAACGCCTCACCTATACACTGATGTCCGAGACATATGCCAAGAATCGGAATCGCCGGTGCGAATTTTTTTATTACATCAAGACATATTCCGGCTTCTTTTGGGCTCTTAGGTCCTGGAGAGATGACGATTCTTTCCGGATTCATTTTTTCAATTTCTTCTATTGTAATTTTATCATTTCTTACAACTTTTATATCATCATTAAATGTACCTATATACTGATAAAGATTGTATGTAAATGAATCATAGTTATCAATCAGCAAAATCATAAATTTTCCTCCTCAACGAGCGTTTTTGCAAGTGCCATTACTTTGTTGCAGCATTCCTGATATTCGTTTTCCGGTACCGAATCGGCAACTATTCCGGCTCCTGCCTGAAGATATACCTTATCGCCTTTTTTAATCATTGTTCTGATTGTTATACAAAAATTCATATTTCCGTCAAATGCAAGATATCCTGTTGCACCGCCATAAAGACCTCTTCTTACTGTCTCTAATTCATCTATAATTTCCATTGCACGGATTTTTGGTGCACCGCTTAATGTTCCTGCCGGTAAAAATGAGGAAACCATATCAAGCGGATGACATGAACCGTGTTTTTTTCCCTCAACAAGTGAAACAATATGCATTACATGTGAATACCTCTGGACTCTCATAAATTCTGTAACTTTGACACTGCCAATCTGCGATACCCTTCCGCAATCGTTTCTTGCAAGGTCAACAAGCATTACATGTTCTGCCTTTTCCTTTTCATCAGAAAGAAGTTCTCGCTCCAATGCTTCATCCTCTTCTTTAGTTTTTCCTCTTTTTCTCGTTCCTGCAATAGGACATGTATAAACATTGTTACCTGTCTGTTTTACAATCATTTCCGGTGAACTTCCGATTATCTCAAATTTTCCGAAATTATAATAATAAAGATACGGTGACGGATTAAGAACTCTTAATTGTTTATACAAATCAAATCCTGTCTGTTTAGTCTGTATTGTCCATCTTTGTGACAATACCGTCTGGAAAATATGACCTTCCTTAATATATTCTTTTATTTTATTTACTTTTTCAGAATACTGTTCAAGCGTATCCGACTTTTTTATTATCACTCCATCGTGATGATTTTTTATTTCACAGCTCTTTTTATTTTCATTTCCAGGAGTTCTCGCTTCATCAATAAGCTTTTCTGCCTCAGCAAGTGCTCTTTTCTTTCCCTCTTCGTTATCTTCTTCAAGAACGACCGCCGTAACCGTCTCTGCCATATGGTCTATGGCAATGAATTTAAGAGCCAGCATAAGCTGGATTGTCTCAATTCCAATCTCATCTTCATTATCATCCGGAAGATTTTCTGTATATCTTATAAAATCATATCCCAGACTTCCAACAAGTCCACCATTAAATTCATCCTGTGTTTCATCTGAATGTACTTCAAAAGAGCTGAAATATTCTTTTAATAAAACAAGTGGGTTTCCTTTTAGTTTTGTTACATTTCCATTGTTTTCAGTTATCACAAGACCATCTTTTTCTGACTGAACAAGTGCTTGCGGATCAACACCCATAAATGTATATTTTCCACTTTCTTTTTCATTACTTTCCATAAGGAAACCAATTCTATCACTTCCGAGATTTTCATACATCCAGATAGCAGTTTCATTTACTATACTGACTGTCTTTTTGTATGCTCTTAAAACTTTTTTCATAATCCAACTCCTTTGCATATAAAAAGTCCCTGACAGCCATAAAAGCTGCCAGGGACGAATTAACGTGGTGCCACCCTTATTCACAAGATTGAAAATGTAGTCTATACATTGACATCCGCTCTGATGTCTGTATAAAAAAAGACATATCCAAACTGGATATGCCACCGTTTACAAAAACAAATCTTGTCTCATTCCGATACTTAATACCTGCCGGTATATAATATCTTTCCCCTGTAACGTGAGGCCACGTCGTAAGCTACTTATATATTCACCTACGCATCTCCCAAACCCATTCCATAAAGCCTTCCATATCAGTTCACACCTGCTCTGACTCTCTGTGATGTACGTGCCAAATGTACTATTTTGTTCAACGACTTTTTCTATTTACTTAACTTGTGATTGATTGTAACACTAAAAAATTTTCATGTCAATGTTTTTTACTATTCTTCCATGAGTTTTTTTACAATTCTTCCATGAGTTCCGGAAGATTTTTTATATCATCTATTTTTGCAATATATTTATCACTGCTTACATTTCCAAAACCATAAGCTGCATAAATAAACGGAATCCCCGCATAATCCGCCGATTCGGCATCACCTGATGTATCTCCGGCATACACAGGGTTACAAAGATTATTTCTTTTTATAAGAATCTTATTACTCTCGCCCTTGCATGTTCTCGTCCTTCCCCAGCACTCAGTATCATCAAAATACTTTGCAAGCCTGTGAGCCTTTAAAAAAGCTTCTATATAGCCGTCCTGACAGTTGCTCACTATAAACAGCCTGTATCTTTTTGATAATAATGATAATACATTTTCAAGTCCATCAAAAAGCCTTGCACCATGTTCTGAAAGATATTCATTTTCATACGCACACAATTCGTCCATAATCGCAGTCTGTACTTCTTTCGATTCCAACGGAAATAGTTTAGCCGCAATATCATACATTGGAAGTCCCATACATTCACCGAGTTCATTTATTGTAACCGGTGGTCTTTTTATTTCAGCGTGTCTTTTTAATACAACATTCCACGACTCACAGATTGGCACTGTTGAATCCCACAATGTTCCGTCAAGGTCAAATATTATTGAATCAAACATTTTCAAGTTCCTCCAGAAGCTTTTCAAGCTGTTCTTCCTGTGTTATATCATAAACTATCGAAAAACAATCTTTTGCAAGTCGATAATCCTGACTTTCCATCATTATCTGTCCGACACGATATATTACACCTATAGTATCTGACGATGGTCCCGGCTCAATTCCTTCATCATCAAACATTTTCTGCATTTCTTTAACGGAAAGCTTAGGCGTCTCCTGATTTAAAGCCTGCTCAATATAAGAAAGTTCTGCATCTGCATTATCTGTTTTATAATAAATATTGCTATATATATAACAGGCTCTTGCCACTTCCGGCTTGTATGCAGAAAGATAATAAAATCCCATATTTCTGTAATATCTGGCCATTGTTGCTCTTGTGCAGCAAAGCCTGTACGCCTCTTTTGTTGCTATCATATATCTTTTTAACATATTAAGATACTTGTAACATTCCGCAAGTCCAAGAATTGCATCCAAATCTACGGGATTCCAGCATATTGCGTTGCTGTATGCTTCAATACCTGCTTTATAACGCCCGCTTTTCACACACAAATCGCCATAGGACCTGTAATATTCACCATATGGAAGTTCACTTAGTACCACATCGCAATCAGGTTTGAAATAAAATGCATATATATAATATTCCATAACATGATTAAGGCTCATATATATATGTTCACAATTATCCTGTGGTTCGCTGATGCTTATATTTCCTCTTGCATCTATAGAACCTGCTCGTCTTACTTTCACCTGTTCTTCTATTGATTTAAGAAGTTCTTCAAGCATATGCATTGCTTTATCTGCTTCTTCATTTTTTACAAGTTCTTTAAATTCCTCAAAATATTTTTTTAATTCTTCCGGATTATTTATATTCACGATGACCCCTTTTTATATTTTTAATATTTTTTATAGTTGCTGTTAATACAGCTGATGTCCTCGGTGCGATATGAAGTGTTCTGTTGTCTATAACGCTTACACTTTCATCATCCGCCGAACATATTTTCACATTCCATGATGATGATTCAGAAATTTTTGGAAGTGCAAGTTCATGTGCTTCCCAATGCATGTTGTATGCAATATATATAAGCTCAAATTCATCATCTTTTCCTGCATTTGTCTTACAATCGGAATATTTTGTACAATACATTATTCCAATATGCCTGTTATAATTTTCTGTAACCTGATACCATGCACCGCTTCCATGATAAGAAATATCAGGGTAACCGCATGAAAGTGAATCAGAGGCAAGCAGCTTGTCTTTCATATGAAGGATATTATATTTTTTCCTGAATGAAATAAGTTTCTTTACAAATTCCGTCATTCTTTTTGATACTTCATTATCATTCCAGTTTACCCATGAAATTTCATTATCAAGGCAATATGGATTATTATTTCCAAGCTGGCTGTTAAGGAATTCATCACCACCGAAAATAAGTGGTGTTCCCGCTGAAAACATAAGCATCATAAGTGCATTTTTCATCTGCTTTTCCCTTAGAGCCAGAACTTTTTTCTTTTTCGTGCGGCCCTCAAATCCGCAGTTCCAGCTGTAATTGAAGCTTTCGCCATCACGGTTATTTTCATGATTTGCTTCATTATGCTTCCTATCATAACTCACACAGTCGTTTAATGTAAATCCATTATGATTAGTAATATAATTAATTACCGCCGCATTCTGTGGATTATTTCTCTGTGTATTTATAAAATCTTCAAGCTGGTTATCGTCACCTTTCAGAAAACGTCTTATAATTCCAAGATACCCGTCATTATAATCTGCCATATGACGCACATGTCCTCTCTTGCCATCCCAGAACACTGTAATTATTTTGGTATATGAAAGAACAGGGTCTGTGGCACAGACATTTAATGCACATGGCGGACCATACAGATGCACTCCGTCAATATGATATTCCATCACCCAATAACGTATACAATCTGTGATAAGTTCAGGTGTCTCATCGCTAAAATACATCTCCATAATAACTTCTATTCCTTTTTTATGAAGCTGCTTTACCATATTTTTAAACTCATATGTGTAATCATTTTTGTATGATGCACACGAAGTAAAAGAAGCTTTCGGTGCAAAATGGAGTGCATTGCAATATCCCCAGTAATTAAGCGGACGTCCCTGCTCTGCCATTTTATACATTCCTGATGGTTTTTCATTTTCATCATAATCCGGAAAGCGTCCGGCTTCATCATATTCATAAGCCGGCATAAGTTCAACCGCCGTAATTCCAAGTTCTTTAAGATAATCTGCTTTCTGGATAATACCGTCAAAAGTACCTTTATGTTTTACCATTGATGTTCTGCTTTTAGTATATCCACGGACATGAATTTTGTAAAAAATACTGTCTTCATATGGAGTCTGAAGAGGCATATCACCTTCCCAGTCAAATTCATCAAGCACAATTCTGCTCAGATATCTGGCATTATCCTGTATTTTATTAAATTCACTGCAGCATGTAACTGTCTTTGCATACAAATCCGGTATCATTTTTCCATCTGACTCATAACAGTACATTGCTTTATCAAGATTTTCACCGGAAATATTACATGAAAACACATCGCCTGTCTTGTATGTTTCATCTAACTCTACTCTGCATTTCAGATTTTTTCTTCCGTCAAATATCAGCAGTGTTATATTATCAGAAACACCTGCAAATGCAAAATTATATGACATACTTCCGGTTTTTTGTGCTCCACGCTGTGCCGGATTGCCTTTTTTTATATTTATCATTCTTTTCCACCCTTCAGACTGTATAAATTTTTCATCGCAGCTTTGTCGAGCTTATAATATCTCATTGCAAATAAAGTTATAAGCCAGCCAATAATAGGTATTATACAATAAAAGAAAATTGTCATCCATTTTAATGGCTGCGTAAGTTCGTCGCCAACCTGAGGAAACACTTTTGAATAACCTATAAGTGAAAGTGATATTCCCACAAAAAATGTTCCCAGTGCCGAAAATGATTTGTCAATAAATGAAAATAAAGCTCCCATGATTCCCGGAACAAAATGTCCGCTTATTGTATATTCATAATCAGTACAGTCAGCTATCATAGGCACAACCATATTGTTTGTTATTGATTTTACACCATTGAGCAGTGCAAATACTGTCAAAAATACTATCGTTATAAGATTAATATTCGTAACTGATACTTTTGTAAGGTCGCAAAAAATCATCATAATCATCAATACAGACTGAAATATAATTGCAAACCATGTCGCTCCTGTCATTGCTTTTTTCTGTCCATATTTCTGTGCATATTTAATTCCTATATAAATAATTCCAAGATTAGGTATTCCAACTATTATGCCAATAATTCCAGCAAGAGGATAATTTTTCATAAGTATGCCATATAGCATGACAATAACTGTAGAATTGCCGTAAACCATAGCAGCGAACTTATCTGACGCAGCCGCAATTATAAGCATTCTTATAGGTTTATTATGCTTTAAAATCGAAGCATAATCGCGGAATTTAATATTCTGGGGCTTATCACCCGAATTATTATTTTCAAGATTAAAAAATTCTTTTCTATCTTTCTGCCATATTCCTATTACAGCCAGAACCGTACATATTGCCGATAAAATAACAACAGTTATTACAAATTCAGCAAAAAGCTCACTGGAATTAAAATTTTTATATTTATGTATAAGATATACCGAAACATAAAATGCTGTAAGACCATGTGCGAACATTATAAATGTTGAATCAAAAAATGTTATAAGCGGTCTCTGGTTTACATCGTTCGTTATAACTGACTGACCTGATTTTACAACTGTTGTCTGAAAAGTATATCCTATTATATACACAGCATAAATTATTATAAAATACGGTGCACGTATAAAACGAGGCACAAGGTGTGTTGTAAAAAAAAGCACCAGTGAACTTGCTGCCATAAGAATATATCCAAGAACTATAAATGGCCTGAATTTTCCAAATCTGCCATTTGTCTTATCAAGAATATATCCTATAACAGGGTCTGTAATTCCGTCAAACACCCTCATTCCGGTAAGAATAAATGATATTACAACTACACCTATTCCCGCAATGCCATTGGCATAATATGATACATATCCCATCATTGCCAGAAATAAATTAGTCGATGTATTATTAAGCGAAAAAAAGGCTATCTGCCAGATATGTGCCCTATTTTGTTTTATTTTATTATCCTGCCCATGTACTTCTTTTTTCATTATATAGTCAAACTCCCTCACAGTCAAATTCAGGGATAAAGCTTTCCGATGCAGTCTCTCCCTCCTGGATAAAACCGTTTACAACTCCGAGTTCAATGGCATAATCAACAACTTCATCATATTCTTTATCTGTCACTTTCCGGTTTATCTCAGGGTACTTTTCAACCTGTTTCAGCGGTGTGTACTGGTTCATAATACTTATATAAATATCATCTTTAAAAGTTTCATATAAATACTTTATAACATTTTTTGAATCATATGTCATCCCCGGCAGTATAAGATGTCTTACTATCATTCCTCTTTTCATAATTCCACGTTTATCAAAAACTGGTTTTCCAACCTGTTTAAACATCTCATCAAGAGCTTTGGATGCAACATCAAAATAATCTTTTGCATTGGAATATTTAAGTGACAGTGAACTGTCCATATATTTCATATCCGGAAGATATATGTCAATAAGACCATCAAGAAGCTTTAAAGTTTCTATGTTTTCATAACTGCCTGTATTGTATACAATTGGAATTATCAGTCCGTTCCTTCTTGCTTTTTTTATAGCCTGTGCAATCTGCACCACAAAATGTGTCGGCGTTACAAGATTAATATTATTGGCACCTTTTTCCTGCAATTCCAGAAAAATATCAGCAAGCCTGTCAATGCTGATAATCTTCCCTGTTTGTGCCGCAGCTATATTTCTGTTCTGACAAAATACACATCTTAAAGTACATCCTGAAAAAAAAACAGCTCCTGAGCCTTCCTCTCCTGAAATACATGGCTCTTCCCACATATGCAGGGCCGCTCTTGCAACACAGAGTTCATCCGTCATAAGGCAGTAGCCTTTTTCTTTATTTTTTCTGTTTTTTTTACAATTTCTTGGACATAATTTACATTCGGACATTTCCTTATCCGCAATATTTTCAGTCATGTTCTTTTCCTTTTTCATTCATAAGTTCCTGCATCTTCGCAAATGCTTCCTTTATTCCTCCGACGCCATTTACAAGTCCTTTATCTACAGCTTCCTGTCCGACAAGAATTGTTCCTAAGTCTTTTGTCAGAATTCCGGTGTTCATCATCATTTTCTCCAGTTCATCTTCCGAAACCTTTGAATGTGATGATATAAACCTGACAATTCTGTCCTGTATCATTTTAAAATAATCAAATGTCTGTGGTGCACCTATAATCGTTCCATTCATTCTTACAGGATGAATAATCATAGTTGCCGTCGGTGCAATAAAACTATAATCTGTACTCACTGCAAGCGGTACTCCTATGCTGTGTGAATCACCAAGCACAAGCGAAACTGTCGGCTTTGACATTGAAGCAATCATCTCTGCAAGAGCAAGCCCTGCACTTACATCACCACCAACTGTATTCATAAGAAATAATACACCATCTATCTCTTCATTATCTTCAATTGATGCAAGCTGTGGCAGAATATGCTCATACTTTGTTGATTTACTTGATGCCGGAAGAACATCGTGTCCTTCTATTTCACCGATAATCGTCATTAAATGTATTTTACCATGTTTTTTATTATTCTCAAGCACTACCTGTCCAAAGTCCTGAATTTTCTTATCTTTTTCCTTTTCTTCCATATACTGCCCCCGTTTTTATAAATTAAAAATATTATCACTCCATAATATTGTGCTTTTAAAATTTATTTTTATTCACGTATGGATATACTATTCACATTAAGACATATTGCAATGAATGACAGCTTATATTAAAATAAAATATAGTTTTTAATTATGGACTGTTGAAACAGTTCTATTCAAATGTAATTTTTACACAAGCGGCAAAAGTTTAATTTGCATATAATTAAACGCAGAATTGGAGAACTCTGATGATTGATTTAACAAAAATGATAGACAGTTTCACACACAGGCATGTTTTTATACAAACGCACAATTTTCCTGACCCAGATGCAATAGCAAGTGCTTACGGTCTTCAGTATCTTCTGCACAGCAGAGGTCTTGAATCTACTATTATTTACAAAGGAAAAGTTGAACACGGAAGTTCAAATGCAATGGTTAAAAAGCTTGGTATTAAAATCATTGAATATTCTGATATGACAGATATGTCACAGGATGCAGAAATAATTCTTGTTGATTCGCAGAAAGGCAATGCCAATATAATCGACATGCCCGGAAATGAGGTGGTCTGCATTGACCATCATCCTATATTTGGTAAATCACAATATACTTTTTCTGATATAAGACCTGAAGTTGGTGCATGTGCTTCAATGATAGCACAATATATTTTTGATGAAGGTCTGCAGATACCCGACAATATTGCAACAGCACTTTTATACGGAATACGTATTGACACTGCCGGATTGAGCCGTGGTATGTCCAATCTTGACCTTGATATGTTTTATAAATTATTCAATCTTGCCGACCGCAAAAAGATTGCCGAACTTGATAACAACACTCTGCGTAAGACAGACCTGCTTGCATATTCCTCAGCAATTAACAGCATAAAAACATATGGAAAAACATCATATGCCAATACCGGATATAACAGTCCAGAACCGCTTATTGCTGCAATATCTGATTTTATTATGATGCTCGACACAACTGACAACACAGTCGTTTACTCTGTAAAAGATGACGGAATAAAAATATCTGTGCGAAGCGTCGGAACAATTAACGCCGGAAAGGTTGCCAATCAGGCTCTTAAAGGCATCGGAAGCGGCGGCGGACACGAAAATATGGCCGGTGGTTTCGTTCCTTATGATAAACGTATTACAGACCCTGTCCACAACGATAAATATATTTCCGAGCTGACCAATGAAATTGAACAGCGTTTTGCCAATGTGATCGATGGCTGAACACCTTCTGACTACCAAAAAACACTTGATTTTCACCTAAAACCGACAAACATTTTTTACATGTAAAAATCCCCGCAAGCCTCTATTTACAAGGTTTTGCGGGGATTTTTGATGTAAGCTACCAGCCGGAATCGAACCGGCGACCTTCTCATTACGAGTGAGACGCTCTACCGACTGAGCCATGGTAGCATGAAACAAAAGTTATGTTACCATATCAAACAAAAAAAGTAAAGATTTTTTACAACTTTTATCATTTTCCTGGCATATGCATGCTTATGCCGGACACTTCCAACACAAATGCATAATATAAGATATAACCTGATTGGAGCCCTGTTATGAAAAATATTCTTTCCATTAAAAATGTAAGCTATTCTTATCATACACAGGAAGGTGAAACTCCCGCCCTGACTGACATAAGTTTTGATGTCAGCTCCGGAAGCTTCACATGTATTGTCGGTCCGTCCGGATGCGGCAAATCTACACTTCTTTCCCTGATTTCAGGGCTTTTGCATCCCGACAGCGGTGAAATATATATAAATGGATGTAGCTCATCCGGTTCACTTCTTCATATAGGATATATGCTTCAAAAAGACAGTCTTTTTGAGTGGCGTTCTGTTTATAAAAATGTCCTGCTTGGTCTTGAAACAAGAAAAATGCTCACATCGGAAAAAAAGGAACTTGCTGATAAAATGCTTGAAACTTATGGTCTTGCCAATTTTAAAAATGTAAAACCTTCACAGCTTTCAGGTGGAATGAGACAGCGTGTAGCCCTCATAAGAACACTCGCACTTGAACCTGATATACTTCTTCTTGATGAACCATTCTCTGCTCTTGATTATCAGACCAGACTTGAAGTAAGCGACGACATATATAAAATTCTGAAAGAGCAGAACAAAACGGCAATCCTTGTAACTCATGACATTTCCGAAGCAATTGCAATGGGTGACAAGGTTATTATTTTAAGTGCAAGACCAGGACGAATTAATAAAATTATAGATATAACATTTGATAATCTGACAGACGGACGCACACCTTTTAAAGCAAGAAGTTCTCCCGGATTTTCTGATTATTTCAACACAATATGGAAGGAGCTGGTACAATGAGTGCACAACAGCAGGCCTACCTTAAACAAATAAAAAAATACAAATTATTTATCACATTATCGAGGATTTTTCTTTTTGTTATTTTTCTCTTTTTGTGGGAAATTTCGGCAAGATTCGGCTTGATAGAAGCTTTTATATTCAGTTCACCATCAAGAATCTGCATATGTTTTTATAAAATGCTGATTGACGGAAGCATATTAAAGCATGCTGCTATTACACTCGGCGAAACTTTTTTCAGCTTTGGTCTCATAATTGTATTCAGTATTGGCACCGCCCTGCTTTTATGGCTTTGCAAGCCACTATCCGACATACTTGAACCGTACCTTGTAGTTCTTAACAGTCTTCCTAAATCAGCACTTGCACCAATGCTCATTGTCTGGCTTGGTAACAACGCAAAAGCAATTATTGTAACAGCCATATCCGTTGCAATTTTTGGTACAATACTAAATATATACACAAGCTTTGCCGATACAGACCCTGATAAAATCAAGCTTATGAAAACTTTCGGTGGAAGCCGTTTCCAGATTCTTACAAAGCTTATCCTTCCGGCATCATTAAACACAATTGTAAGTAATATGAAAGTCAATATCGGTCTCTGTCTTGTCGGCGTAATCATTGGTGAATTCCTTGCTGCAAGAGCCGGACTTGGATATGTAATAATTTACAACAGTCAGATTTTTAATATGGATCCTATTGCAATGTCAATAATTATTCTGTGCATTATTTCAATGATACTTTTCAAAATTATTGATTTAATACAGAAATGTGTTGAAAAATTATATTAGCCTTTCATAATTTTTATTGACTTTTTATATTATTCGTATTAGTATATATTATATAAATTTTAATGGGGTACTTAATATGATTTCACTAACTATCAAAGATACTAAGACTTTCATGTCTCATCTTCTTATAAAAGACACATTTGATAATATGCTCCTATCAGAAGCAGCCATAGTAACGGGCAACACCTATAATATCAATGGTTCAATCAACCGTTCTTTTTTCTCTGATGATGAGCTGGCTTCACTGGCCAGCCCGTCATATTCGCAGTGGTCTAAGATAAAGCCGGTGTGTTTTGGTCTCATTAAAGGTAATAAAGTTCCTACATCATTGAAGATAATATTTCTCTTATCAGAAGGTGACACATCACAGCTGGCCGGGCAGACCGACATTAATCCAGAAGATATCAACGGACTTTTTATAAATATACGCTATTCTGACTCAGGACTTACGCTTGTAACAGGAACCTCTGTCAGAACATTTACACTGGATAAGTCACTTGAGCATGCTTTTGACTCATATGTAAAAGTATTCCTTGAAACCTCCGGCATTAACTATGAAGAAATTTCATAGAATTTTAATAATCTCCTGCAGCCGTGTATTTATGCGTATTACGCCCCTTTCTGTTAGCACTCATTTGTTTTGAGTGCTAATTTCTTCTTGACTTTGTTCATTTCCTGTATTAAATTACATTCTAGATTGATTTATGTTAAATTCATTTTGAATTAACAGGCATATAAAAGCTTATCAGGCTTTTAAATATATTTAATGGAGGATTGATTAATATGGCAAACGAACATGGTAATTTATCAATTAACAGCCAGAATATTTTCCCTATAATTAAAAAATGGATGTATTCTGACCATGATATTTTCTACAGAGAATTAATTTCTAATGGTTGTGATGCAATTACAAAGCTAAAAAAACTTTCTTTAATTGGTGAGTATGAAGCCCCTGATGATATTGAATATAAACTTGACGTTAAAGTAAGTCCTAAAAACAAGACTATCAAAATCATTGATAATGGTATTGGTATGACTAAGGATGAAGTAAATGAATATATTAACCAGATAGCATTTTCAGGTGCAGAAGCTTTCCTTGAAAAATACAAGGACAAGACTAACGAAGACCAGATTATCGGTCATTTTGGTCTCGGTTTCTACTCTGCATTTATGGTTGCTGACAAAGTAACTATCGACACGCTCTCTTTCCAGAAAGATGCAACAGCAGTTCATTGGGAATGTGACGGCGGTACTGAATATGACATGAAAGATTCTGACAAGCAGAATGTCGGCACAGAAATCACGCTTTACCTTAATGAAGACAGTTATGAATTTGCAAATGAATATAAAGCAAGAGAAGTTATTGAAAAATACTGCTCATTCATGCCTATACCTATCTTTTTAACTAACGAGGATGAAGAACCAAAGACAGAGGAAATTCCTGAGGAAGAAGTTACAGAAAAAGATACTGTTATTGAGACATTTATAAAAGAAGCCGAGACAGAAGAAGTCGAAAAAGAAGACGGAACAAAGGAAACAGTCGAAAAAACTCCTGCCAAAAAAATGGCTAAGATAGTAAAACGTCCTGTTCCTTTAAATGATATTCATCCACTTTGGACAAAACATCCAAACGAATGCAGCGATGAAGATTACAAAGAATTTTACCGCAATGTATTCCACGATTATAAAGAACCTTTATTCTGGATTCATCTGAACATGGATTATCCATTTAATTTAAAAGGTATTCTTTATTTTCCAAAGATTAACACAGAGTATGAAACTATTGAAGGCACAATAAAGCTTTATAATAATCAGGTATTCGTTGCTGATAACATAAAAGAAGTTATACCTGAATTCCTGCTTCTTCTCAAAGGCGTTATTGACTGCCCTGACCTTCCTCTTAATGTTTCAAGAAGTGCATTACAAAATGATGGTTTCGTTAAGAAGATTTCTGAGTATATTACTAAAAAAGTCGGTGACAAGCTCACAGGAATGTACAAAACACAGAAAGAATCATATGAAAAATATTGGGATGACATCAATCCATTTATCAAATTCGGCTGCTTAAAAGATGAAAAATTTGCAGAAAAAATGAATGATTATATTATCTTTAAGAACATTGACGGCAAATATCTCACACTCAAGGAATGTCTTGAAGAGAATAAAGAACATCATGAAAATACCGTATTCTATGTTACTGATGAAACAGAACAGAGCCAGTATATCAACATGTTTAAAGAAGCCGGTATTGATGCTGTAATCCTTACACATAACATTGATCAGCCATTCATAACTCACCTTGAGTCTAAAAACGAAGGTGTTAAATTTGCAAGAATAGATGCTGACTTATCAGACAGCTTCAAGGAAGAAACAAGTGAAGATGAATTGAAAGAAATATCTGAAACACTCACTGAAACTTTCAAGAAAGCTCTTGGCAAAGATAATCTTAATGTCAAAGTTGAAAAGTTAAAGAATGCATCTATTTCATCAATGATTACTCTATCTGAACAGGACAGACGTATGCAGGATATGATGAAAATGTATAATATGTATGGCATGGATCCATCTATGTTTGGTGCCAACAGCCAGACACTTGTCCTCAATGCCAATAATGAACTTGTCAAATATATTGCTGAACATAAAGATGGCGAAAATACAACTCTCATGTGTGAACAGCTTTATGATCTTGCTATGCTCAGTCATGCACCACTCACACCTGAACAGATGACTAATTTTATTGCAAGAAGTAATAAAATTATGGAATTGCTTGCTAAATAAGCAATTTTAACGTATTATATAAAAGAAAGGCACTGGGATTATATTGCCTCAGTGCCTTTCTTTTAAATTTTTTAAAATGAGGGTTATTATGTCAGATTATAACAATACACACAGTAACAATACTAATGACGATTTATATGATGATGACTATATTACATATGAAGAAACAAATGATGATTATATAGATGATGATGTTCTTGATCCGGAATTAGATGATTTCGATATTTATAGACAAAATCATTCTACAAACAAAAAATCATCATTAAATAAACAAAAACCAAAGCTCAATCCTTTTGTTGAAGAGGCTTTAAGCATAATCAAACTAATTGCCGTTGCATTTATAATAGCATTTATTTTTACACAATATATTATTGTAAATGCCGAAGTACCTACAGGTTCAATGAAAAATACCATCATGGAGGGTGACAGGCTTATCGGTTTCAGATTATCTTATTTGTTCAGCAAACCTGAACGTGGCGATGTAATAATTTTCAAATATCCTGATGATGAAAAACAAAATTTTGTCAAACGTGTAATCGGAATACCCGGTGATGTCGTTCAGATTATTCATGGAAAAGTTTATGTCAATGGTAATGAGCTGGATGAACCTTATTTACGTGAACCTATGAACGATAATGAAGAAGAACAGGTGTTTGTTGTTCCTGAAGGTCACTATTTCGTAATGGGTGATAACCGTAATGATTCTTTGGATTCAAGATATTGGAAAACAAGTAATTATGTTTCAGAAAAGAAAATTCTTGCAAAAGTAATATTCAGATATTACAACCAATCAAGACATAAAATTAATTTCAAATTATTTAATTAATTTTCATTTAATTGATTTGAATAAACTACACAATTTTGCACATATTAAACATGTTCGGAATATCCGGACATGTTTTTTTTCGCGGAAATAATTATTTACGCAGAACAGGAGGATTTTATGACCACTTTAGGATGTAATGTAAACGCATGTTCACACAACAAAGACAATTGCTGCTGCCTTTCATCAATCGAAGTTCATGGAAACAGTGCATGTAAATGTGATGAAACATGCTGCGGTAGTTTCTACGAAGCCGACAGTGAAACAGCAAAAAACGCAAGCGAATCTCCTAAAATCAATCTAAGCATCTCATGTGAGGCTTCTAATTGTGTATATAACGAAGACAAAAAATGTAGTGCCGACCATATCGATATCTCAGGCATCTGTGCACAGGATGCATCAGAAACTGTCTGTGCTTCATTTAAGTGTAAGTAGTATAAATAATGGGAGAAACGTGTACCGCAAGGTGCACTATAAAGGGAGTATCCCAAAGTTTGTGTAAACCTCCAAACTGATGTAAGATAAAATTACTCAGTTTGGAGGTTATTTTTATGGCAAGAAGAAAAGACAGCCCACAAAAAGCAGCAATGAGAGAAATGATGCGTGACTATCTGAAAAATAATGATATCAGCATCAAAGACGGCACCGATGTAAATAGCATCATGCGTGACATGATGTCTGTCCTTTTGGAAGGTGCTTTGGATGAAGAACTGGATGAGGAATTAGGATATTCTATAAAATGTCAAGACCGAATGTACAAAAAATATTATATAAAAATGTACAGTTAGTCTGTTTGTCTTAAATGATCTTTTAGCCTATATGATTTTCCTGATATGGGCACTACATGTGCATGATGTAATATTCTATCCATGATTGCATTTGCAACTACTGCATCATAAAATACTCCATCCCATTCATTAAAATTCATATTTGTGGTAAGTATTGTGCTTTTCTTTTCATAACGCATATCTATAAGCTGAAAGAATAGGTTTGAATCCCCTTTATTAATCGGCAGATACCCTAATTCATCTATGATAAGAAGACGATATTTACTAAAGTGTTTTAATCTTGCATCCAGGCGGTTTTCCAACTGTGCACGCTTTAATTGCTGCAATAAATCATTACATTTGATAAAGTATGTGCTTGCATGTTTTTTAGCAGCTGCAATACCTATAGATGTTGCAAGATGCGTTTTTCCAACGCCGCTGGGTCCTAAAAACACGATATTTTCATTCTTTTCCAGAAAACCAAGGCTTGCAAGTTCCCTCATTTCCTGTTCGTTTACACTTGGTTGAAATTCAAAATCATAATCCTTTAGTTCTTTTACAAAAGGAAATGCTGCAGCCTTTATCATAGATCTGGAGGCATTCTGTTCTTTGAAATCAACTTCATAACTGCTCAGTTTTAATAAACCTTCCGTAAACGATAATCCGTTTGTTGTCACAAAATCCCTTATTTCATCAAGATGTAGTTTCATCTGGGTTAATTTCAGCAGCTCCAGATTAGCAGTCAGCTGATTGTATGTACTATTACTCATAATCATAAACCTTTCCTATAATTTCTAGATTTTCTTTTGCCCTGTCCATTATATGCTCATCCCTGAAAATATGCGATTTTCTTGCAATTGCGGCATAATGCTCAGAAATATAATTCAATTTTTTTGAACTTAACTGATGAATGGTTATGAATTCTGTGTTACAATACACATGTATATAACCATCATATACTTGTAATGAGACAATCTTATCAATGTACTCTGGTGGTACAGAGTATTGACAGCTTTTGTAATTAAACATGCTTGAATGATTGACTTTTACCGTATTTGTGGTGATTTGGTAAGGCTTTCTTATGTTATCAGCGGGCAGGCTGTTTAAGAAAGCCTTTTCTTTGTTATAATACATCAGCGGAATCCTTCCTGTTCCCTGGTTTACCTGTGTATTGACACGATTATTTATTCTTGTCACTAATTCGACTAATTCAATGTAATTCAATTTTCCATTATAAGCTCTTATTTCATCCAGTATTTTCATAGGTGCCTCGACTTTGGCTTTAGTATGCGGATGTCCGGCAATACAAGGCTGGACTTTAAAACCATAATCATCAGCGAACTGCTGGAATTTGTTATTAACTTTACCGGCATAATATTCTGTTCTGGCTTCATCCATAACAGTCTTCATGTTATCTGTAACTATTTCATCCGGAATACCACCAAGTGTTTCAAATGCATCATCAAGAAACGAAAAGAGTATATCCTGTGTTTTAGAAAGTGAAACCCTGTATACTCTGAATCTTGAATATGAAAGCAACAGGACAAAAATATTCACTTCTATAATTTCACCTGAAGAAAGAATAAACGGAATAGATTCTTTCCAATCAAGCTGAGCCTGTTTACCCATGGGAGTTTCATATCTGACAGTAACCTTATTGGTATTTGATGGTCTGTTTTTTCTGAAATATGAATCGAATTCAGGATATTTCCTGAGATAATGACAGAAGTTACAATAAACACCTTTAAAGCCATGATTATCAACCAGATACTGCCATAATACTTTTCTGTAGTAGAATACCTGCTGATTTTTATCTGATAATAACTCTGTAATAATGTCATAAAAAGGTGTAATACAGTCATCACAGTTTCTTGTTTCTAGCTTTGTATATCCATTTATATATTTATCAACAGTCCGCCTATCTACCTCCAATTCTCTAGCTATTTGACTTTTATTAATCTTCAATGTGCCATCCTCCAAAAATGGTTTTAACTTGTACAGGTCATTGACACTTTCTATTCTTATATCTGTTATGATTTGATTTATTAATATCATTATGAGTTCCTCCTTGCAACTCACATATCATAACATTTGTACATTCTTATTTAATATTTATTGTGCATACTTAAGTATAACTTTATAATATTCCAAGTATGACTATCGAAACAAAGAAACAGACAATAGTAGAAATGGACATTCCAGCAAAACCATGCACACCAGTTATGGAGATATGGATGTGGCGATTCCAAGGGATCGTAACGGTGATTATGAACCACAGCTGATTAAAAAATATCAAAATACCGTAACTCAGGACATGGAAGAAAAAATACTTTCCATGTATGCCAAGGGAATGACAACTGGAGATATTGAATCCCACATGCGTGAATTATACGATATTGATATTTCTGACAGTACAATCAGCAGGATCACAGATAAAATCCTGCCGATTGTAAAAGAATGGCAGGAACGCCCTCTGGAAGAAGTGTATGCTGTAGTATTTATGGATGCAATCCATTATCATGTCCGCAGCGAAGGACGTATTGTAAAACGTGCGGTTTACATTGCTCTTGGTATCGACATGAATGGAAAAAAAGATGTCCTTGGAATGTATGTTGGGGAAAACGAAAGTGCAAAGTTCTGGCTTTCTATCATGAATGGATTAAAAAACAGAGGTGTTGAAGATATCCTGATTGCATGCGTTGATGGTTTAAATGGATTTCCACAGGCAATCGAGGCGGTTTATCCAAAAACAGAGATTCAGCAGTGTATCATTCACCAGATCCGCAATTCAACGAAGTTTGTCTCCTACAAAGATATCAAAAAACTGATGGCTGATCTGAAGCTTGTATATGCGGCTCCAACGGAAGAAACAGCTTTAAATGAGTTAGAATTGTTTAAAGATAAATGGGATTCCAAGTACCCGAAAATCTATAAATCCTGGAATGATAATTGGGCAACACTGTCCACTTATTTCAAGTATCCAGAAGCTGTAAGACGTTTGATTTATACCACAAATGCCATTGAAGGATTCAACCGTCAGCTTCGGAAAGTGACCAAAAGCAAGACAATTTTTCCGTCAGATGATAGCCTTTTAAAAATGCTGTATCTGGCAACTATGGATATCACGAAAAAATGGACCGGACACAGGCAGGACTGGGGGCAGATCCATTCCCAGCTGGAAATCTATTTTGAAGAACGTCTAATCGGACGCAACCTGTAAAAACAGCTTGTTTTAGGCAGGTTTTATTGACATGCCCAAAAACTCCTGTATAATGCAGATATGGGCAGAATCCGGAAAATCGGCTCTGCCCATTTATAACTATTCACAAATCTTATATCAGTTTTAAACGTTTACACAAAACTTGAAACGGTCTCACTATAAATAATGGGAAGTCCGCCATAAGCGGACTTCCCATTATTTATCAGAAAAGTGATAATTATTTCCACCAAGTTTTTTAATAAAATACATTGCCTCATCTGCAGCCGATACAATAGAATCTTCATTTGTTCCATTCTCGGGCACAATTGCAATTCCAAGACTTGAATGAATATTTATCATCGCATTGTCAACTTCATATGATTCTTTAAAAGAATCAATTATACGCTGTGCATACTGCCCTACAACGTTATAATCATGACTGTCAACGATAACAGTAAATTCATCGCCGGCAAATCTGTATACACGGAACAGATTATCATTTATCTTTTGTATTCTCTGGGCAACTTCCCTTAGAACCATATCTCCGCTATTATGTCCGTAGGTATCATTAATATGCTTAAATTTATCAATATCAAACAAAAATACACTAAATTGCTTATTATCACCAAAATACTTTATCAAATCTTCCTTAAATGCCATTCTGTTCGGAAGACCTGTCAACATATCATGATTTGCAAGTTTTTCATATTTTTCCGTTGAAATACTTAAATTCTTATTTATCTTCTCTTTATGCATATTAGATGCAAACAGGCATACAGATATAACAATTAGAATTGCTATTATAATTCCAGAAAAGATAATAATATCCCTATTTCTTTCAAAAAAATTCTGTTCATGATTGATAATAATTGCAGTTTTAGGAAGCAATTTTGATGAAACTTCATATTTTTTCATAACATTCTCATCAAACATAATCACTCTCGGCGGTTCTGTCTGTACTTCAATACTTGAAACATCTGTACCATTAAAATACTGCTGTACCATTGACGCCGCAATTTTTGCCATCTCCTTCTGAGATACCATCTCACCACCGATAACGCCTTTTCCCATACCTATAGACACAATACTGAATGTAGGAACAGGTGCATTTTCTGATACAAGCTTTATTCCCTGTGAATCTATATATGTATTTCCGTCTTTATCACTGCTGCACATTATATATATAAGAATCGTATCCGAATCAAGACTTTTTATTTTTTCAATCAAATCATGCTGACTTAGTTTTGATGCATTAATTTCATCAAACTCATATTGCGGATAAATATTTTTATATTTATAATACTGTATTCTCTCACCCCTACCGGTAACAGTATCATCAAGAATTGCAACAATCTTTTTGGCATCCGGAATAATCTTTGATGCAGCCTTAATTGTATTTTTGTATGAAAGACTTTCAATGACACCTGTAATCTGTGATGATGCTGAGACTGCAAATGCCTTATCATCATTGTTGACACCTTCAAAAAATATCGGAATATCTTTAAATAATGTATCCTTATTATCTACAGCAAAATTAAATGCTGCATCATCACCGACGATAATTGCATCATATGGTTCAACCTCGCCAAGATAATAAACCATATGCCTGTAAAAATCATCAACACTTTCTGATGATGTCAGATTTTTTGAATCCATAAACTTATAATCAATAACTACATCTTCATTAAGTACTTCTTTTATACCGGCAATCTGTTCAGGCACTGTTTCCCATGCATATGAATATGAGCTTATAAAAAGGACTCTCTTTTTTGCAGTGTACTTGTGCTGATTTTCTTCCTGTGCATAAACACTCTTGTATAATAATGACATACTGCTCACTGCACTTATCATTATTATAATAAATAATATTGCTTTTAGAATTCTACTTCTTTTTAATCTGTCAGTTCCAAAAAAGCTTTTCATATTCTCTCCTGTCTCTGACACCGCCCCTGTACTTATGCGTTGCCGGTATTTTTATATTTTATCTTTGATATCTTTTTAATATCTCATATACCTCTTCCTGCGTAGCACATTTCATAACTTCATCTGCAACTTTATCTGCCTCAGCTTTTGTCCATTTTGCAATCTGTGCACGCGTCCTTAAAATTGATGATGCATTTACACTAAATTCCTTTAATCCAAATGATATAAGAAGTGGTGTAAGAAGTGGATCTGCAGCAGCTTCGCCACACATTCCCGCTATAATATTCTCATTTGCAGCTGCACTTATAATTCTTTTAATTGAACGTATAACTGCAGGATTGTATACAGAATATAAATATGCAACCTTTGAATTGCCACGGTCAACAGCCATTGTATACTGTGTAAGATCGTTTGTACCGATACTGAAAAAATCGGCTTCTTTTGCAAGCAGATCAGCGATTTCACTTGCTGCTGGAGTTTCAATCATAACACCGACACTTATATTTTTATCATAAGGTATATTTTCCCTATCCAGGTCAGCTTTGATATCTTCAACTAAAACTTTTACTTCTCTCAGCTCATTTACACACGTAACAAGAGGTATCATTATCTTTATTTTACCAAATACACTTGCTCTAATCAATGCTCTTAATTGAATTTTATACATTTCTTTTCTGTCAAGACAATATCTGACTGCCCTGAATCCAAGAAATGGATTATCCTCTTTTTCCATTCCAAGATATGGAATATTTTTGTCTCCTCCAACATCAAGCGTTCGTATTATTACTTCTTTTCCATCCATCATAACAGCTGTCTTTTTATATGCTTCAAATTGCTCTTCTTCCGATGGAATCTGCGTATTTTCCATAAATAAAAATTCTGTCCTGAAAAGTCCGATGCCTTCACCGTCATTATCTTTGACATTTTTTGCATCTTCCGGTTTTCCTATATTTCCAAACAGTTCTATCTCAATAGAATCAGCTGTTTTTGTAGCTTTGTTTCTGTATTTATTTAATTCTTCTTTATCTTTAAGATATTTTTCTTTCTTTGCTGTATATTCTGTAATCTCTTCTTTTGACGGATTAAGAATGACACATCCTTCTTTTCCGTCAATTACTGCCTCCATCCCATCTCTTGCATTGTCGGTTATATCATCTACGCTGAACACTCCCGGTATTTCCAAAGCTCTTGCAAGTATAGCAGAATGTGATGTAAATCCTCCTGCCTGTGTTATGATGCCTTCTACATTTTCCTTTACAATTCCGGCAGTCATTGAAGGTGTTAAATCTTTTGCAACAATTATGCTGCCTTTAGGCACTTCGCTTATATCAATATCTCTGTCTCCTGTAAGAATTTTTAACAGACGAAGCCTGATATCTTTAATATCCGCCGCTCTCTGGACTGTAAGCTCATCATCTGTCATTGTAAACATTTCAATAAACTGTTCACATACTTTATCAACAGCTTCTTCTGCACACATTCCGCTGTTTATCTTATCTTTAATTTCATCCTGCATAAACGGGTCTGACAGCATTATTATATGTCCCTCTATAATTTCTGCATTCTTTTCTCCTGCTGTTTTTCTCATATGTTCAGCCATTTTTGTTGTTTTTTCAATAAATTTATCAACTGCCTGTAAAAACCGTTTTATTTCATTTTCTTTATTCTCTGGCGATTTTATCTCGTACACAGGCATATCATTTTTTATAATAACAATTTTTCCGATTCCATAGCCCGAAGACCCACCAATTCCTTTATACATAACTGCCTCCTTTTAACTCCTAAACCACAAAGCCGCCGGAACATGAACCGGCGGCTTATCAATAGCTATACGTACTTTATTCTCCAAGTCCCGATTCAATTAATGCGGCAATGCTTTCACAAGCCTCCTGCTCATCAGCACCATCACATTCAACTTCTATCTGGGAACCACATTTCATACATCCCGCAATAATATTCATAACACTCTTGGCATTAATCTTTTTTCCATTAAATACCAGACTAATATTACTTTTATATTTTGCCGCTTCTTTAGCAAGCACGCCTGCCGGACGCATATGAAGTCCCTGTTCATTTTTAATCACCACTGTTTTTGATACCATAATAATTCTCCTGTCTGTTCATTACGCTTTTATTTTCACTTTACTTTTTTCTTTAATGCTGAAAGAATTAATGCTCCAACTATACTTCCTACTGCAAGTGCAACTATATACATAAGCCAGTTGCCAACAACCGGAAATACAAATACACCACCATGAGGTGCCCTCAATGTACATCCAAATGTCATTGACAGACCACCTGCAACTGCCGAACCAACAATACAGCTTGGAATTACTCTTAATGGATCAGATGCTGCATATGGAATTGCTCCTTCTGATATAAAACATAATCCCATAATATAGTTTACCACGCCATTTCTTCTTTCTTCATCATTCCATTTATTCTTAAAAAATGTTGTTGACAATGCAATAGCTATCGGTGGTACCATTCCACCAATCATTACAGCTGCCATAACATCAAAGTTACCTGTAGCAAGCGATGCAGTACCAAATACATATGCAGCCTTATTTACCGGTCCACCCATATCAACGCTCATCATGCCTGCAACAATTATTCCAAGAAGAACTTTTGATGTATTTCCCATGCCATCAAGCCAATTGCTTATTCCTGTATTAATCCAGCCCATAGCAGGATTAACAGCACACATTACAAGTCCTATAATTATAATTCCGCCGAGAGGATATATAAGCATCGGTCTTATTCCGTCCATACTCTTTGGAAACTTTCTGGTTATCTTCTCCAGAAGAAGAACAACATATCCTGCAACGAAACCTGCCAGAAGTGCTGCTAGAAATCCTCCTGAAATTCCGACTGTCTTACCCTGTGCAAGATCCACAAAATTAGTTCCGTTCATTGCAAGCACACCACCGGCAAAACCAACTGCAAGTCCGGGTCTGTCTGCTATTGATGATGCAATAAATGCGGCAAGTATCGGTAACATAAATGCAAAAGCTGCATTGCCTGTTGTCTTGAAAAATGCAGCAGCAGGCGTATTCATACCGAAATTAGACGGGTCAATTGAATAATCATCAAGAAGAAATGCAAGTGCAATCATTATTCCGCCGCCAATTACAAATGGAAGCATATGCGAAACACCATTCATAAGATGTTTGTATATTACATGCCATACGCCTTCTTTTTCACCTGATGAAAGGCTTTCCTTTTGTCCACCCTCCTCATGGTACACCGGAACTTTCTTTTCTACAATTTTGGTAATCAACTCTTCCGGTTTATGAATTCCATCCGATACTTTCGTAAACAATACTGGTTTTCCGTCAAATCTTGCTGTTTCTACATTTTTATCAGCTGCAACAATTATGCCATCGCACGCTTCTATTTCCTCAGCTGTAAGTGCATTCTTTACACCGCCTGAACCATTAGTCTCGGCTTTCAGGCTGTAACCCATATTTTCTCCAGCTTTCTGCAATGCTTCTGCCGCCATATATGTATGGGCGATTCCAGTTGGACATGCAGTTACAGCCAGTACACGATACTTTGCATTATTGTCATTTTGTCTAATCGGCTTTTCTCTTTGTTCTTTTTCATCTAAAGATTCTTCATCACCATATTTTTCTGATTCTTTTTCATCAATCACAGCCAAAAATTCCTGTTTGCTTTTTGCATTCAAAAGCTTATTTTTAAAATCTTCATCCATAAGAAGAACCATAAGGCGTGATAAAACCTCAAGGTGAACATCCGCACCGTCCTCAGGTGCTGCTATCATAAAAAACAGATTGGACGGCTGTCCGTCAAGTGCTTCATAATCAACTCCATCCGGTACCGTAATTGCTGCAAGTCCCGGTCTTTTTACTGCACTGCATTTTGCATGAGGAATTGCTATTCCTTCGCCAACAGCTGTTGAACCCTGCTCCTCTCTTGCTTTTATGGCCTGTGTATATTCAGCCTTGTCTGACAGATTTCCTGCTTTTTCATGAAGGTTTACCAAAATCTCAATAGCAGATGATTTGTCCTTAACTGAAACACCAAGCTCAATTCCCGATTCATTTAATAATTCTGTAATCTTCATGTCATCTTCCATCCTTTCTTTTTATTTTTTTATTTTTAACACATCTATTATATGTGTCATTCACTGTTATAACTGTTTTAACAATTCTTCCGTCTTTTCCTTAGTGGCAAGCCCTTCCAGAAAAGCTGTGGCACCGCCTGCGGCAGTTGCATATTTTAGGGCTTTTTCGTAATTCCTGTCCTTAAAATAACTTGCAACAAACCCCGCAACCATCGAATCTCCTGCACCTACCGAATTAACAACCTGTCCCTTTGCAACGCCTATTTTATATACCTTTTTGTTTTCCGTAAAAAGCACCGCACCGTCACCTGCCATAGAGACAAGCACATTTTTTGCCCCCATATCCTGTAATTTACCTGCATAATAGTTCATCTGTTCTTCATCAAGTGATGTCTTGCCGAACATTTCCGCAAGTTCATGGTTATTCGGTTTAATAAGAAATGGTCTGTATTTTAATACATTCAGTAAAAGTTCTTTTGTAGCATCAACCACAACATTAACATTCTTCCCTGAAATTCTTTCTATAAACTGCTCATATATATCTTCAGGAACACTTTTTGGTATCGCCCCTGCAAGTATCAGCATATCACCATCTTTTATTTTCTCCAGTTTCTTAAAAAGCTTTTCAAGCTCATCTTTTGAAATTTCGGGACCTGCCGCATTAATATCTGTTTCCTTTGTGCCCTTAACTTTAACATTTATTCTGCTTAATCCACTGTTAAGATGTATAAAATCCGTCTGAACACCCAGATTTTTTACGCCACTTTCAATCTCTTCACCTGTAAATCCCGCAACGAAACCTAATGCTATACTTTCAACGCCAAGATTATGCAATACAGTCGAAACATTAATTCCTTTTCCGCCATATAAAACATATTCGCCATGGCTTCTGTTTACCTGACCAGCCGTAAGATTATCAACATGCATCGCATAGTCAATTGCAGGATTCAGTGTAACCGTATAAATCATTCAACATGCACCTCCTTAATCAGAGTAAGTTCTTTATACTTATCTTTAACAATACCATCCGTTACAATACACGCTTTTTCTAACGGAGCAAATGTTACAGCTGTAACTTTGCCAAACTTTGTGTGGTCAGCAAGAACATAGCTCACATAACTGTGATTGACTGCTTCTTTTTTCAACATTGCTTCATCTGTGTCAACTGTTGTAAATCCATGGAACGGATGTATTCCGTTAGCACCGATAAAAGATTTTGTAAAATTGAATTTTTTTATGCTCTCAACAGCCTCACTGCCGACAACTGCCTCAGTCTTTGCTCTTATAAGTCCACCCGCCATATAAGTTTTAAATCCTTTAGATATCAGTTTTTTTGCATGTACAATTCCATTCGTAACAAATACGGCCGACACACTTATGTCTATATAATCAATAAGAAACTCTGTTGTAGTTCCTGCATCTATATATATAAAATCATCATTCTGGATTGTTGAAGCTGCATACTCTGCTATAGCTTTCTTCTCTGCTACATTCTTTTCGTACTTGGTATCAACATCATCTTCAGATGTAAGGAACTCCTGTTCAACTGCTGCTGCACCTCCACGGATTCTCTTTACTTTTCCCAGTTCATCCAGTGCTGTCAGATCTCTTCTTATTGTTGCCGCTGATGCACCTATTTCATTCACCAGCTGCTCAACCGTCACAGCCTGATTCTTTTCAACTGCTTCAGTTATCAGTCTGTATCGTTCCTGTGTCAGCATTAATAACCACTCCCTTAAACCATTTTCTTTATCTATGATTAAAATATCACTCTTTTTAATCATTGTCAATCATTTTTAATCAAATTCAATCATATTTTTTCATTTTTTGATTGATTTTGATAGAATTAAAGTCAACTATGAGAAACACGCTCCGCGAGTTTCTCAAGTTATCGCGGCAGTCGCCAAGGTCTCGTGCAAGCACGGACTTTGGCTCGTTACACGCGTAAAAAAAAGAGAGAAACCGACATTAAATGTCAAGCTTCTCTCTTTATATTATTAATGTTATGAATTACAAATCCATCATGCACAGGCATAAAACTTAGTCTGCCAAATGATTAAATTAAACTCTTGAAAGATATTCACCTGTACGTGTATCGATTTTGATTGTATCTCCCTGATTTACAAAGAGTGGAACCATAATCTTAGCACCTGTCTCAAGAATAGCAGGCTTTGTAGCACCTGTTGCTGTATCACCCTTAACACCAGGTTCAGACTCTGTAATCTGAAGTTCAACGAAAAGAGGTGGTTCAATAGCAAATACCTTGCCCTGATGCGAACATAACTTAACCATTTCGTTTTCCTTAACGAACTTTAATGCATCGCCTACATCTTCCTTTGCAAGAGCAATCTGCTCGAATGTTTCTGTATCCATGAAGTTGTAAAGATCTCCATCAGAATATAAATACTGATATTCTTTTCTGTCAATGTGAGCAAGCTCAAGCTTCTCTGTTGGTCTGAAAGTCTTTTCAACCACACCACCACTCACGATGTTCTTCATCTTTGTTCTAACAAAAGCAGCACCCTTACCAGGCTTTACATGCTGGAATTCAATAATCTGCCAGATACCGTTATCCATCTGAACTGTAATACCGTTCTTAAAATCTCCTGCACTTACCATTCTTTGGTATACCTCCTAAATTATCAATAACTTATAATATTTTATAATAATCTTACGCATTTGGCAACTATTTTTTTAGCAAACAGCCACAAAATACATATTTTATACACTAAGAACCAAATTATAAAGATTTACTGCATATCACATAATGCCTGCATTGCATATAAATATCCGTTTAATCCAAGTCCTACAACCTGACCTGTACACACAGGTGCTGTAACAGATACATGACGGAATTCTTCTCTTGTATGAACATTAGAGATATGAACTTCAATCTTTGGAATTGATTCTATTGATGCAAGTGCATCACGTATAGCATAGCTGTAATGTGTATAAGCTCCAGGATTAATTACTATTCCGTCAACATTTTCAAAATATGCCTGCTGTATTCTGTCAATAATTGCTCCCTGTGAATTATTCTGGAATACTTCAACTTCCACACCAAGCTCTTCTGCTTTTTTATTAATCATATCAACAAGAGCATCATAATTTTGTGAACCATATATTCCTTTTTCCCTTATTCCGAGGAAATTGATATTAGGTCCGTTAATAACAAGTATTTTCTTCATTCTTTTATTTACCTTTCTATAATTATAAATCACAACCACATTATCTACATATTTTTTTGCAAAAACTCTTCCATCTGACTAAACATATCATTAAAAGTTATATCTTTCGTATCAATCTTAATGTCAGAAACACTGTCATAAATCTCTTTTCTTGCATCCATAAGCGTATTAATCTTTTCTTTGAGATTACCACCTGCAAGAAGCGGTCTTGTATTATCACCACTTAGTCTTTTAACAAGTTCATCTGCATCAGCCCACAGATATACAACTGTACCAAGCTGTGATAAAAGCTCTCTGTTCTCCTCTTTTACAGGAAGACCTCCTCCTACAGATATAACACAATTTTGGGTATCTCTCTCCAGAAGTTTGTTTAACATGTCTGTCTCAAGATTTCTGAAATATACTTCACCCTTTGACGCAAAAATATCAGAAATTGTTATTCCATTTTCTTTTTCTATAAGCTCATCAGTATCAACAAATTCCATTTTCTTATTAGCTGCAATCCATTTTCCGAATGTGGTCTTTCCTGACCCCATAAATCCAATCAGAATAATATTGTTTCTTTTACTCACTGATTCCAAGCTCCTTTTTCATATCCTCATATATTATATCAGCCATATCAGATGAAATCTTACAGTCATTCCAGAGTTCATACGCTGCAACGCCCTGGTACAGAAGCATTTTTAATCCGTTATAAGCCGGCTTGCCATGCTTTTTCATAAGTTTCATAAACATTGTCTCATATGGATTATAAATAATATCGACACCTGCCGCTGCATTCTCGTAAAACTCATCTGCCGTAACAGCTGTCTCATCATCATGCGGATGAAGCCCTACACTTGTTGTCTGTATAACAATGTAATCCTTTTTATCAAAGCTGCCACATTCAGAAATTCCTGCCGCCTTTGCTATATCTTTTTTTGCATATTCATTGACTGCATCTGCTATATTCTGTGCTTTTTCAAGCGTTCTGTTCATTATATAAATCTCTGATGCCTTCTTTCCTGCACAAAGAAAAGCAATCGCTCTTGCTGCACCGCCTGCACCTATTATAACAACACACTTGTCTTCAAGAGAAATGCCAACATCTGAAAGTTCTCTGCCAAGTCCGAGAATATCCGTGTTATACCCCTTAAATCCACCTTCAGTACGCACAAGCGTATTCACAGCCCCGATAGCAGCTGCAAGCTCATCAATGTCAACAAGTTCATCTATAACAGCCTGCTTATGCGGAACTGTAACATTAAGGCCCAGAATATCAAGTGCATATGCACCTTTAACTGCTGCCGCCACATTACCGGCTTCAACCTTAAAAGTTGCATATACAAGATTATCTCCTCTTAATCCAGCAAGCCTGTTATGAATAACAGGCGATATTGAATGTGCTACAGGATTACCTATAAGTCCGCACACTCTTGTTGTTCCATTAATATCCATCTTAACATATCCTTTTTATTTTTTATTTTTATAATCATCTGTTTGGCCATATTTTTTACAATATCTTTTATAGAAAAAAAGAACTATCTTCTCAAGATATCTTTTTAAAACAATCTGAATCTCCTCATGCTTATCTATAGGCTTCACAAGCATGCTCAGGATTCCTGCCCTGTTGGCTCCCCATACATCAGTAAATATCTGGTCTCCGACAAAAAACACATTATCTTTGCCACAATTCATAATATCCATTGCCTTAATATAATTGACAGGCGATGGCTTGTTTGCCTTGCTTACATACTTTGAATTAACTTCATCTGCCAGAGGTTTCACTCGTTCTTCTTTATTATTTGAAATAATACACGTCTCGTATCCTATCTCATGAAGCCTGTCAAATAAATCCTTTGCTCTCTTTGTGACAGGTGCACCGTGTTCTACAAGTGTATTGTCAACATCAAAAATTATTCCGCGGTATCCTTTTTCGTAAAATTCACCATATTCTATATCATAAGCAGAATCATAATATCTGCCGGGATAAAAACATTTAAACATATATTCCTCATTAATTTTTCATGATAAATTATTTTAAAATTTTGTTAATTTCCTCAAGAAATGTATTGACATCCTTGAATTCACGATAAACAGATGCAAATCTTACATAGGCTACTTCGTCAAGTTTTTTAAGTTTATCCATTACAATCATTCCGATCTTTGTTGTAGGAATCTCTTTTTCACCAGAATTAAAAATCTGTGTCTCAATTTCATCAACCATCTGGTTAATCTGTGCAAGTGACACTGGTCTTTTATGACATGAACGCACAATTCCCGCAACAATCTTTTCCCTGTCGTAAGGCTCTCTGTTATCATCCTTTTTGATAACAATAATCGGCATCATCTCTATTTTCTCATATGTAGTAAATCTTTTTGCACATGACTCACACTGGCGGCGGCGGCGTATCGCTCCCTCCTCAGTCGGTCTTGAATCTATAACTTTTGTATTCTCATTTCCGCAATATGGACACTTCAAGGTAGTTACCTCCAAAAAATCAAAACTGAAAATTCCCCAAGGAATGAATTTATTATAAATAATATTGTGCCTGCGGTCAATAAAAAGTCTTTAAAAAAATGGATATTCTTTACAGGATTAAATTTTCTTTTAACGGCAATCATTTACTTAGAAAATTCAATTATATTGATAAAGGAGGTGCAGCTTGGCTGGGTATAAAGTAGAAATATGCGGTGTCAATACAGCAGAGCTTCCGCTGTTAAAAGCAAAGGAAAAAGAGGAACTTTTAAAGAAAATCAAACAGGGTGATGCAAACGCCCGTGAACAGTTTATCAAAGGCAATCTGCGTCTTGTATTAAGCATTGTACAGCGTTTTAACCAATCAAATGAAAACATCGACGATTTATTCCAGATTGGATGTATCGGAATGATTAAAGCTATTGATAATTTTGATTTATCACAAAATGTACAATTTTCGACATATGCAGTCCCAATGATACTAGGAGAAATAAAAAGATATTTAAGAGATAATAACTCTATACGTGTCAGCCGTTCCATGCGTGATACCGCTTACAAAGCAATCTATACCAAAGAAAAACTGACAAAATTAAGACAAAAAGAACCGACAATTAATGAAATTGCGTCCGAAATCGGTGTGCCAAAAGAAGATATCGTACTTGCACTGGAGGCAGTACAAACACCTGTCTCGCTGTACGAGCCTGTATACAATGATGGCGGCGACACACTCTATGTGCTCGACCAGGTCAGTGACAAAAAGGACTGCGAAGAAAACTGGGTCAGCCGGATTTCTCTTAAAGAAGCAGTTGAAAAACTCTCCCCACGAGAGAAAAAAATTATAACAATGCGTTTTTTTGAATGTAAAACACAGATGGAAACTGCTGCCGAAATAGGAATTTCACAGGCACAAGTTAGCCGGCTTGAAAAAATGGCATTAAAATCAATGCGTAATTTTCTGGGCTGACAACTATCTGCCGCCTTATGAATATAATAATACTGACAAATATTCATAAGGCGGTTATCCATGCGTGTATGTGATTTGCACAATAAACAGGTAATAAATACATGTGACTGCAAAATTCTTGGATGTGTAATTGATATTGACTTTGACGAATGCAGCGGCTGCATAAAAGCACTCATAGTACCGGGACCCGGACGGCTTTGCGGCCTGTTTGGAAGAGATATCGAATATATAATTCCATTCCCATGTGTCAGAGGCATAGGTCCCGATGCTGTTCTTGTTGAAGTTTCTCTCGAAAAAATAACACATAAATGTATATGATTATTGAATTTTATCTCTTTTTGAATTAAAATATAAATAAATATTAATGTACAGAAGCGAGGCATATTATATGAGCGAAAAATATATTGCATATGTAGGCAGCTATACTCACGAAAGCAGCAAAGGAATCCATTTATACGATATGGATGTTGAAAAGGGACGTATAACAGAACGCACAGAATTTCCAATTGATAATCCTTCTTACATAACATTGTCGCACAGCGGTAACTTTTTATATTCAATATGTGACCAGGGTGTAACATCATTTTCCATAGAACCGGATGGCAGTTTAAATAAACTCAATGTCGTTTCTATTAACGGAATGCGAGGATGTCACATCACACTTTCAAAAGATGACCGTTTTTTAATTGTTTCAGGATATCATGATGGTAAACTTACCGTGCTTTCACTTGAACCTGACGGAAGAATCGGCAAAATAACAGATGAAGTATTCCACAAAGGAATGGGAAGCATTGCTGACCGCAATTTCAGGCCACATATAAGCTGGTCTGTATTTACACCTGATGAAGAACTTTTATGTGCATGCGACCTTGGTATTGACCAGATTAAACTTTACGAATTTAATCACAACACTGGAAAACTCAAATTATATGATATTATACGTTCACAGCTTGAATCAGCTCCAAGACAGATGATATTCAGTGCAGACGGCAGATATGCCTATGTTTTATGTGAATTAAAGAATTATATAAATGTATATTCTTATGACAAAGACAATGGCAAAAACCGTTTTGAACTTATACAGAATATTTTTACAGTCAGAAAAGGACATAAAAACAACAGTGCTGCTGCCAGTCTTATTCTTTCTAATTCAGGCAATAATCTTATCTGCTCAAACGCAGGTGATAATACTGTTACTATTTACAACGTAAACAAAGAAACAGGTACGCTTAACAGTATTTCATCACTTCCGGTAAGCGGTGATTATCCAAAATACATAAATATTTTTCCTGATGACAAACACATAATGTCAATGAATAATGAGGGCAACTCAATAACAATTTTTACAATTCATTTTGATAAAGGACTTATAGTAATGAATGGTCCTGAATTAAAAGTTTCAAAACCAAATAACATGATAATTAAAAAATTACAGTAAATCTTATGCCATGCCATGGATTTTCAAAACCTGCGGCATGGCGTTTTTTTACATAAAATAAAAAACAAACGAGGATATTATATATGAACATATTTATATGTGATGATAACGAAGCTGATATCGCACAAATTCGCAGTTATACAAAAATATACTTTGCAATGGAACCTTATGACCCGCTTGTAAAAGGCTTTACCAGCGGTGATGATTTATTAAATGACCCATTAATACCGGATATTGTTTTTCTGGATATAGAAATGCCGGGGCTCAACGGAATAAATACCGCAACAGAGCTTATTAAACGCAATCCAAGCGTACTTATAATAATCGTGACATCTCATCTTGATTATCTTGATGACGCAATGAAAATCCATGTTTTCCGCTATCTTACAAAGCCTGTTGAAAAGAAACGTCTCAGCCGCAGTCTTGCTGATGCAGTAAAAATATATGCCGAGGCTAATGCGACAGCAATTGTTTACACACGCAGACATGGTCCTATTGCCCTTAAAAAATCTGATATTATATGTATTGAAGCAGAGGGACGTTATTCTTATGTATACACAAAAGATGATAAAATTGACTCAGTCAACAGCCTGTCAGAATGGATGAATGTACTAGCCGGAATTAATAAAAGTTATAATTTTTATCAGGTTCACAGAAGCTTTATCATTAACATGAATTATATAACCAACTACTCTCCTACTGAGCTTTCACTTAGCAATGGCTTTATGACTATACCTTTGGCACGCCGTAAAAGAGTTGAATTCAAAAGACAATATTTAAGACATCTTGAAAGAATAAGATAAATTATAGGGCCAGGTAGTTATCATGAATTTATTTAATATATATATAATATCAATTTTTGCATATATATGTGAAGGATATACGTTATGGCTTTATTGCTCCGGCCTTTTTGAACGCAGATACAATTTTATAAAAAGATTGTTAATTTACATAACATTTTACACTATTCCTATATTGTTTATAGGTTTACGCATATTTTCATTAAACTGTATACTGTTTTTTTTAATGACAATGCTGATTATATGCACAGCATATAAAGTCACACCGGGCAAAAGCATGCTGCACGCACTGCTGGCAACTTTTATTATGTGCATAACAGAACTTATCGTAATGGTTGCTGTTCCTGATTATGGTCAGAACGTTCTTGGCTATATTGATTCATTTAAAGTACAGGTTATGATTTATTATATAAGTAAGCTCTTATACCTTATATTTATGTATATAGCCTCTTATATTCTTTCAAAAAAGGAACATCCCGGCACAACATCAACATTAAAAATATTTGCACCTGTCGGAATATGTGCAATAAGCGTTTTCATTATAAATTCTTTTTGCATTTTATGTGTCAATATATCACTTTCGACAAAATATGTTACACTTATACTTATAAGTGCAACGGTTCTTTTGTGCCTTAATGTACTTGCAATAAATATGTATAATTACATAGAAAAACAATACATCCAGAACGAAAAACTAAATTTGCAGCTTCAAAATGAATCTCTTTCAATAGAATATTATAAACAGCTCGCTGAAATGGACGAAAAACAAAAAATAATGATTCATGATATTAAAAATCATCTTTTGTCGATAAAGGAGTTAAATAAAGAACATAATTATAATGAAATTGATAAATATATTTCAACGCTTCTGTACTCTGAGGAATTCAGCAAACCTGTAATGGTATCTGACAATGAAATTTTAAATGCAATTGCATATCGTTTTCAGAAAAAATGTTCAGACAAAAATATTACATTTATAACCGATATACGTTCAAAAACTGTTTCTTTCATATCTCCTGACGACTGCACTTCTTTATTTTGCAATCTTCTTGATAATGCTTATGAAGCAGCATGTAAAACAGATGATGGACATATAACATTAAAAATATGTTCTGATACTTCTGACAAACTTACTATCATGGTAAATGTAGTAAATTCATGTAATGGAAATCCTTTCGATTCGCATGGTAAATTAAAAACATCCAAGAAAGACACCATAAGCCATGGCTATGGACTTAAAAGCATTGAACGTGTCGTCAATAAATATAATGGTTTTATTGATATGTATTATGACGAAAATGATTCAACTTTCCATACACTTATAAGTTTTTCAGACCGGATGTAAACAGCCAAAAAGGCAGGCTTACTGATTTTTCTAAAAAATCAGCAGACCCGCCTTTTATATTTTTATATCTTATTACTTTTCTGCATTTTTATCAGAATCTGCATTTTTATAATCGCTTTTTTCAAGCTTATATGCAAATATTGAACCTGCAACTGCAAATAAAGTAAGCACAGCTGCAATAATGTTCATTACCATATTCACCCCTCCTGTCATAAATTAATTCCTAACTTATGACAGCACAGCTTTTTTCTCCATCCTGATTATGAATATATGTAATAATAATTTTTCTGCATATGTATTGATTTTTTTCATGTATATAATAATAATTCATACTGAAAAAAATCATAATAATAAATTCAAGTAAAATCAGGGCAAAAGAAAAATTAATCTTCAGATTATATCTGTATGAATTTATATCTTTTGTCTGAAAGACATTAATATCTTTTAATCCTAAAATCTCTCCCATACATATTTCGTTACCTCCATATGTATCATCAATCACCTGATATACATAAGATGCAGAAGTTCCACCAGACTTATTGCATCTGAATTCTTCATTATCCGTTCCAAAATACATTCCTGAAAGAATTATTAACAGAACAAGAAAAATATATATTAATTTTTTATTTGTTTTAAATGATTTCATATATTGTTTTCAACCTTACAGGCACAGAATATACAACTTCTTCTACAATATCCGCATCTTGTGCAAGCTGCCTGTTGATATATGCTAATTGTCTGATATATTCTCTGGTAGATTCATCATATATGCATCCATCAGAAAAAATATCATTGGTTACTATTATTATATTACTACATTTATCACGGATTGTCATGCATTCTTTAATAATTGATTGAGTATTTCCTCCCGGCTCAAACATTTCGTTTGCGACAAGATTTGACATACACTCAATAAGAACTGTTGAGTTACGTGGATTTTTTATTTTTTCCAACGCCCCTGATATATGCATCGTCTGCTCAATTGTATAAAAATCTTTGCCTTCACGCAGCTTCTTATGCCTTTCAACTCTTTTTTTTCCTTCTTCTCCGTATGGAATCATAGTTGCAATATAATATTTTTCATTTTTTTGTGCAAGCTCACATGAAAGCTTTTCCGCATATTCAGATTTACCGCTTCCGCTTCCTCCGAAAATTAATGCAAACACTCATATGCCTCCATATCTATATTTTCAAATGTATTGCTCTCATTGTACACACTCATTGCCATATCAAGCAGAGGAAAAACCATAACTGCCCCAGAACCTTCTCCCAATGCAAGATTTGCATCTATCACAGGCTTTAATTCAAGATGTGTAAGAATCTTTTTTAAAGCAGGCTCTTTTCCTGCATGTGATGCAATCATATATTTTTTTGTTCCAGGTGACATATATTCCGCAGTAAGTGCTGCTATTCCCGATATCAGTCCGTCAATGACAACCGGAATTCCATACTCAGCTCCGCCGATAAATACACCAGCAAGCCCTGCAATATCCAATCCACCAATACATGATAAAAGTTTAAGTGCATCATCTTTATATCCACTATACATTTCACATGCTTTTCTTACTGTTTCAGTTTTATTTTTAAGCCCTTCATTCGTAAGACCTGCACCGTAACCTGTTACATTTTCCGGCTTTTCATCAAGAAGAATTGCTGCAAGTGCTGCACTTGTAGTTGTATTTCCAATTCCCATTTCGCCCGTTGCAATAATATTTATTCCTTTTTCACTGCACATTTTTACAATTTCTTTTCCTGTTTCTATTGCCTTAATACACTGTTTATCTGTCATAGCATGTTCTTTCAGAAAATTTTTTGTACCATGGCTTATCTTTTTATGTAAAATTCCATCCATATCATCAATTTTTTTACCTGACGGAATGGTTTCACATGCAATTCCTATATCTACAGGTATAACCTGTGCACCGGTATAACCTGCCATAAGACATACACTTGATTTGCGTGATGCCATATTGGCAGCCACTATCGCTGTTACATCCTGTCCGCTCTGACTTACATTTTCCTCTACAATTCCATTATCAGCACACATTATGACTAATGCTTTTTTACTTATATCTACATGTTCTGTATTCTGTATGCCTGCAATTTTTACTATTATATCTTCAAAATCCCCCAGTCCGTTAAGAGGCTTTGCTATATTATCCCAATGTTTTTTTGCAGCATATTCGCATGATTTTTTTATAAAATTCATTCCAAATTCCTCATTTCCGTAAAAATATATGTGCATAAAAGCCGCATATAATTTTTCTGTGTTGTATCCTGCCATGCTGATACTTTCATCAGATACTTTTTTCACCTGAAAATCACTGCCCGGATTACAGCTTTTCCAATAATGAAATTCATGCGTTTTCAACGGCTGCATGCATCTGCATGCCATACCATCGGACACCGGCGTAACTTCCATATATCCAAATCTTTGCAGTTTTCCGCCATTTACTGCTTCACCATCTATAATCCCCGCCATAGGATACTTTTTCCCATCAGTTCCTTCAAGATATGAATGAAGATATAAAAAGCCTCCACATTCCGCAATACAGGCAATCCCACTGTCTATCACTTTTTTTACACTTTTAATCATACTCTTATTTTCTGATAATTCTTTTGCATATCTCTCAGGATATCCACCCCAGAAAATAACTCCGTCTGCATCATGCGGTATTTCACTGTCATGTATCGGACTGAAATACATAATCCTGCATCCATTTTCTTCCAGAAAAGCAATATTGTCATCATACAGAAAACAAAATGCTTCATCTTTTGCAATTGCAATATTCACACAAGATTTACTGTCAGTTCCCACATCTTTTTCAGCTTCGTATTCTATTTTTTCCGCTGTTTTTGCAAGTTTAATCACTGCATCAATATCAACCGTCTTTTCCATTACATCTGCCAGATGCTCAAGTTTTTCATCAAAACTTTTTATTTCATCCGCACCTACAAGCCCAAGATGCCTGCTTTCAATATGAAGTGACGAATCTGACGGAATATATCCTAATGGCTGTACTCCAAGTTTTAATGCACATTCTTTTGCATATCTGTAAAGTTTCTCAGATAATCTGTTAAATATGACACCTTTTATATGGCTGTTTTGCTTCATATTAACAAATCCTGAAAGGACAGCTTCAAGCGATGATGACATGCCCTTACAATTTATTATAAGTATTACAGGTGTAGATGTTATGTCAGCAATTTCATATGCACTTGCCCTCTGCGTAAATCCCATCCCGTCATAATAGCCCATCACGCCCTCAATAACCGCTATATCACATTTATCCGCTTTTTTTGAAACTATCTTTCTTAAATCTTCCGGCTTACAAAACCATGAATCAAGATTTCCTGTTGGAATTTTTAGCACTTTTTTATGAAATGATGTATCTATGTAATCAGGTCCGCACTTAAATGCGTGAATGTTCATTTTTCTGTTTAAAAGACACTTTAATAAACCGCATACAACTGTTGTTTTTCCACATCCGCTGTTTGTGCCTGCAATCATAATTCTTCCATTACACATTTTAATGCCTCCCTGAAATTTTGCCTGTCATCTTGCATCTATTATAAATACAGGATTCTGTACATCCGGCATATGATATCTTCCACGTTTTACCACATTCGTAACTGCTATACACACTGTTTCCACTTTTTGGAAATTAATTTCAAGATATTCCAGAGCTTCATTTAATGTCTCCATTGTAACAGCAGTCATAACAATATGTACAGATGGATTTTTACGGATAAGCTGGTCAATTATATCTTTTAACATTCCCTTGCTTCCGCCAATAAACACGCTGTCCGGTGCCGGAAGTTCATTTATTTTTTCTTGTGCACGCCCATTTACAATCTGAATATTATCTGTTCCGAATTTATCAGAATTTTCTTTTATTAAAGCACACGCCTCTTCATTTTCTTCTATCGCATATACTGTTCCCATATAATCCGCAAGTGCAAGCTCTATACTGACTGAACCTGTTCCGGCTCCAATATCATATATACATTCATTTTTTGAAACATGCATGCGTGAAGCAATTGATGCACGGATTTCTCTTTTCGTCATAGGAACATTGCCACGAATAAAATTCTCATCGGGAATTCCTGCAATGCCGTCAATAAGCTTTTCATTATTTTCAACCAGCATTACACAGAGTCCGCATGATTCATACTCTGTAAGATTTTTTGCATCATCACATGTAATCTTTTCATTTTCAAGTGAAAGATTCTCACCTATATATACTTTAAATCCGCCAAATCCAATTTTTTGGAGTCTCTGACATATTATGCCGCAATCTGACTGTGTTAAAATGTATGTATATCTTGATGAAAGAATTGTGCCACAAATGCTCATTTTTCTTCCATGCAGACTTAAAAATCCAGCCTCATCCAACGGAACACCTGTTTTTGCAGACATATATGATACGCTTGAAATCCCCGGCAGAATATTATATTTAATTTTTTCTTTTTCTAATTCCAAAACCAGCTTTTTCGTTCCACTGTAAAACGATGCATCTCCCGACATAAGCACCGCTATATTTTCACACTGATTATTACTTTTTATGATTGAAATTATATCGAAAGGCGTAATTGCTGCAAATGTTTTTTTATTACAATATGGCTTTATAAGTCTTTTTGCACCTATTATTATATCAGCATTATCAATTTTTTCTTCTGATTCTTTTATCAGATACCGTCCGTTTCCGGGTCCCACACCAATTATATATACATTCATTTTTATCTTTCTTTCTGTTATTTTTCAACTATTTCTGTAATATATTTTAAAGCTTCACTCAATCCTATACCGATACATTCATCACTGCCTGTATCCTCTATTATTATTACCTCTGTCCCCGCACGCATTGCTGCATTAATTTTTTCCTGTGTACCGCCCGTATTTCCGGAATTTTTTGTAACCATTACTTCTATTCCATAATTTTTTATCATTTCATAATTCATATTTTCAGAAAAAGGTCCCTGCATGCATATAACATTAGAATTTTTAATTCCGCTTTTAAGCACCTCTCCAAGCATCTGCACATTAGGCAGCATCCTCAAATAATAATTATCTTTAAATCCTTCAAGATGACTGTAAATGCCTACCGTTTTACTTCCTGTTGTAAGCAGAACTTTTTTATTTTTATAGCATGGGGCACTTAATATTATTGCTGCTTCTTCGGCACTGCCCGCACTTCTTACTTTTTCACGATTGACCAGATTATAATTTTCTTTATCTCTCTTTATACGTATGTATTTTGTTGTAGTCTTTTCACAGGCATTTTTAATATTTTCCGTAACCTGCACTGCAAATGGATGTGTCGCGTCAAACACTGCCATCGGATTTATTTTTTCTATTTCTTCTTTAATTTCTGCCTCATCAAGCCTGCCTGTGTGTATTATGCACTTATTCCCATCGAAACTTTTGTAGTCTTTTAATATCATTTCACCATATTCTGTAGCAACAAATATATGTGTGTCTATATTTAACCCGGATGCATAATCTGCAAGGTGTCTGCCTTCTGTTGTTCCGGCAAATATAATAATACTTTTTTCTGACTTATTATTATATCCCCTCGGTGTTACCATTTTTTCACCCATCCTGACAGTTGATTTATTACCGATAAATACTGTAGTAAACATATCTGCATTATATTCTTTTAACTGACCTAGTGTAAGAATCTTTGAGCTTTCCATGTCTCTTCCTATATTTCTTACAACGCCGCATACTGTGTCTTCATCTTTATATTCAAGACATATGCTGCATGCCCATGCAAGATAATCTGCCCTTTTTTTACTAGATGGATTATAAAGGCAGATTACCATATCTGACATTGCTGCTGCACGCAGTCTTTTTTCTATCACGCTCTTTTTTGTCAAAAGGTCACTAAGGCTTATAACTGAAAAATCATGTGACAACGGAGCACCTATTATTGCTGCTCCGCTGTTTGCCGCTGTAACTCCCGACACGACCTTAATTTCAGGAGGATTCTCCATAGCACCGGCAAGCTCATATGCAAGGCATGCCATGCCATATACGCCGGAATCACCACTGCAGACAAGTGATACCTCTTTGGTCACAGCCTCATTCAACGCATATTCACAACGCTGTCTTTCCTGCATCATGCCATTTTCATAATACTCTTTATCAGGAAAATATTCTCTCATCAAATCTATATATGTTTTAAATCCTACTACAAGTTCAGACTTTTCAATCGTCCTTACCGCTTCTATTGTCATATTCTCATATGAACCACATCCAAAACCAACTATATTAAGCACTTTATCCTCCATAAACCCTGTATCTGTATACAGAAACTGTCACTCCGTTTTCTACAGTCTTAGGTACAAGACATTCACCGTTACAACTTGCCCTGCATGCACTGCGTCCACAGACATTATCCGCACCAACGTGGTTATATACAGTCATTGACGGCTCAAATTCACCTTCAACCTCCATAAGCTCATCTGCCGTATATGTAATGAAATCTGCCTGTAACTCCTCTGCCAGCTCTATTATACCTTTTTCGTCTGCTTTTTTGTTAATTGAAGCGACACAATTCACATTTTCCGCAGATACACCGGCTTTTTCTAATATTGTCATAACAGAACTTTTAATCTTTAAATATTCTGTTCCTCTTCTGCAGCCAACTCCGACAACAATATTACGCGGTATAAGAATTATTTTTGACTGCATATCTTTAATTTCTGATTTATTTTTTAATATAACTATATCAGCATTTTCATAGTCTGTTATTTTTATATTTTTACTGTATTTTTTACACTCGTTCTGTATTACCTTTTCATATTCTTCAGCCTGCATGTATATCCCAAGCTGCTCACCGTTTACAATTCTTGTGCTTATGTCTCGTATCATATATGGATTTATCATTTTAAGGTGATTTTTTACTGCAAAAACATCTACAGCAAATGCGTTATTGACATCCGTTGCAGTTGTTATAACTGCATCCGAACCGAACATTCCTGCAACTTTTACACACCATTCATTCCCGCCTCCCACATGCCCGGACAAAAGTGAAATAACATGTATTGCATGATCATCCATGACAAGCACAGCTGGATCTTTGAATTTACTTGTAATATAAGGTGCAATAGAACGTACCGCTATTGCGGCCGCACCAATAAATATGATTCCTTCATATTGATAAAAAATATCTCTGATAAGGGCCGGCGTACTCTTAAATGTTATAATATTTTCTGCATCAATATATTTTGCCGATTTTGCACTGACATATATATCAGTCTCATCATCACTTAAATGTCTTAACTTTTCTGCCAGTATAGCTCCGTTTACCGTATATGCAATTACCGCCGCTCTCATTTACGGTACTCCGTTGTAAATGAAGCATCATAAAGCTTTGAATTATTATATTTTCTGCCTAGAAAATCACCAACAAGAATAAGAGCCGTTTTCGCAATACTATTCGATACCATATCATTATGCAGATTTTTAATTGTTGTCATTATTATCTTTTCATCAGGCCAGCTTACCTTATAACATATGGCACATGGTGTATCCTCACTATATCCGCCGGTCAGCAGTTCATCCTGTAATTCTTTTGTAAGTCCTGAGCTTAAAAAGACTGCCATGGATGTATTATGTCCTGCAAGTTCTCTCATCTTTTCTTTTTCAGGAACCGGTGTTCTTCCTTCCATTCTTGTAATTATCAATGACTGCGAAATCCCAGGCACCGTATATTCACATCCTGCTGCTGCCGCAGCGGCAAGAAAACTGCTGACTCCGGGACAAATATCCCATGAAATATCATATGAATTTAACTGTTCAATCTGCTCTCTTATTGCACCATATATTGAAGAATCGCCTGTATGCAGACGCACAATATCCTTATTTTCACTATCTGCTGTTTTTATGACATCAATAATCTCTTCAAGCGTCATATATGCACTGTTGTAAATTTCACATGAATCTTCTGCATATTCCAGAAGTTCAGGATTTACAAGTGAGCCGGCATATATTATTACATCAGCATTTTTTAACAGATTCATTCCTCTCACCGTTATTAAATCTTTGGCTCCTGAACCTGCTCCAACAAAATGAACCATACTTTTCTCCTTATTATCATTTCAATTTTTCAAGCATATTATCTGCATTTTCCGTTTTACATAAAATGCCGTATTCTTCTGAAAATGTTATCATTCCGATTTCAATACTGCCTTTTGCCCGCAGTTTTAATGATCTGTCAATTCTTTTTTCCAGCATTTTAATTGTCTCATCAAAAATACCTTCTTTTTTTAGAATCTCAAGTGCAGCATCAGTAGTTATACATCCAAGTATATTTTCAAGAACTTCTCTTTCTGCCCCACATAAGGCTGCACATAAAGCAAATGCTTCCATTCTTCCATCAGCATATCTTGAATGTGTATTGTATATTGTGCAGCCAAGCTTTGAAAGTTTGCCGATATGGCCGACAAGAAGCATTGATTTAAAGCCTTTTTCAATGCACATATCTATTGTATCTCCTATAAAATTACTGCATTTAACGCATTTATCAACAGCAATACCCAGATTATCCCTCAAAAAATCCTGGCCGTAATTTCCCGGTGTGACAATTATAAATTCTTCATTTTGTGCTTTTCTTACATCAAGTTCAACCGATATTGTATCTATAAGTGCCTGTTCACTCATAGGTTCAACTATTCCCGTCGTTCCAAGTATTGATATTCCTCCCTCTATTCCAAGTCTTGGATTGAATGTCTTTTTCGCAATCTGTATTCCCATCGGTACACTTATTACAGCTTTAAGCCCACCATCATATGAATAATCAGACGCAGCCGTTTTTAACTGTTCTTCTATCATTTTCCGTGGTACAGGATTTATTGCAGCTTCACCAATCTGCTGTTTTAAACCCTTTTTTGTAACACGTCCGACACCTTCTCCTCCATCAACAGTTATTCCACTCTTTTCATATGAAACCGTTGAATATACAAGAATTTTATCTGTCACATCAGGATCATCGCCACTGTCCTTTTGTACCGCACAACTCACATAATCATTTTCTTTTTTTATATCTGTAAGCCCAACAGTAACAGAATTTCCTGAGGGAGTTATTACAGTAATATTTTCAATGACTTTTCCTGACAAAAGCATTCTTGCAGCACCGGCGGATGCAGCGGCAGCACATGTTCCTGTTGTAAAACCGCATCTTAATTTTTTGCTGCCTTTACTTACATATTTTTCGAGCATTTATCTTCTCCACTCCCGGTTATCATCCTGACACATATACAAAAGTGCATTTACTATTGATGCGGCAACATTGCTGCCGCCTTTTCTCCCTCTTGCTATAATACATTCCATACCACTATCAATAATTGCCTCCTTTGAATCCACAACATTGACAAATCCAACAGGAACACCAATTACAAGAAGTGGTTTAAACTCATTTTCCCTGTACATTTTTTCTATCTGAATAAGTGCAGTAGGTGCATTTCCTACAACCATAATACATCTTTTATTATTCATAGCTGCTTTTTTTACAGCACATACTGCCCTTGTTATATTCTCTTTTTTCGCCATAACTGCAACATCCTCGTCTGATACATAACACACAGCATTACAGTTAAGTTCTTTCAATGCTTTTTTATTAATACCTGAAAGTGCCATGTTCGTATCTGTAACAAATGTCACTCCCGATTTAATTTCACCCAACGCCGTCTTTATGGCATCAGGTGAAAAATACATATTTTCCGCATAAGAAAAATCTGCGGTCGTATGTATTACTCTCTTAACAATCGGTTTAATATCAGATGGGAGTTCAATTTCAAGCTCTTGTTCTATTATTTCAAATGAATGTTTTTCAATATCATTTGGATTCATATATTCATACTTATTATCCAATATTTTCTCCTATCTGTCTTAAATTATAATCGTCCGGTTTATCTAAAATAATTTTGTTATTCTTTAATGCATACTGCCTTAATTCTTTCATTTTCTCATTTACTATACCATACGGGCAGCCTGCATCAATATAATAATCAGCTATATCAACATATTTTTTTGCCATTTCTAATGACTTGCCGCTAAATATTTCAAATGGCTTTTCGCTTATGACTTTTACCGCAAGGGATTCTGCTATCGTATATTCACAGTCATTTTGTGCAATAATTCCTGCCGAAAACGGAATCTCAAAATGCTGCAGACGCCTGTAGACGGAAACGCCGAATCCACCGCCACCAGCGACAAACACCTTTGGAGTACCTGTCTTTTTTTCAAGTTCGGTACTTCCATAAAGGCAGTTATAACTTCCATTTTTAATATCATACAGTTCACGTATTATTTCATCTTTAAATATTTCATCGGGCGTACCATACAGTATTTTTCCATCAGCCCTTACACACATAACCCAGTCAGATATTCTGTTTGCGAGTTCTATCTCATGTAATGACAAAACAACCGTAACATTTTCTTTAACAGCCATATTCTGCAAAATATCAAGAAGTTCTATCTTATGCCTTATATCAAGAAATGACGTAGGTTCGTCCAGTACAATAATCTGCGGTTTCTGACATATTGCACGTGCAAGCATTATACGCTGTCTTTGTCCGTCACTTATCTGTGAAAAATCTTTTTCGGCAATATCAAGAGCCGCCACGCTCTCAAGTGATTCATCGACAATTCGTTCGTCCTCAGGCGTAAGTTTTCCAAAATAATTAGTATATGGATAACGTCCCATTGCAACAACATCACGACACGTTAGAAGTTCTGTTTTTACTTTTTCTGTGAGAACTACCGACATCTGCTTTGCAAAATTTTTGCTTGAATAATTGTTAATATCTTTTCCTTCTAAAACAACCACACCGCCAAGCGGACTCATTTCCCTTATAAGATTTTTTAAAATGGTTGATTTTCCCGAACCATTTGGACCTATAAGTGTAAGAATCTGCCCCTTATACACTCCAAGCGAAATATTTTCAAGAATTGGTTTTCTGTTGTATCCAACTGATAAATTCTGTGTTTTAAAATAAAATTCTTTCTCTTCTTCCATTATATCTCACCGTTTTTTCTGCTAATCATAAGCCATATTACCACAGGTGCACCAAATACCGCCGTTACAGTACCTATTGCAAGTTCTGACGGCGAGAATATTGTTCTTGCTATCAAATCACAAAACATGCAGAATACCGAACCGCTTAAAAATATAGCCGGCATTATCACTACTGGTTTTGACGTTTTCATAAGAATACGCGTAACATGAGGAACTGCAATTCCCACAAAAGAAATCGGTCCTGCAAGTGCTGTTACACATGCTGAAAGTATGCTTGACAATGTTATTATACAGAGTCTGAAAAATTTAACCGGTATACCCATGCTCTTTGCATATCCTTCACCAAGAAGATAAGCACTGATTGGTTTTGCAAAAAGGAATGTCACTATTGCTGTCGGAAATACTATAACTGCCGATAATTTTACTGTATTCCATGAACTTGCTGAAAAACTTCCCATTGCCCAATGTGTAAGATTTGCTATATCTGAATCATTGGCAAATGTTATACATAAATCTGTTATTGCAGAACATATATAACTAATCATTATGCCGATTACAAGAAGTGTTGACATATTTTTAACCTTGCCGGCAAAAAGCAGAACATAAAGCAATGATAAAACCGAACCTGCAAATGCTGCCGCTACCTGAGCCCATAAAGGCATTGATGGAATATATCTTAATAGAAAAATCATAGTAATTGCAAGAAACATTTTTGCACCTGATGATATACCAAGTACAAATGGACCCGCAATCGGATTTCTGAAAAATGTCTGAAGCAGAAAACCTGACAGTGCCAGGGCACCGCCAAGTATAGCTGCACTAAGAAGCCTTGGCAGACGGATTTTCCATATAATATTGAATCCGGCTGTGCCTGCCTCAGCTTTTAAAAAGATAATTTTAAAAATTCTGCCAAATGAAATATGTACATTACCTGTATTAATATTCATAAATACCGCAACAATGAATAATACTACAAGCATTATATAAACCAGCTGGCAGCGTAACGCCTTCTTCATTATATAACCTCTTTAATTATTTAAGTTTTTTAAGATATGTAAGTTCATTTACACTGCTGTCAGATGTCATCATCTTATTGATGTCATTTACCATACTTCCGATTGTATCCGCAATCTGGAAGAAATCAGGTGTAGTGCACCATACATTGCCATCCTTAACAGCCTTCATATCTGAAAGAACTGAACTGTATCCTGTAAAATCAGCAAGTGTAGATGGTTTTCCACCAAGGCTCCATATATAAATGATGTAGTCAGCATCTTTAGCCTTAGAATAGAAGCTTTCCATCTCCATTGTCTGTGTTCCTGTCTTTCCGACATTCAAATCATCAAAAATATACTTTCCACCGGCAAGTTCTACCATCTGTGCAACATAATCGTCCGCATTTCTTACATATAACTTACCCTTTGATGTTATATAAAATACTGCTACAGATTTTCCTGTCTTTTCTGTCTTTGAAATCTTATCAACATAAGCAGCCTGCTCATCATACATTCTTACTGCATCATCTTCTTTATCACAAAGTGCTGCATAACATTTTGCCCACTCTACTCTTCCAAGAGGATGTTCCTCATATGTTGACTGGTCAAGTATAAAATTAATATTAAGTTCCTTGAACTTCTCGGCAACATCAGGGGCACTTGTAAGCATTGTTGAATAAATACATATTGAAGGTGATGCTGCAACAATCTGCTCAAAATCAGGTGCTTTATAATCACCTACATATGTAAGTTTATTATCGTCAAATGCTTTTTTAACATCATCGATATACCATGAAGATTTATCATATGTTACAAGGCTTATATTCTCAAGACATCCGCTTGCATTCATAAGTGATGTAACCGGTGTAGATGCAACAAGCATATTTTTAACAGGTCCGTTTAAAACAATAGTATCCTTTGATACATCTTCAGGAGTCTTCATTCCATCAGGAACCACAAGAATCTTTGACTGCTTGTTCGTTATAGCAGTATCTTCGTCACGGTTTGTGATAGTTATCATCTTATAACCACCCTTATAATAGTCTACAGAAAATAATTCTGCATACTTTAAATCCATTGAATGGTCAAATACAAGCTTTCCGTTGTATTCATCGTTGTTTGATGCTTCTTTTTGTTTTCCACATCCTGCCAATGCAAATATGCTGGCAAAAAGTGTGATTACAAGTGTAATTGCCAGTAATCTTTTCTTCTTCATTTTTACCTCCATTTGAAGCCTGTGCCTCTTATTATTATTTTGATGAAGATAGCTTGCAGAGTAAAAACAGCTTTTGTACCTTTATATACCGCCAGTATATCAAATATATTTTATTGCACAAAAATAAATAGTTCACTGTTCTCGCAGCGTACTATTAAAATCTGCCTGTAAACCGGTCTTCTGACTCGCATATCAACGCCTGTATTCACCTTCCCGAATCCAATCCATCTCATATCTGTAAGATAACAAATAATATATGTTTATCATCAGTGGCATATCAAATACAGACTCCCTGCTCACAGCAGCGGAACTGTTCAGGATTCTCACCTGATTCCCTGGAATTATAAATATATTAAAAAGTTATGACATTTATATTAATTCATATATTCCGTTTACAGTGACTATTTCAATCATCTTTCAAAGATTATTATATAAATGCACTATTGTCAAGTAAAAAAGGTGTCTGTTTTGATATGCACCCATAATCCATGATACATATTAAAACAGACACCTTAAAAATATTAATCTTCTTTTACTGAAGCTGGCTTTTCAACCTGTGCAATAGCTTTCTTCTGCATTGAAATCCTGCAGTTCTTATTGTTACCAAATTCAACGATTACATCATCATCTGTGATATCTATAATAACACCGTAAAAACCGCTTGTTGTGAGAACATAATCACCTTTTTCAATTGAATCCATAAGTTCCTGCTGCTGTTTCTGCTGCTTCTTCTGTGGCTTAATAGCCAGGAAATACATCATCGCACCAATTGCAACTACATAAACTAATAAAATAACTATCTGCATAAATAAATTCCTCCGAATTTTAAATTAACTAAATAATACTATATACTAAATTTCGCTCAATGTCCAGCTTTTATAAAGATTTTTTGTTATCATATGTCTTTAACATATCAAGTCTTTCTTCCTTAAACTTACTGTAACGTCCCTCATCAATAGCACCTCTGATATCCTCCATCAGATGATTGTAAAAATAAAGATTATGCAATACACAAAGTCTCATTCCAAGCATCTCTTTTGCCTTTAAAAGATGTCTTATATATGCTCTTGAATAATCACGGCAGGCAGGACAGTTACATCCTTCTTCAATAGGACGCATATCTTTTTCATACTGTGCATTAAAAAGATTTATCTTTCCAAACTTTGTATACACATGTCCATGTCTTCCGTTTCTTGAAGGATATACACAATCAAAGAAATCGATTCCCCTGTCTACCGCCTCAAGAATATTAGCCGGAGTACCTACACCCATAAGATATGTAGGCTTATCCTGTGGAAGATAAGGCACTGTCTCATCGAGAACGTGGTACATTTCTTCATGTGTCTCGCCGACCGCAAGTCCACCAACTGCATAGCCGTCAAGATTCATCTCTGAAATAATCTTTGCATGTTCAATTCTTATATCTGTATACACAGCTCCCTGATTAATTCCGAATAAAAGCTGATTTGGATTTACTGTATCAGGAAGTGAATTAAGTCTGTCCATCTCTTTTTTGCAACGCTCTAACCAGCGTGTTGTACGTTCTACCGAATTCCGTACATACTTTTTATCTGCTTTTGCCGGAGCACATTCATCAAATGCCATAGCAATTGTAGACCCAAGGTTTGACTGTATCTGCATGCTTTCCTCCGGTCCCATGAATATCTTATGTCCGTCAATATGACTGTTAAATGTAACGCCCTCTTCTTTGATTTTTCTTAACTTTGCAAGCGAAAACACCTGAAATCCACCAGAATCAGTAAGAATAGGCTTATTCCAGTTCATAAACTTATGAAGTCCGCCAAGCTCTTTTATCAATTTATCACCCGGTCTTACATGAAGATGATATGTATTTGATAATTCAACCTGTGTTCCTATTTCATTAAGGTCTGCTGTTGAAACAGCACCCTTTATTGCTGCAACTGTTCCTACATTCATAAATACAGGTGTCTGTATAACACCATGCACAGTATGCATCTCAGCCCTCTTTGCACGTCCGTCTGTTTTTAATAATTTGTACATTTTTATCCTGCCTATTTTTTATAAAATTTCACAATATTATCTATGCGTGATGTCATATTTTCAAAAATCAAATCTACAAGTGCAAGTGCTGCCATAGATTCAACAACAACTACAGCACGTGGCACAATCATAGGATCATGTCTTCCCTTTATAGATACTTTTATATCTTCCCCGTCTTTATTAACTGTATCCTGAACAGATGATATTGATGGTGTAGGCTTGATTGCTGTCCTGAAAACAATCTGTGAACCATCACTCATACCGCCAAGAATTCCACCGGCATTGTTTGTCTTTTTCTCAACTTTGCCATTATTCATATAAAACGCATCATTATTCTCAGTTCCTGTCAACCTTGCCGCATTAAATCCGCTTCCTATCTCAAAACCTTTAACTGCACCTATAGAAAATACAGCCTGTGCAAGTTTAGCATCAAGCTTGTCAAATACAGGCTCACCTATTCCCGGCATCATTCCATCTATCACACATTCAATAATTCCACCAATTGAATCACCTTGCTCTATCTGCTTCATCGCATACTCTTCAACCTGTGCAGCTGCTTTTTCATCAGGCATTCTGAATGAATTCTTTTCAATCTGTTCTTTGTCAAAATTATCATATGAAGCTGCAATACCGCCTATTTCCTTGGAATATGTACATATGCTTATTCCAAGCGTTGCAAGAATCTTGACTGCAACAGCCCCTGCCGCAACTCTTCCTATTGTCTCGCGTCCTGAGCTTCTGCCGCCTCCACGATAATCCCTGAAACCATATTTTTCATCAAATGTATAATCAGCATGTCCCGGTCTGTAGAAACGTGCTATCTCTGAATAATCAGCCGAACGCTGTGTTTTATTGCGTACAACCATGCTTATCGGAGTTCCTGTCGTTTTTCCTTCAAAAATACCCGAAAGTATCTCAACTTCATCGTCTTCTTTTCTTGGTGTAGTATATTTTGACTGTCCCGGTTTTCTTTTATTAAGCATAACCTGAATATCACTTTCTGCAAGTGGTATTCCTGCCGGACACCCATCTATAACAACACCTACTCCGGCCCCATGGGATTCTCCCCATGTCATAATCTTAAATTGGTTACCAAATGTTGAACCTGCCATTACGTTTCCCCTTTGTTTCTGATATTTATACCTATCCTATATGCCCATACGTCTCAATGTATTTTCAAGATAATCCTTAGCTTCACAGATATTTGATGCCGTAACTTCATCTATCTTTTCAGGTGTTGACCTGCCTATAGCTTTTGAAAGTCTCTGACATGCTTCTTTCACCTGTTTTTTAGTCTGTTTATCCCAATCTTTCCTATGCTCATGAAGCATATACTCAGTATTTTGCAAAAGCTGTCCTGCCTCAATACGCAGATTGACAATATCCTGTTTTTCGGCATCTTTACTTCCGTAAACTTCTGCTTCCCACTTTGCTCTTTCGATTTCTTCTTCTGACATATTGGAACTTGATGTGATTGTTATTGACTGTTCATGCCCTGTTCCCAAATCTTTAGCCGATACATTGACAATTCCGTTCGCATCAATATCAAATGTTACCTCAATCTGTGGTGTTCCTGCAAGTGCTTTTTTTATTCCTGACAGCCTGAAGTTGCCCAAAAGCTTGTTATCCCTTGTAAACTTGCGTTCTCCCTGAAATACTTTTATATCTACTGATGTCTGGAAGTTCCCTGCAGTTGTAAATATCTGGCTGTGTCTTGTTGGAATTGTTGTATTTCTCTCTATAAGCCTGCTCGCAATTCCGCCTACAGTCTCTATCGACAATGAAAGAGGTGTAACATCCATAAGAATAATCTCAGATGCCGCACTTCCGGCAGTCAGCTGTCCTCCAAGCTTTCCGCCCTGAACTGCCGCTCCCATTGCAACACACTCATCAGGATTAAGATTTCTTGAAGGCTCTATACCACATATTCTTCTGACTTTCTCCTGAACAGCCGGAATTCTTGTCGAGCCTCCGACTAGAAGAACCATATTAATATCAGTCTTTTTAAGTCCCGCATCATGAAGTGCATTCTCAACAGGTGTAACCGTTCTGTCAATAAGATCTGCCGTCATGCTCTCAAACAGGCTTCTTGTAATATTAATATCCATATGATGCGGACCAGATTTTGTCATTGCAATAAACGGAAGATTAATATTCGCATTCATGGCGGAAGAAAGTTCTTTTTTAGCTTTCTCCGCTTCCTCTCTTAACCTCTGCATTGCGGCAGTATCCTTAGTCAGATTGATTCCGTCTGTCTCCTTAAACTGTTCTACAAGAAAATTCACGATTCGCTCATCAAAATCATCTCCGCCAAGATGATTATCTCCGGATGTTGCAAGAACTTCTATAACCTGGTCACCAATCTCAATAACCGAGACATCAAATGTTCCGCCTCCGAGGTCATATACAAGAATTTTCTGTGGCTGACCATTATCAAGTCCATATGCAAGTGCAGCCGCCGTAGGTTCATTAATTATACGCAGAACATTAAGTCCTGCTATTCGTCCCGCATCCTTTGTGGCCTGTCTCTCAGCATCATTAAAATATGCAGGAACAGTTATAACAGCATCTGTAACCTGTTCTCCTGTAAACTGTTCTGCATCATTTTTTAGTTTTCTCAAAATCATCGCAGAAATTTCCTGAGGCGAATACTTCTTACCGTCAATCTTTTTTCTGTAATCTGTTCCCATATGTCGTTTTATGGAAAAAATAGTTCTGTCTGCATTAGCTGCCGCCTGTCTTTTAGCAATATCGCCCACAAGCCTTGAACCATCTTTTGAAAATGCAACAACTGAAGGTGTTGTCCTGTATCCTTCGCTGTTTGTTATAACTGTAGGCACATCTGCCTCAAGCACAGCAACACAGCTGTTAGTTGTTCCCAAATCAATTCCGATTACTTTACCCATTCTAATCAAGTCACTTTCTATACTTTATAATCCATAAAGGATTATTCTTTTATGAGTATATCACATAATCATATGCTTTAAAATGAACAGACCGCTAAAATTTTTAAATTTTTTATAAACATTCAGAACGAACCATTTTATATATTAATTATTTTTGCCATGCGGCAGCCTGACACGGAAAATGCTTCTCTTCAATTTTTTTACATCAAATGGATATAACGGATAAATATAACTTTTTCCTGAAATCGTCTTGTTAAAAATTATACAGCATACTCCGACAGCCACTCCTGCAAAAAAACCGGCAGCATTAAAAACAGCTGTAAGACACAGCGTAAAAACTCTTATAAATTTCATTGCATAACCCATCTCAAAACTTGCCTGTGAGTATGTTCCGACAGTCACCACAGCCATATATAGAAGTGATTCCGTATTAAACCACCCCGAACTTACAGCATACTCCCCGACAACAATACCTGCCACAATGCTTAAAGGTGTAGAAAGAAGTGACGGTGTATTTACTGCTGCCATCTTCAGACCGTCAACTGCAAGTTCAAGAATCAAAAGCTGAAAAATAACAGGCACAGTTATTTCATCAGACACTGTTATAAATGAAAGCCATGACGGAATCAATTCCGGATTCTGAATAAGCAGAAGCCATACCGGCGTAAGCATCATTGTAACAATAGTAAAAAGAAATCTCGACAGCCTCAGATACGTTCCTATCACGGGTGCAAAATTATAATCATCAGGTTCTTCAACAATATCAAATATTGATGTCGGAATTATCATAACGGCTGGTGAATTATCAACCATTATGACGATATTTCCGTCAAGTATCGCAGCAGATGCCGTATCCGGTCTTTCTGAATATTTAAACTTTGGAAACGGATTAATCCATTTATACTCAAAAAGACACTCCGCAAGACTTTCAACATTCATGGTAAGTGATTCTACATTTAGTTTTTTTATTCTTTCCTTAATATTATTAAGAAGACTTTTATCAACCAGGTCATCTATATAACATATGGCAACATCAGAGCGTGAGCGTGTTCCCACATTAAACATCTCCATTGAAAATCCTGTATCTCTTATTCTTCTTCTAAGCAATGCCGCATTTAATACAAGTGTCTCAACAAAACCATCTCTTGAACCTCTTAGAACTCTGTCTTTCCACGGTTCAGCAACCGACCTCATCGGATAAGTCCTGCAGTCTATAAGTACAGCCTCGTCAAATCCATCTACAAAAAGGACTGTAACTCCTGCAAGAAAAGATGTTATAACCCGCTCATACTTATCAGCCCTGTCAACTTCTGTATATGGCATCCCATTTTCAAGAAATTTATCTATATTACTGACATCTTCCGGTTTTAAGGAATAAAAAAACTGCATAAGTTTTTCCACCATATCCTCCTGAACAAAACCATCGATAAAGAAAAAACCGGCCTTCTTTCCGCCTATTCTGACTTCTCTGTCAAGCATGTCAAAATTAGCCGTGAATCTCAGCCGGTCTTTAAAATTCATTATATTTTCATCTGCATTTTTTACAAAATCACTCATATTAAGGCAATCCTTTCAATATTTATAATGCTCCACAAATATTCGCAGCATTTTATTTATATGATTGCCTTAATATTTATTTTAATGCAGAAATTTTACAATCCAATTGGACCCTGATTGTTAAAATCATCTAAAGAATCATATCCATCCATCTGGAAGAAATAACTAAATGACCCCCCTGACCTGTTTCCATAGAAAATTATTTCAATTACCGGTTTTGTCAAATCAAATTTTTTCTCAGGTGAAATGTTTTTCAGGTTTTCTTTCAAATCAGGAACAATTTTATTGCCGTCCATATTTTCTGACCATATTCGTGATTGAGTATTATTTTCTACATCATAGACTGATATATAGCATGTATAATTATCTTTATTTTTCTCTGTCTCAATATTATCAAGATAATTACACATTGATTCGTAAGAATCCTTTTTATTTTCTGCCACATACTTATTAACAGCATTCATGTATGCCTGAAGCGTGTTTGGCATTTTATCTCCGATTAATACTTCTGAAGTATATTTAGTTCCATTAAGTGAAAATGATATATCAACATAAGCCAGTGATACACCTCTTTTCCTTCCATTAACTGTAAGATACCAGTCCTCAAATGACATTTTTGACACTTCATCTAAAAATGTATTATATAATTTTTTACTGTCCTCATCGGCCATATTATCTGACCAGCTTATTACAGCTTCTTCATACTGCGGAAGCTTTTTATATTTTTTGCAGAATTCATCATTCTTCACTGCTCCATTTATAATTGTCTGTATATCTTTTTCTTTGACATATACAGTTCTGTATCTTCCCCAAATGCCATCCTTAATATATACAGTAACCGGGCTGTAATCGCCATTCTGGAATATTGCTGAATATTCATCAGAAGTATTATATATTTCCATATTATCTTTCATTGAATTAACAATTGAATTAATTGCATCTATGTCGTCAATTTTCACCTGTGAAAATACATCTGAAAAATAATCTTTATCATAAACATATGAACCATTTCCTGTATTTATTTTTATATACTTAATCTTTGATGCATCCGGCTGATAATTAATCATACTGCCAATTCCGATATTTACAATCACACCAAAAACAGCTGCCAGCACATATGCAGTAATTATTGAAGGGATTGCTTTTATCACACGGTGCGTTTTTCTGCTTGCAATCAACTCATATACTATAACAACAACCGCAGCCACAATGAACGTTATAACTACATATAATATACTCTGCGACTTTTCTATATCTGCATTTCTTACTGCACCCACAAATGAAATCACACCAATAATACTTATTGAAAATCCGATAACTGTACGTATTACAAACTGCAGTTTCCAAGACAGTGTAGGTTTTCCTGCCGTCTCACTCTTTCTTCTTATAAAAAGCAGACAACCGGTAACAAAATAAATAAGTGCAAGAACAAATGTGTATATTTTTGAGTGTGCTACATTAATTACACCATCTAATGACGAACCTGTAAACACACTGAACACCTGACCAACAATCATATTATAGCTATTGTCAAGAATTGAAACAAAATGCTCTGATGATGCAAAATATACTATTGATACAACTGTCACCTGAACCATCAATATTATAAATCTTGGAAAAAACAATATAAGTCCAGTAAGACATATATTACTGAATATATTTCCTGTTATAGAACAAGCAAGTGTTGCTGCTGCCGCACATAACAGACAGCATATAAATTCCGAGAAAAACACACTAAGTATAGAGCCATAATTTACAATATAACATGTTTTAAATATATTATATAAAATTGCAGCTGATAAAAATATTGATGCATACATAATCAGAATCCATAATACAAAGGCTGCTATTTTAGTAAGATACAGATTCAGTCTTGTATAAGCAAGGGAATGATAAAAATCACTTGTATTTCTTTTATTAAGAAAATTCCACGCAAATAAAACAAGAACCGGTGTTATTATTGCAAATGTAAGAATCAGTATAGGTATAAAATCATTCCCATCAACAAGCTGAACATATCTTGATGCCTTTTCAACGCCTGCATATTCAATATTAGATTTAATATTAACTGCACTTATGCAAATTGGCACGCATGTTATAAGCACCATTAATATCGTTGATATAAAACCTATTACTTTTAACTGCAAAAATGACTGCCAGAACATTTTTACACTGAAAATCTTTTTATTATTCATTATTTTTCAACCTCCAATGCACTCTCAAATTCATAGCCAAGAGATTCCATCTCATAAGTAAATACTTCTTCAAGTGTAAGCGGAAGGACATCAAGAACCAGCGGATTCATTGCTTTGAACAATGCAACTGTCTCTTCTCTGTCTCCATTAATTATCATATTGGCAACTGAACCTTCCTGTCTGTAACGTGTGATATTAAACTGTTCAAATCTGCTCTTATCAAAGCTTTCCCTGAATGCCACCTGAACTTTAAACTGTGATGTTTTTAATTCAAGCACATCGCTGTCAAGCACCATTCCGCCCTTATGGAGAAGTGCCAGATGGTCACATATATCCTCGAGTTCTCTTAAAGAATGTGAGGTAACTATAACAGTTGAATTCAGTTCTGCAACATCATTGCATATAAGTTTTTTCACAAGATTTCTCATTACAGGGTCAAGTCCGTCAAATGTCTCATCAAAAAACATATATTTTGTTCTTGTTGACAGTGCCAATATAATCGCTGCCTGTCTCTTCATTCCTTTTGAAAAATTAGAAATTGATTTTTTCGGGTCAAGTCCGAATAATTTTGTCAGTTCTTTAAATCTTGCCCAATCAAATCTGTCATATGCCGATGCATACAGCTTTGCCATTTTATTCAGCGTTGCACCCGGCAGAAAATATAAATCATCAGCAACAAATACGATTTTCTGCTTTGCTTTTGGATTTTCATATACATTAAGTCCGTCTATAAATGCGTATCCTTTATCTGGTTTGTAAACTCCGGATAACACTCTTAAAAATGTAGATTTTCCCGCACCATTTGAACCAACCATGCCATATATGCAGCCGTCACTGATATTGCATGTAACATTATCCAGTGCAGTAAAGTCCTCAAAAGACTTGTGAATAGCCTCTGCATTAATCATTGTCATACCTCCGTATTATTAAACACTTCTTCAATATTATTAATTATTTCTTCTTTTGTAACTCCGGCCAATGCCAGTTCCCTGATAATCTTATTAAGTTCTGTCATCTTCTCTCTTGAATTCGCTCCTACAACCTCAATAGCTTTTTCTGATATAAATGAACCCTTACCCGGAACAGTTATTATAAGCTGTCTTCTGTCAAGTTCTGTATAAGCCTTCTGAATTGTATTGGGATTGATAGAGAGTTTTACAGATAACGACCTTACTGAAGGTAATTTATCGCCCTCCTTCAAAATACCTGTAAGCACTTGTTCTTCCACCTGTTTGATTATCTGTTCATATACCGGCACTCGCGACATGACGTCTACAACAAACATCTAAACACCTAATCCTTTCATTTCTATTTTTTCATTGCAATGTTTTTCGTCCTGTAACAACTGTACTATATGAATTAGTACAGTTGTTATAATTAATATAACCCCTTATATGATTTATGTCAAGCAAAATCATAAATATTTTTGCTACATAACGCAATGCCTGATTTTATGCTGGGTTCAGAATTTTATTGTTCCGCTAAAAAAACAGCACCCAAGGTGTTTTTAATACCTCAGATGCTGCTTTTGTTATTATTATAAAATTTATTATATCTTTCCTATCTGCCAAACCGTACCTTATATCCCGAAACAAATTCTTTGCCCGGTGCCAGTTTATTGCTCCACTCTCTTTTAGTCAAATCACCATCAAAGTCAGCTCTGTCCGTTCTTCCATTCCATGGTTCTATACATACAAAAGGAACTCCTTTTCCGACCGGTGACCATAGACCGAACACGGGCGTATCAAATTCAACTGTCACAATAGTTTTATCGTCTTTTACAAGGCTTACTCTTTTTATTGTGCTGTTTTCTACTATATAAGCATCCTTGTCAAAAAAGTCCTGTGTTATAGTAACTGCCTTATTTTCAAGCTTCATCACATAGCATTTATCTTCAAGAAGACCATCATTTGATAAAAGGCTGTATTCCAGAATATCTTTATCTGTCCCAAATACAAGCTTTGCACCACAGGCATTTTCACCGCATACAAATGCCGGATGTCCGCCTATGCTAAAATACATATCCTTATCATCTGCATTTTCAACATGCCATTCCGTAGACAAAATATCATCTTCAATTATATGTCTGATATAAAGATTAAACTTAAAAGGATACTTTTTAAGCGTCTCCTGACTGTATGTAAGTTTCATTGTAATCGCATTTTCGGATTTTTCAACGACTTCAAATTCTGAATCTCTTGCAAATCCATGCTGAGTCATATGATACTCTTTGCCGTCATATATTGTGCAGTCGTTTTTATATCTGCCGACAACCGGAAATAATACCGGCGTATGACGTTTCCATGCTGAAGCATCTCCACACCATATATACTCCGTATCATCTGACTTTTTCAATACTGATACAACTTCACATCCTTTTGAATCTACTGTTACTTTAAAATCATTATTCTCAATTATATATTGCATATTTACTCCCATCTGCCAGTTTTCGCAATGCAAAAATGTAAACTATAATTTTTAATAACTATAATATATCCTTTACACTGATTATTTTCAACTGGATAATCAAAGTAATAACAATTATTATAATATCTATAATTATTACCTGAGGCACTGACAAGCCATTTTCCATAAAAAGACTGCTTCTTTGAGCCATACATCCGTTTCCAGGCAAAAATATATTTATATCAAAAATTGAAATTATATATATAATCATTGATATAATAAAACCTGCCACATTTTTAACAGCAAGCGAAAACGCAATCTGAACCATGCTTATTGCAAATGAAGCTATTATTGGTGCGGCAAAAAACACTAATATATACAAAAATTTATTCTCATTATTCTGAATAAAATAATCTGTTCCAAAATACTTTTCAAATAATTCACTGTTGAAAGTAATTTTACGTTTTCCAGACATAAAACATATAATTGCAGCTGTCATATACATAAAAACAATATTGATAAATATTGCTGTTATTTTAGATAAAATCCACTTTTTTCTTGTTCCTGCATATATGATGAATATTTTATTACATTCATTTTCAAGAATCTGTCCTGTAATATATGAAATAAATATTGCAAAACCAAGATATATAAAAGGGATTTCTTTTAGTTTATTATTGCTGTATATTTTTTCAACGCCTTTTATAATATTAAAATAATAATCTCCTGACCCAACGCTTTCTCCATGCATTACGCCATTTTTTAGATAAATGCACGATAATAAAATAAGAACTACAAATAATAAATATATAAAAATATTATTTCTAAAACTGCATTTTAAATTATTTATTATCAGTTTGTTGTATTTTTTCATTTTTTATTATCCGTCCATCATCCATATAAAATATTTCATCACAAAATGACAAAAGCAGTTCTTTACTGTGTGCTGATACAATTATTAACGCACCGTTATTTTTCTGTTCTTCTATAATACCGGCTATATTTTTTATGCTGAATTCATCCAATGCATTTACAGGTTCATCAAGAATAATCAATTCAGGATTTTCCATTATTGCACATGCTATTCCAAGCTTCTGTTTCATGCCAAGAGAATAGCTTCCAAATGATTTTTTATTTTCCGGGTTAAGTCCTGTTTTTATCATAGTATTTTTTATCTGGTTATCACCGGCAATGCCTTTAAGCGAAGCAATCATTTTGAGATTTTTAAAACCACTGTACTTTCTTACAAATCCCGGATATTCAAGAAGTAGCCCTATGCTTTCAGGAAATGATATGTCTTTTCCAATTATTTTTTCATCAATTTTAACATATCCTTCATCCGGATTTATAAGTCCGCTTATTGCTCTCATAAGCATTGTCTTACCGCTTCCGTTTCTTCCGCACATCCCATATATTTTACCGCTTTCCATTTTTATATTTATATTATCTAATAAAATATTCTTTTTTATCTTTTTTGTATAATTCGATATTTCAATCTGCATTAAATCACCACTCCTTTCAGGATTTATGCAGATTCAGACTTATTCTGTTTATTTGCCCTACTTTTATATATTCAAAAAATAATTCTTCATCTGTGTTATTAACTACATAATAACATTTCCATTTCTGCGTTTCGCCAGCCTCTATCGTCCTTACTATTGAATCAATCTTTCCCTCCGGCTGTAAACGCCTTGTATAATAATAATTCATCATCATTTTCTGCATAATTCCATTAACACTGCACAACTGCCCCATTACCGCTGTTTTTCTTTCACCTGAAATATTTTTCACCAACAATTCTGTCTCTATGACCTTATAATCTTCATCCGGATTATATCTCATTTTTAATGCAGCATCTTTATCATCCGCCTTGTACGAATCACGTTCACGGCCGATTTGTGTGCTGTCTATATAATTTTCCCACTCTGCTTTTTCATAAACTTTTACTGAATCCAAACATATCTGATATTCATCTGTATTAACCGTATCACCAATATTGTAATTATGTATTTTTACTGACGGATATACTTTATTAACATATATTATTCTTGTAAAAATGGATGCAGCCGCAGCAAACACGCATAAGTACACAATTATTTTTCTTATCTTCATCTAAATTACATCCTTTTTTATTTTCATAAAAAACAGTAAATCCACCACAAACACTATAAATATCTGAACTGCCACGTATACAGCAATGTCTTTATACAACAGCATCATTCCTGATGTTGTCATCAAGGATGCCGTTGAGCCAAATAAATATTTCATAATAAAGCTGCTGCCATAATATACTAAAAACGGTACAAGTATCACTGCATATTTATTTTCTTCAAAGAATCCAACTGTCAGACACAGACAATTAAGCAGTCCAAATAATATAAATACATATGTTATGTAAATTATCACGTACAATTCCGGATGTTTGTAAAAAAGTTCTGCAAACACTGCTCTTTTTCCAACTGAATAAAATGATACCGAATACACAGGAATACCCCATGGTGCAACGCACATACTTATAATAAGGCTCGCCACAATCGGTATTGCCGCAATCGTTCCTCCATTTATAAATGTAACTATAAATTTTGTAATATAATAATCTTTTTTATTTTTACATCTTAAAATCAACTGATTAATCAATCCGCTCCTCTTATCCTCGACATATGATGAACCATATGGTATTGCCGCCATTACAGGTATCAGAACTTTATAAACATAATAATATTTGCTGACATCTCCATGATTTGGCATCCAAAAGTACAAAGATGTCACAACTGCATTTGACTCAAATACATTCGTGAACCCCGGCTCAATTTTCTCCGCACACTGTGCCAGGTCTATCGCACCTCCAAGCCACGAAGTTCCTACCAGGTCTAGTAATGCAATAAGACATCCTGCCAATGCCATGAGCAGAAATTTTTTATTTCTAAATGCCCTCATGCACTCTATCTTGAATATTTCTTTCACTTTTTTCTCCTCATTTATTCTCAGACATTTTTATTGCCTGTTAATGTATATTCTGTACCCTCCATTATCATATGTTACTTCTTTTTCGCCATCCCATCTCCTGCTGGCATGTGAATCATCGTTTCCAATAACGAGGTTCTCATCATCTGCATACTCTTTAGGCGTTCTGAACACACAGGTGTATGATATCTCGCTATTAGATTCGATGTATACGCGAAAGAAATGTTTCGACCAATCATCTGTTCTGACAAAGCCCATATCCGTATTAATTTTTCCATTATCAGCGGGCACATTTGCTAAAGTATATCCTTCAACATCTGTATCAAACGACATATCTACAAGTGTAAATTTATCATTTAAAGCATCATCATAGATTCCGTTATCTAACATATAACGTAATTTAGGCTTTATCATAAACATTCCGGCACAATCACCTACATTTTTTAATGTAATGTGAACTACCATATAAACATCATCTAAATCATCATCAATATTTATACGATTATTCTTCAATTCTATGCCTATTTCAGCTATTCCGTTAATTTCATTACCTTCACGTACATATTGAGGTACTTTTGTATAATATTTAATATTCTCATTTCTTACCCCAACTTGATATTCAAAAAATTGCTCTTTACTTATAAACTCAAGATTTCTATAATCAGGTTCTTTTATTTCATCTTTAAATAGGGCAGCTTTAACCTGACTCTTATCTTTACTATTATTTTGCATACAATCAATTATGTTTTTCTTGGGCTTAAAACATATAAATAAAATCACAAGAACAACTAATATAACTAACATCACAGCTTCTTTTCGGGTCAATCGTAACATTCTCCGCATATTCCTCTTGTTTTTATTTATTCCTCTTTATCAGTACAAAACCATACTGTAAACTGTGTATAATCCTCCTCATAAGATTCACCTAAAAGACCTGCATTTGCAAATCCCTTCTGTTTTACAGTATTCAATATAGAATACGTATCTCCAGAATTCATCACATGCCTCCAGCTGTAATTAGAGCAAAGTGTCCAGTCATCACCGTTCCTGTTAGCACTGTTACTTCCAATTGCAGATATACATAATGGATAATTAGTACTCACACAATTTGCTACCATATCTGATTCATTATCCTTCCTATAGCAAAGTGATGTATCAAAGTCAATCCCTTCCCATCCATGCGTAAAAAGAAAGTCCTCATAATCCTCGCCATTTGCTTTCGCAATATTACCTGAAGACCCAGCACTGACTCCGGCTGCAACTGCTGCACATAAAATCACTGCTGTTCTGAGTGTTTTTTTCACACCAGACTTTTCTTTTGTACTACGCTTTTCTTTCGTACTTTTTGTCATTTTTGAGTTTTTCAAACTCATCTGTTTTCCTCCTTAATTAGAATTTTGTATCCGGATTACGGGTATTACCATATCATAAAAAAAGAGGATTTTTTCAAAAGTGTCAAAAACAGCAGTCTAGTGGTCAAAATTAGCATGTAATATATCACGCTGATTAATCATGTACTGCTTTATATATACAAAATAATATCTGCAATAAACTTTTTATTTTCTGTTTTAATAATCAGTTCACCATGATATTTCTCAACCGTATTTCTTACATTTGCCAGTCCTATTCCATGTTCAAACGAATCATCTTTTGTTGTGACAGGCAATACGTTTTTTGTTACATTAATATTATTGGCATATGCATTCATAACCAATATTGACATAACCCCGCGATTATATTTTATATTTATATTAATACTTCTTTCTTTTTCATCACATTCAAGTGATGCCCTGATTGCGTTATCCAGAATATTGCCAAGTATAACCGCAATATCATATCCATCCTTAATAATCCCTGCTGGAATTGTAATATCTGTTTCTGTTTTTATATTACTATCTTGGGCTTCATTAATTTTATTATTTAAAATCGCATCGAGTTCTATGTTTCCTGTATCAATTTTCTGCTCATTTTCATGTGCAATGTCTGCCAGCTTTTGCATATATAATTTTAATCTGTCATAATTTTTATCATCAAGCATCTGCTCCATGACAATCATGTGATTCCTCATGTCATGGCGTATTCTTCTCATTTTTTCGTTCGTCTCCGCCATTGTGCTGACCTGATTTTTAATTGAATTATATTGCTCAACCATTGCCTTTTTATTTAAAGCTATCTTATATTGTTTTATAAATTCATTATAAAATACTATCATCAGAATATTAATTACAACAATTACAAAAAACATTACAAGCTTTTCTTTATCATTAAATGATGCATTATTTAACATGTAAATTGTAAATGAAAAATACAATACCGGTATTATTATTATGAGAATTCCGGTAAATGTTACTGTTGTTTCTTTCATTTTAAGATACGCTTTAAATACTATATACTCTATGGCTGTAAACATTATATACGTTTCATATCCATCATCACAGCCTTTCATAAACATATATGTAAATGTATACAAGACGACAAGTGCTACAAGCACAGCACAATTTGTACCAAACATTTTCTTTTTATCAACATTATAATTTACCGACAATGCCATAAATCCAAGAAATACTATAACAGGAAACAATATCATTGCATATGGAAATAACATCATGTCCATAAGAAGAAATACATATACAGCATTTGTCAATATATTAAGAAGCACCCTCTTACATCTTTCTCCATATATATCTGTCGCCAGATCATTTGCAACAAAACAACTGAAGGCACATACTGCCAAATTAATTACAATCCTATACTGCATGATTTTTTTATTTCTTCCCTTCTCTGCCTGCTGACCGGTAAAATTACATTATCATCAAGCTCGACATTATCGTATGAATATTTTCTTATATAAAGATTATTTACAATATATGATTTATGAATAAATAAAAATCCAAATCCTTTTACACGCTCATATATATCATTTAATTTTCCTTTTAATTTATATTCGCCACCACTGTCATGAACAATAATATATCTTCCGCTGCTTTCAATATATCGGATTTCACTCACCGGAATTCGTAGCAGTTCCTTTCTGGCTTCAAGTATAAGAATATGTTTATTCGTATTTATTAGTTCTGCTGCTGTTTTCATAATTTTTTCTATGTCATTTTCATCAAATGGTTTTATCAGAAAATTCATAGGCCTTATTTCAAACAAATCCATTGCATATTTATTTTCAGATGATATAAAAACAATCTGTGTGATATTATCTTTCAAATCATTTCTTATAATTTTACCAACTTCGACGCCGGACTTTACCGGCATCATAATATCAAGAAAAATCAAATCATATCTTTTCCCCGCCGATAATTTCTCTGATAATTTTACGCTATCCGTATAAACTTCAATATCATAATTTTCACTTTGATTTTTCTCTAATGAATATAAAATTCTCATCAGTCTTTTTGTAATCAGTTCTTCATCATCACATATACCAATTCTTAACATTTTCGTTACCAAACTCCTACGAATTCAGGATATTTCAGTCCTAAAACTTCAAAATATTTTATTTTATCTTAGCAACAAAAAATATTGCACTCAAGGGTCTGATTTTTTATAAAATGTATGCAATTGCATGTAATGTATATAATCAATAAAAAAACATACATTTCTGAACCCTGCCACAATTGGTAAATTCAAAAATGTATGTTTCTATTAATTAATCTTCAATACCGGAATATTTTTCTGACTGAACTTTGATAAGCTGTGCATCATCAAAATAATTTATCTTCATCGATGCTTTTACTTCATTAAGCGTCTGCTGTGCAACTTCATATGCTGCTTCTGTACCTTTTCTTAATATCTCATATACACCCGGAATATCTTTCTCATATTCATGACGTTTATTACGGATTGGTTCAAGCTGCTTCTGAAGTACATTATTTAAGAACTTCTTAACTTTTACATCTCCAAGTCCACCCCTGCGGTAGTGGTCTTTTAACTCATCAAGATTATTATAATCAGGAAGGAATTCCTTGAAATCTTCTTCTGAACTGAAAGCATCAAGATAAGTAAATACACAGTTACCTTCAATCTTACCTGGGTCTTCAACTCTGATATGGTCTGGGTCTGTATACATGCTCATAACTTTACGTTTTACTTCTTCAGGTGTATCTGAAAGATATATGCAATTGCCAAGAGACTTGCTCATCTTAGCTTTTCCATCTATACCCGGAAGTCTGAGACAAGCCTTATTATCAGGAAGAAGAATATCCGGCTCAACAAGTGTTTCACCATATATAGAATTAAACTTTCTTACAATCTCTCTTGCCTGTTCGAGCATTGGTTCCTGATCTTCACCAACAGGTACTGTTGTTGCCTTGAATGCAGTGATATCTGCAGTCTGGCTGATAGGATATGTAAAGAATCCAACAGGTATGCTTGCCTCAAAATTACGAAGCTGAATTTCACTCTTAACTGTAGGATTTCGCTGGAGTCTTGATACAGTAACAAGATTCATATAATAAAATGTAAGCTCTGTAAGCTGTGGAATCTGTGACTGGATAAAAATATTAGTCTTTGAAGGATCAAGCCCACATGAAAGATAATCAAGTGCGACTTCAATTATGTTTTGTCTTACTTTTTCCGGATTATCAGCATTGTCTGTAAGTGCCTGTGCATCCGCTATCATAATAAATATTTTATCGAATTCACCTGAATTCTGTAACTCTACTCTTCTTTTTAAAGAACCTACATAGTGACCAAGATGAAGTCTTCCTGTTGGTCTGTCACCTGTAAGTATTATCTTAGGATTATTATTTTTTTTATCATTGCCCATAGAACTGCTGTTAGACATAACGTCTCTCCCTTCTTAATGTTCGTATTAAATGTATTTTAACACAATTATTTCAAAATAACAATTGATAAATCTTGCAAATACATGTAGAATAGCATACAGAAAAAAAATTAGGAGGCATACTATGAAGCATCTACTTAACCCACTTGACTTTAGTGTGGAAGAGCTTAATGAATTACTTGATTTAGCAAGAGATATATCAAATAATCCACAAAAATACAGCCACGCATGTGATGGCAAAAAGTTAGCAACACTTTTTTATGAACCAAGTACCAGAACCAGACTCAGTTTTGAGGCCGCTATGTTAAATTTAGGCGGTTCTGTTCTTGGTTTTTCTTCTGCCAACTCAAGTTCAGCATCAAAAGGTGAAAGTGTCTCTGACACAATCCGTGTAATTTCATGTTATGCAGATATCTGTGCCATGCGTCATCCAAAAGAGGGTGCACCAATGGTAGCTGCCCAGAAATCACGTATTCCTGTAATCAATGCCGGTGATGGTGGTCATCAGCATCCAACACAGACTCTTACAGACCTTATGACAATACGTGAGCTTCGAGGCTCACTTGACAATTTTACAATTGGTCTTTGCGGAGACTTAAAATTTGGACGTACTGTTCACTCACTTATCAATTCACTTATCAGATACAAAAATGTAAAGTTCATACTCATCTCACCTAAAGAACTTCGTGTACCTGACTACATAATTGATACTTTAAAAGAAAATAATGTTGAATATGAAGAAGTTGAAAAACTTGAAGATGTAATGCCTCAACTTGATATTCTTTATATGACAAGAGTCCAGCGTGAGCGTTTCTTCAATGAGGATGAATATCTTAGAATGAAAGATTTCTATATACTTAATAAGGAAAAAATGGCTCTTGCAAAAGAAGATATGTATGTGCTCCACCCACTTCCTCGTGTAAATGAAATTTCTGTAGAGGTTGATGACGACCCTCGTGCCGCATACTTCAAGCAGGTTCAGTATGGAGTATATGTAAGAATGGCTCTTATACTTACTTTACTCGGTCTCAATAAATAACAAAAAGGAAAAACAAGGAGGACAAATCCTCTCCTCACAGGAGTTCGGATTTTTCCTTCGGAAAAACAAGGAGGACAAATCCTCTCCTCACAGGAGCTCGGATTTTTCCTTCGGAAAAACAAGGAGGATTTTATGTTAAACGTAGGACAGTTAAATGAAGGTTTCGTGCTTGACCATATAGAAGCCGGCAAATCTATGATGATTTATAATAATCTTGGACTTGACAAACTCGACTGCTGTGTTGCCATCATCAAAAATGCACGCAGCAACAAAATGGGCAAAAAAGACATCATTAAAATTGAAGGTGGTCTTGATCTTGTAGACCTCGATGTATTAGGCTTTATCGACCACAATATCACAGTAAACATAATTAAGGATGGTCAGATTGTTGAAAAGAAAGCTCTTTCTCTTCCGACACAGATTACTAATGTAATTAAGTGTAAAAATCCTAGATGTATTACTTCTATCGAACAGGAATTAGACCATGTTTTCATTCTTACTGACGAAGAAAAACAGGTTTACCGCTGCAAATATTGTGAAGAAAAATATTCAAGATAATTTTAATACAAAAAAGCTCCGCCCGGCATATAACCAACCGGACGGAGCTTTTTATTAACCAACCTGTTCTGATAATTCTTCATTATCATTAAAAAATTCTTTATAAAATTCTGAATTTTCAAAATTCATACCACATGTATATGTGAGTTTTTCACCATATACTTTTTCATATATGTCTTTCCATACACGATAATTTTCTTTCATCATAATCATAGCATTTTCATGCTCCGACTTTGAAGCATCAGGATATATAGGCGATGCAACATGAATTGTATATTCCTGAACAGGAAAACCGTCTGAATCTATTATATCACTGTCCTGCATAGTCATAAATACCGGCAGTACAGGAACATTATTCCTTGCTGCAAACTTATATGCACCGGTCTTTAAAGGCTTAGGTTTCCTATAATTCCACCACATGCTCTGTTCAGGATATATAAGTATAAAATTGCCCTCTGACAGAAGTTTATTTACGGCAGAAATAAATTTCTTCATAGTATCCATATTACTGCTCAATGGAAGAGTATTACAATTTCTCATAAGGAATCCATAAAATCCCGGAAAACTTGTGTAATTACCTTCTTTGATAATACGATACAATTTTCTTGACTGTTGTTGTGCTTTGTCATAGACGAGCTCCATTGCAAAGCTGTCATATGCATTAAAATGATTACATGTAATAACTGCACCACTGTTAAGAGCTTTAAAATTTTCCACTCCCTCATAGCCTTTTATTATTACCTTTTTTTCTCTTATCATAGAATTCAGATACCATCTTGCAAACTTAAATGCATATCTTGTTCGGAATTTTTTCAAAAATTTATTAGATGTATAATCTATCTCTTCCGGAAGTAATACGCTTGAAGGTGGATCGTCCTCAACATCTTCATCGAAACGTCCTTCTCTTTCATATTGCTCTATTTTCTCAACTATTTCTCTTCTCTGCTTGGACTGTATCTGACTTCTATCGCAGATATTTTTATAATTATTCTCGTTATGAATCTCATCATGTGCAAGTTTATAAAGATTTTCACCGTATTTCTTATCCTGTTCCTCATCTTCTCTTGTAAAGTTATTAAGAACATCTTTTATTTCATCATATACAGTTGTCTCTTTTGCATACTGCCAGAAATACTTAGCCAGCTTGCAATCCTCATAATGCCATGGCTTAGCTGCAAGATTATAGTGAATAAGGCAAATATCTTCCTCATCACATGCAAGCTTACCAAATGTCTCACTATTCCACTTAGGATCTATCCAATAAACATGATTTTTACAGATAATATTAAGATAATCCTGGTCCTGTGCAACAACAAATGTATATGCATGAAGCAATTCAACAAACTGTCCGAGTATATCCTGCTCTCTGAACTGATTTATATTGAGTACAAGAACTCCGGCATTAAAATAATGATTTCTGTCAATATCAAGAACCTGTTCAGCATAATTACCGAATATATCAGCCTGGGAAACAACCGGATCACATGAAGCTCCGACGTAATTATCACCTATATCATAATCAAAAAGTTCTGATATATCTCCAAGCACTACTGTATCACTGTCAATATACAATGCTTTTTCATATTCCGGAAACATTTCTGCAAGAAATAATCTGTAATATGTTGTATATGAATAATAATCTCTTAAAGGAAGTCTTTTTTCGAGTTCTTTTAAATATTCTGTTACATCATTAAAATATATATGGAATACATCATCTGCCATATCAAGTACGACCTGTTTCTTGTCATCATCTATTCCTGTATTCAGAATATGGATATTGTACTGTCTGTCTCTGTCTGCATTCATCATAAGAGACTTTAATGAAACCATAGTGTACTTTACAAATCCATTATCGCATGCAAAGAAAATCGGTATTATGTTGCTATTCATTTGTATTACCTTTTATATCCCTTTCAAATTTCTTTTTTAAATATATATATTCAAAGAATATGTCATCAAATGCATCATATCTAAATATTCGATAAACTTTACTAATCTGCCATTGTTTAATATTTTCTGTATGAGGATACGGTGTATAAAACAATCTCTTTGAAAAATGCCTTACAACAGTATGCTTATGTAAAAACTTCTGGTCATTAAACTTCTGAGGAAGCATAAGCTTTTTTGTTGTACTCCTGTAGATAGCAGACTGGTCAGCAAATAACAGTTTTTTTTCTGAAAGAAGCTTTCTTGCTTTTGAAAAAAGTCCTGTCTGCCTTATTTTTTTCATATTAAGCAAAAGCACACCTGCATTAATATAATTAGGATTAATCAGATATTTTCCATAGTGGTCTCTTGCTGCAGCATACTCGTAATCACTTATATCATGATTATACAAAAGTGTTATGTCCCTGTTAAATAAAATATCTGCATCAAGATATAATAATTTATCAGGTATCTCGTCCATCTCGTCAGCGAGAAGTCTTAAAAGTGTGTACGGAGAACAATATGTAAGCTCATTCGGGCAATTCGCAAATACTCTGTTATAATTTTCTATTACATCCATACGTACCACTTTGCTATCTTTGTTGTAGCTTTTGGCAATCGAATCAAGATATTCTGTCTTTTCCTCCGAAATTGCAATATAGCTGCTCTTTATATGGCTTACATCCATTGTAAATATGTAAAATGTAAATGGCTCTTTCGTTGTAGTTCTTAAAAATATTGAAAGCATACATGTAAGTATGCCATCAAAAACCCCATCATTACCGGCGAATAATACATTAATCATTATTCGTTCTCCAATCTGATATACTTTATTATCTCAACATTATTATTTTTGCTTCTTGCAGTCATTGCATCATAGACTTTATTTCTAAGATATGCTTTCTGTTCCTTAATCGGAATCAATGAATCAGCAATAAACGGTCCATCTACATATGTTATCATTCGCGGCGTCTTTCTTAATTTTCTCTTTCTGTATACATTAGTAAAACAAAATACCGGAGCATGATACTGAGCCGGGTATCTGAAAGACATATCCTTAAACGGCCTTATCTTCGTATAATATGGCCATATGTGAGCTTCTGGATAAATAACAATGCTGTCTTTTTCTTCTAGTCTTTTCCCTATAATATCTGTAAAATTCACAAATGCCTCTTTATTTCCGGGGAGAGGAACAGCTCCAAGATATGGTGTTATCTTTCCCAGAACAGGCATTGAAACATTATTGGGATGCACAATTACATATGTATCTTTTGGAAAACTCACCATGCTTGGAATAAATGCATCAGCTGCAGCATTAGTGTGATTTCCATATATGAATATTCCTTTATCTGAATATCCTTTTAATACTTCTTTATTTATAATTTTATGTCCAAATTTTATTTTCAAAAAAATATATGCCAGAGGTCTGGCAATAATCTTATACCAAAATGTATGTAGTATTTCCCCTTTTGTTTTCCTGTCATAAATGTAATTTTCATCAATAGATATTGGTTTTATCTGTGCCGACGAAAACTCATCTGACAATTCATCTTTATAATATATAACCCTGTTTTTTTTCACAACAAACCATACCTTAATTCATTTTCCAGCAGAAAGAAAATATTTATTTTTGTCATCTGTAAAATGTTTTAATAACTAATTTATTATAATGAGCAGCACTATAAGCCGGGTTATGTCCACATATAAATGTGTGATAATCATCTATCTAGTTGCATCGTCGCCGATACACTCAAGCGTCCTACCTAAAAGCACGACGGGCAGCCGTATAGCTTTTTCTTGGACTTGCTTCGGATGGGGTTTACATGGACCATTGCCGTTACCGGCAACGCGGTAGTCTCTTACACTGCCTTTCCACCCTTACCTGTAAAACAGGCGGTTTATTTCTGTTGCACTATCCTTGGAGTCACCTCCACCAGACGTTATCTGGCATCCTGCCCTGCGAAGCCCGGACTTTCCTCACCTGCTGCCTTTCGGCAATTGCAGCCGCGATTATCCGCACTACTCAATATCTTTAATTTTAATTATTCTGATTTTTTGTTCCTTCAAATACCATTCTGAATACCTCTATACGAAATTCGTCTTCAGGTCCTATTCCAACAAAACGGCTTCCATACATAATCTCACCATTCTCATCTGGCTGCTGTCTTACTATTTCAATAACAACATCAAGAATCTCATGGTTCGGCATTTGAATTGAAGTATTGTAAAAAGTCCCCTTTTTCAAGGTTTTTTTTGTAATAAAAGCTATACCACCCTTTGAAATGTCTACTGTTTCAACACTTATATCTTTTTGCTCACATGCATCATTTTCATCACTGATACCATTGAGTGACAATGTCACATTAATCGGGACTCTTGATGCTCTTCTTCTTTCTGCTCCCACTATTTTTCTCCTCCCATATCTTCTGCATTATTTTATAAACATAGCATCTCCAAAACTGAAGAAACGATATTTTTCTTTTACTGCAGTTTCATACGCATTAAGTACATTCTCACGTCCTGCAAGTGCTGACACAAGCATAACCAATGTAGACTCAGGCAAGTGGAAGTTTGTAATAAGACAGTCGATTGCTTTAAACTTATATCCAGGATATATAAATATCTGTGTCCAACCACTGCACGCTTCTATTGTACCATCCTCTTTAGCCACCGATTCAAGTGTTCTTGTACTTGTAGTTCCAACAGCAATAATACGCCCATTATTTTTACGTGCGTTATTAATTTTTTCTGCTGCTTCCTCATCAATTCTGTAAAATTCAGAATGCATATGATGATCAAGTACATTTTCTTCTTTAACAGGTCTGAATGTACCAAGTCCGACATGAAGAGTTACTCTTGCAATATCAACACCTTTTTCTTTTATCTCTTTAAGCAGTTCCTCTGTAAAATGCAGTCCTGCTGTCGGTGCTGCTGCCGAACCTTCATGTTTTGCATATACTGTCTGATATCTGTTTTTATCTTCCAGTTTATGTGTTATATATGGCGGAAGAGGCATCTGTCCAAGTTCATCAAGTATTTCCTCGAATATGCCGTCGTACTCAAATCTGATAATACGATTTCCCTCTTCTACAATATCAATAACCTCACCAATAAGTTTATCACCGCCAAAATGAATACGAGTTCCTATTTTTGCCTTTTTGCCCGGCTTAACAAGAACTTCCCATGTATCCTTCAAATCAGCTTTACGGGTGAGAAGCAGCACTTCTATTGCTGCTCCTGTACCCTCTTTTTCACCTATAAGTCTAGCCGGAATTACCTTTGTATCATTAATAACAAGGCAGTCTCCCGGATTAAGATAATCAACTATATCCCTAAATATTTTATGTTCTATTTCGCCTGTATTTTTATCAAGGACCATAAGCCTTGAACTTGAGCGGTCAGAAAGCGGATCCTGTGCTATAAGTTCCTGTGGCAGGTCATAATAAAAATCATGCAGATTCATAACTTTTTCCATGTCTGACCTCTAGTTACTTCTAAGTTCTATTCCCATTTCTGACAAATCATTAAGAATCTTCTCCATGATAGGAGCTATATCTTTATCTTCCAATGTTCTGTCATTTGCCCTGAATGAAATTGAATACGCAACAGATTTAAATCCAGCTTTAATCTGTTCGCCTTCGTATATATCAAACAGCTTGAAGCTCTCAACAAGCTTACCGCCGCGTTTTTCAATGACTTTTTCAACAGATCCAACAAGCATGTCTTTAGGCATAACCATGCTTATATCTCTTGTAACAGCCGGGAATTTGGCAATTCCTGTATATTTTCTGTCAAATGAAGCCATCGGAGTAATCTTTGATAAATCAAGAACAGCAATATATGTTCTCTCACCAAGACTATAATTATCAGCAACATCAGGATGTACTTCACCAAGATATCCGATAACAGTTCCATCATAGATTACATTTGCCTGACGACCCGGATGAAGATATGGCTTGCCTGCCTGTGGAGCATATTCAGGCTTATTTCTCATTCCTATTCTTTCAAGAAATTCTTCTACAACTCCTTTCATTGTAAAGAAATCTCCATCTCCAAAGAAACCAAGAGTAAAATCAACGCTTTCTGTTGGAAGTTCTTCTTCATTATCAGACGGAATATAAACTGTAGCAAGTTCATACAGCTTAACATTTTTATTTCTTCTGTTATAATTTGTTGAAAGTGATGTAAGCATACCATTAAGAGGAAGTGTTCTCATAATAGAGAAATCTTCTCCAAGTGGATTTGAAATCACAACTGTCTTTCTAAGTGGTGAATCCTTAGCAATCTTTAATTTATCAAAAACCTTAGGACTTTCAAATGAATATGTCATAGCCTGTGAAAATCCACAGAACTGTGCTATCTCGCCTGCAACATCCTTAACTGTCTGCTTGAACGAAACCTTACCCATTGTTGTAGCACCATGAGGAAGTGTTGTAGGAATGTTGTCATAGCCATAAAATCTTGCAACTTCTTCAGCAATATCAGCTGTTCTTATTAAATCCTGACGGAATGTAGGAATAATAAGCTCATTTGATTCTTTATCATATTCTATTTCAAGACGTTTGAAATAATCCATCATATCATCAACGGATACATTTGTACCAAGAAGTTTATTCACTCTTTCAGGTTCAAATACAATTCTTCTGCATTCTTTCTTAACAGGATAGATATTAACAGCTCCACCGACAACTTCGCCGGCACCAAGTTCTTCTATAAGCTGGCATGCTCTGTCCATTGCAGCCATTGCATTTTCAGGATCAAGACCTTTTTCAAACTTGCCTGATGCATCTGTACGAAGACCGATTCTCTTAGTTGTCTTTCTGATGTTTGTTCCGTCAAAAGTTGCAGCTTCAAAAAGCATTGTCTTAACATCATCTGTAATCATTGAATTTTCGCCGCCCATTACACCGGCAATACCTACGGCACGTTCACCGTCACAAATCATAAGTGTTGATGAATTAAGTATTCTTTCCTGACCATCAAGTGTGACGAATTTTTCACCATCAACAGCTGTTCTTACAACAATCTTTTTACCTGCAATCTGGTCATAGTCATATGCATGCATAGGCTGACCATATTCTTCCATAACATAGTTAGTTATATCTACTATATTGTTGATAGGTCTGATTCCTGCTGTCATAAGTCTGTGCTGCATCCACTTTGGAGATGGTGCAAGTTTGATATTTTTAACAACTCTTGCAACATAACGAGGGCAAAGTTCTTTTGCTTCAATATCCACACTTATGTAATCGTTAACATCCTCTGAATTGCCTGTCTTAGATGGCATTGGAGGATTAAATGGTTTGTTGAATGTAGCTGCTGCTTCTCTTGCAATACCGATTACACTATAGCAGTCAACACGGTTATTTGTAATCTCATATTCAAATACAGTATCATTAAGTCCAAGATACTCTACGGCATCAGAACCTACAACTGCATCATCACCAAGAATATATATACCATTTTCCGGTGCATCAGGATAAAACTCTCTTGATGAACCAAGTTCTTCAATTGCACACATCATGCCGCATGATTCTATGCCACGAAGTTTACCTTTCTTTATCTTAATTCCGTCCTCAGGAAGTGCAGAACCGTCATGACCGCCTGCAACACGTCCTCCATCAAGAACTACAGGCACTTTCTGACCCTTTGAACCAACTTCAATATTAGGTGCACCTGTTACAATCTGAACTGTTGAATCACCTACATTTACCTGACATACAACAAGCTTGTCTGCATCAGGATGCTTTTCTACTGATTCAATCTGTCCAACTACTATTTTATCAAGGTTCTTATCATATGCTGTGAAGCATTCAACCTTTGTTCCTGAAAGTGTCATGGCATCACGGAACTGCTGATCTGTAACATCATCAAGTCCGGGTACCATTGCTTTAATCCAATTTAAAGATGTATTCATGATTAATTATCCCTTCTGATATCTATAATATATTCACAACCTGTTATCTTAATTATTAGAACTGCTTTAAGAAACGTGCGTCATTTTCATATAAAAGTCTCATATCATCAATTTCATATTTGAGAAGTGCTATTCTTTCAAGACCAACACCAAATGCAAAACCAGTATATTTATCTGTATCAATTCCGCTCATCTCAAGTACGTGAGGATGAACCATTCCACATCCTAAAATTTCAATCCAGCCTTCACCTTTACACATACGGCATCCTTTACCGCCACACTTAAAGCATGAAACATCCATTTCAGCACTAGGTTCTGTAAATGGAAAATGATGCGGTCTGAATTTAACTTTTGTCTCAGGGCCAAATACTTCTTTTGCAAATTCTACAAGTGTACCCTTTAAATCCGCAAATGTAATATTTTCATCAATAACAAGACCTTCTACCTGATGGAAACATGGTGAATGTGTTGCATCAACTTCGTCTGCTCTGTATACACGACCCGGAGAAATCATACGAAGCGGAAGTTTTCCTTTCTCCATCTCACGAACCTGAACTGATGATGTCTGTGTACGAAGGACAATCTTGTCATTAATATAAAATGTATCCTGTTCATCTTTTGCCGGATGATTGGCAGGTATATTCAACGCTTCAAAATTATAGTAATCATATTCAACTTCAGGACCTTCTACAACTTCGTATCCCATACCAACAAATATTTTCTTAATTTCTTCAAGAGCAAGTGTATTAGGATGACTATGTCCAACATTATTCTTTTTTGCAGGAAGTGTTACATCAATAACTTCTGCTTTCATCTGAATCTCTCTCATCTTCTCTGAAAGTTCTTTTCTTGCATTCTCAAGAACTTCCTCTATAGCCTGTCTTGTCTCATTGACTATCTGACCAACCATAGGTCTGTCTTTTGGCTCAACATCCTTCATTCCTTTAAGGACTTCTGTAAGTTCGCCTTTCTTGCCGAGGATAGATACTCTTACCTCATTTAACTTTTCAAGTGAATCAGTAGAGTTAATCTGTTCTAACGCTCTCTCCCTGATTTCCTGCAATCTTTCCTTCATCATGATTACTTTTTCCTCCAATTTAAAATAACTGAACTGTAACTAATTTTAACACATGTACCGTAATTGGCAAGCAAAATTTAATTTATAGACCTTTTTTCATATTCATCAAGTATTTCCAAAGTCTCTTTTGTATACTCCGGATGTAATTTATTAACTTTTCTTATGTTATATTTTGCTTCTTCAATCCTGCCTTCATTATACTCAATCTGATTTCTCAGTTTCTTACGACGTGCCGCAAGTTCATGCCTGATTTCAACCATTTCATTGCGTATATATAGTCCTTTGGTTTGTGAAAGCCATACAACTGTGTCTGAAATTCCTATTCTTTTCAGAAGCATAAGAAGCTTATTTTCTGCATCATTAAGATTAGCTGTCATCATCAATACATGCTTTCTTTCTTCTTTCATCTGAAGATATAATTCAAATTTTCTTCCAAGTTCATATGAGCTCTTTATTTTGTATTTATCATATTCATATGAAAGCACATTTGCCGCATTAACATACTTTATCTTTATCTTGTTTAATGCCGCCGTAATTTTATTTATCTTTATTTCGACTGCCGATGCCTGTCTGTGAATAATACTCAGCCATGCAAATATTCCCACAGCAACTATTGCACCAAGAAATGTCACAACAAAGAATAAATATAACTCATCTTCATTATCAAGTGCAACCATAACTATTGTAAAAATAGAATAAACTACCGCAAGACAGGCAAGAACTATAATTGCAGCCTTTTTGATTGCAGCATGTTTCTTTTTCAGATTCTTGGCTTCCATTCTAAGAGCCATCCTCTCGCCCTCAAGAGACTGTAAATCTCTTTTCACTGTCTCATAATATGTTTCCTGCTGCTGTATAAACCTAAAACTCTTAGGAAGTTCCTGTGCATACATGTCCATTCTGTTATATGCATTATTAGACAGCTTGCTCTCGGAATTTTTAAGAATCCGCCTGTCAACCGCAAGATTGTCAACAAGTTCAGCCTGTTTTGCAATCTGGTCTTTCAGATTATCCGGTGCATTTTCATACAGTTCAATATCAGCAAATCTCTCTGATACCTGACTGTACTCCTCCATTATCATTTCAATATGCCTTCCGGCATCTTCCATAATCTCGCACTGGCCTTTAACATATTCTTTCAGGTCACTTCCATCAAAAGCCCCCAGTTTTACGTTATCACGTTCATCACCCACAAGCAGTTCATCATCGCTGAAGCCGTCAAAGCCCTCATCATCTTCCGGCGTTTCATATCCTGAACTCTCATCATACTCATCAAATTCCTGATTATCAGTGTCTTCGTTTTCTTTGCCATAATCCTCTTCATCAAGATATGACTTTATTGTTCTGGCATGCTTATTCAGTTCTTCATCAAATTCGTCATATTCTTCATAATCATCTTCTATTTCATCTTTAAAGAAGATATTCTTAACTGACTTTAAAAATCCCATATGTACCCCATTCTATGATTTGTACTTAATATACTGTTTCTTCCAGTCATCAAGCAGACCGGTAAGTGCATCATTATACTCCGTAATATCAGCCTCCTCTTTAAGCTTTTCAATCTGCTGGAGATGTCTGTATGTATCAGAATATCTTGCATTGTCTGCCAGTTTTTCAAGTTCGCTTTTCAAAGCTGCCTCCTGGTCAGATGCATCATCACTTTCTATTATATTATTTCCCATAGCCAGTCTTTTAGCTGCCATAAGACATTTTAGCGACTCTTCGTGCTGCCCTATTTTGTAAGCTTCCTCAAAATATGGAACAGACTGTTTGTATAAAAACATTCTTGCATGTGCAACCCCCATATTATGATACACTCTCGCATAAAACAATCCCGAAAGTGACTTATCATATGTACCCTCAATTATTTTTGCATAATTTTGCACTGCACCGTAATAACATTTATTTTCAAGCAATGTATCAGCTCTCGCTTTAAGTCTTTCATAAACATTGCGGCTGTCAAGTGTTCCAAGCACACCGCTTAACTGTTCTATCTCTTCATTGCTGTAATAATCAACATATTTTAAAACACTTACAACAATCTGTGCAAGTCCTGCATTCCTGCTTTTCAAATCTGCAATTATCTGTACCAGCTGTTTCTGCCCTGTCTCCTCAACAAATGAATTGAAGTCGTCATCAAAGAAGTCAATGCTTATAAAATAAATATTATTATATATAAAATAGCACAATTCCTCAAGTGTATATATTTTAAGTCCTATATCCTTTACAACAAGCGGCTGTTTTGCCTCTCTTGCCCTGCATAATATTATCTTTCCCATTTACGCATGACCCTCATTTCAGTAAAAACGTTTTTTCTATTATTTTTCCGGAACTTTTTACTATGTCACCAAAGCCTTTATCCTTTATTAACACATGACATTCCTCATCAGACATAAAATCAACATCCATTTCTATTCTTGTCATTTTACCTTCACGGAAAGGCAGTGAACTTATGTCAATTTTTTCAATATATTCTTTGTTAGTATCAACAGGTCTCAGATAAAAATTAATATATCTTACATCATCTATTATAAAAAACAGCTGTTTTTTTACACTGTACCAGTTTGTTCCGGGTCTTACAATTTTCAGACGCATATCGTTTCCACGCTCGCATATGTCCATCTCTATACCAGTTGTAATCCTGTTTTTGCATGCCAGAATTGTATCAGGAGGAAGTATCTGTTTTACTTTTGTACATGCCCCAAGAACCGCACCTTTCACATAAAGATTCTGCCCTGCAAAAACTTTTCTTGAATGGCACAGAAATCTTGTGAATTCATCAGGAAATTTCTCCATCTCAAATCTGCTGCCTGTAAGAAATACACTTGAGACATTATACCTAGACAGCAATCCTTTAAGCCACTCTGTTATCTCATGCTGATTAACACACAGATTGCTATATGAATCCTTTTCTTCATCATATTGTATGGCATCAGAAAAATACCTGTTTTCCATTATAACATCACAACCATTAAGATTAGATTTCATGCAGATATATGATGCAATATTATCATTACTATAGTCAAGAAGCATAACACCTGCTGAATACAGACCTTTTTTCTGGCTGTAAGCATAAAAAGCAAAACTTTCCTCATGGCTTATAACTGACCACTGTTCACTGTTAAACTGCAGCCGTTTCATGACTTCCGATATAAAATTAAGCTTTTTAATTTCATAATCAGCGATTGTTATGCATATCAATCCCGCTTTTCTGCCCTGTGCACATTTTGATGCACATTCTATTATCGATGCAATAAATTCACAGGCTGCCTCAATATTACAGCTCTGTCCCCAGCCTGGCATTTCAAACGGATTTAAAAAAGCGGCCTCGTTTTCAGGTCCTGTAACATGTATCACCATCTCTGTCTGCTCATCCCAGATTGCAGCCTGTGTTATTTTATCCTGTATATCAATCCCGACTATCAGTCCATTTACATTATTCATTAAATTCCTCACCTACATTGGTTTAAAAATCTGTTGTGTTACATAATCCTGAACACAATAATCATACATACACTTTTTCATTTCTGCCGGATCATGCTGCTGCCTTGCCGAAAGAATTTTATTAATGCTGTCAAATCTTCCTGCAGTCTCTGATTTATTGATAACATTATTCTGCATATGAAATATATCAGACTTTCTTGTTTCACTTCCAATTTCTTCAACAAAATAATATCTGACACTCTCCGAATAAAAAAGTGTAAATCCTTTTACAAAATAACCTCCACAACTTGAAAGAATCTCAGTATATTCATTACTGCTTTCTCCAAACCAGTAATGAATCTCCACACGCGAATCCGGATTACCTGCATACTCCGCAAATGTCCTGTCTGTCATATTATATGGAAGTGCAAATACTTCAGAATAATTTTTATAAAATTCAAAACACTTGTCCACTGCACATAATGTTTTTATAATTTCATATATAAATCTGCTTTTTGACTCTGTAAGTTCTCCGGTTCTTAAAGAATAATATTTTAAGTATGCAAGGACACAGACATCAGGAATTGCACGTTTTTCCATAATAAGCTCTTCTATCACGTCAAAAACTGCTATGTCAACTTCTCTGTGCTTTACAAAATACATAAAAGCATTATATGCAGCATAAGCCGCAATAACTGTCCTGTGTCCACCATTTTTTACATATGAATCAAATACATCTGTAAGCCTTTTATCACTTGATTTTGTAAAAAGCATCTGTGCGACAATTCTTTCTTCTATATCACCTGTAAATACATCATAATCTTTGCATGCATTCCATATATCAAGCATCTGCTCATTAGTTCCATTAAATCTTTTTTCAAGATTTTCAAGAATATCAGCATTATATTTTTTATTTTCAAAAGCATATTCACACAGCTGCGTAAGTTCATCATCATCTTCTATCCCTGCAAATCCCAGTATATGACGTGCAAGTTCTGATATTTTTCCTGAATTGGCATTACATATTCCGTACTGCTTTATAATTGAAAATGCAAAACTATAAGCATTATTATCGACACTTGCATATATAAGTCTCACTGCATCATTTTCATCTAAATCATCAGTATCTACAATCTGTATATCTGCCAGATAATTTTCTTTATCATATGATTTTTCAAAATATTTTATAAGCCAGCTGTTAAGCTTCTTTTTACATTTTTTATCACAATCAGCATCATTTATGATACATCTGACAGCTTCATATATTTCTTCATTAAATATATCTTTTTTCTGCTCGTACAAAATTATATTTTTATATTTTTCTATATCATTTTCTTCATATTGATAAGCAAGCATGCTCTCGTTTATCATTTCGTAGTATTTATTTTCAAATACTTTTTCAATGTCATACCTGAAGCTGTCCTTAAAAAATTCTCCTGATTCTGATTCAAATATAATAACGGCATCTTTCGTGTAAATCGGGACAAATGCACATTTATTAATGATTTCGTAACGATGTAACGTCTTATATTCTTTATGTTTTACCCATACAGCTTTTACATTTTCCTCATAACATTTTATTTTATAAGTGTATAAAATTTTCATCATTGATGATGCTGTATACTCATCAAATAAACATTTATTCCATATCCTTTTATAAATTAATATAAGATGATTATTAATTCTGCCATAACGAAGCTGTTCATACGCAAATTTATCAATAAGCGGCATGTACATCTCCATTATCTTCTCATTTTCCGCTTCATTAAAAAGTACATCTGCATATAAAAATGATTTATTTTCATAATCAAGAGAGGCATCGTATGCGAAATACATTAAAACAAGCTTTGAAAAACGCGGATATTTATTTTTATCAAGACTTTTTATGTAATATTCATATAATCTTGTAATTTTTATCCCTCGAAGAATCCCTTTCTCATAATAAATATTACTTTCACGGCTTATACTTCCGGCACAAATCAGATATGAAATAATAGACGTAAGTACCTCATCTTTTTCATATATTTTGTAAATATTTTTCAACAGTTCTATTTTTGAATTGCTGGCATTTTTGTCAGAAACAGCTATCTGTGCGGCATGCAATGCAAGTTTTTCACTTACAATGTTATTCTTACAGCCAAACGTAAGAACCTGTATCTCAAATTTATCAAGAACTCTTAAAAGATGAGGCTGATTATTCATAACATTTAATGCTTCCATATACATCACACCGCTTTTACATCCTGAACGGAAGCTTTCTTTTATCCTCATAAGCTTAATGCTCTGATTATGTCCGAATGTCAGATCAACATAAAATCTTATCCACAATATACGCCAGTCATCATTGCCATTTTCATATAAATTTTTAATATCTATGGCAGCCTTCGCAGTATATACTGCATTACTTATAAGCATTGATTTTACATAAAGATAATAGCTGTATAAAAATGCATCATCTTTTGAAACCTGAACCTGCTCAATAAGATTTTGTGCCTCATCATTCATCTTACGCAGGTTATAAACCTGTGCCTGCATAAGCATGTACAGCGGATTGGCATAATCGAGCATTCTCAGCCTTTCTATAAGATTAGCCGAACGCTCAGCCCACACACCTGTATCAAATTTTTTCATGCGGTAATCGAGATAATTTTTGGTAATCTCATACATGAGTTTTCTCTTATCATGATATATCTCATTTGTATTTTCATCCGGATACTCTGCATATATTTTCTTTACTTCTATATCAGTTACAATTTTATGGTTATATGTATTTATTATTATTCTTCCATAATTATATCCATCATGAAGTTTTTCATAATTAATTATATATGCAAGTTCACATTTATTTCCTGTAAAATTCTGTGCCGAAATATGCTTTGTTTCCATTGAAATAAAATCTGCTTCAACGCAAATATCTGCCTCAATATATCCCCACGCATTTTTTTCTAAAGCAATAGTATCTCTTCTGTCATCGCTGCATATATATGAGCGTTCTTTATCTCCGCATAAATTTATTAAAACAGGAGATTTCTTCCCGGCAGCAACGAGAAACTCTTCTATCGCACGCCCGGTATTATTCTCTTTTTTCAATGCTTCATATATATTAGATAGTTTTGTATCATTTTCAATAAGGATATTGAAATTATCACTAAGAAAAACTGCAACAGCCTCTTCCGGATAATCTCTTGTGAAATTAGCAAATTGAAATAAATCTGCAATATCATTTTCGTTAGTCTTTAAAAATTGTGCCGTAACTGTAAAAGCATATTCTAAAAAATATTCCCCCGCATTGCTTATGACATCAAATTTGCCTTTTATAACATCATCTTTCTGAAGTCCATTAGTATCAACAATATAATGTATCGTACTTACAGTTCCAAGAAACATATTGTCGATGATTTTAACACGCTCATTTGATGACCAGATAACGCCTTTTGTTACTTCCCTTGAGACTATATCAAACGACTGCTCACAGACTACATTTTTTGTGATATTTAATTCTATATTATCCTGTTTAAAATGCAGCTTAGGATTATCATATACAAAATGACCACATGCCAGCCGCCTAAGATTATCTCTCATTAAGATTCAGCCTCCGCCTTAATTTTATCAAGATGTTCCTTTATTTTTTTCTCATATCCGTTATCTGTCGGCTCATAAAATACAGTGCCTTCAAGTTCATCCGGAAGGTATTGCTGTTTTACATAATGATTTTTGTAATCATGTGCATATTTATATCCAATACCATGTCCAAGCTTTCCTGCACTCTTATAATGTGCATCCTGTAAATGCACAGGAACACCATATGTCTTTTCATTTTTCACAATATCAAGTGCTTTGTCTACAGCCATATAAGCGGCATTGCTCTTAGGAGCACATGCAACGTATGTTGCCGCCTGTGAAAGAACTATCCGTGCTTCCGGCATACCAAGCCTTTCTATTGCAAGACATGCGTTAGTTGCAACTACAAGTGCCTGCGGGTCAGCATTTCCGACATCTTCACTCGCACATATCATTATTCTTCTCGCAATAAACTTTATATCTTCTCCGGCATATAACATTCTTGCAAGATAATATACAGCCGCATCAGGGTCAGAACCACGCATGCTCTTAATAAATGCTGATATAGTATCGTAATGGTTATCACCATCTTTATCATACTTTAATACACGCTTCTGTATACACTGTTCAGCAATCTTTAAATTAATATGAATCTTTCCATCCTCAGATGGCTTTGTTGTAAGAATACCAAGTTCTATGGCATTCAATGCACTTCTCGCATCACCATTTGCCACATCTGCAAGAAATGTAAGTGCCTCATCATCTATGTCTGCATGAAGACTTCCCATTCCTTTTTTCTCATCATATACTGCACGTTTTATAAGTGTTTTTATATCTTCTTTGTCAAGTGGCTTTAATTCAAATATTATTGACCTTGAAATCAAAGCTCCGTTTACTTCAAAATATGGATTTTCTGTAGTCGCACCAATAAGGATAATTGTTCCGTCCTCGACAAAAGGCAGAAGATAATCCTGTTGTCCTTTATTAAATCTATGAATCTCATCGACAAACAGTATCGTCTTTTTTCCGTACATTCCAAGATTATTTTTTGCCTGTGCAACGACATCTTCCATATCCTTTTTTCCGGCAACAGTTGCATTAATCTGCTTAAAATCTGCACTTGTAGTATTGGCAATCACCTTTGCAAGTGTGGTTTTTCCTGTTCCCGGAGGTCCATAGAATATAATTGAGCTTATCTTATCAGCCTGAATTGCCCTGTATAAAAGTTTATCTTTTCCTATAATATGCTGCTGTCCCACCACTTCATCCAAAGTTTCCGGTCTTATTCTTGAAGCCAGCGGCGATTCATTTTTCATCGTATTTTGTCTGACATAATCAAATAAATCCATTATATACTCCACTTTCATAAGTCATTTGGACTTATTATAACATATATATTGAATTTTTTACAGCCGTAATATTTTTTCAACTTACATTTTCAGCTCATATTTTGGTCACATACCATCAATCTATTCTTACAATATCATTTCAGCAGCCTGCCAAACACCTTTTTTATCTGTGTTAAAAAATCTGCTTTTTCTATATTTTCAGATGAAATAACATTGACGCTGCCTATTTTTTCTCCATTATAATAATAGTCAAGTGTTCCAATTGTATCTCCTTCATTTACAGGTGCGGCAATATTTTCATTTATATGGAGCTCTTTTGAAATATCTTCATGATTAACCGGATTAATAAACATATATGAAAATTCTTTTTCATACCGGCAATTGACATAGTCTTTTTTACCTTTTGAAATTCTTATATTTTCTAATAAAGGCATACCATCATCTTTATATATATCACATGTATTAAATCCATAATTCAAAAGATTAACAGCCTCAGCAAATCGTGTCTTTGAGTCCGGTGCAGCCATTATTACAGCAATAAGGTCAATCCCATCCTTATTTGCCGATGCTGACAGACAGCATTTTGCAAGCCCTGTCGAACCAGTCTTTAACCCAGTCGCCCATTCATACTGCTTAATAAGCTTGTTGGTGTTTGTAAGTCCAAACTCGCTGTCACCTCTTCTTGTACTGTGAATAATGGTATCCATCCATATTGTGGAATAATCATGAATCTGCGGATATTTTGTTATCAATTCACGGCTCATAAGTGCTATATCACGGGCAGTTGACATATGTCCATCCGTATCAAGTCCGCAGCAGTTCACAAAATTAGTATTGTTCATTCCAAGCCCCATGGCTCTTTCATTCATCTTTGCAACAAATGCACTCTCTGTGCCCTCTATGTATTCTGACATGGCTACACATGCATCATTCGCACTTGCCATACTTATACATTTAATCATCGTATCAACCGTCTGCTTTTCTCCTGCCTCCAGAAACACCTGACTTCCGCCCATAGATGCCGCATATTCCGATACAGTAACTTCGTCATCAAGTCCGATTTTGCCATCCTTTATAGCATCAAATATCAATATCAGAGTCATTATCTTGGTAATACTTGCCGGATGCAGGCTCGTATCTGCATCTTTTTCATATATAACCTGACCTGTTGATGCCTCCATAAGTATCGCTGACGGTGATTTTAATTCTATTCCTGAATTTTCCCCCTGTGTCCGTTCCTGTGCAATACATGTGACACGACTCATTCCCGCATAGACTGATGTAAATATTAAAATCAGACACATTATGCACATTATAAGTCTTTTGTTTCTACTCTTAATAACAAACATTTGCTCACCCAATACACAATATTCTGGCTATAGTTTATGTATAAAGAGGGAGTTTTATGATTAATTCAATTTTCTATTCCTTCTCCAACAATTTTTTATATGTATTATCAATTCCCAATGCTCCCAGCGGAGCTGTGATAATAATTGCAAGTACAGCCACTGACAAAATAATTTTGCCACAGGCAAGTCCTGCTGCAAGAGGCACTGAACCGATTGCCGCCTGGACTGTAGCTTTCGGAAGGTACGCAATAACGCAAAATATCCTCTCTTTCATATTAAGTTTAGTCTTTATCGTACATATCAAAACACCCGCCGTTCTGAAAATCAATGCAATAAAAATCATAAACACTGCCGCTATTCCTGCACTAAGCGTATATCGTATATCAACCGCAGCCCCAACAAGCACAAAAAGAACCACTTCAGCTGCAATCCATAACTTTCCGAATTTCTCTGATAATCTTTTTGAAACAAATGCTGTACTTTTTATTTTTATAACACATGCCATGCTGACTACAGCAAGTAGTCCTGAAACAGATACTTTTCCCTCAAGCCAGCCTTCAACAGAAACAAGCAGCATTGAAAAGCCAAGCACAATTATTACTTTTGTACTGTTTCTGACACAATGCTTATGTGCATATGATGTCTCAAAAAATAAATATAATCCATATCCTGTAACTGCACCAAGAAGTATTCCCAGAACAATTGAAACAGGAATATTTACAAAATCAATAATATCAGTACTTCCACCCTGTGCCATGCTTAAAAATGTCGTAAATAATACAATAACAAAAATATCATCGCATGACGCTCCTGCCATAATCATCTGTGGAATTGCTTTTTTCGTCCCATATTTTTCTTCCATAAGCATTACCGTTCTCGGTATGACAACCGCAGGTGAAACGGCTCCAAGCACTGCTCCCATTACCGCCGCCTCTATCCTGTTAATTCCTAATAACAATGGTGCAAATAATATATATCCTGCTATTTCACATGTTGCCGGAACAAATGACATAAGAATTGCCGGTCGTCCCGCCTTCTTCAAATCCTTCAAATCAAGAGACAATCCTGCTTTAAGCAGAATAATTATAAGTGCCAGTTTTCTTAATTCAGATGAAACAGAAAGTATTGACGGGTCGAGAAAATCAAGAACATACGGTCCTAATACAATACCCGTAACAAGCATTCCGATAATACGAGGCATTTTAAGTTTCTGGCAGATTGCCCCCATTGCAAGTCCAACCAAAAAAATAAGTGATAATGATGCTAACATATAATCCTCCTTAAATTATTCAGCAGGGATTCTATTCATTGTCCACATAAAAAAGCTGACAACCCCTGCGATTATAAAATCGTAGAAGTCATCAGCTATAATAAGCAGTTTAGGTTTCCCATGGGAGAACTTCATTCCCAACTTGTAAAATAATACTTCTTTTAAAGCTTTATGTCAATATACAACTGTCAACTTCGTTTTTTAACATAAAAATGCTGCATTTCAGGAGGATTATCAATCTTTCAATCTTTTTTACACTTTATCAGAAGACTGTATGAATGCAGTAAGCATCTTATCAGACACAGAAATTGCTGTTGAGCGTGTTCAGAAATTTGCAAACAGTTCTGCCGCCATACCTTCCGATTCAGACAATATGATGCAGAACATGTCACAGGAAATTGAAAATCTGGAATCAAAATTTGCTGATTTGCAAGAAATCATAAATAAACTTGATAATTCAGAAATACAGGCAGCTTATGAAACATATTATTCTGTATATAACTCCTATTCCGAAAATGCGTCAAAAACGCTCGGAACAGACAGCAATGATGCCGACTCATTTTTACAATCCACGCAGTCAGGTTCTAATATAACAGAACAGCTTGATGAAGCATACAGCACGTTATATTCACTTATAGATGATGAAGTAAACAATGCTTCTACTGCATTAGACAGCCAGTTTACTCTTTCAGACAGAGCAAATATCATAATATTTGCAATACTTATAGCAACAGGAATCATTATAATTCTTGCTATATTAAAGATTGTACGTCCTCTCCAATCTGCAAACGGACAGCTTTCAAAAATAATCAATGATATTTCCACGACCATTGAAGAAAGTGCCAATGGAACAAATGACATTTCTTCCAGAATACGAAACATTGCTTCTTCCGTCGAGGCAATAAAATCCCAAACTGCCGAAAATCAATCCATCGGCAATGAACTGAAAAAAAAATGTTGAAGTATTTAAAAACATCTGATTTATATATTATTTTTATTATTTAAAAATTAATGGTATTGACATAGCATTTTTATAGTGTTAGTATATTTACATTATATACTACACAATTATAATTGAATAATAACTTTATGCTATGATATAATGTCACCAACGAAAGAAGGTGATAGAAAGTGAGCGATTCAATGACACGCGAGGAACTTATTAGTTTAACAATTGATAAATATACTGATTTACAACGTATCAAAAAGGCAAATGGCAATACCGAAAATAAAGAGCTTGACTATCAGCTTAAAGTTACTATAGCTAAACTATCCTCATTAGGAATATCCGTTGAAGATATAACATTATAACTTTCAACTCATATCTTCTGTCTAAGGTATAATGTTATTAATATGTGTTTATATAATAAAGCTGGGATTTTCCCAAATTTCACACAAACCTCCAAACTAAGATAAAACGTATCTCAGTTTGGAGGTTATCTTACAATTTTTATATTTTAAGAGATATTATTCACGCTACAAAATGCTCATTGGACAAATATAAAAAGTAATTTAAAAATATAATCACTCAAAAGTACGATTTATAATATAAAAAGAGATGTAACTACGCAAATCACAGTTACATCTCTTTTACATTTTCTACTTATACTCTGTTCCCAGCCAGAAACGTTCAACGTCTCCAACCACTGAACCAGTCTTTCCTTTTACTGTACATGAACATAATTTCTTATCTGAATTGTAATAATACAGTTTATTTTTATAAAATAATGTGCTCACAGTATCTGCATCTGAGCCAACATCTGTCATCTTCACCTCATCCGCTGTAAGCGACTTTTTATAATATTGGACATTATCACGTATATACGTAAGTTCAGATGATGTATTTTTTACAATGCTTAAAGAGCCATCAGTAATATTTTCAGCAACAGTTTTAACTTTACCGGAACTTATGCTTATTAGATTATTATTTTCATCAACTGCTGCAATCGTATCAGCTGATTCAAGAAATACATAATCTGACGCACCTCCAAGCTTTGACACAACTGTAAATACCGGTGTTATATCCTTCTTGACAGAAGCATAGCTTACCTGACCAGAATTGATTACATATACATAATCTTTATCATATATAACCTCAACACCGGAACCATTAAATTTACCAATAAACATATCCTCTGTATTCTTTGATGATATGCTGTGATAATAACAGTTTCCGTTGACACTATATATAAACCCTTCCGCCTTATCTGACTGATTAACCGGATTTGCCTTATAGGAATATCTCACAGAAGATTTACTTGTAAGTGCATAAATATTTTTTGCATCTTCAGATATTTCCTTTTTCTTCTCATCTTTATCATAATTAAGTGTATACAACACGTTACCTGTTGAATTATATATAATTGTATTTTTGGCAGAATATATATATACATTTGCAAGCGACGACTCAACTTCTGTTATAACACCATGCACATCACCATCTTTGGATTTATCCAGCTTACTTACCATAAGTGATGTCTGTCCTAATGCCCCCTGGTCATTTACAACCTGGGTATCTTTATAAATTATAGTTCCTTTATCACTTATATAGAGTATTTCTTTTTTATTTGAACTTTCAGCAAGTCTGAGACTCATTGAATTGTTCCATACAAAAAGCGTGTACTTGTCTTTCACAGAATCATAAGTTATGGCAGTAAAATATTTTCCCTGATTGGAAGCCATTTTCTGTATAATATTATTTTTATCTATTTCGTCAGAAAATTCCGGCATATAAAATGAATTATTATCAGCCTCAAAAACAATATCATCTTCGCTGCAGACCAGCTTACTGTCTATCCCTGCAACATTATATATTTTATTATTGTATTTCATATACAAAACATAATTTTTACGTGTTGCAAGCTTAAATATGCCAAATCCTGCAAGAGAAGCCAGCATTAAAACTATTGCTGCTGCAATTATTCTTACTATCAGCTTCTTCTTGCCTTTTACAGCCTTTTTCGCCTGTGATGCTGTTTTTTCAACTGCATCCTGTGCAAATTTACTTCCACTTTCTTTAAGACGCCGAAACATTTCATCAGGCAGCACTTCTTCCTGCCCACCATTTTTAACATCTGCTGTATTATTTTCAGAAGTCTCTTTATCAGAAGAAGCAGACCCCTTTCCGGCCTGCTTCTCCTCATACGCCCTCTTCCGTTTCAGATAATCTGCATTATTAACAATGACTTCCGGTCCATTGCATCTTGGACACTTATCACCTTCATATTCCTGACCACATTTTGGACATATCATATAAATAACCGTGCCTTTCCGCATAATTAAAATTCAAATTTTTCTGCGAAATATGCTTTCAAATCCTCAATCTTAACTCTTTCCTGTTCCATTGTGTCTCTGTCACGTACTGTAACAGCTCCGTCTTCCTCAGAATCAAAGTCATAAGTAACACAGAATGGTGTACCAATTTCATCCTGTCTTCTATATCTCTTACCAATATTGCCTCTGTCATCAAATTCACAGTTATATGTCTTTGAAAGTTCTGCAAATACCTTTTCTGCCCCTTCATTTAACTTCTTAGAAAGTGGAAGAATACCAATCTTAACAGGTGCAATAGCAGGATGGAAATGAAGAACTGTTCTCACATCGCCGCCCTCAAGTTCCTCTTCATCATATGCTGAACAAAGGAAAGCAAGTGTAACTCTGTCTGCACCGAGTGATGGCTCAATAACATATGGGATATATTTTTCTTTTGACTCATCATCAAAATATGACATATCCTCACCTGATACTGTCTGATGCTGAGTAAGGTCATAATCTGTTCTGTCAGCGATACCCCAGAGTTCACCCCATCCAAATGGGAATAAGAATTCAATATCTGTTGTTCCCTTGCTGTAGAAACAGAGTTCTTCTGGTGAATGGTCTCTTGCACGCATCTCATCATCCTTGATACCGAGAACTTTAAGCCAGTTGATGCAATACTCTCTCCAATATCTGAACCACTCAAGGTCTGTGCCAGGTTTGCAGAAGAACTCAAGTTCCATCTGCTCAAATTCTCTTGTTCTGAATGTGAAGTTACCTGGTGTAATCTCATTTCTGAATGATTTACCAATCTGACCGATACCAAATGGAATCTTCTTTCTTGATGTTCTCTGAACATTCTTAAAGTTTACGAAAATACCCTGTGCTGTCTCTGGTCTTAAATATACTGTATTCTTAGCATCTTCCGTAACTCCCTGAAATGTCTTGAACATAAGGTTAAACTGTCTGATATCTGTAAAATTATGCTTTCCACATGTAGGACAGTTAATTTCATGCTCATCAATAAAATTCTTCATCTGTTCCTGAGTCCAGCCGTCAACTGAACCTCCAATATCAAAATTATTATCTGCTGCCCAGTCTTCAATAAGCTTATCTGCACGGAATCTCTCATGACATTCCTTACAATCCATAAGAGGGTCTGAGAAACCACCAAGATGACCTGAAGCTACCCATGTCTGTGGATTCATAAGAATTGCACAGTCAACACCGACATTATATGGGCTTTCCTGTACAAACTTCTGCCACCATGCTTTCTTTACGTTATTTTTAAGTTCTACACCAAGATTACCATAATCCCATGTATTAGCCAATCCGCCGTATATTTCAGAACCAGGATATACAAATCCTCTGGCCTTTGCAAGAGCAACAATCTTTTCCATTGTCTTTTCCATTTCTTTTCTACCTCCGTTATGTTTGACTGCAATATGCAGATAATTTTATAACATTTCTTCAAATATGACAAGCTTAAATCTTTCCCGGCTATGTATTATTCTCTGTCCAATGATACTTTTATTCTTCCCATGGCCTTATTCTGTATTTTGCACCTATATCATCACATATTTTCTGACACTGTGCCTCTTCTTCATGGGAAATTGTCGTATCAACTGTTGTAAGGACAACATTTGGAATATATTTTGTACATTCTTTTGCAAACGAAAGCATTGCATCAAATGATTCATCACCAAACTTGCTTCTTACAAGCTCATTATATCTTTTTTTATCAGGATCATTAAGACTTATTGAAACTGTATCAATAATCCCTTCCATCTCAGGTACAATATCCCTTTTATTAATCAGATTTCCTACACCATTTGTGTTAATTCTAATAGGCTTGTTATATGTCTTTTTGACATATGAAGCAACTTCCTTTAACACATCAAATGCCTCTGTAGGCTCGCCAAATCCACAAAAAACGACTTCGTCATAATCTTCCATATTGAATTTTGCAAACTCATCTATAACCTCTTTTGCCAACGGTTCTCTTTCAAGCCATAATCTGTCCGACTCACCGATTCTGTCCATTGTCTGTCTAAGACAGAATGTACAGGCATATGGACATCTGTTAGTAAGATTAACATACAAATTATTATGTACCTTATATAATATTTCCATGAAGCACCTCCAAATATTTATTTTAATGAATATAACAGCTCTTCAAAGCATACACCATCAGTCAATGGTATATCAAGTTCAATTGACTTCATGATACATTTTTTTATAAACGAAGAAGCTTTTTTTACTGATTTATGAAAATCCACACCATTGACCGCATCTGCTGCAATTATTGATGTAAATATATCACCTGTTCCACTTCTTTGTGCCCCAATCTTTAATGCTTTAACAAAATAGCCTTTTTTCCCTTCTTTTTCTCTTTCATAACAATAATTTGAAATAAATGTTCCTTGAACAATTCCTGTTATAACTACCTTTTCAGGTCCCATCATTGAAAGTTTTTCTGCAAGTTCTACTATGTCTTTTTCATAAAGCATGTCAGAATATGGGGTATCAGTAAGAATACAGCTTTCAGTAATATTAGGAGTTATTATATCTGCTCCTGCAACAAGTTCCTTCATAAGACCACACATTTCATCTGTATATGTAGAATAAATTTTCCCATAATCGCCCATAACCGGGTCCACAACAACTATTGTATCATCAGTTTTAAATTCTTTTATAAAATCCTTAACAATAGAAATCTGTCTGGCTGAACCAAGAAATCCGGAGCATATTCCGTTAAATGATAAATCCAGCTTTTTCCACTCCTCCACATATCTTTCCATCCTGTCAGTATAATCATCAAAAAAATAACTGTCGAACCCTGTGTGATTAGAAAAAATTGAAGTAGGTAATGGACAACATTGTACTTTGAGTGTGGATATAATAGGAAGTTCAACCGCAATTGAACATCTCCCAAATCCGGTAAAATCATTAATCAATGCAATTTTTTTCTGATTATTATGTGAAATATTTTTAAGCATTTAACTCCTCCTGTATTGAAAGCATTTCAAATGATTTCATTTTTTTATCTATAACCGATTCCTTTACCGATGTAATAACTTCCATCAGCTGCATTAATACATTTTTATTTACAGCAAAGGAAAAAAGTCTGTTTAATGGTGTTCCCGTTATATACTGAAGTGCATGAACTGTCGAATCTTCCAGTTTTACTGACATATGTGCATAATCTGCACAATCCGCACAGTAAATTCCAAGTGTACTCTTTGAAAATGAGACCAAATGTTCTTTTTCCTTGCCACAGCCCTGACATACAAAAAAATCCGGACTTTCACCATTTATTGCAATTATTCTCAGTTCATAGGTAAGGCGGATAAGCGGCTTTGATAAATTTTTACGTCCAAGAGCCTTTAATGCAGCATATAACAGATTTATCATAACAGACGCATCAAGATTTTCCCTGCCATAATAATCGGCAAGCTCCGCAAAATAATATGCATAACAGACCGCATCAAAATCGCTTATAATTTCTTCAAAATAAGCTGTTATATTCGCCTGTCTTATCGTATACGAAGTTCTTCCCTCATACACCTGAAATGTTCCAAAAACAAATGGTCTTGTTATTCCTGTAAGAGGACTGTTTGGTCGTCTTGCCCCTTTTGCAAATGCTGCAATCTTACCTCTTTCCTTTGTAAGAATTACTATCCTTCTGTCAAACTCGCCTACAGGCATAGCTGATAAAACTATGCCTGTAACCTCTGTTATGTCACTCATATCAGATTAACCCAAATCGTCCTTCTTTTTGTCATAACCAAAATTCTTAATAAGAACATCGCTGTCACGCCATTCTTTTTTAACTTTCACCCAAAGCTGAAGATTCACTTTTGTATCAAGCTGCTTTTCAATCTCATATCTGGCATTTGCACCGATTTTTTTAAGCATTTCTCCGCCTTTACCTATAATTATTCCTTTGTGGGAATCTCTCTCACATATAATGGTTGCCTGAATATCTGTAATTATGCCCTTCTGGCTTTTTCTTTCTTTCATGCTGTCAATTACAACGGCAATTCCGTGAGGAATCTCTTCATTAAGTGCATGAAGTGCTTTCTCTCTTATAAGCTCAGCGACAATCTGTCTCATAGGCTGGTCTGTTATTGTATCCTCATCATAAAACATCGGACCATAAGGAAGATATTTATAAATTGTATCAATCAGTTCATCAACATTTGCACCGCTTCTTGCTGACACAGGTATTATTTCCTGAAAATCAAGTTCTTTTCTATAGCAGTCAATAACCGGAAGAATTTCTTCTTTTTTGATTGTATCTACTTTATTTATAACAAGAATTATCGGTGCTTTTACTTTTTTAAGTCTTTCAATAATATGCTGTTCTCCCGCACCGATATATGTTGTCGGCTCAACAAGCCAGCATACAACATCAACTTCGCCGATTGTCTTTTCTGCTGCTCCAACCATATATTCACCAAGTTTATTTTTTGCCTTGTGAATACCGGGTGTATCAACAAATACAATCTGACCTCTTTCATCTGTATGGACTGTCTGTATTCTGTTTCTTGTCGTCTGAGGCTTATTAGACGTAATGGCAATTTTCTGACCTATCATACGATTCATAAGTGTTGACTTACCTACATTAGGTCGTCCTATCAGCGTAACAAACCCTGACTTTACATTTTTTCCGTCAGCAGCCGCACCGCCTGTAATTCCGCTTGCAGCAAGCATTTCATCCAAATTCATACTTTTCTCCATTCCAAAAAATCATTCTTCTTCACTGTTATTTTGTACTGCTGATACAAATAATGGCTTAATCTCATCAAACATAGATGACTCATCATTTATATTTTTATAATTACCAACAACGCACAGATAATTCTGTTTAAGTCCTGCTTCAACAATTGGTGCCAGTTCTCTTATCTTCTCCGGTGTCGCACCTAAAACTTCATCACGCTCTCTCTGATAATCTTCAATAGTCACATTGCTTATATATGCTCCAAATGAACGAACGCCCTTAGCTGCCGGATTCATTGGTGTATCCATATCTCCTATTGTACCAATTATGAACTTGAGCATGTCTCTGTCACTCACATCAAAATTCTTAATATAATCAACTGATTCATCAAAAATTTCATTTGTCTTTTTAAGGTTAGGATCACGGTAAGATACCATATACATGTCACCATTTTTGCCAAAGCCGCTCATACAGCCGTATGCACCGCCTTTAACACGCACATTTATCCAAAGATAATCATAGCCGAAAATAACTTTTAAAACTCTTAATGCACCTGTATACTTATATCCCGCATCAACAAAATTGCCACATCTTGCAACATATTGAACCTGTGATGATGAAGTAAAACCTGTTTTAACATTACATGGCTTAAATTTTCTTATTTCTGCAGGATAATTGTCTGTATTTAATTTTCCTGCAAAATCGCCAAAAGCAGCTTTAAATTTATCATATCCATCATCATTGGCATTAAAACTGACAACAAGGTTTTCCTTTGTAAATATAAGCTTTATAAGCTGGTTAAGTGTGCCTGCAATCTCTTCTTTTCTGTTATCAAAATCTTTTTCAATCTCCTGGATAAAAAGGTAAAATCCGTATCCTCTCATCAGATTTGAATAATATCCCGATGCAGATAACTGTGACATTCCATAAAGCATAGCTACTGTATGTCCCATACCTGTCATTGAGCTTTCAATTCTCGACTTTGTTCTTGAAATAATCTCTTTAAGTCTCTTATAATCATCAAATTTTGTACAATATATAATTTCATGCATCATTTCAAGCATAAAAGGTATTTTTTCATATAAGACCTTACCTTTTACCTCATATCTTATCTGATACTTATCAAGTTCTTTATTATTTGTATATATTGCAGAATCTGATGAAAGTCCTCCCGAATTAATATTGATTTCATTAGTAAGTTCAGGATATGTGAAATTATCAGTATCCATAAGTCCAAGCACTGATGAAAGAAGTCCTATATATGGTACAAGTTCATCTGATACACTCTTACATTCAAAAGACATCATAATATATGCAATTCTGTTGGTAAACATATTATGGTGAATAACCTTGATACCATTTTCCTCTTTTTCATCGATATAAAGTCTTGCCGGAGTTTTTCCAATATCTTTGAGTGCAAGCATTGGAATTTTTTCAAGATTCTCCTGACTTGAAGGCTCGTCCTGATATTCCTTTAATTCCTTTGTTTCACGCACATACTGCTGTATCTGCTCTTTTGTCAGCTTAGACTTAAAATCTGCAAGCTCAGACTTTGTCTTATCTTCAAGTTCTTTTTCAAGATTCCTTTTCGGAACCAGCGATATAACAGAACCATGATGATTATTTACAAGCCACTCCTCGATTATTTTTTCAAATAATCCTGACTCTTTTTCTTTTTTAATCTGCTCAAATGTCTTTCCCGCCTCAATATGAATAAACGGCTTATTTTCATCATAAAGCCAGCTGTCCATCATTGTGAGATAATACATTAATCCCTTTGGATATGCACCATAATCAGCCTCACGGTATTTGAATTCATAATAATTGATTCCCGCATCAATCATACGCATATCAATACCATTTTTTACAATATCACTGAGCACTTCATTAATTGTATCTGTGAACTCCTGTCTCTTATTTTCATCTGCATTTTTAGCAATAATTGAATAAATCGGCTGATACACAGATGTCTCAAAACTGCTGTAAATATCGGTTCCTATATTTTTATCAATAAGAGCCTGTTTTAACTTTGCTCCGGGAGCCATGATAAGTGCATAATCAAGAATCTGCATTGCAAGATAAAGTTTTGCATCAAGTGATGTTCCAACAACCTTGTTATATGAAAGAAATGCATTATTTTCAAGCGGTTCGTCATCCGTTACAGCATAATTAAATTCCTTAAAAACATCATTTTCAAAACTCTTCTGTGCAGGAATTGATGCGTCAATCTCTACATCATCTGCATCAAAATCACTAAGGTATTCCCTGTCAAGATAATCAAGTCTTTCCTGTACATCCATATCACCATACAGATAAATATAGCTGTTTACAGGATGATAAAACTTCTTGTGATAATCAAGAAATTCATTGTAATCAAGTTCAGGAATATGAGCAGGCTCACCGCCCGACTCAAATCTGTAAGGCGTGTCAGGAAATAAAGATACACATGTATATCTTGAAAGCACGTCATCCGGTGACGAATATACACCTTTCATCTCATTATATACAACGCCATTGATTTTAAGCTCATCATCCTCATTTTCAAGTTCATAATGCCAGCCTTCCTGCTTAAAAATCTGTGGCTTATTATAAATATCAGGATAAAATACCGCATCCATATAAACATCCATAATATTTTTGAAATCCACATCATTACAGCTCGCAACGGGATATACAGTCTTATCCGGATAAGTCATAGCATTAAGAAATGTATTGAGCGACCCCTTGCAAAGTTCTACAAACGGGTCTTTCACAGGATATTTTCTTGAACCGCAGAGTGTCGAATGTTCAAGAATATGCTGCAGCCCTGTATCGTTATACGGCGGTGTCTTAAAACCTATAGAAAATACCTTATTATTATCATCATTGGAAACAATGGCAATCCTTGCACCGCTCTTTTTATGTCTTAATAAAAGTCCTGTAGAATCTAAATCTTCAAGCTTTTCAACGGAAATTACATCATATTTTGATAAATTCAGTTTATTTATATCAGTCATAAATCCTCCTTGTTTTGTATTACAAAATCCGAGTCTCTCCAACGAGGAGAGGATTTTATCCTCCTTGTTTTGTGAAGAAACTATATTCTTTTTAATATTATCACATTTTTGCATTTATATCCATATTTATTTGTAATTAAACCTATCCTCTGCTTCTTAAAACGAAGAAAAAAAGTCTGTTTTCACATATTGGATTTCTAATGCCGAGATGAAAATTGTCCTCCATTTCATGAAACGTGGAAAAAATAAAGTCTGTTTTCACATATTGGATTTTTAATCCCGAGGTGAAAACAGACTTTATTTTTTTTATTTGAAAAATCCCTTTTTCTTTATATGTTTTTCTTCGCCTGTAAGTGCTTTGTCGTATGCAATCAAAGCCTCTTTCTGCTCATTTGTAAGACGTTTAGGAACATCTACAATAACTGTGATGTAATGGTCGCCTCGCACTGCATTGTTTCTTACAGTCGGCATGCCTTTTCCTCTTAAACGTACAACCGTGCCTGAAGCCGTTCCCGGTTTTACTTCGTAAACCACTTCGCCATCTACAGTCTTAACTTTTACTTCACCGCCAAGAACTGCTGTTGGATAAGATATAACAACATCTGACATTATATTATATCCATCTCTCTTAAATTCAGGGTCTGCTGAAATCATTACTGTTACAAGCAAATCTCCTCTTGGTCCGCCATTTACACCCGGCTCACCTTTGCCCTGTATTCTTACACTCTGACCATTATCAATTCCGGCTGGAATTGTAACTTCGATAGTCTTTCTTGTGTTGATATAACCGCTTCCATGACAGTCAGGACATTTTTCTTTAATAATCTTACCTGTACCGTTACAGTCCGGACAAGGCTGGACATTACGAACCATGCCAAGAAATGACTGCTGTGTGTATACAACCTGACCTTTACCGCCACACTTAGGACATGTCTCAGGCTGAGTACCAGGTTTTGCACCTGTACCATTACACTTCTGACATGGGTCTTTAAATTCAATATCTATCTTCTTGCTCGTTCCTTTTACCGATTCGGCAAATGTAATTCTGACAGATTTTCTTACATCTGCACCACGCATTGGTCCATTACTGTTTCTTCTTCTTGAACCGCCGCCAAACAAATCTCCAAAAATATCTCCACCGCCAAATATATCGCTGAAAATATCTCCCATGTTGCTGTAATCAAAGCCACCGCCGCCGGCACCTCCATTTTCAAATGCAGAATGTCCAAATTGGTCATACTGACGACGTTTTTCGGCATCACTTAACACTGCATATGCTTCTGATGCCTCTTTAAACTTCGCTTCAGCTTCTTTATCACCGGGATTTGTATCAGGATGGTACTTCTTTGCAAGCTGCCTGTATGCCTTTTTTATTGCAGCATCATCGGCATCTCTTGAAACGCCAAGAACCTCATAATAATCTCTTTTATCTGCCATATTAACTCCATTTCTGTGTTTGTCTAATACACATGTAAAATTTTTGCTTTTTTCACCAAAAACTGCACAGGGCTTTCTGCCCCATGCAGTTTAATTCAAGCTCCAATGTTTAATGAATCGATACACGCTCTGTAACTTTCACTACTGCATGTAAATCCGTTTAAACATCAATTGATTTTACACTTCTTTGTAGTCACCGTCAACGACATCATCGCCATAAGGATTACCGTTAGAAGCTGAACCATTGTTCATATCAGGACCTGCACCGGCACCCATATCAGAGCCTGCACCGGCTGCACCCTGCTGTGCTTCATAGAGCTTAGCAAAAAGCTTCTGTGCACTTTCCATAAGTTTTTCCTTAGCAGCCTTAATCTCATCAACCTGTGAATCTGTCATATTTTCAGCATCTGTGCTGTCAACAAGACTCTTTAATGCATTGAGGTCTGTCTCAACAGCAGCCTTATCATTAGCATCAAGCTTATCACCGGCTTCATCAAGTGCTTTCTGTGTCTGGAATACGATTGAATCCGCATCATTTCTTACTTCAATTGCTTCCTTACGTTTCTTATCCTGTGCCTCGAATTCAGCAGCTTCCTTAACAGCCTTATCAATATCAGCATCTGACATGTTAGAACCTGCTGTAATTGTGATGTGCTGTTCCTTACCTGTTCCCAAATCCTTAGCAGATACATTTACGATACCGTTAGCATCAATATCAAATGTAACTTCAATCTGTGGAACACCTCTTCTTGCTGGTGGAATACCATCAAGTCTGAACTGACCGAGTGACTTGTTATCCCTAGCGAACTGTCTTTCACCCTGTACTACATTGATATCAACGGCTGTCTGATTATCAGCAGCTGTAGAGAATATCTGACTCTTCTTTGTAGGAATTGTTGTATTTCTTTCAATAAGTCTTGTAGCAATACCACCCATTGTCTCAATTGAAAGAGAAAGTGGTGTTACATCAAGAAGAAGGATATCACCGGCACCGGCATCACCTGCAAGTTTACCACCCTGAACAGATGCACCAATAGCAACACATTCATCTGGATTTAATGATTTGCTTGGCTCATGTCCTGTAAGCTGTTTTACTTTATCCTGTACTGCCGGAATTCTTGTAGAACCACCTACAAGTAATACCTTTGAAAGTTCAGAAGCTGTGATACCAGCATCATTTAATGCATTTCTTACCGGCTCTGCTGTCTTCTCAACAAGGTCATGTGTAAGTTCATCAAATTTAGCTCTTGTAAGAGTCATATCAAAATGCTTTGGACCTTCAGCTGTAGCTGTAATATATGGCAGATTGATATTTGTCTGCATAGCACTTGAAAGTTCCTTCTTAGCCTGCTCTGCAGCAACTCTTAATCTCTGAAGAGCCATTGTATCTTTAGAAAGATCTACGCCTTCCTTACTCTTGAAATCATCAAGCATATACTGTGTGATTCTCTCATCAAAGTCATCTCCACCAAGTCTGTTATTACCAGCTGTAGCAAGAACTTCGATAACTCCATCACCAATTTCAATGATAGATACATCAAATGTACCACCACCTAAATCGTATACCATAATCTTCTGTTCTTTTTCATTATCAAGACCATAAGCAAGAGCTGCTGCTGTTGGCTCGTTGATAATTCTCTTAACATCAAGGCCTGCAATCTTACCGGCATCCTTAGTTGCCTGTCTCTGTGCATCGTTGAAGTATGCAGGAACTGTAATAACTGCTTCTGTAACTTTTTCACCGAGGTAGTTTTCTGCATCAGCCTTTAATTTCTGGAGAATCATAGCTGAAATTTCCTGTGGTGTGTATTTCTTACCATCAATCTCAACCTTGTAATCTGTACCCATATGTCTCTTAATAGATGAAATTGTCTTGTCAGCATTTGTTACTGCCTGACGTTTTGCAGGATCACCTACAAGTCTTTCACCATTCTTTGTAAATGCTACGATTGAAGGCGTTGTTCTAAGACCTTCTGTATTTGCGATAACAACCGGCTTACCGCCTTCCATAACTGCTACGCATGAGTTTGTTGTACCTAAGTCAATACCAATAATCTTTCCCATATTAATCTTCCTTTCTGTGCAATGCACATTAAATACTAATTTCAATTGTTATAATGTAAATGCTGCAATTAATCACTCAAAATCCAACTAATTGGCAACCTTTACCATGCTGTGACGAATCACAGTATCTCTATATGTGTAACCCTTCTCAAATTCTTCAACTACTATTCCTTCGCCTACTGAATCATCTTCAACATGCATTACTGCATTATGAACATCCGGGTTAAACTCCAAACCAACTGCCTCGATAGGTTTAACTTCAAGATCTTCAAGCATCTTCATTGTCTGCTTGTAAACCATATCCATACCTTTGGCAAATGGTGTTTCCTTTTCTTCATCCGTGATTGCTTTAAAACCACGTTCAAAATTATCAACAATAGGAAGTAACTTTTTAATTACATCTGCAGCTCCCATTTCAAACATTGCTGACTTCTCTTTATCTGTACGCTTCCTGTAATTGTCAAACTCAGCCATCTGACGCTTAACTCTGTCCTGCAGTTCATCAATAACAGCGTCTCGTGGATCTTTCTTTTTATTATCAGATTTATCATTATCTGTATCACCTGCTGCCTCCGCATCACTTGCAGTGTTATCTGCATCTGCGTTATCAGCCTGAGCTTCTACAGTTTCAGCGTCTTTTTTTTCAGTCTTATCAATATCTTTTTCTAATTTTTCATCTTTCTTCTTTAAATCTTTTTCTTTCTTTGACACTTTTATATCCAACCTTTCCTATGATTTCTTAAAGACATCATCCAGTTGATTCTGAATTGTCTTAAGTTTTTCAACAACTTTATCATAATCCATACGTTTCGGTCCGATAATACCTATCGTTCCACGCATGCCATCCTGCAGCTCATAAGTTGCTGTAACTACGCTACAGTCTTTCATTGACTCAACCGGTGCTTCATTTCCTATATATACCTGAATTCCTGTATTATCGGAATCATCACTCTCTGTATCTTTTACAAAATCAGTAAGTGACTGTTTTTCCTCAAGTGCATATATAAGCTCACTTGCTTTCGTCGAATCGCTAAGCTCAGGATATTTGAAAATATTAGTTGCACCGCTGGTATATATCTTTAAATTATCTTCTCCGCTTATTGTCTCAACAATAGCATCAACAACTTCTTTTACAAGCTGCATATGCTCTCCTGCCTGATTCTCCATCTTAGATACAATACTAAGATTCATCTCCTGCAATGAAAGTCCTGTAAGGCTCGTATTCAAAAGAATGTTAAGCTTTAAAAGATTCTCCTGTGATAAATCTTCACTTACTGTTATTACCTTGTTACGGATTATATTGCCTTCCATAACAATAACCGCCAGAATCTTATTTGTTTCAAGCTGCGAAAGCTGGACAAATTTAAGCTTGTTGCCTTTAACCTGTGGTGCACTGACCATTGTTGCATAGTTAGTATCTTTTGCAAGCACTTTTGCAACATTCTGAAGAAGTTCTTCAACCTTATCAACCTTCTGTGAAAGGATACCCTGCATTGACTCAACTTCTTTTTCTCTGTCTGTCACTACCTGCTCCCTGTTCACAAGTTCTGTCTCTTTCTGACTCATCATATCATCCACATAAAATCTGTAGCCTTTATCTGTAGGAATTCTTCCTGCTGATGTATGAGGCTGGACAATATATCCAAGTTCTTCAAGGTCTGCCATCTCATTTCTGATTGTGGCCGAACTCAGTTTCAAATCTGCATATTTGGATATGGTTCTTGAGCCAACCGGTTCGCCTGTTTCAAGATAATTTTTAATGATTGCTTTCAGAATCTTAACTTTTCTGTCATCAAGTTCCATTGACTCTCACTCCTTATCCATAAATAAATGCTGCTTGTTTATCTCATGTTAGCACTCGTTAAATTTGAGTGCTAACATTTGATATACATAAAATAACACTACCTCATATTAATGTCAACACCCTTATTAAATTTTTTTATTAAGAAATTCTAAACTTTAAAAACCTCATATTAACTGCCTGGTTTATTTCATTATAAATGCTGCCAAATTCTGAATTTACCGCCTCATCCATCTCTCCGCAGATGTCCATGCCTATAACTTTACGCATTTCAAATGTGTCCTCAATTATTGCAAAAAGCTCATCAACACTCATGATTCCCTGATTCCAGTTTGTTTTATATTCTTTTTCATCAAGCACATCTTTATCAACCGAAATATATACAGGTCTTTTTCCTGTCCAGCATTTATCTATAAGTTCATTTTCAAGACCATACTGTTGTCCTCTCTTTTTAAGTATTGTCTGCTTTGTAATAAACTTTACTCCCAGCTCCTTCATTTCTTTATCTATATTATCTTTGTCAACACCTACAACAGTTACTTTCCCTTTAAAGCCGGAATCTTCCACCAGATTTCTAATCCAGCCGCCGCATGATAAAACATCACCAAATGCCGGCTTTTGCATATCAGAATGATTATCAAATACTATCAGGTCAAACGGCTCCTCTATAAGACTTAACCATAAAAGTGTGAGATAATGGTAATTGCCTCCATCAATAAAATGAATACCTTTTGTCGGATATTCTTTCATCATTTCACGAAAATTTTCTTTTGCCATATCATCACAATATCCGTTTGTGCCTGTCATACTGACAGCATCTATAACTCCAGCACCGCCTTTTTTTAATTTATCAATAAATAAAGGTTGTTCATCATAAATTCCCGATACATTAACTAATGTTACATTCCCATAATCGTCCTGCATATAATACCCCGCTTTCATTTTAGTCTTTCAAATTTTCCATATAATTGAAAACATATTCTCCCCTCTGATACAAGATATGAAAAAAGCTTCTGCAAAACAGATTACAATCCATTTTGCAAAAGCTTTATGCTTTATAATTAATTCCGATTAAATTCCAAGAATCTTTTTAACGCTTGAACTCATCTCATTAACTTCACATACTGTATCATGAAGAACAGGTGCTGTTCTTATATCTTCAATTGCCTGTGGAACGGCAACATTAGAAATCTTGCTTAATTCATCTACAAGTTCAAAGTCAGTCATGCTGTCATACTTTGAATCAATAGCATCCATAACGCTTCTTGTAAACTTATATGGACTTGCTGTTGATGCAATTACTGTAACTGTATCATCGCCGGTCTCTTTCTTATATTTCTCGTAAACTGTAGCAGCAACTGCTGTATGAGTATCGATAACATAACCTGTATCTTCATAAAGCTTCTTTATTGTAGCTGCATCTTCAGCTTCAGTTGCATAATTGCCATAGAAATCAGATAACTGTGCTTTCATCTCAGGTGTAATCTCGTACTTGCCTGTGTTCTTTAATGATTCCATAAGCTCTGAATTCTTCTTTGCACTATTTCCGGCAATTCTATAGATAAGACGTTCAAGATTACTTGAAATAAGAATATCCATAGAAGGAGATGTTGTAAGAACAAACTCTCTGTTTCTGTCGTATTCACCTGTTGTGAAGAAATCATATAATACTTTATTCTCATTTGATGCACAAATAAGCTTGTTAATAGGAAGTCCCATATTCTTAGCATAGAATGCTGCAAGGATATTACCAAAATTACCTGTAGGAACTACAGCATTAATCTTGTCTCCGGCTTTAATCTCACCATCTGCAAGAAGTCTTGTATAAGCATATACATAATAAACAATCTGTGGTACAAGACGTCCGATATTGATTGAGTTAGCTGATGAGAACTGAAATCCTGCCTCTGCCATCTCTTTTTCAAGCTCTTTGTCTCCGAAAATCTTCTTTACACCAGTCTGTGCATCATCAAAGTTTCCTTTGATTCCGATTACATATGTATTATCACCCTTCTGTGTAACCATCTGTTTTTCCTGAATCGGGCTGACACCATTCTTAGGATAAAATACAATAATACGTGTTCCCTTAACATCGGCAAATCCTGCAAGTGCAGCTTTTCCTGTATCGCCTGATGTAGCTGTAAGAATAACTATCTCATTATGTACGTCATTCTTCTTAGCTGAAGTTATAAGCAAATGTGGAAGTATTGAAAGTGCCATATCCTTGAATGCAATAGTTGCACCATGGAAAAGTTCCAGATAATAAGCACCATCAGCTTTGACAAGCGGTGCGATTACATCTGTATCAAACTTTTCATCATATGCCTTGTCGATACAAGCCTTTAACTCTTCTTCTGTGAAATCATCCAGCATAAGCTTCATTACTTCATATGCCACTTCTTTGTATGACATCTTAGATAACTCTTCAAGGCTCTTGTCAAATGAAGGAATACTTTCCGGTACAAATAAACCGCCGTCCGGTGCAAGTCCCTTTAATATTGCCTGTGATGCAGTAACCTTTACGCTGTCGTCTCTGGTACTTTTGTAAAACAAACTCATTCTTCTTTCCACCCTTAATATCATTTACTAATTTTTATATGGAAAAATCAACATCATTGACATATAATAAAACCATATAATCATTTGTTATTATACAACATAGTTATGAATAAACACAACATTATTTTGCAAATTTACACATTCATTTTAAAAAAGGAGAAAATATATGCCAGCCGGAGTTTATACTGCATATAAAAAAGACGGTACTGTTTACTATCGTTCTTCTATAACACACAAAAACAAACATATAAGTCTCGGAAGTTTCTCTTCTGAAAATGAAGCAGCCGTAACTTACAATGAAGCATGCGAAATATTGTCCCGCAGCGATTTGCACATCATAAATACAGAACTCCACACAACATCTTATTCTCCAGACATGAATATTCCTTTTGAAAAATACATAATACTTATTAATTTCAGAGATAACGGAATATATATAAAGACGCCTGTTTACCTGTGCAAAAAGTTTTTTCTCTATTTTCTGTCACCTGATAAAACGCTTATTTTCAATACGGACAGCCTGTTTTATTATTCAACCCACAAAATCATTGCACGCGGCGGGTACTATTATGTAAACGATTTTGGAATGCAGACAAGTATTCTCTCCCGTTATGGAATCCGTGCACACTCTGTCGAGGGGCGTGACTACATTTTTAAAAATGGGGATTCATGTGATTACCGTTATGAAAACATCTGTGTCATCAACCGCTATAACGGTGTGAGCATGATTGAAAAAAACGGCAAAAAATTATATCGTGCTGCCATCCACATCAACGGAATGTACCAGCTTGGAACATATGAAGCTGAAAATGAAGCTGCAATTGCATATAACAAAGCTGCTGATATGACCGAAAAGAAAACATCTGTAAAATATGAACGTAATTACATTGAAAATATTTCTTCTATACAATACGCTTCAATTTACAATAAAATAATCCTGCCTTCAAAGTTCAGAAAATACATTGATTCATTGTAAAATTTCCATGCAGTAAAAAACTCCTGCGAAGCCATAAAAGCTATCGCAGGAGTTATCATATTACTTTTTAATAACGCGGAGTTCACGTATAAGATTTTTAAGATTCTCAGCTTCGCTACTCATCTGCTGGCTTGCAGCAGCACATTCCTGTGAAGTTGCTGAATTTGTCTGAACAACATCATTAATCTGGTTAACGCCTTCATTAATCTGATGAATCACATCCGTCTGTGCCTTCAAAGTCTCAGCTATATCATTTACATCGACTGTAATCTGCTTAGAATTATCAGCAACTTTTTCAAGTTTTCCTGCTGTTTCATTAGCAATTACCATACCTCTTTCAACCGCACTTACAGAATTGCTAATAAGTACTGCTGATTCTTTTGCAGCCTTGGCACTGTTCTCAGCCAGAACTGTTACCTGGTCTGCAACAACTGCAAAGCCTTTTCCAGCTTCGCCTGCTCTTGCTGCCTCAATTGAAGCATTAAGTGCAAGAAGATTCGTTCTTGATGCAATCTCGTTAATTGTTGCAATAATCTGGTCTATCTGCTGAGATGCCTCATTGATTTCATTCATAGATTCAACCATATCCTGCATTCTTGCATTGCTTGTAACAATCTCTTTTCCGAGATTATCAACACTGGTGCTTATATTCTTTGTACTCTCGGCATTCTTGTCAATCTGTTCAGCCACATTAGTGATACTAGCAGTCAGCTCTTCAACAACTGCAGCCTGATCTGTTGCACCCTGTGCAAGATCATTAGAACTTTCAGCGACCTGTCCGGCTCCTCCTGATACTTCATTAGCTGCTCTCTGTATTCCGATTACTGTATCAGACATACTGTTTTCAAATGCAACAAATGAATTAAGAATGTCAACAAAATCACCTTTCCATTCAACTTCAGGCTGAACTGCAAAGTTACCCTTTGAGAATTCTTTCATTGAATGTCCAATATCGTCAACATATGAACTTAAAATTCTTATTGACTTTCTAAGATTATGTGCAAGCTGTCCAATTTCATCATCAGAATGATAATCAAGCTGACTGTGGAGATTTCCCTGTGTAAGTTCTGCTGCGACTTTTTCAATCTCATCAAGTGGCATCATAATAGAATTGACAATATTCTTACTTGTCTTTTTTGAAATAACTATTGCTACAATAACAAATATAATTATTGCTGCAATTCCTGCTATAGCAAAGAAAAATGTAAACCAGATTGCATTATTTCTTGTTACATCAGTATCGGCATCAAGTTTATCTCCGATGCTGATTACATTATCAAGTGCCGGTGTACACTTATTAAGTATATCATTTGTTGCAGCATTAATATTTCCTGCCTTTATTTCTTTTATAATTGAATATCCAATTGTTCCCCAGTCATTTAAAGCCTTTGAATACTGATTATATAAATCCGTATCAACTGTATTAAGACCTTTTAATATAAGAAGTTCTGAGTTAACATTATTTAATATATCCTTGACATCACTTTCATATGTATTATATGATGACTTATCTGTATTAAGTGCCATTTCACGAATACTTCTTGCTGCGGAATTAACATCAATTATACATATCTTTACTGCTCTGCCTGCACGCTCAACCTTCTGTACATAATTAAGCATGTTAGCAAGAAGCAACACAATTACTATAAGTGACAAAATTCCAGATGCTATCATTATTTTGATTACTTTGTTATATCCGTTTCTCATCTTATGGGCAATAGATGCGTTTTTTTTTCTTTTCTTCTGCATTTTATTTCCTTTCATTTAAACCATATATATATTTACAGAGAAATTTTATCATTTTAACACACCAGTTGTCAACAGATTGATATATTACATTATTACTATTTATCTTGTATACAAACAACTAAAGCACCAACATATGAACATGCCGGTGCTTTATATTTTAATATTATTTTTTTGTCTTATTACTTATTATTAATATAATTAATAAGTCCTTCTGCTTTTATAATTTTCTGCATAAATTCAGGGAATGCCTGTCCTTTGAAGCTCTGGCCCGTTGTCTTGTCTGTTATGACACCGCTGTCAAAATCGACTTCTACATCATCACCTGCATTGATAGCTTTTGCAGCTTCAGGACACTCAATAATAGGAAGTCCGATATTAATTGAATTTCTGTAAAAAATTCTTGCAAATGTTTCAGCAATAACACAGCTTACACCTGCTGCCTTAATTGCAATAGGAGCATGTTCTCTTGAAGAACCACATCCAAAATTCTTATTTGCAACAATTATATCACCTTTTTTTACATTTTTAACAAAATCCTTATCAATATCTTCCATGCAGTGTGTAGCAAGTTCTGCCGGGTCAGATGAATTCAGATATCTTGCAGGAATAATTACATCTGTATCAACATTATCGCCATATTTAAAAACTCTTCCTTCTGCTTTCATCACTAATCCTCCATTAATCTATATTCAAATTATATTATAAACCAAGTTCTGATGGCTGGCTTATTTTACCTGTAACAGCACTGGCAGCCGCAACAGCCGGGCTTGCAAGATAAATCTCTGAGTCAACATGTCCCATACGTCCTACGAAATTTCTATTAGTTGTTGAAACACATCTCTCGCCTTCAGCAAGAATGCCCATATAACCGCCAAGACATGGACCACATGTAGGTGTACTTACTACAGCACCTGCGTTGATAAATGTCTGAACAAGCCCCTCTTTTATTGCCTGAAGATAGATTTTCTGTGTTGCAGGAATTACGATTACACGAAGTCCTTTTGCAACTTTTCTTCCCTCAAGAATCTTTGCCGCACAACGAAGGTCATCTATACGGCCATTTGTACAGGAACCGATTACAACCTGATCAATCTTAATATCATCTATAGAATCAACTGTGTGTGTATTTTCAGGAAGATGAGGAAATGCAACAGTTGGCTTAATCTCTGCAAGATTAATATCATAAACCTGTTCATATTCTGCATCATCATCTGCACTATATTCTACAAACGGTCTCTTTGAATGTTCTTTCATATATTCTCTTGTAAGATCATCTACAGGGAAAATACCGTTCTTTCCACCTGCTTCTATTGCCATATTGGCAATTGTAAAACGGTCATCCATTGTAAGGTTCGCAATTCCGTCACCTGTGAATTCCATTGATTTGTAAAGAGCACCATCAACACCAATCATACCGATAATGTGAAGTATCACATCTTTACCACTTACCCATTTTGAAGGCTTGCCTGTAAGATTAAACTTAATAGCAGAAGGTACTTTAAACCATGCTTTGCCCGTTGCCATTCCGGCAGCCATATCTGTAGAACCAACACCTGTAGAAAATGCACCAAGTGCACCATATGTACAAGTATGTGAATCAGCACCGATAATAACATCACCGGCAACTGTGAGTCCTTTTTCAGGCAAAAGTGCATGCTCAATACCCATCTGTCCAACTTCAAAATAATTAGTAATATCATGCTTCATTGCAAACTGTCTTACACATTTACAATGTTCAGCAGACTTAATATCTTTATTAGGTACAAAATGATCTGGTACAAGTGCAATCTTATCCTTATCAAATACAGTTTTAACAGTCATCTTATCCATCTCATGAATCGCAACCGGCGATGTGATATCATTACCAAGTACAAGATCCAGATCTGCCTCAATAAGCTGTCCTGCCTCAACCTTGTCAAGACCTGCATGAGCAGCAAGAATCTTCTGTGTCATTGTCATTCCCATCTTTATCTACCATCCTTTCAGACTATAATTTAAATGCTTTTATTGTATTCTAATACACTTATTGATATAATGCAAATACATATTATACATATCAGTTATAACTTGAAGTTATACATTAGTGCATTTCATAAATCATTCAAGGAGGCATTATGAATTCAGCAAATATACCTTTATATCATATATTTCTTACAGTTGCACGTTCGTCAAGCATATCCGGTGCCGCAAAGTCGCTTTATATCAGCCAGCCGGCCGTCAGTAAATCCATCAAAAAACTTGAAGAATCACTTGGAGTCAGCCTTATAAAACGCTCCTCAAAAGGCATAACTTTAACTAATGAAGGAAATATACTTTACAGATATCTTCACAGTGCTTTTGAGACAATTTCTGCAGGTGAAGATACATTAAGGCATATACACGAACTTGGAATAGGACATATAAGAATTGGTGTAAGTTCAACTCTGTGCAAGCACATTCTTCTTCCCTGTCTCAAAGATTTTCTTACAGAATATCCACATATGCAGATAACAATATCGTGCCAGTCAACAAGCCACACAATTGAGCTTATTGAAAACAACGAAATTGATATCGGACTTATTGCCAGACCCGATTCAGCCAAAAAACTCGATTATATAGGTGCCGGCCAGATTCATGACATATTCGTATCATCACCGCAATATGCCAAAGGACTGATTGAACGTGAAAACATATCTTCAAATGATATAATAAACAATTCAAACCTGATTCTTCTTGACAAAAACAACCTTACAAGAAAATTTATCAACAATTATTTAAGCAGCTGGGAAATTTCTTCTGACACAGCCATGGAAGTAAATAGTATGGAGCTTTTAATTGACTTTGTAAAAACCGGTCTCGGTGTCGGATGCATTATTAAAGAATTCATAAAAGAAGAGCTTAATAACAAATCACTTATTCAGATAAAAACACCATCTACTATAAAGCCACGCCAGATATGCTTTGCATACAGCAAATCACTTCCATCTGACAGTGCATGCACATCTCTTATCAACTTTCTTAAAAGCAGAACTTTTTATTGACATTTATGCAAAATGCTATTAAAATATATAATGTTTTTGGCATATTGATTATATCCGGAAATATTATTGCGGAATGTGGCTCAGTTTGGTAGAGCGCTTCGTTCGGGACGAAGAGGCCGCGTGTTCGAATCACGTCATTCCGATTGTCTTTTAGAAAATTTATTTTATACATAAAATAGCGGGCAAATTATTGCCCGCCATTTTTTATATCAGTTTCATATCTATACTGTAATTATTTCCCTTTATGCTGACTGTTGCTACACTTCCACAGATGAGCGGCATTGTCGGTGATAAATGTCCCAAATCTGCATCCATGATGACAGGAACATTATATTTTCCTATAATTCCAAGAACAGCCTCATACTGGTCCAGCCCCATCATTTCCTGTCCGAATACAAGCGGACGTCCTATCACAAAGCCCTTTAAATACTTAAACCATCCCGCATTTTCCATCTGCCACATAGCACGTCTTATGGCAAATACATTCAAATCGCAGCTTTCAAGAAACCATATGAAACCATCTTCTTTATATCGCTCATTAAAATCAGCAACTTTATCATACTTTGTTCCTAAAATATTAACAAGACAATCCATACATCCGCCAATTAAACGTCCTGAAAAAGTAATATCAGTATCCTCACAAACTATCCTTTTACTTCCAATGAATGCAGGAGTTATTCTTTTTTCTGTGACATTCATTGTCGCACAAGGATTTTCTTCTGATTTTAATGATTCCTTTTCCCATTTGTCATACCCGGTAAAACGCAGTTTCTTTCCCGTGATAAGACGGAATGTATCATCAATTGCTTTATGCCACGGTTTCATGCCAAATGCACCTGCACACACACCATAAATAGATGCTGTATCATTAAGTATTGTCTGTAAAAAAGTAAAATTGGTATTATCAGAATATCCAAGGTACCACTTCGGAGGTGAATTCTTTATTTTATCAAAATCAACATACTCAAGAGTCTCACACATCAGCTCACCACCACCGCATGATATAAGAATATCACTACTGCTGTTTATATACATATATGTGAGTTCCTCTCCGCACTTCTGTGGCGTACTGCTTATTCCTATTCCGGAAGATTCATAACAATTAGGACCGGTTACAAGAATATATCCCCGCCTTGCAAACTCTTTTTTTGCACTGTCAAATGCACTTCTGTATGGTTCAGTGGCACATCCGAAAGATGGAGCCACAAAACCTATTACACCATCTTTTTTTAAAAATTCTGCATATCTCATTACTTCATAAACCCATTAATAATCTGCTCTTCTGCCTCATGTTCCGTAAGTCCGAGTGTCATAAGCTTGATAAGCTGCTCTCCAGCTATCTTGCCGATTGCCGCCTCATGGATAAGACTTGCATCAAGGTCATTTGCCTCAAGCGAAGGCACCGCATTGACATGTCCGTTATCCATAAGAATTGCATCACATTCAGTATGTCCGTAACACTTGTTGTTACCGCATATTTTTGAATTAAATACCTGCTTTGATGAATCTTTTGCAACTGAACGTGATATTACATTGGCACTTGAATCTACACCATCAAGATTAACTACAAAGTTAGTCTCGGCAGTCTGGTTTCCGTGTGTCATAATCTTTTCTTTTATAACTAAAGATGCACCGTCCTTCAAATCAGCCTGTGTATCTCTTATTGTTGAATCAACACCTTTTATCTGTGTTGTCTCCATCTCCATATATCCGCCTTCATCAATATGGACTATAGTTGTTGGATTAAGAATCTTTTCACCGGTTCCGTCACCTTCACCATAATGTTTTTCGATATATTTTACTTTTGCATTTTTACCGATAAAAAATGTATGAATTCCATCATGTTCTGATGTATCAGTTCCACAGTTATGAATTCCACATCCTGCAACTATCACAACATCTGCACCTTCACCGATATAAAAATCATTATATACGCAGTCATTCAGTCCACTCTCACTTAATATAACCGGAATGTGAACACTCTCATTTTTTGTGCCCGGCTTGATAATTATGTCTATTCCCGGTTTATCCTGCTTTGTAACAATATCTATATTGGCAGTTGTATTTCTGCCTGCAAGTGCTCCGTTAGAACGTATATTATAAGCTCCTTCCGGCACTTCATGCAGATCCGCTATCTTTTCAAGCATGCTTTTTTGTATTGCATCCATAATCTAAATAATCTCCATTCAAATATATTAACTGTATTATTAAGCTAGTTTATCAAGAAGTGTTGAACAGGCTTCTGATGATTCAATAAGCTTTGGCATTACCTCATCTTTTGTTCCGACAGCAGTCACTTCTCCACCTGATAAAACAATAATTTTATCAGCTATATTAAGAATTCTTTCCTGATGTGAAATAATAATTATTGAGCCTTTAATCTTTTCATGAAGTGACTCAAAAACTCTTATAAGATTATTAAAACTCCACAAATCTATTCCTGCTTCCGGTTCATCAAACAAAGAAAGTTTTGTTCCCCTTGCAATAATCATTGCAATCTCAATTCGTTTAAGTTCTCCTCCTGAAAGTGAAGCATTAACTTCCCTGTTAATATAATCCTTTGCACAAAGACCAACTTCTGAAAGATATGAACACGCTTCTGCAATTGTTATCTTTTTACCGCTTGCAAGTGTAATTAAATCTTTTACTGTCAATCCTTTAAATCTTACAGGCTGCTGGAATGCGAAACTTACGCCTTTATTTGCTCTGTCTGTTATCGATAAATCTGTAATATCTTCTCCATCAAGGATAATTTTTCCTGATGTAGGCTTTTCAATTCCGGCTATAATCTTTGCAAGTGTAGACTTGCCTCCACCATTAGGTCCTGTTATTGCAACAAAACGCTCATCAATTTTCAAATTAATATTTTTCAAAATTTCTTTTTCTTTTGAATCCTGTCTCACATTAAAACATATATCTTTTAATTCAAGCATCTTTTCCTCCATACTGTTTATCAATTATCCGGCAGTACAATATTTTTTAGTAATATTAATAGCATTATCAGCTATGATCTTATGATAATGTTCTTTTATATATCCTATCTTTTCCACATTTGCCGGTACAAATTCACCATATTCAAGCATATCATTAACAAGCTGAGAAAACTTTACAGTTGAGCATCTTCCTCTTTCAAGAACAATATAAACATCAGTATCATCCTTATAAAGTGTGTTGTGGACACCCCATGTTCTTCTGCTCTGTGAACAGAATCTTTCAAATTCAGCCCATTCTGAAAATCTGCATATTGCAAGTTCACTGTCAACAAATCCGCCTTCACAGTCAATCGCAAAAAATTCATCACCGTCTTTGACGGCAACACTTTCAAATTCGGCTTCTTTGACTTTCTTTTTACGCTTGTCATCTGAATTCTTTATAATATTATTTTCTTTCGGACTCATTGAAGAAAGTGCTTTTGCCGCTCTCTTTCCTGCTTGTCTTAACATGTCCGAAATATCATCACCGCCGGATGACACTGTAAGAAGCAAAGAATTATTAGGCTGCGGTGCAAGCTGTAATGAAATCATCTCACCAGAAGGTGCTATACCAATCTCTTTTCTTGCCTCTTCCATAACAACATCAAGAAGTCCATGTATCTTTTCTGTATCATTTCTAAAAAAGTCATCTAATGATATATTATTTTCCTCTAAATCTTCTTCAAAAAGAAGGCACTGAAACTTTTTATCATCAATCTTTTTAAATTCCATATGTATCCTCGCCAATAATCTATTAAACTATTAATATTTACATTTTTACTGTCACACAGCATTATATTTATATAATAATACATTCTACAATTTTTTACGACACATTTCAACTGTTTTTACATCAGAAAGGTTTTCCAGAATATCTATAAGACCTTTGTTATCATATCTTGCCACTATCACCCACACAGCTTTTCCTTGTGATGTATCTTTTTCACTTCCCTCATAATATTTGTAGGAAAGTCCTCTTATATGTTCACTCTGCGTTACTTTTACCCTGTCTGTTGACAAAAACAGTGCATCACACTGCCCCTGTTTTAATCTTTCTATCTGTTTTACTGTATCATCATCATTATACTTGCATACTATACCATCAAATATGCTTTCAAGCTGCCTTACAGCCTGTATTGAATCACACAATGCCACAGCATGCCCAAACTTTTTTTCAAATTTTCTTGTTATAAGTACATTTCCAGGATTTCCTGCTTTCAGAACCGCTGCAATGCTGATATTTTCAGATATATCCGGATATTTCAGCCTGATATCATTCAACCTGTCCAGTTCAACAACTACAATATCTGCATCACGGATAACAACTGCATTAAGCAGTGCATATGTACTGTTGTATCCACGGATTTCACTGACCTGGTGAATCATAACAGGAAGCCCGGAACATTTTTTCTTTATCCTTTTTATTGCTATATTTGCACGTGATTTATACAGATTATCTTGTATTACCCCTATGACTGCCATTTTTCCCCCTGTTTTTTCTTCTCTTTTTGCGGCGCATCTTTTCCATATAATTATGATAAACCACTCCGGCAGCTGCAAGCACAACAACCAGAACAGCAATAATAATAACCGGAACTACGTTTCTCTTTTTAGCAGCTTTCTGTTCTCTTATCTCCTCTTTTTCGGCTGTCTTTAAAGATTCTTCCTGTTTTGAGGATTCTTCTGCAGCTTTTGACTCTTCTTCAATCCGCTTTTTTTCTTCATATGTCGTTACATTTTCAAGCATGTCATTGCCTGTATCAGTACCGACTGTAGACCTGTAAAGTCCAAAATCAGCACAGCTGTATTCATATTCATCCGATACGTAGAACCAGCACCACTGCTGTGATACATGCTGTAAATACGCATCTTTGGCAACGTCTATTGCTGTTCTTGATTTCATATTTGAAAGCGGTTGTCTTAAATCCATCCTGATTTTATTTTCGCCATAAAGATGTATATAAGTTTTTGGAACATCCCACGCACCATACTTATCAGCAGATTCCTGTTTAAATGAAGCCGTGCCGCTGTTATCGGCAGCCTCACATACAGCCTTTGCAAGAAGCATATGTCCTCCATGTCCATATTCTCCATTGATATCCTGTGTAACAACAACAAGCGGCTTGAACCTTCTTATCTGTTCTGTAACATAACCAAGTACATCATCATAAGAATAAACACTCATTGCACCATTAAGATCTGTCGCATATATATCATCAAATTCCCCATTAACAGGATAATGCTTTACACCGCTCTCCCAGAGACCGTCAAGTTTTTCATGTTCCCTTACAGTCGCACCATTCCAGTAATTTGTCATATATGCAACCTGCACATTCAGCCCCTGCTGGCCTGCATACGTTGCAAGAACTCCACCAAGGAAAAGAATTTCATCATCTGCATGTGTCGAAAATACAAGTATATCAGCGTCTGTACATGGTTTTTCCCATACCTGCACATCATCAGGAAGTTTACCTTTTCCATATGCAAATATATCGCACACAGAAGCTGCACTTTCAAAAGTTATTGTACATTCTGTAACTGTCTCCCCAAAATCAATATACTTATGAAGCATATCTTCCTTCGTAATTTTCTGCTCTTTTCCGTTATATGACACGCTATAGCTGCTTTCCAGCGAAGCCCATTTAAGATATATACCCTGCATAGGTTCATCGGCTGAAACTGTAAGTGTATCTCCTGCCGCAAATGACACTTTAGATGTATACGCATCGTCCAAAAGATTTGCCACGCTCTTTCCAGATGATGCCAAAAGATTTAATGTAAGCTGTTTTGCCTGTACTTCCTGCTGTTCCTGTGCTGACGCTGTTGTCTGTGCACTTACACTGTCTGCTTTTGCAACAAATGATGGTGATACTGCCTGTATTGCAAATGAAAAAATCATTACAGACGACATTACTGCCGCTGTCTTTTTTAAATATTTACTTAACATGTAAATTTTCACCTATATATTCCTCTCCTAATTTTATTGTGCTGTATTTTTTATTGTAACTGTATAACTCACATTTCCTTTGTAATTGCCGGAAGCATCAAAATCACCATCCGAATTGTATACAAAAGCTGTCAGTTTTATTGTGTCGCCAACTTTATCAATATCCTGTCCTGCTGTAAATTTTATTGAAGTCATACGTGTTTTATCAGTCACTTCTGACTGTAAAAGATGGCTGTACCACTCACCCTGGACCTGATTTATATCATCATACAGATAATTTTCAAGATAATTTCTATATACAAAAACATCATCAGGATTTTTAATTGTAGTATTTATTTCCTCTCCTGATTTCAGTTTAAAACTCACAATATAACCTATTTTAGAATTCTCATATCCTTCATATTGTGTCCAGTAACTTTCCCATAATTTTTTAAAGTTCATGCCATTAGCTGAAAATGTCTTTTCATCGCATCCAAATGCGTCAAAACTTATAATATCTTTTCCTTTAACCCACGCAGATGAATATGTATCAGCAAGTTCATGTATACCTGTATCCTTGTGGTCTATATACAGTGCAATTTTATTTACACCTTTAATCTGCTCTTTTGTTGTCTCTTGCTGTACTGCCTGTGTACCTGATGATTTGCTCTCATACTCAGTCTGTGCCTGATTTGATGTCACATTTTCATCCGAACTGTTTTTTTGTGAGCATGCAGCAAATGTTAATGAAGAAACTGCCATTATAGCAAAAAGTATTTTTTTTGATTTAGAAAAATTATACATTATAAATCTGTCTCCTTGGCAAATACTAATAATATGTATCATACAGGCTTTAAATTATTCCACCTGTTGCGTAAAAAACACCCCGCCGAAAGCGGCGGGGTATATAAATATCCGGAAATCCGAACAAATTAGTTGTTGATTAACTTGTCTGATTCGTCGTTCCAGCTGTAAAGCTTTCTGATTTCTTCGCCAACCTTCTCTGATGGATGCTCAGAAGCAAGTTTTCTCATAGCCTTGAAGTGAACCTGTCCGCCAGCTTCGCTCATATCGAGTAAGAAGTCTTTTGCAAATGTACCATCCTGAATATCTTTAAGAATCTGCTTCATAGCCTTCTTTGTATCATCTGTGATAATCTTAGGACCTGTTATGTAATCACCATACTCAGCTGTATTAGAGATTGAATATCTCATTCCTGCGAAACCTGACTGATAGATAAGATCTACGATAAGTTTCATCTCATGGATACATTCAAAGTATGCATTTCTTGGATCATAACCAGCTTCGCAAAGTGTTTCAAAACCAGCCTGCATTAATGCACAAACACCACCGCAAAGAACAGCCTGCTCACCGAAAAGGTCTGTCTCTGTCTCTGTTCTGAATGTTGTCTCAAGAAGACCAGCTCTTGCACCGCCGATACCAAGACCATATGCAAGTGCCATCTCAAGTGCCTTACCTGTCTCATCCTGCTCAACAGCTACAAGACAAGGTGTACCTTTACCTGCCTGATACTCAGAACGTACTGTATGACCAGGTGCCTTAGGAGCGATCATAGTAACATCAACGCCCTTAGGTGCCTTGATTAAACCAAAATGAATGTTGAAACCATGAGCAAACATAAGCATATTGCCTGGTACAAGGTTTGGTTCGATATCTTCCTTATATAACTTAGCCTGCTTCTCATCATTAATGAGAATCATGATAATATCAGCTCTCTTTGCTGCTTCTGCTGCAGTAAATACTTCAAAGCCCTGCTCTTCTGCTCTCTTCCATGACTTTGAGCCTTCATAAAGACCAATAATTACATGGCAACCTGAATCCTTAAGATTTAATGCATGCGCATGTCCCTGACTGCCATAACCGATAATGGCGATTGTCTTACCATCCAATAATGATAAATTACAATCCTGCTGATAAAAAATCCTAGCTTCTGCCATCTTACTTTACCTCCAAAAGTATTAATTAATATTTATTTTAAATTTGCAGTCCCTCTTGCAAGTCCTGTAATACCAGTTCTTGCGAGTTCTGTAATTTTAAAACCGTTAAGTAATTCAATAAAAGCATTAAGTTTGCTCTGTGCTCCCGTAAGCTCTATAATAACAGATTCTGGTGAAACATCAACAATATTTGCTCTGAATATATCACTTATAGCTATAATTTCCTGTCTTCTTGTCGTATCACATTCAACCTTAACAAGAACAAGTTCCCTGCATACAGATGCCTCTGCCGGAAGTTCTACAACTTCTTTGACATCTATAAGCTTTGAAAGCTGCTTCTCAATCTGTTCAAGAACATCATCATCACCTGTAACTGTAACTGTCATTCTTGACACCTTAGGGTCTGTTGTTTCACCAACAGTAAGACTATCTATATTGTAACCTCTTCTGCTGAAAAGTCCTGCAACACGGCTTAAAACACCGGCTGAATTTTCAACTAGAATAGAAAAAACTGCATGTCTCATATGTACCTCCCGTATAACAAAAGAACTTCACTATATTGTATCAACTGCCTTGTCCGTTGTCAACAAATAAATACCACCATCAAGTAATCCTGAATCGCTTTTTTCATGCGTCACAACTATACATATCCTGCCGTCACGATGCTTTTTTATATACTCTGCTGCAAGAATCTTTGTCTCCTCATCCATGCCGGAAAACGGCTCATCCAGAATAACCGTATCCGATTTTTTCATCATTGCCCTGACAAGACACACACGCCTTTTCATGCCGCCGCTGTAAGTTCCGGTACTTTTATCCGAAGGATAGTCCTTTAGGACCTCTGCAAGATTTTCATTTATAATTTTACGCATCGTTTTCTTATCATGTCCGCCAAAATCATTTTTATCAAGAACAAGCATAATATTGTCTGCCGCACTTATATCATTTATAAGCCTGTCTTCCTGAAAATCAAATGCCACAACCCCTGCACCGCTAACTGTCCCTCTGTCAGCATTTTCAAGTCCTGCTATAATCCTTACAAGTGTTGTCTTGCCGGCTCCCGATTCCCCCATAATACAGGTTATACTGTCATCCTGAAACTCTGCCGTAATATTATCAAGCACATGCTTTTCATCATAACTTTTACATATATTTTCAAGTTTTATCATTACAGTTTCCTCATCTTTAAAACTGTCAAATCCACAAGTTTCATAAATATTTTTTCAAAAATAAAACTCATAAATACAACTGCTATACTCCAGGCAAATAAATCTGCCGTCATCAGATATAATTTTGAATAATACAGCTGTTCTCCTATTGAATGTGTTACAAGCCCGATTACTTCAGCCGAAATTCCTGCTTTCCAGCACATTCCAAGTGCCGATTTCAGAGAGGTCTTAATATACGGCAGCACATACACAGCATATATACATCTTATTTTTTTCCACCCAGACACATTAAACACCTGTGCCATCTCAAGTATTTTGCTGTCCACATTGCAAACGCCCGTTATAACGCTGTTATAAATCATCGGAAATACAACAATAAATGAAATATAGGACGCAACATTTTTCGAGCCAAACCATATTATAATAACAATAATAAATGATGATATAGGAAGCGACTGCATTGTTACTATTGCCGGTCTTAAAAATTCCCTGAACCATCCGCAAAAAGATGCAAGAGAGCCCATAATGCACGCTGTCACAAATGCAATTATAAAACCTCCAAAGATATGTACAAAGCTTCCGCCTGCTGCTATGTAAAAATCTTTTTCACCCAGCTTTGTGCACAATGCCTTAAACACATTGACAGGGCCTGCCAAAATAAGTTCAAGCCCTGTCAATGATGATGCTGCCTGCCATATAAGCAGCCATACAGCTATAATAATCATTTTATTGATGTTCTGTTTAAAGATTTTTTTCATCATTATTTTCATCCAGTTTTGCAATCGTCTTTATAAGAATATAAATTGACACAATATCGTCATGGCTCCATTTTCTCTTATGGTCACCAAATGTATCAAAGCAGACCAGCCATTTATATACACCATCCGCATCTTTTACACCTATCTGAAGCGATGAACATATCTTTTCTTCAATCAGCATCTTATATATATCGTAATAATCTATTGCAAGCGATGTTATATTATTGATAACATTAATTCCATTCTCATTAAATAAGGAAAGATATTTCTCATTTCCTATAAATGCGGCATATTGCGGGTGATTTCCATATTTGCCATACTTCTTGACACATGCCATGTCACCACCGCCATATACACATATCCCATGAATGTGCATCTTATCCATCAATTCGGTAAATACACTATCTATTGCATTTCTGCCATCCTTCACTATCCTTGCAATCATACCGGCAATCATATTACTCTTCTCGTAAGGCTTCATAAAGTCGCCACCGATTATATGTCCATTCTTGATTCCTTCTGCAATTGCTTTTCCATGAAGCTTTTCATCATAAATTATATATCTGTTCTTGCCTTTTTCTTTTGCAATATAAAGGCAGCCATCTGCAATACGGAATAGTTCTTCATATCCCGTTCCGTCCTGCGGATACTTTGCAACGCCAATCGATGCTCCAAATTCGTATCCCGGCTGTTTTTCGGATAAAGTAAAACTCAATCCTTGTCTTATCGCTTTAAGATAAATTCTTACATCATCTTCGCTATAACAGTCAGTAAACAGACATATAAACTCATCGCCGCCAATTCTTCCTATAATTCCTTTATCTCCAATATTCTTTCGCAATTCAGCGGCAAATCCGGCAATAACTTCATCACCGAAATAATGTCCATATGTATCATTAACATTTTTAAAATCATCTATATCCATAACAGCAAGATAAAGAGTTCTTCTGTCATTAAGAGCGTCAGCCTCAGCAAGTGTATCAATAACCGCCTCCGTTACAGCCTTTTTATTAAGAAGCCCTGTAGCAGAATCTTTGTTTACATCATTGTCATAAAGTACAGGCTGTGCATCAATTCTTCCGCCAATTTCATCGATGAGACCGACTACGAGCATGTTAATCGAGCCTTCTCTCATTGTCTCGCCCCTGAAATTGAGCAAATCTGTTCTTCCGCCACGTGACATAAAAGAAGACTGGAATGTCGATGAAAAACTGTCAATGCCATTTTCTATATCATCACACATTCTGTTGAAACGCTCTATATTCTCGCCTTCAACAAAGCCCATCCGGATTACTCTCTTCTGCCACTCACTAAGCATATCTTTTTCAAGTATCTCCGAATGTCCATTAATATAAAAGTATATAGTTATAATTTTAGTCTTAAAATCGTATTCAAAAAATCTTTGTTTCATCTGATTCATAAATATGCGGTATTTACGGACATTGTTATAATACTGTTCAAATTTATCATTCTGTGTTATTACATCTTTCATCTGAAGCTCAATTCTCCCCGGCTCATCAGCTTCAAAACGTCTTCTCATCAAAACCCATCTGAATAATTCTTTTCTTGTATGGATTCTAAGCAGTACAAAATCACTCTTATCAGAAGAAACACATTCTTCAAATATATTCAAATCATCAGGATAAATGAGCTTATTCATAAGAAACATTGTATTCTCGCCAATCAGCCTGTAAAAACGTTCATCACCGCTTATAATCTGATAATCTTTTGTAATTGTACAATTTGCTTCCAGAACCTCACTGTCTTTAGAACTTAAACTTACCGGTATCATAATCCTCACCCCTGATATATACCATAGTATAAAATGTTATGTGGCAGGCTGCTGTCTTTCTTCTTCTCTCCTTGCTCCAACTTTTGTCACCATCCTGTCATGCACCTCAAGCACTCTGAATGAATATCCGTCACAAGTGCATTCAAACTGTTCATTATCCTGTGGTATCTTTCCCATTTTATAAATAAGGTAACCATTTATAGTATCAATATCTTCGCAGTCAAAATGCATGTCAAATGCATCTTCTATATCTTCAAGAAGCGTCTGTCCGTCTATTATATAACTGCCATCTGGCTGGCGGCTTATAAGTACTTCTTCATCATCATATTCATCAAAAATGTTACCCACAATCTCTTCAAGAATATCTTCCATAGTAACAATACCGGCTGTCTGTCCGTATTCATCAACAACAACTGCCATATGTACTTTATTAGACTGCATCTCCTTAAAAAGAACACTTATATATCTTGTCTCAGGTATGTAACTCGCATCAAAAAGCACCTGATGTTTCATATCAACAAGTTTCTTTTTTCTGTTCTTTTCTTCTGAATATATCTTGAGCAGATCTCTTATATGAAGAATTCCTATTATATTATCAATATCGCCGTCATACACAGGATATCTTGAATAATTTTCGCTCATTATAAATTCAAAAGCTTCTTCTACTGTAGTATTAGCTTCAATTCCTACAATACTCTTTCTGTGAGTCATGACATCAGATGCATGTTTCTCACCAAACTCAAAAATATTGCCAATCATCTCAGCCTCATTTTCTTTTAAAACACCCTGTTCATGGCCTTCATTGACCATATCCATAATTTCTTCTTCTGTTACATCATCATCTTTCTTCACTTTGCCTGTAATCTTTTTAAAAAGTGAAGAAAATAATCCTTCGTTCCCATCCGCGGGATGGCCTTCGTTCATCTTCTATATCCTTTCTTAAACAAACTAATTTAATCAGTATGCTTTTTTATAGTAACATATAAACATATTATCAGTCAATAGAATCCATCTCAAGACTCACTGATAAAGCATGATTAACCTGCGAAATAATCTCATTATCAAGATGACACACTTTATCTTTTAATCTCTTCTTATCTATTGTACGCAGCTGCTCAAGTAAAATGACCGAATCTTTTACTATATCAAATCTTTTTGAATCAATTTCAACATGTGTCGGCAGCTTAGCTTTATTCATTTTTGATGTTATCGCAGCACATATCACAGTAGGACTGTGCTTATTGCCTGTATCATTCTGTATTATAAGTACAGGTCTTACTCCACCTTGTTCTGAACCGACAACCGGTCTTAAATCTGCATAAAATATATCACCACGTTTAATTACCAAATCTATCACACTCCCCAAAGCTCTTTATTAATCTGATAATCGTAGTATTTCCAGCTTACGGGTGTGTATTCAATTTTTTATTAATATATATTGCCTGTTTCAGATTTCAAGATTCCATTTTTCACGGAAATAATCATGGCTTCCTATGTATCTGCCGTTATAATAATAATTTCTCGGAATTCTCTTATTAAGGTCACATACGAATTCATAGTTAAATGTTCCGGCAAGAGCAGAAATCTCTTCTACAGTTATCTCCTCATTTCCATCTTTTCCGATAAGTGTGACAACATCATTTCTTTGTATATCCGGAATTGATGTCGCATCAACCATCATCTGATCCATGCACACACGTCCGACAATAGGAACTTTGTGTCCACGGATAATCACATAACCTTTTGATGAAAGATTTCTCGGATAGCCGTCTCCATATCCGACAGAGACAGTTGCAAGCTTTGTCTCATGCTGCGTTGTAAATGTTCCGCCATAACTTACACGTTCGCCTGCCGGTACTGTCTTTACCATAGTGACATGACTTTTCAGTTCAAGTGCCGGTTTGAGCAGAACTTTATCTTTATTAACTTCGTCAGAAGGATACATTCCGTACATTGCTATTCCAAGACGCACCATATCTTTATATGTATCAGGCATATCTATAACTGCCGCACTGTTTGCACAGTGTTTTATTTCAAATGTAATCCCATCATCTTCAAGTTTTTTTATAAAACCATTAAACTTCTCATACTGTCTGTTTGCTGATGTTTTATCAGTCTCATCCGAAGCTGCAAAATGAGTAAAAATACCTCTTACATTAAGATTAGGAAGCTGCTTGATTTTCTTTACAAGCATAACACCGCTCTCATCAGGTTCCATTCCTATTCTTCTCATTCCTGTATCTACTTTAATATGGCATATTGCTGTCTTTCCTGTCTTTTTTGCCGCCTCGCTTAATTCCTCGGCTGTCTCATAATCAAAAACTGTAGCTGCAACTTCATTTTCAACCAGAGTTTCATATTCATCTGTATTTACAAAGCCAAGTATTAATATAGGTTTATCTATTCCATTTTCTCTTAAATTAACTGCTTCATCAAGAGTTGCAACAGCATACCCGAAGACTTTTGAATACACTGCTTTTGCAACTGCAACGTCTCCATGCCCGTATCCGTCTGCCTTGACTACTGCAAGTGACTTTGTGCCGGCAGGCGTAAGTGCCATAAGTGCCTCTACATTGGATTCTATGTTTCCGAGTTCAACATCTGCATATACTCTGTAATACTTTCCCATTTTAACTCTGTTCCCCGATTCCTTATTTTTTAATTATAATCTGTATTATTTTGTGTAAAAACTGTGCTTAACGACTCTGCAATATCCCATGCTTTCATTGAAAATGTGCCTTGATTTTTCCGGCACATATCACCGGCACAGCCATGTATATATACAGCCAGTGCTGCTGCAAAACACTCATCATCAAATCCTGCACACATCATGCCGGCAATAACTCCCGTAAGCACATCTCCGGAACCGCCTGTTGCCATTCCGCAATTGCCGGAAGTATTGATATATATGTTATCATGGTCACAAACCACTGTTGCTGCATCTTTTAATACGCATATAACACCATGTTCTTTTGAATAACATGATGCCGTCTCCACAGGATTTCCCTTTATCTGTCCTATGCTTTTTCCTGTAAGCCGTGACATTTCTCCAACATGCGGTGTCATAATCACTTTGCCTTTGTATCTGCTTATATATTCATAATATTCTTCATTTTCTGAGATGATATTCAAAGCATCCGCATCAAGTATTAATGTTGCATCCGAACCTGATTGTAAAATGCATTTTACAATCTCTTCTGACTGTCCTGAAACCGATAAGCCCGGACCTGCAATAATGCAGTCAGCCCATGTACACCATTTTGTAAGTTCATCACAATTGCTGTTTTTATCATTATATGTGTCACATATTGATTCCGGCACAAGTGTAAGAAGTGCATTTTTATTATTTTCATGTGTAAAAACCCTCACAAGCCCGCAGCCACTTCTGTATGCAGACTGTGCTGACATAAACGCCGCACCGCCCATACTCCTGCTTCCCGCCGCTATAAGCACTTTTCCGCTCGTTCCTTTATTACCATCTGCTTCTCTTTCAGGAATCGTCAGAATATCCTTTTTTTCAATCATTCTTGCCTGATTATTTTCTAATATTTTTTGTACATTGTCCTGACTGACTGCAAAACCTATATCAGAAACTATTACTTTTCCTGCATATTTCCTACCGGGATACAAAACCATCCCTGTCTTGTCAAATCCAAATGTAACTGTATAATCTGCTTTTACTTTCTTATTGCTTACCTGAACTATTCCCGCACTAAGCCCCGACGGAATATCAACCGCCACCTTAACTGCACTGACACGGTTAATCTCATCTATAATCTGTGCATAAACACCCGTGACATCTCTTGAAAGTCCAATTCCAAACATTGCATCTATAATAAAATCATATTCATCCAGTGGCAGTATGTTATCTTGTACCGCACATTCAAATGGAATTTCAAGATTTTTTATAATATTTTTCTGCAGCTCATACTCATCTGTTCCCGGCTCTTTTCTGCCAGCTTCATACACCAATGTTTTATAACCATGAAGATAAAGCTGACGTATGGCAGCAAGCCCGTCAGCTCCATTGTTTCCTTTTGTACAAACAACGCAGATGCTTATATCTTTTTTTCCGCTGTCTTTTTTATTGTAGGCAAGTTTTTCCACAAATGATGATACAGACAATGCTGCACGCTCCATAAGAACTACAGATGGAATCCCTGTTTTTTTTATTGAATATTCATCTATTTTTTTCATTGCAGCAGAATCAAGTAAATACTTCATACACAGTTACTCCTGACCTTTTGAATTAATATCATCAAGGACTCCCATAATCTCCGGTCCAAAGATATTATGCATTCCCGAATAAAGCTGTTCGTTCATGCTCTCCTTATCATGCTTTATAAGAAGATTCTTTTTGAGCTTGATTCTTGTAGCTTCAATCCATTTATCCAGAACTTCAAGATCTGCCCTGTTTTCATTAATCTTCGCATAGCACATCTTTACCGTTTCAACCAGAAGTTTTCTATTAGCTTCTGCCAGCTGTCTTGGAATCTCTTTTTCTTCATCTTCAAGTGATTCAATCTTGTCTTTTGCTTCATGTATAAGACGCTGGTTTTTATTCATACGTTTCTTACGACGAAAATCATTGCCGTCTTCTTCCATATTTTCAACGACATCCTGAATAACCTGTTGTTTTATCTTTTTTACTTCTTTTAAATCATTGGTTACCTGTCCCTGTTTTTTAAGCAGGTCATTAACCTTTTTTTCCCAATACTTTATCTCGTCAGTTTTGCTGACCTCCGGGACAAGCAGATACCATCTCTTATCTAGTGTAAGAATAGGAATATGATTAAATGATGCTGTGTCTTTTATTAAATCATATGTAATATCTGCCATGATAAATCAACCCTCCTGTATATTACGAGTTTTACCATTTTTATTTGCTATATTATATGAAAGTCTCATAAGGCTCTCTGATAAATGTACATTTTCAACTACAACATCTTCAGGCATATTAAGGTCTGTATGTGCAAAATTCCATATTGCCTTTATTCCGTCTTCAGCCACTTCTTTTGCAACTTCTCTTGCTGCCTGTCTTGGAATTGTAAGTGCAACTATCTCGATATTATTTTCTTTTATAAACCCTTTTAGTTCATCCATCATCATAATATCAAGGCTGCCTATCTTTTTGCCTTTAAGCTCATGATTATTATCAAAAACACCTTTTATTATAAATCCTCTCTTTGCAAAATCACCCGAATTAACAAGTGCTGCACCGAGATTACCTGCACCGATAATAATCATATTATGAGTACGGTCAATACCAAGAATTTTAGCTATCTCATCATAAAGATACTTTACATTATATCCGTATCCCTGCTGGCCAAACCCTCCAAAATTATTCAGATCCTGTCTTATCTGCGATGCGGTAACCTTCATCCTTGCACTGAGTTCTTTTGATGAGATTCTTTGAACACCGCTTTCAATCAGTTCACCAAGATATCTATAGTATCTTGGAAGTCTCCTGATTACCGCAGATGATATTTTTTTTGTCTCTTCCATATTGCTCATCCGTACCTTCCTGTTTTTTCGTATTTTTTATTATAAACCAATGTTAAAACAATGTCAAAGTCAGCCTAATACTCTCTTGGCAATATCAACTGATTCCTTCGCATCTTTCGCATAGAAATCCGCATGAATTTCTTTTGCATATTCCGGTGTAAGGACAGCACCGCCTACCATAACTTTACAATCAAGATTATTTTTATGCAAAAGTTCGATTGTCTCTTTCATTGATACAAGTGTTGTTGTCATAAGTGCTGAAAGTCCTACAAGTTTTACATCATTTTCTTTTACCGCATCAACTACAGCCTGATAAGGAACATCTTTTCCCAGATCTATAACATCATATCCATAATTTTCAAGAAGAACTTTTACAATATTTTTTCCTATATCATGCACATCGCCTTTTACTGTCGCAATTACAATTTTTCCTTTACTCACCGGTGCCGCATCACTTTTTATCATAAATTTTCTTATAACTTCAAATGCCGCCTGTGCAACTGATGCGGACATTATCAGCTGCGGAAGGAAAAGTGTGCCTTTTTCAAATTCCTCACCGATTTTATCAAGTGCCGGTATTAAAACTTCATTGACAACTTCCATTGAGTCTGTATTTTCCAGAAGCTTAGCTGTACAGTCAGCACCTTCATTTTTAAGTCCGTTAAGAACTGCATTGTAAAGTGCAAGCTTATCACCTTCAAGTCCTGTATCATTATCAGAAGCTGATTGCTGTATGCCCCTTGCACCATCCGTCCCTGATTTTGTGTCCGTTCCTGCTGATTTATTTTCAGAAATGACAATCTTTGGTACTATCTGTTTTCCTGCATAATGCTTTATAAAATCAACTGAATTCTTATCAAATCCTGCAAGAAGCTTATAAGCTCTTACAGCACCTGTCATCTCTTCAATATTAGGATTGATAATAGGAAGGTCAAGTCCGTTTTCAAGTGCCATTGTAAGAAAAATGTGATTTACAAGCACACGGTTAGGAAGCCCGAAGGAAATGTTGGATACGCCGAGAACTGTCTTCAATCCAAGTTCTGTCTTGACACGGTGAAGTGCTTTAAGTGTCTCAACTACCCCGTCCTGCTCTGCAGATGCAGTAAGTGTAAGACAGTCAATGTATACATTTTCTTTCGGAATGCCTATTGCAAGTGCCGCATCTAGAATTTTCTTTGCAATTGCAAATCTGTCTTCCGCCTTTTTAGGAATACCATTTTTATCAAGAGTAAGTCCAACAACAGAAGCTCCGTATTTTTTTACAAGTGGAAGAACATTTTTAAGAGACTCTTCCTCACCGTTTACTGAATTGACTATCGGCTTACCATTGTATACACGAAGTGCTGCCTCAAGCACTTCAGGAATTGTAGAATCAAGCTGAAGCGGAACATCCACTACTGACTGCAGTGACTTGACAGCTGTTATCATCATCTCACGCTCATCTATTCCCGGAAGTCCGACATTGACATCAAGAATATCAGCTCCTGCCTGAACCTGTTCAAGTGCCTGGTTAAGTATGTAATCTATATCGCCTTTACGCAAAGCTTCCTGAAATATTTTCTTGCCTGTAGGATTAATTCTCTCACCGATTATTCTCGGCTGGTCTATCGGAACTACCTTTGTTGCAGAACATACTGCTGCCGGAATTGCTTTTTGTGGCAGCTCATTTACAATTGCATTGCCATTTTCTTTAAGCATATCTGAAAGTTCTTTAATAAATTCCGGATTTGTACCGCAGCATCCGCCGAATACCCTGATTCCGTACTTTCTTAAATCTTTCATAAATTCAGCAAAATCTTTTGGTCCCACATTATATTCATTCGTCTGTGGGTCAGGAAGTCCTGCATTAGGCTTAACTACAACAGGAAGGTTGGTCCATTTTGTAACTTCCTCTATAACAGGTTCTAACTCTTTTGGTCCGAGTGAACAATTGACACCAATGGCATCAACACCAAGTCCTTCAAGAGTAAGTGCCATTGACGGAACCATACATCCTGTAAATGTTCTTTTATTCATCTCAAAGGTCATTGTACACATTATAGGAAGGTCAGAATTTTCTTTTGCGGCAAGTACAGCTGCCTTTACATCAAGCAGGTCTGTCATTGTCTCAAATACAACAAGGTCAGCCCCCGCATTGCTTCCGGCTTTCACCACCTCTGCATACATCTCATATGCCTCTTCAAAGCTTAAAGTGCCTGTAGGCTCTAAAAGCTGGCCTATCGGACCTACATCAAGTGCTACCAGTGCCTCAGGTTTGACATTATCTCTGGCTGTAATCGCATTTTTAATTCCTGCAGTGACAAGTTCATCCACGCTGTGTCCGCATTCTTCCAGTTTGTAAGCGTTGCCGCCAAATGTATTGGCATATATTACATCTGAACCGGCATTAAGATACTGCTCATGAATAGAAACAAGAAGTTCCGGATGTGTAATATTAAGCATCTCAGGTGTTTCACCCATTTTCATGCCTGCTGCCTGAAGCATTGTTCCCATTGCTCCATCAAGAATAACATAATCTCTTTTTAATAATTCTCTAAAATCTCTAGCCATTACAACGTCCACCTTTCTGTCTGAACTGACACTTCTTATTCATACTGCATGTCTGACATCCTCTTGCTCTCTGAGGAATTGGATTTTTCGACAGTCCTATAACTGCCGTAACTGATTTTGTCGGTGTGAGCATATCTGTCGAACTGACATTAAGCCCAATCTGTTTTGGAGCATTTAATACATGAAGGAACTGTCCCTGAAGACTTATCGGCAGATCTCCGTATCCAAGTCCAAACCTGAATGTCTGGTAATATCCGGGATTTTCCTCTTTTATGATAAGTTCAGCCCGGTCACATGCCTGTTCAACTGCAACGCTGCACAGACTGTCTATCGCAACAGCCTCAGCCATGTCACGTATCTGTGCTATTCTTATAAGTCTGTCTGCATCAGCAGATATCGTAACCGCCATAAGCACAGCCTTATCGCATCCATCAAGATGTTTTTTTATAGAATTTCCTGTAAGAAACAGATTCGTATCTTTAACAAGAATTCCTTTTTCTTCTCTTGAAATATCGCATACTTTGTATACAAATCTGGGTTTTACACATCTAAGCACTTCTTTCTCACATTTTGTTATAAGCTTATCAAGCTGCTCATCAATATCTTCACCTCTGTGTCCCATATATCTTAATGCTTCATTTTTATCGAGTTGTCCAAGAACTATATCAGCATGCATGTATCATTAACTCCTGCCTTTCATAGCATCTGCTATGAATTTTATCTTTTTTTCTTCTTTTTACGTCCTGTTCCCTTTGCTTTTTCCATGCTGATTTTTCTGCCCTTTATGGTAACATTTTCCATTGCAAGCAGAACTGCATCTGCATACTTTGAAGGTACTTCAACAAATGTATAATTATCAAGCATATCGATAGAGCCGACAAGCTTACCGGGAATTCCTGACTCACCTGTTATTGCACCAAGAATATTAGCCGGCTTAATCTTATCTTTTTTACCCACATTGATAAAAAGTCTTACCATGCCTCTCCTGTCAGCATCAAGGTCATAATGAACCTGTTCAAGTTCCTCTCTGTCCTCAAGTGAATCACCTACTACCATTTTAAGAAGTGCAGCAGCCACATCAAGGCATGTATAATCTTCCATATTAAGCCTGTCCTCAACAGCCTCAACCATATCTGAAAGCCCTCCGGCTTCAATAGTCTCCTTTATATTTGAAAATATTGCTTCAAGCTTTGTATTTTTCACATCATCCATTGATGGAATAGGCTTTGCCTTGATTTTTGTCTTGCAGTAACGCTCAATATCCTTCAGCTTATATGCTTCTTTTCCGGAAACAAATGATAAAGCAACACCCTCTCTTCCGGCACGTCCGGTTCTTCCTATTCTGTGCACATAATATTCTTCATCCTGAGGCAGGTCATAATTAAATACAACATCAACATCATCAACGTCAATTCCTCTTGCCGCAACATCTGTAGCAATAAGTATTTCTGTCTTTCCGCTTCTAAAATCAGCCATTACCCTGTCTCTCTGGGCCTGCTTCATATCTCCGTGAATTCCGTCTGCAAAATATCCTCTGCCTTTAAGCTCAGATATAAGCTCGTCAACCTGTCTTTTTGTATTACAGAATACAACTGAAAGTCTCGGATTATATATATCTATCAGCCTGCATAAAAGCTCATTCTTATTCTTTGGTCTTACTTCATAATAATACTGTTCAATATTCTTTACTGTAAGTTCTTTTCTTACAACCTTGATAATTTCAGCATCCTTCTGGAAATTCTTTGCAATATCCATAATAGCCTTAGGCATTGTCGCTGAGAACATTATTGTCTGTCTGTCTTCAGGTGTATCTGTAAGGATAGTCTCCATATCCTCCCTGAAGCCCATATCGAGCATTTCATCTGCCTCATCAAGAACTACCATTGAAACATTATCAAATTTAACTGTCTTTCTTCTCATATGGTCCATAACACGTCCCGGCGTACCTACAAGAATCTGCACTCCAGCTTTTAATGACTTAATCTGTCTTACAATCTCCTGTCCACCATATACCGGAAGCACTTTTATGTCGCTCATATATTTTGCAAGTTTTCTGATTTCTTCTGCAACCTGGACTGCAAGTTCTCTTGTCGGGCAGAGTATTACTGCCTGAAGTTTCTTTAAATCAGGATCTATTTTTTCGAGAACAGGAATAGAATATGCTGCCGTCTTTCCTGTACCTGTCTGTGCCTGTCCGACCACATCTCGGTCGTCCATAATAACCGGAATAGCTGAAGCCTGAATAGGAGATGCCTCTTCAAACCCCATATCTTCAACAGCTCTTAATATTCTCTCATCTAAATTTAATTCTTCAAATTTCATTAATTCTCCATTCCTGCTCTGTAAAAAGCAATCTTTATAATCGATTTATTTTACACAATTATGCTGATAAAGTCAAAATGTTTATTATTACATACAATTCAGACACTCAATATATCCATCGCCTTCCTATGCATATTGCAAATAAAGCATTTTCCATTTATAATAAAATATTAGTGTGGCAGACAAGTCTTTTACCTGCCACCATGTATAAGCAAATTTTCAAAGGACGGATATAAAAATGATTTTATCATGTAACCATATAAGCAAATCGTTTGGCACTGACCAGATTATAAATGACTGCTCATTTCACCTTGAAGAACGTGAAAAAGCTGCCATAATCGGAATCAATGGTGCCGGAAAATCTACTCTTTTAAAAATCATTGTCGGTGAACTTCCCGCTGATTCAGGAAATGTGACTGTCTCCAAAGGAAAAACTCTCGGTTATCTTTCACAGCACCAGAATCTCTCAACTGACAAGACTATATATGATGAACTTCTGTCTGTTAAACAGGATTTAATTGATATGGAAAATACTATCCGCAGTCTCGAAATACAGATGAAAGATGTTACAGGCGATGAGCTTGACAACCTGCTTTCACAGTATACAAGACTTAATCATGAATTTGAGATGAATAACGGATATGCATATAAAAGTGAAGTTACCGGCGTCCTTAAAGGTCTTGGATTTGGCGATGAGGATTTTTCTCTTCATGTAAACACACTCTCAGGCGGTCAGAAAACGCGTGTTGCACTTGCAAAACTGCTCATATCAAAGCCTGACATCATCATGCTTGATGAACCTACCAACCATCTTGATATGGATTCTATTGCATGGCTTGAAAATTATCTTCTCACATATAATGGAAGCGTCTTAATAGTTGCACATGACAGGTATTTTCTTGATAAAATTGTCACAAAGATTATCGAGATTGACAACACTGCCGTCACGGTATTTTCCGGCAATTATACAGACTATGCTGCCAAAAAAGCTGTTCTTCGCAACATGAAATTAAAAGAATACCTAAACCAGCAGCGTGATATCAAACACCAGCAGGAAGTAATCACAAAACTGAAACAGTTCAACCGTGAAAAATCAATCAAACGTGCCGAAAGCCGTGAAAAAATGCTTGACAAAATGGAACTTGTCGATAAGCCAACAGAATTAAACGACAAAATGCATATACGCCTTGATCCTAAGGTGGTAAGCGGCAATGACGTATTAACTGTCAAAGACCTTTCAAAAAGTTTTGGCGATAACTTTTTATTTTCAGGTCTTGACTTTGAAATAAAAAGAGGCGAACGCGTTGCCCTCATCGGCAATAACGGAACAGGCAAAACAACAATACTTAAAATAATTAACGGTTTAATTCCTGCTGATTATGGTGAAATCACTCTCGGTTCAAAAGTTACAATCGGATATTACGACCAGGAACATCACGTTCTCGACCCTGATAAGACTCTGTTTGAGGAAATTCAGGATGCTTATCCTGACCTTAACAACACACAGATAAGAAACACTCTCGCCGCATTTTTATTTACCGGTGACGAAGTATTTAAGTATATCAGGGATTTGAGCGGTGGCGAACGTGGACGTGTATCACTTGCAAAACTTATGCTTTCAAACGCCAACTTTCTGATTCTTGATGAGCCAACTAACCATCTTGATATAGTTTCAAAGGAAATTCTTGAAAATGCACTCAATAATTACACCGGAACTGTTTTTTATGTCTCACATGACAGATATTTTATCAACACAACAGCCACAAGAATTATTGAACTTACAGGGCATACAATTGTAAATTATATCGGCAATTACGATTATTATATCGAAAAAAAGGATATACTTACACCAAAAGCACTTACTGATGCTACAGCTGCCATTAATGACAGCATGGCGTCATCAGCCTGTCAGACACCGTCATCAGCACAGGGGTCTTCAAAGGCAGAATGGCAGCAGTCAAAAGAAGAAGCTGCAAGACTTAAAAAACTTAAAAATGAGCTGAAACGCACGGAAGACAAAATCAGCCAGACTGAAGAACGCATCAGTGCAATTGATGAAGAATATAACAATCCTGATATTGCAAGCGACACAGCAAAACTTGTCGAACTTCACAATGAACGCACTTCTCTCTCGGAAATGCTTGATGAATTGTACGAAAAATGGGAAGAGCTATCCGAAGAACTTATTGACAAATAAGTCCTTATGGAGTATAAAAAAGTATAATATATTTTTATCTAAGGAGGATGTTCCTATAATGAACAAAACAGAATTAGTATCTGCTATCGCAGAAAAATCTGAATTATCAAAGAAGGATGCTGAAAAGGCATTAAACGCTTTTATTGAGGCCGTGACAGATGAATTAAAGAATGGCTCAAAAGTACAGCTCGTAGGTTTTGGTACATTTGAGACTTCTGACAGAGCAGCAAGAACAGGCAAGAATCCACAGACAGGTGCTGAGATTAAGATTGCTGCATGCAAGGCTCCTAAGTTTAAGGCTGGTAAGGCTTTAAAGGATTCTGTAAACGCTTAATCATATAGTATAATCTATAATAAGCAAGATTTAAGACCATGATGTGTTTGCATTTTCTAATATGCTCTCCCAGCATGGTCTTATATTTTTGCAGCATACAGGCAAAGTCCGCCACTTTGCCATTTAATAAATATAAAATGGAGAATATCTGCAATGGAAATCGAAAAAAAATATCTTGTATCGGAACTTCCTGACAATCTGCCACAATACAAATGCCGTAAAATCGAGCAGGGTTATCTTTCATCCTCTCCTGTTGTACGTGTCAGAATGGACAACGACGAATATTATCTTACATACAAGGGAAAAGGTTTACTCGCAAGAGAAGAATATAATCTTCCTCTCACAAAAGAATCATATGAACATCTTATCAAAAAGGCTGATGGCAATATAATAACGAAAAAACGCTATGAAATTCCTGATAACAGCGGACATACTATTGAGCTTGATATATTTGAAGGTGTTTTTAGCGGAACAATCCTTGCCGAAGTTGAATTTGATTCTGTTGAAGAAGCCGAAAGCTACAATCCACCGGCATGGTTTAAAGAAGACGTAACAATGAACAAAATGTATCATAACAGTAATATGAGCATGCTTGATGTAAGCCATATTAATACTGGAAACGGAGAGTAAAATGAAACCTTTTATTGATAAAGAGTATATTAAAACAACTTTACAGAGACTGCGTCTTGCCATCCTTACTCTCATAAAGTGGATGTTATGCTCGATTGCATCAGGTATTGTAATCGGTCTTATAGGAGCTTTTTTCCATTCACTCCTCGACTTGGCCGCTGAAATAAGGACTGCACATCCATGGATACTGTTTTTGCTTCCAATATCAGGTATTATCATAGTTTTTATATACCGCCTTTCCGGATGTAAAAGCAGTAAAGGCACAAACCTTGTTATAACAGCTATTCAGTCCAACGAAGAAGTTCCGCTAAAAATGACACCTTTAATTATTGTATCGACAATCCTTACTCACCTATGCGGTGGTTCAGCAGGACGAGAAGGTGCAGCACTTCAGGTCGGCGGTTCTTTAGGCAACGCTTTTGCAAAGCTATTTAACTTTGATGACAAAGACACTCGAATAATGATAATGTGCGGAATGAGTGCATGCTTCTCTGCGCTTTTCGGAACTCCTGTAGCCGCAGCTGTTTTTTCAATGGAAGTTATCAGCGTCGGCATAATGTATTATGCAGCACTCGTTCCATGTACTGTTGCTGCACTTATAGCAAGCAGCATTTCCTCAATGTCAGGCCTTGCCGCCACACATTTTACTGTAGGAGAAATCCCTCAGTTGGGTATTCCTAATGGTATAAAATTTTTCATCCTGTCACTCATCTTTGCAGTAGCAAGCATACTTTTATGTGTTGTTTTGCACAAAACCTCACATTTTTTCACTGCTCATTTTGAAAACCAGTACGTTCGTATCATAGTTGCAGCCGTGTTGGTTATTATTATGAGATTTTTATTCGGCACTACTGATTATCTTGGTGCCGGTACAGACATAATTGCACGCAGCTTTGTCGAACAGAGTGCATGGTATGTATTCCTTTTGAAAATGATTTTTACAGCTGTCACTCTTGGCGGCGGATTTAAAGGCGGCGAAATTGTTCCTACACTTTTTGTCGGTGCTACACTTGGAAGCTTCCTCGCTCCGATATTCGGACTTCCTACAGGCATATGTGCTGCATGCGGCATGGTTGCAGTATTCTGCGGCGTAACTAACTGCCCTCTCACATCTCTGCTTCTCTCAATAGAGATGTTTGGCAGCGAAAGTCTGAAATACTGCCTGTTATGTATTGCTTTAAGCTATCTGCTCTCAGGTTATTATAGTCTCTATAACAGCCAGAAAATCATGTATTCAAAATACAGAACCGAATTCATTAACAGACATTCTTCTTAAAATAACATAAATCACTTCTTTAGTGAGTGTATTACAAAAACCGGTATCAGACATTATCGATTTTCATCTTTTGTCTGATACCGGCTTTTATTTAATTTGTTTATTCCGACTGAAAACAATCTATTTATTCCGCATAAAAATTGTCATCCGGCATACTGCCGCCCACTGATGAAGGGTTTGACTCATAAAGTATTGTAAGATACTGATTTATGCGTGTTTTCATTTCATTTGACTTGATAAATGTGATATTACAATATGGAATTGCTTTCTTGGCAACTGCCGCTTTAAATATACCAAATTCCTCAACATATTCTGCTGCTGTATCAACATTTGAATTTACAAAATCAACTGAATTTTCATACTCTTCCATAAATTTGGCAACTGCTGCTTTATTCTTTTCATAATAATCTGCATTAACAGCTATAACTCCGGTAACAACAGTGCTTCCGTCTGTTGAAAGATTTTCCCATTCTTTTGTTACATCAAGTGCAATTCTTACATCGCTGTTTGCCGCCATAACAGTTGTAACATATGGCTGCGGAAGCATTGCAACTGCACCTGAATCTGATGAAGCAAGCATTGTTGCTGCCTCTGAAGCCTCTGACTTAAATTCAATATTCACATCTTTTTCAGCATCAAGCCCTGCCTTTTTCAAAAGATATTTAAGTGTATACTCCGGTGTTGTACCTTTTCCTGTTGTATAAATTGTTTTTCCTTTTAAATCAGCTACATTCTGCACCGTGTTTCCTTTTTCGACGATATAAAGCACACCGAGTGTATTTATGCCAAGCACCTTGATTTTGCCATTGCTTTTGTTGTAAAGTGTTGCAGCCGCATTACAAGGCAATGCTGCTATCTGCACATCTCCTTTTATCAGAAGCGAACTGAATTCGTCAGCAGATGCGGCAATCTTAAAATCATAATTATTGGCTGTCTTTTTTTCTTTTGAATCTTCCATAAGCTTAACCATTCCAATCGCTGTAGGTCCCTTCAAGGCAGCAACTGTAATATCTTTTGCTTCATAGCTCTGTGTCTGTGATTGTGTCACATCACTGTTGTCTGCATCTCTTTTACCGTCAGAAGGCATCCGGCACGCAGTAAGTCCAAGTGCCATTACCATACATAAAATCAATGCCATGAGTTTCTTTTTCATTTTCTCTTTCTCCTTTTCAACTTCCCTATTTTATTTCCACTCCGTAACAACAAACTGAATAGTCTTTTTCCCATTAAATTCATTGATGGATGGATAATAAACAATTGAAATATTCTGCTCCCTCTTTGGAACATTCATGCTGTCAGCACGAAACATTATAGCATCATACGAATATGCATTTGCATCTTCCAGCACCATTTTTAAAACATTCCTGTTTTTTCCTATTATTGAAGCCTGTCTTACCCTAAGATTCTTGTCTGCAAATACAGGTTTTTCATTTCCTTTGCCAAATGGTTCCAAAAGCTTTAACTGCTCAATAAGCGGAAATCCTGCATAACCCAGAGGCATTGGAACATCTATCCATGTAACAGGTGTAAGCTGCTCTTTTGTAAGCTTCTGGTTATGATTAAGCTGCCACCTGAATTCATCAATATTTTCTTTGTCAAGTGATATTCCTGCTGCCATCGGATGACCTCCGAATTTATTTAAAAGATAACCACATCTTGTTATCTCCTCAAACATGTTGTAGCCCTCTATGGAACGGCCTGAACCTTTTGCTCCCTCAGCTGCATCAGTTATAACAAACGTCGGTCTGTAAAAATATTCTTTCACTCTTCCGGCGATTATTCCGGCAACACTCTCATGACACTCCGGAAGATACACAACTAAAACATTATCATTGATAAGTTCCGTATTTTCCACCATATCAATAGCTTTTGCAGCTTCTTTTTCTGTCATATCCTTACGTTCTTCATTAAGTGAGCGTAACTTTTCTGCCTTGACTCTGGCTTCGCCCGGATTTTCTTCCATAAGGAGGCTTACCGCATGCCTTGCTGTTTCAAGGCGTCCGCCAGCATTAAGACATGGGCCTATAACGAAACCAATATGATATGATGAAAGAGAGGCTATATCAATCTGACATGCATCTGCCAAAGCACGTATTCCTGTATTTTTCGTGTTTTTCAGTGTTGAAAGTCCAAATTTCACAAGAATCCTGTTTTCATCTTCAAGGTCAACCACATCTCCGATTGTGGCAATAGCTGCGAGCTGCCTGTATTCATTTAAGTCTTCCGGATTAAGATTAAGACGCTCATAAATAATCTCTATGATTTTGTATGCAACTGTTGCACCACAGAGCATTTTAAAAGGATACTTACACTCTTTCTGCTTTGGATTAACTATCGCATCTGCGTCAGATTCCAGAAATACTTTTTCTCCATTTTCTTCCTTAAAAGGTATATCGTGATGGTCTGTTACAATCACTGTCATGTTATTGTCTTTAGCATAATTTATCTGTGGTATTGCTGCAATTCCATTATCACATGTCACAATTGTATCTATGCCATCTTCAATAGCATGATTAATAATATTTTCATTAATTCCATATCCGTCAGCTATTCTGTCAGGCACTGTGTAATCTACATCTGCTCCTGCTCTTTTAAGACCCTTTAATAATATCGTAACAGAACATACGCCGTCAATATCATAATCTCCAACTATTCTTATATGTTTTCTATGATTTATTTTGTCAATAATAATATCCGCCGCTTTGTCTGCATCCTTTAATAAATGTGCATCATGCATACTTGATATATCTCCGCCAAGATACATATCAATCTCTTCATTCGTGCATACATCACGGTTTCTTATAATTCTGGCTATAACCTGGTCAATTCCATATCTGGCCGCAATTGCTTTAAAGTCAGCCTTTTTGGCATAAACCATCCATTTACTCATAATTTTTCTCCATAAAAGAAAAGGGAGAGCAAGCTCCCCCTTTCAATAATCACTCAATATTCCAATTGAATATACTTTTTAAACCTGTGAGCCATCTTCGCCAATAGCAGCTTTTTTCTTCTTTTCTTCCTTTGCTGCTTCCTCAGCCTGTGCTCCGATTTTCTTACCGCCAAGAACATACCATAATGCACTTGTAATACATACTGATGAATATGCACCGGCAATTACACCAACCATAAGTGGAAGTGCAAATTCTCTTACTGATGTCACGCCAAAAATAAATAATGAAAGAAGCATGATAAATGTTGTAAGAGATGAATTGAATGTTCTTGTAAATGTATTACCAATTGCTTCATTTACAAGCTCAGCAATATTAGTCTTTCTGTCAGCATTCTTTAAGCTTTCTCTGATTCTGTCGAAAATGACAATTGTACTGTTGATTGAATAACCAACAATAGTAAGCATACATGCAATAAATGTTGTACCTACCTGAACTCTTGCAAGGGCATAGAATGCAAGTACAACAAGACAGTCATGAACAAGTGCGATAACTGCAGCAAGTGCAAATTTGATATCCCTGAATCTGATAAAGATATAAATAAGCATGCAGATTGTTGCAATAATAACTGAAATAAATGCACTCTGCTTCATTGTAGCACTAACTGAAGAACCGATTGTATCTGATTCAACAATTGTTCCATCCTGAATAGGGAACTTAGCTTTTACAGCTTCTTCCGCTGCTTCTCTCTGGTCAAGTGTGAGATCTGTTGTCTTAAATGTTACTTTTGTGCTGTCTTTAACTTTCTGCTGCTGTACTTCTGTAATACCGGCAGCCTGTCTGATTACAGGAATAATTTCATTTTCAATCTGTTCCTGTGAATATTCCTGCTGGAATGTGTAAGTAGTTGTTGTACCACCTACAAATTCAAGACTGTAATTAAGAGCTCTGTTTCCTGATGCCTTAAATCCTGCCATACCGATAAAACCAGCAAGAATAACTACTGCAGAACCGATAAAACACCATTTTCTGATACCAAGGAAATTAAACTTCTTAGTATGAATAGTTCTTCCGTACCATTTTACATCTGTAATACCAAAGTTGTAGAAAAGCTTCATGATTACTCTTGTGATTACAAGTGCTGTAAACATTGATACAACAATACCAAGAGCAAGTGTCATGGCAAAGCCCTTGATAGGACCAGTACCAAATATGTAGAGAACTACTGCTGCAATAAGAGTTGTTATATTACCATCAACAATTGCTGATGTAGCTTTTGAATAACCTGCCTGAATAGCCGACTCAACGCTTCTTCCTGCACCGATTTCCTCACGTATTCTTGAATAGATAACTACGTTGGCATCCACAGCCATACCTATACCAAGAATAATACCTGCAAGACCAGGAAGTGTAAGTGTTATATCATATACGCTTACGAGTACAAGTACAAGTGCTGTGTAAATCCATAATGCAAGTGTTGCAACAACACCAGGAATTCTATACGAAACAATCATAAAAATGCAAAGTACAATAAGACCGATTGCAGCTGCAATAACACTTGTACGGATTGCATTATGTCCAAGCTGTGCAGCAACTACATTAGAACTTACCTCGTTAAGTGTAAGAGGAATTGAACCTATTCTTATGAATACTGCAAGATTATCAGCTGATTCAAATGATTCCATATTTGTAATAGAAGCTGTTCCGCCTGAAATTACAGACTCAACTGTCGGATAGCTTATTACCTGTCCATCATAAACAATATAGATAATCTTATTAAGGTTATCTCTTGTTGCCTGTTCAAACTTTGCTGCTCCATCATCAGTAAATGTAAGCTGAACACCAAATGATGTTGATGATGATGAGCTTGTATCTGTATAAGCCTGTGCTCCCTTTACATCAGAACCTGTAAGGAGTGGCGTATATTCCTCTCCCTTTGACCATGCTGTATATCCTGTACTATCAAGAAATTCCAAAGAACCAGGTGTACCGAGCTCTTCAAGAATTGCATTAGCATCTGTAACACCAGGAATCTCAACTGTTATTCTCTTGTCGCCTGCTTCGTAAACCTGTGATTCTGTACTCTTACCCTCCACACGTTTTTCAAGCTTTGCGATTGTATCTTTGATATCCTGACTGCTTGGATTGTCCTCCTGTATTTCATAAGTAATACTTACACCACCGGCAAGGTCAAGTCCAAGATTAATATCTTTGGCACTTCCTGAACCATTTTCGTCAATACCGAAAACAGAAATCAGTGTAAAGCCGATAATCATAGCGAGTATCACAATTGAATACACTATTTTTTTAGCTTTGCTGTACTTCATTTTTTTAGTAAAACTCCCTTCTTTTTTAGTCATTTGCGAGTGCTGCTTTAATCATAATAGCACACTCAATTCTTTTTCTCTGTAAGTCACAGCCGATGTCATATGCATCGTTAATATTCCCATGGAAATTGTAAGAATTTGCAGCACACCCACCACTACAATAAAACTTAGCGAAACAATTCTTACACTTTTCCTTAGAATAAACATTACTATTCTTAAACATATCGCGTATATCTGTTCTGGTAATACCATCATCCACATTACCCATAAGGAAATCTTCATTTCCTACAAACTGATGACATGGATAAAAATCGCCCCATGGAGTCACCGCAAGATATTCGCATCCTGAACCACATCCTGAAAGTCTTTTTGCAACACATGGTCCGCCGTTTAAGTCTATCATAAAATGGAAAAAGTTAAATCCGTTACCGGCCTTTTTACGCTTTACAAGCTCTTTTGCAAGTAAATCGTACTGTTCACATATAAAAGGTACATCTTCCGGTCTTATCGCATAATCATCTGTAGGCTGTGCTACAACAGGCTCCACCGAAATCTGTTCAAATCCTTCATCAGCAAGATGAAGAACATCATTTGCAAAATCAAGATTATTGTGTGTAAATGTACCTCTTACATAATAATTATTCTGGTTTCTGCTCTCTGCTACCTTCTTAAACTTAGGCATTATAATATCATATGAACTGCCATGTCCGTTTCTTGTAGGGCGCATTAAATCATTAATTTCCTTACGTCCGTCAATACTTAAAACAATATTTCCCATCTCTTTATTGGCAAATTCAAGAATATCATCATCAAGAAGAATTCCATTAGTTGTAAGCGTAAATCTGAACTTTTTATTATTAGCCTCTTCAAGACTTCTTCCATACTCTACAAGCTGCTTTACAACCTCAAAGTTCATTGTAGGCTCGCCGCCAAAGAAATCAACTTCAAGATTGCGTCTTGAACCCGAATTAGCAACTAAAAAGTCAAGTGCTTTCTTGCCGACTTCAAAGCTCATCATAGCTCTTCTTCCATGATATTCTCCCTCTTCGGCAAAACAATACTTACAGGCAAGATTACAGTCATGTGCAATGTGCAGACATAATGCCTTTACAACTGTAGGTCTGTCCTTAAATGAATCTATATATGGTTCATAAATATCTTCTGTAAAGAGCTGTCCATCTTCTTTTAACTGCTCTATCTCATTATATGCTTCACGCACATCACTTTCAGGATACTTATTCTCCAGAAGTTCTATGATTTCATCCAGTGAATGGTTCTCATACTGTTCAATAATATCGTATACCATATCATCTACAACATGAACCGAACCACTGTTTACATCAAGAACAATATTATATCCGTTATTTTTATACTGGTGTACCATTTGTTCTCCGTTCCTGTCCAAATCTTTTTTAAAGAAAATAAGAGCGTGTCGAAAATGCTTAACACGCTCTCCTTTTCTACTGATTACTGCTGTAACACAACAACTGTTACTTAGTTATTCTTATTCTCACAGCTCTGGTTGCCGACTGTACATGATGTCTTACATGCTGACTGGCATGATGTCTGACATTCGCCACATCCGCCATGCTTCATTGTATCTTTTAATACACGATTGCTGATTGTCTTAATATGCTTCACGACAATTCCTCCTTCTGTTTTTAAACTAGCGATAATTATAACATGTCCTTCTCTCTAAATCAAGCCCAAACTCCTAAGCACAAAAATCCACCCTGTCAATGTTATGCTTGAAAGAAGCGTTGTAAGAACAATAATGCTTGAAGAAAGAACACCATCATTATCCATATTCTTTGCCATTATATAACATGTTACTGTTGATGGAGAGGCAGTCATTATAAGAATTGCGACAAGTTCCTGATTTCTGAATCCCATCATAACTGCCACCGGTATAGCTATGGCCGCTATTCCTACCAATTTGATAAATGTTGCTATAAGCGTAGGTTTTATCTTCTTTATAGCCTTGCTGCCCTCAAATCCGGCACCGATACATATTAAAGCAACCGGGGTCGCTGTCTGGGCAACCGACTGAATCGTCTTCTGCATGATAACCGGCTGTTTAAGCCCTGCAACCGACGCAAGAAATCCAAGTACAATACCGATAATAATCGGATTTCTGGCTATATTAATACATGCTTTCTTTATATTTGATGCACTATCTTTTTCAGCTGCTTTGCCATCTGCATTCTCTGGTACTGCTTTAAATGTAAGAACAATAACAGAAAATATATTAAACAGCGGCACGGCAGCAACAATCATAAGAGGTGCCATTCCTGTGCTTGAATACATGCTCTGTATGAAAGCCATGCCAAGAATTGCCGCACTGCTTCGAAATGATGCCTGAACAAATGCCCCCTTCATAGATTCATCTTTCATAAAAATCTCTGTTAAAATCCATATTATTGAAAACATAAGAATTGTAACCACCATACAGTAAATCACAAACTTTGCATCAAACTGGCTTTTAAAATCCGTAGCTGACAAATCACGGAATAAAAGCACCGGAAGTGCCACCTTAAATACATATTTATTTGCTTTAGAAGCAAAATTGTCATCAATTATACCAAGCTGTTTTATAACCCATCCAAGTATCATGACAAGAAATATTGGAACAGTTGAATTAATGCTGTATATAAAACTATCCATATTATTTTCCTCTGTTTTTTATTATCTGTTGATATCAAGCCAGAAAGCATGATTTAAAGGTCCGCTGCCTTTTCCAAGATTAAGTCCGTCCTTTAAAGCACCTGATATATATTTCTTTGCATTTTCTACAGCAGATGCCATATCATTTTCCATTGCAAGATTACATGCTATCGCAGACGACAATGTGCAGCCCGTTCCATGAGTATTATCATTATTTATTCTCTCACCCTCAAACCAGACTGCTCTTTCGTCACAATAAAGCAGATCATTCGCCGTATTAAGATCATGTCCGCCTTTTACCAGCACCGCTGTCCTGCCATCAAGCTTATCGCTTATAACTTTAGCAGCTTCCACCATATCTTCTGACTTGCTTATTTTCATTGATGATAAAACCTCAGCCTCAGGTATATTTGGCGTAATTATATCTGCAAGCGGCATAAGAATGTTAATCAATGATGCACTTGCCTCTTCTTCCAAAAGTCTTGACCCGCTTGTTGAAACCATAACCGGGTCCAAAACGATATTTTTCGGTTTGTATTTTTTTAATTTATCGGCAATAGTCCTTATAAGTGCTGAATTGGATACCATTCCGATTTTTACTGCATCAGGAAATATATCATCAAATATACATTCAAGTTCATTTGCAAGAAAATCAGGTGTCACATCACTTATTCCATATACGCCTGTAGTATTTTGTGCTGTGAGTGACGTAATGGCACTCATCCCATAGACTTTATGTGCCATCATAGTCTTTAAATCAGCCTGTATTCCGGCACCACCGCTGCAATCACTTCCGGCAATCGTTAAAACTTTCTTCATATAGCCTCCTTTTTAATTCGCGGCATTCACCAGTTTTACCATGCTCTCATGAATTCCGGCCAAGCCACCTACAATGAACAAAGAGTCACTTTGTGACTCTTTGCACGCCCATGTGGGCACACAAGTGCATCTTCATCTCCACATGGGTCGCATCCCCGCGGAGCGTTTTTACTTTATAGGAAATGCAATTTCCTATAAAGTAAAAAAGCGGCAAAGCAAAATGCTTCACCGCTTCTCACAGTAGTGCAGTCGGCGGGACTTGAACCCGCACCCAAGCAATATGGACTAGATCCTTAGTCTAGCGCGTATGCCAATTCCGCCACGACTGCTCATTAAATTGTTTCACAGCAAAACCTTTGTTTAAGCTGTTTCGTAACAACAAATGATATATTACACTATAATTTGTGTTTTGTCTACTATTTTTTAAAAAATGTTTTTATACCGGATTATTATATACACATTATTATTTGTATATATGAAAAGAACGGTAAAGCAAAATGCTCTACCGTTCTTACTCAGTGCAGTCGGCGGGACTTGAACCCGCACCCAAGCAATATGGACTAGATCCTTAGTCTAGCGCGTATGCCAATTCCGCCACGACTGCTTATTTTGTTTTGCCGTTGCACTCACAACGCTTAGTTATAATATCATTATATGTGACATCTGTCAACACTTTTTTTATTTTTTTTTGTAATTTTTTGTAATTTATAAATTCTCTTTTAATTCTTCATACGAATATATCATCTTTATTGTATTGCTTTTATAATTTTCATAAATCATTAATATATCTGTCATTCATACATAATATTATGCACAAAATAATAGAGCTGTCACGCCAAATCTTAATGATACAAGCGAACAGCTCATTGTTATTTATTATTATTCTGCTGCAAGTTCTGTAACCGCTTTAACAACTTCTTCTTTATCAAAAGGCTTTGTTATAAACTTCTCTGCACCAATCTTTAATGCTTCTATGACTTTATTCTGCTGGCCGGCTGCTGTAATCATAACCGCCTTTGCATCTTCATCATAATCTTTTATCTGCTTTAATGCTTCCGTACCATCCATATTAGGCATTGTAATATCAAGTGTAATTACATCCGGACTGAACTGCTTGTATGCAAGAACACCTTCTATTCCGTCAGAAGCTTCGCCAACAACTGCAAATCCTGCCCCTTCAAGAATATTTCTAAGCATCTTTCTTGACATACCTGAGTCATCAACAATAACTACAGTGCCCTTTGCATCTTTTATATCTGACTGCGTCTGGTTTACCCTCATCTTTCCAATGATAGGCATGCTGCCCGGCTGTGCATTGCTGTCAATTGCAACATACAAATCAAGCTCCTCACCATCAATAAATATAGGCATAACATATGCTTCACCCTTGGCAACCTGATTCTCATATGCAACCTGTGGCAGAATCTCTAATTCCATGCCATCCTTTGCCATTGCTGTAGCAAAAAGACCACTTATACAGTTGACAAATTCTCCCACTGCATCGCTTACCTCAACACCTGTCATATTAAACTGCTCACCTGTATATCCTTCTGCAACCTTAATAAATGTTTCATTGATATCTTTCATCGCAAAACCAATGCAGAAATCATGTGCACCTTCGCTCTTCTGGGCTGCCATACATCTGTAATCAAGGTGGTCAATCTTTTTCATATTATCAATGTAATAATTATTACTTACAAATCTTGTTATATTTCTTAATACAAGGCTTGCAATCTTAGCCGCATAACCCTGTGCATCCTTTGTAAATGCACCTACAACGCCATCAACATCATCTTTTTTAAGTGCAGCCATCTGTTCATCATTAAGTCCAAGTTCTTTCTGGAAATCATCAATATATCCATCAATCTTAGATATCTTAATGCTGCTGTTTTCAACAAGGACCTGTAAAAACTGCATATATGGATTACCCTGTTTTTCAAGAAGTTCAGATATCTGTGCATCTGTAAGCCATCCTTTTTCGATAGCAATGTCACCAAATCTCTTATCTTCCTGCTGCTGGATTCTGTTAATCTCATCTGCCTGCTCAGTTGTAAGAAGCTTGTCAGCAACAGCTATAACTCCGAGCTTAACTCTTATCTGTAACTGTGCACTTAAAATCTTATTGAGTGTCTCTTCATCCAGAATATTTTCTTTTACAAGATATTTTCCAAATAATTGTCCAAACATAACGTGAATCTCCTTAGTTTTAGTTTCAAGATTTTTAATAATATAATATTACTTCATTTATTAAATTATTTCAAGTAAAATCGTTAAACTTATTATGTCAGTTATTTATCATCATCCGAATCCATAACCTCTGTAATATCCAGCGTCTCAACAGTATCGTCATCTATGACAATGCTGTCATTGTCAGAATCAGGCATATCTTCATCATCTTCATCATCTTCAAGTTCATTTTCATCATCAAATTCATCTTCATCAAACTGGTTTCCGACAAGCTCTCTTGCAATTTTTTTATTTTTAGATGATTTGGAAGCAAATACACCTGCACAGATTACAGCCGCCACTGCAGCAACAGCACATACCGCACTTATAATCTTCCAGATAAAAGTACCTGATGAAAACGTGCCGCCTGACACATTTTCAGATACACCGGCAACAGTTTTTACAGAATCCGGAAGTGCAAAAAATCTCTGGATTGTCTGATATTTATAATCATAACAATACCAGCCTGTCACACCGTCACTGCTCACTCCGTAAAACAGGCAGTATTGGTCACTGCTTCCTTTAAGCACTATCACATCCATACCGTTTATCTGTTCTTCACTAAGTTTATATCCTGCCGGTATTTCCATTGAAGATGTGATATTTAATATCACATATGATATTGAAGGCTGTGCAATCTGGATATATTTTGAAAATGTCTTTGTGACGCTGTCATAAATGTAATATCCTGATTTCTCAGGAGAAAGCACAGCATCAAGATACATTATAGTAACTTTTCCAGCATAACCTTTAGCCGCCTTAACTTTTGTTCCGTTATAATCAATCTCTGTCTCTTCAAATCCATCAGGAAGTGGATATGCACCAAAATCATCAGAAATAACAAAATCAGTTCCGTTCATTGTCACTTTTGTATATTGTGGTTCATTCTGCTGATTTGAGCTGTTTTCCGAATCAGATGATGACTCCTGGGTCCCACCTCTTGTTACATTCAATGTATAAGTTCTCTCATCGCCATTCTCGGCTGTAACGGTTATGTAAATCGTATTTTGACCGGCTGAAAGACTTGTATCTGAAATTCTCACATTGGCATTACCATCTCTTGTATCGGCACTTACAATAAGCTTAGTAACATCATCTGCGACTGAAACCGAATAAGATGTTCTTCCGACTGAAAATGCCGGAGAAAGACTTCCCGGACTTATTTCAAGTGATGAAAGATAATTATCTGACGAATAGCTTTCACCGCCGTTATTATCATCTTCTCCCTGATTGCCACCGTTATCGTCACTGCCGGAATTGCCACCATTATCATCATTGCCGGAATTACCGCCTGTCTTTCCTGAAACAGTTCCGGAAGAGCCTGTTACCTGAATCTTTTCATCCGAATATTCATCAAGTCCAACAACATAAGATGAACCTATTACACTCACTGAAGAAGAACCAGAAGCTATAATCTTAAAATTAATAGTTTTACTAACAGGATTATCACCTGTATCCAGCCAATTGACACTTCCTGCACCACCGGCATCAGCACCGCTTACATATTCAAGCATATCGGCATCATAACTCAAGTACATTCTTGATGCACCAAGCTTAAAATCAGCATATATATTTACTGTAACGCTTACTACATCACCGACATTTCCGCTTGCTGAGCTGACACTTGTGCCTACAGCAGGTGCTGCATTAACTTTCTGGTTAAATGCAAGAAGCTGTGTCATTATAACAATCATAACGACAGCCAGACTTGTATATTTTTTAATCTTATTCATTAATATTCTCCAATCTCTCAGAAAAATCACTGTGTAATCTCTTTCATTCCAAGAATATGCCTCTTTACAGCAACGATATCTATAAGGTCAACATCACCATCCCTGTTAATATCCGCAGCATGCAGGAATTCTCCCTTAAGCTGTGATAATTCAAGAATATGTCTCTTAATCTTAACAATATCTATAAGGTCAATCTCACCATCGCCATTGATATCTCCATAGACAACAAATGTGTAAGAAGCATATTCATTACCTGAATTATCATTTATGACAAGACGGTCGCCGGTTGCAATTATATCGCCATCGCCTTTTCTGTCTCCATTTCTGTTACAGATATAAGCTGTGGCATTTTGTGTCCTCACATTACCAAGAACAGTTCCTGCATTGTCACCAGCTTTTACGCCCGAAATATACATATTGTCACTGTCAAGATTATATCCTGTATCAAATGACGGATTTTCCGGTGCCGGATCAGGTGATGGAGGATTTGGATTTTCTGACGGCTCTTTTCTTACTACTGTAAGATAATATGTCCTGTCAGAACCATTTTCTGCATGTACCGTAACTTCTATATTATTTTCACCGACATTAAGCCTGTGTTCGCCTGCTCCGTCAACCCATGATGAACCTGATATTGCAGATGCATTAATATTTATTCTGTCAACATTATTGTCAACGATAAGGCTGTAATCCTGAGTATACTTCTTGAATGACGGTGTAATTGAATGTCCGTCAACATACATATCTGATAAAAGATTACCAGGATCTCCGTCACCATCAGGTGCTGTACATGTCTCCTGCGGCATATTATCATATACAGGAATTGTAAATACAAGACCTGTATTATATTTTGTGCTGTCTGAATAAGCATTTGCTGCTTTCTGCGACTCACTTCTAGGTGCCATAACATTAGTCATATACTGATGCCAGTATGGTGACGATGAAACGACATCAAATTTTTCATAATAAATCGTGCTCTGTCCGCGGTTTATGTAACTGCTGCCAATCATCTTTGCACCGCCGACAATTGATTTCATTCGTGTGTTCCACGGACGAAGCGAATCAGAATCCGAGCGGCTTGCATATATCATGCCATTTACAACAGCTGAAATATTTCCGCTCTTTACAGCTCCCTGATTATAATAATTATAATATCCTCTGTATCCTGCAACATTACCGGAAATGCATGAACCGTATCCCGTATTTCCCTGCTCCTGTAAAATACGTGTTGCAAGATGATAAGGACTCACACCTGACTGTCTGCCCGCAAGCATAAGTCCCGACGCATATGTATAATCATTTCCTTCAAAAGATAAATCATGGCTCGAATTTTCCATAAATGTTCCTGATATAATCTGCTCTACACCGGATTCGTTCTGCAAAGAAGAGTCATATGCAAGACTTTCAAACATAAATATATATGGATTTGAAAGGAAATTCCGAGGGTCCATAGTATACTCGATAAGTTCTCTTGAAGCCTGAACCCAGCCACCGCTGTCCATCTCTGTCCACTCGCCGGAATTCCAGTTATAACATCCTGATTCAACAGACTTCCATGAACTCTTTGCACTGCCATATATAAGGCTTCGTCCTATAACATTCTCATTGTCAATAACTTCATTCCAGTCTTTTCCGACATGATCTGCAACAAAAACCCATTTAGGATAATCTGCATGAAGCTGACGCAGCCCATCCTTATATGAATCCGGAAATCCCTGCTCATTAAGATAGCTTTCAAAATCCATATCTTCCGAATAAGAATTATCTTTTGAAGTATATTCACCACTTATATAACCATAAGTATATGAACCATTGTAGTCAAAGCCTATTTTGTACCAATAATAAGTATCGCTTGTATATACTGTTTCATAAATGTCAAATGTAAAAGAATCATCGACAACCGTTATAATCTGTCCTGTTTGCGTATCAGGCTGTGTACGCACACGCAGCCCGGAAACACCTGAATTCACATGTCCCGTGGCGACTGCATTTTCGGCCCTTACAGCAACAGGTCCGAAATACTGCGACACTCCGGCAATTGATGCTGCAAGCATTGTAAACAGCATAAATACCGCAATTATTCTTTTCCATGAAAATAGTATCTTTTTATCTTTATTCATTAAACCACCTTAATTCATATATCTTACGGTAAAAACTAATTATTTTTACCGAACTCAGAAAGTTTAAGTCCTTCATTACGCTCTAATACCATATTAACACTCCAGCTGTTTACAAACAAGAGAAGTGGGTTATCTTTGAGGTCTTTAATCTTCTTCATATCTGAAGTACCAACAATTCTTGACATATTGATTTCTTCAGGATTTTCAATCCAGCGGATATGCTCATATGGAAGCGGTTCAAGCTTAATATCAACATTGTACTCGTTCTTTAATCTGTACTCTAATACTTCAAACTGAAGAACACCGACAACGCCAACAATAATCTCTTCCATTCCTGTATTGAACTCCTGGAAAATCTGAATTGCACCCTCCTGTGCAATCTGGCTGATACCTTTTATAAACTGTTTACGCTTCATCGTATCAATCTGGCGTACTCTCGCAAAATGTTCAGGTGCAAATGTCGGAATTCCCTCAAATGCAAACTTTTTATTGGAATTGCAGATTGTATCACCTATTGAGAAAATGCCCGGGTCAAATACACCGATAATATCACCGGCATATGCTTCCTCAACAATATGTCTTTCCTGTGCCATCATCTGCTGTGGCTGTGAAAGTCTTATCTTCTTGCCTCCCTGCACATGGAATGACTCCATGCCTGCCGTAAATTTGCCGGAACAGATTCTCATAAAAGCAATTCTGTCACGGTGTGCTTTATTCATATTGGCCTGTATTTTGAATACAAATGCCGAAAAATCTTCCTTTACCGGGTCAATAATTCCCTCAGAAGAATTTCTTGGAAGCGGAGGTGTTGTCATTTTAAGGAAATGCTGTAAAAATGTCTCAACACCGAAATTAGTAAGTGCTGAACCAAAAAATACAGGTGTAAGATCACCAGCCTGCACTTTTTCAAGATCAAATTCTGCACTTGCACCATCAAGAAGCTCTACATCTTCATTCAGCTTATCAAAAAAAGCTTGTCCGATTTCATCCTTTAAAGCAGCATCATCTATGCTCATATTCTTAGTATCTACTTCTTTCTGACCATTCATTGCCGCCTTAAAAAGAGAAACTTCTCTCTCATTGCGGTCATAAACGCCCTTAAATTCCTTGCCGCATCCGATAGGCCAGTTGACAGGACATGTGCTTATGCCGAGCACGCTCTCAATCTCATCAAGAAGTTCAAATGGGTCGTTTGCCTCTCTATCCATCTTATTAATAAATGTAAAAATAGGAATATGTCTCATTACACATACCTTGAAAAGCTTAATTGTCTGTTTCTCAACACCCTTTGATGCATCAATAACCATGACTGCTGAATCGGCAGCCATAAGTGTACGATAAGTATCTTCCGAGAAATCCTCATGTCCCGGAGTATCAAGAATATTAATGCAATATCCTCCATAATTAAACTGAAGAACAGAAGAAGTTACAGAAATACCTCTTTCTTTTTCTATCTCCATCCAGTCAGAAACTGCATGTTTTGCCGTCTTCTTGCCCTTTACAGAACCGGCAAGATTGATAGCACCACCATAGAGAAGAAACTTCTCTGTAAGTGTTGTCTTACCGGCATCCGGGTGGGATATGATTGCAAATGTACGTCTTTTTTCTATTTCACTTTTAATATCAGGCATTAAATTTTCCTCACTATAAATCTTTATAATAAAATATATTTTTACAAAGCATCCTGTACTTTGATTATTTTCGTGCAGACACAGGCTTTGACCTGCCATCATAATAATCAGCAAGAAGCCTATGATGCGGCTGCATCACAGGCTTCTCACAACCGTCTTAAAAAGACTATCTGTTCATATTAAGTGCAAACTTATATGAAACCTCTGACTTATCATCAATTTTTCTGAATACATTAACTACGGTATTCATAACTTCAGTGAATTCATCTTCCTCAGCTTCAATACTTACAATCTGTCCATCATCCTTGATCTCAACAGACTTTGCTACTGTTTCATCTAAAATAGCTTTCTTTGCTGCTTCAACCTTTTCTGCATCTGTAAGCATTTTGCTCTTGCTCTTATACTTAACACTATAAGTTCTAACCATGATTCTATTCCTCCATGTAACTGATTTACGCACGAATACATATTGTATTATATATCAATATTATCAACAGGGCAACAATTATTTAACTAAAAATCATACCTCTATTGCATATCCAAGCGTAAATGAATATATAATTTTTTCTTTTACATTTAATCCTGTAAGACGGCTTAATGCTTTTGCGTAATAATCAAGCTGTATACTGTAGCGGCTTCTGAGTTCCTCTTCGCCCTTTTTGTCTTTTAAAACTCTGTCTGTCTTATAATCGACTATTGTAATCTCATCATTTTCAACTATATACAAATCAATTACGCCCTGTATAAGCTGTCCAAATGCCTGGTCATTTTCATCAGTCATCTCGAACACAAAAGGCTGCTCACGCCAGACTTTGCCTGCCATTGACGCATTTTTTACACGTTTTCCTATCTGTGAAGTGCAAAATGCTGCAATATCCCGCACTTTTACGCATTGTTTCTGTGATTTGTCAATTTTCTCATCAGAAAGCATGTCTGCGATTTCACTTTTTATGGCATCAATCATTTCATCTTCATTATCAGGAAGTTTACCATAATCAATACATTCCATAATCCTGTGATATGCACTTCCCCTCCTGCTTCCTTTAAGAACCGCTTCTTCATCACTCATAAATGACGGAACAGGCTCATCATCTTCCTCTGTATCCGTAATACCTGCAATAGATTCATGCATCTGTAATTTTTCATCAAAATCCGAATCGTGCTGCATCTGTTTAAGTTCGGATACCGTAACTTTTGCTTTTCTTTCAGTATCATTTTCATACGGGTATTCCGGAAGTTCCACAATTTCCTGATTTTGTGTTTCAAAATCCTCCTGTGGGTTTTCATCATAATCATTTTCTATCGATTCATCCACCACAACAGCAGCATCTGTCTGTGTGACATCATCTGTCTGCACAAAGTCATCAATATATGAAGCCCCGCTTGTATCAAAAAAGTCCTGCGGTTTACCAAATGTGACAAAAAATCTTCCATTATTAACACTCTCATCCATGAGTGCCTGCGGCATTACCATATCAAAATAATTCTGGCATGACGCATCATCAGCATAGTCAAATATCCCTTTTTCAGCAAGAAATATGGATTTGCTATGCCATGTCTCTTCTGCCTTTCCTTCATCTTTTACAGTTCCTGTGATAAACAGTTTCTCTCTTGCTCTCGTCATCGCAACATAGAGAATTCTCATCTCTTCGCTTATATTATCACGGATAATCTTTTTAGAAACTGCACTCTTTATAATTGTCTGGCTCTTTGTTCTTTCTTTAACACGCACAACATTAGTACCTATTCCAAGTTCCCTGTCGATTACAACATCTCCGGCAGCATCTTTATTATTTATCTTTTTACCCATTCCCGTAAGAATAACAACAGGAAACTCAAGGCCTTTGCTCTTATGGATACTCATTACACGCACAAGATTATCATTTTCGCCAAGCAGCGATGCTTCACCTATCTCGACTTCAAATTTTTTCATACGCTCTATGTATCTTAAAAAGTTAAATAATCCACTGTAACTTGTCTTTTCAAACTGTGCAGCCCTGTAAAGAAGCATATCAAGATTTGCCTGCCTTCTCTCCCCGGCCGGCATTGTCTTTACATAATCATAGTATCCTGTGTTGTAAATAACATCCCACAAAAGGTCATACACAGACATAATCTCACTTTTTACCCTGTATGAGTTAAGAAGTTTAAGGAATTTCGCAACTTTTTCATTTTTTTCCAATGATGTAAGCTGATTATAAAGTCTTGTCTTTTTATCAGTCTGCCTTATAGCGGCAAGTTCTGTCGTATCAAATCTTCCAAAATACGAAAGCATAACAGCCGACAGTGGTATATCCTGAAGCGGATTATCAATTACTGTAAGAAAACTTACTAAAATCTGTATTTCCCTTACACTGAAATATCCCTGTGATGTGTCAGAATATGCCGGAATATCCCTGCTCATAAGCGTATTGACAAAACTTTCCGCCCATCCGGAAACAGTTCTTGTAAGAATAACAATATCACTGTATCTTAAAGGTCTGTATCCACCATCAGCATTTTTATCATACACCATATACACTCTGCCATTTTTGCGGCTCATAAGATTTTCTATAATATCAGCAACAGCTCCCGCCTCAGTCTCATGACTGCCCGAATCCGTATCATCATCAGATTCAAAAGCATATATTTCTGTCTTATCATCCATGCCAAAATTCATTGTCTTATATTTTTTTGCATTAATAATAACATCAGGCGGACACTCGGGATATACAAGTCCTGTATTAAGCCTTACTTCATCATTGTATGCCATGCCGCAGTATGATTCATTCATAAGCCTGTAAAATACATCATTCGTACACTCGAGTACATTTCTGCGGCTTCTGAAATTAGTCTGAAGCTCTATTTTTACTGCATCTAAAGATTCCACAGAATCAGTCTGTAAATCGCTGTTATATACATCATACGAATTATATTTTTCAATAAAAAGTTCCGGACATGCCATTCTGAACTTATAGATACTCTGCTTGACATCACCTACCATATAAATGTTTTGTCCATCTTTTGAAACAGCTGTAAGAATCACTTCCTGCAAAAGATTACTGTCCTGATATTCATCAATAAGTATTTCCTCATAAAAGCCGGCAAGCGTCTTAGCCGCATCAGTTCGGATTTTCTGTCCGTTTTCACGTTTTATAAGAATATTTAGAGCCATGTGTTCCATATCATTAAAATCAATAACATTTCTTCTCTTCTTTTCCCCGCTCATCCTCTGCGAAAATTCAAGAGCAAGATGAACCATCATTCTCACTGCCGGAGTGTTATCCACAATATCCTTATAAATCTTATTAATATCCCCCGTTATCAGCTTTCCTTTAACATCTTTTGTCAGGAAATTCTTAAAATTATCCCTTTCCTGTTTCACATAATTCTTCTTTTCTTCATCAACACCTTTACTGCATCTTCCGATATTTCCAAATGAAGAAAGATTTATCCTTTTTACAAGCATCTCAAAATTTTCAGAATTGATAAGCATCTTTATAAGCTGATGGTCTTCGCTTACTGTCGCAAGATAGCCTGCAGGTCCATCCGGACTCTGACATATTTTTTCAAGCTTATCAAATATACCGTCAAAATCTTCAAGACTTTTCTTTAAATCATTAAATAAATATTGTATACAAGGATTGGAGTCCATTGATTTTTCTGTCACAAGATAATTTTCAAGACATTCCTCATACCACTCATCTTCCCACGGACAGCTTCTTGCCGCATTATATATTTTCATTATAATGTCAACAATTTTAGAATCATCCCTACCTGTTCCGTAAGCATCGACAAACTGAAGAAAATCTTCATTTCCGGAAGAATAGTATTCTTCAAGCATATCATCCATGACATCATTTTCAAGGAGCTTGATTTCGCCATCATCCGCAGTACGAAATCCCGGGTCAACATCAATATCCGAGAAATAATTTCTCACAATATTAAGACAGAAGCTGTCAATAGTTGTTATCTTTGCATTATGTATAAGTGACTGCTGCCTTATGATATTTTCATTTCCCGGGCTGCTCTCAAGGATATTATCAAGTGCTTCACGGATTCTCTGCCTCATCTCGGCTGCTGCCGCTTTTGTAAATGTAACAACAACAAGCCTGTCTATATCGACAGGATGATTTTCATCTGTAATTTTTTTTATTATACGTTCAACTAATACAGCTGTTTTTCCTGAGCCTGCGGCGGCAGCCACAAGTGAACTTCTGCCCGAAACGTAAATGGCCTGTTTTTGTTTATCAGTCCAGTTTGCTGCCATCCTCGTCAACTCCTTCCTTTATATTTTCCCAAAGCTGTGCATCATCGAATTTCTGAATCTGCCTGAACTTTATATTACCAAGATTTTGTGAAAATCCGCAAACCTCATTATACGGACAATATGAACATGAGCTGTAATTGCCATCTTTATACGGATTTATCTTATCAGCTCCCGAATATATTTTTTTACCCACATCAGAAGTTTTCTTTGCAATATAATTATCAAGTGAAATAAACTGATCCGTATTTAAAATATGGCTTCGTGAATCAATTGTGCCATCCTTTTTGTAACTTACAGGAATAACATCAGATTTTTTCACATCAGAACTATCCATATTTTTAATTATGTTACCGTCACAATTGACAACACCTTTCATTGCAAGTGCTTCAAATATCATCTTTTCAACTGATGTCCCATCATCCGGCAAATCACTTGCCGTGCTGTCCAGTTCCACAATCGGATTGTCAATATTATAATACAAAAGTCCTGCCGGAATAATATTCTTGTCAGGGTGGCGTTTTTTCTCTATCTGCATTGCCGCACGCATATATACAACAAGCTGCATCTTTATTCCGTAATATGCTTTAAGCAGATCAAAATCAGATTTTCCTGACTTGTAATCGACAATTCTTACATAGACATTGTCATCATCCTCACAGATGTCAATTCTGTCTATCTTTCCTTTTATCACCATTCTTCCGGTATTTTCGCCGGACCTTATCTCATGTTCATCTATGATAAACGGCATCTCAAATACGTCAGGTGCAAATACACCTTTTTCAAGCTGCTTTCCGACAGCCCACAAAGTTCTGTCAGCGAGGTCTTCCATCCTTCTTATAAGAAATTCATTTCTTCCCGAATCTTTAAGGATTGTATCAGCATAATCCGCACTGATATTTCCAAGTGTCTCCGATACAAGCTTTCTTCTCTCCTCATCAGAAAGACTTGCTATCGGCTTTTTCTCATGCTTTAAATGTGAACTGATTCTTTCCAGCACACTGTGAAGCACAGTACCAAAATCTGCAACTTCAAATGTATACTTTTCACGTTCCTCAAGTCCCAGTCCATATCTTAGAAAATATGCGAACTGACATGATGCAAATGTCTCAAATGATGAAACGCTTCCTGTAATTTCACCGCCAAACAGTGACGCTGCAATATTTTCACCAAGCACTTTTATATAATTTTCATCACTGTATACAATTTCCGCTTTCGGAATCTTTATATATGACATCTGCGATGTAAATTGTGATGCAGGATAAATACCTATCGACGGATACAGCTTTCTTATATTTCTTATAAGATATGACGGCAGTCTGCCCTTTCCGTCATCACCCTTTGATGAATATGTTATATAAAGCCTGTCCGAAGCCTTTGTCAGTATCATATAAAGGTAGAATCGCTGAACAAAAGCCTTCTGCCTTGCACCGGGTGACAATGTCACATCTGCATTTTCAAGTACATCTCTGTCAGTCTCTGACAAAATCCCGGCTTTGTCATTTGATTTTGGTATAAGCCCATCATTTACACCGACAAAAAACATGACTTTTACATCATCAAGACGCGTTCTTTCTATATCACCGATAAGGACACAGTCTGATGACGGCGGTATAAGTCCGACTTTTATCTCAGCAAAGCCAGAATCAACAATCCTGTTAAATTCAGCTATTGCAATCTTTTCGGTACCAAGCAGTTCGACTATTTTATCAAGAAAATCGATAACCTTTTTATATAACTGCTCATACTCGGCTCCCGTATCTTCCATATCTGCGTATTCATTAATCTTTTTGTAACAATCGGACGCTTTTATAAACTCGTACAGCCCTCTTGCATAATCTTTTACAAGTGAATCTTTGTCTTTTAATGCTTTCTCAAGTATCTCAAGCGGCTTCATAATCTTTTCACGAAGTTCATTGAGATAATCAAGCGGATATGCACTTCTGCCTCTGCCTTTTTTTACCCATGTGCCATGCCACTGCTTTGAACCACGTATACCGACTGCAAGGCAGTAATTGTCAAGCAAATCAACATCTTCACGGCTTATTCCCGACATTCCCGAACGCAGATACCTGAACATCGAATCGTATGTAAAGCTCTTTTCAATTATTTCAAGTGCACTTCTTATATACTCGACAAATGGATTGTCGGTTACAGGCTTCTTGTTATCGACAAAACACGGAATCCTGTTCTGTCTGCATATATTTCCGGCAAGAATTCCATATGAATCCATGTCAGCCGAAACAATTGCTATATCACGGTATCTGTAGCCTTCGTATCTTGTAAGCCTCAAAATCTCACTGATACAGTAATTCAGTTCCTCCTTTGGCGTCTGTGCAGTAATAATTTTTATATCTTCACATTTTTTGTTATATGACTGATTATTATTTCTGAAAATATTTTTTTCAAGAAAAGCTATCTCATCCGAAACAAATCTCGGATTTTTCTTATTGTCAAGTATTATAGGATTTAACACGTCAACATGTATTACATCACAGATTCTATAAAGCTTTGATACCATCTCTTTACTCATAAAGAAAAGCTGCTGTATCCCCTCATTGACATTAAGCTTTTCTCTTGAATCTGCCGTCACTGAAACTGTAACTTTACCCGAATAAATAAGAAGAAGTTCAATAAGCCTGTACTGTATCGGTGTAAATCCTGTAAATCCGTCAAGTATAATCTCGCTTCTTTTTATGTTTTCCGAACGTTCAATAACACTGCAAAGAACAGATAATATCTCTTCTGAAGTTATATAATTATCAGCCAGATATTCTTTAAATGCAGAATATACAACCGAAATGTCATCAAGCTTGGCTGAAAGCTGTCTGCTGTCTTCCACTCTTTCCCGAATCTCACCGAGTCTTTTTACGTCTATATCATATTGAAGAAATTCCGATATAACCGACTTTAATTCTGAGACAAATCCCGTCTTGTTGATATTGCTGCCAAAATATCTCAGCTTATCCCTGTTATCGCCAAGGACTTTACGGACAATAAGATTTTTACCTGTATCGTCAAGAACCGGATGATTCTGTCCGCCTATTTCTTCAAACACCTTATAAGAAAGACGCTCAAAACTCACAACATCTATATTAAGAATTCCTTTTCGCGGATGGCTCTCAACAAGTTTCTTCTGTGTTGCCATCGTATACTGTTCAGGAACTACAACAATATAGTTTTTTTCAGGATATTTCATGGATTTCTCAATTACATCCGAGTATATATATGTTGATTTTCCTGCCCCCGAACCACCTGCTACAATCTGAAGTGACATTTTATTTCCTCCATTCATATTTCATACTGATTCCGCATATCTTTATAATAACAAAAAACGAGGTAAATGACTATGAATTCTCAGACAAAAATTGTTGTAATCCGTATGAAATGGCTTATCATTGCCGTTATTGCCGCAATTGTCCTTATCGCCGGCATTGTTTTATATTTTAACATGGAAAAAAATGATTCCGGCTCATCATCCGGCAATGCCAGGATGACATCTACAGATGTAAAATCCGCTGCGGATACTGATTCCTCAGATGTCAGGAATTCTACATACAAAAATTCACCGGTAACCTACACACCCGGTGTATACACTGCTTCTATTATGCTTGATGGAAATCCTGTAGATATAAAAGTAACTCTTGATAAAAATAATATTAATAATATAGAGCTTGTCAATCTGTCTGACAGCGTAACAACAATGTATCCTATGTTAAATGATAATTTTGAAGAAATCGCTTCTGCCGTAAAAATAAACGGAAGCACGCAGAATATAACTTACAGTGCCGACAGCAAATACACTTCAAGCATGATTCTCTCCGGCATAAAAAACGCCCTTGACAAAGCTGTTGTAACAGGGGCAAAATAAATTAACAAACAGTGCTGCCGCATATCTAAAGACTAACGTCCTTTAATATGTGGCAGCACTGTTTTACTTATCTTAAAATTTTCTTATCTTAAAAATGTGGCACTATTTAAGCCTGTATTCATATTCGTCCCCGGTAATATACTCTTCTGTTTCAACGCCGACAAAACATCTGATATAAAACTTATTCTTTTTCTTATCTATAGTCATGCTGTTCACGTTATATTTCACAGTCTGATTTTTATACCGCGAATTCACTTTTTCATCTATAAATTTCTCTATGTCAGACCTATCTGCATTGACTGTAAGATTATCAAATATCCCCTGACGACTGCCTGTGTATGATTTTATCTTTCCGTCTCTGTCAATCGCAATACTTAACGTATCATTAGTATTAAATCCGTTAATACTCTTCACAAACGAGAATTGGCACACCCCATATGAAGTAAATGTTTCGGAAGTAATTAACTCATATTGTGAAATTCTGCTCTTATCGATAATCAATTCTTCAAAAACAGTTTTCGCTTTCTGTCCCAAAGAATATATCAATGCTTCATCACTGTCATCAGACGGATTTATTTCAGCCGCATCATAACCCGGAAAATCAGCTCCTCCGCCGACATCGTAATATCCCGTCAATTTCCCGTTTCTGTCAAATATATAATCATTCCCCGCAGAATCTTTATACACAACAGATATAATTCCATTATTACGTTTTTTTCTTTCGTACTTTAATGACACTTCATTGTTTAAAAAATATATTTTCTTCTTAGGCGGTACAATCCCCCATATCAGAAAGTTAATTAAAAAATATACAATGACTATGCTCAATACACATATTATAATAATTATATTTTTCTTTTTTCTGCCCATTTAACAATCCTCCTTTTTGGTTATAAAGGATATCGCGTCTGTATTATTTTCCTGATATACTATAATCTATTCCTTTCCAGTCCGAAAAATCAGTATATTTTATGCAAAAATAATACTCATTTTTTAAATTTTTATATATTGTTATATATGAAGTAACATCTTTGCCTTTATATAATGTATATTGCCCCCATTTCTGTGGATTAATACTGTAGATTTCCAGCACCTGTGAATCATCTTCCATCATCCAGTCTTCCGGGTATAAATCTTTTCCATCTACATTTTCTCTCCTCTCCCATTCTTCTTTTTCATAATCATATCTTAACATGAAATTCCATACATATGTGCAATTAAGAACACCTGGACTAAGGCTATCCAGATTTTCTTCATTTTTTATTGAATTCTTTTTATTTGCTTCCGACGCTCTTTCCTTACAATATTCCAATTTTTCTATTATCTTTTGGGACTGATGTTCACTGATTTTAAACTTCCCCGTATAATTTCCCGTTTTCCTGTCATATTCAAACCTTACTTTTTTACAAAATACAGGTATTGTAAAATCTCTTTCATACCACATTACCGTCCGCTTTATTATATATCTCGGACTGTTGATATATAATACTCCTCCGATAACAAAAACTATCAGAATAAAACTGAATATCCTTCTTATACTTATTTTTTTCATCTATTATATCCTTTAATCCATCTTTATCCCGTCCCAATCAGAAAAATCTGTATATTTTATGCAGAAATAATACTCATTTTTTGAATTTTTATATATTGTTATATATGACGTAACATCTTTTCCCTTATACAACGTGTACTTTCCCCATCTTTGCGGATGGCTTGTATAGATTTCCAATATCTGTGCGTCATCTTCTATCATCCACTCTTCAGGATATAATTTCTTCCCGTCAACATATTCTCTTTTTTCCCACTCATGTTTTTCATAATTTATTTTTAACATAAGAGTCCATACATACGTACAGTTAAGAATACCCGGACTCAGGCTTTCTAAATTTTCTTCATTTACTATAGAATTCTTTTCATATGCTTTTAATCCTCTTTCTTTACAGTAATCTAATTTTTCTATTATCTTTTGTGCCTGATGTTCACTGATTTTAAACTTTCCCGTATAATTTCCCGTTTTCCTGTCATATTCAAACCTTACTTTTTTACAAAATACAGGTATTGTAAAATCTCTTTCATACCACATTACCGTCCGCTTTATTATATATCTCGGACTGTTGATATATAATACTCCTCCGATAACAAAAACTATCAGAATAAGACTGAATATCCTTCTTATACTTATTTTTTTCATCTATTATATCCTTTAATCAAAAAAAGCTAAAAGCTGATATATCCTAAACTTCTTAACAGCCTCCGCCATATATTCATATTTTATTTTACGCTCATTCCAATCATATTTGTATATAAACCATCCGTTACTTCCCTCTTTTACATAATATCTCACATATGTATTCATATTTATTGATGTAAAATTATCTTCATCCGGGAACTGTCCCATATATTCACCCTCTATTTTATTATTATTCACTTCCGCATCTCCTGCCAAAACCCGTCCGCTTACAACTCTTGCAAATGAAGATGCAATATTCTCTCCTGCTGAACTTATTTTTCCGACCGAACATTGTAACAAAACTAATCTTTGTACCGGTTTCTTTTTTAATGATTCAATATCACTTGTATCTAACTTAAAACTGTAACCTTTTCCGACACCATTTGATATCTCGTATTCATTACCATGCATATTCATTATAACTGTATATATACAACAATCTTTTTCATCATATATACCTAACGAATTCCATGCGTTAATAAATTGTTCATTACTATTTGTTTCATACTTTACCACAGCATATATTTTATTCGAATCATTATATGGATTATTCTCATCATTTCCTATTTTTTCTAAATCTGATACATCACTATTCATTTGGTCATATCTACTCTCAATATAAAAATAATATGCTATATTCTTATACTCACGTCCAACTATATGGCAACAATTCATGTACCAGTCATTACATATATTACACATCATTTTATCTGTAGGATTACACTCTTCGTCTCCATAACTCTGCCCTTCCCAGTGTCCACATGCACTAGGGTCATTATAATTATTACCACACAAGTTGCATATTTTCAAATAATTATACTCACATACTGTACCTCCGTAATAATTACCCTTCCAATGTGAACAGGCACCATCAATATCATAATAATTATTCCCACAAATATTACATATTGTAGTTGTTGTACATTCCACCTGTCCATACATTTCACCTTCCCAATGTGAACACGCACCATCAGGGTCGAAATAATTATTTCCACAGATATTACATATTGTTAATTTATCAAGTTCACAATATCCTTCATCATACCATGCTCCTTCACTGTGCGAACAGCTACCTCCCCAATAATTTTCACCACATATATTACATACATAAATTTCATATGGCGAACACTCCTCACCGCCATAATACTCACCCTTCCAATGTGAACAGGCACCACCGGCATCATAATAATTATTTCCGCAGATATTGCACCTTTCCCACGGATTACATTCTGTACCTCCATATTCAACGCCTTCTTCATGCTCACAATAAACTATATTTTCACCACATATATTACAATACCTTTCCTCATATGGTGTACATTCATTTCCACCATATAATACTCCCTTTGAATGTGAACATAATGAACTATTAAAATCATGCTGACATATGTTACATATCTCAATTTTATGTAATACACATTCCACCTGAAGCTCTCCCGCACAAATTCTTTCCCTGCTTTTAAAAAGACATGTAACAAAAATCAATCCTACAAGTAACATTTCAAATAATAATTTAGTATTTTTCATAACCCTCCTGCTCTTCTTTTGCATCAATATACGCAGTAATCAAAAAAATAAATCATACTTCGCAATATCTTTTGCAAACTTCACATGTTTTTGTATTTATACGAATACAAGTATAACTTATATTTTATCATATGTCTATTAATTTTCATATAAAAATAATTACAGTTTACTTTTTGTAACATTGTCCGCACGAATTAACAAACAGTGCTGCCGCATATCTAAAGACTAACGTCCTTTAATATGCGGCAGCACTGTTTTACTTATCTTAAAATTTTCTTATCTTAAAAATGTGGCACTATTTAGGCCTGTATTCATATTCGTCCCCGGTAATATGTTCTTCTGCTTCAACGCTGACAAAACATCTGATAAAAAACTTACTTCTCAAGCATGCTCACTTCTTCGCTCACGCCGACATTAAGAAATCCGTCGTAGCCGCGTTCTTCAAGTTTATTAAGGAACTTACCAAGCTTTTTAGGCTTGATGTATAATGAAGCGATTTTTCCCTGTTCTCTTAAAGCATCAGCCGCCTTGACAGCGTCTTTTAACTGTCCGTCCTCATATACAACCGCAATCTTGTCGGCTCTCTGTTCAATACTGATTCCGTTATTCATAAGAATTCCGAATATTCTCTCAAAACCGATTGAGAAACCTACAGCAGGAATATCTTCATTGAGGAATTTACCGATAAGGTGGTCGTATCTTCCGCCGCCTGCAACAGCTCCCTTGAAATCAATACTTTCAACTTCAAATACAGTTCCTGTATAATATCCCTGTCCTCTTACAAGCGACAAATCAAATACAAGTTCAAACGCATTGCCTGTAAGTTCATTTACAGTGTCAATGATATGTTCAAGGCTTTCTGCCGGAGTTTTGTCTTCAAGACGTGATTTTAAGCTTTCAAGAGTAAAATCACCCTCTGATAAGAACTTTTCAAAGTTATCGACAGCATCCTTTTCAAAACCCTTTTCTGTAAGTTCTTCAACAACTCCCTTAAGACCGATTTTGTCCATTTTATCGAATGTGATACATACACTGTCCAAATCATTTTCTGCAAATCCAAATGACTGAAGAACAGCACGTAAAAGTCTTCTGTCATTTAACTTAACCTTATAATTTTTAAGACCGATTGCATCAAGAGCCTTTGTTGTTGTAAGAATAAGTTCAATCTCCGAATCCGTAGACTCTGAACCGATAATATCAATATCGCACTGGATAAACTCACGAAGTCTTCCCTTCTGAGGTCTCTCGGCTCTGTATACACGGTCAATCTGTATACACTTCATCGGAAGTGTAAGCTTATCTTTGTTGTTGGCATAATAACGGCTCAACGGAAGTGTCAGGTCATATCTTAAACCCATATCCGCAAGTTCATTTTCATTTGCAGCAGTAACTCCTGAAGCAAGTGCTTTGTCAAGCTTATCTCCTCGCTTCATAATCTTAAATATAAGATTAAGATTCTCACCGCCGTCGCTCTTATCAAGATTTTCAATATCTTCTATTGCAGGTGTAATGATATGTTCAAAACCATTTTCCTTATATACACTGAGAATTCTTTCCTGAAGATAATCACGAATCTCCACTTCGTTAGGAAGATAATCGTTAGTTCCCTTTACTGATGTTATTTTCATTTTTAAACTTTCCTTTTACTTAATAATAATTTAAATATTGCGGCACTTACTGCCAAAAACCGGTGTTACGATAACGCAGCCTCTTATTTATACAATATGAGAAGCACACACATATGGGCATGCTTCTCATAATATCTTAAACGTCTGCTTCGTCTATAGCTTTTCCTATATCGTGACGCATATATTTGTTTGCAAAATCAACCCATTCCGTAGCACGGTACGCATTTGCACGGGCTTCTTTTAAATCCTTGCCCAATGCGGTAACACCGAGTACACGTCCGCCATTAGTTACAACTTTGCCCTCTTCATTAAACTTTGTTCCTGCATGGAAAAGGAAATATCCTTCATCATCATGGAATTTATCCATACCTGTAATCTCAAATCCTTTTTCATAAGAAAGAGGGTATCCGTCAGAAGCAAGAACAACACATACGCATGCATTGTCTTCAAACTGAAGGTCAATCTTATCAAGTGTTCCGTCGATGCAGGCCTCAAATACATCAATTATATCATTCTTCATTCTCGGAAGAACAACCTGTGCTTCAGGGTCACCGAAACGTGCATTGTACTCAAGGACTCTTGGTCCCTTAGGTGTAAGCATAAGTCCGAAGAAAATAACACCCTTGAATGGTCTTCCTTCTGCTTTCATGGCATCAACCGTAGGCTGGTATACATATTTCTGACAGAAATCATCAACTTCCTTTGTATAGAAAGGACTCGGTGAAAAGTTACCCATACCGCCTGTGTTAAGCCCCTGATCACCATCTTTTGCTCTCTTGTGATCCTGTGCAGATGACATAATCCTGATTGTGTTACCGTCAACAAATGATAATACAGATACCTCACGTCCTGTCATAAACTCTTCTATAACAATTGTATTTCCAGCAGATCCGAATTTCTTATCAAGCATAAGCTCATCAACTCCAGCAAGTGCTTCTTCCTTTGTAGGGCAGATAAGAACACCCTTACCAAGTGCAAGTCCGTCTGCTTTTAATACGATAGGATACTCTGCATTTTCAAGATATGCTTTTGCATCATCGGCAGATGTGAATGTCTCATATGCTGCGGTAGGAATGTTATATTTTTTCATCAAATCTTTTGAAAATGCTTTTGAGCCTTCAAGGATAGCCGCATTCTTTCTCGGTCCGAATACTCTTAATCCTTCTGCCTCAAACACATCGACAATACCGCCGACAAGCGGGTCATCCATACCAATTACTGTTAAATCAATATTTTTTTCTTTAGCAAATGCAACAAGCTTATCGAATTCCATCGCCTTGATGTCAACACATTCAGCGATCTGCGAAATTCCTGCATTACCCGGAGCACAATATATCTTATCAACCTTAGGACTCTGTGAAATCTTCCAGCAGATAGCATGTTCACGTCCGCCGCTTCCAACTACAAGTACTTTCATATCTAATTCCTTTCTTTATTGGCAATCATATTAATGGCAGCCGGAAGAAGCTTCCACTCAGCTTCTTCCATAACTCTTTTCTGAAGAATCTCAGGCGTATCGCCCTCTTTAACTTCAACTGCTTTCTGGAATATAATCTCGCCCGTATCCATTCCCTCATCAACATAGTGAACAGTAGCACCTGTCACCTTTACGCCTTTTGCAAGTGCAGCCTCATGAACATGAAGTCCATAAAAACCAACTCCGCAAAATGATGGTATGAGTGATGGATGTATATTAATAATTCTGTGTGAATACTGATGTACCATTTCTTCAGGAATCTTAACAAGAAATCCTGCAAGAACAACAAGGTCAACATTAAGTGAATTAACCTTCTCAAGAAGAGCCTTGTTAAACTCGTCTCTTGTCTCGTATGACTTAGGAGAAACGCATATTGCTTCTATTCCATTATCTTTTGCTCTTGTAAGTGCGTAAGCATCTGCATTATTGCTTATTACAGCAGCAATCTCCGTATTGGTAATTGTCTTATCCTTAATACCATCAATAATTGCCTGGAGATTAGTTCCGCCTCCGGATACCATCACCGCAATTCTTAGCATACTGTAACTCCCTTCTCGCCAGCCTTTACTTCACCGATTACATAACCTGTCTCACCGGCTGCTTTTACTGCTGCAAGAACCTTATCAACATCTGCACTGTCAACTGCAAGTACCATACCGATACCCATGTTGAATGTGTTATACATCATCTTTTCTTCAATCTCACCGTCATTCTGAAGCATCTTGAAGATTGGTGGTACTTCATAGCTGTCTTTCTTAATTACAGCATGTGCACCTTCTGGTAACATTCTAGGAACATTTTCATAGAAACCGCCGCCTGTGATATGGCTGCATCCTTTGATACGAACACCTGCATTCTTGATTTCCTTTAATGTCTTAACATAAATCTTTGTCGGAGCAAGTAATGCTTCACCGAGAGTCTTTCCAAGTGAATCATAATATGTATTAAGTGATTCTTCTGTTATAGTAAATACACTTCTTACAAGTGAAAATCCATTACTGTGGACACCGCTTGACGCAATACCGATAAGAGTGTCTCCTGCTTTGATATCTTTGCCTGTGATAAGATCTTTCTCATCAACAACGCCTACTGCAAAACCGGCAAGGTCATATTCCTCAACAGGATAAAAACCAGGCATCTCTGCTGTCTCGCCACCGATTAACGCACATTCAGACTGAATACATCCGTCAGCAACACCCTTAACAATCTGAGCAATTTTCTCAGGCTCATTCTTGCCACAGGCAATATAGTCAAGGAAGAATAAAGGTTCGCCACCGGCACATGCAATATCATTTACACACATGGCAACACAGTCTATACCTACTGTATCATGCTTGTCCATTGTAAATGCAATCTTTAACTTTGTACCAACACCATCAGTACCTGAAACAAGTGTAGGCTTTTCCATGCCTTTAAACTTTTCCATAGAAAACGCACCTGAAAATCCACCAAGATTTGTAAGCACCTCAGGTCTCATTGTCTTTGCAACATGTTCCTTCATTAACTCTACCGATTTGTAACCTGCCTCAATATCAACACCAGCTTTTTTGTAATCCATTTTTTCCTCCATATTATGCATTTCATGCAAAAATTTATTTTATTTTTAATTAAAATTAATTAACACATAAAGAAATTAATAATTCTTATATCCTACTTCCTGAAGACGGGCGTCCTTCTTCTGTACGCTCTCTTTTAAGCCCTTGCTGTAATCCTTTAACTTAACAAGGAGTTCCGGGTCTGATGTTGCAAGAATCTTTGCTGCTAAAAGTCCTGCATTGGCACCACCGTTAATTGCAACTGTTGCAACAGGAATACCTGATGGCATCTGTACTATTGAATAAAGTGAATCCCTGCCTCCGAGAGATGTTGTATGCATCGGGATACCGATAACCGGCATAGGGAATATTGCTGCACACATACCCGGAAGATGTGCTGCCATACCTGCACCTGCAATAATAACCTTAAATCCCTTTTCCTCTGCTGTCTTTGCATACTCAAAGAACACATCCGGTTCTCTGTGTGCAGAGATAATAGTCATCTCATAAGAAATACCCAACTGTTCAAGGATGTCTGCTGCTTTTGCCATAACAGGCATATCAGAGTCACTTCCCATAACAATACCAACTTTAGCCATAATTTCCTCCATTCCTGTTTTGATTCAATGCCGCCTTAATGGTGCAAAGAAAAAAAGCTAAAAATTCTTCTTTCTATTTTACTTTATCTTGTTAAACTCGTCAACCTCAAGCCGCTTTTTTTCTTTTTTGCTTTCTATTACATGTTTTATTGCAAGATATGGATGGTAAAAAATCATTCTCGGACCGGAAAAACGCATAACTTCACGTATTTTTTCTCTCATCTCCGGCTTGTAACAATGAACTTTACAGTTAGAACAAAATGTCTTTGTCTCCATAAACGGGCATTTGTCACTTCTTAACTTTGCATAATCATCAAGCTTTTTACACTCATCACAAAGCACGCCTTTTGTTTTATGTTTCTTTTTACAGTACAAACCAATCATAAGGGAGACAACCTCTTTTTCCTGCTCCCTTTTTGACTGTATTTTTTCTGCTGACATTTTACTTTCTTTATCTTTCATCAGCTCATCCTTCCGTTTTCCACGCTGTATACACGGTCAACCATACGCATGCTTGATTTTCTGTGCGATACAAGCACAATTGTCTTTCCATTTCTCTCTTCATGAAGAGATTTAAGAATTACAGCTTCATTAAGGCTGTCAAGATTACTTGTCGGTTCATCAAGAAGCATCATATCCGCATTATGTAAAAATGCTCTTGCAAGCCCGATTCGCTGTTTTTCGCCACCTGAAAGCGTTCCGCCAAGTTCTCCTACAGGTGTGTCATATCCTTTTGGAAGTCCCATTATAAAATCATGCACAGACGCTTTTTTACATGCCTCATAAACTTCCACATCTGTTGCATCAAGTTTTGCTATTTTAATATTATTTTTAATGCTGTCCGCAAAAAGATGTGTCTCCTGTGTAACAAAGCTCTCCATATCTCGAAGATTTGAAGTATTTACATCATTAATATTTTTCCCGGAAATATTAATGCTTCCGTTATCCACATTCCAGAAACGCATAAAAAGCTTCAGAAGTGTCGATTTTCCGCTTCCGCTTCGTCCTGCAATTCCTATAACAGAATTTTTCGGTATATCAACTGACACATTATCAAGAATTGTTTCATCTCCATATGCAAATGTAACATTTTCTGATGATGCCCCATTGAATTCTATATTCTGCTTTCCGCTGACCTCTTCTACAACAGGCTTCTCCTCAAGAATATCAAGGACTCTGTTTCCTGCTGCAAATGTGTTCTGTAATGTGCTTCCAAGTGCCGCAAGTGCAACAACAGGCCCAAAAGAACTCATAAGTGCAATAACAGGAATCAGCACGCCATCAAATCCAACCGCTCCGTTTACAAATAACATTCCACTTGCAAAAAGCATTAATACGTCAAAAAACAAAATCACTGTATTAGTAATTGCTGTATTCCTTCCCGAAAAACACTTCATCTTTGCTTCATTTTCGCTGAGTTCTTCCATTTTTTCATTCATCTGTGCAAGACGTTTTCTGCCTGTTCCAAACTGCTGTATCTGCGGCAGTCCTCTGAGACTGTCAAGCACAAATGCTGATAATTCACCTGATTTTGTACGAAAAACCAGTCCCATGTCACCGCTTAACTTTGAAACTGCAAGTGGAATTATAACACCTACTGTAATATAAGCTGCAAGTGCAATAACACCGAGCAGAGGATTATAGCTTCCGATAAAAATACACATTATCACCGTAAAAAGTACTGCTATCGCAACAGGTGAAATCGTATGTGCATAGAATACTTCAAGAAGTTCTATATCAGATGTAATTACAGAAATCAAATCACCTTTGTCTCGTCCTTCAAGCTTTGCCGGACAGAGCTTTCTCAACGCTCCAAATACCTTATCTCTTATTAATGCAAGAAGCTTAAATGCAATAAAATGATTGCATGACTGTTCCGCATATCTTAACACAGCTCTGAGTACCGCCATTCCTGCCATTGCTGCAAATATAACAGCCAGATGCAGACTATTTTTTCCTAAGACACTTAATATTGCAAATCCGCCCGAAATCGTTATAAATGATGCACAAAGATGTCCCATAAGTCCCATCAGAATTGCAAGAATCATATATCCTGTCATCGGTTTAACAAGTCCAATAAGACTTGTCATGACTTTAAATCCGCTTCTTTTTTTATGTGTATTCATGCTGTCTCCTTTCCAAAACTTTCAAGTTCCTGCTGTGCATTCCAGAGTTTCTCATAAACTCCGTGTCTGTCAAGGAGTTCTTCATGTGTTCCGCACTCTGCCACATTGCCGCTTTCAAGGACATAAATGTTATCTGCCCCTGTTACGTTGGCAAGTCTGTGTGAAATAAGAATTACTGTCTTTGTCTTTGCAAGTTCGTATATTCTTTCCATTATTTCATTTTCACTTTCAACATCAATATTAGACGTTGCCTCATCAAAAATGTATACAGGACTGTCATGCAGCAATGCTCTTGCAAGTGCAAGTCTCTGACACTGTCCGCCGGAAAAATTAGATGCTTTTTCAAGAAGCTTAGTATCAAGTCCATCCTCACCTTTAAGGAAATCTGCAAGATTAACTTCTTTAAGCACTTCCCATAGTTTGTCATCTTTGGCATCCGGACTTCCCATAAGAAGATTCTGCCTTACTGTTCCTTTGAAAAGATAGCTGTTATGCCCTACATATGTAATATGCTTCATAAGACTTGCTTCGCTTATCTGCGGGAGTGAATCGCCGCCTATTGTCACACTTCCCGTATAATTTTTCATATGTCCCATAATAATTCCCGCAGTTGTTGACTTTCCGCAACCGCTCTCACCGACAACAGCTGTAAAGCTGCCACTTTTAAATACCATGTCAATTCCATGCAATATTTCCCTGTCATCATCATATGAAAATGCGAGATTTTTGCACACTATATCTCCATCCTTCGGACACTCTTTTCCGTTTTCATTATTATCTTCCGGCAAATCAAGAAGTTTAAATATCTTATCGCTTGATGCCATACCATTCATTGCAATATGAAAGAAGCTTCCGAGCTGTCTCATCGGTATGAAAAAGTCAGCCGAAAGAAGTATTATAAAAATCGCCCCGGCAAGACCGATATGCCCTGCCTTAAACTGAGTAACAGACATTACGATTCCAAGTGCCGCACCGCCATATGCGATTAAATCCATTATCGTAATCGAATTAAGCTGCATTGTGAGCACTTTCATAGTAATTTTACGGAATTCTTCAGATGCCTCATTCATCTGTTTGTGTTTGAATTCATCTGCCTGATAGATTTTTAATGTTGTAAGTCCCTGAAGATTTTCAAGGAAAGTATCGCCGAGTGCCGTATATCTGCCCCAGTATTTACTGAGAAGTTTTTTTGCCCATGTCTGCACAGCCGCTATCGCAACAGGTATAAGCGGAACGCATATAAGAAGTACAACCGCAGACGGAACATTTACAAAACATAAAATCACAAATAAAGTAAGCGGTGCAATCATTGCATAGAAAAACTGCGGCAGATACGCACCAAAATATGTCTCAAGCTGGTCAACACCCTCTACCGCAACCTGTACAACTTCTGATGTCTGAACCTTTTCCTGATAAGAAGTTCCAAGCTTTAATAACTTTTCATATATCTTTTCACGCAGTGTTTTCTTTACTGCCTTTGATGAAAGATAACTCATCTTGGACATCCCGACCGCACACAGAAATCTTATGACAACCGCTGCCGCCGCTATTATTATAGTTGTATAGATTCTTGTCCTTGTGACATTTTTTTCTGCCATAGATGCAAGAAGCACGGATATTGCCGCCATCATGACAACATTGGCAGCAAGCGAGCACCACTGTATCGCAACATTGAGTGCTATATACTTTTTACTTTCTTTGACTGTACCAATCAGCCTTTTATTAATCATCATAAATGTAAGTTTCCTTTCTTCTTTTGCAGCGAACTTTTGTTAGTTTGCACTAATAAATATATCATATAACTTACATCTGTTCAAATTAATATTTTACAAAAATGGGTGGGAATTTTAGGGAAAAACTAACGGGATATTCATAATCGTGAATATCCCGCACATCTTATTATATCGTTTTACAATATCTTTAAATATTTAGTTTTAAATTAATTTACAAACGGAGTAAACTGAAGTTTTTCGTATGTATATTTTCCCCTGATTTCTTTTGCCTGTTCTTCGCTTATAGGCTTTTCTGTTTTTAAAGCAACATCAGTAGCATAATAATACTTCTGTCCGGGCACCTTGTCATCTGTATACACAGTTTCTTTCATATCCAGCTTTGCATTGGAATACTTAAAATATGTCCAATTGGAATATGCGGCACCGCTTGAACCTTCATTAGCGATTGTTCCGTCTTTATTCACTGTTACGCCAAAAATCAACTCATCTATGCCATCATTGTCAAGGTCTTTTTTGGTATATCCAAGTGTCTCATATCCTGACTGCTTATAAAAGAACACAGGTGATATATCAACTTTATCCTGACTTGAATAACCGTTTTTTAGTATATTGGCAGCCTTTTTATCAATTCATCATATGATGAATAATCAACTGACAGCTTTGTCTCCTTATTAGTCTTTTCTTCTGCCAGACTCACAAGTGCTGCTTCGCTTAACTTTTCTTTCCATTTTAATTCCATGATAATTCCCGGATATTTTTCTTCTCTCGGAATCAGACAAATATCATATCTTCCGTCTCCTGATTCTCTGTTGGATTTAATTTTGTACTGATTATCCATCAATGCAATTAATCCAAGCATCAATCCATGATAAAATCCCTCTGTGCCGCCATCATAGAAGCTGATAGACTTATCCATATATTCGGCAACAGCATTCTGCAACTTCTTATAATCATTTGCATAAAGACTTTCTGCAATTTTATTTGCCGTATTCCTTGTTATAACTCCAACCTGTAAAAAATGTGATAATATTTCACTCTTGTAGACAGCCGCAATCTCCCTGTTTGGAATCGAAACCTCGCACAGATACGAACCATCTGCCTGCAGTTCTTTCTTTGGTGCCTTCAAATAACCGGCAACCAACAACAGACTATAAATATTGGCTGGCTCTTCAGTAAGTGAACTGTATACAACATTCTGATCTATACGGGCAATTATTCGTTCTCCATGCAAAAGAGCATAAAGTCTTTCAGTTATATCATCAGTCGCAACTTTCAAGAGGTCTTCCAAGATTTCATTTTTTCCTGTATTTACCCAATATGCCTGCGGAATACCGCCTCTTGAAATATACTTAATTACTGACCATGGATTATATATTTCTTCGCTGCCAAATAAATAACCATCATACCAATCCTTTAATTCACTTTCTTTTTTCGACATTCCATAATACTCAAGCATTTTCTTTACTTCATCACTGGTAAAGCCAAAGAAACTATCATATTCTTCATCCATCACAGTATTTACAGAAAGATTGTTAAGTCCGCTGAAAATACTTTCCTGTGCAATGCGTAATATTCCTGTCAGAAAACCATATGACAGATTTTTATTATCCTTGAATGCACCCGAAAAAAAATTCCTCATAAAGCCAATTATCTCATCATAGAAATCTTTTGAATATCCTTCCTGAATCGGGGTATCGTATTCGTTAATAATTATAATTGGAGCTTTCCCATAATGCACTGCAAGCATTTTTGATAATCTCTCAAGTGCAGAAGTAAGTTCAACCTCATTTGCAGAAGAATTCAAAATCTTTGTAAAATAATTTTTTTCATATTGCGAAAGCTTATCACTATCAATCAGTTCCTGATGCCTTCCATACTCTTCCTGAAGCAGCCCGCGAATCTTATCTATTGTCGCTTCCCATGTATCAAATTTGCGGTCTTGTAAACAATGACACCAATAGTCTCCTGTCAAGAAACTTTTTTAATATCCGTTAATTCAGCTATTTGTTAATACGGCAAAAAGCAGTGTGCATACACCCATATGGCATATACACACTGCAATTAAAATAAATATGTTTTTACAGCATATTAAAATCTGTATTATCTTTGCTTATAAGTCTTTAAAAAGTCTTCCATCTTATCTACTGCATCTTTAAGAACTTCAATTCTTGGAAGATATACAACCCTGAAATGATCCGGCTCTCCCCAGTTAAATCCAGCACCGTGAATTATGAGAATCTTCTTCTCACGCAGAAGGTCAAGTGCAAATTTCTCATCATCATATATATTAAACTTCTTTGTATCAATCTTAGGAAAAATATAAAATGCTGCCTTGGGTTTAACTGCACTGATTCCCGGAATGTCATTAAGTGCTTTGTAAATATATTCTCTCTGCTCGTAAATTCTTCCACCCGGAACTATATATCCATTGACACTCTGATGTCCGCCAAGTGCTGTCTGTACTATTGACTGTGCCGGAACATTTGAACAAAGTCTCATATTAGAAAGCATGTTAAGACCTTCCATATAATCTTTTGCAATGCTCTTGTTGCCGCTTAAAATCATCCAGCCGATTCTGTAACCCGCAATCATATGCGACTTTGAAAGCCCGCTGAATGTAACGCAGAACAAATCCGGTGCAAGCGATGCAATTGAAATATGTTCTTCGCCATCCATGACAAGTCTGTCATATATTTCATCTGAAAATATTATAAGCTGATGTTCTCTTGCAACTTCAACAATCTGATCAAGAACTTCTTTTGGATATAACGCACCTGTCGGATTATTTGGATTGATTATTACAATAGCCTTTGTCCTGTCAGTAACTTTCTTCTTAATATCATCAATATCAGGATACCACTCTGACTGCTCATCACAGATGTAGTGAACAGCCTTGCCACCTGCCAGTGTTACACATGCTGTCCATAGCGGATAATCAGGAGCCGGAACCAGCACTTCATCTCCATTGTCAAGCAATGCTGACATACTAAGATTTATAAGCTCACTTACACCATTTCCTGTATATATATCTTCTATTGAAACGTTAGGTATATTTTTAAGCTGTGCATACTGCATAATTGCTTTTCTCGCAGAAAAAAGTCCTTTTGAAGTTGAATATCCCTCACAATCTGTGAGCTGTCTCTGCATATCATATATAACTTCATCAGGTGTCCTGAATCCAAATGGTGCAGGATTGCCTATATTTAACTTGAGTACATGTGTACCATTTTCTTCCATCCTGTTTGCCTCATCAACAACAGGACCTCTCACATCATATAAGACATTATCTAACTTTGATGATTTCTTGAATTCACGCATATTAATATTTCCTTTCTCAGCTATTTTTTCTCCATAAAGCCAGTCAGCATCAACGCCAAATGTCATCGCAATAAATTCGCCAATATTTCTTCTCGGCACTGCTCTACCGCTTACATACTGGCTTATCTGGCTTTTCGACAACTTAACTCCTTCATTTGCCGCCGCAGTAAGCAAATCCACCTGCTTCATGTTTTTTTGCTTTAAAAGTTCATTAAAGCGTTCTGTAAATTGTGTTCCGTCAGCCATAATGCCCTCCAAAAGTTTATTTTCATATCAGAAAGTTTATTTTTTAATTCTTTTCATTTCCTTTAAAATAAACTTTACCACCTTTTTATGCGTTATTCAAGCAAAAAGTTTAATTTTCATGTTTTTTATATTTATCAAGTACAAATTCTACCGCAACACTTGTAAATCTATACTCAGCCGGCGGTTTTGAGCAGAATACAAGGTCATACTTCTTTTGTTCAAGCTCGTTAAGCAGCTTTCTGGTCGCTCCGCTATGAAATGTAAAATCTATCTCATTATCTTTATTTTCTTTTAAAAACTGTGACGCAAGCTGTGGAACAAACTGTGTTCCAAATGCGCGTAGAAACCCTACCCTTATAACACCAACATCTCTCGCTTCTCTCTGTATAGAATCCACACCTCCGTCAAGTGTCGAAATAGTCTGTTTTGTACATGCCAGAAATTCATCCCCAAATCTTGTAAGTGTTGTGTGAAAAAGATTCATGAAGTTACCCTCCTGTTTATTCCCATAAAATGACAAATAAATAGTATCATTTTATCTATAATTTTATAAAAACTATTTATTTGAAAAAATGTTCATTTAAAAAAGCCGCACAGCTGATTATTCAATCATACCGTGCGGCTCTTGTTATTTATTATTTTATTAATTATGTCCTTTTTCTGCTTTTTTTCTTAATATAACAGTTGCTATTATCAAGCCCGCTGATACAAGTATAAAAAATACTGATACAGCCATAAATGAGTAGAGACTCTTATTAATAACATCAACAAACATATTATAGAAATAAACAGGTTTGATATTAAGATGCTTATATCTGCCCTGAATAAACAAAAACAACGGAAGCACACCTGTCATTATAGCTGCTGCAAGCGTAGCATAAGTTACATATCTAAGACCTCTGTGAACATAATGATGGTCTTTTATTGTAATTACTATATCTACAACAGCAAGCACTAACAGAATTACAATAAGTATGATAAAGAACTTGTTATACATATTTCTGAAGCTGACATAATAATTAATATATGTTATATCAACATCTGTCTTATACTCTTTTTCAATAGATGTAACAAATTCTTCAATAGCAGACTTCTGTTCGTCGCCTATTGCAATATTATTATCTTGTGCATATTTATATATGTTATCTGTAAGTTTCTTTTTGACACTGCTTGTGTCAACAGATATATCTTTCTTATCTATTCTTGAATTATACACCTGCTTTATATCAGATGTCATCTTGTCAGCATCCACTATATCTTCAAATACTTCATCAGGAAGCATCATCGGCTTACCTAAATCCATTGCGTTTTCAATGAATTTTTCATGGACACTCTCATAATATCCTGTCTTTGCAGCACTTTCAAGGAAGATATTGCTTCTGAATATCCCAAAGCTTGCTCCGACAAGATAACCGGCAATCGCAAGAAGACCAGCTAATATAAAAGATAATATAATGCTCAAAGGATAAAACTTTCTCTTTGAGTTAGATCTCTTTTCTGACTTTCTCTTCATATGCTACCTCCTCCTAATATACCAGCTTAGGTCCGGATGTTTTTCTTGCATATACATACAATCTCTGGGTATATGAAGTAAGTGGAGTAAATGGATAACATGTATACATCGTTATAATCTCTTCATTACTATCAAAACCAAATGCTGACCTGTCATTCTGGTCTGCAATTCTTGTATCATATACCTCATATGTATACTTTCCATAAGAAGTAACTACTGTAAAAACATCGCCTATTTCAACATATTCCAAAGGAGCAAACGAAGTGGCATGATGACCACCAAGAAGAATAGGTGCACCAAAACCAAATATAGGTGTACCGGCATACTGACCGACACCATTCCTTAATTCTGTTCTGCTGTCTCCAAAATAGATATTCTCTTTAATTCCAAGTCTCTCACATGTAATCTGTGCATACAGTTCACCGAGAGCCGGATACATATCAGATGAATAAGGTATCTCCTCTTCCTGATTCTGTGCATTCTCTAATTTAAAATCAGGAACACCTGACACATCAACAGTCGTTTCAGTTGTCTCTCCTGAAAGAATCGACATAACTGAATATACCGCACTGATATATGGTGACAAGCAAATGAAAACTAATAAAAAACCAATTAAAGAAAGAAAAACTGGCATATAGATATATGCCAGTATTCTTTTAACGTTTTTACGTTTATGCATAATTATTCAATTAAGCAACTTTCTTCTTGCTAACGAATGCACAAACAACTAATCCCATTGCTAATACAGCAACAACACCAACTGTAGCAGCTGTTGTGAAACCTGTATCCTTAACTACTTTAGCAGAAGGAGCAGCAACATATGACTTGCCATCCTTAACAGCTGTAATTGTGTTATTTGATGCATCAAATGAAACTGTAGCACCAAGCTTAGCAGCTGCATCTTTGATATCTGCCATGATAGCTGACTTCTGGTCTGCTGTAAGAGAAGCGATATCCTTTACACCATTAGCTGTAGCTGTTGCAGCATCAATCTTAGCGATAACGTAAGCAGCATCTGCATCACTTACTGTGTTGTCTGCTAAGAACTGCTTTGCAGCGTTAACATACTCTGTAGCAACGCCTGCACTCTGAAGTTTGCTGATAATATCATCCTTAGAAGCTGCGAATGCTGAAATTGACATAGCAAATACGAGCATTAAAGATAATACTAAAGCTGAAATCTTTTTAATCTTCATGATAAAATCTCCCTTTCTTATGGTATTTTTTAGTTCTCTACTAAGATACCACCTTTAGAAAAATGTGTCAATAAAATCGTGAAAATATATCAAAATTGTTTTGATTTTTGTGCACTTCTGCCATATTCAGCACGTAAATAAGTGCTAATTTTACTAAACCTATTAAGTAAAAAGTACCTAATATCTTCTGAAATTTCTGTGCGAATGTACGCTGTACATATTTCCCATCAATATTCTTATTACTCTTTTTATCATATATATAATTCCTGCAATCAAAGCCCACACAATCCAGCCTGCCAGTGCACCAGCCGTATTAGTAACAACATCATCGAGCTGGCTGTATCCTCTCTGTGTTATATATTGCACAACTTCAATCATAACCGAGAATATAAATCCTCCCATAACGCATACCGGCATCTTCCTGAACATTCTGAAAATGCATGGCATCATAAAGCCAAATGGAACAAATAACATTATATTTTCTATAAAAAAAGCATGTTCCTGAGCCGTATATCCCCATGTATACAGAAATGTCATATCAATTGCCCTTCTGCTTCCGGGTTCCCTTGAAAAGAATGTAATCCACAATAATGCTTCAATATAAAATATAAACAGACACCACAATACAAATTTTAATTTTTTATGCCATCTGAATATCGTATATATAAAACATGTAATAAGAACTGCTGCAATTATAAAATAAGGAAACATATCCGTCAGTTTCAATATATCTTTACATATATCCGTAATAATCTTCGAATAATCAACTGCCATATGCACCGCCAATTCAATGTTATTTTTTAATATTTCCCATCTCGGTGATAAGAAAAAAGCCCCTTAACGGGACTTTCTCAAAACATTATTAATGCGGAAAATGGGACTTGAACCCACACGTGGATAATCCACACAAGAACCTGAATCTTGCTCGTCTGCCATTCCGACACTTCCGCAAATATACAACCGATGCCTATTATTAACATCAAAGCACTCATAATATTGTATATTATGTATTATTATTTGTCAAGTGCATGCTTTCTTCTATTTCTTCCATAAGCCTCATGCCTGCCGTATCTGTAACCGGTATTGAAAATACAATGCTTTTGGCTTTGCTCTCAAATCCCGCTTCATCCATTATTGCTCTCATAATATCATTTTTATTCTCTGTCTTTGTAACAATAAATATCATATCCTTTTCAGGAACAAGTGTAACTCCGAGAAACTTTTCTGCTTTTTTTGCACCGGTTCCCTTTGCATGAATAACTGTTCCTCCTGCCGCATGCACTTTCCTTGCCGCATCCATGACATCTTCAGAATATCCCTGATTTGCAATAACTACAACAAGTTCATACTTTGTCTCTTTCAATACAGATTCATCTCCCTTCACAAATTCCTGCCCGCATGTCAGATAGTTAAGTGCCTTCTTGCCCCCTATACTGCTTATCCGTATTGCAAATGCAATCCCAACTCCGGGAATGTCAATCTTCATTTCTTTTGAAAGCTTTCGCTTCACTTCACTCCACTTACCATCTGTCACAACATGAAACAATACACTTTTCTCACTGCCTTCAAGCCCAAAATAATCAAGTATTTCATTGGCGGCTGTTCCGCTGCCCGCTGCCGTCATGGATACTTCAAGTCCGGTATCTGTATAAAAATCCATAAACTTTTTTGTAAGATTACGATTGATAATAGTAACCATCAGATATAATTCACTCATATTTACACTCCGTCAATCTTATTTGTGCATTTCTAAAGTTCAATAATTGCATCTTCATCCATGGCTTCATAAGCATATACCGCTTCACCTTTAGACGTATGCTGTTTAATTTTGTATACAACGCCGAGAATCTGGATTGTAATAAGAGGCGTCATTGCAACCATTGCAACAACCCCGAATGCATCTTCAACAATATTGCCTCCGACAGCTGCACATGCCCCCTGTGCAAGTGGAAGAAGGAATGCTGCCGTCATCGGTCCCGATGCAACCCCTCCCGAGTCAAATGCAATTGCCGTAAAGATCTTTGGTATAAAAAATGATATCCCTATAGCCAGCACATATCCCGGTATCAGAAAATACATTATAGGAATCCCCCATAATACTCTCACCGTAGCAAGTGCCACTGACAACGCAACGCCGACCGAAAGACTTATTCCCATTGCTTTCGCTGATATTGCACCATCTGTAATTTCTTCAACTTGATGATTAAGCACATATGCCGCCGGTTCTGCTTTAACAATAAAATATCCAATCAACGCACCTATCGGGACAAGTATCCATTTATAATTAAGAGACGCAAGTACCTTTCCAAGATAATTACCCGCTGGCATAAATCCTACGTTTGCTCCTGTGAGAAAAAGTACAAGTCCTATATATGTATACAAAAGTCCTATCACGATTTTCAAGAGACTTCTGCCTGTAAGTTTCAATGAAACCAGCTGAAAAATTCCAAATACTATTATAATAGGGAGCATTGATATTGCTATCTCTTTTATATAAGATGGCATACCACTCCCAAAAAGATGCCATAATTCCACAGAATCAGCCACTTCCGGTACCACAGCAGCACTGTAACTGCTCTCAGCCGGTCTGTAAATCATGCCAAGTATCATTACAGCAAGAACAGGTCCGATAGAACATAACGCAACAAGTCCAAAACTGTCATCCGCTGCATGTTTATCATTTCTTATGGAAGCAATACCAATTCCCAATGCCATTATAAATGGTACCGTCATCGGTCCTGTCGTAACACCACCGGAATCAAACGCTACTGCCCTGAAGCTTTCAGGCACAAAAGCCATAAGAATAAATACTATAATGTAAAAGAATGCGAGCAATGGCGGAAGTGCAATTCCTATTAGCATACGAATAAGAGCTATCGCCAAAAAGACTCCTACTCCTGCCGCAACTGACAATATAAGTGTCATATTGGGAACGGATGGAACCTGAGAAGCCAAAACCTGTAAATCAGGTTCTGATATTGTAATTATCACGCCAAGTACAAATGACATGATAACAATGAATACTATTTTTTTACTTTTTGTCATACATGCACCGACTTTTTCTCCCATCGGCGTCATTGACATCTCCGCACCTAATGTAAAAAACATCATTCCAGCCATTACCATTACAGTTCCTACCAGAAAGCAAAGAAGTACACTCGGTGTAACCGGGGCGATTGTAAATCCCAAAATCATAACAATTGCAACTATAGGCAGCACAGCTTTAAGTGCTTCTATAAATTTCTCACGAAGTTTCGCATTTAAAACCTTCAATAATTCACCCCTGTCTATTTATATACAATTTACATTTACAATTAATATTCCATAAATTCCTGGATATCTCTCAAAATATCTTCAAGTTCTGCTCCTTCATCCTGTATTGTAAGATGAAGAGGTTTACTGATATCAAGGCTGAATAAACCTACAATTGACTTAGCATCAACACAACTGTGTTCAGACTCAATATCAAACGAGCAAGAATACTTGCTTATTACACTAACAAATCTCTGCACCTTTTCAACTGAATCCAACATTACTGTCACTGTAAACATATTCATCCTCCTCCAGGTACCATAAGAACTTTTATCCTTTAAATATGTACCTTCTGTTTTTTACTTTAGTTTGTGATAATCCGATAATACTACATTTAAAAATTAAAAACAACCGAAACGCCTTAAATTTCACGCAAAATTGTAAAATATATTACATAAGCGGTGCAAGCAGTCTTAATATCTGTCCTATTAGTTTTTTATGCCACGGATATTTTTTACAATCTTCTTCTGTAATCTTCTGACATTTTTCAAGTGTTTTCTGATAATCATTTTCGATATCTGCCACAACATCATTTTTATAAATATATGCTCCGCACTCAAAATGAAGATATAAACTTCTGAAATCAAGATTAACAGTTCCAACAGTCGCACGGCGGTCATCACTTATGAATTCCTTTGCATGGACAAATCCAGGTGTGTATTCATATATATTAACGCCATGTTTTATAAGTTCCGGATAATATGTCCTTGCCAGAAGATATGCATAAACCTTATCAGGGATATGCGGCATGATTATAGTTGTCTCAACGCCCCTTGCTGCACAATATCTCAAAGCGGCAATCATCTCATCATCCAATATAAGATATGGTGTCATAATATGAACATATCGCTGTGCCCTGTTTAATATGTCAATGTATACACGTTTTCCTATTCTCTCAGATGAAAATGGGCTGTCACCATATGGAATTACATATCCATTACTGCGGATAAGTTCATTTTTCAAATCAAAATCATTCAGACATTCACCCTTATCAAAATTAATAATATAATTATCAATTTCTTCCTGTTCAATTCTGTCCTTCTTACCGGCTACATTCCACATTTTCAAAAACATGTACGTAAAACTTTTTACAGCATCGCCTTTTACCATAACTGCTGTATCTTTCCAATGTCCGAATCTGTCAAGTTTATCAATATACTCATCAGCAAGATTAATTCCGCCTGTAAACGCAGTCTTGCCATCAACTATAAGTATTTTTCTATGGTCACGGTTATTCTGTACTGTAGAAAGGACCGGCTTTATCTGTGAAAACGGTCTTGATTTTATTCCCATATTTTCAAGTTCTTTGTAATATCCATATGGAAGCAATGCAAGCGAGCACATTCCATCATACATAAAACGGACTTCTACACCCTGTGAAGCCTTTAACTTTAATATATCCAGAATGCTTCTCCACATATAGCTGTCAGTCACTATGAAATATTCCATAAAAATAAACTTTTCTGCAGCCATGAGCTGCTTTTTCATCTCTTCAAACTTGAACTCGCCAAGCGGAAAGAACTCAATATCATTATCATAATATGCCGGAAAGTCACCGGCATTATGTAAATAAGAAGCCAGCCCTCGTTCTCCGTGCAGCTCACTTTTAAGCTTTTCGAGCACTGCATCACTTGTTTTGGCTTTCTCATGCAGCTGTTTATCAATAGATGCAAGTCTAGACCTCATAATCTTAGTGCCAAGCTGCAGATTAACAAATACATATATCATGGTTCCGAATATAGGTATTATAAGCACCGGTATAATCCATGCCATCTTAAACGCCGAATTGGTATCCTCATTAAAAATATGTATGACAACAAACATACCAAGAAGTACAAATAATAAATGTATAAGCACAGAATATCTGTACAGCCAGTTGATAAGTATGAAGAAAAATGCAAACTGCATCAGAATTGCAATTATTACAAATGCTGTACGTCCAAAAAGAACTCTTGTTATTTTTTTCAGTTTCTGTGTCGATTTCTTCATATTCAATACCTCTTGCACTATAACTCTCTATCTGACTAATTGCTCTGATTAATATTTATAATATCATTTTTTCTATTTTATTTCCACTCCCTGGCAGATTTTTATATTATTAATCCAAAAATGCCGCCACTTTTTATCAAAGCGGCAGCATCTGTTTTGTTATATTAATTTTTAAAGATTTGTATATCCCATCAGATATTTATCTACTTCTCTTGCACAATCACGGCCCTGACGGATAGCCTTTACAACAAGAGACTGACCTGTATGGCAGTCACCGGCAGTAAATACACCCGCTGCATTTGTTGCAAACTTTCCTTCTTCTGTCTTGATATTTGTACGTTCAGTAAGTTCAACACCAAATGCATCTGTGACATATTTCTGTGTTCCAAGAAATCCTGCGGCAATAAGAACAAGCTCACAAGGAAGTTCCTTCTCTGTTCCCTCTACAGGAACCATCATTCTTCTTCCAGTTTTCTCATCAACTTTGGACTCGAGGCTTATAACAACAACTTTCTCAAGATTTCCTTTTTTATCTTTCTTGAATTCTTTTACTGTTGTTGTATAAATTCGTGGATCATGTCCAAATACCGCTATTGCCTCTTCCTGACCGTAATCAGTCTTGCATACAAGCGGCCACTGTGGCCATGGATTACTCTCTCTTCTTGTATCAGGTGCCTTAGGCATCATCTCAAGCTGTGTAACTGATTTGCAGCCATGTCTTATACATGTTCCGACACAGTCATTGCCTGTATCACCGCCACCTATTACAATAACATTTTTATCTTTTGCTGATATAAATTTGCCATCGCTCAAATCAGAATCGAGAAGGCTCTTTGTAGTTGCTTTAAGAAAATCTACGGCAAAATAAATTCCATTGGCATCCCTTCCCGGAGCATTGATATCTCTTGGATTAGAAGCTCCGCATGCAAGTACAACTGCATCATACTCATCAACAAGCTTTTTTGCCTTGATTTTTTCTCCGACATTTGCTTCTGTTACGAACTCAATTCCTTCAGCTTTCATAACTTCAAGTTTTCTGTCTATAATATGTTTTTCAAGCTTCATATTAGGAATGCCATATCTTAAAAGTCCGCCGATTCTGTCAGCCCTTTCAAATACTGTAACATTATGTCCTCTCGTATTTAGCTGGTCTGCAACTGCAAGTCCGGCAGGACCTGAACCTACAACCGCTATTCTTTTACCGGTTCTTACCTTTGGAGGCTTTGGACCTGCCCAGCCATTAGCATAGGCATGTTCAATAATAGCCATTTCATTTTCTTTCGTGCAGACTGCATCACCATTAAGACCACATGTACATGCTTTCTCACAGAGTGCAGGACACACGCGGCTTGTAAATTCAGGGAAATTACTTGTCTTATGAAGCCTGTTATATGCCTGCTCCCAGTTTCCTGTGTATACAAGGTCATTCCATTCAGGAATAAGATTGTTTAAAGGACATCCTGACGTCATTCCTTTAATATTCATTCCTGACTGGCAGAACGGAACACCGCAGTCCATGCATCTTGCACTCTGACATCTCTGCTCTGCCTCTGAAAGTGGTGTATGAAACTCATTAAAATTCTTTATTCTCTCTTTTGGCGAAACAGCTTTTGCTTCTTTTCGCTCATATTCTAAAAATCCTGTTGGCTTTCCCATACGTATCTCCTTTCCATCAAACGAACCGATGTGATGTGTGCCTCGGCTGTGCACATCACTTTGTAGCCGCATAAAATGCTTCTATCTGAGCCTGCTCACTGCTAAGTCCTTTTTCTTCCATCTGGACTATTGTATTTAACATCTTCTTATAATCGTGAGGTATGATTCTCTTGAACTTTGGAAGGTATTCACCAAAATTATCAAGAACTTCTTTGCCTTTCTTTGAATTTGTATATGCAACATGTTCTGTAATCAAATCTTTTAATTCAAGTACATCATACTTATCTGTTACAGGTTCAATTGATACAAGCTGTTTATTCATTCTCTTATAAAGGCTTGTATCTTCATCAAGAACGTATGCGATACCGCCGCTCATACCTGCTGCAAAGTTCTTTCCTGTTCTGCCAAGTACAACCACACGGCCGCCTGTCATGTATTCACATCCATGGTCACCACAACCCTCTACAACCGCTGTAGCACCTGAATTTCTTACGCAGAAACGCTCTCCGGCAACACCATTGATAAATGCTTTACCGCTTGTAGCTCCATAAAGTGCAACATTACCTATGATGATATTTTCATCTTCTTTATAAGCACATCCTGTAGGCGGATATACAATAAGTTTACCGCCTGAAAGGCCCTTTCCGAAGTAATCGTTGCTGTCGCCGACAAGTTCAAGCGTAAGTCCCTTAGGTATGAATGCACCAAAGCTCTGTCCGCCGGCACCGTTACATTTTACTGTAAATGTATCTTCATCAAGTGTCTCACCAAATCTTCTTGTAATCTCAGCACCGAGAAGAGTACCGACTGCACGGTCTGTATTATTTACATCTACCTCAACACTTCTCTTCTGTTTTTCATCAAGTGCCGTTGCAAATTTCTTCAAGAGAACTTTCTCATCAACTGTCTTTTCAAGCTGGAAATCATATACATTTTTCTTATCGTAATGAATCTTTGCAGCTTCCTTAATATATGGATTATCAAGAATCTGTGAAAGATCAACATTCTTTGAACGTCCGCTGCCAGGAACATCTCTCTGTTCGAGTAAATCTGTTCTTCCGACAAGTTCATCAACTGTCTTCACACCAAGTTTTGCCATGTATTCACGAAGTTCTTCTGCTATAAATCTCATAAAGTTGACAACGTATTCAGGTTTTCCTGTAAATCTCTTACGAAGTTCAGGATTCTGTGTTGCAACACCTACAGGACATGTATCAAGATTACATACTCTCATCATTACACAACCCATTGTTACAAGCGGTGCTGTTGCAAAACCAAATTCTTCAGCACCAAGCATAGCTGCAATCGCAACATCACGGCCACTCATAAGCTTACCATCTGTCTCAATAATTACCTTATTACGAAGTCCGTTCATAGTAAGTGTCTGATGTGCCTCTGCAAGTCCGAGTTCCCATGGAAGTCCGGCATTATGGATAGAACTTCTCGGAGCCGCACCTGTACCGCCGTCATAACCTGATATAAGAATTACCTGTGCACCTGCTTTTGCAACACCAGAAGCAACTGTACCAACGCCTGCCTCTGATACAAGCTTAACTGAAATACGTGCATTTTTGTTCGCATTTTTCAAATCATATATAAGCTGTGCCAAGTCCTCGATAGAGTAAATATCGTGATGTGGTGGAGGTGAAATAAGTGATACACCCGGTGTTGAAAGACGTGTCTTTGCAATCCATGGATATACCTTCTTTCCAGGTAAATGGCCGCCTTCACCAGGCTTTGCACCCTGTGCCATCTTAATCTGTATTTCCTGTGCACTTACAAGATACTTAGATGTTACACCGAAACGTCCTGACGCAACCTGCTTGATTGCTGAACATCTGTTTAATCCGTCAGGTCCTACAGTAAGTCTGTCCTCATCTTCACCGCCCTCGCCTGAATTTGACTTGCCGTGAAGCATATTCATTGCAATTGCCATTGTCTCATGTGCTTCTTTTGAAATAGAACCGTAAGACATAGCACCTGTCTTAAATCTTCTTACAATCGAATCAACACTTTCAACTTCATCAATATTAATTCCTTTCTTAGGAAATCTGATATCCATAAGTCCACGAAGATTCATAGCACCTGTATCTTTATTTACAAGCTTTGTATATTCCTTGAAAATCTTATAATCACCTGTTCTTGTTGCAAGCTGTAAAAGGTGAATTGTCTGCGGATTGTAAAGATGCTCTTCTTTTCCGCTTCTTAACTTATGTGCACCATTGCTGTCAAGTGTTGTATCAGTAGGAAGTCCCAATGGGTCAAATGCCTTAGAATGAAGTGTTTCAACATCCTCCTGGATATCTTTAAGGCTTATACCTTCAATTCTGCTCACTGTACCCTTGAAATATTTATTAATAACATCTGAATCAATACCTATTGCCTCAAAAATCTTAGCACCCTGATATGACTGTATTGTTGAAATACCCATCTTTGCAGCAATTTTAACAATTCCGCCAAGTATCGCATTGTTATAATCATCTACAGCAGCATAATAATCTTTATCAAGCATATTAAGGTCTATTAATTCCTGAATGCTCTCCTGTGCAAGATATGGATTAATTGCTGATGCACCATATCCTAACAGTGTTGCAAAATGATGGACATCTCTTGGCTCACCGCTCTCAAGAATAACAGCCATTGCAGTCCTTTTCTTTGTCTGTACAAGGTACTGCTGAAGTGCAGATACAGCAAGAAGCGAAGGAATTGCAACATGATTTTCGTCAACACCGCGGTCAGAAAGAATTATAATATTTGCACCCTCTCTGTGTGCTCTGTCAACCTCTACAAAGAGATGGTCAATTGCTTTTTCAAGAGATGTATTCTTATAATAAATAATAGGAATTGTCTCTACCTTAAATCCGTCAACCTTCATATTTTTAATCTTCAAAAGGTCTGTATTTGTAAGGATTGGGTCATTAATCTTTAACTGTTTACAGTTTTCTGCTTTTTCTTCAAGGACATTTCCATCTGTTCCGAGATAAACAGTTGTTGATGTTACGACTTTTTCACGGATTGAATCTATAGGTGGATTTGTTACCTGTGCAAAAAGCTGTTTAAAATAATTAAATAATGGCTGATGTTTATTTGAAAGCACTGCAAGCGGTGTATCAATACCCATCGCACCAATTGACTCTGAACCGTTAAGTGCCATAGGAAGAATAGATGTCTTCAAATCTTCATATGTATATCCGAATGCTTTCTGGAGTCTTGCTCTCTCTTCCTTTGTATGCATTGGCACTTTCTGATTTGGAATCTTTAAATCATGAAGCTGTACAAGGTTGTTATCAAGCCATTCGCCATAAGGCTGCTTTGTTGCATATTTTTCTTTTAACTCATCATCATCTATAAGTTCGCCCTTTACTGTATCAACAAGAAGCATTTTACCAGGTCTTAATCTGTCCTTTACCTTGATTCTGCTCTCAGCAATTGGAAGGACACCGACTTCTGAAGAAAGAATAAGATAACCGTCATTAGTTACATAATAGCGGGAAGGACGAAGGCCATTACGGTCAAGAACCGCACCCATTATATCACCATCAGAGAAAAGAATTGATGCAGGTCCATCCCATGGTTCCATCATAGTTGCATAATACTGATAAAAATCTTTCTTTTCCTGTGCCATTGCTTTGTTATTGCTCCATGGTTCAGGAATTGTAATCATTACAGCAAGAGGAAGCGGCATGCCATTCATAACAAGGAATTCCAGTGTGTTATCAAGCATAGCTGAATCCGAACCATTGGTATTTACAACAGGTGTAATCTTTGCCATCTCTGATTCAAGATATTCCGAATACATTGTCTCTTCTCTTGAAAGCATTCTGTCGGCATTACCCTTAATTGTGTTAATTTCACCATTATGAACAATAAATCTGTTAGGATGAGCACGTTCCCAGCTAGGATTTGTATTAGTAGAGAATCTTGAATGGACAATCGCGATTGCTGATTCATAATCTGCATCCTCCAAATCACCAAAGAACTGACGGAGCTGTCCTACAAGGAACATACCCTTGTATACAATAGTTCTGCTTGAAAGTGAAACTACATATGTATCTTCATTAGTCTGTTCAAAAACACGTCTTGCGACATACAGTTTTCTGTCAAAATCTATTCCCTTAGCCACATCTGCCGGTTTCTTCACAAAAGCCTGCATAATGTAAGGCATACAATCCACTGCTTTCTTACCAAGTATCTGAGGATAAGTAGGCACTTCTCTCCAGCCTAAGAATTCAAGACCTTCTTTTTCAACAATGATTTCAAACATTTTTTTAGCCTGATTTCTCTTCAGTTCATCCTGTGGAAAGAAAAACATACCAACGCCATATTCTCTCTCATCACCAATCTGGATTCCAAGTGGTTTTACCGCTTTCTTGAAAAACTTGTGTGAAATCTGAAGAAGAATACCAACACCATCACCTGTTTTTCCTTCTGCATCTTTTCCGGCTCTGTGTTCCAGATTCTCAACAATACTTAATGCATCTGAAACTGTCTGGTGTGTCTTAATTCCCTTGATGCTTACAACGGCACCGATACCGCAGTTATCATGTTCAAAGCTCGGACTGTACAGTCCCGGCTGTCTGCTCTGTTTTTCCATAAGTCGTTATCATCCTTTCGCAATGGTTTTTTCTTGTCCTATAATATACGCCATTTTTATATGCGTGTAAATATCTTTTTTTAAATATTTGTCTGATTATTTGTCATTTCGCTTAATTTTATTATATTATCTGTAATTTTACTTATTTTTCTTAGTATTTATTACAGTTTAGATGTAATTTTATTAGTTTTTCACGAAATCAATCTCAATTTTATTTTTCATAATTTATATTATACATGTATTAATCGTTAAATTGTGTCTGAATTGTTTATATGTTTTTTACTGTTTGTTTTGTAAATTGCTTGTTTTTAGTCCGATATTATGTTTGAATCTAAAAAACAAAGGCTGATTCGCAAAATTTTATTTTAAAATTCAGCGAACCAGCCTAAAATTATAAACTAATTTCTATTTTTTCTTAAATTTATAAAGTTATACATATCTAACTTTTCTTCTTTTTTCCTCTGACAATAAAATCAACCGCTTTGGGCATTACATCAAATACTGTCTTTTTAAGCGAACCTCCAAACTCTCCATCAAGAGTCCATGCTATTTCATTTGGAGATTCAAATTCAACATGATTGGTCTTAAATGAACATACAATATCCGACTCATCAAACTTCTGTGTCATAAAAGCATTGACAAGCTGCTGCAAGTCTATAGGATTCTTTATTTCACGTATGAGTGTCACTTCAAACAGGCCATCCTGCAAATCAGTAGAACCACCTACAAGAAACTTCATGCCGCCGACTGATTTTGTATTACTTACCATTCCATATACAAAGTTTCCTTCAACATTCTTTATGTCGCTTTTTACTCTTACATAACATGGCTTTAATGTCATAAACTGCTTAGCAGCTTCAATTATATATGCCTGATGTCCAAGTACATTTTTCAGTTGCTGCGGAGTATTATATGAAACCTCTGTAAAAGCCCCGAATGCAGCAACATAATTAAAACTTCTCTGTCCGTCAACCATTCCTATATCACAGTTGAATGTTCTTCCTTTTGCAATAATCTTAGCTGCTTCAATCATATCTTTGGGAATTCCGAGACTCCTGGCAAAATCATTAGTTGTACCGCTTGGAATATATCCTATAGGAATTCTTTCATCAAGATGCAATACCGCACCTACAGTCTCATTAAGCGTTCCATCGCCACCGCTGCACACTATGACATCATGTGACAAGCCATTTTCTATAATATAATTATATCCATCCATGGCAGCTTTTGTAGGATATACCGTAACATCATATCCGCCTTCTGAAAATATCTGTACTATCTGCATAAGTTTATTCTTTAATTGTGCCTTACCCGAATTGGGATTAAATACAAATAATAACTTCTTCATAAACTCTCCTGTGCTTATTATCATCTATCCCACTTATCACACAAAGCATTTATCTGGTCTGCAAATTTTGCAAGATCTTTATTTGCCCCTCCTTCATTGTGGGTTATAACAGTCATAAGTCTCTGTCCGGCTGCAACAAGTCTTGCAAATACGCCCTGATTACGCTTAACAACTGTCCTTCTTGACTTCTTCTGTTCATTACCATGTGAAATCTCAACATTACCGGCAAGATCATAAACAGCTCCGGTGTAAGGTGCAAGTGTATCATATCCGTACGCATCGTGAAGTAATGCCGCAAAACTATCACATACTGAATCTTCACCATGAACTATAAATACCTTCTGTGGCTTCTTTTCAAATGAATTAATCCACTTTACCAGACCTTCCCTGTCTGCGTGTCCGCTTGTTCCAGGAAGCTGTGCAATCTCAGCACTTACCTGTATCGGTTCACCAAAAAGCTTAATTTCTTTGGCTCCCTCAACAATAGCACGGCCTGTTGTTCCGACTGCCTGATATCCCACAAAAAGTATCGTACACTCCGGTCTCCAAAGGTTATGTTTCAGATGATGCCTTACACGTCCGGCCTCGCACATACCTGATGCAGATATAATTACTTTTGGCTTATTATCAAAATTAATCATCTTTGAGGCTTCACTTGTTGTGGCAAACTTCAACCCTTCAAATACAAGCGGGTTGATTCCTGCATCTATAAATTTCATTGCTTCTTCATCAAAACATTCATGTGTATTTTTACCAAATATGTTAGTAGATTCAATTGCCAGCGGACTGTCAAGATATACATCAAATGGTCTGTCAATAAGCTTCTTTTCTTTAATTTCGCGTATAAAATATAAAAGTTCCTGTGTTCTTCCGACTGCAAATGAAGGAATTACAACATTACCTCCACGTTCAAATGTTCTTGTAAACACCTTTACAAGTTCTGCCGCATAATCAGGCGTTCCACCATGGCTTCTGTCGCCATATGTAGATTCCATAACAACATAATCTGCATCTTTTATATATTCCGGGTCTTTTATAATAGGCTTATTAACATTACCTATATCTCCCGAAAATACAATTTTCTTTGAAATGCCATCTTCATCAATCCAGACTTCAATACTTGCTGAACCAAGAAGATGTCCGGCATCTATAAATCTTATTGTAATTCCGTCGCATAAATCAATCTTTTCTGAATATGGACAGCCAACAAACTGTTTCATAACATTAACAGCCGCATCCATATCATACAGCGGCACGAATTCTTTCAACGTACCGTTGGAACGTTTTGCTTTACGGTTACGCCATTCAGCCTCAAATTCCTGAATATGAGCACTGTCTTTAAGCATTATCTCACACAAATCCACAGTTGGTCTTGTTGTGTAAACTTTGCCTCTGAATCCATTTGTATACAAAAGCGGAATCAATCCTGAATGGTCAATATGTGCATGTGTAAGTAATACATAATCAACTTCCGATGCCGGGATTGGCAGTTCCTGATTCTCATAAACATCATTCCCCTGCTCCATACCGCAGTCAACAAGTATATTCACACCACACGCCTGAAGAAAATGACAGCTTCCTGTTACTTCATGGTCAGCACCTAAAAAATTAAGTCTCATAACTATCCCTCTTTTCAGTTTATATTTTTAACGTATATTTATAATACAATTTTATGATAAACAAGGCTAATTTTCAACTAAAATTCCTATAAAATTCCTAATCCGTCGAAAAGAATTTTAATGCCTATGAGAATAAGTATAATCCCACCGCATATCTCTGCTTTGGACTTATATTTTTCACCGAAAACACTTCCAATTTTTACACCTGCTGCCGAACAGACAAATGTGACACATCCGATAAATATTACAGCATATATTATATTAACCTGAAGAAATGCAAACGTAACACCTACCGCAAATGCATCTATACTTGTTGCTATTGCAAGCAGAAACATTGATGCCGGATTCATATTGGCATCTAATCTTTCTTCTTCGCCAAATGCTTCTCTCACCATATTAGCACCGATAATCACAAGAAGAATAAATGCTATCCAATGCGAATATTTAGTTATTTTATCAGCAAAAAAGCTGCCAAGAAAATAACCCATAAGAGGCATAAGTGCCTGAAAACCACCAAACCATGCACCTGCAATGCACATATGCTTAGGCTTTATCTTTCCAAGTGACAACCCCTTACAGACTGAAACAGCAAATGCATCCATTGACAAACCAACTGCCAGAATAAACAATTCAATTAAACTCATATTAATCTCCATTTCTTTTGTAATTTTTATATATTTTCCCCGCCGGCATAACAAAAAAGAGACTCCGGACAGCTTTGTATTAAAAGCTATCCACGAGTCTCATCATTTACAGTAATACCGGGTATTAAACCATTATGTCGATATAACTACACAACTTATGTTATGCCGATTACTCCCTCAGGGAATTAATTACGTTTCTAAATAATATCATTAATGATAAAATATATCAAGTAGATTTTCAGATATTTTTATAATATCAAATCATCAAGTTTAATCTTAGGAACATGGTGTACCTGATTCGCATCCCTGTAATATTTTATATCTCCTCCATCCGGAATATCCTCAAGCACAACTTCTTCTTTCGGATATCCAAGTGCGATGCAGTAATCAATCTTCATATCATCCGAAAGGCCAATAACACCAGCCAGCTTTGCCCTGTTGACATTGCCAAGAAAACATCCGCCCATTCCTTTTTCAACTGCTGCCAGAAGAATTGTCTGTCCGATAATTCCCTCATCACATTCCGCTTTTGCATTTTTATCTGTAGCCATAATTATGTATGCCGATGGTCTTTCCCCTTTAACAGGTCCTGCCCAATCCTTTAAATATCCTGCCCAGCCAAGACATTCAAATACTTTTTCATTCATTACCTCATCACATACAAGTTTATATCTTACCGGCTGTCTGTTAGCTGCTGACGGCGTATTTCTTCCTGTATCGACAAGTTCTTTAAGTTCATCTTCTGTTATCTTTTTATTTTCATAAAATCTTCTGTATGAACGGTTTTTCTTTGCAAGTTCCTTTATCATATCTGTGTTTCCTTTCCATAAAATTCTTTTACAAACTCGCTCATATAAATTGTATCGTATGCTCCTGATGTCTCATATGAAGAATGCATTGCAAGCTGTGCAATACCTATATCTGCCGCCTTTACTGACAAATTAGCCATTACAAGATTTCCAAGTGTGGAACCTCCGGCAACATCTGAATTATTATAATATGTCTGATATGGAATATCTGCTTTCTTACAAATCTGTTTTACAAATGCACCTGTGCATGCATCTGTTGTATATTTCTGTCCGCCGTGATACTTAATTACAACTCCACCATTCATATCCGGTCTGTGGATAACATCCGCTTTTTCAGAATAATTTGGATGCATGGCATGTGCATTGTCTGCACTTAGCATAAAACTTTTTGAAAGCATACGGTTAAATCCGCTTCCTGTAATATCTTTAACCGATGCGAGTTCTCTTAACACAACAGGCAGAAAATCAGAGCTTGCCCCCTGTCTTGATAGGCTTCCTACTTCTTCATTATCAAAGGCCGCATATACTTTTATATACTCATCTCTCTCCTGTTTATCCTGACATCTGGTCTGTATAAAGCCTGTCATAGTGCTGTAAACACATTGAAGGTCATCTATTCTCGGTGCTGATATCAAAGAAGCATTCTCACCCATAATACAGCCTTCCTGAGTATTATACAGATATAAATCCGTTCCTAGAATGTCACTCTGCTTTATTCCAAATTCTTTTCGTATCAGTTCATATAAACCTTTGTCTGCTGCAACCGGCTGCATTTCTTTCTGCACAGATATACCCGTCTTTGAAGCATCATTTCCTCTTGTCATGTGTATTGCCAGTGACGGAATTATAAAAGACGGCTCAGATATATTGACAAGTATACTGTCCAATATACCATCAACGTCACATACTATTCTTCCGGCAGCACCAAGAGGTCTGTCAAACCATGACTGTGTAATCATTCCACCATATTTTTCCACATCAAGTTTTAAACATGTATCACTATTTCCGTATTCACCATTATCTTTGAATTTAAACATCGGTGAGTCAGTGTGTGAACATACAATTTTAAATCCTTTCGGGCTTTTGCATACCGGTACACGGAAAGCAATAATTGATGAGTCATTTCTTATAACATACCCCTTATATTCTCCATCATGGCTTCCAAATGCATCATCCTTGTTCCAGAAGCCGTATTCCCACTCTTCTTTCTGGACAAAACCTGCTTCATCAAATATTTTCTTCAATGTATTTACTGTCTGGTATGATGTTGGACATTCTTTTATAAATCCAAGAAATTTTCTATTTTCTTCAAATGACTGCTCTTTCGTTATCTTCATATATATTTTCCTTTACAACCTTAAAAGCATATCTCCGTCTTTTATCCATTTCATCTTTCTCATCCACTCTGAAACAGCAAGTGTTATAAGTGCAGGAAGGACAAAATGCATAAGTATGATTTCTATTGCAACAACAGGAACTGACATTGTCTGTGTCATTGACTGCCATGCCATAATCTGTCCCACAAATCCGGCCGAACCCATACCAGAACCTGTCGGAGTGCTTGTCATTCTAAGAATTGCACTTGATACAGGTCCAAGTATCGCACTTGACACGATTGGCGGTATCCAGATAAGCGGTTTTTTTACAATATTAGGAACCTGAAGCATTGATGTTCCAATTCCCTGTGCAATAAGACCACCCATTTTATTTTCCCTGTAACTTGCAAACGCAAATCCAACCATCTGACAACAGCATCCAACCGTCGCCGCTCCGGCGGCAACACCTGTTATTCCCATGGAAACACCTATTGCTGCTGAACTTATAGGAAGAGTAAGAATCATTCCCATAAGAACCGATATAAGTATTCCGCCAATTACCGGATGCTGTTCGACATTAATATTAACAAGATTGCCAAGCCACATCATAAATGCTGATATCGGCGGTCCGATTACATATCCAACTGCTGCTCCCGATGCTATGCACGCAAATGGTGTCACAATAATATCAACTTTTGTTTTTCCCGATACAAGTCTTCCGATTTCAATTGCAACATATGCCGCAACAAATGCACCAAGTGGCTCGCCGGGCTTTCCGAGTGCAAATGCAGACATTGAATTTACTGTCGGAAATGCTCCTATCATGCCGGAAACAGCTGCTGCAATTGTAACAAGAGGACTTGAGCCGAGCTTTACAGCAACTCCAACGCCGATGCCGGCACCTGTAAGTGTTTTGGCAACATTGGCAGCACCATTGATATAGCTTCCTATGTCACCACCGATAAACGTTCCGATTTGTGCGATTATCGTTCCAATAATCAATGTTGAAAACAGACCAAGTGCCATTCCGCCAAGACCGTCAATAAATATTCTGTTTAAAATTTTCTTTAATTTTTCCATTTTCTCCTCACATATCCCATCAGCAGACCTGTAAATATCTTCCTGATTATCTTACTTTATATCTAATCTGACATCAAAAAATGTCACATCTGCATTTCTTGCCGCAAACATACAAAGATATACATTTTCAGGGTCTAACGCAGTAAGTTTGAAATCAAATCCACCTGTAATTGTTGTCTCATCTCCAAATGTACATGCATATCCGTCAGATGTGCTTTCTATCTGTACTTTTACTGTCTCGCCCGGTTTATAACCTCTTGTGCATGTGCCTCCATATACAAGCTTTCCGCTCTTTCTTGCAAAACAATTAGCAGGTGCATTTTCATGCGTTAAAAGAAGAGGTGCAGCTGCAACATAATCTCCCAATATATCAGGTGTTACTTTGTCAATATACATGTCATCTCTTACCATAAGCCCAAACGATACCTGGTCATTCAGGAAATAATTGTTTATTTTCATTGAAGCTGAAAATATAAAATCATCTTTTACAGGTACTTTTGTATAGTATACTGCTATACCATCAGATACAGCTGATATTTTTCCCGCATTTCCACAGACTGCAATATGGAAACTGTTATCAGAAAGAGCTTCCAGCGTAAATGTGTCTTTTGTCGGCATATCCATAATATCTCCAAATACTGATGGTTTCCATATTCCTGATTTTTCCCATATTTTACTGTCACTAAGATTTGAATCAAAAACAGTAGGTTTATAAGTTTCAGATGGTTTAAAATACTTTTTCTTTGAAGGCATCGGAGCATCATTTTCAAGTCCTGTAATATGGTTTGAAAGCCCCTCAACACCGATATTTTTTATCTCTGAAAGGCAAAGATATGCATTAACTCTTGCTCCCCACACATTTGTATGTGTGTTATCAACACTTATTGCCTTATCTGACGGCCATGCGTGAAGATATAGTGTTTCATCTGCACCAAGTCTGTCATACATTTCTTTTGTCATCATAGTCATATCGACAAGTGCTATATTAAGCTGCCTTGCAAGATCCCTTATCGCTTTCGGATAATCTCCACCCTTATATTCACCTACAGGTGCAGTTACATGAAGCATCTGTCCGTTCCATTTTCCATCAGGGCTTCTTCTTACTATCGGAGTGCAGAGAATCGGTGTGCATCCTGCCTCCTGAGCCTTTTTGATATAATTATTATAAAGCGAAAAAGCAAATGTTCCCTGTGTAAGATAATCACCCTCACCCTGTGTGTATCTGTCATTTTCAGTCTTTTCATCATTATGTCCGAATCCTATAATCAGATAATCATCTTTTTTCATTCCTGAAAGTAATGTCTGATATTCAGGTTCTGTTGTATAACTCTTGCTGCTTCTTCCTGAAAGTGCAATATTTTTAACTATAATTTCATCATCAAGATATTCCTGAAGCTTTGTACCGTAACCATATCTTGGCAGATAATACTTATCCTCAAAGCTGCTAAGTGTCGAATCTCCGACAACCCATAAATTTTTACTCATAAATATCACCTCTATATTTTTTCAAAAGGCGAAACACTTTTTAATGTTCCGCCTTTCATAAAATAATTATTTTACTGAATATACAATGCTTGTTACTGCGTTATCCTTTATTGCAAAACTAAGAACCATATTTCCGGATTCATACTTAATCTGTCCGTTTTCTTCCTTATATGAAGAACCATAAGCAGATGTTACTTTATCCTTTGAATCACCAATCTTGATTCCTTCTTTTGTCTTTACTGTATCATCCATAAATGTTACTGAATATACAACATCTACGCCATTTTTCTGATATCCCTGAAGTGTAAAGCTGTCATAATACCAGAACTTGTCCATTCCGTCAAATGCACAGCTCTTAGCTTCATAATAACCACCCTTTGGAGTGCCAAGCTTTGATGTAATATCTTCAACTTTTTCGTCTATTGCAATATTAACACCATTTGTAGTGAACACATAACCTGTGGATGTATTCTGGCTCTGCTGCTGTGTTGTGCTGCCATTGTCTGTTCCTTTAGAACCGCCGCAGGCTGTAAGACCTACGCATAAAATCATTAATCCTGCTGCTATTAAACTTCTCTTTCTCATTGTGAACCTCCATTTAAGCTGTTATTCCATGCTTCCTGTTTTTTTGTCTTGAGACTGTTGTAATCCGATACAATTTTGTTCCACTGTGATGCAGTTTCGCTATCGCCTCTGTGATCAGTAAGCCTGTATTGGTCTTTTAAAATATTTCCAAGATAAACCGCTGTCTTTTCCGCTCCGTCAACATTGAGATGCTGACCGTAGTCGAATGTATCCGTTGTATAATCCAGTCCTATTTCATCTGCCTTATCGACCATGTTTAAGTATAACAGATTATTTTCATTTGCATAGTCCTGAATCTGACTTTCCCATTCATCATACCAGTGTGGGAAAATACTCGGTGCTTTTATAAGAACAAGTTTTATACCCTTTTCATTGCATAAATCTTTAATCTTATCAAGATATTCGTAATTTCTGTCTGAAAATGTATAATTGGCAAGCGGCGAAACCTTCGGAACCGTAGTCACCGGACGTACACCAACCTGCATAAGATAACCGTTGCTTGTGACTTTAGGTTTGTTAAACATATATTTTATATCATCAGATGACAATTCACTCCATCTTGAATGATAACGCAAAAGCGGAAAAATGTAACTCCCCATCGTCTCTTTTTCTGTCATTGATTCTTTTATTGAATTCCACTTTGACTTTGACCAACGCATTCCATCAAGCGTCATTCTGTTATATGCTTCACTCTTCGCATCAGCTTCAGACATCGCAAGCATACTGAGAACAACGACCTTTGGTGTCTCATGTTTTAATGTATCTTCAAGCAGGTAATATGACTGCCATATAAGCTGCTCAGAGCTTCCTCTTATGTAACTTGTAATTCCATACTCTTCCCACATCTTGACTGTTGAAATATTTTCATACACTTCACAGTCACCAAGAATAAGCACATCATTATTTTTTTCACTCTTATAATATTCTGCTATCATAGAGCCTTCAGGTATATCATTAACATACTTCGGTGTAAGAAGCAGTGTCAGAAGATAAAGGCATACAACCGGTATCAGGACGACCGCTATTACACGTATAATTTTCTTTCCCATAAATACGTCCTCCTAAAACTGATTATAAATAAACTGACTTGATTCATATCCTATTCCATACACACCAAACACTGCTATTCCAAGGAATAACGCAAGGAATATAGTAAATCTTAATGCAAAGCTTTTCTTTGAAAGACGTTCTCTTACAGATTCTTCACGTCCTGCAAAGCTTACAATATACATAATTATAACACCTGCAAGTAAAAGAATATAATCCGGCAAAGAAAGTCCTATATTAAACATTCCACTGCCAAAAACACTTGCGTAATTAGCTGTTGTAAACATTGATATAAACTGTCTGAACGCATCTGCTATATTCCTGTGATAATCAAGCATCTGGAGCACACAGACAATAGCTGTTGTTCTTATAATCTCAAATACTTTATATGCTGTATGCTTTTTTAGATGAAGCTTTCCGTCAACTTTTGCATATACAGGTTCAAGTTCCTGTGATGCAAGCATTATTATGCCGTTTAAAAGACCCCATACAATAAAGTTCCAGCTTGCACCATGCCACATACCTGTAACAAACCATACAACTATTGTTGCTGTATATATAGGAAATCTCTGTCCTATTCCTGTTGAAACATGCTTTTTAAGCCACTTTGAAGCTTTGTTCATCTTCTTTGACATGGAAATCGGATAGAATACATAATCCTTAAACCATGCACAAAGTGTGATATGCCATCTTCTCCAATATTCTGCAAGACTCTTTGAGAAAAATGGCTGTCTGAAGTTCTCCGGAAGTCTTATTCCAAAAAGTTCAGCAATACCTATTGTTATATCAATACCACCTGTAAAATCCGCATAAAGCTCAACAGCATATATTAACATTCCAAGAAATGCATATGCTCCTGTATATTTTGAAAAATCACTTGTAATTGTCGCAAGACCGATTGCAGCCCTGTCCGCAATTACCATTTTCTTGAAGTAACCCCAGATGATTCTCTGGATTCCCGACTCAAATCTCTCCCACGAAAATGAGTGTTCCTCAAACAACGTCTCTTTTAAATCTTTCCAGCGGCTGATAGGTCCCTGCATAAGCTGCGGGAAGAATGAAACAAATAAAGCAAATTTAAAAATATTGTTTTCTGCTTCTGTAACGCCTCTGTATACATCAATTATATATCCCATTGACTGAAATGTGTAAAATGAGATACCCATCGGCAATATAAAATTAACCGGCTTTAATGATGTAAAACTGATAAAAAGATTAGTATACTTTAATACCGCAAGAATTCCAAAGTTAAAAAGTATACATAAAACCATCCACATTCTCTGGTTCTTTTTTGTTTTTGCCTTATAAGCCTTCTTCTGCTCTTTTGTCATAAGGTCTTTTAATTTTTCCATCGCAAGCTTCTGTCTGTCAGAAGCCTTTTCTATCATTCGTGAGCAAAAATATGTTGAAATAATTGTGGCAATCATAAATATCGCACCACGCACTCCTGCCTGAAGATAAAAACAGACATTCGCACACAGAAGCATTATCCACTGCCACTTTTTAGGCACAATGTAATACATGAGGAGTACTGCAGCCACAAATATCACAAAACTAACAGATGTAAATAACATATATTCTCCATTCCTATCATTTTCTTTTTAATGTGCACATATTAATAAGTATACGGCGTCGTAGGTGTCGCCGGATATTTTGATACTGTACGTACATAATTATAATTGCTTTGATCAAGATATGCCTGAATCTCTGCATCTGTCTTCATAAAGCATGAAAATCCCGAACGCATTCTTGTAGAATCAAAATGATACCAGCCTGTACCGGCATCAACTAAAAGCCATGCATGATCACCTGTAGGTGAATTTTCATTTTCAAGCCACATTGTCTTAACACCTAATGCTTCAAGAAGTGCTTTGTCTACAGATGTGTAAGTAAAGCAGTCGCCTCCTGTATAATCAGACTTTTTAAGTTCTGTAAGTGCAAGCAATGCTTCATTTTCCCAGTTAGAACCGTCATATGGTGTTCCTGTATAACCGATTTTGTTATGTGCATAATCAAATATAGCTCTTAGCTTCTGTCCTGTAGACATGGAAGATGTGGTAATATTTCCAAGTATTTCCTCTGCAAGTGCCTGATATGTGCCAGCAACGGGTGCCGGTTTTTCTATTGTAATATTTGCAGTCTTAGTTGCAACATTGCCTGCCGCATCAACCGCCTTATATGTTACTTCGTATGTTCCCGGAGTATCTGTGTCAACCGCTGACTTGTCAACTTCTACATCTACTTCACCGTCAACATCATCTGTTGCTGTAATACCCGAAAGATATGCTATCTTATCTCCGAGTGTGAATGTTTTATCTGCAGTTCCACTTATAACAGGAGCTGTCAAATCACGTTTATCTTCTTTTTTACTATCCTTTTTTGTCTCTGTCTTCTGTGTTCCTGCATTATTTGCCGAATCAGAATTAGCATTGACTGTCTTATGAAGACTAATTCCTGTTGCAACTGCTATCACAATAAGCAGTACGAGAAGCAAAGCACCTCCGCATACAAATGAATATATATGCTTTGATATATATTTTTTCACTTTTTTAATCTGAACGTCACGTCTGCGTTTTACTTTAACGCCTTTTCTATTTGCCATATTTTAGCCTTCTTTCGCAAAGTATAGTTTATAAATTTAATTGCATTTTCCGTTAAATTATAAAGCAAATACTTTACATTTTCAACTCTTTTAAGGCATTTTTAACATTGGTATTTAATTTAGTCCAATGCTGCATCAGGACAGCATGAACATCCTATCCCGAGTCCGCCATATCCAATGTGGCATGCAACTCCCATTGATAAATCATCACATCTTACATCCATTCCCGGAAACTCTTCACGAATCTGTGCCTCCCACTCTTTTGTAACTTCCGGCGATGCACTTGATGCTGCAAGAAGATTGACTTTACCTGCTTTATACCATTTTTCAAACTTTGTATTCAAGTCATTTTTCATTGCTTCTATCATGACTTTTCTTGCCTTATTAAAACCTCTGCACTTCTGATACACATCAAGCGTACTTACATCAAATTTCAGGACAGGCTTAATATTCAGAACTGTGCCAAGTGCCGCTGAAGCAGCTGATATTCTTCCACCGCGTTTAAGATTTTCCAGCGTTTCAACACCGACATATATAACCATATCTGACCTTGATGATTCCAGCATCTTTTTTATCCATGGTGCTACATATCCCTTTTCTATAAGTTCAAGTGCATCAAGAACAGAGCGGCGAAGCGGTGCCGAAACCCTGCCATTATCTACCACAAATACCTTGTTCTCATATTTTTCATCTGATGCGAGCATTGATGCTGTCGAGCACGAACCGCTGAGTCCGCTGCTTATCGGTATGTAAATAATCTGCTCAAATTCTGTCAATGCCTCATCCCATAACTTCATCACTTCAAGTGGTGACGGCTGCGATGTACTCACCTTTGCTCCATTTCTCAGTTTTTCAAGAAATTCTTCCCTTGTGAATGTCACCCCCTCATAACAACACCGGTTATCCACATAAAAAGGCATCGGAAGCACTTTTACTCCCAATTGCTCAGCTTCTTCCGGTGATATTCCGCTATGACTGTCTGTAACTACTCCTATCGGTTTCATAAAATATTCTCCATTTTCATAAACTATTATTGCGGCAGCCGGCCAAAGCTCATTCATTGGTCCGGGACTGCCGCTTAAACATTAAAGTTAATTATATCAAATATTTTGAAAATCTCAATATTTTTATAGGGTAATTAATAAATTTTTAATAGAACTTATTATTCCATTCCTATATCTCTTTATAAGAGCATGCAAATTTCTGTTTTGCCTGTTCTACCTTCTTGCTCTCCGCCTCTGGAGTAGGATATAAACCTTTATCATGCATAATCTTAAAAACATCATCCTGAATTTCATGCTCCTGCTCTAATATCTTTAACATTACATTTCTTACATTTTCATGCACACATTCATTAGAAAATGTGTTGTAATTACCTGTCGCTGTTTTTACTGATGTAAGTGCATCATCAAGAGCTTCTTTTTCGCCATAAACTGTCTCCATGTCAAATTGCCTCCTTTTTATTAAAGCTGATTGTAAAGCATATTGAAATGTCCCTGATGCTTATCGGAAATTTCTTTAAAACAATTTTTTACTTTTTCATCTTCTGCGTGCTCTGCAAGCATTTTAAATTTTTTCACAAGAAGTTCTTCTTCTTTAAGGCAATCATTTATTGCCGAAAGTTCTTTTTCTGATAACTCTGCCATATATGCCTCCCCAATAATTTATTATCACGAACAATTACAGTATTGTTCCAAAATAAAATTTTTATACTTAATTTTTAATTTGCATATTTACAAACATATGTTCGTATGCTATTATTATATCAAACAAACGTTCGTTTTATTTTCATTTTACCGGAGGCAGCATGATGGTTATTCAATATGATATGGATTTGACAGAAAAGTTAAGAATTCTCGGAGACGCCGCAAAGTTTGATGTATCATGCAGTTCAAGCGGCGTTGACCGTAAGAATAACGGCAAAGGAATAGGCAATTCCAAAGCATGCGGCATATGTCACAGTTTTGCTGCTGATGGACGTTGTATCTCTCTTTTGAAGATCCTTTTTACTAATGAGTGTATTTTTAACTGCCGCTATTGTATCAACCGCTCTGATAATGATACTGTACGCACCAGTTTTACGCCTGAGGAAGTATGCACTCTCACAATGCAGTTTTACCGCCGCAACTATATCGAAGGTCTGTTTTTAAGTTCCGGCATAACACACAATCCCAACTATACTATGAGCCAGCTTGTAGAGACTGTTTATCTTTTACGCGAGAAATACCATTTTGGTGGATATATACACCTGAAGGCCATACCGGGTGCATCGGCTGACCTTATTGAAGCTGCCGGTATGTATGCTGACAGAATGAGTGTTAATCTCGAGCTTCCGACTGCTGACGGACTTGCCTTACTTGCACCGCACAAGAGCCGCAAAACTATTCTCACTCCTATGCGTCAGATTCAGAATGGCATATATAAGAGCCGTGAGCTTCCTCTTATTGATAATAAGACTGCCTCTCTTCCCGGCAGCACTACAGATAACACTCCTGATAATTCTGACAGTGATTTTTATAATAACCACATAAGCACAGCAGACAGTTTCCATGCTCCAGGCATCATATCAGGCAGCATCACACGCAATCTTTCTACAGTCCGCCCGGTAAACAATTCATTTGTTCCCGCCGGACAAAGCACACAGATGATTATAGGTGCAACACCTGAGAGCGATTATCATATAGTCACTATAGCAGAAGCATTATATAAACAATATGATTTAAAGCGTGTATATTACTCTGCCTTTGTCAATGTCAATAATGATGATACTCTTCCAATCCAGAAGGATTCGTCAGACGTTCCGCTGCTTCGCGAACACCGCCTCTATCAGGCTGACTGGCTTATGCGTTTTTATGGGTTTAAGTCAGCTGAACTTTTAAGCCCTGAAAAGCCTAATTTTAATATTTTCATTGACCCTAAGTGTGACTGGGCAATACGGCATCTGGAACATTTTCCTGTCGAGATTAACCGTGCCGATTACTATACACTTCTGCGTGTTCCCGGTATCGGCGTCAATTCCGCAAGACGTATTGTGCGTGCAAGACGCAGTGCAAAGCTTGATTTTAACGATTTGAAAAAAATCGGTGTTGTGCTTAAACGTGCCATATATTTTATAACTTGTCAGGGACACATGATGTATACAAACATGCATATTGAGCAGAACTTTATCACCAACAATCTTATAAGTTCTGAACAACGTAAGAATTATGAGATAAGCAGCCATGATACTTACAGACAGATGTCTTTATTTGATGATTATAATATAAAAAGCGGAGTTTAATCTTATGAATAATACAGATATTACCAATAAAACTATTTATCTTTGTGATGATACTATAGAAGGCATTTTCACTGCAATTTACAAGGCATGGGATAATAATCCCAAAACAACAGATGTAAGAATCCGCAGCAGCTCATCTTCATTATCTTTTTTTGAAAGCTATGTAGAGACAGACACTGACTATGAACTTGCATTAAAAGTATATAATACTATAATCAGAAAGCTGTCTTGGGATATTTATTTTTATATATACAGAACCGCACTCTCATATGAAGAAGAACGTGCCTCATATATATACTCATTTTTAAAAAAGGCTTTTAAAACGGGTCCGGCTATTATAAATATGCTCCACGATGATGATGTACTAAAGATATTTAATATTGATAAACAGGTCGGACGTGAGTCACATAGCTTTTTGGAATTTGTACGATTTGAAGAACTTGCCAACAGTGTACTTGTAAGCCGCATAGAACCAAAGAGTAATATAATTCCTCTTATAAGTGAGCACTTTGCTGACAGATTACACTGTGAAAACTGGATAATACTTGATACCGGACGAAACTTCGCTGCCATACATGAAGCTTCAAAGCCTGTGTTTTTTTCTTATCTCACAGAAAGTGAACTTGCAAATTTTTCTGTATTATCAGACACAGAAAAAGGCTTCCAGAATCTTTGGAAAACATTTTTTGACACTATAGCTATAAAAGAGCGATGCAATCCAAAACTTCAACAGAGTAACATGCCGCTTCGCTACAGAAAATATATGAAAGCAGAAAACAATCCGGGACATGTATAAACACATGTCCCGGATTATTCTCACAAACAGCCTGCTACAGTCTGTTTAATCTGATTTTACTTGTAGCCGCGTGCACCTTTTAATCGTGCCATAGCTCTTGATAACGATGCCTGCGAAATATGATATTCCATTATGCTTTGCTTTGTTCTGAGCTGTTCCTTAGCTCTTTCCAACGCTGCTTCGGCACGGAATTTATCAATTTCTTCCGGCTTTTCTGCCGAATATACCAAAACATCGACTTTGTTATGGTCAACCTCAACAAGTCCATCTGAAACAATAGCATTCATCCATGTTCCGTCAGGAAGCTTGAATTTGATTTCACCAATTTCAACTGTAGATGTCATCTGCTCATGATTTGCCATGATTGCCATCTGACCATCATAAGCAGGATATATAAGTATCTCACATTCTCCGTCATAAAAAACCTTATTGCAGGCTACTATTTTCAATGAAAAAGTGCTCATACATGACACCTCTCTTAATTCTTAGCCATCTGTTCAGCTTTTGCCTTAACGTCATCAATATTACCTACGTTAAAGAATGCTGCCTCAGGATAGTCATCCATCTCACCATCAAGAATAGCTTTGAACCCTTCAATCGTCTCTTTAACAGGAACGAAACGTCCCGGAGTACCTGTGAAGTTTTCTGCTACAAAGAATGGCTGAGAAAGGAATCTCTGAACCTTTCTTGCTCTGTATACAGTAAGCTTATCTTCATCTGAAAGCTCTTCCATACCAAGAATTGCAATAATATCCTGAAGTTCTCTGTACTTCTGTAATATCTCCTGAACACGTCTTGCAACATTGTAATGTTCTTCACCGACAACATCAGCTTCAAGAATTCTTGATGATGATTCAAGTGGATCAACAGCAGGATAAATACCCTGTTCTACAATCTTTCTTGAAAGAACTGTTGTTGCATCAAGATGTGCAAATGTTGTTGCAGGAGCCGGGTCAGTAAGGTCATCGGCAGGTACATAGACAGCCTGTACTGATGTAACAGAACCATCCTTTGTAGAAGCGATTCTCTCCTGAAGTTCACCTACATCATTAGCAAGTGTAGGCTGATAACCAACGGCTGAAGGCATACGTCCGAGAAGTGCTGAAACTTCCGAACCAGCCTGAACAAAACGGAAGATGTTATCAATAAACAAAAGCACATCCTGCTTCTTAACATCTCTGAAGTATTCAGCCATTGTAAGACCTGTCTCTGCAACTCTCATACGAGCTCCAGGTGGTTCATTCATCTGACCAAACACTAACGCTGTTTTATCAAGAACTCCTGACTCTTTCATTTCTGTCCAGAGGTCATTACCCTCTCTTGAACGTTCACCAACACCGGTAAATATAGAATATCCACCTCTCTCAGTTGCTATATTATGAATAAGCTCCTGAATAAGAACTGTCTTACCAACACCGGCACCGCCGAACAAACCAATCTTACCACCTTTTGCATAAGGGGCAAGCAAATCGATAACTTTAATACCTGTCTCAAGCATCTCTACTACCGGACTCTGGTCCTCAAATGTAGGTGGTTCTCTGTGGATTGACCAATGTGTCTCATTTTCGAGACTCTCACCACCATCAATAGTATCACCGAGAACATTAAAAAGTCTTCCAAGTGTTTTCTCACCTACAGGGACTTCAATTGCAGAACCGGTTGCTACTACCTTCATATCACGGCAAAGACCTTCACTGGCTGCAAGCATAATACAGCGAACAGTATTATGTCCTATATGCTGTGATACCTCCATAACGCACTTTTTACCATTGTTAATAACATAAAGTGCATCCTTGATAGACGGAAGATTGTTATCACTAAACTCTACGTCAACTACAGGTCCTGAAACCTGTACAATCTTACCTATATTTTCCATAGTTGTAAGTCTCACCTCACTTGCTTCTTCTTTTTCTTTTTCAAAGCCTTGGCACCACCGATTACCTCAGTGATTTCCTGTGTAATTGCAGCCTGTCTTACTCTGTTATACTCAACCGATAATTCTTTTAACATTTCCTCGGCATTGTTTGTGGCGGACTGCATCGCCATCATTCGGGCATTCTCCTCACTGGCTGAAGCCTCAACTAAAGCACCATACATAAATCCTGTAACATAGTTATATACCAGTTTTTTAAGGACTTTTTTAGGTGATGGATATATAAAGAAATCGCCATCATTTTCATAAGCTCCTTTTTTATAATCATCGCTGTCATCTTCTGATGATTTACCATCTGGATTTTCATTACTGTTATAACTGTTACCACGTTTCTTCATTGCACTATCAAGCATTTCCTGCTTAATAAACTGGTGAGGTTTTAACGGAAGAAGCTGTTGTACTTCAACTTCCTCGCTGATGCTGCTCACCATTTTTGTATAGATAACGTATACCTCATCAAATACTTCTTCTTTATAAAGCTCAACAATAAGTTCAGATATAACTCTCGCACGATGAACTGACGGATTAGTTGCCGTATACCGGAAATCGGCATCCACAGGATAACCCTGTCCTGCAAAATACTGTCTTCCCAATTCACCGACAACATATAATTTATATTCATCCGACTCATCACACAATCTCTGTGCTTCTTTTATAACATTATGGTTATAAGCACCTGCCATACCCTTATCGCCTGTAAGCACTATAAATGCCTTTTTCTTGACAACTTCATGCTGGTCTTTGCTTCTGTTATCAAAGTATATATGTTCCATATCCGGAAAGTGATAAAGTATACTTGAAATCTGTTCCTGCAAACCGAAGAAATACGGTTCTGTATCTTCAAGCTGCTGTTTTGCTTTTCTAAGCTTCATTGAAGACATCATATACATTGCTCTTGTGATTTTCATTGTGTCCTGAATGCTTCTTATTCTGTTTTGAATTTCCTTTGCACTAGCCATAACACATCACTCCGTATTACTCTGTCATTGTTTCACTTTCCACACTCTTAGGCATTTTTACAGCCTTGAAACTCTCTGCTGCTTTTACGATAGAATCTTTTATATCATCTGATAATGTCTTTGTTGTCTCAAGCTGATTAATAATATCAGTGTGATTCATATTGAAATCTGCAAGCATTTCTTTCTGGAAAGGCTTAACCTGTGCTGCTTCCAAATCACTGAATACGTGTGCATTTGCTGCAACAAGAGTTATAACCTGTTCTGCCATGCTCATTGGATGTCCGAGCGGCTGTTTTAATAATTCCATCAAAGCTTTGCCGTGAGCAAGCTGTTTCTTTGTACTTTCATCAAGGTCAGAAGAGAACTGTGTAAATACTTCCATCTCTCTGTACTGTGCCAAATCGATACGGATACTTCCGGCAGCTTTCTTCATAGCCTTAGTCTGTGCAGCACCACCAACACGTGATACTGAAAGACCTACATTAACGGCTGGTCTCTGACCTGCAAAGAAAAGCTCACTTTCAAGGAATATCTGTCCATCTGTAATAGAAATTACGTTAGTAGGAATATATGCTGATACATCTCCTGCCTGTGTCTCTATTATAGGAAGTGCTGTGATTGAGCCACCGCCTGCTTCCGGTGTAAGACGGCTTGAACGTTCAAGAAGTCTTGAATGAAGATAGAATACATCACCAGGATAAGCCTCACGTCCCGGAGAACGTTCAAGCAATAATGAAATTGCACGATATGCAACCGCATGCTTTGAAAGGTCATCATATACGATTAATACATCTTTGCCCTGATACATAAAATACTCTGCAAGTGCTGTACCTGAATATGGTGCAATATACTGAAGCGGAGCCGGGTCTGATGCTGTAGCTGATACAATAATTGTATAGGACATTGCATCATTTTTCTTTAATGTATTAACAAGCTTTGCTATTGTAGATGCTTTCTGTCCAATTGCAACATAAATACAAACAACATCTTTACCTTTCTGGTTAAGAATTGTATCCATCGCAATAGAAGTCTTACCTGTCTGACGGTCACCAATAATTAACTCTCTCTGTCCACGTCCGATTGGGAACATTGAATCAATTGAAAGAATACCTGTTTCCATTGGTACAGTAACTGACTTTCTGTCAACAATACTTGGTGCCGGAAACTCTATCGGTCTGAAACCTACAGATTCGATATCACCCTGTCCGTCAAGTGGTGCACCGAGTGCATCAATAATTCTTCCCTCGAAGGCTTCGCCTACAGGAATACCTGCCATCTTACCTGTACGTATAACTCTTGTTCCCTCTTTGATGTCTGTATCACGGCCAAAGAGGATAACACCGATTTCATCTCTTCTTACATCCTGTACCATTCCTTTTACGCCGCAGTCAAATACAACAATTTCGCCGTAAAATGCATGATCAATACCATCAACATTGGCAATACCATCACCAACCCAGTTTACAACACCAATTTCCTTGTCTTTTGCTTCAAGTTCAAAATCATCAATAGAACTTTTAAGTATAGAAACGATGCTTTCTTCACTAAATGTAGTATTTCTTGAAGAATTAACAGCCTTTGCTATTCTGTTCTCAAGCTGCTCAATTCTTCCTTTTTCACTCCAGTCGAACTCTCTTGTTCCGACACGCAGTACGAAACCACTCTTAATAGACTTATCTTCTTTTAATGTAAGTTCCATATCAGGATTGTGGAATTCTTTTGCAAGAAATGCCTTAATACCTTCTAACTGCTCATCTGTTGGAGCTGTAACATAGATTAACTGTGCCTGATTTTCTTTTGCTTCAGGCTTTCTTCCAAGTTCATCATAAGCTGTACATATTTCATCAAACAGCCCGAAATCCATGTTATCACATAATATCTTTAAAAAATCTCTGATTTCCTTAGGAAATATTCTGTCAATAATCAGGTGTTTTTTCTCAATAGATACTGTTGGATTTTCAAATTCCGAACGTACCTGCGGCACAGCCTCGAGAACATCTTTTACCTGCTGCAGTAATTCCTTAGGAGTTTCTGTTTTGCGTAAACTTGTCGCATAATCAATCGCTGCCTGTGTCACTGTTTATCACCTGCTTTATCTAAAAATTCATTATAAAGAGAACTGTCAACGTCAGCTCCACTGTTCTTTCCAACAACCTTTACCGCTGCATCAACTACCATATCGGCAATCTCTTTCTCAGCTTTCTTTAATATCTGAGTCTTCTGATTCTCAGCCTCAACAGCCGCATCTTCTTTAATCTGCTTAGCCTTGCTCTCTGCATCACCAACAATTCTCTGGTATTCAGCATCAGCTTTTTTCATTGTCTCCTGCATAGCCTTGCTCTTTTCTTCTTCAACGCTTGCAATTGACTTTGCATACTGAGCCTTTAATCCATCAGCTTCTGCCTGTTTTGCAGCAGCTTCATCAAACTGCTTGTCAGCTTCTGCCTGTCTTGCAGCTATAATCTTCTGAACCGGCTTGAACAAAAATATCTTCATCAAAACGAAAAGCAGTAAAAGATTGATTACGGTAAATAATAAATTCCAATCTAAACGGAGCATTTTACCAACCTGCCTTTCAAATTACTGTAACATAATAATAATCATCAATGCGATAACGAAACCATAAATAGCAGTTGCCTCTGCAAGAGCACAACCAAGAATCAATGTCTTACTAATCTTACCTTCTGCCTCCGGCTGTCTTGCAACTGCCTCTGATGCCTTACCTGTTGCAATACCGATACCGATACCAGCACCGAGACCGCCTAAAACTGCAATACCTGCACCAATTGCTATTAATGTATTCATAATAATTTCCTCCATTCATTCAAATGCATCACTTATCTGTAACCGATGCAAAAATTTGTTTTGTTTAAAATCATTAATTAAATTGTTTTGCTTTATTCAATTGCTTCTTTAATATAAAGCGAAGTCAGGAATACGAAAACATATGCCTGAAGCAAACCGTCAAATATATCAAAGTAGAGGCAGAATGCTGCCGGAACCACGATAGGAACAACGATTTTTAAAAGTTCCATGATAACGTAAGAACCTAATACGTTACCAAAAAGTCGCATACAAAGCGATAATGGTCTTGTAAAGACCTCAAGAATATTAATTGGTGTTACGATTGCTATCGGTTCTGTAAACTTATGTAACCACTTCTTAACACCTCTCTGATATATTCCTGCACCTTCAACTAAGACGATACTCATAATTGCCAATGCTGCTGTTACATTCAAGTCCTTAGTTGGGGATTTGAAACCGAAAAGACCAATAATATTGGCTAATCCGATATAAACAAGCACAGTTGTAAGATACGGTACATATCTCTTGCCCTCAGGACCTGTCATGTCCTCAACCATACCTGTCAGCTTGGTAACAATTGTCTCAGCCACTGCCTGTCTTTTGCTGATGTGGTCAATACGAAGATTTCTCGTAAGTATGAATGCTACAAGCACCATAACTGCCATGATAATCCACGTTACAACAACAGATTCAGATACACCAATACCTCCAAATATCGGAATAGTGAATACTGTTTCACAATTCAGCTCTTCCATCAGAGACTCTGTCAAATTGCCCATTTGTTTTATCACCTCCAGATTGTAATATATTAACTCCAATCGTGGTTATTTTATCACTCCGAAAATGTTTTACAAGTCCTTTTTTTGCGATATTGATAAATTTTTCACATTAGAAATTAGATTTGTGCATTTTATACAATTTTAACAATTATCAAAATGTATTTTTGTGCCATTTTTGTTAAAAAAAGACTTGCAAAAATCGAATTTTTGTCAACAAAAAATGATTTGCAAGTCTTTCATTATATTATATAGTCCTTTATTGCTACTTTACCATGACCCGTTAATTCTACTTATATTCTTCTCTTAATTCTTTTGCTGCTTTTACAAGATTATAAAGACTTGCAAACGTCTCTTTTTCCCCTCTTGTTTTAAGTCCACAGTCCGGGTTTACCCATAATTTATCTGCATCTATTTTTTCAAGCATCTTCTTTAAAGCTGATTTAATCTCATCTGTTGAAGGCACTCTTGGCGAATGAATATCATATACGCCAGGTCCTACTTCTGTCTTAAAATTATTTTCTTTAAGAGAATCAAGTATCTGTAAATCTGAACGTGATGCCTCAAAAGTTATAACATCTGCATCCATATCATCAATAGCAGTTATAATATCTGTAAATTCCGAATAACACATATGTGTATGAATCTGTGTTTCTGCTTTTACACCGCTGTGTACAAGTCTGAATGATGGAATTGCCCAATCAAGATACTGGCTGTACCAGTCAGTCTTTCTAAGTGGAAGCTTTTCACGAAGTGCTGCCTCATCAACCTGAATTACACTTATTCCTGCTTTTTCAAGGTCAAGCACCTCATCTCTTATCGCAAGTGCAATCTGATATGTGCTCTCTTTTATTGAAACATCTTCTCTTGGAAATGACCAGTTAAGAATTGTAACCGGACCTGTAAGCATCCCCTTCATCGGTCTGTCTGTAAGACTCTGTGCATATACAGACCAATCAACCGTCATAGGATGATTTCTTGATACATCTCCCCAGATTACCGGCGGCTTAACACATCGTGTACCATAAGACTGTACCCATGCCTTTTCAGTAAACACATATCCATCAAGCTGCTCACCAAAATATTCAACCATATCATTTCTTTCAAACTCGCCGTGAACAAGTACATCTATATCAAGATCTTCCTGGATTTTTACCCATTCTGCAATCTTTTTCTTATTAAAATCAACGTACTCTTCTTTTGGTATCTCATTTTTCTTATAAGCACTTCTGTTAGCTTTTACATCAGCTGTCTGTGGAAATGAACCGATTGTTGTCGTTGGAAACAACGGAAGTCCGAATTCAGCTTTCTGAATCTTTTCCCTTTCGTTAAATGCCGGAAGTCTCACAAAATCCGATTCCTTAATATCAGCTACTCTCTTTTTTACCTTATCATTAAAACTATTCACTCTTTTTATGCTAAAAAGTTCAATATTATCATTATATGCCTTTTCACTTTCAGGATTTTTATTATCTGCAAGATTCTTTAACTGTGAAAGTTCTGTAAGTTTTTCAACTGCAAATGAAAGATGCTTTATATAATCTTCTGAAAGCCTGCTCTCATTTTCAAGTGTGTACGGTACATGAAGAAGTGAACAAGATGTACCGATAACAACATTGATTCCTGCATTTTTTAATCCAGAAACTGTTTCAAGTGTCTTCTTATAATTGTTCTTCCATATATTCTTTCCATTAACCAGACCGGCAAATAAAACTTTATCATTTGGAAAACCATATTTTTCAACAAGTTCTATTGTCTTTCTGCCCTCGATAAAATCAAGTCCAATTCCGTCAAAATCCAGTTTTACTACATTTTCATAGCAGTCTCTTATGTCTCCAAAATATGTCTGTAAAAGAACTTTTATACTCCCCTTGCATTTAAGGAGTTCTTTATATATTTTTTCAAATAATGCTACATCATCATTTGTCAGATCATGTACAAGAAATGGCTCATCAAACTGAATCCATTCTGCTCCAAGCTTTTCAAATTCGCTGACATACGATTTATACGCATTAATTAATTCATCTACATAATCATCACATTTTTTACTTCCTGTATATTTTAAAAGCTTTAAAAGAGTGAATGGTCCCGCAATAACAGGCTTTGTCTTAACCCCTGCCGCTTTTGCCTCTTCATATTCATCAAACGGCTTGCTTCCTGCAAGTTTAATCTGTGTATCATCCTCAATTTCAGGAACGATATAATGATAATTGGTATTAAACCACTTTTTCATTGCAAGTGCTTTTACATCTCCGGCACCGCCCTGATATCCTCTCGCCATTGCAAAATATCTCCACATAGGTGATACATCAAGAGCTAAATATCTTTTCGGAATAATATTAAATAATACTGCTGTATCAAGCAGATTATCATAAAATGAAAAATCATTTGACGCAATATAATCAATTCCTTTTCCGCTCTGTAACAGCCACTGGTTCTTTCTTATCTTCCCTGCTGTCAGATTTAACTCATCTTCGTTTATTTCTCCTCTGAAAAACTTTTCTGTTGCAAATTTAAGTTCTCTTAATGCTCCAACTCGTGGAAATCCAATTACAGATGTCTTCATAAAATCCTCCTTGTTTTTGCGAAGCAAAAATCCGAATCCTATGATGAGGAGAGGATTTTAGCCTCCTTGTTTTGCGAAGCAAAATCCGAATCCTATGATGAGGAGAGGATTTTAGCCTCCTTGTTTTGTGTCATTGGTTTTATGCTAACATCGTAATTCATATTTGTATAATACATAAATTAATGCGTTTGGCATAGTTTCAAACTATAGCAAACGCATTATCTTTTACACCTGTAATTATCTTAATTCCATGATATTACAAACGGCTTATTATTATGAATTTCAACATCGAGATTAACACCGTATACTTTATTTATAAGTTCTGACGTTATAATCTCATCCGGTTTTCCCTTTGCCACAATTTTTCCATCTCTCATCGCCGCAATTTCATCACTGTAATAAAGAGCCTGATTTATATCATGAAGAACCATTACTATTGTCATGCCAAATTCTTTGTTAAGCCGTCGTATAAGCTTTAATATCTGAAGCTGATATCTTATGTCAAGATATGTTGTCGGCTCGTCAAGAAAGAGTACTTTTGTGTCCTGTGCAAGTGCCATTGCTATAAATACACGCTGCTTCTGGCCTCCTGAAAGATTGGCTACAGCCTTATCTTTATGCTTATATGTATTGGTGATTTCCAATGCCCATCTGACTTTTTCTTCATCTGCCTTTGTATCTTTCGATATTCCGAATGTCATATATGGTGTTCTTCCGTATCCGACAAGCTTTTCAACCGTTATATCAGAGGGTGCCGTATTATACTGATGTACTATTGCTATTTTTTGTGCAAATTCTTTAAGCTTCATATTATCAATATTTTCATTGTAAAGACTTATACTTCCGCTCTGGCTTTTCAGATTTTTTGTAAGCAGGTTAAAAAGTGTAGATTTTCCACATCCGTTTGCACCTATGAGAGTAGTTATCTTTCCCTCCGCAAATTCCATATTAAGATTATCAATCACCTTATTTATACCGTAAGAAAATGACAAATCATTTATTGTAAAAACATTATCAGCCATAGTTATTCTTTGACCTCCTCAAAAGCACAATAAAAAACGGACCTCCGATTACAGACATCACAACGGACGCACTGATTTCATACGGGGATGCGATTGTTCTTCCGATTGTATCTGCAAGCAGAAGCATAAATGCACCAAACAGTACAGAATATGGCACAAGTATTTTATGATTGCTTCCGACAAGAATTCTTGCTATATGGGGAACAATCAGTCCTAGAAAACTTATCGGCCCTATAACAGCGGTTGAAATTGATGCAAGAAGCACGGCAATAACAGAAACAATTATACGTGTACGTGTAACATTAACACCGATAGAACGTGCTGTTTTATCTTCAAGTGCTAAAAGATTACACTGTTCCAGTACAAAAACACTTGCAGCAAGCCCAATTACAGTGTATACAAGTAAAATCTGCAAATCGTCCCATGTTTTCATTGTAATATTTGCATTTACAATACTTGCAACACCCGAATAATTGCTTCCCGTACTGCTGTTAAAAGCACTCATAAGTCCGGTAAACATTGCATTAACAGCTACACCTACAAGTATTATCCTGAGTGGTGAAAGTCCACCTTTCCAAGACAGGCTGTATACAAGAAAAAATGCTGCCATTCCACCGGCAAATGCAAATACCGGCGTATAAAAATATAATGACGGAACAAATGCAGTTATAAGAACCGCAACAAGACTGGCTCCTGAGCTTATTCCAATAATTCCGGGGTCGGCAAGCGGATTTTTCATCACCGCCTGCAAAAGCACGCCTGACACGGCTGTAGCTGCACCCCCGAGCATCGCTGCAAATATACGCGGAAATCTTAAATCATATACCGTTGCAACATCCGGGTCATATTTTATAAATAATCCCCTGAATAGCTGCATCGGCGTTACTTTCAGGCTTCCTGTATTAACAGCATATAAAAACAGAATAAATAATGCAGCTGTTGTCACTATAAACGAAATAACCTTTTTGCCATTAGGTTTCAATTTTGATTCTCCTTCATAAGTTTTAAATAATTCATATTAAAATCTGCTGCCAGCCTTTTTATTTTATGGATAAAGAATAGGCTGAAGTTCCTCTAATGCATCTGGATAATTAAATTTCGCACTCATTCCGAATTTATCATAAGACAAATCGTATACGCGGCCATTTTCTACCGCTTTAAAATGTTTCCAGATATCATTTGAAGAAAATTCATCATTAAACATCTTAGTTACGTCTTCCGGAAGTGCATGTGCCGCACGCAGTATAATATCAGGTTCTTTTAATTTCATATCCTCTGTATTGGCATTTAAAAATTCCTGTCCATCTCCGTCACCGTACACATTTGTACCTCCTGCGAGCTTTACAAGGCTTCCAACATAACTGTTGTCGGTCGCAACTATATATGACCCCGGAAGTCCCATAAGAACAAGCACTCTTGGGCTTTCTTTTCCCTCATTTTTCTTTTTATATTCTTCAATAAATATATTAAATTCATCAACAAGCTTCTCTGCCTGTTCCTGTTTTCCAAACTTTTCGCCGAGACCTTCTATTGACGCATACATTCCTTCAACGCTTCTGAGATTAAGAAATATTGATCTTACGCCTATTGAGGCATACTTCGGCTGTAAATCGCTTTGCAAACTGTTCGGAGAAAGCACATAATCTGGATTCAATGATTTTAATATTTCCAAATCAGGACTCATAGCCATTCCGACCTGTGTAACCGAAGCATATCTTGACGGAAGTGTGCCTGATGTTTTACAAACCCCCACAAGGTCAATGTCAAGTTTATCGCAGATTGCAACGACAGATGGTGAAGTTGCAACTATTCTTTCCTGCGTTTCACCGTTTGTGGAAGTATTTGTGCTATTTTCCGGATGCTGGTTTACACAACCTGTCATCGATATTATTATTGTTCCTGTCAGAATCATGCTTAATATCCGCTTAAATTTCATGCCTATCTCCTCTTTTTTAAGAAATACCATACAGCACCACCTGCCGCAGCTGCCAATATAACAATTACGCTTATAATAACAGGAGCCTTACTTTCTGATTTTGTTTGTGTATTATTTGAAGATGTACTTTTCACCTGATTTCCCTTGTCATCAAATTCCTGAATTCCTGCTGTTTTAGATGAAATGTCACCGGATTTTGACGATATATTTTCCGTCTGTGATTCAGTTTTTTCCTGTTGTAAAATATCTGTGGTCTGCGTGTTTTCACTATTTTTATTGTCTGATTCAACAGTTGCATCATTACCGGTGGCATCTGCTGCCGCATTTTGTCCATCATCTGAATTTCCGGCTGCATCTCCTGTTGTATCACCCGCAACAGTATCAATTTGCTGCTGTCCATTTCCATATGATGAACCATTACCTGTATTATTTTCAACAGTTATGCTTGTAACAAAATCCTCTGACCCATCCCTTAAATCCGATACTGTTATAAAAAATATAACATCACGTCCCATAGCAATAACATTCATCTTGCATCTGATTACTGAATTTTCACTGTTTACTTTCATTCTGTAATCCGCTGTATAATTAGTGTAATCTTCCTGCATTAATGTTGCATTTACACTCTGTCCATCTACCTGAAACTGCGGGTCTCTTATATTATCCATAAGCTGAAGTCTTACTGTAATATATGTATTTCCTGTTGAATCGACTTCAACAAGTGCTTTTTTATATGTTGCACTCTCTGTCATTGACTGACCTAGAACCTGTGAGCCGTCTCCACCCGAATCCTCAATAACACCGGTCTGAGGATTTCTGTAATGTGGCGTTGCTGTGGCTATATATATACCATTATCTGCGGCATGTGAAGATATAGCAGTAATGCCCGCCATATACACGACGAGCATTGCTGTTAATCCACACAATGCCATCAATTTTCCGACACTATGTTTCATTTTAACCTCTTTATTTTACTTAGCTGATTTTCTTAACCTTGACTTTACTGTTATAAGTCCTGCTCCTGCTGAAAGTGTTGCAAGAATAATCCACATAAACATTCCTGCTGTGTCTCCCGTTGATATACTGCCAGCTGACACTGCTGCCTCAATTGCCGCTGTATTTTCGCTGTCAGTAATCGTGCTTCCTTTCTCAACGAGTGCGTATGTACTAAAGCTCTTAGTTACTACCTTATAATATCCGTCTTCTGCAACACCATTGACAAGTGTCTTAGTTCCGTCTTCATTGATTCTGTATAAAGCCAGCTTTGATGAATCGTAACCATCAGGAATTGGATAATATACGGTAACTGTTCCGTTAGGCTGCACCTCAGCTTTATCTGCATCTTCAAAATGCACTTCGTAAAGTCTGAACTTACTTCCGATATCTTTAAGAAGTTCGGCCGCTTTTTCATAAAAATCACCAGATACAATCTGATTAACAAGAAGTTTCACGCCATTTCCGAATGTTCCCTTATCAGCATGAACTTTTACTCCTGTTGTATCATCTTTTACATTAATCTCAGGTGACTGTTCTATCGGTTTTTCAGGCTGGATATCCGGATCGTCTTCTGTAGTCTTAGTAACTGAATCCCAGTTAATCTTCATAAGTACACTATGTTCACCATTACCTTCTGCAATGGATTCCATTATAGGAACCATAACTCTTAAAGGTACATAACCTTCTGTATCAGACAGTGATGTTTTTCCAATTTTAATCTTAACAAGATCAGGATAAAGATTATCCGCATCATTATATATATCTATTACATCAGTGCCATCTGCATCTTTCTGTGTTGAAAGGACTTCTGCTTCAGCAAGTGTTCCTTCCGGTTCGCCGAATTTATCATATGTATAACCATCTGCGTAATACCATAATTTTGAGAGATAGCCAAATTTATTTGTTATTGTCATTCCCTTAAAATCAATTGTTGCATAGTATTCGCCATTAATAACTTCTATTTTAATTGTTTTATTAATTGCTCCACCAGCCATAGATGGATCTTTACGATTTGTCTTTAACATCGTTACAGCTGCTTTATAAATTCCATCTTCCAGAACATCATATGTTGATAATGCTGATTTGGCTTCATACAACGCCTTTATCTGTTCTTCAATCTCTTTATCAGACGAATCCTTAGCTTCAAGCATTTTTTCTGCTGATTTTAAAGCATCTTTAAATGCTTTTGCTGTTTTATCTGTATATGCTGCTACATCTGTTGCCTTTGCATCTTTTACAGCATTCTCCAAAGCCGTATAATCGGTTGCAAGAAGTGCCAATCCTGAATATGCTTCATTAAGATTATTATATTTATCCAATGCTTCTGTACAATATACATCCTTTCCATCAGCAATTCTGTCAAGCAGCGACTGGCCTTCTGCAGAAGCTTTTGTAAATCTGCTGTAAGATGAAGTTGTGTAAAGTGTTCCATCAACTTTATCTGCTTTCTTTATTAAATTCTTAATCTGCCAAGATATATTGTCATTTTTAGTCATCAATTTAGATTCAAGTTTTGCAAGTGCTTCTTTTCCAGCCTTTACAGCTTCGTCAATCTGCTCCTGTGTTGCATTTACATATGTATATGCCTGATATATCTTCTGCCATGCCGGAACATAATATGTATTGTATGTTTCTTCTGTGTATACATTTCTGAATACATTTGCCGGATCACTCTTATTTATAAACTGTTCAAATACATTTTCAAGTTCATTCTTATCTACAGATGAATTCGTCTTAGTGTATATTTCTGCATTTTCATCTGTCTTCACAGGATTGCCAACTAATATATTAGTTGTGTTATATCCGGCATCTGAACCGTATTCGCCATTATATAATGAATCCATTATGTCACTGCAAAATCCAATTAATAATGTTCCATTATCCTGAATACTTTTAGTTACATCAAGTGTTACATTATGAATCGCTTTGATTCCGTTCTGCAAAACAGTTTCATTTACATTGCTCCATATCTCTTCATCTTTCATAGACATTCCCTGATAACTGTTTTTCATGGTAGAAAAAGCAAAATTTTTAGCTTCATCATTTCCATAATATGTGTTGACAACACCCGGAACAGTTTTACCGTAAACAGGTGTTGAACCTGTTCCGCTCTTTGTAAGGTCTACAGAGTAAATCTTATTTGCAAAAGCAGGCATAAAAAATACAATTCCCATATTAAAATTAATATTAAGGTAAATCCTGCCATTATTAACAATTATCTTTGCATTTCTGTCAACCGTATTGGCAGCCATTGATAATGAACCGCTGCTGACATCGCTTAACATTGATATATTTACATCATACACACCATCTGAAAGTGATTTTATATCTGCTGCATTAAGATTCTGCATTATAACAAATCTTGTTGCATAATTCTCACAAATGTCTTCAGTATTGCTATAATCCATCGAAAAGCTGACTGTTCTTTTTGTATTTCCTAAGTCTAATGATGAATCAACTACCGCTCCGCTTAAAAATTTATAATCCCCAAGCGATGATCCAGATACAGTCAATGCTTTAATTCCATAATTAAGATTCCAATCGTCAGGAAGTGTATATGTAACTTTGATTGTTCCTGTATACTCAACCTTATTTCCATCTTTATCTGTTAAGTTGATTATTCCCGACAAGCCATTATCACCAAACATATAATCAAGATAATTATGCACATATGGACCATCTGTAAAATCATGAAGTCCTTCTGCTGCGGTCTTAATATCTACAGAAACATTCGTTGCTGCACAACTTTTATCCAGTTCGACGGTAACGTCACCACTTTTTAATTTCTTAGTTGCAGATGCTGCAAAAACCTGTGTTAAAGAACTTGTACTTACTCCTAGTACAAGCATAGCAGCCAGCAAAAATGCCATTACTGACGAAACACATCGTTTTGTTGTTACTCTGACATTTTCCATTATTCCTTTCTCCTCCTTAAATGTCTAATTATTGCTTTGTTAGATTATAACTAATTTGAATTAGTTGTTTCTAACCTTTTTGCATTAGTGAGTGTATCATTCCACACTTGTTGCTTCAACTCATTTTCTCGTGCATCTTTGCACGAAACTTTTATATTTTATGCCGTCAGATTAGTCTTATCTAACTCAAATGCAGTATCTGCCTGCTTTCCATATCTTTCGTGCAATATTGCACCATTATTTTTTTTAAACAATCTCTATGGCATCATCTGCATACATATATTTTATTTTTTAATTTTGGAGGATTTACATGCAAAAAGCAATGCCGGCAGAATATATCGGCATTGCTTTTTTTTATTAATTCATTTTAAGTTTTTCTTTAATCTCATCTATATTATACTCTGGAGCCGAAGCTGTTACCGCATCATACATTGGCTTCATGTCATCCTCTTCTTCCTCAAGCTCAGATGCTATTATTGATAATGGCTTGCCCCTTTTAACTTTCTTTATAACAAGATTAATCTTAGCCAATTTTAAAGTGTACCCCTTGTCAATGACAAATTAAGAAGAAGGGATTTGTTCTTTCTAGCCAGTAGATGGCTATATCAGTTTGTTTTATTACCTTCTTCATCATACATATCCGTAGAAGGGATTTTTCCCTTAATCGGATATATGCCTGTTGTTATATATTTATAGTATTCATTGGGAGAAAGCTTCGCTAATTCCCACTGATATCTATCATTGTTATAATAATCCATCCAATCGTCAATAATAGCACGAACCTCGCTATATGTTCCACATTCTTTTAGCCTGTCTCCTATATGATCCTTCATACGTCCAAAGAAACTTTCCTGAGGTGCATTGTCCCAACAATTTCCTCTTCTGGACATAGACTGTCTTAAGCCTTTATCTTTGACAAGTTGTATAAAACTGCAACTCGTATAATGGCACCCTTGATCACTATGTAAGATTGTTTTAGTTGTAAGGGAAACTCCATGCTTTTCTATCATCAGGTTGACTGTTTCCAAAACAAAATCCACTTCTAAAGATTCGCTTAACACATACGATAAAATTTGTTTTGTAAAGGCATCTATAATTGTTGATAGATAGCAGAATCGACCATCAAATGGAACATAGGTTATATCCGTAAGCAATATCCTTCTCGGACCATATTTTTCAAACTTCCGTTTCACAAGATTATCGGCAACGTTATTAGTTTTTATTGCTTTTGCCATTCTTCTGTAAGGATTTGCTTTTCTTATGTTACACATAAGACCATATTTCTTCATCAATCGTCTTATTTTCTTGACATTCATAACAACTGGTGGATTCATATGCAACAATCTCATATAGATTCCTTGAGCCCCTTTGTCATAACCTCTGAAGCTATATGCAGCTAATACCAATTCAAAATCGGCTCTATCCTGTGCTTCTTTTTCTGCTCTTTTATCCGCTGAATGTACCCAGTTGTAATAACCAGATCTTGATACTCCTGCTATTTCACAGAGCATCTTAACTGACAATGTATTATTTGCTTTATTTATCGTCTCATGGATGATTTCAAATTTGCTTTCTGAAGTCTCCATGACTAATCTCTCTTCCTCGAATTGTCCGCAATAATAATTTTTTTTAAAAACTCTACTTCTTGTCTTAGATACAAAAGCTCGTTCTGCATACGTTCTATGGATTGCGGTGACGACAAATCCTCTTCATTTGTTGCTTTCATAGGAATTCTTTTTTGTCTGTTTTCGCCCTCGGTAAAGCCATTGCCCGATAGAGCCTGACGCTTTATTCTTTGCACAATGTCATCTATCTGTTTTTGTCCAAAGTACTCTAGATTATATCCAAAATCCAGAAGAATTTTTCTTGGAGCGTTACCAGCCTGATAGCTGATCCAAAAATCTTCTTTAAATTTAGCTGTAAAATAAAGCTTGTTCTTTGTCACATTAAGTGTGTACGGGTTAGCTTTGAGTTCCTTAATTTGTTTCGGTGTGTATTCTTTCATATTTCCTCCGATAGATACTTTTATTATACATCATCTACCAGAAGAAATCCCTTCTTTTATTGTCCACTAACCAGGATTTTATCCCTTCTTCTTGTGTCCATTTTTAAGGAACCTTTCTTCTTATCGTGTCCATTCTATGGGGTATATTTTAACCCTCTACCTTCTTGTCTTCCTTTTTCTCTTCCTTCTTCTTTTGCTTCTTCGGCCAATATTTTTCTTACCTTTTCTTCATCATAATCATATATACTCACTTCAATTACCTCCGCTCTGTGCTCCTCAAAGAAATCGACAAGTATATCATCTTTCATACATTCATCCATTGCAGTCCTGATATCTATATTTTCAAAATCAGTCTTATATCTTACCTTTTCAACGAATGTCATGTAATCACGAAGACTCTTACATCTGTCAAGAATCGCTGCATCTCCATTAATATTTATAACACGTACTTTAAGTTCTATTTGTGGATTATTTACATGATTTTCAAACATATCAGATAATCGTATTATTTCCTCATTATCAATCCACTTTTCTCTGCCATTATAAAATGTTATAAAATGTGGAACCGGAAGTTTTATCATACTCCTTCTATGAAGCAAATCATTGCTATACATTTCCCTGTATATGTCTGATAAATAGTGCAAAAATCTTAATGGCATATTAGGATTTTTGCTTGACTGCTGTTCAAACATATATAAATTCATACTAAGTAAAAATGACGCATCATTTTTATATTTCATATATGATCCGCCGTTTAATGTTGTAACTTCCAAAGCATCCACATCTTCATAATTTGAATTGTTGAGTGCATTATACAATTCAAGAAGATTTTTCTTATCCCTGTAAATCATACAGAATACATTATCCTTAAACTTAACTGCTACATTGTCTTTCTTCTCTGCCATAGATATCCTCCTCTTCTTAGCAGGCTGATATCCATGTGCACATATACTATTTTTATGTTTTTATAAGAGTATATTAGCATTAAAAAAAATCAAATACAAGCCTGCTTTATATAAATGTGTGTCACATGGGTAAAACTGAATGAACATTCAGCCCAGGATAAAAGAATCGTTTTTTAATTCTTTTAATATATTAATATCATATTATAATATACTTGTCAATATTGTAAATGTATTTTTTATACAATAATACCAAGCTGTATTTATTATAGATTCTATCTATACATTTTTCTATTCTATATTAATACTGTAAATATGGCAGTTGACTCCGGCATGTGCATAAGTCCTACCGAACATTTCATTTTAAGGCATACACTCCCATGAAGAATCTGGTCAACGCCGCTTCCTATATTAAGAAATTGCAGACATTCCGCAGGAAAGCAGACTGTGTCACCGTTTCTTTCCGCATCTGTATATACACCATTATCGTAAAATTTGACAGATTGTACTTTACCTCTCATAAGCATTCCACTCATTCCCGAATTGGCTGAAATCATTACCGCCCGAAGATGCACAATTCCCACACCATCCCGTACAACCAGTTCACATGGATGATCAAAACCTTCATTGGCCATTGAAATATTTGACGTGCTGTTTTTTCCTATCTGCTCTTTATATATTATAAACGGAAATTTGTACACACCATCATTCATCCTTTTGCACAACTCTTTTCCCGTAAATGATTTCTTATTTCTCATTTCATATTTGACTCTGTACTTCTCCTCTGCATTGGCTATAACAGCCATTGTCTCATCTGTATTACTGAGTGCCCAGCGATATGCATCATTTCTTGCACTTTCCATACTAACGCCCTCATAAAGAAGATGATTAAGTGTGAGTTCCATTCGTTTCTGATACCTTTTTGCTTCCTCTATTCCTTTTTCTGTTAGTACCGGCTGTCTTGGCAATGTACGGCTCACAAGCCCTTCTTTTTCAAGTCCGTTAATTGTTCTGCTTATTGCATAATGTTCTTCTCCGAGCATTCTTGACATATTCATCACAGTACATGACTCACGTTCAAGCTGTAAAAATGCAAGCAGCACCCTTAATCTTAATATTTCCGCTGTATCAGACATATTTATCCACACTTTCCTTTTATATTTATATTCCAAATTAATATTATATTTCATATCTGCATTATTTCATTAGTCTCATCTAACTTTAAAATATAATAATTTATTTCTTTTATAAATCCAACCGTTTTGTTCTAAAAATTGTGCGGTAAAATGATAAGTTTTTTCAGTATATAATATTATTATACTTAAATTATATTTTAAATACTTTTTATGTTTTAATTCTTGACAAAGCATTGTTTGTGAATTATAGTGATAGTATATTATAGATTCTATTATACAGAGGAGTGTGATATCTATTAAAAAAATTATAACCAACGATAATACTAGTCTTCAAAATACTGTTAGGGTTTCAGAAAAAACCGCAATGTATGATACTTACGCCAAAAGTATACTTACACATAAAATTATACTTGCCAATATACTTATATCATGTATCCCCGCTTTTTATGGAATGGAACCAAAAGCTGCTTCCGAATTAATTGAAGGAAAACCGTTAATAAGCACAATAAATGTTGATTCAGGTTATAGTAATTCTTTTCCTGAAAAAATAATCGGACTTAATACGGAAAGCAACGAAATAAAAGAAGGTAAGATTTTTTATGATATCATCTTTTATGCACTTCTACCCGACAGAAGTGCATAAATTATTGTTAATGTTGAAATACAAAAATCACAGCCTTCAAATTATTTCATTTTAAACCGTTCTTCATATTATGTAAGTCGTTTGATTTCATCTCAAAAAGAACGTGAATTTAAAGGATCTGATTATAACGGAATCAAAAAAGTATATTCCGTATGGATCTGCCTCAATATGCCAAGTAACTCTCTTACTTCCTACTCATTTCAGCCCCAAAAAGTATATGGTATTCAAAATTGGAAAGGTTCTCTTGACTTGGCAAATATAATTATGATAGGCTTAAAAAAAGAAGATTCCGATAAGTCTGCATCAACACAAAACAAGGACACCAAAACCGGATTACATAATCTTCTTAACATTCTGTTTTCAACAATAATTTCTGCAAAAGATAAAATCGACCTGCTAGGTTCCCTGTATAAAATAAATATGAATAATAATATAAGAAAGGATATTAACAATATGTGCAATCTAGGCGAAGGTATTCTCGAACGTGGTATCGAACGTGGTATCAAGCAAAGTGAATCAAATATAATAATAAATATGAATCTTAAACATTACTCACTTGAGCAGATTTCCGATATTACAGGAAAAAGTATAGAAGAAATCAAAATTATAATTTCCAAAGGACAAAATTAACAAAAACCGTATTATTCCCGGATTTTATGTCAATCATAAAGACAGTGCTTTCTGAATGCACAATATCAAATGGATGATACATCTTTCATTCAAGAAGGAGAACTTATGGGGAATAATATGGAACTCGGATATGAAATGTTCTGCTATCAGTGTGAACAGACGGCCGGAGGCAAAGGCTGCACTAAACTTGGTGTATGCGGTAAAACTCCCGAAATAGCCGGTTTGCAGGATTTACTTATTTTTCAGATAAAGGGCATAAGCTGTTATGCCAAAACATTTATTGAACAAGAACAACACGTAGATAAATCAATCGTAACATTTATCGAAAACGCTCTTTTTACTACTCTTACAAATGTCAATTTCGATGCAGATACTCATGTAAAATTGCTGCGTCAGTCACAGGAAATCAAAGAAACTTTAAAAAGCAGTGTCGGTGAAATAAACAATCCGACATATCATGCCACTTACAAACTTCCAAACGATAAAAATGAGATGCTAAAAGATGCCTATATCGCAGGCATTATGTATGATTCATCACTTGACCCCGATATACGTTCACTGAGACAGACTGTTGTATACGGTCTTAAAGGTATCAGTGCATACGGACATCAGGCACGCGAGCTCGGATTTTACAGCGATGAAGTTGACGATTTTTATATTACAGCTCTTGAAGCCGTAACAGATGACAGGCTTACAGTTGAAGACCTTATACGACTTACTATGCGTACAGGTGAAATGGCTGTTGAAATAATAAAACAGCTTGACGATGCCAACACATCTGTTTATGATAACCCCTCTCCTCACACCGTTAATGTGAATATCAAAAAAGGACCATTTATAATTATCTCCGACCATGATTTAAAAGACCTCGAGATGTTATTAAAACAAACCGAAGGCACAGGAATAAATATATATACTCATGGTGAAATGCTTCCAAGCCACGGATATGCAGGATTAAAAAAATATCCTCATCTTATTGGCAATTTTGGTGGTGCATGGCAGGACCAGCAAAAAGAATTTGACAACTTACCCGGATGTATCATAATGACAACCAACTGCCTTATGCGTCCTAGAGACTCATATAAGGACAGAATTTATTCAACTAATGTTGTCGGCTGGGAAGGCGTAAAACACATTGAGAAAAAATCTGACGGTGAAAAGGATTTTTCTCCCGTTATAAGACAGGCACTTGAACTTGGAGGGTTTAAAGAAGATATTGAACCTCATAATATACTTGTCGGTTTTGGACATGAGGCGGTATTAAGCAACGCCCAGTCAATCGTAGATGCCGTAAAATCAGGTCATATAAGACACTTTTTCCTTATCGGAGGCTGTGACGGTGCAAGACCCGGACGTAATTATTATACAGAATTTGCAAAACTTGTTCCCAATGACTGTATTATCATGACTCTTGCATGCGGAAAATACCGTTTTAACAAGCTTGATTTCGGTGAAGCTGCAGGAATCCCTCGTCTGCTTGATATTGGTCAGTGTAACGATGCATATTCTGCTGTCCGGATTGCAACTGCACTCGCCGATGCTTTTGAAACAGACATAAATGGTCTTCCCCTGTCACTCATCATATCATGGTATGAACAGAAAGCCGTTGCCGACCTGCTGGCATTATTAAGTCTGGGTTTCAAAAATATATACCTTGGTCCGACGCTTCCGGCTTTCATAAGCCCGAATGTTCTTCAATATCTTACCGACACTTTTAACCTCAGGCTTATAAGCAATGCCGAAGATGATATAAAAACATGCCTGCGTCAGGCTGTATAAAATAAATCTGTATATTTTCTCCGTGCTACTGCAACTAGCAGAATTATAATCAGATGTATATTGTTTAATATGTATATTCCCACGGGTGCAATTTTCACATATTGGATTTATAATCCCAATGTGAAAATTGTGCCTGTGGGAAACCTTACTTACTAATTCACCGTATATCTATCTGATTTCATCTCCACTCCGAATTTTCATAAATATCAAGAAAACTTGAAATAAATTTCTTATTCTGCTTTTCTTCATCTGTTCCTACATTCGACTGCCAGCCATATGTCATATAATCATGATATGTTTTTTTGTTGAAGTCTTTTAATCCGAATTCATCTTTCAGACTCTGGATATCATCAGCATATATTTTTTCAAATGTCTTGAATGCTTTCGACGGATTTTTGAATACTGCATATCCGTTTGAATTTGCACCAATCGCAAAATCATCACTTATGTCGGTAAATTTGCTGACATTGACATTGCCTTTGATTCCCTTTGTGCCCGCCGTATACTCCTGTGTATAATAATTTCTTGTATACACTTTTCTGGCAAAAAATGCTGCGAGGCATGCAGCAACAATAATAACAACTATCACAACTTTCTTTACATCAACTATTTTCTTAGTTTTTGACTTCTTAAACTCTCTGTCTGAATTTTTGTTGTTTGCACCCATGTCCTCATACATATCCTTATTTGCCTGCATTCCCAGCAAATCCATACTGTTGTTTGAACTGTCATAATCTCCAAATGGCATATAATATATCCTCCTTATATTTAAAATTTTTCTTAAAGACCTGTATATTATAAATATTGCCGCCAAAAGTGCCGCCGCAATAAATATATATCTTATCAGCCAGTATTCATATACAAATTCCGGTATCGCATCAGCTTCATTTCCATCTGTATAATACATTCTCATAAAATCACGTCCTGTAACATAATACCAATTCTTTTCACATGTTAAATTTATGTTTTTATGATTGATAGTTCCGTTAAAAGAATATGTTTTCGTATCAGGATTATATTCAAGTGTAATATAATTATCAGACTGGATAAGTTTGTCCATAAACCTGTTACTCAAAACTGTATACAGCATCAATAATATTAAAAATGCCACAACAATACTCATAGCAATTACAATCTTTATATTCTTTTTAACAAGTGACTTACGTTCCAATGAAAAAAGCCATTTTTCATAATCTGTATCTTTACTCTCATCAAGTATTTTCTGCTTTACCCTGTCATTTGCTTTAAGATTGGAAACCGATTTTTCTATTTTCTCTTTTTTCAAATACTTTTCAACAATATCCATAATCAGACCTCCCTTAAAGACTTTTCTAATTTTTTTCTCGCCCGGTTCAGCCTTGTTGTCACATTGCCGACACTTATTTCAAGTAAATCAGCAATCTGTGCAACCGAATATTCTTCATAATAAAATAATTGTATTACAACCGACAGGTTCTTTGGCAGTGCAAGCACTGCTTTTAATACAGCCTCACTGTTATCATCACTGTCACCTGTATTATCCTGTGCGACAGCCTCATCTGCAAACAATCTCAACTGCTCATCATCATATATAACCTTTCTCTTCCAGCCGCTTGTAACAAGATTTTTACTTATATTAATCGCGACCCGCAAAAACCATGCTTTTTCGTGTTCATCATTTTTAAACAGCGGCTTTGCAATCAGATACTTTTCAAATGTCATCTGCAACACATCTTCCGCATCCTGATAATTCTTTAAATACATGAATGCAGTGCGAAAAACTCTGTCGCCATGTTTTTCGAGCAGACGTGCCGCCTGACTTTCATTTTCAGTTTTACTTTCGTTTTCCATATGCAGTGCTCCATATATTCATTGAAATGTAATTTATTAATGATATTAACACAAGATTAATACATAGCAATGTCAAAATATAATAATTTATATTCTTTATAAAAATAAATGTTAAAAATACCGTTAAACTTATTAATGCACACAATATAAATCTATTATTTTTTTCTTTAACAATAATCATACATAATTGTGCTAATGCTACTAATAAGACTTCAAATGCTAAAATCACTATATAATATAAAATAATATATCCTATAATAGAAATCTTCATATTTTCATCTGACATATATGACAGGCTTTGAACAGGTGCTTTAATATAATTAAAATCATAATATTTCATCAGATAAAAAATATCTATAATTCTGAATATAAAATAAAATAACACTGTCATTAATACATTCGTCAATGATTTTCTTATGTAACTCCACTTTCTTCCGTTTCTGTATGTATGCATTATCATATACATATTGCTTTTATACTCTTTAGAAAAATTCTCAGATATAATAAGTACAATTATAATACTAAATATTATTATATTTGTCATTTCCCGTCTTAGTGATTTTATTCCAAAAACTTTTTCGTATCCTCTGTCCGACATCAAGTAGCAATTAATGCTTTTATCATTTTTTGTATTCTCTACATATGAAATCTTGTCAATTATTTCACTAATTGAAGATAATTTATTCTTTTTTTGCTCATAGTCTGCATATGCCATAACAATATTTTCACTTGTTTCATTTTCATCCTCTAATACTTTTTTATATGTTTGCTGTGCTTTTATATATTCATTTTCAATTTCTTCGCATTTAGTTTTCAATTCACTATAATCCAAACCGCCATATCTATAATACAGTTCATCATTCTTCAATTGAATTTCACTGTAATTCAAACGATCTGTGCTACACACATATGAACTACATACAATAATTAAAATTAAAAATAAAATACCATTTCCGCCTGTCAATAATTTATAAAATTCCTTTCCGCAAAACGGCAAACTTGTTATATTTTTTTGTATTATTTGAATCAATTTGTAATATATTTTACCGTTGTCATTTAGAATATTTATTTTTCTTGAATAAAAAATCAGTGTTATTAACGACATAATCAAAGAAATAACGCAACATAAAATAAAAACAACATTCCAACATGATATAACAACTTTTGAAAAGCCAATATTATAATATTTTCTGGATAATATATTATAAGAGAGCAATGAAAATAAATTAAAATCATGTAAAATTTTTAAATTACTTACTCCTGATATATTTTTATATAAAATAAATTCAATTCCTGCTACCATTGCAGCTATCACATAAAACAGTTTTAAATTATAAATTAATACCATTAACATCCAAATAATACTTGCAACCGTATATACAACTATTATTGAATTAAATAACATAATAAATAAATATTGGATTCGCGAAACAGGATAAATGTATGTTGAAAACTCCTGAATAGTCTGTATTGGACTATTTATGCTATCTATACCACCATATATACAAAAGGAACATAAACATACCGCTATATGCATAAGTGAAACTGTAGTCAAAACAGTTATAAATAAAATACATTGCCTTATAAACGCTATTTTAAATCTGCCATTTTTCATAGTCCATGTAAGTTTTGATATATTATTGACACGCTCTTTTAGCATGTTACACATAATAACAAATACAAAAATCAAAGATATATATATAGTTAAATTATAATCTGTTAATGCTTCTGTCGCAATATCGTTATCAACCACCATATTATGTACTTTGATATATGTAAAATCTTTTTCGGTCTTCTTTATATTATTATATGAAAACGAATTTTTCTTCGCAAAAATAGAATATCTATTCATATTTTTTGCATTTTGGACTATTTGTTGTATATTTTTTTCATATTCATTAATATATATAATCTTGTTTAATACTTTTTCATAAACATCTGCCTCATCATTATTGACACCATCTCTTTTTAATTGTTTATATTTACTTGTTATAGGCAACTCATCTTTATATTCATTATACTCATCTAACAAACAATTATACAATTCAATTTGTTTTCTCGAAGCCAACGTATTCCTACCCGAATTTTGTTCATTAATAAAAAGTATACAATTTAACATTAAAAAGGCAATAAATATGATAATTGTTTTATAATTATAAATCCTTTTTAGTTCACCCATACATTTCACCTGCTTTTATTATAAACTGTTTACTTTATATCATGCCATTCAGTATCAGAATTTATTCTTGATTTGCTAATATATTGAACATCTCCATCATGTATACAAAATGTATTTCTTTTATCTCCAAAATAAGTACTGTAAATACCCGGCGTTTCTATCTTATTAATTTGATTTCCATCATAATCAATTACCCATGTATATGTCTTAGCACTCTTTGTCAAAATCATATTTCTATAAAACTCATTATTTATATAAATGTACTGTTTATCTGATGATAATTGTGCGTAATTATTCTCTTTGTCTGAATAATTAAATATTTTTTTTACTTCATTTTTATCAAATTCTTTTTTGTATAACCCCTTATTAGCAACATAGTAAAATATTGTATTTTTCTCTATATTAACAGTAAAATCTGTCACCTTATCATCTATAACTTTATTTGTTTCTTTCGTTTTTGTGTTATAAGAATATACCCCCTTGCCGGACATCGTCACCATTGTCCTTGACTCTTTATCACCTTCTCCAACAACATTTATCATTATAAACAAATTATCACCATAACTTTTTACAGCCGATATCTGACATCCCTTTTCATCAAATTCAAATACAACATCATCTTCTTTTCCATCCAACGATATTTTTCTTATTGTTTGTTTCGTATCATCATCTGAAATAGAACCTCTTCTGTTATATAAATATATATAATCGTTTGAAAATACCAGTTTATATGATATATTCTTGGTTCCTAAAGAAAACATCTTTTGTCTTGAATTACCGTCTGCCGTTATTTTTACCAAATAAACATTTCCATCTGACTCATCATTTTTTAAAACATATATATAATTTTTATAATAATATATATTGGTAGTTATATATGAATTATCGAAATATGCATTACACCCTATACCATCATGTTTACATTCAGCTTTATTGCAAACATATATTGTTTCCATTGTATTTGCATCGATATATCTCAAATAAGTACCACCATTTTCAAAATCTTTTTTCAAAAAATAATAACCATCCTCTGATGCCGTTATTTTTTGATTATATATATTCCAATATGGTTGTGCTTTTACATCTTCATTACCCAAATTAATATTTTTATCATTTTTATTACTGCATCCTGTAAACAAGACAAATATTGTTATAAAAACCAATAAAATCCTTTTCATACTGCCACCCTCCCCAAATATAATGTATAGAAAGAAGGTATAATAAATATTATCATAGCCTCCTTTTCTACACATCTTTGCAATTATTTAAAAGTCATTTCTAAAATCATGATTTAAATATACACTTGTTCCAGATTCTGAATCATCTGCCCTTATCGAACCTTCAATCTTATACATTTGGTCAAATGTACTGTTACTTGCAGATACTCCATAATCTCTTGAACAACTTGCACCTCCATATAATCTGTATTCATTATCCCAATAATCATATGCAACTGCATCAATGCTAAAATCACAATCATCATTTGAATTCATTCTTATGTATGCGGTTCTTCCATCAACCCCATATGTACAACGAACATATGTATTTCCAGCCCAAAAACTTTTGCTTTGATTTGCAGAATATATCCCTGTTCCGCCTCTTGCATACGCTAATGAACCATTTACAAAAAACATACAAAAAATCGCTGTTCCTGTTAATAAAAAGCTTAGTACTTTCCTCATGCTGTTACCCTCCAATTTGTATAAATTAATTTTTAGTTTCTATCTTTCCTCCTTTCATAATAAATACAATCTACACCCGCAAAATGTAACACATTTTAATTTTTTTCACAAAATTTTACACGACAGCTCTATGAAATAACTTTTTGTCATATTAAAAGGGCTGCCGCACTAATGAAATGAAATTTCAAATCGTTAGTGCGGCAGCCCCTTATATTATACTTGCATTATGAATTTTTTTCCGCCAGTCTCATAACTTCCTTCCATGCTGGCGAGAACAGATAATAACCTATCATTGCAAACATTCCAAAGCTGAAAGATATTGGGAAACACAACATTACCCATGTTCCATCAAAGTATCTGTTAATAATATAGGCACTTGGAATTCTGACTGCCCAAAGCATAAGAATGTTGACAATTGTAGTATAACGCACCTTTCCAGTTCCGTTTACAATAGATATTATACAGTTAAAAATAGCATAAAACCACTGTGAAAGCAACATGACAACTACATGTCTGCTCGCATACATCAATACCATTTCATCTGATGAAAAGAAACGGATTATAGGTTTATGTATCATTATAAAAAACAATCCAAAACCTAATGTAATCAGACCTGAACACAATGGAATCCTCCAGTGTCCCTCTTTAATTCTTGCATATTTCTTCGCACCATAATTCTGTCCTGAAAATGTAGTGGCTGCCGAAGACAATCCTGTAATTGCTATGTTAGAGCATCCCGTGATTCTTCCTGCTACTGCACCTCCGGCCATAAATATAGCACCCTGTGAATTATTAAATGTCTGTAATGCAACATGCCCTAATGAATAAAGCGAATTGTTAAGTCCAACAGGTAAGCCAATAGCCAGAATATCCTTCATCATTGTTCCAGAGAATCTTCTCGGCAAAAATGTAAACTGTATCTCCGGAAACTTCTTTCTTATGTAAACAATACTTACAATCCATGATATAAACATGGCAATACTTGTAGAAAGTGCTGCTCCGGCTACATCCATTCCAAACACTGCAACAAACAATAAATCAAATACTATATTAGAAACACATGACACAACCAGAAACCATAGCGAAGCCTTGCTATCTCCAAGTCCTCTTAAAATTCCGGCATTCATATTATAACCCAGATTACCAAGTGTGCCTAAGAATACAACCCTCGTATAGATTAATGCGGCATTCCACACATCCTGCGGCACTTTCATAAATTCCAGAATATACGGTGCTGCAAACCATCCAAGAATTCCAATCGGAATACCTATAATATATATAAATGTTATTGAAGTTCCACATACAGAAACAACCTTTTCCGATTCCTTAGCCCCGGTATATTGTGAAATAAGAATAGACACACCTGTTCCTATTCCTAAAAAAATACATAATAATACTTCAACCGGCTGTGAACTTGTTCCTACCGCAGCCAGAGATGTATCACCACAGTATTTACCTATTACAAGTGCATCAACCGTAGTATATAACTGCTGCAAAACATTTCCAATAATAATTGGTATCGCAAACAGTATAATATTTTTCATTATATGACCTGTTGTCATATCAATCTTACTTTTTTGTGTACCTGACATCTTTTGCTCCTTTTATAAAATAAAATTTCCATATCTATTATTTATAATAATACTACACTAGAATTGCATTTTCTAGCGATTAATAGCATGGAATACAGAAAAATTGTCTGTAATATATTTATTTTATAATGCCTGTGAACTTATATCTTCTCGTATGCGATTCTCTCGTCACCATTTATAAGCCTAATAATACCGCATTTTTTAAATCCGTTTTTTTCAATCTGATGTTGCATTATTTTATTATCTTTATGCGTATCAATGCGAAGATGTGCTTTTTTTGCTGAACAGAAATCAACAGCTTTATTTAATACTCCTTTGATTTTTCCGTCGCTTGCAACCCTGTGTATGACACCGTACTCCTCATTCGAGAGCCACTGCCCGTTTTTTATCACCTCGTATGTCTCATCCTCACAGATGTCAAACATAAATACCGCATGAATTTGATTTTCCTCTTCAATTACATACATTTTCTTATTGTTTATGTCATTTTCAATCAGCTGTTCGGAAGGATAGTTTGTTCCCCACTGTGTCGGATTTCCGTTTTCAGCCATAAATTTTCTGGCATATGAATAAACATCTGTTATATTATTCAAATCTTCAGTCTTTGCAAGACGTATCATTATGTTTTCTCCTTACCAACTCGTTTTTCAGGAATTAAAAATATCCAGATTAGTGAACTTAACATAAGCATCATCGGATAAAAAAGCTTTGGCAATATCTGAAATGCCGATATACTGTATCCAAGCTCCGATACTGCCGATATTGCAACAAGCATCTGTGCACCATATGGTATAATTCCCTGGAATATACATGAAAAAGTATCAAGCAGTGACGCCGTCTTTCTCGGTGTTATTCCATAATTTTCTGCCATTTCCTTTGCTATAGGATTCGCCATGACAATCGCAACCGTATTATTGGCAGTTGCAATGTCCATAGTTCCCACAAGAAGTCCCATTCCGAGCTGTCCGGCTTTTTTACCTTTAAATACTTTTTTTATTCCATACAAAAGTGCATCAAAACCGCCGTATTCTCTTATCAGGGCACACATCGCCGATACGAGCACAGCAACCATGCATGTCTCAAACATTCCCGATACTCCCGAACCAATATTAGTTATAAGTCCTATGGCCGTTATCTGTCCGGTGAATGTCATAATAACCATTCCTGAAACAATACCTGTTATAAGAACAAGAAAAACATTAAATCCTGCTATACCTCCGATAAGTACAAGTAGATAAGGTATTATCTGAACAAGATTATAATCATTATACACTAGTCCGTTAATTTCTGTATTAAATGACATAATAAGAATAATAACAAGCGTTACAGCTGCTGCCGGAAATGCTATCAGGAAATTTTCCCTGAATTTATCTTTCATCCTGCAGCCTTGTCCGTTGCATGCAGCAATCGTAGTATCAGATATAAATGAAAGATTGTCACCAAACATTGCACCTCCCATAACAGATGCAACACATAACGGAAGCCCGAATCCTGACGCTGAAGAAACTGCTGCCGCAATAGGCGTAATAAGCGTGATAGTCCCTACGCTCGTTCCCATAGCTGTAGATACAAAACATGCAACTATAAAAAGCACTACAACCGAAAATCGTGCCGGTATAATCGAAAGCATAAAATATGCAACACTCTCGGCACTGCTTCTTCCTACAACTCCGACAAATACTCCTGCTGTAAGAAATATAAGAAGCATCGTGATAATATTTTTATCTGCCAGTCCGCCGGCCATAATCTCAAGTTTTTCGTCAAAAGACACAGCTCTGTTCTGTATACATGCAACAAAGATTGATGCAAGAAATGCAACTATAATAGGAACATTATAGAATCCCATAGGGATTTTCATTATATATTCAAATGTTATACCCAGCCCCAGATATAACACCAAAAAAACTAATATAGGCAGTAAAGCCGATATTCTTCCCTTTTTCAAACAAAATCCTCCCATCTGCTCGTATCTATAAACTGCTCTGTAATTATACATTCCGGATTCGGTGCAAGAACATGTCTTGTTACTTCAAATATCTTTTCTGCATCACACAAAATACAATCTGCATCACCGAATTTCACTTCTTTTGCCGCATTACAGTCGATATATGCCTGATTTAATTTTACAAAATCCTCAGATATATGTGGCTGGTCCGGATTAAAATGTTTTCTTACATATACTTTTTTCTTACTGCCATCCGGCATTACAATATAAAGCTCCATCGGCTTGTCTGCAAGTCTGTTAGGAACATTTAAAACTTCTTCAACACTGTGAATAAAAGTATTTCTTTCATGTCCTACACCGACAAGCAGTATTTTTGCATTACGCTGTCTTAATCTGTCATAGCATCCACCAGGTGTACAAGGTGTATTACAGTTTTCTTCGCCCGCAAGGTACAAAGCTGCATCTTTTCCGATTCCTGCCATGCTGTGAGTTGGATGAAGTGAACGTATTACGCCATCTCTTTTCATAAATAAATTCGTAAGAATTCCAACGCACGACGGCGTTTCATACGGATTATATACAGGATTTTCACTGTTTACTATTTTCCATGTATGTGTAGGAAAAAGCAATAATCCATTTTTAAAATAATCAATCAATACATCAAGTACGCCTTCCGCCCGGTCTTGTACATCACCAATTGACTTCATTGACGAATGAATAAGAATTGTCTCACTGCCTGTAAGTCCCATATTTTTAAGCTGAGTTTTTAAATCATTATTTGTATACATAACTAATTTCCCATCTGTTTTAAACTTTCAAGCAGTTCGATGTCACTCTGCTGCACTTTTATATTTGATGTGAGCGGCTGTTCTCCCGGTCTTTGAACTGTTATTTCTATAATTGTTCCCTCTTCAATTCCTCTTGAAAACACTGCATTTAAAAATGCAGAAAACTTTGGGTGATTTGAAGTGAATTTATTTTTCGCACTCATTAATTTCATTATCGCTGCCGGATTCATTCCCATTTTCTTATCCTCTTTTCTATATTTTCTTTTTTTATTTTATAACCAGAACCCTGTCCGTATTATCTTCCTGCAAACTTTCTGTGTTCTTTTTTAAGCTCAGCAAATAACTCTTCTGGAGTCCAGAAAATATTATTCACTGTCAAAACCGCTTTATAATTAATAGGCTCAATACCATTTTTCTTGTATTCAGAAAGGAATTTATCAAGAAGCTCAGAATCTATTCCAGAAAATACCATCATCTCGTCTGAAAGACCTCTTCCAAGATATATTATGTTTACCATTCCAAAGCCTACAATTCCTGCAATTGCCCCAAGTTTTTGGGCATAATCGCATCTATCCACACAAATTACACTTATGCCAAGACTTTCACACACTTTTTTAATATTATCCGCCTTAAAAATATTCACATCAAATAAAAGAAGCTTTGGCTGTGAAACTATATTATTTAAATTATCCATACATCGCTACCTCACATTCATAATTGCAAATTATATTATATCATATTTATATACTTTTTCAATCGTTTATTTTTATATAAAAAAGGACCTGCCACAAAAACAAGTCCTTCTCAATTTTATTATTATTAATTCTCATTCATCTTTGCAAGCTTTGCATTCTGGTCTGCTATAATACATGCATCGATAATCTCCTGAATGTCGCCATCCATAATTTTATCGAGTTTGTATAATGTAAGACCGATTCTGTGGTCTGTAACACGTCCCTGTGGGAAATTATATGTTCTGATTTTCTCAGAACGGTCACCTGTACCAATCTGGCTTCTTCTTGCATCAGCTTCAGCATCATGTGCTTTCTGACATTCCATATCATATAATTTTGCACGCAGTAATGCAAAAGCTTTTTCCTTGTTCTGAATCTGTGATTTTTCAGTCTGTGAATAAATAACAATTCCTGTAGGATAATGAGTAAGACGAACCGCTGAGTCTGTTGTATTGACACACTGTCCACCATTTCCTGATGCACGCATTACATCAATACGTATATCTTTTTCATCAATCTTTATATCAACTTCTTCTGCTTCAGGCATAACAGCGACTGATGCTGTCGATGTATGGATACGTCCGCCTGATTCAGTCTCAGGAACTCTCTGCACTCTGTGAACACCACTCTCATATTTCATAACAGAATATGCACCCTGTCCTTTAACCATGAATTCTACTTCCTTCATGCCGCCAATTCCTGTTTCATCAGCATTGACCACTTCAATTTTCCAGCCTCTCGACTCAACATAGTGTGTATACATTCTGAAAAGTTCAGCTGCAAACAATGCTGCTTCGTCTCCGCCCGCACCGGCACGGATTTCAACAATAATATCTTTATCATCATTAGGGTCTTTAGGAAGAAGTAATATCTTTAATTCATTTTCAAGTTCTTCAACTCGTTTTTTTGATTCATTGAGCTCTTCTTTTGCAAGTTCAAGAAGTTCCTCATCGCTCTCTTCACTAAGCATTGCAAGACTGTCCTCAATATTTTTCTTACAGTCCTTGTATTCAGTAAATGCAGTAACAATCGGAAGAATATTATTCTGTTCTTTCATAAGCTTTCTGAATCTGTCCTGATCATTAACAACATCAGGATTGCTTAATTCAGCTGTAATATCTTCATATCTGTTTACTATATCTTCTAGTTTATCAAACATTTCCATATATTATCTCTCCATTTCTATATTACATCAATTTTCCACACACAACACGGTCAAGTCCGGACAAATCTTTAATAACCGTCACTTCAGCAAACCCATTTTTGTGCATAATTTCGCTTACTGCCACTGCCTGAGAGCATCCAATCTCATACATGAGCCATCCACCACGTTTAAGATATCCGGCAGCCTGTTCAGTAATATTTCTGTAAAATTTCAAGCCATCTTTATCGCCGTCCAGTGCCATCATTGGGTCAAAAAGACGCACTTCATCTGATAATGTCTCAATCTCATCAGTCTCAATATAAGGTGGATTTGACACTATCATATCAAATATCTCATCATCACTTACATTTTCAAACAAGTCACTGTAAATAAATTCTATATCAGCATTATTTAATGATGCATTCTGTTTTGCCACCGAAAGTGCCTTTTCCGAATAATCAACAGCTACAGCCCTGTCTGCCATACCTGACAGGAATATACTTATTATAATGCATCCTGAACCTGTGCACATATCAAGCACATGTGCATTATTGACACCTTTAAGCCTTTTTAATGATTCTTCAACAAGAATTTCTGTATCGGGTCTGGGAACAAGCACATTTTTATTTACAATAAATTCGTGTCCATAAAAATATGCCTTTCCCAATATATGCTGAAGCGGCTCATGGCTGCATCTTCTTTGAACCATGTTCTCAAATTTTTCATGAACTTCGTTACTTATATCATCAGTCATATGCATAAGATAATCCGTTGTGCTCATGCCGGAAGCTTCCATAAACATCTGTTTGCTGTCATAAAGTGAATTTTCAATATTATTAAGATTTAACCTGACAGCTGCACTGTCTATTGCTTCTTTGTTGGTCATTCTGAATCTCTTTTCTTAAATATCGGAACATCATCAGCATTTTCTATTTCTTCGCCACTTTCCTGAGGCTCTTCAATCTCTATTCCACCAAGTTCATCTTCTTCTGTATCCTGCACATCTTCATCAGGCAGGCTGTCTTCTGTCTGTGTATCATCCTCAATCTGCTCGCCGTCTTCTGATTCTATATCGTCTTCTAACTCTATACCATCTTCTGATTCATTAATGCCTGCATCAGACACATTTACAGATGACACCTCAGATGGAATTTCAGGTTCTTCTATTTTTATTCCTTCATCAGATGATACCTGTGCTGCTGCCTTTGCTACAGCTTCTGTCTGCTCTGACGGCTTAATCTTTCTTGTTTCTGAGTCTGCTGAAGTTGCATTAAGTTCAACCTGTTCTTTAATTTTATTATATCCTCTTGCTGCTGCTTCATCAGCAAGAGCCTGTTCAGATGCCTTTACAGCTTCATTTCTTGCTTCTTCGCCCTCTAAATCTGCATAATATTCATCAAGAAATGCTCTCCAGTCAAAGACAGCTTCAACCGCTGCAATTGCAACTTCTGCCATATCACGGTCAGGCTCTCTTGTTGTAAGTTTCTGCATCCATAAACCCGGCTTGCTTATTACATTAATGAATGCATTATCACTTCTTCCTGCCCATCTTAATACCTCATAAGATACACCTGCAATCACAGGAATAAGAAGAAGTCGTATAACAAGCTGTAATATCGTATTATCTACACGGATGAAAATAAAAAATATAATACTTATAAACATTACAAGAAACATAAAACTTGTTCCGCATCTTTTATGCAGTCTTGAACTGTTCATAACATTATCAACAGTAAGCGGAGCACCATGCTCTATACAGTTAATGCATTTGTGTTCTGCCCCATGATACATAAATGTTCTTTTTATATCATTCATATGCGAAATTGCAACAAGATACAAAAGAAAAATAACCACTCTCACAATACCTTCCAAAAAGTTAAGCAGGAACTGTGATGTAACAACTCCGGCAAGAAGCCTTGATACAAAATAAGGAACAACCATAAAAAGACCTACTGCCAATGCTACAGATATAATAATTGTAACTGCCATAAGCACTGATTCAAGTTTATCTTTAAAAATGGCTTTTCCTATTTCATCAGCCTTTGTCTTTTTCTGTTCTGCCGGATCATCATAAAATGATGCTGAATATGTAATTGTAGAAACTCCTGTTACAAGTGAATCAACAAAGTTAAATACACCCCTGATAACAGGAAAATTAAGCCATTTGTATTTTTCAGTTAAAAGTCTGCTCTCTCTTACAGAAAGCTCAATTTCATTGTCAGGCTTTCTCACTGCTATTGCGTATTTATCTTTATTACGCATCATTATTCCTTCAATAACAGCCTGGCCACCAATACCGGAAGTCTTCATATATTCTCTCCATAACAAAAAAGGCTGAGGCATACAGCCTCAACCTTTGTAAATAGCTAAAATTAATTGTTCTGTACGCCGTATTTCTTGTTGAACTTATCAATACGTCCACGTGCTGAAGTTGCCTTCTGCTGTCCTGTATAAAAAGGATGGCACTTTGAACAAATTTCAACATGGATTTCTTCCTTTGTTGAACCTGTAACAAATTCATTTCCACAGTTGCAGACAACCTTTGCCTGATAATATGCTGGATGGATTCCTTCTCTCATGATTTTCACCTCTTTATATAATCTTTATTATAATTGCAAGACTTAAACTCACAAAGTGTTTCTTTGTCTTTGATAAGCAGCTTTGATATTGTAACATACCGGTTATACCAATGCAAGTGTTTTTTCAAAATTATAACAATATTTTAAAGCTTTTTTATATTTTTACAGTATATATCAGATATATCTGTTCTTGCACACTGTCTCAACAAGCTCTTTATTATTTTTTGTCTTTACAAACAATTCAAGAATTCTTTCTGCCGCATCATCGTTTTTAAGCGAATTAAGTGCCTTTCTCATTATATCAACTGCCTGAAGTTCCTGAGGGTCTAAAAGAAGGTCTTCTCTTCTGGTTCCTGATTTTGCAATATCAATTGCAGGAAATACTCTCTTTTCAGAAAGCTTTCTGTCAAGCACAAGTTCCATATTACCTGTTCCTTTGAATTCCTCAAATACAACATCATCCATCTTGCTTCCTGTCTCAACAAGTGCAGTTGCAAGTATTGTAAGGCTTCCTCCTTCACGCATATTTCTTGCAGCACCAAAAAATCTTTTTGGCATATGCAGTGCTGCAGGGTCAAGGCCACCGGATAATGTACGTCCGCTTGCCTGGACAGTGAGATTATAAGCTCTTGCAAGTCTTGTGATACTGTCAAGAAGAATTATAACATCTTTCTTATGTTCAACAAGTCTTTTTGCACGCTCTATAACCATCTCGGATACTCTTTTATGTCTCTCCGGAAGTTCGTCAAATGTTGAATAAATAACCTCAACATTATCACCTACTATTGATTCCTTTATATCAGTTACTTCCTCAGGACGTTCATCAATAAGAAGTATTATAAGATGCATCTCAGGATTATTTTTTGTTATGGCATTGGCTATCTGCTTTAAAAGAGTTGTCTTACCTGATTTTGGCTGTGAAACAATCATTCCTCGCTGGCCTTTACCGATTGGAGAAATTAAATCTACCATTCTCATTGCAACTGTATTGCTGTTTTTTTCAAGATGAATTCTCTCATTTGGAAATATAGGTGTAAGACTTTCAAATGAAGGTCTTTTTGCCGCTTTTGCAGGCTCCTCATCATTGACTGATTCAAGATAAACAAGTGCAGAGAACTTTTCCCCCTGTGTCTTTGCTTTTTTAGGTCCTCTTATGATATCACCTGTTTTTAAATTAAACCTTCTTATCTGTGATGGTGACACATACACATCATTGTCTCCCGGAAGGAAATTCTCACATCTTATAAATCCATATCCCTCCTGCATAACTTCGAGAATACCATCTGCCATCTCCTGTTTTTCAGGTCTGTCCTGAACATTATCATTATTTACGTTCTGTCTGTTTCTTGGAACATATCCGTCATTATGATTTATATTAGCATGCTCATGTTCGTTTTTTACAGGCTGCACGTTTTTTATTGGCTGTTCCGGTTCTGCCTTAACTGTTTTTTCCTGTTCGTCCTTAGCTGCCTTTTCTTCCTCATCTGCCTTGATAATCGCCTCAATAAGGTCCGCTTTTCTCATTACAGTAATATTTTTAATATGTTTGTCCTTTGCAAACTCTCGTAAAACAGTAAGTGGCAATGTCTGTAATTTTTCTCTCATAAATTATTCACTCCTATTTTTTTAATTAATGTTCTGGAATTATACCGCAGATAACAAATGTATACAAATTGCGGATAAGAATCTTGATTCATCCAAGAATTTAGAATTAACATATATTTATTATACACTATTTTAAAATTATTTCAAACATTTTGTTATAATTTCAATCCTTGCCGCTAACGCTGTAATGTGTTATTATTAATTAAATATGTTTTTTTGAAAGGATGGACTCGACCATGACAAATGCAGAAAAAGCACTTGCTTTACATGAAAAATGGAATGGAAAGTTTGAAACCACTCCAAAGATGGATATTTCAACAAGAGAGGATCTCGCTCTCGCATATACACCCGGCGTTGCTGAACCTTGCAAGGTTATTGCAAAAGACAAGGAAGCCGCATACAAGTATACTATAAAAGCCAACACTATCGCTGTAGTTTCTGACGGAAGTGCCGTTCTCGGACTTGGAAATATCGGTGCACATGCAGCTATGCCTGTTATGGAAGGCAAGGCTGTTCTTTTTAAGTCTTTTGGTGGCGTCAATGCTATTCCTATCTGTCTTGACACACAGGACACAGAAGAAATCATCAAAACTGTAGTAAACATTGCTCCTGCATTTGGCGGTATTAACCTTGAAGATATTTCTGCACCAAGATGCTTTGAAATTGAAGAAAGATTAAAGGAACTCCTCGACATTCCTGTTTTCCATGACGACCAGCATGGAACAGCTATTGTAGTGCTTGCAGGTATTATCAATGGTTTAAAGGTTACAGGAAAAACTAAAGAAGAATGTCGTGTTGTTGTAAATGGTGCAGGTTCTGCCGGCATTGCCATAACAAAGCTCCTTCTTACATATGGTTTTAAAAATGTTACAATGTGTGATAAGTCAGGCATTCTTGCAAAAGACAGCGAAGGACTTAACTGGATGCAGGAATCTATGATGAATGTTACTAATCTTGAACAAAAACACGGTTCACTTGCTGATGCACTTAAAGGTGCTGATATCTTTGTAGGTGTTTCTGCACCTAACATCGTTACAGCAGAAATGGTTTCATCAATGAACAAAGACTCCATTCTTTTTGCAATGGCTAACCCGGTTCCTGAAATCATGCCAGATGTTGCAAAAGCCGCAGGTGCAAAGGTTGTCGGTACAGGTCGTTCTGATTTTCCTAACCAGGTAAATAATGTTATTGCTTTCCCTGGCATATTCAAGGGTGCCCTTGAAGGACGTGCAACACAGATTACAGAAGAAATGAAACTTGCTGCAGCTCTTGCCATCGCAAATCTTATTCCTGATGATGAACTCAGTGACACAAATATTCTTCCGGAAGCTTTCGACCCACGCGTTGCTGACGTTGTAAGCCAGGCTATAAAGGCTCTTATTAAATAATTATGCTTCCACATTTCTACTCGGTAAATGAATATTTAAAAGGCACTTATGGTGTCAAAATGTATAAACTGGCCCTGAACGGTGGGATGAATTGTCCCAACCGTGACGGGCTTATTGACACAAGGGGATGTATTTTTTGCAGTGCCGGAGGTTCCGGTGATTTTGCATGCACTAATGTTGATGATGCAAAAAAACTTATATCAAATAAATATACAGGAAATAATTTTATTGCATACTTCCAGTCCTATACCAATACATATGCAGATGTCAGCTATTTAAGAAATTTATTTATGCCAGTTATTAATAATCCTGATGTTAAGATACTGTCAATCGCAACAAGACCCGATTGCCTTGACGACAGTGTTATAACTTTGCTTGACGAACTCAATAAAATTAAACCTGTATGGATTGAACTCGGATTACAGACCATCCACAAAAAAACTTCTGATTATATACGGCGTGGCTATGAACTTGACATTTTTACCGATGCCGTTAAACGCCTTAACAATTCAGATATAAAAGTAATTGTCCACATGATACTTGGTCTTCCGGGCGAAAGTGATGAAATGATGCTTGATACCGCACGTTTTATCGCAAACAGTGGTGCCTGGGGAATAAAACTGCAGCTGCTTCATGTCCTTAAAGGAACTGATCTGGCTGATGATTATAACAATCACCTGTTTGAAACTATGACTATGGACAATTATATCAGGCTTATCGGAAGAATCATTGAACTCCTGCCACCCGATATGGTTATACACCGTCTTACAGGAGACGGTCCAAAAAAAATTCTCATTGCACCTTTATGGAGTGCAGATAAAAAGCGTGTCCATAACAGTTTGATGCAATATTTTACAAACAACAATATTATTCAAGGACGGAACTACGAATGAGTACGGATGCAACAACCCTCTATAAACTGATGGTTTTATATATGTTAGATAAAGTTAATTTTCCTCTGTCCAACAGCCAGATTGCTGATTTTATGTTAGACAGACAATATACCAATTATTTTACGCTTCAGGAAGTATTAAGTTCGCTTGCAAGCGACGGTTTTGTGCAGATTCTCACATACAGAAGCAGCACGCAATATAAGCTTACTAAAGAAGGAATTGATACAATTTCTTTTTTCTATAATAAAATTTCTCAAGCTATACGTGATGATATTGACAAATATCTCAAAGATAATAAATATGATTTAAAATGTGAAGTGGGAACAACTTCTGATTATTATAAATCGACAAACGGTGATTTTATTGTTCACTGCCAGGTAAAAGAAGGCAACACTAATCTTATAGAATTAAATGTTGCCGTTCCTCTCGAATCACAGGCTGACGCAATGTGTGCCAGATGGCGTGACGCCAGCCAGGATATATATGATTTTGTAATGAATAAACTTATGTAATTATATAAATTGTTCTATAACGTCCCATAATTCAGGGATTCCCTGTTTTGTCTGTGATGAAACAGGGATAAGAATATCATCAGCAGAAAGACCCAGCCCTGTCCTTACAGCTTTAATCTGTTTGGCATGCTGGCTTCTTTTTATTTTATCAAGTTTTGTTGCAACTATGACAGGATGATATCCATTAGAAACTATCCAGTCATACATCATCTTATCATTTGCAGATGGGTCATGTCTTATATCAATAAGAAGAAAGACCTGTTTTAACTGACTTGATTTCTTCAGATATTTCTCTACCATCTTGCCCCATTTTTCCTTTACGGACTGGCTTACATTAGCATATCCGTAACCCGGCAAATCAACAAGAAGCATTGCATCATTAATATTATAATAGTTAATTGTCTGTGTCTTTCCAGGCTGTGATGATGTCCTTGCATATGACTTTCTGTTCATCAGGGCATTTATAAGTGATGATTTACCTACATTAGATTTGCCTGCAAATGCAACTTCCGGTAAGTCTGTTTCCGGCACCTGACTTGTAACACCAATTACAATATCAAGGTTTACTTTTTTAATAACCATAGTTTTCTCCTATTTTACAATGGCAAGTTTAAGGACTTCTTTCATATCGCTTACATATACAATCTCAAGTCCCTGTACAATTTCTTCTTCAAGTTCTTCTACATCAGATTTATTTTCCAACGGCACTAACACTCTCTTTAATCCGGCTGTCTTTGCTGCAAGCAGTTTTTCTTTAAGACCGCCTATAGGCATTACTCTGCCTCTTAATGTAACTTCTCCTGTCATTGCTGTTGAGGCATCTACAGGCTTTCCTGTAACTGCGGAATAAATGGCTGTCGCCATTGTTATTCCGGCTGATGGTCCATCTTTGGGAACTGCACCTTCAGGTATATGTATATGTATTGCATTCTCTTCAAAAATCTGGTTTTTTCTTATAACAGAGCGGACATATGAGAGTGCTATCTGTGCAGATTCCCGCATTACATCTCCCATATTTCCTGTAAGAATAAGTTCAGGCTTACCACCAAGAACATTTACTTCTATTTCAAGAGTATCACCGCCAGCTGCTGTCCATGCAAGTCCATGTACAATGCCGACCTCATTCTTTCTTGATGCCTTTTCCTTAATGAACTTAACTTTTCCAAGATATTCACTGAGATTTTTATCTGTAACGACTATCTGCTTTTCAATATTTACGCCACCAACCGTGTAATTCTTTCTTACAACTTTTCTAAGAACAGCAGCTATCATTCTCTCAAGCTCTCTTACACCGGCCTCCATTGTATAGCCATCTATTATTTTTGCAAGTGCCTTATCGGTAAATCTGACTGACTTCTTTGTAAGTCCATTCTTTTTTAACTGTTTTGCCACAAGATGCTCTTTTGCAATATGCAGTTTTTCATTTTTTGTATAACTGCTTACTTCTATAATTTCCATGCGGTCAAGAAGAGGTCTTGACACCTCTGACAAATCATTCGCTGTAGCAATAAAAAGAATCTCCGACAAATCTACAGGCATATCAATATAATGATCAACAAAATGCGAATTCTGCTCTCCATCAAGTACTTCAAGAAGTGCCGATGATGTATCAGAACGATAGTCATTACTTACTTTATCTATCTCATCAAGAAGCATGAGAGGATTTTTAACTTTTGCTTTTCTAAGACCGTCAATGATTCTACCAGGCATTGCACCGACGTATGTTCTTCTGTGTCCACGGATTTCTGCTTCATCTTTTACACCGCCAAGACATATACGTACATATTCTTTATTAAGTGACCGTGCAACCGAACGTGCAATACTTGTCTTTCCTGTTCCCGGAGGTCCTACAAGACAGATTATCGGTGCATCAGCATTATGTGATACTTTTCTCACTGCAAGCGTCTCAAGTATTCTCTCTTTAACTTTTTTCATTCCATAATGATTTTCATCAAGAATTTTTGCCGCATTTTCTATATCATCGCTGTCCTGAGAACTGTTTTCCCATGGAAGTGAAAGAAGCGTTTCTATATAGCTGCGTTCAACATTTGCTTCTGACGAACCCTGTGAAAGCACTTTATAACGCCGTATTTCTTTTTCAATCTGCTCTTTTATTTCATCAGCTGCATTAAGACTCTCAAGTTTTTCCATATACTCATCTATTTCAGATGAGCCATCTGTGCCGTCAAGCTCCTCGTTAATATATTTGAGCTGTTCTCTAAGATAATATTCTTTCTGGTTTTTCTCTACTTTTTCTTTTATGCCATCTTCGAGTTCTTTTTTTATGTCAAAAATATTGATATCCTCAATAAACATCCTTGCAAGTTGTTCATAAATTTCATTAACATCACTCATCTCAAGGAACTTCTGTTTTACAGTATAATCAACCGGATAATCCGCAAGAATTTTTTTGACTTTTTCCTGAAGATTTTTGGCAATAAGCCATTCTTTTAAAATATCTTTGCTGAATCTCTGGTTAACTGCTGCATATCTGCATATAAGCTCATTAAGTGATCTTATCATAGCTATTTGTGTCAGATTATCAGGTGCTAAAAACCAGTCTCTGTCAGTAACTATATCAGATATAAGCATTCCATCAGATTCACTAACTGTATTAACCATTCCTTTATACTTACCTGCCACAAGAACTCTTACAATGCCCTTTGGAAGTTTTATCAGCTCTTTAACCTTCGCAACAGTTCCTACAGAATATAAATCATCCTGCACAGGATTTGCAGTATCTATATCTTTCTGTGTGAGAAGAAAGATTGTTTCATTCGTCTGCATGGCTTTTTCTACAGCATGAATTGATTTTTTCCTGTTTATATCAAAATGTATGACCATGTCCGGTAACACGGTCATACCTCTTAATGCAATTGTTGGTAATACCATCTTTTTCATAATCCAACAACTCTCCATATTATTGTGCTTTATTTACCTGCTCAGTTCTATATTCGATAACAGGCTTTCCTGTTCCATCTACAGCTTCCTTTGTAATAATACATTTTGAAATTGTATCATCAGAAGGGATTTCAAACATAACTTCATTCATAACAGATTCAAGTATTGAGCGGAGTCCTCTTGCTCCTGTCTTTCTCTCAAAACTCTTCTTTGCCACTTCACGCACTGCATCTTCAGTAAATTCAAGTTCTACTTCATCAAGCGAGAACAATGCCTGATACTGCCTGATAATAGCATTCTTTGGCTCACGAAGAATTCTTACAAGTGCCTCCTCATCAAGCGAGTCAAGTGCAACAACAACCGGTACACGACCTACAAACTCAGGTATAAGACCAAACTTAATTAAATCCTGAGGGAGAACTTTATGAAACATCTCTCCTACATCCGCATCTGTCTTCTCTTTTATCTCTGCATTGAATCCGATTGAGCTCTTGTCCATTCTTGATTCAATAATTTTTTCAAGTCCGTCAAATGCACCACCACAGATAAACAATATATTTGTAGTATCTATAGGAATAAGCTCCTGCTGAGGATGCTTTCTTCCCCCCTGAGGCGGAACTGAAGCAACTGTACCCTCAAGAATCTTTAAGAGTGCCTGCTGTACACCTTCACCCGAAACATCTCTTGTTATTGAAACATTTTCAGACTTTTTAGTTATTTTATCTATTTCATCTATATAAATAATACCATATTGGGCCTTATCTATATCATAATCAGCCGCCTGTATTATTTTCAAAAGAATATTCTCAACGTCTTCACCTACATAACCAGCTTCTGTAAGTGTTGTTGCATCTGCAATTGCAAATGGAACATTGAGAAGCCTTGCAAGATTCTGTGCAAGAAAAGTTTTACCTGAACCTGTAGGTCCAAGCATAAGAATATTACTCTTCTGAAGTTCAACATCCAGATCTTTTCCTGACAAAATACGTTTGTAGTGGTTATAAACTGCAACTGAAAGAACTTTTTTTGCATCATCCTGTCCAATTACATAATCATCAAGAAATTCTTTAATTTCCTTAGGTTTTAAAAGATTTATATCAAGACCGGCATCTGATTCGTCCATCTTATCATCATCAAGAAATTCCTCATCAAGAATCTCGCTGCATATGCCAACACATTCATCGCATATATATGCTCCGTTTGGACCTGCAATAAGTTTTTTAACCTGATTCTGCGTTTTATTACAAAATGAACATCTAAGCTTATCGTCTACATTTTTGCCTGCCATAACTCCTCCTTAAACAACAAAGGACTGCCACATAAGTGACAGCCCTTCGCACATATTATCTCTTTTCAACTATACTGTCAATAAGTCCATATGCAAGTGCTTCCTGTGCTGTCATATAATTATCACGTTCCGTATCTCTTGCAATCTCTTCGACAGACTTGCCCGTGTTAGCAGCAAGAATCTCATTTAATTTGTTTCTTGTCTTTAAAATATTCTCTGCCACAATACGAATCTCAGTTTCCTGACCTCTTGCACCGCCGGATGGCTGGTGAATCATAATTTCCGCATTAGGAAGAGCCATTCTCTTGCCTTTAGCACCGCCGGAAAGAAGAAATGCACCCATACTTGCTGCCATACCCATACAAATGGTTGAAACATCGCATTTAATGTACTGCATTGTATCATAAATAGCAAAACCTGCTGATACTGAACCACCAGGGCTGTTAATATACAAATGAATATCTTTGCTTGGATCTTCTGCTTCAAGGAATAACATCTGTGCAACAATTATATTTGCTGAAACATCTGTAACTTCTTCTCCAAGAAAAATGATTCTGTCCTTTAAAAGTCGTGAATAAATATCATATGATCTTTCACCACGGCTGTTCTGCTCTATGACGTAAGGTACTAAACTCATAATTTCCCTCCATTTCTTTGTGCATTATGCCAATAAAAATCAATTCAGTTTATTACTTTTCAACTGCTGAAGAAACGATTAATTCAACTGCCTTCTGGATAGCAATATCATCTTTCATCTGCTTAGCTTCTGCATCCTGCATAAACTCTTTAATCTTTTCAATTTCCATCTTGTACATATCAGCCATCTTCTGAAGTTCTGCTTCAAATTCTTCTTCTGATACTTCAATATTCTCTGCCTTAGCAACAGCTTCAAGAACAAGGCTGTTCTTAATTCTCTTAACTGCTTCAGGTTTCATCTCTTCCATAATCTTATCTGCTGTCATTCCTGTATACTGGAAATACTGCTCAACAGAAAGACCCTGCTGCTGAAGTCTCATAGCAAAATCTTCAAGCATTCTGTTTACCTGTGTATCAATCATAGCCTGTGGAATATCCATCTTAGCTGCTTCAACTACTTTTTCAATAGCTTCTGATTCTTTCTTAGCCTTAGCTTCTGATTCTTTGCGTTCTGCAATCTTCTTCTTTAAATCATCCTTGTATTCAGCAAGTGTATCGAAATCTGATACATCCTGAGCGAAATCGTCATCAAGTTCAGGAAGCTGCTTTTCTTTAATTTCCTTTACAGTAACCTTGAATGTAGCTGGCTTACCCTTTAAGTTCTCAGCATGATAATCCTCTGGGAATGTAACATTAAGTTCTTTTTCTTCACCAATATTCATTCCAATCATCTGCTCTTCAAATGTATCGATGAATGAATGGGAACCGATTGTAAGAGGATAATTCTCACCCTTACCACCTTCAAAAGCTTCTCCATCAATAAATCCTTCAAAATCAATAACAGTCATATCACCATCTTTAACAGCTCTGTCTTCAACACTTACTGTTCTTGAGTTCTGATCCTGAACCTTCTTTAATTCTTCTTCAACATCAGCATCTGTAACTTCTGCATCAGCCTTAGTTACTTCAACACCCTTGTACTCGCCAAGTTCTACTTCTGGTCTTACCGCCACTTCTGCTGCAAAGATAAATGGCTTTCCAGCTTCAAGCTGCTCAATGCTTACCTTTGGCTGTGAAACGATGTCAAGACCACTTTCCTTAGCTGCGTCTGCATATGCATCAGGAATAATCTCATTAGCTGCATCTTCAAAGAAAATCTGTGAACCATAAAGCTGTTCAATCATCTTACGAGGTGCTTTACCTTTTCTGAAACCAGGTACACTAATCTTGTTCTTGTTCTTATTGTATGCTGCGTTCAAGCCAGCCTCAAATTCTTCGGCAGAAGCTTCAATCACAAGTTTAACCATATTCTTTTCTTCTAACTGTTCAACTTTGAAACTCATTTTATAAATTTCCTCCTTAAATATATGTAAAATATTTCAATCGTACAACGTACATACTAATGGATTATATCATAGATATTTTGATATTACCAGCAAAATTTTTCACTTTACAAAACTTTATTAAATTGGCATAATATTTTATAATTATATTTGTTGTCAGAACATCTGCCCCACCTGTATAATCACAAAGTGGAGACGTAAGGAGGATTTATGTCAGAATTAAAAATAAAAACAGTTGAAGATTCAAAAACTGAGGTTTCACACCTTCTTTTCAGCAAACACATGAACAGTGCCGGAAGATTATTCGGTGGACAGCTTCTCATGTGGATAGATGAAGTTGCCGGCATTGTTGCAAGAAGACATTGTGAAGGCAATCTTACAACTGCATGTATTGATAATCTTCAATTTAAAGAGCCCTGCTATGAAAATGACGTAATTGTAATAATCGGTTATGTGACACATGTAGGACGCAGTTCTATGGAAATACGAATTGACACATACGTTGAGCGTCCTGATGGTTCGAGACACCCTGTAAACAGAGCATTTTTTGTTATGGTTGCACTTGATGCAAACAATAAACCTGTCGAAGTTCCACGTCTTAAAATACAGACTATCGATGAACAGGCCAAATGGGATGCTGCTGAAAAAAGAATTGAATTAAGAAAGCAAAGAAGAGACGAGGGGTTTTAAACCTCCCGTCTCTTCTTTTCTCTTATACTTAATGACAGCAGCCCCGACTCATTTTTCTGTCTTCAATGCCGTCATAAGGCAGTCAGATTAGTTGCCCTGCGACATCTGCTCTTCCTGTCTCTTAATCATCTTTTTAACCATGTTACCACCTACAGAACCGGCTTCTGCTGATGTGAGGTCACCATTGTAACCCTCTTTTAAGTTTACACCGATTTCTGAAGCTACTTCCATCTTAAATCTGTCTAATGCACTCTGTGCTTCTTTCTTTGTCTTGCTTGACGCTGTTGAATTGTTCATAAAAACACCTCCATAGCAAACATTTATAATCTGTTTTGAATTTGAATAACAGCTCTCACTGCTATCCTGATGTTATTATGTTCAACATTCACAAAAAATATTATGGCAAATAATTCCCGTAAATTTCAAAAGAATCAAAAACGCAATGCCATTTGTTGTGTGCATGCGAAGTAACACAAATATAACTCTTGTCACCTTTTACAGCATAACTTACAAGGCAGTTTAATGCTTCATCCGTATAACCTGTCTTACCGGCTGTAATTGTCACACCTTCAACCTCTGTTCCATACATACGGCTGAACATAGTATTTGTAAGAAGTATTCCATCCGGATGCTGTGTTGTCTTTTCTGTTGTATACTGGAATGTCGATAAAACCTTTGCACATTCGGAATTATCCATTGCATACTTCATAATCATTGCCATCTCTGATGGTGTCGTATACTGCTCATCATCATATAAACCTGTCGAATTGACAAAATGTGTATTTTTCAATCCAAGTTCTTCACATTTTTTATTCATAAGAACCGCAAACTGTTCTTCTGAACCTGCAACTATCTCTGCAAGTGCCGCTGCTGCATCAGCTCCTGAAGGCAGAATCATTCCGTAAAAGAGGTCAGATACAGGCACAATCTCATTTGTTCCAAATCCAGCAACTGAAGCCTGTGCATTATAAAGCGGATATAAAAGTTTATTAGTAAACTGATACATCTTCGTCACATCTTTAACATTCTCAACTGCAACAATAAGTGACATTACTTTTGTCATCGATGCCGGATAAATACGTGATTCTGCTTCACGTCCTGCTATAATTTTATTATTATTTACATCAAGCAGTGCAACATAAGGTGTTCTTACTGCTGCATCTGTTATCTCTTTATAATCGCTGCTCTTTTGTGCATATACAAATTTTTTTTCATCTTTTTTATCAATATTATCATCATTTGCCGCATCCGCATTGGCATCTATGGCAACCTGCTGTGTCTCTTTGGGATTGAGACTGCTTCCGGATGCCGTATTATTCTTTCGCACAGCAGCCGTCAGCCCCAATGATGCCACAAGTATTGCTGCAGCTCCAGTAAAAAGCATAATTTTTCTTTTCAATATCTGACGTTTTCTTTTTTTCTTCATTGCCATGGCATGCTTTCTTCTTTTCTCAATATCACGCCTTGCATATATATCTTCACCAGAGTTATCATATAAACTTCCCATTATATTCCCCATTCATAACAAATAATCAGTCTGCATACTGTGTTGAAGCAGCAAGTTCTTTAGCTTTTTCTTCACTTATAAGCAGCTTTACTATCTCAAGTCCCAGGTCAACAGAAGTACCCATTCCTCTTGAGGTTGTAATATTTCCATCAGTTACAACTCTCACAGGTGCTAAAAGTACCTGTGCTCCATCGAGATATTTTTCAAATCCAGGAAAACATGTTGCTTTCTTTCCTTTTAAAAGCCCTATTCTTCCGAGTATGCTTGGAGCTGCACATATCGCAGCAATCCTTTTTCCCTTTTTATCATGCTCCTTTAATGCATTAAGAAGTTTTTCATTTTCCATATATGATTTATGTCCAGGTCCTCCCGGAAGAAATAATAAATCTGACTCTTCAAGATTAACTTCATCAAAAAAATAATCTGCTTTTACAGGTATATTTTGTGCACTTATAACATTTTTATCACCTGTAATTGAAACTGTATCTGTATCTATTCCTGCACGCCTGCAAATATCTATAACAGCAAGTGCTTCAACTGTCTCAAATCCGTCTGTCAAAAAAGCTGTAACTTTCATACTAATCTCCATTCCGTGGTCATATAACACCACATATTTATAGTACGCTAATAACGCAGATTTTTCAATATGTTTTATGGTAAATGTTACATAAATGTTACGTTAATTTTAATAAAATGATTTTTAAAAACATCTCTTGAATAAATTATATAATCCTGCTTTCCAGACATCATCGTCATGCCCGCTGCCTTCGACTTCAAAATAATCATGTTTTATTCCTTCTTCCGTAAGTTTCTGATGATAATATCTGGTAGAATCAAGACACCATGGGTCACGGCCGCCTACCATAAGTGACAGATAAACCGGCTTTGTCTCTTCACTTTTTATCTCAAAATCTTCAAGAATCGACTTGTTCCAGAATGAACCTGCATTAAACTGTGTCGGTATAACGCCCGGACATGGTGCAAGAGAGCTTATATATCCTATTTTATCCTGCATTATAAATCCTATTGCAAGGCACTCTGTTCCACCCTGTGATGTTCCTATTATTCCGGTATTTTCACGCCCTGTTTTTACAGAATATGTTCTTTCTATAAACGGCATCAAATCATTTTGCAAATCATTGACAAAATTATCATAAGCTGTTCTTGACTGTTCTCCTGTAGCTGTCTCCTTTGATGCAATTTCCGATGTATACATATCAACAGTGACTATTATCATAGGCTTTGCAGTACCGTCAACGAGCATATTTCCATAAACAATATCAAGATAACTGTCATCACGGCTCCAGTCAAAATGGTCTCCTCCAAATCCATGAAGCACATAAACAACCGGATATTTCTTTTTTTCATCATATCCTGCCGGCAAAAGCACGCCGCACATCTTGTCTTTTCCTATCGTTGAACTGTAATAAATAACCCTGTCATTCATGTATCCATAATCAACACCATCTCTTTTTTCATCAAATCCCTGAGGTCTTGAAAAATCCGTGTCACCATATGGATTTCTTGGAATATCATCATCCATGGCATCTGAATTTTGTGCTGTACCTTGTGCTGTATCTTGTTTTATATCAGTATTTCCTGACTTTTTTGATGCACATGACACAAGAAATGATAATATCATTACAGGCAGTAATATTTTTGCCGCTGCATTTTTTATTTTCATAATCAAAATCAGTCCTTTCAAATAAAAATTATAATTTTATTATTTACAATTTTTATTTTAAATTATGATATCTATTATGTCCAATACCTGTTCTTAATAGATATCTATAACAAAAAGTACAGAACGCTTTTTCACGCTCTGTACCTATTGAATTTTATAAATATGTGTATTTAAAACAAAAATATTTTACCTGATTCCGAAAATGAGATATAACAGGTTGTAGTTGTAGAAAAGAACCGCTGCAACAAGTGAAACTGTTGACATAATCTTGATAAGAATATCAAGTGATGGTCCTACTGTATCTTTAAGAGGATCACCTACTGTATCACCTACAACTGCCGCATCGTGTGCCGGAGAACCTTTGCCCTGTCCCTCAAAAGCACCTGATTCAATATACTTCTTTGCATTATCCCATGCACCACCTGCATTACCTGTAAATATTGCAAGCATAATAGCTGAAAGTGTTGCACCGATAAGAAGTCCGCCTACAAAGTAAGGTCCGAAAAGGAAACCTGAAATTACAGGGAAAATAATTGAAAGAATAGCCGGCATTCTCATCTCTTTTAAAGCTCCCTGTGAAGAAATCTCTATACATGTCTTATAATCAGGTTTTGCTTTACCTTCAAGAATTCCAGGAATTTCTTTAAACTGTCTTCTTACTTCATCAACCATCTTACGTGCCGCATTGGCAACAGCTTCAATAAGCATTCCTGAGAAAAGGAAAGGAAGTGCACCACCGATTAAGGCACCAGCAAGAATAAGCGGATTTGTAAAGTTAAGTTCAAGCTGTGAACCTTCAGGCTGGAATGCATAAAGGAAACTAACCATAAGTGAAAGTGCGGCAAATGAAGCAGAACCGATGGCAAAACCTTTGCCGATTGCTGCTGTTGTATTACCTACTGAATCAAGTTTATCTGTAATCTCACGAACCTCAGGCTCAAGTTCTGACATCTCAGCAATTCCGCCTGCATTATCTGAAATAGGTCCATATGTATCAACAGAAACTGTTGCGGATACAAATGAAAGCATGCCAACAGCTGCCATAGCAATACCAAACATTCCGGACACAGCATATGAAACGTATGTTGTTATACCAAGGATAATGAGTGGAAGCATACAAGACTTCATGCCCACTGCAAGACCCTGTGTAATTGTAAGTGCTGCTCCTTCTTTTGCACTCTCAGCAATCTTCTTAGTCGGATTATAATCATAACTTGTATAATATTCTGCTATTGCACCGATAATAACACCACTAATAACACCAAGTGACGCTGCTATCCAAGGTGATGTATATCCTGTCTTAAATCCTGCAACATCAAGTACCGCTTTAGTTTCAGGCTTAAACATAAAATATGTCGCAACAAAGCCGCCTATGATTGTGATTACGGCTGCACTCCATGTTGAAATATTCAAATCCCTGTGAGGACTATCTGAGCCTTTCTTAATAAGAACATATGCGATGCCAAGACACGAAGCAATAAGGCCAATTGCCGCAAAAACAAGTGGAAAATACATCATCTTCATAAGAAGTGTATCTGAAACCGTAAGTTTATTTGCGATATTTGAAAGGAATAAGCTTACTGCAAGAATAATTGCAGATGATATAGCTCCTACAAACGATTCGAGCAGGTCTGAACCAAGTCCTGCAACATCACCTACATTATCACCTACGTTATCTGCTATTGTTGCCGGGTTACGAGGGTCATCTTCCGGAATGTGTGCTTCCGTCTTACCTACAAGGTCGGCACCCATATCTGCCGCCTTTGTATAAATACCACCACCGACACGATTAAACATAGCTACGATAGAACATCCCAATGCATAACATGAAAGACACTGTGTGAAAATATGCTGTCCATCACGAAGTGCACTGATTGAAATCATATTAAGACCGTAACCGAAAATTATGTATACAAGAAATAAACCAAGAAGTGCGAAACCACCTACACATAATCCCATTACAGAACCACCCTTTAATGCTACCTTGAGTGTTGAACCGATATTCTTAGTCTTTCTTGCTGTATTAGATACTCTGACATTTGCATAAGTTGCAATCTTCATTCCTACCCATCCTGCTGATGCACTCATCACAACTCCGATGATGAAACATACTGATGGCTCCCAGCTGAATTTTCCATACTGGACTGAAAAAATTGCTGCAAATATAATTGCAATAATAACCACTACAATACCTATAATCTTATACTCATAAGTAATAAATGCGTTAGCTCCAACTCTGATAGCTTCCGCGATCTCTGACATACGATCTGTTCCTTCATCAAGCTTTTTTACGCCGATAAAATTAAATGCCGCATATCCAAGTGCCAGCAGTGCTGCCACAATGACTAAAATTAATAAAGCTGCCATTAATATTCTCCTCTTTTTTGTTTAATTAACAATCAGGCTTACACACATCGCACTGAATTATTTATATAAATTTTACTATTTTTTTATATATACGTCAATTATTTTATGCAACTTTACTTTAAATTGTTTATTTTTGCATACATCTATATTTTAACTCGCAATTCCCAGCGTTATGTATTGTAGTTTTTAATACTATGTGATATATTAATGTAAATATTTTATTGCGTCTTTATGCTCCGTGATAAACATTTAAAGTAACCACTCATAAAGGTAATAGGAAAAATATTATAAGTAATAGAAAATGGAGATTTAATTTTATGTTTAAAATAATTACAGACACAGCATGCGATTTTCTTATGGATTATGCAGCTTCCGTAGATGTCACACTCATTCCGCTTTATATAACATTTGACGGTGAAACTTATTACAAAGACAGAACTGAGCTTTCAACTGATGAATTCTACAGACGCATAACAGAGGAAAAGATATATCCAAGAACATCTCTTCCAAGTGTTCAGGATTATATAGACGCATATCTTCCTGCCGTAAAGGAAAACATTCCAATTGTTACAATATGCCTTTCTACTGCTTTAAGTGGTGCAGTCAACTCTGCCAGAATGGCAGCACAGCAGGTTATGGAAGATTATCCGGATGCAAAAATCACAGTAATCAATTCTCAGTTCATATCTGCTGCCGAAGGTCTTTTAGTATATGAAGCAATCCGTATGAACCGCGATAACATTCCTTATGAAAAAGCGGTATCTATTCTTCAGAAAATGACAGACATCGGAACAGTTTACTTTACAATCGGCTCTCTTGATTACATCAAAAAGGGGGGCCGTCTTGGAAAACTCGCATCTATGGTAACAGGAATTTTAAATATCAGGCCAAGTCTTTTCCTTAAAAATGGTGAGGTAAACGTAAGCGGTCTCTGCCGTACACGCAAAAAATCGGTTGCAAACGTATTTGAAAGCTGCAAAAAATATTTCACAAGCAGAAACATTGACCCGAATACTTACGATATTTCGGTTGCATCGGCAACTACTCCGGACGAATGTGACGAGCTCCGCCGTCAGGTTGAAGAAGATTTCAAAATCAAATGTGTCGAGAGCCGTGAACGTTTTGACTTACGTGTAAGCTCAATAACAGGCGTACACACAGGTCCTACAACAATCGGAATCGGTATTATGCCTAAGTATGAAACACTGCTGTAGGAATTATACAGTATTAAATTTACACTATGAAGTATGCATTATATATTTAACACATTATAAAATTAAAAAAACGGTATTTTTTGAACATTGACACGAAGTGTCTGAATCAAAAAATACCGTTTTTTACTTAGTGTTATTTTATCCTACTCTCTCAACTATCCAGTTATAAATGTCCTCAAACACTTCCTGTGCGTTTATTTCACTGTGAAGCTCATGGCGGCAGCCATCATATAACTTAAGTTCAACATCATCCATATGTTTTTTATATTTGTTATAAATACGCTCTACTGCCTTTCCATATTCTCCTACAGGATCCGCATTTCCAGATGCGATAAGAAGCGGAAGTTCCTTTGGTGTCTTTTCGATATTTGCATCATTAATTACATATCTGATGATTTTTAACATACCTTCATACGCATTAACCGTAAAAAGAAAACTGCATTTTTCATCATTTACATAATCATTTACTATATCAGGATTTCTTGTAATCCAGTCCGAATCTGTAACAGGATTTTCTATACGGTTGTTGTATGTCCCGAACATCATCCTGTTAAGCGTTTCGCTTCTGTAATGGTCACCATGAAAAAGCTTTGTGAACTTTACAGCTAAAAGTCCTCCGTCAACCATAATCTTTGGCTGGTTGCCAGTTCCTAATATAACAGCCGCATCAAGTTCATTACCATACATCATAAGATAACGTCTTGTCATAAATGAGCCCATGCTGTGTCCTATAAGAATATATGGCAGTTCAGGAAAACGCTTTTTCATTATAATTGTCAGCTTGTGCATATCTTTAACAAGATAAAGTCCGCTGTTATTTCCTTTTGCAAAATATCCCCAGTCATTTTTATCATTAACTGAATCTCCATGTCCCAGATGGTCATTTCCAGCAACAACAAAACCACGTTCAGTAAGATATAATGCAAGTCCTTCAAATCTTTCTATATGGTCAATCATTCCATGTGCAATCTGAACCACACCTAAAGGATTTTCATATTTTTCTTTATCAGGATACCATATTACAGTATGTATATCACACACGCCGCTTGTTGATTTAAATATATGTTCTTCTTTATTTATTTTTCCAGCTGATGTCTCTGTCATTGTTTCTCCGTTCCGCCCGCGGCAGCTCCCCAATAAGCACCGCCAAGCTTTCCTTTATATTCTACAAATTTAACTTTATAAAAAGCTTCCTGTCCTATCTGTCCAACTGTGTCAGGAACACTTACAGTAAGATTGGTGCATTGGCTGAAAGCTCCATATCCGATATTTTTTACACTTGACGGAATGCTTAATTCTGTAATACCTGTACATCCTGCAAATGCATAGGTTCCTATTTCTTCAAGTGATGAGCCCATATCAATCTTTGTAAGCTGTGTATTGCCATAAAATACACCCGAAGCTATTTTTTTTATACCATCAGGCAGCTTATATTCTGATTGTACATTCTGCACAGAAGAAAGAATGTTATTAATTATTACAGCTCCATACTGCTCATATTCATTCTTTTCCCATATTGTATTTTTTACAACATTAGTTCCAACCGACTCTATTGTTGACGGAAAATTAATAGTTTCAAGATTATAACATCCTAAAAAGGCATTTTCACCTATCGTTTCAACACCTTCAGCAATCGAAATCTCTTTAATATTTGCACAATCCCTGAACGATTCTCTTGCAACTGATGTAACTTTAATACCATCAATTTCCGTTGGTATGATAAATGATGACTGCTCTTTTGCCGCATCTGTAAATCCGGTAATTTCTATTGTCGCATCATCTTTTTTTACATATGTAAACATCTGTGTTCCCGGCTTTTTTCCACAGCCTGCCAAAACAAGCCCACACATCATTACAAGGTAACACAAAACCGCAGTTGACATATTTCTTTTAAACATAATACATACTTTTCTGCCAACTTTACTTATAAATGTATACATTAATTTCCTCCATTTTACTTCTGCTTTGACCACATATAACAATATGCCTGGCTTCTCGCGGCAAATGGCTGGTTTTTAAGAAGTTCCCTTATCTGTTGTCTTGTATACCATGCTGCCTGTATTTCTTCAAGTGTTGATGAACTTGGTGCAAATCTTCCTTTTGCTTTTCCGATTACTACAACATTAGTTTCATTAGAAAAACCTATTGCACTGTAACTGTTAATAAGTTTGTCTTCAACCTTTACAAGTTCAAGTCCCGTCTCTTCTCTTAATTCCCTTGCCGCTGCCTGTTCCGGCGTCTCCCCTGCATCTACAAGCCCTGCGGGAAAATTGTATACATAATCATCAACAGCCATTCTGAATTCCCTGTTTAACAATATATGTTCGTCATCTTCATCAGTCATAATAATGACAACTCCGTCAGTCTTTGGATTTCTAATCTGATCTTCACTGTCAATATTGCGGTTTCTGCTTATCATCTCATATACTTTTTTCTTATTATCTTTTGTTGTATATGTAAGATTATACCTGTTTATAAATGCACCTTCATGCACCTTTTCTATTCCATTAAATTCCACATCTGCTACCTGCCTTATTTTTAGTATCAGCATACGATTTATTTGTGCATGCCAACCTTTGAAGCATCAAATTTATCAAGATTTTCATGAACTCCACGTGCATCAGCTGCCTGTATAAGCTTATCTCTGTCTTTCTTAAAGAACTGTTCATTCTTGTGTCTGCTCGGACCGCCTACGCATCCGCCCTCGCACATCATTCCCTCTATAAAATCAACATCAAGCTTTCCTGCTTTCATAAGAAGAAGTGCTTTCTTACATTCATCAGCTCCGGCACACTTTTCAATTTTGAAATCTGATGTATCAACTCCTGATTCTTCCATACTCTTTAAAACAGCTGCCGTAACACCTCCGCCGTTACCAAAACGCTTGCCATAAACACTTGACTGCTGTGCTGTATTTTCCTCAGGTTCAAAAACTATTTCTTTAGCACGCATCATTGCACGGAACTCACCTATTGTAAGAACATAATCTGCATTTCCTTCAATTGACTTATCCTTGATTTCATCTTTCTTGGCAATACAAGGTCCTACAAACACCGTGATGGCATCAGGATATTTTTTCTTTATCATTCTTGATATTCCGCACATCGGCGAAACAGTATCTGATATACACTCAATAAGTTCAGGATAGCACTTTTTAATCATATTAACAAATGCCGGACAGCATGATGTAGTCTTTTTTCTGCCTTCATCATATGCTTCTGCCCACTCTGCTGCCTCAGATGCTGCTGTCATATCAGCTCCAAGTCCTACCTCATACATATCAGTAAAACCAAGTTTCTTACATGCTGTACGGATACTTGCCATCGTGATATCTGCTCCGAACTGTCCTTCCATAGCCGGTGCAAACATTGCAAATACCTGTTTTCCTGAAATAATAGATTTAATAACATCAACTATTGCTGTCTTTGAACCAATTGCACCGAATGGGCATCTATGTATACATTTACCGCAGCGGATGCACTTACTATCATCAATAAGACAGATTCCCGTCTCTTCATCCATAGTAATTGCACCCACAGGACAGGCTTTTTTACATGGTCTTATAAGGTCTGCAATCGCATTATATGGGCAGTTTCTTGCACACATTCCACATTCCTTACATTTATCAGGATCAATATATGCCCTGTCACGCCCCATCGAAATCGCACCAAATTTGCATGACTGCTGACATGCTCTTGCCATACATTTACGGCAGTTGTCAGTTACAATATAGTGTGAAAGCGGACAGTCTGCACAGGCAGATTCTATTACCTGAATTACATTATCTGATTCCTGCTGGCCATTATCGTTAGGACAAAGTCCTTCTGCAAGCCTTACTCTCTGTCGTACGATTTCTCTTTCCTTGTATACACAGCAGCGAAACTTAGGCTTCAGCCCAGGAATCATTTTATATGGTAAATCTTCTTTTTTGTCGTCAAACTCACCCGAATAAGCTAGTTTTGCTACTTCATATAATACTTCATGCTTGATTTTTAAAATTGTTGCATCATTTGTCAGCATATTGTACTCCTGTCTGTCTGCTTGTTTCTTTCCGGCATAAATGCCTCACAGACCTTTAGATTTATTTATTAAAATATACCATTTATACCTCATCACTTCAACCTATTTATCAGCCTCATAGAATTATTCTTTTGTAAAAAAATGATATTAAAAATTGTAAATCGGTTGCATATATAGTTATTTTGTAATATAATAAATATAGTTTATTTCGTGATTAATTTTAATTCGTCTTACGACGTTCTTTCTGTAAGACAGAACAGGGAAGGTACGGGGTTTATGCAATATGATACATTGACGGGTCTTCTTTCTGGCAAAGATTTCCATGATACATGCGAAAAATATATAAAAGAGGGTTCTAAAAAACTCGTTTTAATAGCCAGTGATGTGAGTAATTTCAAGTATATCAATGAGTTTTACGGACGCGATACAGGTGATGAATTTATAAAAACAATGGCTGATTACTTTTATAAAGAAAATCCACGTTGTCTTGCTGCCTGCCGCAAAGGAAGTGACCAATTTCGTGGGCTTTACGACCTGGGAAATTTTTCCCATGACAGGGAACTCGAACGGATTGTTGATATGAATACAGCCTTTGAAGATATGATGAATAAAAAGTATCCTAATGTATATATACATGTATATACAGGCGTTTACTTTATCTCCGATTCATCAGAAGATACTGACACTGCTCTTGACCGTGTTCATATTGCAAAAAAGCAGGCAAAAGGGAAGTTTGATGTAAAGTTTCAGGTATATAACCAGAATGATATGACAACCATGCTCAATAACATGCGTATGTCTAACATGTTTATCCACGCTTGCAGACAAGGTCGTTTATTAATGTATCTGCAGCCCAAGTTTTCAATTTCCAAAAATAAAATCGTCGGTGCTGAAGCCCTTGTTCGTATTCTGGATGACCATAGTAATATTATTCCGCCCGCCCAGATTATCCCTGTGCTTGAAAGTACAGGTGTTATAGACACGCTTGATAACATAATGATTGAAAAAGTCTTTGAACTTCAAAGACGCTGGATTAACGAAGGACGGGAAGTCTTTACAATTTCAGTCAACGTATCACGGCAGCGTTTTACAAAAGGTGATTTCACTGATATGGCAATTGCTCTTCAGAAAAAATATAATATTCCACCATTCCTTATTGAATTTGAGATTGTTGAATCTGTTTTTATTGAAAATACCGACACTATTGTCAACACGACAAATCAGCTCCGTTCATATGGTTTTCTTGTAAGTGTCGATGATTTTGGATCCGGATATTCATCACTTAACCAGATTGCCAATATGCCTGCTGATACAATTAAACTTGATCATATATTTGCCAGCAAATCACTGTGCACTGACAAAGGCCGTATTTTAATCCGCACTTTAATCAATCTGCTTCACCAGATTGATTATAATGTTGTCTTTGAAGGAATAGAAACGCTTGAGCAAAAGCAGCTTGTCGAGTCATACGGATGTGACCTGATTCAGGGCTTTTATTACAGCCGCCCTATTCCTGTCAGTGATTTTGAAAATAAATATATGTGTCTGAATTAATCTTCTTTTCTGCCCGTATCAGACAGCCTTTCGTCAATATGGCAGTCAACAAGAAGCTTTATTCCTAATGAAAGAAGTAGATACATATTACATTTCATCAAAAAAGCAAATCCACCCAGCATTATTTTATATGATAATGCTGGTATTTTTTTTGTATATCTTAATGGATTTTTTAAATATTTTTTAGTCAAATCATATGATGCATACCTTTTTAAAAGATTTATTACAGCTCTTATCTTTCCTGTACTGTACTCATACTCCATTTTTCCATCAAAAAAGGCAGCAAAATATATTGTCCATGCAACAATACTTTCATAATTTTCAATTTCATCTTGACTGTACTGTTTTTTTTCATAATTCAAGCTGTCAATTTTATCCTGCAGATCCTGTGCAATCCTCATCCAGTCTTTATCACCATCTTTGCGGTATGTATTGGAAACTGACTGTTCATTTCTCCTGTATACATAAATTTTTTTATCTATAAATGCATATCTTGCACCTGCAATATAGCAAAAATAATTGTATATCTTATCCTCAGCATATCTGTAATCACCAAATTCAATCTTATTGCTGTCAAGAAAGCTCTTTCTATACAACTTTGCCCATGCATACGACAATGTCCCTATTGAAAAAAATCCACCAAAAGCAAAATCCACTGAATTCATATTTAATCCTGCAAATCCACTGTTTTTTGAAGCATCCAGAAGCCTGTTCTTCCACAATCTCTGGTAGTTTCCAACTACTATATCCACATTCTCCATCTTTTTTGTAAGTTCAGATACAACACAATTATCAGTAAGATAATCATCGGCATCAACAAACATAACATAATCGCCAGCTGCTTTACTCATTCCGTAATTTCTTGCAGCTCCTGCAGTACCACATTTATCATGATATACTTTTATATTGTCATATCTGCGGGCATACTCCTGACATACCTCCGGACTTTCATCATCCGAGCCATCCTCCACAACAATAATTTCAATATTTTTATAATCCTGCAAAGCAATACTTTCAAGGCATTTTCCGACATACTCAGCGGCATTGTATACAGGAACAATAATTGATACCTTTTTCATTTTTTCTCCATTCTTGCACATTTTTCAACATTATAATATAATGAAATGTAGTAATTTTAGTCCCCGGAGGGTTATCGTGAATAAATTATCTCTTTTAAATAATACACCTGTTGATTTAGTTTATAAATATATTGATTTGAGCGATCCGGCTCTTAACCGCACAGATTCAGTCCGCAAAGATTTTGACAATAACGAACTTCGGTATTCTATCCGCTCAGCATTGAAAAATATTCCATGGATCCGGTACATTTATATCATTATGCCTAATGAGCGTGTAAGTTTTCTAAAATCTGCCGATTTGATTTCTCAGCGTATCAAATATATTAAAGACAATGATTTACTCGGATTTGACAGCTCGTCTTCGACAACTTTTGAATACAATCTCTGGCGTCTGAAAGACTTTGGATGCTCAGAGCACATTATATACGCTAACGACGATAACTTTTTCGGAAATCCTCTGAAAAAAGAAGATTTTTTCTACGAAGATGCGGGAATCGTGTATCCTTATACATTATATAAGGACAAGACAGGCTCTGATATGCGTCATTCTATAATGACAAAATATTTTATCGCCGACAAATTTCTTAAAAAAGCAAATCCAAATACAATGTATGGTTTTTATTACAGGGTGCTTTCTGCCCACAGCATAACATGTGCGGCTTTACAAGAAAAAAAATTAACATTTCCGAAACGTCCTTTAAACACACTGCACAATGCAATTCCTTTGAAATTATCCGAGATAAAGACATGCTATAATATAGTTAAAAAATATTACCGATATGCAGATGTCTGTCTTTCTAGCACAACAAATGAGACAGTACAGCCTTCTTTTCAGAATCTTTACGGATTTTACTTTGTCAACGCAAAAAACAGAAAAATCAACAGTTCACTTTCATACGGAATTTCAAGTATACAAAGATGCACTGCCGAAATTGGAAATTATGATTTATTCTGCCTTAATACCGGTGCCGATGGCGGAAGCACCGAGGCCCGCCGCCATGAAATCAAAGTTATGGAATCACTCTTTCCTAATCCATGCCCATATGAAAAATAATAATTATCCAAGAACTACATCAAGTGTCATCATAATCGAAAATCCCACAGCAAATGCTATTGTTCCAATGTTTGAATGTTTACCCTCTGACATCTCCGGTATAAGTTCTTCAATCACAACATATATCATTGCTCCCGCGGCAAAGCTTAAAAGATACGGCATCGCAGGAACTATGAATTTTGATAAAAGTATGGTAAAAGCTGCTGCCACCGGCTCTACTGCTCCTGAAAGTATACCGTACCAGCATGCTTTTCCTTTTTTCTCTCCCTGTGCATGAAGCGGCATTGAAATAATCGCTCCCTCTGGAAAATTCTGTATGGCTATTCCGATAGACAGTGCCAGTGCACCCATAAGCGTAATCTGCGAATTTCCCAAAAGATAACCTGCATATACTACGCCAACTGCCATTCCTTCAGGTATATTGTGTATAGTGACTGCAAGTACCATCATCTGTGTTTTCCCAAGACTGCTCTTTGGTCCTTCTGATTTACTGCTGTTCATATGAAGATGCGGAACTGCATTATCAAGAAACAAAAGAAATAATATTCCAATCCAGAATCCTATAAATGCCGGAAAGAATGACATTTTCCCCATTCCCTGTGATTGTGTCTGCTCCATTGCCGGAATTAACAGGCTCCATATTGATGCTGCAACCATAACTCCCGCAGCAAATCCTGTCAATGCTCTTGTTGTCATTTCCTTCATATTATTTTTCATAAAAAACACACATGCTGCACCGAGTGACGTTCCCACAAATGGTATCAGCAGGCCTATAGAACAATTCAAAAAATTATCACCCATATGTCAGCCTCACTTTTCCATATTATTTTTCACTAAATTATATATATTCATTGAACTGTTTTTTGATATTATATCTGACTGATTTTTTATCATTACAGCTTTCTGCTTATCGTCACGAAACAATTTTATTCCCTGTTTTATAAGTCCATCCGTTGTTTTTGCACTTATGCTCATGCCATTTTTCACAAAGAACCTGCTGTTTTGTGTCTCACATCCCGGAATAGGCTTTGTATGTATAATCGGAATATTGCAGACAGCCGCCTCTGTTGATGTAAGCCCTCCCGGCTTTGTATATATAACATCACATGCTTTCATATAAACAGGCATATTGTTAACATGTCCTTTTATTATTACATGCGGTATATTTTCATCTATAAGCTGTTTATACAGTTTTTTATTAGTTCCACATATTACTATTATCCCCTCATCATCATTTAAAGCATCTGAAAGTTTTTTTACAAGTTTTGAAATATCACCGGCACCCATGCTTCCGCCTGACACAAGTATATATTTTTTATTTTCGTCAAGAGAAAGGATATTTTTTGCCTCTTTTTTTTCTATATTATCATTACATGAAAGCGAAACCGGAATACCAAAACTTCTAAGCTTTTCTTTCTTAATTCCACGTTTTATAATCTCACCGTTCAAACTTTCATGCGGTGTTATGTAATAATCGCAGTTAGTCTCTTCCCAAAACGGAATACATGTATAATCTGTCATCACAGCTATTGTAAGCGGAAGCTTCATACCATGTCTTTTCATGTAAGTTATCGTCTCCGCCGGATACAGATGAGGCATAATAACTGCATCTGCAGGATTTTCTTTGAGATATTGTTTTATATATTTTGCCATAACTGAATTCACATAATAAACCGGAGATCTGTGGCATATTCTGCTGACTCCCATCCCGAGTTTATATACTGCACCAAAAAGTCCCGGAACATTTTTTACAGTTTCTATATATACATTTCCGACCGTCTTTGAAACTTTATTTCCCGCAAGGCAAAGATAATCAAGCATGACTGCTTCATCCCCGTTTTTTTCAAACATCTCTTTAACTGCCCGGCCGGCAGCATTGTGACCTCCACCGGTATTACACGATAAAATCAAGATTCGCATATTTTCTCCTTTTCTGTGCATATTACATGTTTATAAATTACAATAAAAGAAATTATTATTATTCCAAATATTACGCTTTTTTCTTTGACAAAAAATAAAGACAATGCTATTACACTTCCAAATGTTATTATAGTTCTTCTTGCATGACTCTTTATTCTTAATATCAAAGAAAAGAACAGATAACATGCAATAAGAATCGTAAGCGGCATTGTGTCAGGATAAAGCCCCAACATTACACCAAATGAAACCGCAATTGCCTTGCCGCCTGTATTTCCGTCTGCAAATACCCGTGGCATGTTTTTTCCTCTATTAATATATTTCATACGGAATTTCATATAAAAATAATAAACACTGAAAGCATGCCCCATAACAGGAGCTGCCATAACAAATGCAAACAAAACTGACTCTCTGCCAATATACTTTGCACTGAAAAATACAGGTATAAATCCCTTTAATAGTTCAGCAATAAGGACGCTTATACCACAGATAAATCCGCCGTATCTAAATGCGTTATATGTTCCGGGATTACCATCATCCGACAATTCGCATATATTAATCTTTTTAACAATACGCGGAATTTCGTATCCATAAAGAACACTTCCAAAACAATATCCGATGCATATTGCAAGCCAATAATATAAATTTTTCATACACTCCGTCCCTTCTCATATTTTACGTAATTTGGGCAGATTCACCCTAAATGCATTTCTGCACCTGGACATTGTATTTTGCCAGCATAAATAAAAAACGTTTTCCACTATGTTTATATAATAATCATAACAGAAAACGTTTTTATTTTAAATATATTTTATTAATTTAACATTCTAATTAAGCCTGCTCTGTATTCTTCTTTGTTGTGAAGAGTTTCTTTAAGCAGCTGTATGCAACACATACACCAAGTACCATAAGTGCTGCTGCAACGATGAGCTGTAAACCATCAACAAGGAATGTAGCTTTACCATTTACAACATTGCCTACAAGAGCGATTACTTTCTGAACAAGAGCTGTAAATGTTACCGCAAGCATGATGAACATAGGAGCATATAATGTCCAGCCTGTTCTTCCTGTTGTCTTTAAGAATACTGCTATAGCAATAAGAACCATAGCTGCAAGCAACTGGTTTGCAGAACCAAATAATGGCCATACATTGTTGTATCCACCAAGTGTTAAAAGGTAACCAAAGAACAATGTGATAACTGTTGCAAAATACTTATTTGTAAGAACTCTCTGTACAGGAATCATTGTAGCTGGGTATGTACTGTCTCCAAAAAATCAATCCTGGAAAGACATACGTCCGATTCTTGCTACTGAGTCAAGTGATGTTAAAGCAAGAGCTGAAACACACATTGTCATAAATACTGTTGCTACATGAACAGGAACACCTAATTTTTCAAGGAATCCGGCAACACCTGTTGAGAAAATAGCAAATGGAGTACCAGCTGGTTTTGTACCATTAACAGCAACAGCACCAACTACTACAAGTGCAACGATACCAAGTAATGATTCAACAACCATTGCACCGTAACCAACCATAGGCATATCTTTCTCATTGCTGATTGTCTTTGATGATGTACCTGAAGATACAAGACTGTGGAAACCTGAAACAGCACCACATGCAATTGTTACAAATAATGTAGGGAAGAGCATCTGTTTTGAAGCACCGCTTCCTAATGTAAATCCGTTAAACGCATTTAAGTTCATGCTTGGATGTGCAACAACAACACCAAGCACAGCACCAATAATCATACCGAGAAGCATGAATGTTGTCATATAATCTCTAGGCTGCATTAATAACCACATTGGCATAACTGATGCAAGGAAAAGGTAAGCCATGATGATGTAAATCCATGCTGACTTTGTAGCATAAATTGGAAGTGCCATACCTACAGCGAACATAGCAACCAAAAGCACGATTGCAACGATAGCCTTAACCCATTCGTTCATCTTCTTACCAGCTTTTGCAATTGACTTCTGAACAAGTCCAAAGATAATAGCAACAACGATAAATAACATAGAAATTGAAGCAGCAGAAGCATCTGCATTAGCAGTCTTTTCTGTCATTCCTTCAACACCCTTTGCTACGAATGTACCGGCAACCATATCTGTGAAAGCTGCAATAACAAGGAGTGTAAATAACCAGCAGAAAAGCATGAATAACTTTCTACCTGTCTTACCTATGTACTTCTCAATAATCATACCCATTGACTTGCCTTCATTCTTAACTGATGCATATAAAGCACCAAAATCCTGAACGGCACCGAAGAAAAGTCCGCCGACAATCAGCCAGAGTAAAACAGGTACCCAGCCGAATACCGAAGCAAGAATAGGACCTGTTACAGGACCTGCACCTGCGATAGATGAAAACTGATGTGAAAATACTGTAAACTTAGATGATGGAACATAATCCTCACCATCTTCATGAGTGAATGCAGGTGTCTTTGCTTTTGCGTCAAGTCCCCACTTATTAGCGAGCCAACGACCATATAAAAGATAACCTGCTCCTAAACAAACGATTCCGATTAAAACAATAACTAAACCATTCATTTTGTTTCTCCTTCCCTGACGGAATATCCATAACCGTCTATGTATAAATGTTTATTCAGAAAGTTCTACGCAATTTCCTATTTATAAAAAAAAGCTTTCGTCTTAAAATATGCCTTACAGCATACTCAAAGACGAAAGCTGAAACTTCCGCGATACCACTTTGATTGCCACTTACGTGACCACTCTGCCTCATCTGACGGAGACTTTAAATCGTCCGTTTAATAAGCTTCTATATAACGGTAGAATACCGGTAACACTTAATCTTAATCAATATTGACTAATTTCAGTGCACTGCTCGCAGATGATGTTATCCAAAATCACATATCATCTCACACCAGCCGATGACTCTCTGCAATGCAAACATCTTGGATAAACTGTTCTGTTCACTGCATTTAACTTTCTGTTTACGTGTATTTATAGCACTCCGTTTATAAGATGTCAACACTTTTTTAATAAAAATTTTGATTTTTTAATCATTTTCAAAAGTAATGCAGTGAACAAACTTATTTTAATTAATTATTTTTATATTTTTTCTTTTTTGATAAAAATAATGCCGCACCTGATACTGCAAGAAGCATAAGATACATATAAAGGTTGAAATTATCACCTGTATTTACTGAATCGTCCGCTGTACTTCCCAAAACCGGCTCTTCTTTAACATCAATATTGGCATCGTTTCCATTATCTGAGTTATCTTTACCGCCCGCTTCAGAACCGCCAGGTGTTACTTCCTTAGCCTTATCTGTGTATACAATGGCATATGTTGAAAATTTATCTGTTTTAAATGTAATAACGCCTGTTTTTTCATTAAACTGACACTTATCACTGTCCAAAACAGTAACTTCGCCATTATGCACTCTTATAATCTTATATGTTCTTTCGATACTGCTATCTTTATTAAGAAGCTTCTCAGGAACTGCAATCTGTAATGTCACCTCTTTATTAACCTGTGCACTTACTGCTTCACCATCACCAATCTTCTTAATAATGCTTATATCAAAAATCTGTCCGATATTACCATTTTCAACAAGTGATGAAAGATTCTTTTCTACAAGTTCTTTCTCTTCGGTCTTAACTTCATCATTAATAACAAGACTTACAGAAATATTGCTTCCTGCAGCAATTGCAGCTTTTTCTTCATCAGTAAGTTCAACTGATGTTTCAATTTCCTTTACTGTATCCTCTGCATTATCAATCTTTGGTGCATCACCCTTGCTTTCAACATTGCCTTCTGTCTTGCCCGGTTCAACCTGTTTTTCAAATGTGCATCCAATCTTTGAACCGTTTACTCCTGCTTCATAAATCCTGCTGTCGCTCTTTAATTCATAAAGCTGGTTTACATAAATGCTTCCGTCTGCATTTCTGAATATCTCATGGTAATCTGCTGCATATGCTCCCTTTGATGCATTGTATCCAGGAATAGTTGTATTCACAAAATCACTAAGTGCAACTGTATAATCTTTTGCCTCAGAACCTGTGTACTTTGTCTTTGCTCCATCCGTGCAGTTCCATTCATTTACCCAGTATGTTCCCACGCCCTTGTAATTATAAAGCACATGGCTTAACTTACCCTTAAACTGGTCTGTCGCTGCATTCTTTGATGCTGCTGCCGATACGATATTCGTATATTCTGCATCTTCTGATGTCCTGTAGCACATGAAATTTGCCTTAGTTGTATCATACATGCCATTGTTTACGGCAATACAGTTGCTCATCTTTATGGCTCCGCCGTTGCCGTTGTCCGTAAATCCTGTCGCACCGTTATTGAATGCAAGACAGTTCTCAACAACGTGCGGTGTAGGGCATTTCCCATTGCTTCCGCCAAGCTTGAAACCGTTCATGTCGCCGTTTGCTGAACCTGAACCGTCCGTAAGCTTGCCGTTGCCGAATGCTATACAGTTCTTTATTGTTACTACCCCGATTGGGCCTGTTGCAGGCTTTGCATACAGATCCCATCCGTCATCACTGTTGCAGTATGAAATACATCCGTCAAATACATTTCCCTCGCCGCATGTAAGCTTTGCTGCGAATCCGTCCGCATTCTCACATGTTTTGATATCCTTGTTGTCATATGCCGTACAGTTAAGGATTGTATTGTATGACGGCCACTGTTCTATTGAATTATATGATGTATTGTATCTGCTTATCTGCAGACCTGAATCATGGTTTGCATAGAACTTGCAGAGTTCAATCACATTATGGTCACCTGAAAGAAGCATTCCGTTGTCACCTGCGTTACAGATGTCAATGTCATAAAAATGCCAGTATGAACCGTCAAGTGTTATTCCCCTGTTGGAACCTTCTTCTGTCATTCCGTCAAAGTTGATTGTTACAGGCTTTCCGTTGATGCTGCTTACTGTCTTGTAAGCATCTGCCGTACCGCTGTTATCCTCTGAAATGATAATCGGTGCCTTGTACATGTCATATACATAGTATGTTGCAGAAAACATCCAGATTGTATTTCCCGGCTTTACCGTGTTAAGGGCTGTTACAAAATCCATCGGTTTCTCATATGAACCGTCACCCTCACTGCTTCCCTTTGCAGATACATATATATCTCCATCCTTGAAGCCCGGTGCCTGTTCACGCACTTCATTGTCAACCCTTTCACCGGGTTTGTCACCTTTGTCTGTATCACCGCCTGTTGACGGTTTGTCTTCGCCTGTTCCCGGTTTGTCTTCACCTGTTCCCGGTGTCTCGCCTGTTCCCGGCTTATCTTCGCCTGTTCCCGGTGTCTGGCTGCCGTCGCCTGTGAATGAAATATAGAAAAGAATTGTTGAATCTTTCTTTGCTATCGTATGTTCACCTGCTACAACATCCATTGAAATGACACCGTTTGCGTCTGCCTGGACATTTTTTCCGTCAATCTTGATCTTCTTTGACGCTTCTGTTACAAGCACAAGCTTTCCTTTTGATGCCGCCTTAAATGTGACTGATGTTGAACTTTCCATTTTAAGGCACTTTGTAAGGCTGAGTCCGTTATATTTATTTGTTCCCTTCTTATCTGCAAGATTTCCTGAAATAGTAAAGAAACTGTCTGCTGTTGTGTAATCTGTTGTAAAGTTATGTACAGCTGAAGCTGCTGTCTCCCCCGTTGACGGCTTATCTTCACCTGTTCCCGGTTTGTCTTCGCCCGTTCCCGGCTTATCTTCGCCTGTTCCCGGCTTGTCTTCGCCCGTTCCCGGCTTATCTTCGCCCGTTCCCGGTGTCTCTCCTGTGCCGGGCCTGTCTGTGCCTGAAACACTGCCGCCTACAGATACAAGTGTTGTCTTGTATGACATAAGTTTTGCTTTTAATGGTTCATTAACCGCATATGATTCGTCATCAACTGAATTGTCGAATGTCCACTTGAAATCCCCGCCGTTCATGCGTCCTGCATATTTTACGACTGTATCTTTCGCATCCTCTGCTGACTGTACACTGTATTTGTAAAAATCAGCTGCCGTATCGAAATTGCTGTACTTTGAACCGCCCTTTAATGCAGAACAGTCAATAACTTCGTCTCTTGATGATGCCTCATAGAAATCAAATCCTGTTGCATCCTTCTGATATGTGACCGCCGCCTTTGCTCCCTCGATGTGGTTGCCGTATGCTTTGATCACGCCGCCGTTTTCACCTGAAAAGATTCCATCTGAAGACTCGGCATACTTTATGTCTGAGCCCTGTCCTGCCATAAGCATAGGGAACTTGCAGTTTCTGTAATAATTATTTTCTGAAAAAACGGAGCTTCCCATTGTTGCACCGATTCCGTACTTTGAATTACCATCATAATAGTTGTTGTATACATGCACCGTACATGTCCTGATTCTCGGACATCTTGAATCTGCATGGTCATACCAGTTGTGGTGGTATGTTATGTAATTTGATGTTGTCTCACTCTTCATTCCCTGAAGATTGCTCTTTCCTGTATCATAGAAATGATTATATGAGTGTGTGACATATGTTGATTTCTTTGTATCAAGTGCTCCGTCACCCTTCTTCTGGTCTGCGTCTGAACCTGCATGTCCATAGAAGAAATCACAGTTATGTACCCATACATGGTCATTGTCCTGCTGGAGGCCTACATCATCACCCTCGTTACTGTCGCAGTTCATGTATGCAAGGTTTCTTATTTCAACATTTGAAGATCCTTTAACGCGGAGTCCCCAGCCGTTTGCCGTTGCATCTTCGCCGATACCTTCAAATGTGATACCGTTTTTGCATCCGTCTATTACAATATCACCCTTATCCATGCTTTTTAAATCAGTGATATTGCCGACAAGTCTTACATCAAGTGGTCTGCTGTCCTTGCCTTTTTTGAATCCGTAAAGTATTTCCTGAAGTCCTGTGTATGAAGTAACTTCTCCTTTTGAGCCTGTCACAACATCAAGGGACACTGTATCCTTTGTATTCTCTGTAATATATAAAACAACTGCGTTGTCTTTTAATGTTCCGTCCTCGTTATATGCACCTGATGATGTTCCGTTGACAAATCCGTAACCGCTTCTGTCATATGACATTACTTCAACAGCAGACGTAACAATGCTTGCTGTTGTGCTGTCAGTAACAGCTTCAACCTTGAACATATATTTTCCCGCTTTAAGGCCGGGTGCATCAGCTCTCCAGTAATCCGGATACTGTCTTATAAGCTCATCGTCAAGCTTTTTGTAAGCTGAATCTGCTTCTGTTTCGCCCTTGATATAGACGTTATAAGACTTTGCCCCATCTACAGGCTGCCATTCAACATAGGCACTCTCGTACCATCCGCTGCATTCTCTGCTGCTCACAGTTACCTGTGACTGTGATGCCGCAGAACCGTCTTTTGCATATGCAGAAATCCCCTGCTGTGGCAGATATGAAAGCGTCATTGCAAACGCCATCACTACAGCCGCAGTCTTCCTGCATCTGAATAAAATACCCTTCTTCATAAATTTACTCCCTTTTTACATAATATGAGTTTTATCAAACTCTATTTTGTATTTTATCATATCTATGAAAATAGTCAATATTTATATATTCAACAGATGTTCAGCACTATTTTTGTGCATTTTCACATACATTATTTCTTTTTATAATTTTCGTAAGAATGTTTTTTATGTTTTTCTTCTGCCCAGAGACGTTCTGCACAAGGCTTCCATTTTCTTGCATATTCCTCACATTTACCGCATAGATGCGTTACATCCTCCGGAGACTGCAAATCTGTTGACTTCGCACCTGTTTCTTTTACCATCTGCTGCAAAATCTCCGGATTTTCAAGCATCGGACATGGGCGGAGATGATTTTCATTAAACGGCTGTCTGTCACGATATGCCATAAATAATGGCTGTTTCAATATTTCAAGCAATGAATGCGTACGTATATTAGCACCTGAATAATGTATAAATACACAAGGTTCTGCATCACCATTTGCATTAATATGGAAATAATTTCTTCCACCGGCAATACATCCGCCAACATATTCACCATCATTCTGGAAATCCATTGTAAATATTCCTTTGCCGTCTTTCATATTACGAATCTGTCTTACACGGTCTTTCATATATATACGCTGCTGCATTGTTGGCAGAAGTTCAACTGCTGCATCATTGCCAACCGGCATATAATGGAAATAAAATGCATAACGACATCCTTTTTCGACCATCAAATCAACAAATTCATCACTTGTAACTGTTTCAATATTCTTTGATGTATAACATATTGATGTACCAAATATAAGTCCATACTGCTTTAAAAGCTCCATTGCATGCATTACTTTTCCGTAAACACCATTACCGCGTCTCAGATCATTAACTGCTTCAAAGCCTTCAAGACTTATTGCAAGATAGAAATTGCCGACTTCAACCATCTGCTCACACAGCTTTTCATCCACAAGAGTACCGTTTGTATATGCAAGAAATGCACAATCACTATGTTTTTTACACAATTTTATAATATCTTCCTTGCGTACAAGCGGTTCTCCACCTGTAAACATATAAAGATATATACCAAGTTCTTTTCCCTGAGTTATAACACTATCCATCTCATCGAATGTAAGATTAAGTTTATTGCCGTACTCTGCCGCCCAGCATCCTGTACAATGCAGATTACATGCACTTGTAGGATCCATAAGAATAAGCCATGGCACATTACAGTCATGTACTTCTCTCATCTTTCTTATAGTCTTAGTTCCATGGAAAAATGCTTCGTAACCAAGATTAAGTGCCGTTGTCTTCAAGACATGCGGATTAATTTCATCGAGAAGTCTGTTAATATATTTATTTAAAGTTTTGTCTTCATCACAAATAAGTTCTTTTACTTTATTATAATCAACATCTATCTTTTCTGAGCCCATATATTTTTCCATAAGGTCAACGAGTTTTGTAATTTCTTTCTCTCTGTCCTTATCAGCATTCTTTAAAACAATATCAACAGTCTTTGAAAATGCAGCTCTTCCTGCTATATGTGTCATTGTACCCATAAATATTCCTCCTGCGTTTAAATTCTTAAACTTAAATGCATTATATATTTATGAAATACAGCTTCACACAGTCAGATAGATTATTATGTCTGATTTTCAGTCACTTGTCTGAAAATGTCTAATTTTTAACAAATATATTTAATTCTTTTTTATTTCAAATGCTTTAATCGCATCGGACACGGTCGCCTCAAATATATCTGCAATTTTCTTTACAAATTCTTCCCGTTCTTCAGGCATGCCACTCCGAATCCATTCTATAGTACATCCAGTTACAGCATACTTATAAAAATCACAGATAAATATAATATTTTTTTCATTTATTTCAATATTTTCAGAATTAAGCGTAACAAAACGCCTTATAAAATTAGGTGTAACAGCCATTAAATACTTTTCAATTACACTTCTGCTTCGTGAATTATATATATGAAGCAATGCGTTTTTATATTTCATCATTACATCAAATGCTCTCATACATTCATCATAAAATGTCTTGCTGTTTCCATCTTCTTCTATTATTTTCTTGCTTTCTGTGCTTACTACATATTCAAGCAAATCATATATATCTTTATAATAATAATAAAATGTGTTTCTATTAATTCCACATTCATTCACAATTTCTTTTACAGTTATCTTGTCAAGAGATTTGCATGCAAGCATTTTCAAAAAAGTATCAATAATAGCCTGTTGTGTAAATTTAGACACGGGGTATTGCCTCTCTTTCATCTTTAATTTATTATTAACTTCTGTAATTAATGTTAATTATTTTACCATATTGCAGTTGCATTTTCCATCATAATAAATTGAAGTAATGCTTTTTTTCTGTATTTTATTAAATAAAAGTAACTTTTATCATTGCATTTACAGCATTATTTTTTTAAACTAATACTTGATTACTAATTAAATGGAGGACATTTTTAATGGCTGCAGAAAACAATATCAATTCATCCGGTTCTGAATTATCTGAAAAAGACAAAAAATTCAGGGACTTTGCATTAAATGGTAATTTATGGAAAGTAATATTTTACGTATGTATACCACTGTCCGTTTTTCAGCTTATAAACCACCTTTTTAACATTCTTGACACTATGATGGCATCACATGTAAGTGCTATAGCTGTTTCGGCAGTTGCATATCTTTCACAGCTCCAAAATATGATTAGTGCCGTTGGTACAGGTCTTGCAGTAGGAAGCTCCTTAAAAATCAGTGAGGCATATGGTGCCGGTGATTATGACATGGTTAAAAAACGGTTAAGTACGTTAATTACAATCTGTGGCATATGCTCAGCAGTTGTTCTTTGTATACTTCCTTTTACTCCTGTGCTTCTGCGTGTATGTGGAACACCCGAGGATTTTATTAATGTAGGAACAAAGTATTTTATAATTACACTTTTTTCAACAGTACTTAGTTTCTTTAATAATGTATACATAGCCATTGAACGTTCACGCGGCAACTCTAAAAGAATCCTCCGCCTTAATATGTTTGTAATCATATTAAAGCTTTCAATCACAGCATATTTTATCTATGGACTCAACGCCGATATTACAATGATTGCCGTTGCAAGTGTTATTTCACAGGCATTTCTTTTTGTAATGGCAATACATAATTTATGTTCAGGAAACGATGCATTTACATTCAGCTTTAAAAGTATCCGCTTTAAGAAAAACGTTGTTAATCCTATGCTTAATCTTTCTTTCCCTGTCATTGTGGAAAAAGTTGCATTTGCAATGGGAAAAACAGTAATTAATTCTATGAGTAAAAACTATGGTTCTGTAACTGTCGGTGCACTTGGAATATCAAATAACATCAACGGAATTACAACCCAGATGCAAAATGGTTTTCAGGATGGCGGTGCTTCAATAATAAGCCAGAACCGTGGTGCCGGAAACATCAAACGTGCTCTTGGAACATTCTGGAGACTTGTGATTATTGAAGCATCACTTGGATTAATTATGTATATCATATTAAATATTTTTGCCGGTCCAATAACATACCTTTTTGCCAACAGCCAGGATGGATATAATGTGGAATTCCAGAATATGATTATTAAAGTTTTCCGTTACGATTCACTCGGCGGATGTGTTCCTCTCGGAATAAATGCAGCAGTCATGGCACTTTTATTTGGATTTGGAAAAACAAAGCTCACTCTTTTTTGTAATTTCTGCCGTGTTTTTGTTTTCAGAATCCCTATTCTTTGGGCATTACAGAACTTTACAACTCTCGGAAGTGAAAGTGTCGGAATCGTAATGTGTTTAAGTAATATACTTACAACTATTTTATCTTGCATCGTTACATTCTTTGTAATACGAAACATTAAAAAAGATTACAAAGAAATGATATAAAATATTAAATAAAAAATGTCATAAATTTACTATTGATTTTTTGTGCATTATAACTATATAATATATTTGTATAGAGTTGATTGATTCTCATGTATGATATATTACAGAATGAGTAACATTCAACTATATCCTTTTAATTTGCTTTTTATGACAGGAGGTTTGTCTTATGAATAATAATTATGAAAGACCTGTTGCATTTGTTATACCTGAATCAGCAGAAGGCATCTATGCCGCAAGCGGTTCTGGAAATATGACTGTTAGTTCTCTCAATGTCTGGGACAGATGGAATGGCGGTGGAAAAGGGCTTATCTCTGCTTCGTGGTCAGGAATCAATGGAACAGTTTCTCTTACAATCAATTTTAATAATACTATTGATCAGGTAGAAGTTGATGGTGTATCAGCTAACAGCCGTGTTTCCGGAAGTTCTGTAACAATAACATTCAATGCATCCGAAGCTTCCTCATGTACAATAGGCGTTCATGTTAATAACGGTTCCAACATTGATGCATTGGCTGTAACAGGTTATGATTATTCTGTAACTTAACAGTCATCCTTAGATTAAATTTATAAACTCAGATAATATAATACAACGAGAATTATCAAAAATACAATATTTGATATAGTAAATATAATAAAATATTTCTTTTTCAAATCAGGTTTATCTCTTGATATATATTTAAAACTGATAAGACTTGCCATAGATGCAATTAATGTTCCCAGCCCGCCAATATTTGTACCTACAATTAATGCGGAAATATTATCTGTAAAACCAGCAAGTAAAATAGCAGCCGGAACATTACTTATAACCTGACTTGCAATTATAGCAGTAATAGTTTCCCTACCGCCTATAATTCTCATAAGGGCATGACTGAAAAACGGAATTCTTCCCACATTTCCTATAAATACAAACAATGCAACAAATGTAGCCAGTAAAGAATAATCAACTTTCGTTAATACTTTTCTATTTCTTATAACTGAATACAATAATACAAGTATAAGCGGAATTATATAATGTACCTTATGTGCAACAGCAAGAATACTTATCAAAAATAAAGCTGAATAATTTATTAAATATGCCTTATTAACATTTTTCAATGTTTTACCATATACTTTTCTTATATTTCCCGTATCAGACTGATTTTTTACATTTCTGTCGTCACTTCTTTTTTCCAATATAATTTTTAAAGCTGCTACCCATACAATAAGCAGAAGCAACGAAACAATACAATATGGCAGCATTAATTCCACAAAACCCAATACACCTGTATTAGATGATTCACTATTAAGTTTACCATATAAAAAAAGATTCTGAGGATTGCCTATCGGCGTTAGCATACTTCCAAGATTTGCCGCTATCGTCTGCATTGCTACACAATTAAGAATCCATTTTTGACGCACACATTCATCTGTTTTATTAAGTATTATAATCGCTAACGGAACAAAAGTAATAAGTGCAACATCATTCGTAATTATCATAGACATAAAAAAGCACAACAGGACCAATACAAGTACAATCGAAGATGTATTTCTGACTTTGTTTAACACTTTATCTGCAATAAAATCAAAAATCCCCTCCTGTCTGAATACTGCCACTATCGTCATAAGACAAAAAAGTATTGCAAGTGTCCTGAAATCTATATATGTTAAATACTGTCTGTCAGGTTTAACTGCAAGCATTGAAATCACTGCTAATACAATTGATACAACAAGCACTGTATCTGTTTTAACAAATTTACATATCTTTTTCACATATATCTTCATTTTAACCGCCTTCTAATACTTAACATTAAGACGATGACTGTAACCTTCCATTCTCTTGGCAAAAATATCAAGTCTTGCTTTGAATTTGGTATATGTTTTCTCATCAATCTTTGATTCTTTATGGTAATTATTCAGCATTAAATCAGCGTCTTTATATGCTTTTATCGCCAAATCTTTATAATTATTTTCCAGATTCATCTGAATCTCATTAAATGCTTTTTCAAGCTCTTTCTTTGATATATCTTTTTTAAATAATGACATTTGTAATTTCCTTTTATATTACATATTCATATACAAACAATAATTTATAAGCATGTCAATGCCACTTCCACTGTTTCTTTATCTATTCCAATAGTATAGCACCATTGTAATTACAGGTGCAACTCTTTTGTCTGATAGTTTATTTAATATATTATATATTTTTGTGTTGTATAGTATATAATTATTCTCCACAATAAAAATTCCCCACCAGCCACTTATTGATATGCTACCCTCATATAGGACAATGAAATATAAAAGTCCTATATGGGGGTATTTTCATGTCTAGAAAAAGTAAAATCAATTCAGCAGAAAAGGTAAAAATAGTTGAACAATACCTTAATGGAGAAATCGGAATGCGTCAAGCAAGTAAAGAATTGGGCATTAACCATAAAAGCATACAAGAATGGGTTTCCATTTACAAAAGTAAGGGGCCTGTTGGATTACTTGATCAACCACACAACAGCCATTATTCAAAAAAATTAAAACTATCTGCTGTAAATGATTATCTTAACGGAAAAGGTTCGCTCTCTACCATCTGTACAAAATATGGGATTCGTTCAGGAAAACAACTAAGAAATTGGATTAAGGTGTATAATTCTGGTGGAACATTTAAAACATCCACCGGAGGTGCATACATGAGAAAAGCAAGAACAACTACTCTTGATGAGAGATTAAAAATAGTTACGGAATGCCTGGCAAATGATAAGAATTATGGTGCAATGGCTTTAAAATATCAATGTTCATATCAACAAGTTCGTAACTGGGTAAAACGGTACGAAAAAATGGGAAGTAAAGGTCTGGAAGACCGTCGTGGCAGGCGAGCAGGTTCCTTACCAAGTCGTACACCAGAAGAAGAATTACGTGATAAAATAGCTGAACTTGAGAGGAAAAATTTTGATTTACAAATGGAGAATGACCTGTTAAAAAAAGTCAGAGAACTGGAAAGGAGGGATCGTTATCTTTAGTTCATCGTTTGGCTGCGTATAAGGCCATCAGAGAATTATCTTCTGGCAAGGGATATCCAGTAGCTAAACTTTGTAAGTGCCTTAGCATTACACGTTCTGCATACTATCACTGGATAAAATACCCAAAAAGCAACAATGAACTTCAAAACGAAAAGTTATTTATCGAAATCAAAAAAATTCATACAGAACACCCAGATATGGGATACCGTAGAATTCGTGATGAATTGGATGGACACAAAGGAATTCATGTAAACGACAAACGAGTACTCCGTATCTGCAGAAAATGTGATATAAAATCAAATATCAAATGGAAACCGAAAAGTTGTACCAGAGGTGAACGAAATCCAGACCATGTAGCCAAAAATTATTTACATAGGGATTTTCATGCCGATAAACCAAATGAGAAGTGGCTCACTGATGTATCTGAATTTAAATACTACAGTGGAAATGAAGTTCACAAGGTATATTTGAGTGCCATTCTAGATTTATATGACCGAAGAATTGTAACCTTTAAAATAAGTGATCATAATGATAATCCGTTAGTTATGAATACGTTTGATGAAGCAGTTCGCCTGGAGCCTGATGCACATCCACTTTTTCATTCCGATCGTGGATTTCAATATACAAGTATGCAATTCTATACAAGGTTAAAGAAACACCATATGAAACAAAGCATGTCCAGAGTTGCCCATTGTATCGATAATGGACCAATGGAAGGCTTCTGGGGAATTCTAAAACGAGAAATGTATTACCGCCAACATTTCAATGATAGAAGCACGTTAGTTGCAGCTATAGCTAATTACATTAATTATTACAATAATCAAAGATTACAAAGAAATTTAAATGTAATGACACCAATGGAATATCATAATCAATATATAAAAGTAGCATAAAAATATCGCCAGCCGTAATTCGGCTGACGATACAAAAATTTATTGTTTTTTATTGTCCTATTGACAGGTAGCACACCATATTGACCAATGGGGGATAAAAATAATTATAAATTTTCTAAAGTATTATTTTTTTATCTTTTATTAAGCTCTTTTCTTTCATATTTTTTATTCCATAATTCTAACAAACCTAAACATGTTCTTTCCTTCTGCATTCTACTCTACTTTAGAAAACATTACTTAATACACAATCCATTTTACTCTCTCTGTATTTTTTTGTTAGTAAGTATGTTTATATTTTAATAGTACCTATAAAAAATCTTTAACTTGAAATACCAATCTTTCTTCCTGTTTTATCAGTTTTTTAGCTATATCCTTTGTCTTTTCGTCTGCCGCCTTATACTCATTAAGATATTTATTGAGAGACTTCACTCCCATATTGCCACCGTCTGTCATAAGCCCCGCAATCGTTGAATCTGATTCGTTCATCATAAGTTTTGTATTTGTCTTTATCCATGACATACTTTTTGCAATAGAGTTTGGCTCTTTTCCATTATCATGAAATTCATCCAGCATTTCCTGTATTTGTGCCTGTAACCCTAAATGGTCATCTCTGCATTTTGTCAATACATCATGCAGCCTGCTGTCATCCACATATTTAAGCACCTCATTTATAGATTCTATTCCCATTTTTATACCTGCATCACATTCACGTAAAAGTTTTATTGTATCGGATTCTATCATTTCTCTGCCCTCACATTTATTATAATTATTTTTTTAATTATTCCCTGTACAATAAATTTTATTCATAAACACTCAACATCACAATTTTACATGCTCAAATTTTTTCCATATATCGGATAAACAAAAAGAATAAACAAAAAGAAAGACCGCTATATAAATTCTTACATAACGGCCTTTCTAACACTGTTCTTCTGTATTCAATTTTTTCTCCTTTTCGATAAATGATTGAATTCATTATGTTCCAATCTAATCGACTTTTGTTACTTAATGTAACTTTTTTGCTGTATATAACAGCTTAACTTTTTTATTCCCTGCCTCGTAATAAATACTTAGAAAGTTACTACTTTTTGTAAATGGTGATAATACTAAGTTTCAGTATGCTTGGATTCTTCACATTCCTTACATCTTCAAAAAGTATGATTACTATTTTCTCTCAATCTATGTATTATATGTGATTCATATTTCATATATACGTCTTGTATATCTCAAGAAATATATCAGCTTAATATCATAAACTTTCAAGTTGTATTAATCATAGATTCTTTTCTTATATGTTTCTTTACACAAATAAGAAAACCTTATGTATTAACTGTGTGGTAAATGTTCAATATGAAATGCCAGCTTATGTAACCTTTAACTTGTTCATCATCTCTATCATTATGATGTTAATTATTCCATATGTTGTAAAGGTCTTTCTTGCGGGGAACTGCTATGCATTACCACTTTCATATTGAGGATTAGATTCTTTTGTTTCCAACGGAATCAACCTCCTTTTAACAACTGTGACACTTTGTATTGTGTTTTATGTTGTTTCCTTTTTGTAATTGTATAGTAACACCCATCTGTGTATTTGTCAACACTTTTTTGAAATATTTTTGATATTTTTTTTATTTTTCATCTCGTTGCACACTTTTATTTTTTAATTGTGTTTAAATTGTATTATTTTCAGACTATTTTAAAATTGTAAAATTATGCTCATCACAACATAAATGCCCCTTTCCGTGCATTAAGTGATTTCGTTGCCTCACTTGCCTGCCCGAAAAGGAGCATATTGTTTTTATTCATCAGAGCTGATTACACAAATAATTTTTTCGTATAATTATTGATTACTCTTCGTCTTTTCTGCGTTTTTTGCCTGTAAGTGCTAAGCCTGCACCAAGTGATGCTATAGCTGCACTTAATGCATACCATAATGAGAAGCCTCTTTCACCTGTTGCAACAGATTCTTCTGTCTTAGACTGCTCTGTCTTAGACTGTTCATTATCAGATTCATCATTATTATTATCTTCTGTTGTTCCCTGGCTGTTTCCGCCGTTTCCGTTTGAATCACCTGTTCCCGGTGTTGGTGTCGGATTAGGTGTTGGTGTTGGGTCCGGTGTCGGTGTTGGAGCCGGTGTCGGTGTTGGAGCCGGTGTCGGCGTTGGGTCCGGTGTCGGTGTTGGTGTCGGCGTTGGGCCTGGTGTTGGGTCTGGTGTTGCTGCCTCAAGATTTGCAATCGCTGTGGTGATATCTGCTGCAAGCTTATCTGCATCTGCCTGAGTTGCATTTTCTCTGTCAAGTGCTTTTGCTGCTAAAAGTGCAGCCTTAACCGCTCTGAAATCTTTATAATCAGCTTCCCTAAGTGCTTCCGCACGGCTTATAGCCGCATCAAGCTTTTTGAAATCTACCTGTTCAACTACATTTTCAGCTATATAATTCTTAGACAAATCAGCATATGTTGCAAGTGCATCCCATGCTGTGGCAAATGCTGCACCCGCACCTGACTCTCTTGCAAATACTCCGTTTACCGTAAGAGCTTCACCCTGTGCTTTGCTCAACTGTCTTCTGTCTGTATTTACTGCAAATCCCGGACCATATGACTGATATTCATAGAACTGTGCTGCTTTGTATGAATTTTCACCCATGTCTGTATATCCTGCTGTTTTTATATGACTGTCCATAAAGCAGTTTACATATGTAACGCAGGCGTTTGATCTCCATGGTCTTCCAAGTGTCACCTTATCGTCGGCAACAGACGAATTCTTTTTTAATAATCTTGAATTAATAAATACATATCCTGTTGAACGTGTACTTTCCGTACTTGCTGCCGTTACATGACCATCTCCGTTTGCAACTATATCACAATCATCAAATACAGCCTGTGCACTTCCGAATATCCAGTCTACATTTCCTTCAATATAACAATTTCTGAAATACTGACGATTGCCGCCATCTGCCTGCAATGTATCCTGCCATCCTGTAAGTCTTACATTGTTAAATATAAGCTTATCTGCTCTTGTAAGCATTGCAACAGCCATTTTTCCCTCGATTGTTTCAGTCGGATAATTAAATGTATTGGCAACTGTTATATTTTCAAGACTTACATTATTTGCTGTTTTTTCAATAGTAAGAGAAGCACTTCCTGATGTTCCGTATGTCTTTCCAGTATCAGGATTTACCGTTCCTGCCGCAACATTATATTCAAGCACTGTTTTCTCGCTGTCTTCACCAATTATAGTAATATACGGAGTAGTAACAGTTATCTTTTCATGGTAATTACCATTCTTTACAAAAATAACAACATTTTCTTTGTTATCCGCAGGTACTGACGCAACCGCTTCAGCTATTGTAGCATATACAGGTTTTGTCTGTCCGTCATCAGCCTGTGCAGATGCTTTTGCTGCTGCATTGGCATCAACAAGAATGTCATAATCAGTAAGTTTCACAAAATTAAAGTTCTTATATGTCTTAACGCCTGATTCGCTTGTAAATACAACCTTTACTTCATTTCTTCCGTCTGCAAGCGGAATTTCAACCGATACGCTTTCGTTTGCAGCCGTTTTCTTTGATGTAAGTTCACTGCCGTTTACAGTAATGCTGACATTTCCTGCCTCATTATATGAGAACTTAATATTTGCATTTCCTTCTGTAACAGTATCATTTGACTTTTCGACAACCTTAATAGCTGCTGCCTTTGAGCCAAACATATACTCACCCGTATGGCCCTTTGTTGCCATAATAGAAACAGGTGATGATGGATTACTCTCATTATCTGCTCCAACAGCCGTAACTTTGTAGAAATAAGGTACTTCGTTTTCTGCCGTAGTATCCGTATATGAAAGACCTGTAGCTGTTCCAATCTGTGTATAGACATCATTTCTGCTCTCTGAACGGTAAACCTTATAACTTACGGCTTCTGTAACTGCTTTCCACGTAATCGTATTTGAAGCATCTCCAGATTTTGCTCCAATCGTAGGTGACTGCATAGGAAGAACATATTTAACACTTCCTGATTCTATTGAATTAGTAACAGTTTCTCCGCAGACACCTGTAATTCTGAACTTATACGAACCTGATTTTGAAGGCTTGTATGTGTATGCTGTATCTGCTGTTGTGTCAAGTTCTGTATATGCACCGTCGTTTTCTGAAACTTCAACACGGTATTTACCGTCAATCTGTGCACCCTCACCTGTCCATGATACACTTATAGATGAACGGTCATCTGATACAACAGGTGTTTCAACTCCCGTAACCGTAGGTGCTGTTCCTGCGTCTTTATAGAAATCTTTCTGGTCATACAAAACCTTTCCGCTTGCGTCTTTTGCAACCCAGTTTGTAATTTCCACATCGGCACCGACTATCGCAAGTCCGTACTGAACGGCATCATCTGCGGTAAGAGTCATGTCAGCCCACTTAAATTCTTTTGAAGCCTTGTATGTTTCGTTTCCTGTCGCATCTACAAGAAGCGGTTTCTGAAGACTTTCAAATTCTGCCTTGTATCCGTTTGCTGTTCTTGTAAATGTTACATTATATTTATTATTAGTAATAACTTCATACTTAGGTGAACCATTTCCGGCATTTCCAGTTGATTTCATCCAGTAACCCGAAAGTGCATCTGTTCCGACACTTGAATCATATCCCCTGAAACCGAGTGATGTAAACGCATAACTTCCGCTTGTCTTAAATGCTCCGACAAATACGCCTGCTGTCTTACCGGCCTGTCCTGTTATTGAATAATTTGTCACTTTCAAAGTCATAGACATTGATGTGAGCGAATCATCCTGAGGTAAAACAAGATAACTTGTGTTAAGACCCTCTGTATCCTTTGTTCTGGAAATATAACCCTCTTTTGCACTCTGCTCTGCTTTCATAACAGAACCGACACCTGTAACTTTGAGCATATCAGAGCCGACAACAGTTGGTTTGAATGTATTAACATTGTTCTGGTCGTATAATGTATTGCCTTCACTGTCCGTAAGCATAATATCCGATACTGTAATATCAGCACTGTTAATTGCAATACCAAACTGTGCTGCCTTATCGGTTGTAAGATAAGCCTCTGATGACTTAAATGTCTTTTCATATACTGTGCTGCCGCCTTCTTCTTTATAAGAAGCATAGTATCCGCCGCTTCGTTTTTCTATTGTAACTTCATATGTTGCATTTTCATTTAAAGTATTCTTAGGACCTCCGTTTCCAGCATTTCCATCCTTTGTCGAATCTGACGAATTCACTTTAATCCAATATGGAGAAACCGCATTATTATCACCTGTTCCCCTGAATCCGATTGAATTATACAGATAATCTCCCTTTGTCTGGAATGCTCCGACATACGCACCTGAACTCTTACCATTTTTTAATGAGTTCACTTTTAATTTAAGTGTCATCTTAGACGCACCATCTGATGAAGGGAATAACAAATATGATACATTGCTTCCCTCATTGCCTTTCTTTGAAACCATACTGCTTGATTCCGCTGTCTGGCTTATTGTCATTGATGTACCGTCTTCCTTAACAGTAAGGTCTGCTGTGTCACCATAAGTCTGTAATGTGTACTCTATATTTTCCTTTTTATCTGCTGCTGCATTAATTACAATAGTACCTGATGCAGGTATTTTATCGGCAGGTATTACAACATTTCCTGTTTCTTTGTCATATGTGTAATCTGACTGTGCAAGTTCTTTGCCTGCTGCCGTTATCTTAATGCTCTCAGGAAGATTATATCCGTCATCTGCTTCAAGTTTTGCAGTGAAATCCTGACCTGATGCCGCATAACCTTCACCCTTTGTTGTAATATGCGTAAGCTCGTAATTTACATATGTAAATTCTGTATCTATCTGAATATTAGAAAACTTTGCCGTGCTGAGATTGTTTATTTTATTTGCTGCCTTATTTCCATCAACCGCAAATCCCACATAAATCTCATCTGCCATGTCAATAGTCTTTGAACCGACTTTTATCCATGTATTTCCGTCATCTGATGCATAACCTGTAAATGTATTTCCTATTCTTACAAGCTTAAACCATGTTCCGTTAAATGTTGCACCTGTTTTATAATGCAGGTCTCTTACAAGCGGAATTCCCGCTTTCTGTGCTGCCGCAGGCGTATCTATTGTCTCGGCAATCTTTGTAATCTTTCCGTTAGTCTTCTCACGGCTGGCAAGATATGTTGACCATGTTGTCTCATTGCTTATCTTAACCATAGACATACCGAGTGCGGCTGTCTTAGAGCCAGTGTCAAGAGTTTCCCTGAACATTACACCTGTAAATACATGATTGTCAACAAGTGTTGAAGAATCCATTTTGGCAACGATTTCGCAGTCTCCATTTGTTTTAATATATGTATACTGGAAATCATCTGTCGCATCGTTCGCATATTTGCTTCCTGATACGCTTCCCTCACTTGAGCCTAGTTTTCCTGAACCTTTTACCGTAAGAACTCCGTCCGTAAGGCTTGCACTTCCGGGCGTCCGATGTCTTTACTTGTCCATTTTCCGCTTCCGGCAGTGCTGTTGACATGAATCTTTTTAACAGATGACTGTGTCTGGTTTCCGTCATTATCATAGGCTCTTACAGTAATGCTATATGTTCCGTCAGTAAGTCCTCTATATTCGCATGTGTAAGGTGCCTCTGTCGATGTTCCGACAAGCTTGTCACCATTATAAAATTCTACTTTTGCGATATTTCCGCCGTTATTTGCCTTAGCTGTAGCAGTTACTTTTACTGTGTCACCCTCATTATACTGTGAGTTTTCCGCAATATCTGTTTCAACATCAGGGTTTGGTGCAATATAATCCGATTTTTCAACATTTTCAACAAGACCGTTAAAATATTCCTCAACATAAGCATATCCCGTTGACGGATTTATTTTCTTTGAATCTGCTGAATCATTAGGATTAAGTCCATGTGCCGTCTCCCATGTATCAGGAATACCATCCATATCAGTATCAAAATCCGCTGCTCTTGAAATTGTCTGTGCCGGATAACCTCCAACTTCATCTTCTGTATTGATATATCTGCCTGTGTCGTTTCGTGTCTCTGCAACAACCCTTGCATCAATTGCGTCACGGTAAGGATATGTTGCACCTGCTTTTGTAAGCACAGATTCATAACAATCCTTTGCGTCAACTACAGTTGCACTTGCAAAACCTTCGGCTGTATATGGCTTATTGGCAACTTCTGTCTTATTTGCTCCCGATGTTGCACCTGACATCTTTTCACCCTTGGAATTGTCTGCCGTTACGGTTGCATTTCCTTCCATATAATTGCCGTTTACGTAGAAACCGCCCGGTTTTGTTGACTCACCCATATCTATGAGCTGGTTAAATACTGCTTCTCTTGTACCGATTCCGGCTTTGAGATAATTATTTATGTAATTAGTGTACGCATATCCGCCGCCATAGCATGTATTGTATCCCCAGTTATAAAGCACATTGTTGCTAATCTGCAATGTTGCTGTGCTTCCGCCGTCCTTTGTAGGGTCGCCCATGCAGCCGCCGCCAACTCGCGGATTTCTTGATGTATGATTAGCCATAAGGTTATTGCTGAATAACACATTATCGCCGCCGAAAATACCGCCGTATCCGTGACGTCCCTTTGAGTGTCCGGAAACAGTAAGACTCTCGGAAATAATACACCACTGAACCGTACCGTCCTTACCTCTGTAAGTTGAAACCGTCTCATCTGTATTCCAACTGAATGAACAGTGGTCAATAATAAATGTTTTATTGTCCCTGCCCCAGAGTGCATCCATAGAGTCACCGCCTGTATGTACATTGGCAGCACCCGGTCTGAACCTCATGTATCTTATGATAAGATTTTCCGAATTGCTTATATCCGTGTCATAACCTGACAGTGTAATTCCGTCTCCCGGAGCTGTCTGTCCCGCAATTGTTATGTTCTTTCTGCCTGCAAATGTAAGCCTCTGTTTAAGTGCGATTGTACCGCCCACATTAAATACAATCATTGTACCGCCGTTATTCTTGGCTGCTTCCTCTATTCCATATCTTAATGAACCCTCTACAGGCTTATCATTTCTTCCGTAATCTTCAAGATTTGTTACGACATAAACGTCATATCCTCGTCCACCTGTTGCATATCTTCCGCCGCCTTCTGCTCCCGCAAATGCAAGAAGTTTGTTATTTTCTGCTCCATATGCAAAAACTCCCGTCGGAAGTGATATTCCCGATGTAGCCATAAGAGCCGCCATCATTACCGCTGTTGCTCTTGTAGCTTTGGCTTTTCCTGACTTTGCACGTGATTTTTTCATTTTTCTCCGCTGCTCACGATTTTCAAATTCGTTACCCACTATTTTTACCTCCTGAAAATATTACCATTGTGAATTGTTGTAAAAAGAGCGTAATAACTTCCCTTAATTCACAAAATAATCATAATATTTTCACATTTTATTTTAAAGATACAATAGAATTTAATGTAAAAAGTACCCTTATGCAATTCTTTTTTATAAAAGTGCTTTATAAAACCTTGCATTCTGACTGTCAATGGCTTATGATAAAAGAGCATGATACATTTTCTCATCTTAACAAATGTATCTTCATGCACAGAATCAGGGAGGTCTGCTTATGGACAACAGTGTAATTATCAACGGATTTATTCATCAGCTTTTTACAAAAAATGAAATCGCCACAGACGCAGAATGTCTTGATATTCTGCATACATATTTCAAGCTGCCGCTTTATACGATTGCAGCTTTCGCTCCCGATACCAAAAACAATAACGGCTCTTACCAGCACGACGTAATCTCCTTTATTCCCGGATACGCATCCGGCTGCCGTAATTGTATCGTATGGTTTTACCGCACCGAAAATCACGAACTTCTGCTGATTTTTAATCACAATGAAGATTTTAATATTAAAAATTGTATCACCGGCATACACAATTATTTTTCAAAAAGATACAACTGCCGTACTCTGTGGGGAATAAGCCGCCCATGCGGAAATTTTTCGGAATTTATATTTGCAAAAAAAGAGGCACTTACATGCCTTTTTAATACAATGCAGGAAAAAGATTTATATATTATGCAGTATGACGATTACGTTTCATTCACCGAATCAGATTCATTTAAACATTACTATCCCGATACAGCTGCAAATCTGCTTATAAATGCAGTCAAATACAACAATAATCCTTCTTTGGAATTTGTCATGCACATTCTTTTTGATGAAAATGTAATAATCCGTTCGCTTGACACATCAGAAATGTTAAAACTGCACCACAGCATAACAGCAAGCCTTATGACACTTAATCCGACAAAAAACAATTTTCAGGATATTCTTTTAAAATTCAGTCAGGATATGTCAGAACTGCAACACAATCAAAAACAGTATTTTGCCCTTCTTACAGAAACATGCCGCCAAATAAGCCTTGAATTGAATTCTCACAGAATTTTGCGAAAAAGACTTCCTATTAACGAAGTTAAAATTTACATGTCAGACAATTTCAGCAACCCTAATCTTAATCTCGCTTGTACAGCAAGACAATTTGACGTTTCTGAAGGATACCTCTCATCATGTTTTAAGGAAGCGACAGGCATATGCTTTGCGGATCACCTTGAAAATATCCGCATTAAAAAAGCATGCGAACTTCTCGCCTCTTCCGATAAAACCATTGTCGAAATTGCGGAAAAAACAGGCTACAACAGCGTGTATTCTTTCAGGCGTGCTTTCAAACGCATGATGCACAAAAGTCCTTCGGATTACAGGGGAAAATAAAAATTGCTCATATTCAGGTAATAAAATGCACCTGAATATGAATCATGACCACCATCTCAGCTGGCGGTTTGCTCTGCGGCTATAAGCCTGTGGTACTAGCCGGCTCTAAAGAGCCATTGAAGATTCGCCCTGTGCATAGCTACCACAGGCAAGCCCTAAAGGGCTTTAGCTTATAAATGGCTTTTCTGCATCTGCCCGCTTTGCAATTTGACATAGATGTGTCCTCCTTTCGCATAGATTTAGCCACTTTGTCAAGGTGGCTATGTAAACAGTACCAGAGAACGCAAAAAGCCGCCTACTCTTAAAATCAATAAGAATAAGCGGCTTTGTAATCTGCCTTAGACATATTCAATTTTCATTCTCTTGGACGGTGCATTTATGACCTTAAAAATAAGCTCGTCAACACAATCCGTATATCTGCCTTGCTGAATGAGCTGATTTTTTAACTCTACAAGGCTATGTATCAAAAGTTTTCTTTCGTGGCTATCCAAATATATATGGTAGGTTTTATCTCTCATAATATCGACCTCCTCACAGCTATATTATAGAATAGAGCAGTTGCAATTCCCAATGTGTAAAAGGCTTGTCCTCCTATGTAACATTTGAAACAGCGGCATAGATGTTGATTGTGCGTACATCTCCACATTGTATCACCGTTGGATGCTCAAAAAAGTCAACTTGATTGTTTCCTCCATACCTCACCGCCTTGTCTATGGTTTTTATGGTATGTAACAAAAAGCCGTCAAAATGGGGACTTTCTGCCGATTTATCTGTGTGTAACATTTCCGATGCTTCTCTGGAGCGATAGTTATCGGAAATGTTCCACCCCACCGCTACTTTTCATTTTTTGCTTTGTGGTTGAATGCAACCCAACTAATTGCAGTTTTTTGCAATTCTTCTAATAGTTCAAGATGTTTGCTGTAATTAATAGTGTTAAGACATCTACGTTTTTCTGTAAGTTTTATTACATTGCTCGCTTTTTCTTCCATCCCAGTTTCTCGTTCAGTTCCAACAATGACCTGCCCCTCGTCAGACAAAAATAATTCTAATGATTTGAATATGCTCCCTAAGTTTTCGGCATCTTGACCTTGCTGATTAGGAGTGTCAACCACATAAAAATTGAAAGGGCTATTTGTTCTATATAAATTATATAGATACAGAGCCGACTGATACATATAAACTAATCGAGGAGTTTCGCTTCCAGTACGGTCTATTATTTGCACAAAATCCCTTAGTTTGATGAATGTTTTAGGAAGATTTATCGCATCTGCTAAGGTTCGGCAATATCCTTCTATATCTTCTCTTATATATTTGGAACGCTCTTTGGATTTCTTTTCGTTTATTTTCTCGTCAATTATTGCTATTTTAGAAACATATGAATCTATTTCTCCTTGTAGAACTTCCAATTGCCTCTTGCAGGATTCATATATCTCATACTGTCCCTTGTTTTTGTAAAAAGAAGAATAAGATAGAAGTTGTTGAGAGTTCCGAACTTTTTGTTCAATAGACTGGATTTCTAAAGAGACACCGTTATATTTCTCCTTAAGTTCTTCTAATTCTTCTGTAGCAATTGATATGCTATTTCTCAGTTCTGTAATAAGCTTTTCACAATGAGCATAATCTGAAGTTATATTTAATTGTTCCTCTAATCCATTTGAATAAATAGTGCCACAAATTGGGCAGACCAACTCATCTTCTTGAGTCATTGCAAATTCGATGTCCTTTTTTGTTTCTATGAGATTGTGTTCCACAACGTGCAATTTGTGTTGATTCACATATATATCATTTTCCAAAACTGTCATCTCTGCATTATAAGAAAATTGCATTTTCCTTAATTCTTCCGCCTTAGCAAGCAAAGATTCAATATCTGTTGTAACCTCTTCAACGGATTCAATATTCTCAATTTGCGTTAGTGTAGATGTGATACGGGAGACAAAGCTTTGATTATAATTCAATTCTTTTTTCTTATCATCTTTTTCAAGTATATGTTCTGCTTTTTGTGCTTGAAGTTCATAATACGTATCATCAAGGTAACCGCATACATATTTATTTGTATTTGGTTTCCAATCTTTAATATACGCAACATTACTGAAAGAATCAGCTATTCTGCTCCATCCTTCATCTTGGTCAATATATTGAAATCTAAAGAGTAATGGCGGTGTTACATTGAATTGCTTACCATCTTTTGAAATGCAGGGCATTTTGATTTCTAAAATATCCATTAAACAGTTACTATATTCGTGAAAAGCTTCCGTTTCGATAATGCAAGAATAGGAATCCTCATTATTCTCAAAAATCTGAAATTTTTTGCCTTGGCGAACAACACAAAACTGCTTTTCCCCATATTTAAAAAACAACAAATAAGCGGAAATTAGTTTTTTCCAATCAGTTTCAATTCTTTTGCATTCACATCCCAAAGTAGTAAATATACTTTTGATAATTGAAGATTTACCTGTTTTATTTCCTCCCAAAATAATATTTAGCCCATTTTCAAAAGGAACCTCTAACGACCTAGACTCACTTTGACTAATTACTATCAGTTTTTTTATCGCTAGCCTTTTCATTATCTTTTTCCTCCTGCTGTTTTCGTAAATTTCTAATTAAAATTTTGTACTTTTGCTCTTGTTTAACTTTTTCAACTGAATTTTTGCTCATAATACAACACCTCAACTAACGATTTATCAAGAGAATCCGATAGGAGATTATGCTTTTGTAATTCTTTAATGCATAATCTTTTCAGGTCATTATTAAACCCATTTGTCTGACATGATTCACAATATGTAGAAATTGTTTTTCGCAACACAACAACAATTTCTTGATATTTAACATCATTAACATCAAGCCACCTTGTATCGTGGAGCGTTTTTGCTGATTCTATACGATTAATATCCTTGTCCGACAATGATTGGGTAATCAAGTAAGCGTGAAATGCATCATAATTTCCGCTGTTCTTTATGTTGCCATCAATTTTCTTGCCTATTTGAGCAATATCCACACCTTTTTTCTCAACTAAACTTTTCATACTAATAGGTACTTTGATTTTTTCTTTACTCTTTTTTCTTACATCATTTAGCAATTGCTGAAAAATAAGATTGGCAGTATTGGACGGAATATTTTTGTCTGCCAAGTGGTTGAAAAATTTACCCATAGTTTGAGATTCATAAGTTGTTAGTTGTAGTTCCGATTTATGGACAAAAGTATTCTGAATAAACTCCTCAAAGACAGAATCAAAATTGCTCGGCATATCATCTAAAAATTCATTTTTAATCCTGTCTTTGATTTTTTCATATAATGCAATATTTTCTGTCTGAAGTCTTTTCCCGTCTTCAATATATGACTGCCATAACAAAACCTCTTTATCAAAATCATTATTTGATACAAAATGACAATGCGAACATTCAGCACCAAATGTCAAATAGTTGTAGAAAATAAAACCTAAAAAAGATTTTTTGTAGCTACCACTTTTTTTCTTTTCCCTTTTAGACATTTCCGCAATAGTCCAGTCAGAAGAATCTTCTTTTGTCTTTATTTGAAAAAACTGATACTGCTGATTATTGGGAGAAAATTCAGCCATATCATCATGAAATTCACAAAAAACAATACACTCTGCATCTTCTTGAAGTTTACCTATTATATGGCATACAATCCAATGAACTTGATATTCAAATCTATTATAGGAGTCAGAACCTGCTTGCTCACGCTGTTCAACAGTAAGTACACTACTCATAATTTAGGACTCCTTTCATTTTTATTCCATTTCAAAATAAAGTTCCACTGTTCTTGCCATTCTTTCTCATTCACAATTGCGTCAAACACAGGCTCAAGGAAAGTCTGGATTTCTTCAATGACGAATGGGAACTCAAGTGTATTATCTTTTATGGTTTTCAAAAAGAATTTCCAACGCTTCTGCATATCTTCATCATCGGCAAGTGCAACAACACGCTTAAAACTGTCTCTGTCATAGGAAGTACCGCGCCTCTGTAAAGTTTCAAATATAGCTGCCTGCAATTTTGCACCATCAAAATCGAATGTCCTTGAAAGATAATAGATGTCATAAAAATCTTTCATTCTGCCTGTCAGCTCAAAGCGTTGCAGTATGGCATCAAACTTCTCGGCAATAGTGCTTTCTATGGAATATGTTTTGATTACAGGAGCTTCAAAATCAGGAAGCTGAGTGTTGATTGTGCGTTCTTCAGCATGAGGAACTATAATATCACCCACACCTATATCAACATTAAACGGCACACGCACATTTTTTATTTGAGCAATAATCTGCGTACTGATACCGTGATATTTTCTTTGCGGAGAAATTTCCTCAAAGCCTTTTGCTCGCATTTCTATATAATCGTTACCTGTCGGTGTGTCGATGATTTTACAAATCAACGCTTTTACATCATCTATTGAATTAGAGTATCCACGGAGCAGGAAATCGACATCGATTGTTGCTCTACTTTCAAAATTAGTTAAAGTATAAATGAACAATCCACCTTTGAGTATTAGCGTATCCTCACACCCGGATTTTGATAGTTTTCTCAAAAATTCTTCCTGCACAAAAAGCTGCAAGCATTGCTGGTAGCTGATACCAGAAGCTTTTGCTTTATTTCTCAGCTTTGCCAGAACGGAAGCTGCAACATCTGCCATTACAACCACACTCCAATCAATTCTTTTACACGCGTTTGAACACGCAAAACTTTTGCATATTCTATAAGATTCGGTATATTCTTTTTCGGGTCTTTAACATAGCCATGTACTGCTTTATTAAAAACCTCCTTATCCATCTTGTTCATATTTCGTAGCACATCGCAAATAGTACGGTCACGGTCATAAATGCGGACTTTGTGGAAATCAATTTCACCTTCGGTTTCGCCTAGCGTAACCAACTCTGACTCTACACGATATGCCTTTATAAACGGATAATCGATTTTTGTACGCCGCTTAGAGACATTTTTATCTATTGCAAAGTTCCATTCAGCAGGATTTCTGTCACTGTATCTATAATAGAATAGGGCAGTCTCCATACAAAGCACTGCCTCGGGAAACAATCGATTGATAATGACAACTTCGCTTTCTCCATAATCTTGAGTCCAGTGATAGTAACCTCGCCTGACTCTTTCAATCAATCCTTCGTCTAAAAGTTGTTTTATATCTGCATAGTATAACTTTGAAGCTGTAAGTTCAGCAGTAGTCATAACATAATTATGACTGCTAAACAACATTCTCAGTGTCTCAATATCTTTATTCTGAAGCATATCTTCACCTCTATTTAATCGCCCTTAATCAGACCAACGATTGGGCACTTTACTATATTATATTTGATTTTTCTCTTTCAGTCAACAATAGCAAAGTGAACGCTTTTAATTATATCAATCAGGCAGTTTAGTATAAAATCTACCCTCCGCTTTTTTAACCAGATAAAATATTGGTCAGCGAAAAGACAAATAGGTAAAAAAATAAGCGTACCACTGTTTTTATGATACGCTCATCATTATTAAATCACCTCAAAATGCATCAAAGGAGAACGCATGATACTCCAGAGTGTCAGCATGGTGATCTGCTCATCCTGTGTGAAATTCGTCCAGTTATTCACATCATATACCTGCCGTATCGGTCCGACCGGAAACATATCGGCATCCGACCAGTGCCCTGCACCTGCATGGGTGCACCATTTTTCTGCTCTTGAAAACATATCATATAACAGTTCCCATTTATCCCAGAAATCATCGGTGATTCTCCACATATTGGAAATCTGCTTATAAAGCTATGCCTTTTCTAAAAGAGTAGGTCCCGGCGACAGACTTAAAACCATGGGTCTACCGCAACCATGCAATGCTTTGCTCAGCATAATCAGTTCGGATTCCTCATGTGGCAGTTCCCATGCAATATCATCACATTTAATAAAATCCACACCCAGGAAGCATATAATTCAAAAATACTGTTATAGTATTCCCGTGCCCCGTCTTTCTCAGGATCTACACCATACATATCCGTATTCCAGGCACAGATACTGTTTGTTTTAGCAATTTCCCGGGCATGTCTGTCACTGTTCATGATTTTCGTGTTCTGATGTACAGCCTGTCGTGGAATCCCTCTCATAATATGAATGCCGAACTTCAATCCAAAAGAATGGACATATTCTGCCAATGGTCCAAAGCCCGCACCGTTTGCTGCAAAAGGAAAACGATTTACTGCGGGAAGCAGTCTTCCATACTCATCCATTACTACATCCGCAAAAGGATGATACTCATTGGTTGCAGCATAAGGCTCATACCATTGGATATCCACCATAATATATTCCCAACCGTACTCCTTCAGATGCTCAGCCATAAATTCAGCGTTCCGTCGTACGATATCTTCTGTAACAGCCGCTCCATAACAATCCCAGATGTTTCACCCCATAGGTGCTGTTTTATCTTCATCTGTTTTATACCCTCTCGATATCCTGTTAATTCTGTCCGTAATATGCATTTGCACCATGCTTACGGAAATAATGCTTATCCTGTAATTCCTGCGGGGCAGGTGCTACCTGCGGATGAATCAGCTCGGTTCGATATGCCATCTTGGCAACCTCTTCAAGAACCACCGCATTGTGGACGGCCTCCTTTGCATCCTTGCCCCAGGAAAAAGGACCATGATTCTTGCATAACACTGCAGGAACTGCCATTACATCCTTCTTCATGCGTTTAAATTCCGAAACAATCAGGTGTCCGGTATTTTCTTCGTAAGCAGAGTTAATCTCTTCCTTCGTCAGACATCTCACACAGGGGATTTCTCCGTAGAAATAATCCGCATGAGTCGTACCATAACAGGGAATACTTCTTCCGGTCTGTGCCCAGCTCGTTGCATAGGAAGAATGGGTATGTACAATTCCACCTATTTCAGGAAACGCCTTATACAGCTCCAGATGTGTCGGTGTATCGGAGGATGGCTTATACCTTCCTTCCACACGGTTTCCTTCAAGATCCATAACCACCATATCTTCCGGCTTCATAATTTCATAATCCACACCACTTGGCTTAATCACAAAATATCCGGTTTCACGGTCAATAGCACTCACATTACCCCAGGTAAATGTTACCAGACCATATTTCGGAAGAAGCATATTTGCTTCGTATACCTTCTGTTTTAATTCTTCTAACATGACATAACCTTCCTTCCAAATATTTATCTCTTACTTTAAGATGTTTATCTTATAGTTATTCTTAAATCTTTATCAACATTTACATGTTTTTAAAATATGTCTACAGTGCCTCAACAGCAGCCTTCTCAGCCGGGAGATTCTTCATATACTTCTCCATGAACTTCTCAAAGCCCTCGACATCCTCTGCCATAGGATCCATCTTAACACCCTTGTTTCCGGCAAAAATCTCCTCATTCAAGAACTCGCCAAGGCTCTGGCCGTCCTTCTTCTTAGCAAGGAATGCAGCCAGAACAGCAATACCCCAGGCACCGCCCTCACCGGCTGTTTCCATAACCGATACCGGTGCATTCATAGCTGCTGCCGCAATTCTCTGTCCGACACCTTTTGTTTTGAAATAGCCGCCATGTCCAAATAACTGGTCTACCTGGACACCCTCTTCCTTCAGCATCAGATCCATACCGGATTTTAAAGCTGCAAGTGCAGAATACAGATGCATTCTCATGGTATTCGCCAGTGTAAACTTACTCTCGGCATCACGTACAAACAACGGTGCACCGGCATCAAAACCGGTAACCGGCTCTCCGGAAAAGTAATTATAGGAAATCATTCCGCCACAGTCCGGATCACCCTTTAATGCAACACTGTAAAGCTTTGTAAACAGATCATTCATATCAAAGGTTAAACCATACATTTCACCGAATTCCCTGAACAGATTCACCCACGCATTGATATCTGAAGTACAATTATTACAGTGTACCATACCAACCAGCGCACCATCCGGCGTAGTTACAAGGTCGATCTGCGGATATACCTTGGAAAGCTCCTTTTCCAGAACTACCATGGCAAATATGGAGGTTCCTGCAGAGATATTACCGGTTCGTTTTGCAACGCTGTTCGTTGCGACCATACCGGTTCCTGCATCACCCTCCGGGGGACAGAGAGGAATGCCTGCCTGCAGATCCCCACTCGGATCAAGAAGGGAAGCTCCTTCTTCGGTCAGCACACCTGCTTCCTCTCCTGCTGCTAATACCCTCGGAAGAATATCACGGAGATTCCAACGATAATTCTGATCTGCAACCAGCTTATCAAACTTCTGAATCATCGCCTGATCATAATCCCCGGTGTGAATGTCAATCGGGAACATTCCCGATGCATCACCGACTCCAAGTACCTTTCTTCCGGTCAGTCTCCAATGAACATAGCCTGCCAATGTTGTAAAGAAATCCACATAGGGAACATGCTCTTCCCCGTTCAAGATTGCCTGATAAAGATGTGCAATGCTCCATCTCTGCGGAATGTTATAGTTAAATTCTGCAGTAAGCTTTGAAGCTGCTTCCTCTGTAATCGTATTTCTCCAGGTACGGAACGGAACCAGAATGGTATCATTCTCATCAAACGCCAGATAACCATGCATCATCGCAGAGAATCCGATGGCATCTAAGTGCTTTAAGGTAACACCGTACTCCTTCTTCACATTCTCCTTAAGATCCTTGTAACAATCCTGTAAGCCATCCCAGATATCGTTCAGAGAATAGGTCCAGACACCATCTTCATAACGGTTTTCCCAGCTGTGTCCACCGGATGCCAATACATTTCCTGACTTATCCACCAGAACGGCTTTAATTCTGGTAGACCCAAACTCAATACCTAAGTAACCCTTTCCCTCAATAATTAATTGTGCTGCGTCCATTGTAATACCTCCTTGTAATTTTGACACAAATGCCTGCTTCACAGTCGCTTGTTTTTCTTAGTGCTTACTTATAGAATACCTCGCCAAGCATCAGGTCACGTTTAAAGTTACGGATCTTTGTGTCCTTATCAATGTAGACCGCTTCAATACCCATGGCTGCGGCCCAGTCACCCATCTGTTCTGCCGTAAGATCATAGGTGAATGCCGTATGATGCTCTCCTCCTGCAAGAATCCACGCTTCCGCACCGGTATACATATCCGGCTTCGGAGTCCAGAAGTTCGTTGCAACCGGAAGCTTTGGCATCGGTCTCTCTACTTTCTTACATTCTACATCATTTATGATCAAACGGAAACGGTTTCCTAAATCAATTAATGAGGTTGCAATACCCGGGCCTTCCTTGGAGGTAAATACCAGTCTTGCCGGATCCTCACGGTCACCCATGCTTAATGGATTGCACTTAATGCAGATTGGTCCCTCTGCAATACTTGGACAGATTTCCAGCCTATGCACCTCCAGAATTCCTTCCTTACCCTTAACCAGATTATAGGTATAATCCTCCAACATGGAGGTTCCCTTCGGATTCTTTAAATCTCCGGTCATGATCTTCATCAGACGCACCATGGCAGCAACCTTCCAGTCACCTTCTGCACCAAATCCATAGCCCTTTTCCATCAGACGCTGGATCGCAAGTCCCGGAAGCTGCTTCAAGGCACCAAAATCTCCGAAATGAGTCACGATGGCCTGATAATTCTTTTCCTCTAAGAAACGTTCAAAGCCGATTTCAATCTGTGCCTGCACCGCTACATGCTTACGGAATTCCTTCTCGTCTCTGCCTTCCAGTAAAATCTCATACCTATCATAATACTCTTCTACCAGAGTATTTACATCTGCTTCAGACACCGCATCTACAGACTGGGCAATCTCATTAACCGGATAAGCATCCACTTCCCAACCGAACTTAATCTGTGCTTCTACCTTATCACCTTCGGTAACAGCAACGTTACGCATATTGTCGGCAACACGCATCACACGGATATGGCTGCTTTCTACAATGCCCACTGCGGTACGCATCCAGGATGCAATCTTTTCTGCTACAACAGGATCTGCCCAGTGTCCGACAACAACCTTTCTTTCGATCCGCATGCGGGTTACGATATGACCATACTCACGATCACCATGTGCAGACTGGTTTTCATTCATAAAATCCATATCTATAGAGTCGTAAGGAAGCTCTTCATTAAACTGGGTATGTAAATGAAGAAGCGGTTTACGATATTCCTGCAATCCGATAATCCAGGACTTTGCAGGAGAAAAGGTATGCATCCACGTAATCACACCGGCACAGGTTTCATCCATATTCGCTTCTTCAAAGGTCTTACGAATCAATGCGTTGGTAATAAGGGTCGGCTTCCATACCACTTCATAAGGTAAGATACCGGACTGGTTCAATCCCTCAACAATCTTGTGGGAATGCTCTGCCACCTTGACCATACATTCGTCTCCGTATAAATCCTGTGAACCTGTGCAAAACCAAAACTTGTACTCTTTTTTTGTAACATTAAAAACAACCTCCTTTAAATAGACTTTTCCGATTTTATCCACATTTCTGTCGTAGATAAACAACTTTATCCTCTACTTAAAGGATACAACTTGTATTGTTCTTCTTACAAGTTGTTTATTTGTAACTATTCTGAATAGTTGCGTTTATTTTAGCCTTTTCTTTTTTTGATTCCATATACTCTCACCTCCTATTATAACAACTGGAAAATCATACACACAAACCACAGAACAACTGTGACCAATAAAAATCTTATCCCTTTGTTATACCATTTTGCTTTTAGACTACATATTTTCGAATTTGTATGTATCTGTTCTTCTAAATCATCTATCATTTCTTTTTCGTCCATATCTTTTACGGCACTCTTATAATTCTCCAATGTCATATTTCCAATAGAGCCAAAGAAAAAATAGATGGTACATTATTAAGATTTTTTACTCTTGCAATAATAGATAACATAAAACACAAAATAGAAATAAAGCTTGATAAATATAGCAGTGCAACCAGAATGGCTGCTATAATTTCTCCGCCAGATAGTTCTGCCAGTTTTGATACCTCTGTTATTCTTTCAAATGCACTGGGCATGCCCTTTTCAAATATAACACCTATTAAAACTCCTGCTAATGCTAATGCAAATGAAACCTTGGTATCCATATTTCCTATCCATGTATTTATGATACCCAGTGTTTCATAAGCATCTTCTTTTTTAAACGCTCTATTTTCCTGCTGTTGATTATCATTCTGTGCCATAATTTAAAATCCCCTTATTTTCTTCAATTTACAAATTTTTTCTTCATAATCTTTTATATGTTCATATCGTATTTTATTATTTTTAAGGCTATTCTCCATTGCATCAATAACTTGCCAACCTAGATTCTGTTCACATGCCCATTTAAAAGTCGATTCATTTATATATACCCATGTATCATTTTCCTTTGCCATACTTACCATATATCTATAGCCTTTTTGAGAAGCTCCTTCTGAAGCTCCATCAGCTGCTCGTCAATGCCATCAGCGGTGTTCTTTTGAGCTTCTCTGATGACCTTAGCAATATTCTGCTGTAACTGTGCCTGATAGGTTGACCTATCTCCAAGGAGCGTGTTTATTGCCTGAACTACCACATTTTCTAATACCGTTTCATTGACGGTTCTTGCATGGCATTCCTGACCGGTAGGTTCCAGCCTGCTAAGGCAGCACCAGACGATGGATTTGCAGCCACGGTTGTTCCAGTGGATTCTGCGGAACATTTCACCACACTCACCGCAAATAACAATCTGAGCGAAGCAGTGGTTGCAGCTGTAACTGTGCTTTTTGCCATTGGCACTGGTCTTGACTACTCGCCTGCGTACCAGTTCTTCCTGCACTCGTAAGAAGATATGGAATAATGGCTTCATGGTTTCCTTCAACATAATACTGAGGAACGATACCGTTGTTCTTTACTCTGGTCTTGTTCAGAAAGTCGGTGGTGTATGTCTTTTGAAGAAGCACATCACCGATGTATTTTTCATTACGAAGGGTTTTGTTAATGGTGCTCGTTCACCATTTTGTTTTGCCGGCACCGGTAAGTATGCCATCAGCTTCAAGGCCTTTTGCAATTTTATCCATTGAGTAACCTTCAAGATACTCCCTGTAAATGCACTTTACAACTTCAGCTTGTTCTGGGTCGATGATAAGGTTTCCTTCATCGTCCTTGGGGAGTCTTTGTTTTTTTTTAATCTTTATCCCAACGATTAGCATCTGTCCAACGGAAATTAGGGTCTTTGTTCCTTCTTGGGTCATTTTCCCATTCCTCGTCAACACGTTTACTAATTTCATCATTTAGTCGATTCATTTTTGAAGTTTTTTCTCCTGTTCCTCCGTTGTATCCTTCTCTTATCCATTTCTGACGTTCTTCTTCATAAGCATCTGAAAGTTCTTCATGCAAAGCACCTTCAACCCATTTTTCAAATTTACTTTTAAATAAATTACCGAAAAAGCTCATACTCATCCTCCTTACTATGCCACTTCAGCAAATATACGTCTTTGCAACTTAAGATAAGATTGCAGATTTCTGATAGCGTCTTTCTCTTTTCCTAAGTCATCTGCTGCTATTTCTATCTCATTATCACTTGCCAGCTTTAGGGTATATTCATAGATACGTCCTACTAAAACCTCAAGTTCCTCTGATGTAAGCTGAACACTGATTTTAGAATAATTTTTATCCGCTTTCAATGCGTCCAGAGAACTCATTAGATTATTAATCTTAATAACATCCATATCACCCTTACGAATTGCACCAATATAAATCTTTAAGTTAGTTCTGAATTCTGTTACAACCTTTGATTCGTGATTTTTTACTTTGTTGTAAACCAATACACTCGTTCCAACAATTGCAGTTCCTGCAGCAACTATAATTGTACCTTTCTTATGCTGCTTTACAAACTGTAACGCTTTAGCCCCTAGGCCTTGTGCCTGCTCAGCAGCCTTTAAATCAATCGGATTTAAGTGCTTTACAATCTGGCCTTTATTTGGTCCTGTTGCATATCTTACAACACTACCAATTCTTCGATAAAGGCCTGTTGCTAATCCTGTTGCTATATCATCAGGAATGAAAAATGCATCTTGTGCTATCGCCATAAAATACCTCCTATTGTTTTCTGTAATAGACTTTGTAAATTTCGCGAATCAAATAACATCATTTAGATTATTGGACATAGAGACTATTAGTTCTGTCTTGTGCTCATAAATCATTCTATTAAATTTCTTAATTGTGTCAGTGTTGGCAAATCGGTGGTCAACAACATTAATTCCTTCATTTCCTTTGGCAATAAAAATTAAATATTTAGGGGAAATAGGAAAAACAAGCCCCGTACTGTTATTTTTTTCAACCACAGTAGACCTATGCTCAAATGCAGGGTTATCAGAAGTAATAAATGTACCAGCATTTTCATAGGCCTCAAAAAGAATCATCTGACATCCTTTTAGTGCCAAGTTAACTACATTATGGTAAAAACCACCAGCATTTTTAAAGAACAACTTGTACAGCTCTGAATACCATATTCCTGTCATTAATTCGTCTGCATATTCTTTCCCCTCATTGTTTTCGATATCATGTTTTTCTGATCCTTCATCTTCCTTGCACATCGAATCAAACACAGGATATAGAATATTGTCTTTTATTTGTGTGTAAATCTCCATTGCATCAAATTTAGGATTTCGACAAAGTAGGATAAAAAAAGAAGCCAACATACTTTTTGCTATATCTTCAGATATTATCCTTTCGCTCCTTCCAATAGCTACAGGCGTTCCATTATGAACACTATCTACAAAGCTGTTTAAAATATTTTCCCAGTTTTTTTCAAGATAGTCATCGAAGGCATCCTCCAAAACATATGAATTTAATGCATCTATCTGACTAAGAATAGCTGCTTTCTTAGCAATATTGCCATCCTCATAATAAAATTCCCAATCATCTATCTCATAGAGATGTTTCTGAATGCTCTTTTTAGTTTTGATGGTGCTATATCCTATTTTCCCATACACTGGTTGCTTATAACTTTTTCTAAGTAAATCAAAAATCATATCTACAAACTGCGACTTGACTTTTGAACACGAATTACAGATAAATAAATACTTAAAATTAATTGTATATAAATGTGGCATCCATAGTACTGAATTTCTATTGGCACCCTCACCCTTTTTTCCATCTTTTATTACATATATACCTTTGAATTTTTTGTCAGGTTCTTTAAGTGTTTCAACCTGAGTTTCCCATGCTTTCAAATAAACACGGGGAACAAAATGTTGTTTTTTGGTCGGCATGCTTCTCAACTCCATTCAATGTTATCTATTCCACTGCCCGAAAATGCTATTAGTATCGAGTTGCCAGATTTGTTGTCAACTTTTTTCCTCTTTTAAAAATCACTTCAAAATCCCTGACATCTAATCCACTAACTCAATTTGCGTTATCTAATCCGAGGTTACAACCTGACACATATTTTCGTAGTAGATATGTTTCCATATAATAAAACCGAGCTTTTTCAGAGGTTAGGCTTTACATCCCAACTTCCGAAAAAGCCCGGAAATACGCCACTTTCTGGCACTTATTTATCTTTTCTTGACATCAAGACAACCGTCTCGACATGCGGTGAAAGTTACTTCTTATACTAAATAGCGAAACTATTTCCTTTTGCGAAAAGGTTTATACCCCACTTAGGGGGATAGTGTTTACCCCATTGTTATCAGTTACCATCTATACTGCTTTCTATGGAAATGTAACCCATGTACGCCAATATCCTCACAAATCGCTGATAATATTTTTAGAATCTCCTCTCTTGTAGAATCGAACCACATTTCCAAGTCTCTGTCATAAAAACAATACATTATCTCGCCTTCGCCATATGTAGAATATGCACCTGCCTCCTTTGCAATCCTTAATCGTTTTCTTAATGCAACTAACATATCACAAATTGTATCAAGTTTCTCTCTCCACTCTGGATTTACAACAGCTGACTTTCCTTCTGACTTCTTTAGGATACTTCCATCCCTTGTCCTAAGAACACCTGTATTCAATGCAATAATAGTATCCTCAATAGCCTTATCAAAATCCTCTATTCGTCCTTCTTGGCATATTCTATCATGAAATGCTGGTCTATCAAAACATTGTATAAAGAACTTTATTAATTCTTTATCTCCATCCGTTTTACTTACCACGGTTTCCTCCAAATCCAGAACTGCCATCTGTTCCGAAAGTTCTTTCCATTTCTTCAGTTTGTCAATCGTATACCTTTTTACGTCTGAATCTATTAACTTTGAGCAAGACTGACATAACCATATTCCGTTTTCAGAAGACTTTCTTTCCTGGACAGTCATATTTTCATCGTATCTTGGACCGCCTTTAGAAGCAGCCGTAATATGGGATGCAACTCCTATATTTATAATGTCCGTTTTTTCCGCCCCTGCTCCACGTGTGGCTTTTCTACAATTTGGATTGCTACATTTCCATCCAACTCTATTTGCCAACAAATCCTTTGTAGCTTGTGAAAAATCATCTCTCATATATTTCTACCTTTAAATTCATTTTTCAAATCTTTTATTTATAATCTGCCAAATCATACTTATATCAAACGTGCTATCCTTTTCCATGCAATCACTTATTAATTCCTGTATTTCTTTAGAATTATTGGAATTATCATATGCTCGCAGCCTCCATTTTTGCCGATTTTCTTTTTCTTCTTCGCCTTCAAAGCTGTTTGCGACTTCCAAATAAATCATACTTTCAATTTCTTTTGGTAGCTTAAGCCTACTATTTTTATATCGTTTTTTACAATAAGCATTCACAACCTTCTCACATTCTTCTAATTCCCAAGCCACATTAAGATCAATATGTGCCCCCATTACATATATAATCAATCCATATATTGAGCATTTTTCTAATAACGACTTATTTTTTTCAAAAACGGTATTAAACTGAGTTTTTGTTTCATCCTCTACATTTCCAACCTTCCTCACATATAAGCAACATAGTGTAAATGCAGCTAATCTATTTTCCTCTTTCATTTCTCCCAAATGTGATAAATACATTCTTATTAAGTCATCCATCTTAGGAATTTTATTCTGATAATGAACAAATGTCTCGACAAACCCCTCTACTCTAGCTTTCGCACCTTCTCCTTTACTATTATCCATCTTCCATATCCAATAACAAGGAGCCGCTTCAAGTTCAACACATCCTGGTATTGCACCTCGCCAATCAAATGCTTCAAAACCAGTTTTTTGAAGTGAAAACGTAAAATCATAGATCACCTCACGCACTACTCGCAATAAGCCACTATATGTAAAGTACACATTATGTTGAAATTCAAATACATCAGCATTTTTTGAAAATTCACTCATCCTCAAATGCTTCATCAACGGCTTTAACATATGTGCATACTTAGAACGAATATTATAAGCATTAGCAAGAGCAACCAAAAATTCCTCTTTTCCAATAGTCTTTCTCTTTTCGTTATAATAAAAAAACTTGTCACCAATATGCCCTACAACAAACTCTTGAAATCTTTTAGATAATTTCAAATGTTCATCTTTAATCAATATTTCTTTTATTTTTTCTACAGCATCTTCGTCAAGCGTCTTAAAAACTTTTTCCAACGCATTCTTTTTATCTTCTTTATAATCGTCCCATATCGGGATATATGAATTATAACTTTGTGCCAAAGATTCTAAGCAATACACAAGCATAGAATATGCAAGACTTATATCCTCACTTAAAAGTCGAACAGAAGCGTTATATGCAACAATACAATTTAATATATTAATATAGTCTTCTCTATTTAAAGCTAACAATTGTTCCAGAAAAACTCCACGATTCACTAAACCGAGATGCAAAACCTTGCCAGAATCAAGGATATGCATAATTTCACTATGTCCTGTTACCTCTCTGTCTCTTCTTCGCATGCGTATCCTCCATAACCGGAATTTATTTATTCCATATCATTACAAATTCTTTTTCTCCTGTGTTGTCATCTACACTTTCGGATTGAATGCAAAAGTTCTCCCGTAGATAAAATTTAATTGCTTTCTCATTTCTCTGATAGACCCTTAATTTTAATGTGATTTTAACTTCCTTTGCATGATTTAACAGTTGTTTCCCAATTCCTTTTGACTGCATTGTTTCTTTTACAAAAATCCCCTCAATATAATCATCATTCAATCCAATAAATCCATCTATCTGCCTTGCACAGTCCTCTTCATGCACGTATATTTCTGCATGAGGAAGCATTTCTCTTACCATGTCGAAGTTAATCCGCCAATAATCAGATGATATGAAATTGTGTGCACGAATATTCGTATCAAGCCATATCTGCATTACTGCGTCTATATCATCTTCATTGTATTGTCTTATCAATTTCTATCTCCTTAACTACCTATTTTTCAGTTCGGCAAACCTGAAGTTATATATGTCTTTGCAAATATACCATATCTATTAGTTGTACACCGCCCTCATAAATTGGGTGGTCATAATAGTTAGTAAAGAAATTGGGAATCTTGTGAGAACGAACAAATCCACATTTTTCATAAAATGGTATCGTCAATGGACTGTCACCTGTTCCAACTTGCAAAACATAATATTCATCTGCATATTTACTGGCAAGAAAATCAATTAGTGCTTTGCCATAGCCCTTTCCCTTGTTTTCCGGATTGACTGCGATATTCTTGATTTCAAGTATTCCGTTACCTTCATCGGTGACAACACATTCAGCTTTTACATCATTTTCTTCAAGCACATACATAGTTCCTTTTTCAAGATAGCGATCAACCATGCTCTCCTGTTCATCAGCTAATAACAATAATGATATAAACTGCTTTTTATTTTTGTTAACTTCTCGAATTTTCATACAACTTGTTACTCCATCAATTGCCATCTAATTTAATTCATCAAACAGGAATTGAGATTTCACCTGTTTTAAGAGATTTAATAACTGTTATATTTTGTTATTAAATTCTCCACAAGCCCTTGAAAACACTGGATTTATCGCAGGTGAGCTTTTCCTTATTGTTTCCCTTGTGTTATATCGTCCCATCAGTGTTTACGAACTCTGATAAGGGCAAATACAAGGGCAAGAAAAATCTATAAAACAGTATAACACAAAATAAAAGTGACATGGTGAACTGATTGAAATGCTTCTGATTTTTGTAACTGATAATTGATTGAATGATAAGGAGAGATAAGATACGATGAGAACAATATTTGCAGAATACAATCCACAGCGCAATAGTATTGATGTTTACACCTCTGCTGGCTATATGCTCCGCATTGATTGCTGGGAAGCTGAAAAGAATTTAAAAACTACACCCGGATCAGACTGTGCATTAAACGCACTTGCTATTGATGAACCACTTGAATATGTACGATTATATTTGGACGGGAATATGCAGATGTGGGTAGATGCAGAAGATTCATTAGAACTATGGTGATTTTTCGACGGTGTGAAATTTTTTCTGTAAATTCAGATCTTCTATGATAATTGATGCGGCTTAACAGCAGTTTTCTGTTGTTAAGCCGTTGTTTATTTAATAGCAAAAATAAGCCGGTATGTCAAGAGCACCCAGAAAATCTGAACGTACATTTACTCTTGATCATCCGGCTTATTTTCAACAGCACTAAGATTACCTTTTTTAATATTGTTTGGGATACTCCCTCCATAACCGTCACATCAATTTTATACTTTACTTCGATTTCAACTTTTTCTGGTGGATTGACTAAAAGCCTGTCAATATCATTTTCCTCAACACCAGCCATTTTTGCTATCGTTAGCTTGGATATGCCATAATAGGAAACAAGCAGTTCCAACCAATGCACCAATTTGATATTTCCCTTTTACCGAATCCTCTTATGCCTTAATATCAAAACTTGGTCTATCAGGTGCAGAAATACTCACAGATCCTGCTACAAGGCTTTGTGTCATACTTTTTACATCAGTACCAGTTACGGATAAGGTATAATCACCCGTTTCCTTTCTCTCTGCCGATTTTTCTGCACGTTTCTTTGCAGCTTTTTCTTCCTCTGCTTTTTTAGCAGCTCTTTTTTCTTTTATCTTTTCCTCTTTTTCTCTGTTCTCTTTTGCCTTTCGTTCAGCATTCTCTTTCGCTATTTTCCCATCTGGATCATTTGTACCAGATGCTGTCTCTATAATATTTCCGTTTGCATCAATCATATAACTCTGATTTGTCACAGTGCCCAAACATCCATTAATCGTATCTTTTGTACAATCCGGAATGGCTGCTAAGTTTTCCTCCAGATACTTTGCTTTTTCCGGATCATTCATACACTTCTGTAAAAATGCACTTGAAACAGATACCGTTGTCGGAATACCCTGCATTGAAGTCAGCCCTATATTCATATAATGGTATTTTCCTTGCAAGTATTTTGAATAATCATTTACATTACTATACCCTGTCTTAATCTGCTCTGTTTTTGTCACACCGGGACGTGATGTTTTTAATTCAACTGTACTTGTTGTCACGTTGCCATCTTTTGTATTTGTACTATCCTTTTCACTATCTGTTTTTTTTACAGTATTCTTATAATTTGAAGCATAATACGATGTGTAACTGCTGTTATTGATACCTGTAATTGCCATAATCCTACCTCCCTGTTATTGAAACTTAAAATAATTTCTATTATATTGAACGACTTGGATATTTAATTTCCGTTGATGTAAATTCATCTTCCGCCGAAACATTGATATGCCCACTGCTGTCAATAGCATACTCTTTACCATAAACGGAAAACGTATCTCCTTCTTTATATCCGATTTCTATCCAGTTTATATCATTTAACTGTTTTATCTTTGCGTCAACATTTATGGTCTTTCCTGATTCCTGCAATAAATAAGTGTGTTTTCCTGCTCCCGCATCTATAGAAAAGAATCCCGGAGAAATCCCGACTTTCTCACAGACGGACAATACCTCCTCATTGCTGTAGAGATACCCCCACACACTCTTTCCCTGTGCCAGATCAGACAGGATATTGCCTGCCTTACACATTTCCCACTTATAATTTGTTCCTTTTTGATTTGTATTCTCTGCAAGCAACGATTCCGAGGCTGCCCAGCCTATTCTTCCATTATTGACCGTCCATGTATATTTACCGCCACTTGATGTTGTCCATGCATAATAACTTTTATTACTTAGTACCAGAGAATTATTCGCAGCACAAATGCCTGACATGGTGCTTGTATTCATTTTCGGTACTGCATAATTAGGTACTACCTGTCTGCTCCCATTAAGGTCAAAGGAAATAACCCCGTACTCCTTAAAATCAGAATTATATCCACAGGAAACATTCTCCCCAAAATTGATTGCATCCAAAATAGCACTTGAATTATTATAGTTTGCAAAATAATAAGCTAATTCACTGTTAGAAATATTCGCATTTTTATCTATCAGTGCAGCTATGGATTGCTTTGAAAAGCCTCGTGCAGCATCAGAAATACTTAAACTGTCCTGTTTTTTATTATTTCCTGCTCCAAGCAACATCTGTATTGCTTTTTGGTGTATTCCTGCCTCTGCCTGCTTTGAATATGTCAACAGCTGGTTTACTGTGTTTACATCTGTTACTGTCTTCATAATTATTCTCCAAACCCTTTTTCAACATTAAACGCCAAACATATGCTGCAATTTGTCCAGCATATTATTTACTCTGCCTTCAACAGCTTCTGGCTGATTCCTTAATTCATACCTGCTTCCATAGTAATCATTTAAACGGTCTTTCATCTCATTACAAAATAATTTTTGATCTGTTTTACCATTTAAAAACTGATTGCAGATACCACTTATCTCTTTCTTCTCATTTGTATAAAAAGCTGTCTCATCTGAGATTATTTCTGACTTGTACTTATAAGATTCTGTTTTGCTTCCAATTCCAACAACCATGTAATCTGGTGTCATTCTCTCCATGATGGAATTACGTGCTGAATCATTAAAATGAACATATTCGTCAATCATGTCTGAAAAACCAGCTTGAAATTGCTCTGGAACATACATTTCATTTACTTTCCTTAGCCCAGCTTCACTTGCACTTAACAAAAATACAGATTCATAAGAAGTTCCTCTATATCCCTCCTGAGCATTCAAAGAATCTACATCTGCTGTCATTGCATTAATCTTCTCTTTTAAATCTTTCATTTCATCTTCTGTCAAATATTCAGAAGCATTTTCGTCCAGCCATTTTTCAAAAACCTCTGACTGATTTTCCGAACAGCCTTCAAACGCACTTTGTTCTCCAGAAATGGAAGCTGCTTTCAAATCTAATTTGAATAAATTTTCACATTTATATTCTGCTGGTATCTCTCTTATCTCTCCCATAATAGATGAAAAATGCATTGTATGAAAATCCGATACCTTATTACGAGCAGTCTCAACTAACTTTCTTGCTGAATCACTGATTTTCACATCATCCTCCGAAATAATATTCTGAGGAACAGTTGTTTTCTTCTCAACCTTATTTTTTATCATCTCTGGATTATTAATATACCTATTTCCTTGAACTTTCATAGCAACCTCCTTTGCTTTCTTTATCGGATAAAATAACCTGTTCTCCTAGTCCCATATCATCAAACGACCATATTACGCACACAAAGACCATATTTTTACAAGATGACCACTGCCTTAGTAGAAGCTCTGTATCTCAAACTCTTTGAAATACAATGCTTCCCTGCATTTTCTATATCGGCATGTTGATATTATTACTTTACTATCCTGCACACTCTCTGAGAGTGACTGTATCTATCAAAAAAGAAGCCAGCAGTTTATTCACGCACTGCTGACTTCTTATAATACTACTCATTTTATTTACTTCGCTGCGTCTCAGACAATTTTTTTATTTTTAAACATAACCTCTGTTTTCCCGCCATCCCTTTACATACCACCTGATTCCAACATATACCAGTTGCACGAATAATAAGAGAAATAGCAGATTGATTGGCAATACTTCCTTTATCCAATCCCCAAAGTAGATAGCTATTGCCATACTTACAAGTATCACCATTATGGTAATCATATCCCAACAGTATTTCTTATATAGCCCTGCAATCTTTATTTCGATGAATGCCAAAAGTATTCCCACACCCACCAGACATCCACCGCAAATCAATATTCTTATCAGCCAGTTTATAATTCCAGCAACGACAGGATTGGATATTCCATCACTAATCTGTGCCACGTTCTTTCCTGCCAGTACAACCCAGCCAGCAATGGTCTGTGTGAAAGTTGCGATTGTATCAAAGAATACCACGCAATCAGAAATAAATATTTTTGACCGTATCATCTGAAAAAGAGTAGTTGATACGGAATACCATATCAGCAGAAACATCAATGCTTCATACATGGCTGTTTTTGTTTTATATCTGCCTGCCAGTTTTTCCCTCTGCATATCATACTTTTCCTTAGCTTTCAGATAAGCTGTCTGTTTACAATTCCCGCACTTTTGATAGAGTACCGGCTTTTCAACCGGTATCTCTACTTTTTTCTGATGGGAGAGTGCATAATCCCGTTCCTGTTCTGCCTGTCTCTGCTTATCTCGACATTCCTCTATCATGGCTTGGACGGTGTGTGTTTTCTCTTTCTCGCTCTGCAACAATTCTTTTGTTTTCCTCAAGTCGTTCTTTAAGGCTTGAATGTTCTCTGTTTTGTTCTCGCTGTTTAACTTCTCGTTCAAGGTCAGCGATTCGTCGAGCTGCACTTTCAGTTCCCTGATAGTCCGGTCTTTCTGGTCGAGTTCTTCCTGCATCTGCTCTGTCAGCAGAAGCAACTCTTCCAGTTGATCGTCGCTCTTTGAGTTTCTTAATTCGTTCATCAATCAACCTTCCTTTCTCTAATTGCTGTTCAAGTTCAGTAATTCGCTGTTCTGTTTCTGCAATAGCCGGTTCTCGCTGTTTAATTTCTGTGCCAATTCCTGCCATTGCTGATTTTCGTCTGTGAGTTTCTGTATCTGGTCTGTCTTTTCTTCCAGAAGCATCAACAGTTCTTCTGTATCCGGTAAGATTTGTAGCAGCTCTGACAATTCTTTCTCTAATTGCTGCAATCGTTCTTCCTGCTCCTGAAAGCACATCAGCTTCTCGTCCTTTTCCTGTATCTCCTGAAGCATCTCTGCCATGATATTCTGCTGTTCCTCTATCTGTGTAATCATTGCTTCCATCATGGGAATTACTTCTTTGCTTTCTTCTAATGTCATTCAACCACTCCCTCCACATCGACAATGCACCGGATACCTTACCAAAGGTTGCAATTACCTTTTGCAGCAGTGCATTTTGTTTTTTTATCATCTGGTTTTCCTCGACCTTCCATGAACCTTTCCTTATCTGCCCGGTGAGATATTTTTCCTCAATCTTCCTTGCATCTGCACCCTCATGAATCGTAGGGACTTTCAATTTGCCCTGTCTTTCATAAGAGCGGTGGTCAATCAGATTGTCTATGGATAAATGCCGGTTACACATCTTTGCCCATTCGCTTCGCCATAACTCACAATTCTTTGGATTGTTCCAGCCGGTAGCGTCAGTCAGAACCCTTTTCCATTGTTTTCTGTTTCTTGCCCCGACTTTCTGTACTCCGTTTTCATCAAGTACCGGAATACGGATTCCATGACGGTCTGGATTTTTCTTATCCTGCCACCAGTCCGGGTGGGATTCATCAACCACGATATTTCCGTCAGTATCTCTGACAAAATCCCAGTCCTTGACTTCCTTGCTGCCCCATGAGTGGTCTGGATTGAATGGTCGCATGGTTACAAGTAAATGCACATGTGGGTTCCCGTCGCCCTTATCGTGTATGCTCCAGTCGGCACACATTCCCTCGTCCACGAAAGTCTTTTGAATATATTCGGTTGTATAATCAATCTGTTCCTGTCTGCTCCATTCTTTCGGCAGGGAAAATTCAAATGAGCGTCCAAGCTGTGCATCTGCATTTTTTTCTATCTTCAATACCTCATTCCATAGACGCTGTTTCTGAAATGTGATTTTAAACTTTTCCAGTGCGGCATCTTTATCATCCGCTCTTTTATAACGGATAGACTGTTGAAACCTTTTTATATTTTCTTCCGGTACATGCAGCCATTCAGGAGGTGCATTTTCGCACATCATCAGACTGGTGTAGACGACTTCCTTTTTGGAAGTATAGTAACTGATTCTGCCTGTTTCCTCATTCTTCATCACATCTCCATTAAGATATGCCGATGCGGATATGACAGATTTTCCTTTACTGCGCCCGACAATCTTTACTGTAAAGTGAAATATCGCCATGATACGATTCCCCCTTTCTGCCGTATCCGGCATTGATTTCCGACAGCATCTTCTTCTGGTTTGGCAGAAGTGAAGCTGTCGGAACGCCCTCTGCGCAAGAGTGCCCCCTGCGGCATGAGCAGGTCTGGCTGAAAGCCCCGCCGACGGAACGAGCCCGGCAAGCGTAAGCGCAGACCGGTTGCCACTTGTGGCAAACTTATAAGGACGACCTCTGGTTGTCCATAAGTGCGCCCTTCATTCAAAGGCAATGAAGGGAATGGAAAAACCACTCCCTCCGCCATTACACTTCCTCCATATCTGTAAGTGGCTCTTTCTGCAGCGCCTTTGAGAAAAACTTTCCGTTTGTTTCCTGCCTTTTTAAGAAGCCTATCAACTTTGGTAAATCTTCCTCCTCAATCGGACAGCCAAGAACCGATTCCACCGCACCGCCAATCTGACAGAGCCTGTGGGTTCGTTTTTTACTTTCCTCGGCTTTCTTTCTCTTTTCCAGTTCCTTTCGCTGTGCAATGAGCTTTTTGGTAGCTTCGATGCTTTCCTGTTCCTTTTTCTCTAATGCACGTATTCTTTCTTCATAAGTCTTTGTTGATTTCGCCATATCGTCTTCATCCTTTCTCTTATAATCAAATCTTGCTCTGCTAAGATTTGGCACACGATTCTGGTCAGCTCTGTTGACATAATTCCAATCAGAATCGTGGTGCATCCTTGCGGAGCATTATCTTGTCGATGTTTTTCCGACAAGATAAACATTAGTTCCCGGTTGCATATCAGGAGAAGCACATGGTATAATCCTCTTGCGTGTAGGTATATCATGGCTTCGGTCTGATAGAACCTTTGGCGGTTTCGTAGGAAGCCGCCTTTTTAAGTTGCCACATTTCTTGTGACAGTTTTTACATTTCCTTTATCCCTCAGATCTCGCCCCTCGTTGGCTTCCATGAACTTTTCCAGAATGTCAGTTTTAATAAGGACTTTTCTTCCGACTTTTAATACCGGAAGTTTCTTCCATTCAACCAGCTTTCTCAAAGTGTTTCTGCCAATTCCTGTATAGTCGGCTGCTTCCTCGATGGATAATGCAATCTTTCTTTCCGTCATCTTGTCACCTCCTTATGAATTGCATTATGCAATTTTTGTTGTGCTGTTAGTATAGCGGTTTTATATTGTGTTGTCAAGCGTTATGAAATTTTAAAAATAATTATTATATTGCATATTGCAATTATGTGAGGTACATGCTATAATTCATACATACCGAAAAAGGAGGCAATCAGCATGAAAGATAAAGAACTACGCAAGCTGATAGGCAGCAGGGCAAAACAGCGTCGTCTGGAATTAAATCTGACACAGCCTTATGTTGCAGAGAAGATGGGAGTTACCGCTTCCACAATCCTGCGTTATGAGAATGGTTCGATTGACAATACCAAAAAGATGGTGCTGGAAGGTCTTTCGGAAGCACTTCATGTATCTATTGAATGGCTCAGAGGGGAAACCGATGAATACGAAACCGATATTACGGATAAGAAAGAATTACAGATTCGTGATGCAATGGGCGATATTCTCAAACAGTTACCTCTCGACCTTAGTAAAAAGGAAGATGCTTTTTCCAAAGATTTACTGCTGTTGATGTTAAAGCAATATAACCTGTTTCTGGAATCATTCCAGTTTGCCTGCAAGAATTACAAGGGCAACACGAATGAAGCTGATATTGCAAAAGTAATGGGGTTTGAATCGAATGATGAATATAACGAGATTATGTTTCTCCGGGAGATCACCCACACTGTTAATGCCTTTAACGACATGGCAGATATCGTAAGGCTTTATTCCAAGAAACCGGAAATGGCAGAACAAAGGCTTGAAAATCTTTTATCAGAAGTTTTGTATGAGGATTCCGATTCGGTATAGAACGACAACCGGAGTTATGATATACTTACACGCAAGAAGCATTTCATCAGTTCCGATTGTCTGATATCGAAAGGAGACACACGATTATGGCAAAAGGATCTGTAAGAAAAAAAGGAAAGAAATGGTACTACCGCTTCTATGTAGAAGATGCAAGCGGCAATCTGGTTCAGAAAGAATACGCTGGAACAGAAAGTAAAAGTGAAACGGAAAAACTGCTCCGTCAGGCAAGGGATGATTACGAAAGCAAGAAATTCATTGCAAAGTCGGAAAATATTACAATTGGAGAATTACTTGATATATGGGCAGAGGAAGAATTAAAGACAGGTACTCTCAGTAATGGGACAGTCCAGAATTACCTCGGTGCTATTACCAATATCAAGAAACATCCAATTTCAGAAAGAAAGCTGAAAAATGTAACATCTGAGCATTTACAAGCCTTCTTCGATCTGCTTTCCTTTGGTGGCACTTATCCCGATGGTTCAGAAAGAAAAGGTTACAGCAAAGATTACATTCGTTCTTTCTCGGCAGTATTACAGCAGTCATTCCGGTTTGCAGTATCACCAAAGCAATATATCACTTTCAATCCGATGCAGTATATTAAGCTGAAATACCAGACGGATGAGGTTGACCTGTTTTCTGATGATGACATGGATGGCGATATACAGCCAATTCCACGAGAGGATTATGAAAGACTGATTGAATTTCTACAGGATTACAATCCACCGGCAATACTTCCAATCCAGATAGCTTATTATGCAGGACTTCGTATCGGTGAAGCCTGTGGTCTGGCATGGCAGGATGTAAATCTTGAAGAACAGTGCCTTACGATCAGACGCAGTATCCGCTATGATGGTTCAAGACATAAGAACATCATCGGACCAACCAAACGAAAAAAGGTAAGGATTGTTGATTTTGGAGATACGCTGACTGAGATTCTTCGCAATGCCCGAAAGGAACAGCTTAAAAACCGGATGCAGTACGGAGAACTTTACCACAAAAACTACTACAGAGAAGTAAAAGACAAAAACAGAGTTTACTATGAGTTCTATCATTTGGACGGAACAGAGAGTGTTCCAGAAGATTATAAGGAAATATCCTTTGTCTGCTTAAGACCGGATGGAAGTCTGGAACTGCCAAGTACGTTAGGAATTGTTTGCAGGAAGATTGCTCAGAAACTGGATGGATTTGAAGGATTTCATTTTCACCAGCTGCGACACACCTACACAAGCAACCTTCTGGCAAATGGAGCAGCACCAAAGGATGTGCAGGAACTGTTAGGACACTCAGATGTCAGTACCACAATGAATGTCTACGCTCACTCCACGAGAAAAGCCAAACGGGAATCAGCAAAGTTACTTGATAAAGTGGCAGGCAACGACTAAATAAAACTTTCCCTTATTTCCCTTACGATTATCTCATAAGGGCAAAAATAAGGGAAAATACATATCATTTCACTAATGAATGGGCTGAAAAGCCTGTAAAATAGGGAAAGTTAGAAAGATATTTCGGCAAACAGGAATTTTTCTTTTACAAATCTGATAATTCTACAAGTAAAATGACCAAAATAATTTATCTGCTTTTTCTACGGTCATTATGCACATAATATTTTAACTTATCTTGATACATCTGTTCATCGATTCTATTCATAAAATCATCTATCGTTTCGTTGCTTAGATTAGTTAGTGCACATCCCATAGATGCAGATAACTGATACGGTTTATTGTTCTTTTCATTCTCTGCCACAAAATTCTTTTTAGCAGATTCAATTATGTTTTGAATGAGCTGCTCATCTGTCATATTTAGCATTACAACAAATTCATCACCAGCATATCTTGTTACTACACCATATTCAGAGAACGATTTTCGAAGCAAATCGGAAACAATACACAATGCCTCATCTCCTTGTGAGTGTCCATAGTTATCGTTAATCTGTTTAAATCCGTTCAGATCAATCATAATACCGGATACCCAGCAGTCCTTTTTATCACAAGCTCGCCTATGTAAAAATTCCAGATAGACACGATTATACAATCCAGTAAGACAATCCGTAAAAATAATCTCGTTTTTTAGTGCTGTCATTATTCCCGCAACCGATATTATCCCTTTTCCACATTCTCTTAAATTCTTTATCACAGCTAGCCATATTATTTAAATGTGCTTCGGGATTACATACTTTTGCTTTAAAATCTCTGATTTTATCCAACATATACTGTTGTACTTCCATCATATTATTACCGCTCCTTTCACTTATGCGTTTATTATACATGATACCGTTATTTTTATCCGATAAACTCGGCATTTCTTGACATATCTACCACTACCAGTTCTATTCCTACACTTACTAGATTTTCCTTTTTTAACTCCTTTTCCAGTATATTTTCTGCATTTGGTGTAAATACGAAATGGTCGAAAAACTGCGTAAAATCAAGGATTTCTAGGTATCGGCTCTGCATAGCAACACACAAGTCTCCACATGCGGTGAAAGTTACTTCTTATACTAAATAGCGAAACCGTAGTCTTTTGCGAAAAAGCTCATGCCCCACTTAGGGGGATAGCGTTTACCCCAGCTAAAACCACTTACTTCTTTGTATTATCAATTCTTATATCATTCAATGGTAATGATTTGAATAATTTCAGTACTTTTTTCGCTAAAGTCTCCAACTCCTCAATTTGCCTAAGTAACATATCAGCTTCATCTTTAGCTTCCTCCGCTAATTCAGCAAATGCGTTACTTGCTGCACTCATAGCTTTATCTACATAATAATCTAATTTTTCATCATAAGCCTCAGCATAGCATTCACTAAGATATTCATCCTCGAAATCTTGTTCATCAAACTTAGCCAAATCATAGACACTTCCCGTAAAAAGCATCTCCATATTTTCAATCGTATGGCTTGCTTCTTCTATCACAGTATCCAATTTATCAATTCCCTTTTCATAGAACACACGCAAGTCAAATATTTTATTAACTCTTTTTAATAATTCCAGGTATTGATAACATATCTCCTTTGCCTTCTCTAAGTCTCTTGTATGTAAAACACTGCTTGTAGTATTATAATACCATTTTTCTATTCCCCTATGATCTGAGAGTAAATAAAACATCTGATAATACTCTTCATGCATTGCTCCAAACATTGCAATACTCTTTCGTATTGCCGTTTCTAAAAACAAAAGTTCTTCATCTGTCTTATATTCGCTAGAACTATCAATAATCCACGGAAACACTTCCTCTTGTAGAAATTCAATAAAATCAACATCTCTGCTTATAAAGCCCGACTCAAAATTGTCTGCACTTTCTTCAGAAAAGTTTGACGATCCTACATACGCAATATTATCAGTCATAATAATTTTTGCATGATTTGAAAAACAAAAATAAACCTCTGCTTTATCCGCAATCTTTTGTGGAGACAACTTACTTTTATATAATGAAATGCTTCTTTTGGCCTTATCTGCATAGGTTTTTCCAAAATAGGATTCCCAACGTCCCGGAATATTTGATACAATACATATCTCTGTATCTTTTTCACAATCCTTCAATGCTTTTAATAAGACATTTTGGTCTTTTGAAATATTATACGTCAAAATATGTATCTGACTTGCATTTTTAAAGTCCTCGATAACAGCAGAATATGTCAGTTCATCTTTCGACATAATAAACTCTGCATCTTCAAGCCTCTTTGAAATTATCATTAACAATATACCTCGTATGCTACAATTTTAATTATTTTCTTTTAGCAAAACTCTCAATTATTTCTCTATCTGTTCTTTCTTCTGTTGGATCATCAGAAAAGAAAAAACTCAAGTTTGTATCACTAAAATATCTTTTGTACAAATCTGGTCTTAATATTTCTGCCTTATTGCTATTTTCAACACTTCTTCCATTAGGCGTCCCATCTTCTTTTTTACCATTTCTTCTAACATCAAAACAATATATCGCATTAGGATTATTGCCCTCTGTTCTTCTTCCAATAAGTAGCCTCTCTTCTGAAGACTTCACAATCACCTTTTCTGATGGTATATAACGTGAAAATATAGCAGAAAAATCTTCAAACAAATCTCTATTGGCGTTACCTTTTTCAACGCCGAAAAATTCACAGAATTCATACGCACTATCAAAATGTACATTATAAAAATCAATATATCCCTTAATTGATACATTTACATTTTCCTGCTTTATAAATTCAACCGTTGCCTTTGCATACTTTGAAGGTCTTTTTTCGTTTTCTCTATACAATTTTAAGATAACAATATAATTCTTATTTTTATATGGAAAGAAAAAAGAATCAATAACCCATCTTTTTATTTCCATATCTTTTAACAATAATGGTAAATTTTTGAATCTTATCTCTTTTTTCAAGTCAGACATCTAATCCTCCCTAATATCTATGTACAAGGCAGAAGTTTTTAATATATGCTAAAAATATGTCAACCGAAATACATTTTACCTTTTTCTTGCTGATGCTGCCGCCTCTTTCCGTTCTTTATCGTTCAGTTGAAAAATCATATGAAATACTTTCATCCTATTACCAGTTTCAGGAACAATATGTTCGCTAGTAATCATTAAAGTATCCCTCTCCCCGATTCTTTGAATTCTGATTGGCTGAAAATCCCCTTTGATACTCTTCAACTTATTCTCTATTTCATCAAATCCTTTTTTTAGAGACATTTCTCTATTCATAGATAACGTAATACCAAATTCGAAATTAGGGTTTAAATATCCCATCAACTGGTTATATTGATTTGTAAAGTTTTCGATATATTTATTCTCAAGCACTGCATAATCTGTAACATGTCCGTCCTTCTCTGCGTATATATATAAATCTGTCTCACCCAATTTTTTAATAGCTCGCCCCATTGTAAATTCACGTGAAATGTGCAAATCATACTTACTATTCAGACTTCCTGCAATAGCATCTTGGATATCTGCAGTTATTTCCACTTCATCTCGATTTTCAAAATGGACAATACGTTTCTGGAAACGTTTAATCACAGATATCAATTCCATTACAATAATCTCGGACAATGAATTACACAAACCTCTATTTTTCTCGCTCTGCGTCTCCAAATATCTATCCCGCAAATCACATTCCATTAAATCAATGTAATCATCAAGATTATCATGTTGAAAGAACATTTCTAGCAACTTCGGATTTCTAAGATATAACATAACCATACTACTCAATTGTTCTGGTAAAAAATCATGATCTTGAAAACAAATATAATAGTATTCTTCAAAATCCTGTATCAATTTTAAACTATTCTTTCCATCATCATTATTTAAATCTCTTTTAAGCTCATCGTCTATGGGATTTATTATTAAATCATCTTCATAATCTGTACAATCTTCCCACCAGCATAATATTGCATATAGCAAATATTCATATTTAGGCTTAATAAAATCCCTGATATTTTTTGAACAGATAATTTCATATAATTCATTGACGGCATTTCTACACTCTTGCGGTTTTCTCATAAGATAATCTCTTGGAAAAAATCCATCTAAATCAAACTCCTGATCTGTTTCAAGAATATCTATTAATACCCGTACTATATCTCGCAAATTACTATTAACGTACTTTGTTATCCGCATCCCAAGACTTGATAAATTATCATAATCCACTATATCAATTTGAATCAAAATACTCATCCCTTCTTGACAAGAAAATCTTATTCCGTTCATTATATATTACCACATCAATCTACATTTTACTATCTGGAAAAAGTGCAAGAAAAAAAGCCGATCAGGAATCGCAACTCCCAATCGGCATCTTTTCTTACTCCTCTTCATTTTTACATTCAATCTCCGTTCCGTCCAGGAACACTACCAACAATGTTCCGTCCTCAAAGACCTTGATGTGGTCCAGCGTTTTCAGCATGAAGTCCGTATCCATCTCCGTCAAAGGTTCTGCCCCATCGGTGTATTCTATGAACTTCTCTGCTCGATAACCTTCCAATAGGTTCTCTCTCTGAAGCTGCTCCGTCCACTGCTCCATGAAATCCTCTCTATTCTCCACCAGTGCGTTCCAAGCCATCAGATAAGCCTTTATCAGCGTTTCTTCCTCTACGTGACGGTTGGTGCATCCCATGACTCCTTTGACCTTGTAGCGTTCACTGCATTGCCATACCTTACGGTCAACGCCCGTGCTGCTCCGCCAGCCTTTCCGTGCAAACACCTTATTACAGTCTCCGCAAATTATCTTGGATGCAAATGGATTGCTTTCCGGCCGGTGGGAATAGGAGTTTGTCCCATGCTCCTCCAGATACTTTTTCCTGCGTTTTATTTCAAGCTGTACACATTCCCATATCCGCTTTGAAATGATGGCATCGTGGTCATCCTCCACATAAAACATCTGAATTTCCCCTTTGTTCTGTGTACGTTTCTTGGTGAGGAAATCCACCGTATAACTTTTCTGCAGTAAGGCATCACCCTTGTATTTTTCATTCTCCAACATACTCATTAAGGTTGTGGACTGCCACTTCGTACCGCCATCCCAATTTTTCACACCTTCCCGTTCAAAAATCCTCTTGATGTAATCGGTTGTTTTTCCGTCCATGAATTCCTGATACAGCCGAACCACAATCGGCTCCTGTGTCCTATTGATTACCAGCTTCCCCGTTTCATCCGTATCGTAACCAAGAAAACGCTTTGTATCTTAACTTTGGAGACAGTTCATCACAAAAACCTCTAAAATACCAATCTCTTAAAGAATCCGAAAAATTGTTTCTTTCAAAATAACCATAAATCCCCTTGTACTGAGGTGTGTATAATCCAGTACGGAAGCAGACACATTCGTTTTCCAAATGAAAAATACTGTCTGCTTTTCTTGGATCACTTTCTGAATTAAAGTCAATAATCTGCTTGCGAAAAATTGTATGTATGTAACGTTCTAAAATGGGGGTGTCTGCATTCTTTGTTTCCCGGCTCGGCTTTCGGAACTTCCATGATTCCGGCAATGCCAATCTCTCCAGTTCCGCTAAATGTCCGTACCAATCCGGTACATATGCAAATCCAAATAAATCCGGTGCTATCATCTGTTTCCTCTTTTCCTGTGGTTTTCTGTACTCATATCTGTTTTCTGTCTTTGCTTCCATCTCTTTCATCATGAGCCTCCTTTTTATTTTCTCTTGAAATATAAAATAAGTGTATCGCAATTCTATCGTTCTGTGAATTGCGATACACCTATCAATGCGTTTTTATCCATGAACAAATTTCAGTAACTTCAACAAACATCGTATTCTGTGCTGTTTCCTTGCTTCCATGTAATTTCTCCTTTTATGGTGTAGTTCGTTTCATCTTACACCTGTACTCTATTGTAATTCATAATATTTACCCTGTAGTGTAAACTAGCACTAAGGTGAATTGTAATGCATGACTATGTAAAAAATCTTGCGAAGGTAGTCCGGGCTGCCAGAGAAGAAGCCCATCTATCTCAAGCAGCATTAGCTGAACAAATAGGTTGTGATGAGCGTACAATACTAAATATTGAAAACGACCGTGGTAATCCCAAGTTCGAAGTATTGTGCCAGATCATCGCT